>ERZ808240.12-NODE-12-length-230541-cov-29.179829_pt1 | contig 230541 bp, 180 predicted proteins | sample MGYA00521084_ERZ808240 | MGnify/ENA primary metagenome ERZ808240 (study PRJEB31516, sample SAMN03275571) | gut metagenome | biome: mammalia-associated habitat; material: feces | host: Papio cynocephalus | place: Kenya | collected 2012-08-06 ...
GTTCAGACTAAGCAAAATCTTTGGATAGTCTTACACGGAACTTTGCAGGTGACCCAGTTTAGAAGTGCTTTTTTCATTTTCAAGCGAGCGATACACTCTTTTTGCAATTTCATCTAAAATATCATCATATGTAGACATGTTAAAAATATCAACATATTTCAAAGCAAACTCCCCATTGCCCGGTATTAAACTAATTACTCGTTTAGGATCATTGCACTCTAACTCCCTAATAATAGACGAAAGGTATTCAGAAAAATAAGCATACAGTTCTATCAGTGCCTGCTCATTTGCTTTTTTCCTTGATGTTGTGAATGTCCTTTTAATATCTTTCGGCAGATTGGGAATATTCAACTGAGGGTGGGACTGCAAGTCGGATTGTAATGCTTCCGCCATTGTCTTTACAGTGCTTTTCTTTTTGGCACACGCTGCATTAGACATTGTCAAGGCAAGGTCCAACAGTTGCAAATGTTGGTTTAAAGATCGCACCTTACCATCAAAACTCTGAAAGGATTTACTGTTCATAACAAAAAGCTTTTATATGTGATTGTGAAAATCAGTTACCTACTACCGCAATAATCTATATGCGAGTTTTATGACCCAATTTGGAGAAATCATCATTAAGAATGTGGCATAAGCATAAAAATAGGATATAACGCCATATCCCAAATCCGCAGCAATTTTTTTACGAAGCTCCAGTTGACTTTTCGCAAATACAAATCCATTCCTACGTTGATTGAACATATCATCAGTCATTCGGAACTCCAATAGCACATCAGCTAAATTAGCAATTACACATCCATTTCTATATCCTTCATACCATAGACGTGTATCTTCATTACGCACAAAGTCGGTAGGGTATCCTCTGCTAACTTTCTCGAAGAATGATTTACGAAACATAACCGCAGGGTGTGCTACTGGGTTTCGTTTTGAGAAAAACTTACGGCACGCCTCTGGATCGCAAGGATATCGAACTATTTTTCCCCTGTCATTACCATTCTCATCTATCTCGTTGATAGCACCTCCGACCATGTCTACTTTTGGATGAGCTTCCAAGAAAGCAATCTGCTTTTCAAAGCGATCTAGCACAGAAATATCATCCGCATCCATGCGCGCTATATACTCGTAACCTTTCGGCATAACGATATCTAGCAAATCATTAAGAGACTGAGCTAAACCCCTATTATCTGCGCGCCGCCGAATCTCAATACGGCTGTCACTTAGCCCGCTTAAGTACGCATCCACCTCAGTTCTAACAGCTCCATCATATTGCAAATAAAAGTCAAAATCCTTAAATGTCTGGTTAAGTATACTCTCTACAGCGAGTTTGACGTATTCAAGTTTGTCGTTCTTGTATAACGACATAATAACAGCAACTTGTTTCATACATTACGAATGGGAGTTAGCAGTCAATTTTTGGACTTTCCTGTAAATCAAGCACATAGGTAGTGCCAGACGTACCCGAGAGGCCGCCGTCGACCGTTTTTCGTTGTTTTTTGTGTGATTTTTCTTGTTTTTCTACGCCGCTGACAGCTTCAGCAGCGCCCGGTGCTTGCTGCCGCCCGTCACCATGTCCTCGAAGAAGTACCCCAGGAACTTCCACACCGACACGCCAGCCAGCTTCACCGTGCTCACCACGCTCAGGTATACCGCCGCCCTTTCCGCACCGTCATCGCTCCCGTAGTGCTGGATTCCCTTACGCATTGCGGTGAACGGGCGCACCTGGCGTTCCGCGAGGTTGTTGTCTATCGGATAGTTCCCGTCCTTACGGTATCGGAACAGGTCGTCCTTGAAGTGGTCGAAGTAGTTCAGAGCCTGCTTCATGTAGTAACTGCGGTTCGGATTCTCCCGGGACAGCTCCTTCGACAGCAGCTCCCGCAGCTGACGTTCTATCTCTCCCGTCTCTTCACTCTGCCTTGCGGCGTAGATCTGCTCCGCCGTGTAGCCTTTCTCCTTATAACTCCGCTCAAGTGCGTACAGCCTGCGGATCAGTCTGATGAACTCCTCAGCAATGGCATCCCCGCCCATCTCGTACGCCTTGCCGAACTTCACCAGGACATGCGCCATGCAGATCAAGTGGTCCGCCTCAAGCTCTCCGCCGATGAAGTTGTACGCGTTGTAGCCGTCCGTCATTATCGCCTTCACCTCCGCGTCCCCCAGGAAGTCTGTCAGCACGTGGCGGCCGCGCGACCCCTCGTCGTAGAAGAAGATCACTATCTTCTCCGCCTTGTTCACCAGCACCCACATGTACTTCTTCAGGTACCTGTTGTAACGCCGCACCCTGCACCACGTCTCGTCGCAGTTCAGGATGCTGTCACGCTCCAGAGCCCTCTCCTTCAGCTCCTTCACCAGGCTGTCCATGTATCCCTTGCCCTTCTCGAGCCAGTTCTTTAGTGTACCCTTGCTTATCTGCATCCCGAGGTCCTTGAGCTGACCATGCAGCACTCCGCTCGTAACACGCTTCACGTAAGTCTCGTAGGCCAGTGCCTGAAGCAGTTCCGGAGAGGCTTTCGTCCCATCGACGGGACGGCGTCCTTCCTCGCCCCGCATCGGGATATACATCCATCGGGCACGCTTCTCGCCTGGCAGTTTCACACGCAGCTGCTCTATGGTCTCCTTGAGCAGTATCGTCCTCATCGTATAGAATGTCCGGTAGCGACTGTCCTTGATGACCGCACCCTCGGGAAGTCGGCTGCGGTCGAACTTGTGCTCAGTGTTCTTCAGCAGTTCCTCCAGGCCCTTGACCCCGGACACTTCACGCAGACCCATGGTCTTATAACACTCCGGACGGTTCTTCGGATTGAACGTGCAATCGGCCGACGAGCTGTTCTTGCCCTCTCCCGACCTGTCCTCCGTCACCGGCTCCTGTGGCGTCACTCCGTCGTACTCCTCCTCGCACTGCTGGCGGTCCGCTCCGCCCGGGTTGCCATTGCCGCCGTCATCGTCCTTATTCTTGCCGTCCTTGACGTCCTCGGATTTTCCGGACGCCTTCTCGTCCTTCGACTTCATTCGCCTGCGGCCGTAGCGGTTCACTTTCGACTCCTCCAACTGCTCCTCCAAGTCACTGATATGCTTGTCCTTTTCCGCAAGCGCATTGTCCTTCTTCGCAAGAGTCTTGTTCTTGTCGCGGATCACACGGTCCTTCTTCGCAAGGGCCGCGTCCTTCTCTTTCAGTGCAGCCTTAAGTTCCTCCAGTTCCGCGTCCTGCGCTTTCAAGGTCTCGTCCTTAGACGCGGACGCGCGGAGCGCCTCGTCAAGTGCCTCCTTCACCTGCCGCGACTCTATCATGGTGTTCTCACGGCTGCGAGACAGGAACGCTATCAGATAATTCAGTTGCTGGTCCGTCATATGAGCACAATAGTCATATACCTCGGGCGCCGATGCAAGCATACGCTCGAACTCCAGCAGTTCCGACTGCGTCAGAACCGCCAGCGTTCCCTTGTACATCGCATCCTTGAACACCATTTTCTCTGATTACTTCTACAGTACCAAAGTTAATGATATTCTCGCACTTAAGCAAATTCAACACTTTGATTATCATCGTCTTAACGATCATTTACAGGCTCTCTTACAACATCGACACCCCTTTATGTCAGGGGACACTCCGAACTTTTTCACGGCAGCGCAAGAGCCCGCTGCGGGGCCGGAAGAGGCACGGAAAAGCCCTTCCGAAAACGTCCCCTGCGGAGTCTCAAAAAATCGAAAAAATTTCACTTCAGATGCAGGCGCTTGCGCACCGGGCTCTCCAGAAGCGTCACCAGATCGCGCCAGTCCATCCTGTACACCGTCTGTTCACCGTCGTACTCCACACGCATGAACTCGTAGTCCGACATGAACCGCTTCTCGAACAGCATGCACGATATCCTGTCATACGCGAACAGACGCACCAGACGGCGGTTGCGCGACATCACCACGAACACGTCGCCCTCTTCCGGCTCACGCCCCAGCTGACGCCGGATCACCGACAGCACCCTTCCGTACTTGCAGCGCATGTCAGTAAAGTTCTTTATGTAGTAGAACTTGTTCAGACCCGTCACGCTCAGCATAGCACCTCCAGTTTAGAGACCAGCACCTTCAGCCCCGCATAGTCCAGACCCTTCCGGCTCACCTCCGTCCCGTCACCGAAACGGATGAACACCGATATCCGGCCAGCGATGCTCTTTGGCTGTTCCTGCTGCCGCGACGCCGCAGGCGGCTGTGGCGAGGCCTGCCGGGTTGACGTTGACGGAGTCTCCTGACCGGGACGGCCTACAACCTCCACCGGCACGATCTTCTTACCGATGGCCTCCATGAAGTTCTCCATCACCTTGTACGGGACGTTGTTCCTGTCGCAGTACGCGCGCAGGGTCATCCCCCGGGGCACCCACTCGCTCTGGTAATCCACGTAAAATCGCTCCAGTTCTTCACTGCTGTACATCTTTCCTTAACTTTTTCAGCTAAGGTAACTCCTCTTTCCCCAGGTCCAAAATTTGACTGCGAACCGAATGGGAAAACTATAGAGGCAGGAAATCTGTATATTTGGAAGAAAGCATTCTGTAAAAAAGGTCTTTACCCACAAATAAATAAAGCATAGAAATAAATTTTCTACGCAACGCCCTGTATGACAGCATCTTTACCATCATGCTTCGAACTTCATATTTTTGGTGTATATATTCGTATATCTCGATGTTTTTTTCGCGGCTGATATGAAACAATGTCGACTGGACATCAGGAAATAATATTATATCTGGATTTCTGGCAATACCCTTTTCGCAAAGCAATTTCCCGATACGCTTGGAAGCATCAAAACCAGTCAGTGATCTAATCGTAGTGACATGCATGGCTGAGGATTCATTAACCCTATAGTAATACCCTTTATAAACCGTCGACTTCACTTTATCTTCATACATCAGGTATTTCAGATAGAACTCCGTATCCTCGTTTCTTACGCATCCGACATAAAAATCCAGATGTTGCGTCTGTATGATGCTGTTTTTAAAGAGCATCATCCAGATGTTTGGGTGCTCTATGGACTCGTATATGATTTTTTCAATGAAATCTCTTGCCGTATATTTCTTAACGCCATCTCCACCTTTACCTAAACGATCAATTCTGCGTGTATATGAACATACTGCGAATGAACCATCATCCGCCAAATCATACAACGTTCCAAGGTAATTGGCATCAACTACATCATCGGCATCTATAAAGCAGACATACTCGCCAGTAGCGTACGATAGCCCTAAATTCCTTGCTGCACTGACACCGGCATTCGCTTGTTGATATAGTTTAAATCGGGCATCACGACATTCAAACTCCTTTACTATTTCCGCGCTCTTATCTTTCGATCCGTCATCAACACATATGACTTCAAATTTAGAATAACTTTGTTGCCGAATTGACATCAGACACTCTTCCAGATATTTTTCGGCATTATAAATTGGTATAATGATACTTATCACAAAGCTGTCTCTGTTAACGTTTAATATAATTCTTAAACCTGAAATACATTCTTATCAAATAAGAATTCCTGGAGGCAAATACCAGACTAACTACATTGCAGGCAAGCGTTTTCCGTGTCTTAAAATAAAGCGGCAAACAATCATATTGCTTAAGTGAAAAATAGTCCTCCAAAAGAGTCTTTTTCGAGGAATCAGTGTTCATATCGGCACATATGGCACTATATAGAGAATATCCTTCTGCTATAAGAAACGAGGGATTAAAAACGCCTATCTCTGCCAAACTAACCTGCGTGGTTTCCCAATTTACAGTTCGTCTCTCAAGCTGTGACCTATGTGAATATCTGCGATTAAGCAATGAGACAGAACCCCTTTGATAATAATTGTATACTGGTTTCGATACAACATAAACACTCTTGCACAGGCTCAGATAGCGCATTACAAACTCATAGTCTTCTCCTGGGCATATATCCTTGTATTCAAGAGAATTTTCTATGATCAGTTCTCGTTTAAACCATTTATTCCACACGACATTAAGCATCCAGTCTTTTTCTTCGACAGTGATATCTCTTAACCATCCAACTACTTTTGATTTAATTGGACAGTCTACGTCGTATGGTAAGTTTTGTTTGATAACACCTGATGGCCTCAATATATTTACTCCACCGATAATCAAATCATAACTGTTCCTTTGAGCCAACTCAAAAAAAGACTCATACATATCCGGCAGTAACTCATCATCTGAGTCCATAAAATGGATATATTGCCCACTTGACTTACGGATTCCGTAATTGCGTGCTCTGCTTACTCCTCCATGAGGCAATGTGTAAACTTCAATATTTACTGACGGATTGCTTATTTTGAATTCAAGGCATATGTCAGTCGTATTGTCATTCGAACCATCATCGACTATTATGATTTCATAGTCTTTATATGACTGAACTCTTATGCTTCCAAGCGTGGCCTTGATATATTTCTCTACATTATATGTCGGAATGACCACAGAAAGAAAAGGACTATCCCCCATGTTGATAATCTGCTATTATTCGTTTTATATAATCCGTTGACACTCTCCGATAAGACTCCAGTTTTGGCTCTATCAAATCATAATCAATGAAACCACCTTTGAAATCTCCCGAATTTATGTTTCTGTCTGTCAATCCTAGTATGTCTAATAGCGAGGAGATTCTGGAACTGTTTTTCGCCTCATTATCCCGAATCTCCGTATAGAACTCTTTTTTGAAATTGACCGAAAATGCAAGTCCATGAAAAGAGTTGGTGACCACACACTCTGCACTTCTTATCAATGACAACCACTCAAGCGGAGAGGCATCACGGATACAACGAGACTTAAAAATCTGCATCGATATCGGATTGGCATTGACCAAGATAGCATTTTTTTCTTTTGCCAACTTTTGAGCGAATTTAAACAAGAACTCAGAGGATGTCATCTGATAAAGGAGAATATACCTACGCTGTATTTGCCTTTCTGGCAACAAACTATACCATTCATCTTTTTTTATGAGAAGGGTCGGATCGCATACAAGCTCCGTCTGTATGCCCAGCTCCTGCAGTTCTTTCTGTGCAGCAATCTCTCTGACGGACACCATCCGCAATCTTTTAATCGCGCCTATTGACTCCGCAGTCATGATACCTTCTCTTCCGATACTTGCGGCGTAGCTGTACCCTTTTCCAGGATATCCATCAAGCATATATTTTGTATCACCACCTGTCAGGTTGAGATTCCATATTTGATCACTGCCGGCGATGATTGCAGCATAATCCTCAAATTGAGGATCAGCAGCTTCATAATATTCTTCTTTACTATAACTTATATATCTTTCACAGAATCTACGGACCGCATCCGATTTTTTTACCTCAGCCCTCTTGTTCAAGACAAATTTTATCGCCTGTTTGACTCCTCTGATGGAGGAAATAGACTCTGGAGTCTCCCTTCTGGTCACAGCATCATTAAAATAATCTATTACTTCAATCTCATCAGCATCCCCAGACATCTCGGTACGCATAAACCTTTGTAATGCATATGTTTGCAGAACTGCACCATAATTGTTGGTGTTCTGAAATGTTAGAATCCCTATTTTCCTTGACATGACTTTAAAATGTACCTTTTACTTGCACCATCCATCTCGGCAACGGTCCTGTCCAAAACTGCTATTGAGATAAAGAACAATGTAAGTGTCTGGATTTCATAGATTGGGTTACCGAACAATCCATAGGCAAGAATAAACCACATAATAAGTCTGGAAAATGCAACTATATCCGTATTCTCCTTACTTTTTCGAGAAAGCTTCAAGCATTTATAGAATAGCACAAAGAAAAACGGAGCTCCAAGTATCCCATTTTCACAGAGTAATTGTATATACACATTGTGTCCTGTCATCCCCATAATTACATCTGTCGAATAGAGTCCTATTCCGATGAGCGGACTGCTCTTGAATAGTGCGAACATCTTTTTCCATAAGACATCTCTGTTGGACATCGATCCCCCCTCGAACTTGTCCAAAACTGCACTTACATCAAAATAACTTTTTATGTAGTACTGCACCAAAAATAAAGCAGCCACGAACAACACGACCATCATCATCTTCGCCAACTTACTGGCAGTCTTTGCCTCATAAAGCAAATACCCTAAAGACAACAGTACCCCAAAGCCTAGGAAACTCCTTTTTTGAGTCAGGAGGAGTGCAATGACGGCAGGCACAAGCAGAAGCATATAAATTTTCTCCTTGATAGCTAATGCCACGGCCGCAAACATAAAAATGACTATGAAAAGAGCTGCCTGTCCTGTCTGTCCTGTCACGCCTGCACATGCACCAGAATACATCCGCAACTGATTGTTGATGTCAATCTGATCACCATTCAAAAATTTACTCGATAAATTAATGACCAATCCATGATCAAAAAAATCTAGAATGACAAAGGCCACATGCACACCTCCCAATATAAGCAGGTATTTGAGCATACGCCTGAAGGTATCTGTACTCAAATTGACGACTATGGCATACGCAGCGAAATACATGAACATATATTTCAGAGCAAAAACCCTGTTACTGCTGTATAAACAGGAAATGACCCAGACAATACCGCAAAATAGAATGTAATTATGCAACTTACAATTAAGTGCTCTTTTCGGGACATGCATACATATGACACACGCCATTATTGCCGCAATCAGATACTCTACATACATATTGAATGGATAGCCAAACATCAGTATGGAGGAGAGGAGGAGGGCCATCACTTCCTCTTTTACATTGCCCTTGTTATGAGAAGCCGTCATCTACCTGTAAAGAATCTCTTTATGGCCTTTAGCCGGTAAAAGACACTATTTTTTCTTTCCCTTTTTATCACATCTCCGCAATATGCATCCCTAACCGCAATATAACCACCATCTTGGTACAATCCCCAGAATTCATCTCGTTTCACAGTGTCAACTACTGTCGGATGATTCAAATTCCATTGGTCCGCCTGTTCTTTAGTGATTGGCGCTACTTCCAATTTATCCAAACACGAACTGAAAAACTTATTTCCTTTGGCAGTATTAATCAAACACTCCGATATCCCGTAACTGTCGTAGTCCAAACCAGCTTTCTCATATCCCCAAAAATCTCCTACCGTTATGTCGGACTCCCTGTTATACGAAGCATATTTGCAAATGGCGCAACATTTTCTATTAATGACTTCCATGTAAAAAAAAACGAGTAAATCTCTCACTATGAGTAGTTTTTCGCCCGTACATAAACGATTCCACATGGCTGCTCCAACCGAATCTCTTGTCTCTGAACTTAAGAGAAGTCAGTTTCACACGTTTGCCTTCCGCATCAAGATACTCACGCCATATTTTAGGGCTTGGCACACCATGGCAAATGATATCAACAAATATGACTTTTTCTATGGGCTGTCTTTTTTGTTCAAGGAATTTTTTTACACCTGCAATCTGACAAGCTGTTCCGAATACAACTATTCGTTGAATACCCTCATTTTTTATGTCGTCAATTATGGATCTATATACTTTTTCTACGTCACTTTGGACATATTTCGAGCCTCGAAATTCGTCCGCCTCTTCAGCAGTTGCCGCTCGCTTATGGATGGCGTTCCACTCATCGTCAAATCCAACGCCATAAACGATTCCTTTACCGCCAGCAATTGCTTCTTTAGAAAACACATCACATATTCCCCCGGACTGACATTCAAGCCTTTCCTTTCTATCACGCATTCGCGCAGCATAATATTCCTGTGCATATAAATGGTCATAATCTATAGGGTTTTCTATAGGGCAAACTTTATCGCATAGTCCACAATCTATACACTGGTCTTTATTCACTCTTGGATAAAGAAATCCTTCTGCGTTCTCTGACATATCAATAGCGGATCTTGGACAAACGAACCTGCATGCCATACAACCAGTGCACTCATCTCTTGTTCCCATCATTCTCTATCTCTTTTATTACTTTGTCGAAATTCTTATAATATTGTTTGCTGTCAAATTCTCTGAGATATTCTGACGCTCTCTCCGGCTTAGGCAGGACACCTGATGCAATATCGCTCATCATCCTGCTCAATTTGTTCTCAAATTCGCTCCAGTCGGTTTCATAAATATGATGGTTGTCTATATCTGTGCTAATATTGTGACTAAAATACTCATCCTTTGTTATTTTATAGCAGTACCCATCCTTTGCGAACTCTCCCACCCCACCAGACTCCGTCACCAACAAGTCAACACCACTTGCCAATGCCTCAATGGCCACAAGTCCAGCACCTTCTTGACATAACGAAGGCATGACTACAAGATCCGCACTTGACAGAAATGCCGACAACTGGTTGTTTGGCACGAAACCTGTCACGGAAATCATATCCGCATGATTCCTGGCTTTCTCATGGATTCGCCTCTCATAATCAGACACATCCCTAGAGCCGAAATTTGTGGATCCTATGAGCATGAGATGCTTGTTCGGGATATCACATTTCAGAAAGGCATTAATAAGTTGCTCCACACCTTTGATAGGGATGATTCTTCCTACATAAGCAATAAGATAGGCATCCTCAGCAATACAATACTTGCTCCTGACATCAACAGAGTTTTTTCCAGATAGGAATTTATCTATATTTATGCAATTCCTCAAGACATGGGTCGGAGTCGATGCTTGATGGAGCCTCAAATCCCATCTGTCCTTTATGAACTCACTTATTGCTATATAACTTGAGAAAGTCTTACGGATATAATCATCCGGCACAAATTCTGAATGGAGATGACATAGCATCTTCCTAATGCCGAAATGCTTGGACATATCATAGAAACTGCGATAATATCCACCTTCACATATCAAGTAATCAAAGTCAAGTTCCTTTATTTTTTTGAATGCCCTATAATTCTGACAGCTTAGAGGCAATGGTGCAATTCTCCCTCCAGTTATCTTTTTTATCGCTCTATACAAGAAAAAAAGCACCTTATCATAGAACTTCTCTCTGATAACAATAAAACTGGTGTATTTGTATTTGGATTGAACCCGATAAATATTTTCACACCATCCTGTTATTACTATAAAATGATACAACTTATGTTTTTCATTCTCATCTATCAAATCTGTAATTAGAGCCTCTACAGCACCACCTTTGATTGATGGTACAGGTAAGCCTATCGTAGGGAACAGTATTATTGTCTTCATCTTCTTTTAATTAATGACAATACCATAGCGCAAATACGAGGGGATATTGAGAATAGGGATATCTGCAGCCTATAGCTCAACTTCACTCTGGAGTTTTTTTTCTCCCGGTTATATATCTTCAAGTATTCCCGTCCTTTGAATCCCACTATCAGCCTGTCCAGATAAGTGAAGTTTTTGTCCCCAAAAAAACGGGAATAAAGGTTGGCCATTGCGACCACACTCCTTGCCGCCGCAATGCAGTGTAATTCACGATCATACTCTGTTTCTCTCATTATCTGCTCATAGACGGTCATGGTGTCATAGAAATTCCTGGAAAACGGTCTGTTCATAATTGACCCCTGTCGCGTACGGTAATAATACAAGCACTCTGGAATATTTAGGATTTTAGTGGCTTTCTTGAAGTAAGAGGGTGATATGTAAGAATCTTCTTCCATTATCCCTTCCTTAAAGAATGTTTTCTGGGCTATCCGTTTTGATATCAATTTATTCCATACTACATCAGGTCCATATAGCAAAAAGAAATTCATTGCTCCCAAAGAATCATATTCTTTATCTGCCAGTATTTTTTTCTTGGTCAATTTTTCTGTCCACACATAATAACTGAATTGAATCATGTCATATTCTGCTTTCAATAACTTGGACACCAATGTACTATATGTATCATTTGCCACCTTATCATCACTGTCTACAAAAGAGACGTAGTCGCCAGTAAAAAGCCTCAATGCAAAGTTCCTCGCTCCGGACAGCCCGGAATTGTCTTTGTAGTAATAGTGAAATCTATTATCATTCTGGACATATCTGTCACAAATATTGGCGGATCCGTCCGTCGATCCATCGTCTATCAGCATGATTTCCAAAAACGGATAATCCTGTTGATGCAAAGACTCCAGACATTCTTCCAGATATTGTTCCACATTATAAATGGGAACAATGACTGATATCAATGGGGTGTTTGTCATGGTTTTCCAGTACTTCTTTAAGCAGCCTCAACGACTTGGTTTTCCACTCGTTTCTTACCTTGTTGACGTAAACCCAATCAATGGGGGTTGAGGTATCCGTAGTATATTTAAGCGTGTCAAAACATATCATTCGATTTTGAAGACCGAAAATCGAAAGCAATGACTCAAATCTTGCCATTCCACGTCCGGGATTTCCTATTACCCAAAACGGCTTATTAAATATGATAGAAAAGGCAACAGCATGAAATGAGTCCGTAATCACCATTTCTGCATCCATAAAACCCCTAAGCCACTTAGTTACAGATTGATTATAGAATTGGTCAAGGTGTTCCATTATGAACTTTTCGGTATATGGACGAATATCTTCCGATACATTCACAAAAAAAGATTTTAAACCGGACGATTCTTCAATATTTCTGATTAACTGTTCTTTCTTTTCACCTTGATCAAGGATATAACAAAAAAGAGAACCATCAGATTCTGGTTCACCTTCTGTTTCCACTATCTTGATATAATCTTCCTTATCCAATAAAAGAGTGGGATCAAGAACAACCTCTGCATTTGATGACAGAAACGAATTAACTTGCCCTTTCCCGCTTAATTCTCTCACCGTTATCAAATCAAATAGCTGAGCTAATCTCGCACATTCTTTTGTTTGTTTACGCGTATACTCCCAATCTGCAGTTCCAAAAGAAACTGCATATGCAACCTTTTTAATATTAGGATCATATTCGAAGCCGAGGTAAACAGTGGATAGATTCTCAACATACCTAGGACGCCAAACCTGATCGCTACCTACAATCAATGCATCAAGACCCAAACGTTCACAAACGCCCCTATAATCCTTGTTGGGATCCATCGGGCATGTATGAGAAATATATGAATCATAAAAATACTTGGAGTTCCTCCATAAAAGCGGACGCATAGAAGTACCATGATAATGAACATATCGACGATTACACTTTTTCCCGATAAGGCTTAATCCAAAGGTGTGTATATTAGCCCTAATAACACGCATCATTTGTGGAAATGCCGACTTCGGGATTATTCGTTGGTTAAGCGTTATTGGCTCATGTCCCATACGTACTAATATCTGCTGCAAGGCATAGTTCTGAAGAAGGCCACCAAAATTAACATGCAACGGCAAAGTAATTATACCTATTTTCATGATTTTTTCAATTTCTAGAGATTGTGCAGCAAATCTTCATAGACCAATATTTTAGACAGTAAAACCCATCTATCTTCGTCTCCTATGGAATTACTTTTCCCACCAATAGAATTGAGCTCTGTCATAATAAAAGCTTGTAACGCCGGAAGATTATCCCTATTTACCAGAATGAAGTCAATATCATCTTTTCCAAATAAAAGAGGTGTTCCTACCGCTTTTTTTTCGGTATTAAGATTACCTCTATATGTTGTATATTCACTCTCAGTTAGCCATTTTAACGGCGATGGATTTGAATAGACCTTCCTCCATTCCCGTTCAGCATAATTGTCAAAACTTCTACCTTTTTCCCTTGTCGTTTTTTTCATTGGCTTCGCATACCCCAAAATACGATAGGCCTCAGCCGTCTTACGGTCATCTGTGAAGCAATATGATGCTTTGATTATCATTTTTGTAGACTGGCAACTAACATCATTGGGATAATAGAGAACTGGCTCTAAATGCTTTTCACGTCCCCATCTTCGCGACATCGCTATTCCACATTTTCCATAGTTATTCTTTGCAAGATGCACCAAAGGAAGATCACAAAAACTTACCATTGGAATCCCTATATAAGTAGGTAGTTTATTTTTTCCTCTATATATTTCTTCTTTACAATAAAAGACCTTAAATCCCTCATTAAGGATTTTTTCAATTACGCAACTACTACTTACTCTATGAAAGAACGAATTACTATATATATTCATGTACATTTTTTATTTTACTCTGATCTCCACGTTATACCCTTTCCAACCATCCTCCTTGTTCCGGAAACACACAAATACGACCTCCGGTTGTTCCGGAAATTTGATGCAGGTTTGTTCTATGACGTTATTCATTTTCTCGCCCCCCCCAATTAAAATTCTCTTGATCAAAGATTTACAATGCGCCAACCTATTATAAATCCGCTGTCCAATCGAGGGCTTTGTACAATCATCAATTAAAGATATCACGGATTCGCTTCCCAAGCGGGAGAAGAACTCGACTCGTCCCTGATGCTCTTTGGGAGACCTGTAACATGCCGGATTAAGTGGCTTTACTTTTTCATAGGTCGTTTCTGCTGTTTTAATTTGAGCAGAATCCAACGAAGCATTGCCTTTTTTTGTGTTGATGAAAACAAGTCCCGTCCCCTTGTCATCATCCATGTCAGGGAACAATGAGGAGACACCCCAAAAATCCGCGATCGTTACGTCACTCCGACTGCTGCATCCTTTTGCTTTACAGGCATAGCATGACGGACGGAGGATCAGATCCTGAAGAAATGCCTTCATGTATGTATTCTTCTGAAAAGCAGATAGCATGGAGACAGTCTTATCCTCTTCATTGTATTGAAGTCTGAAGTTGAAATCCTTCCAGCCTTTAACCTTATTCCGGAACTCAATGCCATTGATGCGTTGCCCCTCTTTAATCACCTCCTCCAAATATATTTTCCATACTTTCGGACTTGGAGTACCATGGCATATCAAATCAACTGTCAGAAGGTTATCGTACGGTTTGCACAGAAATTTATGCAGCCCTGCAATTTGACAAGGTGTACCGGAAAAGAGCACTTTGCGACCCTGCGACAAAAATCGTTTTGCATCGACATACGCACTCTCTATTCGGGCTTGAACATACTTTGATCCCATGAATTTCTCCACGCCGGACATGTCCTCGGCATAGTCCATCACGACTTGCCAATCTTCATCGAAACGGGCACCGAATACCACGCCACCCTCTTTTATTATACTTTCTGCAAGGATATAGAAGATCCCGCCTGATGAAGACTTCATGCGGATTTCCTCATTCTCGTTGATCGCGGCAAGCACTTTCAGAGGCACTCGACTATCATAAGGATGCAACTCGTTGCAGACTTTCTCGCATAGGCAACAATCAATGCAGATTGACTTATCCACATTAGGATAAAGAAATCCTTCATTGTCGGCCTCCATTATGATACATCCCTTCGGACAGATTGACGCACATGCACTGCAGCCGCAGCAATTATGTTTATCCGTTATGCTTATCATTTCTTATGCTGAATATTCTCAATCCCTTATCAATGAGAAACGTCCTTTCCGCCTTAGTGAGGCCTATGAATAAAGAGGACAGTCCCACAGACGCAACAGATGTGATTCCGACTGCGGCAAATCTGAGCCAGCCTTCTTCAAGTCGTGCTCGTACAATAATCGGCAGAATGACTGCAACAGCAACTGTCAGAGCTATCGGTACATATACATTATTTAGGTATTCTCTCATAGGAAGATCTATGAGTTTTCTAAGCATGAACATTCGCATGAACTGAGCGACGGATTCCACGCAGAAATGCACGACGAAAACAGAATAGGCAGGGGCTCCAAGTTTCAGTACTACATATGAGATGGGAACTATAAGCAATAGAATGCTGCCTACAACGATCTGATAGACTTTCACCTTCCCAGTCGCCTGATTAGCTATCACGCATGGATTTGCTGTAGTATATATAAGCGAGATACAAATCATCAGCTGCGTGAAAATGACGGCATTTTCCGGAACAGTCTTCAACCAGACAGCAAGCAAAAAATCAGTTTCAAGCAATACAGGAAGGGATATGAAAAACAGAAGCAAAAAGGAGAATCTTGCGCTGCGGAACATCAGACTGTGCATCTGTTCCAGATTCCCTGATGCATAATTCTTTGTTATTTGGGGATTCAAGGCTGTTTGGAAGCCTCCTACAAACTGCTGGACTGCGGACTGGACCTGCACTGCTATACCACGCGCCGCATTAACGACAGGACCAAAAAATATGTTCAGCATCATGTTCAGTCCCTGAGTATACAGTATCGCAGCTAGGTTTCCGACAAAACTCCAGCCGGCAAAGCCGGACATTTCCTTAAACAATTGTTTATCTAACGCCGGCGCATAGTGAGACTCCTTGAAATGCTTGTGACAATAAAGCGTATAAATCCATCTGACAGACAATTGCACCAACAACAGCAACACGGCATATACGATCAATTTATCATATGGCAAAATTGTCAACAGATACACAATCGCCAGTTTAAGGCAGACCTCCAGTATTGAGATATATGCAAATGCCGACATCTTTTCATGGGCGATTATGTCCGCATTGTACGGAGCCGACATTATGTTGACCGCACATGCCATAATGGAGCATTGATAGACCCACATCGCGGCAGTTCTGCGGCTCTCCGGAATAACCAGTTTTTCCTTTAAGAACCAAAGTCCAGCCGTCTCTCCCAGAATAATTATTATCGCCGCAATCAGAGCATGAATCTGCAATGAGGTGCTGAATACGCTCTGGAGTCTGTCACATTCATCTGTCGCAAGCTCATAATTCAGATAACGCTGCGTGGATGAAACCATGGCAGAATTGATAAAGGTGAACATCGCTATGATGCCACCGACAACACTGAAAATGCCATAGTCCTCAACTCCGAGAGTCCGCAATACAACCCTCGAAGTGTACAGGCTAACAGCCATCGTGAAGAACATCCTGACATACAGCATCAAAGTGTTCTTCGCGATTCGCTTATTATCCGACGATACTGAGGTCATCTCGTTAGGAGACACTTATTTCTCAGAACCCAGAATTTGACTGATGACTCTCATCCGGCTGCCGCAGGGAGGTGTCATGCCATTCGATCAGAGTTTACTGCCGCAAGGTCTCCATAATTTCTCCGACTGTCTTCGCTGAAGCTGTCCAGCAGCGGATTATCTTATGCCTACAGCCGATATCTTCGATGCGGTATTCTCCACAGACTTTCGTATTGGGGAACTGGCATTTGTAACTCTTGGTGTTGGCATCGTAGCCGCTGTTCACCTGCACGAGAAGGCCTCCTGTGTCTTTCATCGCCCTTGCCAGATTCTCTGGAACCCTTGCGTTGAAAAGGTTGGCGAGCTGGAAGTTGCCACTGTCTTCAGATGTCTCATCATAGGAGAAACAGTTGACAATCACATCAATGTGATGTTCCTTGACATACCCGCATACAACCTCGTAACTTGTCGGATCCAATATCTCCAGTTTCTCTCCATTTTCAGGATCGACCGGATATACATCCGAGAATATGTATTTGTCAGCAGTGGCTGCTCCAACTTGAGCACGCAGTAAACGTCCAGCTGCGCTGATGGCGCCTGTCACGAGAATGTTCATGATGGTCTATTGAAATTGTGTTAATAGTCAATTCAGAATATCGCTGTAAATCAAGCACTTAGATAGAAGAAGGCGTACCCGAGGGGCTGCCGTTGACCGTTTTTCGTTGTTATTTGTGTTATTTTTCTTGTTTTTCTATGCCGCCGACAGTTTCAGCAGAGACCTGTGCTTGCTGCCGCGGTCACCATGTGCTCGAAGAAGTCCCCCAGGAACTTCCACACAGACACGCCAGCCAGTTTCACCGGCCGCGACCAGCTTTCGCCTCCGCAATCACGGGAGCCAGAGATCCCGCGAGTTCAAGGAAGTCCATCGGAGAGCGGTAGTCTATGAAGGTCAGGGCACTGTCAAGATCGTTGACGGCATAGTGGATGAATTCCACCGACTCGTCCGGTTTATCACAATCAATGTCGCCGAATGTCTCCCGGAAACGCTCGATGAACATGGAGTCCACATTCGGATTGCGGCCAAGCCACTTCGCAAATGCCGCACAGACTTTCGCCTGTCCTATATGATCCAGCGCACGGATGTCCTCCAACAATGGGACTGCGCAAAAGTAAGATGTTGAGATATCCATGTTCATTATCGTGAATTGCTTGGGAAATCAGAAAAGTTTTGTACCTTTGTGATAGGTATAGTTTCAACAGTGAGAGATAAGCGCCTCGCAAACGTTGATAAACAAAACAGAGTATTTATTCTATCATGAATGGGTACTCTGTATTTTTTGACCTACCGGATGACTGCTTGTGCAAAGCCGCTCCAACCTCCACATCTGCCGGCCTGATGGTCGCTTCTTTCTCGTCCGGACAGCCAAGGGGAGGTGTTTTCGAAAGAGAGCGCCTCCCTGCGGTGTCATAGGGACTCCGGATAAAGATCTACATCTATCGAGAACGGGCTTCCAAAGTCCTTCAGCAACGGATGCTTCGTGTCCTTGTCGCTCAGGATGGCATGCTCCGTTGGGATGCGCCAGTCGATACCGAGCGAACTGTCCAGAATGCTGATGCCGCCGTCGGCTTCCGGATGGTAGAAGTTGTCGCACTTGTACTGGAACACAGCCGTCTCGCTCAGTACCGAAAATCCATGGGCGAAGCCTCGGGGGATAAAGAACTGGCGGTGGTTATCTTCCGTCAGTTCGACTGCCACGTGCTGCCCGTAGGTGGGGCTGCCGCGCCTTATGTCAACCGCCACGTCCAGCACCCTGCCGCGCACACAGCGCACAAGTTTGCTTTGAGAGAATGGCGGTGTCTGAAAATGCAGGCCGCGCATCACCCCGTAGACGGACTTGGACTCGTTGTCCTGCACGAAGTTGATCTTCCTTACCTTCTGCTCGAACTCCCTTTGGGAGAAGCTCTCGAAGAAGTATCCGCGCGCGTCCTCGAACACCTTCGGTTCAATGATAAGCACGCCATCTATGTTTGTCTTTATCACTTCCATATATCAGCTAAATATGCGCGTCAACTTTTAGCGCGTATCAGTCAGCAGTCAATCTTTGGCCATCGCTGTGAGCCAAGCTCATAGCATTGCACACTATTCAACCTGCGAAAGAATCACCTCCGGCGATGTCCCCATTAGAGTGATGGCAGAGATCTTGTGACCTCCGTTGGCATCAAGCGAATGGCCACAGTGATAAAGCCGATCATCTATGATGAGCCAGCGATCGTGTGATTCGTTGCGCCATTTGCGTATGTCTATATGAGTGCCTGGAAACAAGCGGTCGTGCTCACTCATCAAGCGCTGCATACCTTTCCCGACACCGGAAGTATAGACAATAGCCTCAACACCTCTGCCACGGACATCAAGTATGTCAAGCGTCAGAGCAGACACATAACCATCTATGATTATGGCACGATTGGCCGCCGTCCGGACAAGATTCTCCAAAGCCATTCGTGCAGTATAGAAGTCGCCTTCAAAAAACACCATCTCGGCAGGAGGAGTGGATGTGCGGATAAAGAAGTCAAGCTGTTGTTGCTGCCGGTCCTGAGTATCCTCTATTCGAGAGATTCGCTTGTCCATGCTCTCCTGCAGAGCTACAAGGTGGCGGTTGATCGAATATCCTTGTAGGAGATACTGCTTAATAACAGTATTGGCCCATTGGCGGAACCGTGTGCCAACAGGATTCTTTATCCGGTATCCGACGGAGATGATGACATCAAGATTGTAGTACTTCGTTCTATACCTCTTCCCGTCAACTGCAGTACGTAAAGATTCCTTACATACTGACGATTCTTCCAATTCACCTTCTTTAAAAATGTTTCTTATATGAATGGTTATGTTGTTACGGGTTGTATGAAACAGTTCTGTCATCTGCAGCTGCGTCAGCCACACTGTCTCCTGCTCAAATCTTACTTCAAGTCTGATGCTCTCATCCGGCTGATACAGGACAATCTGAGAATCGGCTGCAATCGGCTGCATGTTGTTCGTGTCGTCAATCATAGTTTTGTGTTTATCTTGGCACAAAGATAAAGGCTATTTCTGTGATTCCCAAAAGTACGTTGACCCACGTATTCTCTGCCAGCCTGATGGCCGCTTCTTTCTCATCCGGACAGCCAAGGGGAGGTGCTTTCGCAAGGGGACGCCTCTCTAAGGTGTCAGAAGCCTCCATTCAAGAAAGCGCGGGTCTGGACATAACTAGGCTCGTAGTATGCTCCTGTATTGTAGTCGTCTATTATAATGCTGACAGGAGACTCGTAGACTTTCAAAATGGTCTCAGGCAAATTGTCATCAGTGTCCAAAGATGTTACCAGCCTCGCATATACTTTTCCCATCTGCGTCGGCGATGGCACCTTGTCCGTAAAACGGTCTGACACATCTGTCACATCAAAATACCCCTCGTGTAGCTCATATACCTCTATCCATTCACTCTCAACCTGTTCCGGGTTGAGGCAGTGACTGGTCTGCGCGATGGACATTTCGTGCAACAAACCCTCCACTCCGATACGCTCTGCGACATAACAGTTGCGCTGATGGATCTTCCGCGCAACCCGCTCTATCATATAGCATACAAAGTAAAGGTCATTGAACGATATCTGTTCATCGGGAAAGTACTTGTTGCTCATAGCTGATAGGAATTGTCCTCATAAGGACTTGACTGCATTCAAATAATCCTCAAAGGACTCGCATCGGGTACCACCGCCACTACGAATCTCCTTTATCGCCGCAACGGTATCATCGTCAGGCTCATCTATAACTCCAAGATTACGCAAATAATCAACAAGGCTACGACCTGCCTTTGTGCGCTCATTGATCGTGATAGTGTAAGTTGCCATAATACATATTCTTATTATTGCAAAGATAATGCTTATTCAACTGATTTACAATCACTCCTCACCGTCCACTCAAGGGTGTTCACGCCGTCCTTGACGGAGAAGTTCAGACCGACCGCGACGACCTCCTTGCCTTTCATCTTGAAAGCGTCGGCGTAACGCCTCGACTCTATCTGCTCCAGAGCCTGCTGAGCGCTGCCGCCGAACTTGAGTTCCATAACATAGATAGTGTCAGAGGTCTCAAGGCTGATGTCGATCCGGCCCTTGGCAGTATGCTGCTCCACCTCGATGTCGTAGTTCGTGAGAAGAGCAAATATAATATATAGCATCTGCTGATAATGACCCTCATAGCGGATGTTATCGCAATATGGCACGGTCTGAAGAAAGTCAGCAAGTATTGACAAGGCGTCACATATCTTTTTTCTCTTGATCAACAGCGACATCCTGGCGATGGTCGTGTTGCCTTTCACCGAGTTTTCGTCCAGATAATGCGGCAGCAGACTTTTGAATAGTCCTACACGAATCTCATTGTTGGGAATGTCCAATTTGTATAGTCTCGCCTCATTTTCATATCCCTTTATGGTCAGATATCCACTCTGATAAAGCAACGGAACGATTGTGGTCATATTCTCCGTAGCGGCATCAAAATCTTCCTTTCCCACCTCCAGACAAGTCCCGAACTCGGACGGCAAAAAATCGAATCTCCGCATCATCTCGATGAGGTACGTCGGAGTCCCCGAGCCGAACCAATAGGAGTCCATCTTCCCCTCTGCGAAGCAGTTGAGCAGACTGTAAGGATTGAGCACATCGGGTGAAGGCCAGCAGAAATGGTATCCATCATAGTTGTTCTTCAGCTCCGCTATCGTCTCCTCCCTGCCCAATTTCAACTTGGCGGCGAGTTCGTCGATATCGCCGCTCATCTGGGTGAGCATCTCCTCCATGGTGATACCGCAGATGCCAGCATAAGCCTCGTCCATGCTCACGTTCCTGATGTTGTTCAGTTCGCTGAAGATGCTGAGCTGCGAGAACTTGGTGATGCCCGTCAGGAACACGAAGCGGAGCATCGGTTCGCACACTTTCAGCGGGCTGTAGAAGTTGCGCATCGTATTGCGCAGCACGTCAAGGCTTGTCTTCTCATGGACAACATCAAGCAGAGGCGCATCATACTCATCGACAAGTACTACAACCTGCTTGCCGGTCTTCTGATAAACCTCCATGATCAGATTGAGAAGCCGCACGTTAGGATCCGGAGAATCGCATTCGACACCAAAGCGTTTTTCATTGTTGTTCAAGATGAACAGTAGGTAACGTTCAAGCTGTTCCTTCTCCAGATGCTTACCGCCGGCCAGGCTGAAGTGCAGCACCGGATACGACTCCCAATCCTTCTCCAGTCTCTCGATGGCAAGCCCCTTGAAGAGATCCTTCTTTCCTTCGAAATAACTATGGAAAGTGGACACCAGCAACGACTTGCCGAAACGGCGCGGACGGTTCAGAAAAAAATACGAACCATCCGTGTGCGTCATACGATAGACGTACTCCGTCTTGTCTATATAGAGATTTTCCTCTTTACGTATACGTTCAAATGTCTGAATCCCTATGGGGTATAACTTCCTCGCCATGGCCGTGTCCTTTGAATACTTTTGTAAAAGTATAACAAATTATCCAATCAGTCAAGCGCTCAGTCCCGCTTGAAGAGGTCGCGAGTGTAGACCTTGTCGGCGACGTCGTCCAGGACAGGGTCGAAGCGGTTGGCGATGATGACCTTGGAGTCAGCCTTGAACTTCTCGAGATCGTTGACCACTCTGGAGCCGAAGAAAGTCTCCCCGTCGGAGAGGGTCGGCTCGTATATGATGATCTCAGCCCCTTTTGCCTTGATGCGCTTCATCACTCCCTGGATGGAACTCTGGCGGAAGTTGTCCGAATTGGACTTCATGGTGAGGCGGTAGACCCCGATCACGCAGCTGTGTTCCATGGAGCTGTCCCACTGGCCGTTGTCGGAGTAATATCCGGCCTTCTGGAGCACCGCGTCGGCGATGTAGTCCTTACGGGTGCGGTTGCTCTCGACTATGGCCTGGATGAGGTTCTCCGGGACATCGGCGTAGTTTGCAAGGAGCTGCTTGGTGTCCTTAGGGAGGCAGTAGCCCCCGTATCCGAAGGACGGGTTGTTGTAGTGCGTGCCGATGCGCGGGTCGAGCCCCACACCCATGATGATGGCCTGGGAATCAAGACCTTTGACCTCGGCGTAAGTGTCAAGTTCGTTGAAGTAGCTGACCCTCAAGGCGAGGTAGGTGTTGGCGAAGAGCTTCACGGCCTCGGCCTCCTTCATGCCCATATAAAGGGTAGGAATGTCTTCTTTGATGGCGCCCTCACGGAGAAGGTCGGCGAAGATCCTGGCGTACTCGCGGGCCTGCGGACTGCCTATGGCGGCGATGGCTGCGTTCTCCTCGTCCCACTTGCGGTCCTTGTCGGCAGGAAGGCTCTCCGGGTATCCGACTATGATGCGGGACGGGTAGAGGTTGTCGTAGAGGGCCTTGCTCTCACGGAGGAACTCCGGGGAGAAAAGCAGGTTGAACTTCTTGCCTTTCAGCTGCGGGTCGGTGAGGAACTTGAGGGCGTATTTGACATACAGGCTGCGGGTATATCCCACCGGGATGGTGGACTTGATGACCATTACAGCATCGGGGTTGACGCTGAGCACCAGATTGATGACATCCTCGATATGGTGCGTGTCGAAGTAGTTCTTCTCGGGGTCGTAGTTGGTCGGTGCGGCGATGACCACGAAATCGGCTTCACGGTAGGCTGCCGCCCCGTCGAGCGTGGCGGTGAGGTCAAGCCCGCCCTGCACGCCGTCGGGAAGTTCCCCGCGGAAATATTTCTCTATGTATTCGTCCTGGATGGGACTGATGCGGCTGTTGATCTTCTCGACTTTCTCGGGAATGACGTCCACAGCCGTGACTTTGTGGTGCTGAGCGAGCAGCGTCGCTATGCTCAGGCCGACGTATCCCGTGCCGGCCACCGCTATCTGTATGTCCCTGAAATCTCTCATATCAGTTTTTTCATATTTTCTCGACGTCGCGGCGCAGAAGCGATGTCGTGGCCACTGCGGCCACCCCCTTGATCTGCACCACAACCCTGTTCTCGTGGCGGCGCGGCATCATCACGAAGATGCCCTCCACCCCCTCAAATGGGCCTACAAGCACCCTCACCCTGTCACCTTTTTTGAGATCCGGCAACTCTGTGAGAAACTTTGAACCGGCCGTGTTGACGACCTTGATGAAGTCCTGCATCTGCTTGTCCGGCACGGACTGGGGCCTGTTCAAGCCCTCCTCATCTATCCCCATCATATAACGCAGATGAGGTATCTCAGCCTTGAGTCCACGGATGGTACGCAGGGAGTCACGTATGAAAATGTAGTTGTGCACAAGGGGCTCGGTCTTCCAGCCCACTGACACCCCTTCGGCGTTGCGTCTCCGCACACGGCCCACCGGGACGAAAGTCTCGATGCCTGAAGCGCTCAGTTTCGCCTGCACGGGCAGTTCACGCTGATATGTCACGCGCATCACGTACCACGCGACGGCATCATAGTCCAAAGTGGCCATCAATTTACACCTAGGGTCATCAAAATCCACCTAATAGGTTGAACTTTAATGAGTTAACAATTGCTTACGGGAAAACCCGAGCCTGCTCCTCCCCGGACAGAAGCGAATCAAGGGGATTGCAAATTTAGTGATTTATATTGAATTGTCCATATCCGTGCCGGCAAAATAAAGGTTCATTTCCGTTCATTCACGTCCACCGGCCGCAAGTCACCGGCTCAGGGTCTTGGACGCGAGGTTGATGGTATACTTGAAGTAGCGGCTTCCATGGTAGAAAGACATGACAAGATTGCTGCCTTCCAACTCGATGCTGTTGAGCAGGCGGTCCTTGTATTTGTTGCGGCATTCCGGCTCGGCCCAAGCCAACACATAGTCCCCGCTTTCCTTCTGATAGGCCACCACTACGGTATACCCGCGGATGTCCATCATGGCCGCCCGGTACTTGGCGGAGTTCACCTTGCCCTTTACGGAGGCGAAGTCTTCCACAAGAGAGCATTCAGATGGAAGTATATTGAAACTCAACTTCTTGGCTACAGTGAGGGCCTCCGGATTGTGGGAGATCCACCACTCTATGGCAGCATCGGTCAGATAGTCCCTCTCCGGGACAGCCTCCAGAAGAGGATTCTTCTCGATACGGGAAAGCATCAGGCGGACTTGAGGCTGGGTCTCTCCGCCGAGCAGGCTCTTCTCCACACGGCCGGTGATGTGGTACGAATCGGCAGAACCGGCAGCCAGAGTATTGGCACCACGGAAGGCGACCACATCGAAGGCATCGCTTGACGGGCAGTAGCTCGCCTCGACATATATCTGCTGAGATTTGTCGGCAGAAGACATCAGATAGCTGAATCCGAACCAGTCAGCCCCCTTGATGCGGAATGTGAAGCTGCTGTCCACAAAATGCCTTTCGGCCATCCCTTCGGCATCGGCTGCCGGCACTTCATAGCTGCCGAGAGTCTTCCAGATGTCAGGCTTGCCTTTTTTGCCCGGCACACGCTCCACAGAGCAGATGCGCACGCGGTCAAGTCCGAGGGTGTCGACACCGATGCAGACGGCGTATATCCTGTCCACTCCCTCGCTGCGCAGTGGTATGGCCTTGAACTCGGCTCCGGCAGGAAGAGTGCCCCCGATGATGGACGATGCCTGCTGCTCAGTGTAGGGGCTGATATGCAGGAGAGTATCCTTGCGGGCCTTGATCTCCTCCGAATAGACGGAAGACGGGTATTTCTTGAGGAACTTGTCAAATGCGGCCACGGACGGCTTCTTTAGCGTCCTTTCATACAGTCTTGTCTCCGCCTTGGTCTGCGCGAGACAGCCCGCGCTGACCGTCAAGGCCAGCACGGATGCCACGAGAAATCTTCTCATCATAAATAAGTCTCGAAATAGTCTGTTATCTTGTCGTATAGATGCACCCTGGCACGGCCTCTCATATTGTGAGGCTCAAGAGGATACGGGAAATAGTCCACACGTTTCTCCGCCTTGATGCACTCCTGGATGAAGTTGAGCGAATGCTCCCACACCACGGTGTCGTCCAGCACTCCCTGACAGATGAGCACACGGCCAGTGAGGTCAGCAGCCTTGGGCAGCAGGGATGTCTTCTCGAAGCCTTCCGGGTTGGTCTGAGGGGTGTCCATGTAGCGCTCGCCGTACATCACCTCATACCACTTCCAATCGATCACCGGTCCGCCGGCCACGGCGACCTTGAAAAATCCGGGGTTATTGGTAGCAAGGGACAATGTCATGAACCCGCCGTAGCTCCAGCCGTGTACCCCGATGCGGTCGCGGTCTATCCACGGGCAGGTGGCCAGCAGGGTCCGGATGCCCTCCATCTGATCCTCCATCTCGGCCTGGCCGCACTGGCGGTTGATGGCCTTCTCGAAAGCTGCCCCCCGGTTCTGCGTGCCCCGGTTGTCCTGGACATAGACCACATAGCCTTTCTGTGCCATCATCATCTCCCACATCCTCACTCCCCCGAGCCAGCTATCTGTAACCATCTGGGAATGAGGGCCGCCATAGACATAGACAATGAGGGGGTATTTCTTGGAAGGGTCGAAGTCACGCGGGTAGAAGAGGCGGTAGTAGTTGTCGAAGCGTCCATCGGCGGATTTCACCGTGCCAAGCTCCACCTTGCACTGGGCATACTCGTCGAGGGGGTCGATGGCGGTGAGGATGTGGTTGATCACCTCCCCGTCTATGTTTTTGACCTCAGTGACACCCGGCACGTTGAGGCTGCTGTAGCGGTCTATGAACTTGGTGCAGTCCGGAGACATGTCGATCTGGTGCCAGCCGCGCTCAAAAGTGAGCCGCTTCGGCTTGCCTGCCTTAAGTCCCCTGAGGCTGACCTTGAAGAGATGGTTCTCTATCGGGGAGACTTCGGCAGAGGTGTAGAAGACGTTGCGCCCGTCGTTGGCAATATACTGGACATCGGCGTTGCACGGAGTGAGGCGTGAGACATGGCCGAGAGTGTCGCAGAGATAGAGATTACGGTAACCGTCGCGGTTGTCGGTGCTGTAGAGGAACTCATATCTGCCCTTGATGAAGTGAAGTCCCTCCTGCGGCTCAACCCAGGCATCGTTGTGTTCAGTAAGAAGTGTGCGCACGAAACTCCCGTCGGAGGCGCGGTACATGTTGAGTCTGAGGTTGTGCTGCGGACGGTCGAGTACCTGGACGAAGACATATTTTCCGTCAGGCGACCAGGTCACTCCCGTCAAGTAGCGCTCCTCATCGAAGTCGTCCACCTTGAGTGTTGTGAGAATCTGGCCGGAAGTGTCACAGATGCAGACGGAGAGCTTCTCCGAAGCCATGCCGGCCATCGGATAACGGATCTCCCGGGTGCTGCCGGTTCGGGTAGTTATGTCGAAAAGCGGAAAAAGGCTCACCGCCGACTCGTCCTTGCGGTATACGGCGAGCCGCTTGCCGTCAGGAGACGGGAACACTCCCCCACTGATGCCGAACTCGTTGCGGCTGACGGTCTGCCCGTAGACTATGCCGGGGCCTTCGCTCTGAGGAAGCGTGTATGTCGGTCTGGAGAAAGCCGGGCGCTCTTTGGTGAGTTTGCTTGAAGCATCCCACCAGAGTTTGACCCTCTCGGGATAGACTGACCGCGGCCCCTGCCCCACCGACTCCTCCACTGTGAGCAGCCTTGCATTGGGGTTGCCTGCCGGATGGGTGGAGATTACGGCCGCTATAATGAAAAGAAATGCACCTGTCATAAGCTTGTCTCCTCCCCTCCTGTGATGATCGGGACTTCAGAAGCTGAAGACGGTTTGGTGACCGAGATGATCTTGTCCACGACATATCTCTGCATGCCGCGCCAAGGAAGCCAGCCGTTGTATTCCTTGTAGTGAAGCTCGACCATCTTGCCGCTGCACCTCATCAGAGAATCGGCCACAGCCTTGTCGGTCACCGAGAAATTGAACTCGTTGGACTGGAGGCTTCCGCTGCGCTTGGTGCTGTTGAAGCCTGTCTGGATGAGACGTCCTTCGTAGGTCTTCCAGACCCAGCCCTTATGGACAATCTGGTTGAGTTCCCCGGCCTTGACCCCGTCGCCGAAGACGAAATAGAACTTGAAATAGAACACTGTAGCCGCTGCCACTAGCAGCACTCCCACGATCCAGGAGATCACCTTTGTCTTCTTTGTCATAACAAATTCGCAATTTGCCGCAAACTTAATCAAAATCCCTCTCTCCTGCAAACATAATGGGTGGCACATAAGTCCTTGAGCAACAAAAACATAAACAAACATCTCCCACCAATTTCGGCAGGAGACATTTGTTTAATTTACTGATTTTCAATTATTTATCCGCCACCGCAACAGAGTCTGGACTCCAGTACTCGTAGAACTTGGCGATGGACTCCATACCTCGGAAGAACTGGCTGAGAAGGAAGCTCTCGTTCGGAGAGTGTATCGTGTCGCGCTCAAGGCCGAAGCCCATCAGCAGCGGATCGATGCCCAGGATCTTCTGGACCTCCGCCAGCACGGCGATAGAACCCCCGCCGCGAGACGGCACCGGCTCCACCCCGTAGACCTCACCCATGGCTCGGGCAGCGGCCTTGTAGGCGGATGAACCTATAGGGATGAGGAAGCCGTCACCTCCCTCGCACTCCTTGACCTCGACCCTCACGCAGCGGGGAGCGAGAGACTTGAAATAACGGGCAAAACGGCGTGTGATGTCAGCGCTGCGCTGATTAGGGACGAGGCGCATGGAGATCTTGGCGCGGGCCTCCGAAGGAAGCACTGTCTTGGCCCCTTCGCCGGTGTAGCCGCCGCAGATGCCGCAGACATCGAGGCAAGGTCTGATGCCGGTCTGCTCCAGAGGGGTATAGCCCTTCTCCCCACGAAGGGCGCGGACACCGAGGAAATCTTTGTATTCCTGCATGTTGAACGGCGCCCTGGCAAGCATGCGGCGCTCCGCGCGGGAGAGTTCCACCACATCATCATAAAATCCCGGTACGGTGACGCGCCCGTCAGCATCGATGAGCTTGGAGATCATCTCGCAGAGGACCTGTATCGGGTTTGCCACAGCTCCTCCGTAATGTCCCGAGTGAAGATCTTTATTCGGGCCTATAACCTTGACTTCCAAATAACTGAGACCTCTCATCCCGCAGTTGATGGACGGGACTTTGTCACTTATCATCGTGGTGTCGCTGACAAGGCAGATGTCGGCCTTGAGAAGTTTTTTGTGGGACTTGATCCACGCAGGGAGCGACGGGCTTCCGATCTCCTCTTCTCCTTCGAAAAGGAACTTGACGTTGTGTCTGAGTTTTCCGCTGCGCAGCAGATATTCGAAGGCCTTGATATGCATGAAAAGCTGGCCCTTGTCATCGTTGGCCCCGCGGCCCCAGATGGCCCCGTCGTGCACTTCCGGCTCGAAAGGGTCGGAGTGCCACTTCTCCAGCGGCTCGGGCGGCTGGACATCATAGTGCCCATAGACGAGCACGGTGCTCAACGAAGGGTCGATGATCTTCTGCCCGAAGACCACAGGGTTGCCGTCGGTGTCGCAGACTCCGGCCTCGTCCGCACCGGCCTCCAGAAGGAGGTCGGCGAGGGTCTCGGCGCAGCGGTACATATCCGGCTTGTGCTCCGGCTTCGCGCTTATGGAAGGGATGCGCAGGATGGTTAAGAGCTCCTGAAGGAAGCGTTCACGGTTCTGTTCTATATACTCTTTCATTTCGTTGTGATTTCAAATTCATAGCTGCCGGATTTGAGTTCGGCCATCACGCGGCCCTTGAGGCTGCGCCAAGGTCCTAGTCCATCGCCACCGCGAAGCACTTTAACAGCGGATACACCCAGAGCCTGAAGAGTGAGGGATGCGGTGGTGTTGGCCGGGATCGTCACACGGTAGATGTAGCCGCGCGCGGTCTTCTCCCAGCCGCCGTCGATACGGCCGTACGGGGTCTCGAAGCCCCCGTTGACATACTCAAGGTCTCCCCCGACTCGCGGCTGGAGGATGATGTGCTTGTAGGCCGGTCTGTCCTCATCTCTCTGGAAACCGAGCAGGTATGCGTACATCCACTCCCCTATCGCCCCGTAGGCATAGTGGTTGAACGAGTTCATGTCCACCGGGCCGAAGCCGTTCTCGATGGTGTAGGAGTTCCACCTCTCCCACATGGTGGTGGCACCCTGGAGGACAGGGTAGAGCCAGGACGGGCAGTCCTTCTGCTCGAAGAGGGTGAAAGCGACATCATCCCTGCCGGCGTCCGAGAGGGCGGGATTGAGATAAGGGGTGCCGATGAATCCCGTGGTGAGCTTGTCGCCGTGGTCGCGGATGTTCTTGACAAGATTCGCCACGGCCTTGTCCTTGACGGCATCATCAAAAAGACCGAAGCGCAGCGGCAGGGCATAAGAGGTCTGGGTGTCAACCGGGATGATATCCCCGTCCTTCGGCCCATTCTCAGTGGCAGGCATCCCGGGCCACTTGACAGCCTTATAAGGCGCCACGGTGACACCGTCCTCACGGACGTAGGTCCTGTTGAAGGCGGCTTTGATGTTGTCGTACAGGGCGGAGTACTTGGCCGCATCGGATTTCTTGCCGAGGGCCGCGGCCATCTTGGACATCATGTAGGCATCGTAAGCGTAGTAGGCCGTGTTGGTGAGACCGATGTTGGTCCGTTCCACAGCGAGATGGTCACCGATGCCGGAATCAGGCTGGAGATAGCCGTTCGACTGGCGCTCCAGATAGTCCATGTAGCGGACCATGGAGTCGTACATCTGCGCAACGGCCTTGATGTCACCATATTGCATATAAACTTGATAAGGCACTATGATGCCGGCTTCCATCCAGCCCATCCAGCCAGGATTCTCGTTGGTGAAGCCGTAAGGCGGACGGCCGGTGACAGGATAGTAGTTGAAGTAGCTGCCATCGAGGTTCTGGTTGTCTCGGACAGAGAAGAACCACCTGTCGTAGAACTTGTCCACCCAAGGGCTGAAGTAGGTGGCCGTACGGGCGAAAACCTGGGCATCGCCGGTCCAGCCCTGGCGTTCGTCACGCTGAGGGCAGTCGGTCGGCACGGCCTGGAAGTTACCCCTCTGACCCCAGAGGATGTTCTGGAAAAGGCGGTTGACGTTGCTGTCCGAGCTCTCGAACGTGGCGGTGGCGTTGCCTATGGACTCAAGCACCACGGCCTTGACGGACTCCGTCGGGAGCGGCTTGCTCAGGCCGGTCACGGAGACGTAGCGGAAGCCGTGATCGGTGAAGAGCGGCTGCCAGGTCTCACCTTCAGAGCGCCCGCGCATGATGTAATTGTCGATGGAGATGGCGCCGCGGTAATTCTCTATATACACCTGCCCCTTCATTTTCTTATAGGTATCAACGGTATATGGTTCCACCGGAGCTGTAGGGATCGTCTCCGGATAGATCATCTCCCCGAAGCGGAGGGTCACGGTCTGCCCCGCCTTGCCCTTCATGCCCTCGAGACGCGGCACGCCGACCACGTTCTGGCCGAAGTCGTAGACAAATGTGCCCTTGACCGGCTCGCTGACGCTGACGGCGGTGAGGGTGATGTTGTTCTGTATCGGCAGACCCACATAGGCCTGAATCTTCACGCTCGGGGCGGGGCGCTCGAATATGTCGGCGTTCGCCCATGAGGAATCGTCAAACCCGCCTCCGGTCCAGCCGTCCACTTCCTTGCGTGCATCATAGTCCTCGCCGAACTGGAAGCCGTTGCGTGTCACCGGGCCGTCGTCGTATTTCTTCCATTTGCCATCGGTTACGATCACTTCGCTGGTGCCGTCCTCGTAGGTGAGCAGGAGTTTGGCGAGCAGGGACTGCCTGATGCCGTAGGGGTCCACGAATGCTGAGGTGAAGATGTTGAGGTCGCTGTACCAGCCTGCACCCAGCATGGCCCCGAGGCCGTTGGAGCCCTGGTGCAGCATGGAGGTGACATCGTAGCTGTTGTACATTATACGGTAGCGGTAGTCCGTCCAGCCCGGGTTGAACCAGTCGTTGCTGACACGCTCCCCGTTGATGTAAAACTCATAGATTCCGCGCGCGGTGACATAGAGTTTCGCGCTCTTCAGCGGACGGGAGATCTCGATGCCGCGACGGAGCATCGGGGCTGAGACCTTGCCGTAAGGTTCCCATGTCTGCAGGCGTCCGTTGCCGTTGACGAGGTGCTTGGGCTCCGGATCGGTGTAGAGCACCGTGTCCCAGTTGTCCTCGGAAATCGTTATGTTCGAGAACTCGGCTTTCTCACCTTTTGGCTGGAGGAAACCTATCGAATGCAGGCGGGCCCAGTCATGCACCCTCTCGCCGCCCGGGTAAGGGGTGATGACCATCTGGTACGGGTTGCCGGAGGAGACGTTTTCCCTCGCCGGGCCACCGGGCACGCCCTCGGTCGGACGGAGCATCTTGCCGTCGAGAAGGACTATCAGATTGGATTTGAGGTGATAACCCGGGGTGCTGACCTTGAGGGTAAAGTGATGGGAGGCATGTCTGTTCTCCGGGGTGATGATGTCCGAGAGATCAATGGTGGAAAGATGGCGCCTGTCACCCTCCACGGCGTAGTCCACATCAAGGACCGGCCTGCCGTTGACATCAAGTCCCACAGTGATATAATTGTCCTTGTCCTTGACGCTGTATGCGAACACGGCACGGCTGCTGCCTTCCGGGATGCGGACATCGTAGTCTATGTTGAAGAATGTACGGTACTTGGAGACACCGACTTTCTCGGAGCCAATCCACTGGGCGCCGCTCCAGCCGCTGCCCATCAGGCCGGTCTCGAACCAAGTCGGCTCGGAGTCAACTGCCGCGCCCGTCTCGTCCGTGACGCTCACCTTCCAGAAGTAGCGTGTCGAAGCCCTCAATGCAGCCCCGTCATAAGGGATGTTGAGCGACTCGGCCGAACGCACCAGGCCGCTGTCGAAGACCAGATCGCCGCCGGAGAGTTTCTCGGGGCTGTCGGCGACCTTGACCCTGTATGCTGTCTGGGCAGCTCCGATGCGGTCGGAAGTCATCTGCCAACTGAAATATGGTCTGGATTCGTCGATTCCCACCGGGGTCTGCATGGACTCGGTGCGCAGATTGACTACGGCCGTTCCGGCCGAAAGCGGCACTCCCGCCAGAAGCAGGGAGAGCGAAAGGAGGATGGATTGTGTTCTTGTCATGTTTTATGCGGCAACAACCTCGTAAAGTTAGGAATTTTTGCTTAATTTCGTGGAAAACAAATAACCATTCATCAGATGAGACATTTTATTTTTTCCTTAAGTCTGGCAGGCTGCCTGCTCGGTGCGGTGTCAGCCCATGCACAGAATGATGTCGTGTCCGGCATCCCGGTAAACTACGACGAGTCAAAAGTCGGGGACTACAAAGCCACGCTCCCCGATGCGCTCACGTTCAACAACGGCAAGAAGGTCACCACCTCAAGGGAATGGTGGCGCAAGCGCAGGCCTGAAGTCCTGAAGATCGTGGAGGAGAACCAGTACGGCAAGTGGCCGGCCAAGAAACTGAAAGTGCGCTACGATGTCAAGGCAGACCTCGGCATGGAAGGAGGCGCGGTGCGCAAGCAGGTCACCATATATTTTTCCAAAGACAACGAAGGCCCACGTGCCGATGTGCTCATCTATCTGCCGAAAGACGCCGACGGCCCTGTGCCGCTGCTCCTCAACCTGAGCTTCAGTCCAAATAATATCACGGTGGCCGACCCCGGAGTCAAGCCGGGCCGCAGTTGGGACAAGAACACCAAGAAAGTGCGCCTTGCCGAGTCAAATCCTGCAGCGTCAAAGTTCGCACTCGACTCCGTCATCAAGGAATATCTCAAGGAGGGCTACGGCTTCGCAACTCTCTGCTATACCGACTTCGAGCCGGATTTCGAAGGCGGCATCTACCTCGGGGTACGCAGCCTCTACCTCAAGGACGGGCAGACAGGATTTGCAGATGACGAGTGGGGCGCAGTGTCCACATGGGCTTGGGGCGTGAGCAACGTGATCGACTACTTCGAGAAAGACCCTGACATAGATGCCAAGAGAATCGCCCTCACAGGATGTTCACGCCTGGGCAAGACCACGCTCTGGGCGGGCGCACGCGACCAGAGGATCGCAGTCGTGATTCCGAGCTGCTCAGGCGAGGGCGGTGCCGCGCTTAGCCGCCGCAACTTCGGCGAGACCGTGGCGCACCTCACCGACCCTACCCGCTACTCATATCAGTTCGCGCCGAATTACGGCAAATACGCCTCCGATGTGACCAAGATGCCGATGGACGCCAACCTCGTCATTTCCCTCGTGGCCCCTCGCCCGCTGCTCCTTTCCACAGGCAGCACCGACACATGGTCGGACGCCAAGGGAGAGTTCTGCGCCGCAGTGGAAGCAGGTCCGGTCTATGAACTGCTCGGCAAGGATGACCTCGGCACCAATGTGATGCCCGCCCCGGAGAAGCCGATCTTCAACACCCTCGGCTTCGTGATGCACGACGGGGGCCACGGCGTACTGCCGCAGGACTGGAAGTACTACCTCGAATTTCTGAAACTCTATCTGTAAATGAACAGGCAAATGATTCCCGCTGTCGGGCTCGGCCTCGTGGCCGGGGCCGCGATGGCCACAGGCGCAGGACGCATGCTCATCGATGAGGTCAACGACCCTCACGAGCTTGTGAACCTCGCCGACCAGCCGGAACTCGCCTCCCTCGTGGAGAAGTTCCACCAGATGGCCGAGGAATACGTCAAAGGCCAACGGGAACTGTAAGCGACGGCACAGCACTCGCCTTGCAGATTGGTCATGCGTGCAGGTAGGGGTGTTTCTGACTGTTTTCACCCCTACCTTTCACGGTCAATACCCACACACAGCGTTCTGTGGCATCCTCGCTCCACAGGTTGGGGTTAATTTCGCCGTTTTTACCCCTACCTTACGCCGCCAGACGAGTTTCACCAGAAATCTACTTCGCAAAAATCATAAAATTTCATTTTTGCGAAGTAGAACGATATAAAATTCTACAAATCAGTGCGATAGATTCTACTGACAGGGCCGGACGGCAGCTTCGGATATAAAGCCATAAAGTACTCGTAACCAGGGATACACCATCCATTACCGACAAGAAGAGAATTTGTGGCGCATCATTAATAAATGTAATTTGTATCGTAGTTTGGAAACAAAATACTATCTTTGCAGCATAATCAGATAAAATGAGCATCAACAAACTTAAAGTGATGTTGACAGAAGAAGCACAAGCCTTTTTGGATGCACAGTCATTCAAAGCGCGACAGAAGATTTACTACAATATCTTCTTGGTCGAGAAAGGAGTGATGAAAGTTGACATCTTCAAAAAACTTGAAAACACCGAAATATGGGAGTTTCGCACTCTCTATAATGGCATCTGCTTCAGACTTTTTTCCTTTTGGGATACCGAGGAAGACACGTTGGTTATTGCTACGCATGGCATAATCAAGAAAACGCAAAAGACACCATTAAAAGAGATTGCCAAAGCAGAGGAAATAAGGAAAGAGTACTTTAATAATAAAAAGAAATAGTTATGGCACAGATGAAATTGATACCAGCAGACAACATGAAAGACAAACTCTGGGGTAAACGAGGTACGTCAGAGCGTGAAGCAATGGAAGCCAAGCTCAAAGAGGATGTGAATGCCTACATTGTAGGTGAAGCCATACGCAAGGCTCGATTGGCTCAAAATCTCACCCAGGAAGAACTTGGTGAGCGCATTGGAGTGCAACGTTCTCAGATTTCCAAATTAGAGAAAGGCACAAGTGTTATAACATTGCCCACAATGAGCCGTGTATTCCAAGCATTGGGTATAACTACTGCAATTCTTGATTTAGGTATTGCCGGAAAAATAGCATTGTGGTAAGATGCCTTTAAGAAATATCTCTACAAATAAAAAGCGAGTTGGCTGAATTAATTTTCAGTCAGCTCGCTTCACTTTATTCGCAACGAAATCACCGATTACTCTGCGCTATCGCCAGAACCAGGATCGGCATCCACATCCGTACGATATATTCTCGCAACAGGGCCGGACGGCAGCTTCGGATATAAAGCCATAAAGTACTCATAACCAGGGATACACCAGCCACCTCCGACTTGTTCCACCCGCAGGCACAGGCTTACCCCATCGGTGGTCTTCACACACTGGCTGACCTCATATCCGCCCGTATTACCCGTAACAGCATAACCGACAAGAAGAGAATAATTCTCCAGTCCATCAGAAATCTTCGACTCCAGACAAAATTCTTTCACGACCTCATCTATGACCGCCTTGTCGTTGATAACGACAGCGCCTTCTCCTGCAACCCAGATTCCATTGTCACCAGGGCGTTCACCTAAATCAAAACCGTTCTGCTCCAGCAACGAAGAAGCAGTTCCATGATCGTCCGAGAACAGATCCACGCCAGTCTCGGAATCAAAAGAAATCGGCATTATCTCACTCGTCTCCATCTTCGAGCAGCCTATCACTCCCAAAGCAAGGGCAGCAATAACAAATAACTTTTTCATCGTAATGATATTATTGATTTTGATTAGCTGTTTCATATATGTTCACATAAATTTTACGTCTCGTTCCTATATCAGGGACAGTGATAGACGGCAAAGTCGTCTCATAAGTATTTCCCTCAGCGCCGAAAGTGAACACATCGTAACGGCCAGTATAAGGAACATCAAACGCAACCCCAACATCAAATTTACCGGAAAACTCAGAACAAACCGCATACAAACTGACTTCAACATTTGATATCTGAGTCCCTGAAGCAGCATTGATATCACATCCCCTATATACAGGATACCCGGCTACGCTGTTCTTTTCCAGACGGCTTCCGAACAATTCCGTTGACACAAGATATGTCATAGAGCCATTTATGTCCCCTGTCACATCAAAAATTATCTCATCAAAATCATATAACGTGCTGTTTCGGATTATGAAGTCAAATCCGGGAGTATTGTCGGTATCATACCGAGACTGAAACTGTTTCGCGCACATCAATGCATCGTATGCATCTACAAGGCCATATCCAACCTCTTGATTCTTGTAAAGAGCAGGATACTCATTGTCAGCCTTATATGAATACCCCGACAATTTTTCACATCCCTGTTCAATAGCTCTACGTACATACTCTTGAGGCAAATTAGGATATTTGGACAATATCAACGCCGCAACTCCGGCAACCTGAGGTGCCGCTCCTGAAGTTCCGCTAAAAGAAAGTTCATAACCGCCACTGACATCTGTTGCAGGAATAAAAACACCAGGAGCCATAACGTCCAAGTTGAAATCATAATTGCTGCTCCAGTCCAGACCATCAGGGGTGGACAAATTCTTGCGTTTTCCATTGTACGATATCGCGCCCACTGCCATCACATAGTCCAACCATCCAGGATAAGACACCTTCACATTATCGCCTCCCGGCTCATTCCCAGCAGCGAAAATCACGACACAACCTTTTCCATCCCGGCCCTGCGTAGTCGCATTCCTTATGGCATCCGTCAAAAGACTGCATGGTGTCAATAAACGCCACGAACAATTAATCACATCCGCCCCATGGTTCATAGCCCAAATGAACCCATCCGAAGCATCAGTACTCGAAATCCTAGTGCTATCACCTATTCTGACAGGTAAGATTTTGCATCCAGGGGCCACTCCACTTATCCCGATTCCATTGTTTTTAATTGCGGCAATGATACCGGCAACAGGAGTTCCATGCTTCTCATTGAGAGAATTCGGAGCACCACCATTAACATCCAAAACACAATCATAGCCATATAAGATATTCTCTGCCAAATCCGGATGCGTCAGTGAGACTCCATTGTCCAGTACCGCAACAACCACATCGCTGCTTCCTTCTGTGATCTCCCAAGCCGGCTCTATATTGATGTCAAATCTTGAAGTGCTGTACTGGCCGGTATTCTTTAGATTCCATTGCTTTGAAAAATATGTATCCTGAGACTGGAATGCATCAAAGGTGTAGAAATCAGGAGAAGTGAACTCAAACAGGTCTGTCTCGTAAAAGGCACTCGCAAGTTGAAGCACACTCAAATCGGATGATTTATCGACCTTGAGGAAAAAGATGTCATCACCAAAGTTCTCACGTTGAAAAATCGCACAACCAGTTCTCTGCGCCAACTCTTCCACTTCGTTCTTTGAGGTTCCCGATTTGAGTTTCACAGAAAATTCGTCAGAAATCGCGATAAGATTGCCTTCATATTCCAAAGCCCTCGACGCAAACACGACATCTGTTTCATTTCTGAGTTCTTCCAATTGTCGGTTCAGTTCATCCGAAGAAGCACATTGCAGTATAAAAGTATCATCTGAATCCTCGGCTGCAAGGCTCACACTTTCGGTTGGATTATAAAGTCGCAGCATTGACACACCACTATTGATTCTTGAAACGAACGCCGCCTTTGACTGACCGTCATTAAACTTGACAAAAGCCAAATCCTGACGTTCCTCCAAGGAAATCTTTTGGTCAAAATAGTAATAAGACAGGCTGTCTCCGGAAATAAGCGATATCTGAGCACCATCCGAAATTGATATAACAGCCGGGGATTCCATTTCAAGATCCATATAGGAACACCCGACAAGTGCACCTATAATACAAACACTGGTTAATAGTTTTGCTCGTTTCATAATATGGTTTTTCGCAAGATAGGCACAATTTGGGATAAAACCAAAAAAGGCGGACTCCGAAGAATCCGCCTAAAATCAAATTGTAAGGCTCTATGCCTTATTTAGAAGTTTGGGTAGTGGATCTGAATCCGTATCCGTTCAGTACCTTGGAAGTCACGCAGACAGTCTCCTCCATCGGAATCAGATAGATAGGAGCTTTCCTTGCAGCATAGTCAGCATCTGAATAGCCGCCCATGAACTTGGAGCTCCACTCAGCCTCACGATCCGCATCTGCAGCGCCGTCTACAGTGTACATTCCAATGGCCCAAGCGGTCTGCTTATAGCCACGGGCTTCAAGAGCCTGAGCCTCAGGACTACCCGGGGCAATGTACTTGAAAAGGCCCTGAATAGCGAGGTTGGTGTAGTCCTCGACAACATCTACATTGACTTTATTGCTGCGGGAATTGATCTGATAGTCCTTTGCAGCCTGCCAGTCATCATGCTGACCACGCCAACCCGGATAGAGAACCGCATACTCATCGGAGGTCTCGTCAAGACCGGCAGGAGTCGTCATTGTCAAGCGATAACCATAATCCTTCTTGGCATCAACAAGTTTTGTCCAGACATAAGCAGGAAGCTGATTGCCGTTATCAAACTGCGCATAGCCGTTGGCCTTGAGTTGTGCCATGTGATCAACCATCTTCTTGCGGAATTCAACTGCCACCTTAGGAAGATTGCCGCTGCGGACAAGATCCCAACGGCGGATATTTTCCCCTTGGAACTCAAGCTGACGCTCCTTGAGGATGGCCTCCACAAGAGCGGATTGAGTCTCTGAAGCAGGAGTCTGAAGAAGTTCAGCGAACTTCGCTTCACGGACTGACTCAGGGAAAGCACGATCGTGAACTTTCTTCAGCTCAGTCTTGGCGGCACCTTCGTTGCCGGTCTGGGCATAAGCCTCGGCAAGCATAAGGATGATGTCGGCCTGACGCATGTGAATGAATGAAATACCGCTGTAAAGCTGGCGGAGATCCGGTGTCCCGACACGGTTAAGGTCATATTTGTTGAGACCGATACCGATGGTCAGGCGGTTCTTGAGACCGAAAGTATAGAGAGACTCCTCGCCATAACCGCTGGATCCTGTCACACTCATTGACACATCACGGCGCTTGTCCTGAGGGTCGAACTCTCCGTAGTAAACTTCCGGGAAAGAGCAAATCTGTGCATTGGCCTTAGGAGGCATACCGGGAGATGAACCGGCAGAGCCACGTCCGAAGTTATAAGCAATACGTGAACCGCCACCGTTCTCCTTCATCGTAATCTCATATACGGTCTCAGTAGCCTTCTTCTGCTCATTCACCTGCTGGAAGTAGTACTGGAACGGATTGTCATACACACGGCCCTTTGTATCTGAACGTGGATCAACAGTTGTGAGCGCGGCCTCGCCAGGCTGCTCTACAGCCTTCTGGAGATAAGGGAGCGCAGCCTTATAGAACTTATTCCAGTCTTTGCGACGTGCATACTGAGCCTTCTTGTCAGCATCAGTTCCCCAAACTTCAAATTCAATGACATTGCCGTCTTTGTCAGTGTAGAAATCCGCACCGAGGTCAGTACGGCGGGTCTGATAGCCGGCTTCAAGGAAGCACATACGACCGATAAGTCCGTCAACAAAGTTACGGGTCATCTGGTCGGAGTAATGACCATTCTGGCCGATGGTGTAGAGAAGAGGCTCGATACGATAGAGATTTTCAAGCTCGCTCTCGATTATGGCATCGCGGCTTGTGAGGTTTTCACCGCCATCATCACCAGGCTTCGTCACATAGAAAACATCACCGAAATAGATCACAAGATCATTGTAAACCGAGGCTCGAAGAGCATAAGCCTGACCGAGAAGGTCAGACTTCTCGTTAGGGGCATCCTTGGTGATGCTGTCCCAATCCTTCTCAAGATACTCAATGATACTGTTGCACTTTGAGATGATTGAGTAGAAACGGTCCCAATAGTTGCCCTTCTGGAAGTTGATATTGAACTTCTCAACAGTGTACCCGTTATAGAGTTGGGAACCTCCGACAAGGTCGGTGATATTTCCCACAGAGCAACGCTCCACGTCCGAACCGATATTGGTAAAATTCGGAACGTAACCTTCATTATAGTTAGTGAGATACTGGTTGTATGCACCGAGCATTACTGTCTTGGCAGTTTCAATGCCCGAGAAGACAAAGTCTCCGTCAACAGAGGAAGGAGAGGTTGGCTCCAGATTGCAGGACATCACTGCAGTCCCGCAAAGAGCAACAAACAGATATTTGATATTCTTTTTCATTATTGCATTATTCTTTACAGAGTGATGTTAAGACCGATTGTGTATGTACGGGCGATAGGATAAGCGTTGTTGTCCACACCCGGAGTAGGGAAGTCGGAGCCGCCCATTGAACGGCTGCTGTTGGTGTTGACTTCAGGGTCAAGTCCTGTGTACTTGGTCAGGGTGAAGATGTTGGAAGCAGTGAAATACGCACGGATGTTCTTCAGGCCAACCTTGCTTGAAAGGCTCTTCGGCAGAGTATAGCCTACAGTCACATTCTTGAGACGGAGATATGAAGCATCCTCAAGCCAGCGGTCAAAGAGAAGACCCTTCATTGAAGTAGGAGTATGCATGGTAGCATTGGCATTCATCGCGTCAAGCTCAGCCGGATCTGTCACAAGCTCCAGATCACCGTTGTTCCAACGATATGGAGAATAAGCCTCTGAAACGAAAGCGAGACGGTTGCCACCGAAATAGTTGTCCTTTCCGCCATAGGTTGACATCAATGACCAGTAGTTCATAATATGTCCACCTATCACATAGTTGAAGTTGGCGGAAAAATCAAGATTTTTCCAACGGCCAGAAAGGTTGAACGAACCGGTAGAAGGCGCAGTCATTGCACCAAGGTCATAAGTATCGGCCTCGTCAATGCTACCATTTCCATCAAGATCTTTTGCTTTGGCAGCACCCGGGAAAGCCTTCTGATTGGCTGCGCGCTTAAGAGAGGTAGGATAATCATCCATAGACCAATCAGGGATACCTTCTTTCAGAGTATAGACACCGGTAGTCGGGTCATAATCGAAATCATCTGTGGTATACCAGCCATCGTAGGCAAAGCCACGAATAGAACCGATGGCAGACCCCTCCTGCAGATAATACTCACCGGCACTCGGACTATGCTCAGAGTTGGTCCACTGGCCATAAGTATTGGCAGTCACTGAATCTGAAAGCATCTCGATTCTGTTGACATTGTAGTTGTAGATGAAGTTGGCACTGAGGGTGAAGTCTTGATTGCGCACGATATCGCCGCCGATTGAGAACTCAAGACCACGGTTAGCTACGGTTCCCATATTCTGGAACTGATAGGTATACCCGGACGCTGACTTTATGCTCACCGGCATAAGCAGATCATAAGTAGTGCTCCAATATCCTTCTACAGTGCCATAGATACGTTCATCAAGGAAACCATAGTCGATACCGAGGTTGCGGGAAACAGTTGACTCCCACTTCAGATCCGGGTTAGGAGCCATCGAACCTGGCTGGTAAGGAAAACCGTACCCAGTATTTGTATCGGTTCTGTTATCAGAGATGGTGTAGTTGGTGGCGCTGGTGCTGAGAGACCAGGTCTCCTTCCAAAGGTTGGAGTTGATGGCATCTGAACCGGTCACACCATAAGAGAGACGGAATTTGAGATTGGAGAGCCAGTCCTTGGTGTTCGCCATGAAAGGCTCGTCAATCACACGCCATGCGAAAGCTCCAGCCGGGAAGTATCCCCAGTGGTTGTTAGGCGCGAAACGTGAAGAACCGTCAGCACGCATCGTGAAGGTGAACATATACTTGTCAAGCAGAGTATAGTTCGCACGGGTGAAGAATGAAAGAGAACGGCCTGGAACGGCTACCTTTTGGGTAAAAGCATTGTTAGCAGTGCCCTGAGAAAGCATGGCAAGAGTCCTTTCCCTGTCAAAATATGACGGGAAGAGTTCTGCATAATACTGCATCCACTCGCTTGAATCCTGAATCCATTCACTACCGACCATAATGTCAGCCCGATGGAATTCAGTATTGAGAGGGAGCTCGTATGAGATGGTGTTGGTCCAGTGCATGTCACCGCTCTCAGTCCTGCGAAGAGAAGCGGAATTGGTAGTGGTGCCATAGCCGGCAACATAACCTTCAGCCTTGCTGAAATTCTTGCTGAGACCGATCTCGCTGCGGAGTTTGAGCCCCTTGAGCGGAGTCCAGTTGGCAGCGGCAATACCGCGGAAGTTGTGACTATAGTTGGTATTCTGCTCGTTCCATGTAAGTTCCACTGGATTTGAAGCATCGCTGATGTATGGCTCATAGCCAGCGCCAAAGCCACTCACTGCTTTCTCATCGCCAAAAACGACATCGAGAGGCTTGTAGCGGAACGCTGAAGCCAGACGAGGATTGGAACGGTTCTGCCTGTAAGAGTAAGAGACATTGAGTTCGACATCGAAAGTGTCGCTGAGCTTCTCTATGGTCTTGAGGGAAGCGTTGATCCTGCGGAAGTAAGAGTTGATGACGGTACCGTCGTCGTTGAGGAAGTTGAGGGAGAACATGGTCCTGTTCTTCTTCGTACCGTTGCTGATGGTGAGGTTGTGGCTGTGGGCGATACCTGTCTTGTAGAGATCCTCCTGCCAGTTGTGAGTCTTCACGTTGGCATAATCAGCATAGTGGTTGCCATTCTCGGCACCAATGCCAAAGTACTGCTTCATGGCCGGATAGAGATCCGGATTATAGTCCTTGGCGAAACCGAGAGTAAACTTCAGATAGTCATAGGTATCCATCACATCGCGTACGCTTGAGGACGAATCCTTGATCTGCACGAAGCCGTTGTAGGTAACCTGGGTCTGACCCTCTGAAGCGCTCTTGGTCGTCACGATCACAACGCCGGCTGCACCACGGGAACCATAGATGGCTGTAGCGGCCGCATCCTTGAGGACGTTGATTGACTTGATCTGGTCAGAAGGGACGTTGACGAGGCTGCTTACCGGGAAACCGTCCACAATGTAGAGAGGGTTGTTGGTCTGGGTGATGGACTTGGCACCGCGCACGCGGATCTGCGGCTCGGCACCAGGGGTTGCATCGTTGAGGGAGACTACAACACCGGCCATCTTGCCCTGAAGGGCCTCTCCGACACTGGCTACCGGAACCTCGAGATCCTTGGAGCTCACAGCTGCCACAGATCCGGTGAGGTCACGCACCTTGACGGTACCGTAACCGATCACGACAGTCTCATCGAGCATGGTGCTGCTCTCCTGGAGAACTACGTCATACTTGTCCTTGCCGGCCTGTACGGTAAACTTCTGGTCTACGTAGCCGATGCAGGATACAACAAGATTCGATCCCGTAGGGACAGTGAGTGCCCAATTTCCGTCCAAGTCGACAACGACGCCATTGGTGGTGCCTTCAACGACAACACCGGCGCCGATCACGGCCTGTCCGGATGCATCCAACACTGTTCCTGAGATTTTCTGCTGCGCAAACGCCGTTGTGCAGACTCCGAGCAGGAGAGCGCCGACAAGCGCCACCCTACCCATAAAAGAAATCAATGACTGATTCTTCATCTGTAGAAAACAAAATTGGTTAATAATTAAAAGTATATGTTATTATTTCTATACCTTTGTGTATTCGCAGGTCGCAAATGTACGAATTATTTCGGAGATAATGGTTCAAAACCGTCGAAAAATGTTACAATCGGTCAGTAAAAGTGCCGTTAAAGACAAAAAAAGACCAGCCCGCATTTTCAGCGGACCGGTCTTTAATGTTATGCAGGACGACTATTTCAGCTCACGGAATTTCGCTGAAGTGATCTTTGTCGGCTTCAGAGTCATGCTCTCCTTGAGCTTCTCAATCACTTTGCGGTCCTCCACCTGCTCGGCAAGGTGCTCAACCTGCTTACGGTCGTGGAGCACATTGACAACCGCCTCGTCAACCATCTCCTTCGGCACATTGCCGATGCCGTACATGGCATACTGATAAGTGACATAAGCCTCGGCTGCCTCACGGATATCAGCCTCCTCGACCTTCAGCTTGAACTTTTTCATGAGGAAGCCGCGGACAAGCTGCCACTTGAAGTCCTCGGCAAATCCCGGGAACTCCTTCTCGACATCCTCCTGAGTGACTTTGCCGCCATTGGCAGCCACAAGCCAGCGCTTGAGGAAAGCCTCAGGGAGAGTCAAACCAGCCTTCTGCACGTAATAGTCGCGGATGTCCTTGTTGAGCCTCCACTCGGCCTCGTTCTTGAACTGGTTCTCAAGGCGTTCGCTGACTTCTTTCTCGATGTCCTCATCGCTCTTCTCCTCTTTTTTCTCCTCATAGTATTTCTTGAGGCTCTCAGCCATGGAAGTCCTGTCCTTGTCAGCTATGGTGACATTGTACGAAGGCACGGTGTCGGACTTCTCAACCTCGAAGTCAACCTTCGGAGAGAGGGCCGCATCAAAGATGAAGGTGAAGTCGTTGCCGGCCTTCCATTCGAGCTCAGGCTGCTTCTCCGAGTTGAGAGGCTCGCCGAGGAGGTTGAGATCATTCTCCTTTATATGCTCGTCAAGAGCCTTGGAAATCACCTGGTTGACAGCCTCCACAAGGCACTGCTCCCCATACACGCGCTGTATCATGGAGGCGGGCACCATGCCCTTGCGGAAGCCTTTGAAATCAGCCTTGCGCCTGCACTCGGCAAGCTTCTTCCTTAAAATTTCAGCATAATCGGAAGCCTCTATCTCGACTGTGAGTTCAAGATTGAGGTCATCAATGTTGTTCTGTAATACTTTCATATCTATTTTTTGTTCGATTTATTCTTTGGATATGCTATTCTCTCGTGGTTGAGCTGGGCAAGATACTGCTTGAGAGTCTCCTTGACCGTATTGAGTTCGCTTATGGTTATGTCAGCATTGTCAAACTGCCCCTCCTCCATCTTGCCTGCCACGATGCTCTCCACGAAATCGGAATATGCCTTGGCAGTATTTTCTTTGACAGTCCGGGAGGCTGCCTCGACGCTGTCGCAGAGCATGAGGACTATCTGAGCCTTTGTCACAGGCTTGTGACCGTTGTAGCGGAACTCCTCGATGAGTGCCGGATCTCCCCCTTCCTTGAGAAACTTGTTGTAGAAATACCTGACGACCGTGGTGCCGTGATGGCTGGCGATAAAATCGATGATGACCTGCGGCATGTGGTGTTTCTGGGCTATCTCGATACCGTCGTCGACATGGCGCTTGATGTCATGCGCGCTCTGGAGCGGGGTGAGCCCGCTGTGGTACTTGTGCTCGTCGTCTTTGTTGAGCAGGGATTCGTTCTCAATGAAACAGAGCGGATTGTTGATCTTGCCTATATCATGGTACAGCGCACCGGCCCGGATGAGATCAGGGTTGATGTTTACGGTCCTGGCCACGGCGTCCGCCATGTTCATCACCTGCAGGGAATGCTGGAAAGTCCCCGGAGCCTTCTGCTCAAGGGTGCGGATCAGAGGGTTGGATGTATCGCAAAGCTCTGTAAGCCTGGAGTTTGAGACAAGATTGAATATGCGTTCAAAAAGGTAGACGAGCGGATACCCCGCCACAGTGAGAAGCGATCCGGCAAAAAGGGCGATGAGCACACCCCACACACTGCCTGAAACGACATCCGCAGCACGGAAGCCAAGGTAAACGCAGGCGAGGATGGCAAAGGTGATCACAGCAGCGACAAACTGCTTCCATCCCCTCTGGAAACGCCTGAATATCAATATCATCACAAGTCCGGCAAGGACATACATCACAAACATCACCGCCCCGCGCGAAGATGCGAACAGCAGCGGCATCATCGATGCGACATACACCGGAGCTATCTCCCTCGGCTCCATGAAAGCCTGAAGCATCAGGGCAGCCAGTGTGAACGGCACGAAATAGAGCACTGATGCTCCGGCCCTGCCAAGAAGAAGCGCAGACAGGGCGGCCATGAGGTATACCACAAGTATATAAGGATACCTGCTGTCGGCAAACACCGCAGGGCAGCTGAAGAATATTGCAAGATACAGCATCAGGACAAGAGCGGCTGCTGTCAGGAAATTGCCCAGGAGCATCAGCACCGGCGAACCTGTATAGCCCACGTTTGCCTCGAACTCCCTCTTATAAGAATCCAGCATCTGGGCTATCTCCTGAGTGACGATTTCTCCTTTGGAGACAATCACCTGACCGGCTGAGATATAGCCTGACGTCGGGGATATGATGCGGTCGGCGTCTTCGTTGACAAGTTCAGTGGTCTGCGCATCATAAATGACATTCGGTACGATGATGTCATATACCCCGGCCGCCCTGAACAGGGAGTCGAGGTTGACATCGGAAGCGGCCCCCAAATCGGCAAGGAGCTTGGCCTTCGCGTCCGACTTGAGATACACCTCGGAAGAAGGAACCTTATAAGCCCGCTTGTCCCTCTGAAGATATATCACATCCGCAAACGGCACTCCTTCCTTTTCCCGCTCTTCCGCATCCGCTATCACACCCCTGTCATATATGGTGCGTATTTCTGAAGCCACAGCACTGCGCAGAGTCCCCAGATCCAGAGCTTCCGCAGAACTTATGTTCTTGTTGGCTATCTCTTCTGAGTACTTGTAATACGGGATGACTTCAACCGACGCCGACTCACGCTCCACACGCATCTGGTCGGCGGTCTTGTAGATCGGGAAATCAAATTCGGCAAACAGCGTCTCATACTTCCACTCCTGTCCCCTGCGGTAGTCGTAGGGGAACTTGGAACTGCGCGGCAGCGAGGCGAACACTGCAGCGAAGACCAGCAGAAGAGGCAGGACGATCTTGAGACGCGGGATATTCTTCATCGGGCCGGGCTATGCATCGATGTTGGCGTAGTGGGCGTTCTCCTCGATGAACTGGCGGCGGGGCGGAACATCATCACCCATCAGCATCGAGAACGTGCGCTCTGCCGCGGCCGCGTTGTCGATGGTGATCTTGCGCAGGCGGCGGCGTGAAGGATCCATGGTGGTGTCCCAGAGCTGCTGCTCGGACATCTCTCCGAGACCTTTATAACGCTGCACAGTATAACCTTTGTCGGATCCCTTTCCGAGAGCCATGGCAGCCTCCTCCCGCTGGGCCTCGGTCCAGCAGTAGATCTCCTCCTTGCCTTTCTTCACGAGGTAAAGAGGCGGAGTTGCAAGGTATACGTATCCGTTCTTGATGAGATCGAACATGTAGCGGAAAAAGAATGTGAGGATGAGACAGGCGATGTGCGAACCGTCGACATCGGCATCGGTCATGATCACTATCTTGTGGTAGCGGAGTTTGCTCAAATCCATGTGCTTCTCGCCGTTCTCGTCCTCCTGGGCCACTGTGACGCCCAGGGCCGTGTAGATGTTGCGTATCTCTTCGGAGTCGAAAGCCCTGTCTCCGGAAGCCTTCTCGACATTGAGGATCTTGCCCCGGAGCGGGAGTATGGCCTGCGTGTCGCGGTTGCGTCCCTGCTTGGCGGTTCCGCCCGCGGAGTCTCCCTCGACAAGGAAGAGCTCGCACTTCTCAGGGTCACGGTTGGCACAGTCGGCAAGTTTGCCAGGCATGCCACCACCGGTCATGAAACTCTTGCGCTGAACCATCTCGCGGGCCTTGCGGGCCGCAGCACGGGCAGTGGCTGCAAGGACTATCTTTTCGATGATGAGTTTTGCCTCCTTCGGATGTTCCTCAAGATATGCCTCCATGGCTGAAGATGTCGCCTGTGAGACTGCCGAAGTGACCTCCGGGTTGCCCAGCTTCGTCTTAGTCTGGCCTTCAAACTGCGGCTCCGCCACCTTGACCGAGATGACTGCCGTCAGACCCTCGCGGAAATCTTCAGGTGAGAGCTCGCCCTTGAACTTGTCAAGCAACTTGTTCTTCTCGGCGTACTGCTTGAGCGAGCGGCTGAGTCCCATCTTGAAACCCTGGAGGTGGGTACCGCCCTCTATGGTGTTGATATTGTTGACATAAGAATAAATCTTCTCCGAGAAGCCGTTGTTGTACTGGAGAGCTATGTCAATCGGGATGATCTTGTCGGAATTGACACAGATCGGATCCGGGATGAGAGTCTGCGCACCGGCATCAAGATATTCGATAAACTCGCTCAAGCCCTTGGTGGAGTAGAAGACTTCGGAGCGGAAGACCTTGCGTCCTGTGGCCTTGGACTCCCCTGTGACAGGGTCCATGACAAACTCGTCCACCTCCTCGCGCTTGTCTGTGAGGGTGATGCGTATGCCCTTGTTGAGGAAAGACAGTTCGCGCAGACGTGCGGCCAGTGTCTCGTACTTGTAGACCGTGGTCTGGGTGAAAATCTCCGCGTCAGGATGGAAGGTGATGATGGTCCCGGTGTCTTCACAGGCCCCCACGACCTCCACCGGCCCGAGCGGCTTGCCCTTGGAGTAATTCTGCCTGAAAATCTTCCCCTCGCGGTGCACCTCAGCTATAAGGCTGTCGGACAGGGCGTTGACGCAGGACACACCCACCCCGTGAAGGCCTCCTGAAACCTTGTAGCTGGACTTGTTGAACTTGCCTCCGGCGTGCAGAACCGTCAGGACGACCTCAAGCGCGGAGCGGTGCTCCTTCTCGTGCATGCCCGTAGGGATGCCTCGGCCGTTGTCGGCCACGCGGATGGAGTTGTCCGGGAGGATCTGTACGTCCACCGTGTCGCAGAAGCCCGCCATGGCTTCATCGATACAGTTGTCAACCACCTCATAGACAAGGTGATGCAAGCCCCTCTCAGAGACATCGCCAATATACATTGACGGACGTTTGCGGACCGCTTCCAGTCCCTCAAGCACTTGTATACTGTTGGCGGAATACTGCTCCTCCGCCTGCTTCATATCTTCTTTATCTACCATCTCAATACTGTCAAATAATCCTGCAAAGATACTAATTTTTTACTACAAACTCAGGCTGAGCCCGACTGTGAGATACGGCCCTTTCTCCACATATCCGGGGTGTCTCTCTATTTTCATACAGGCGAGGTTGCCGGCATGCGCCCAAACACCCAACATGCGGTCGATCCTGTATTCCCCGTACAGGCCGAGATCAACATAGCCCCTGATGTCAGGAAGCTCAGATGCCGCCGCGCTGCGGGACGACGCACCCTGCACGGCAAGACCGGCGAAAACCCTTTTCATCCAATTATATGTCAGACGCAGCTCACCGCTGAACATGGCCGGTTCATAGACCCCGGCCGGGCTGTCAAACTGAACATCCGAAAAATGCAGGTCCGCGCCGCTTTTCAGCCTCTCGGACAGCCACAGCATCTTGAGTTCAGCGTATGCCTGACGATAATCGGCGAAACCGAGACCGTATTCAGGAGAGTCGAGTGGAGAACCGGCACGGAAAGCATACCCGCCCTTGAGGTCATATTGGAACGCCTGTCCTATCCTTCCCTGGAGTCCTCCATAAAAATCTATCTTGTCCCGGGAGGCATCAGGCCCGGTCTGCCGGAGATAAAAATGGTTGAGGCGCTTCATGTCATAGAGGCTGTTGAGATGACGCCCACCGGTGACTCCCGCACTTACCTTCATATCCAGAGGCGATACCTCAAGGGAGGCCCGCACAGCGGGGGCAAGCGTCAGAGAACCCGAACCGGCTGCAAGATAATCCAACTGCACACCGGCATCCACATCAGCAGGCCCGAGGACAAAACGTACGTGGGGAGTGATGGCGGCGAAGTTGGCGGGTCTGTCACTGAAACCGACCCTGCCGTCCTTGAGCATCGATGAAGTGAAGCTGAAGTCGAGCAGGACACTGTAGCGACCGTTGATTACCGGGCCGAAAGAGCCCCCAACCCCGACAAGATGCTCCGCCACACGGCCCGCGGACATCCTGTCGGCACCATAGCGGTAGCCGGCGCCTATCTTATACAGGAAAGCAGTGCCCTCCCGCTCCGGCGACGAGAGGGACAGGGAGACATTGGCGGAATTGTATGAAGAATTTTCCACACCATCTCCGGCGAAAATTCCGCCGTAGCCGCCTGTGAATGAAAGTTTTCCTACACGGCTGTGGTAGTGTCCGCTCACCCCCGCCTCATTGCTCAGATCATGAAACTCATCCCCGGCATAGCCGTAGCCGTGATTGTGCAGGCTCACGCCCGCCTCCTTCCCCGCCAAAGGCGTGTAGGTGATGTCCAGCACAGGGTGCAGAGAATAGCCGGCACCTGCCCTTGCATACAGCGTGCGCCCGTCATAAGGGACAGGTTCAGGGGTCAGTTTGATCTCGTATGGGGTGAAGTCATAGGCTCCCCTGTACGGGGAGTCGAAGACCGAATAGTCGAAATTGTAGTCAAAACGGTAAAGGGAGTCCGGCACACTCTCGGCAACATTCTTCTTCTGGAAGTCTGAGAACCGCGTCTCGTACTCGTTGGTCACCTCCACGCTCTGGTCGATGCTCTGCGGAAATGCAGGCAGTGCCAAAAAGAGGGCTGTGGATACAAATATGAGTTTTTTATTCATAATCACTTGTTCATAAGGTCAGCAAGACGTGCAAGGCGCTTGGTCACATTGTCTTCAACATCATCGTGCCCGTCGGAAGGCTCGTAACCGTCACGTATGCTCTCATAAGTGGCTTTGGCCTGCTCATAGCGGCCGCGCTCCACGAAAGAGTCCCCGAGCACCAGATATGCCTTGGCAAGCCAATAAGACTGGGATCCCGCAGTCTGGGAGAAGCTATAGACCTCAGCCTCCACCTTGTCGAAGTTGCCGGTGTCATAGAGATTCTGTATTGTCATATAGCGTCCCTCAGCCCCCTCCGGAGTGGAAGGATTGGCACCGAGGGAAGCAAAAAGCTTCATCGCCTCGTCCCTGCGGGACATTGCAAGGCATGATTTGGCTTTTATATATTCGGCCTCGCGGCTGAGGGCCGAGCCTGCGGAGGAATTCGAGATTACGGCGTCCGATGCCGTTATGGCCGAGTCGTAGTCCTTGCTCCTATAGGCGGAGCGCATCATGCCCAGGCGGGCCTCGGCACGGTTGTCATCCATCCTGGTGGATACAAGGAGGGCCGAATAGCCCTTGTAGGCGTCCTGGTAACGCTCAAGCTCATACGAGAGTTGTGCGTATCGGAGCATCGACATCTCCGCGAAGGAGTAGTCTGAGGCTGAGACCATGGCCTTGGAATAATGGTCGCACGCCTTCTCCTTCTCGCCGATGGCACGGTAGCACTCGGCCAGATAGAACTCCGCCTTGAGCATGTCGGTGCTCTGCGGGTAGGTCTGCATGAACTTATCTAGCGAGCTGATGGCCTCGGCATAGCTGCCGGCGAGGTACATCTGCTCCGCGGTGTTGAAGTACATCTTCTCCTTCTCGGCATCGGACTTGGCGGCGTTGAGGGAATTGGCCTCCACATATTCCAAGAACTTGTCAGGCCTTTTCATCTTGCGGTATATGGACTCTATGGCAAGCATCGACTCCTCCGCATATTCGCTCTGCGGAAGGTCGGAGACGACCTGCTTGTAGCACTCAAGGGACTTCTCGTACCGGGCCATGTTGCGGTAGACCATGCCCATGCCGATAAGGGCCTTTGCCGAGCTGATCTTGTCCGGGACAGTGTCCTTGAGGCGGGTGAAGGTCCGGATGGCGTCGTTGTTGTTCTTCAGATCCATCTGGGCCTTTCCGAGCTCGTATAAGGCTTCGGCATACATCGGGGCTGACGGGGAGGCGTCTTCCACGTGGAGAAGGGTCGAGACCTTGCGCTTCCTGTCACCTGACAGGCCGTAGGATATGGCCTGCTGGTAGTAGGGGTAGATGTTGTCCGGGGTGAAGTACTCGGAAATCACTTTCTGATATGATGAGACGGCGGCCTTGTAGTCATGGCGTCCGAAATCGCAGTCGGCCCTCCTCACCATGGCGTCCTCCCGGTAGAGAGGGTCTCCATCGGCGATGCAGATGTCAAACCACCTCGCGGCCCCGTCATAGTCGCGCTGCTTGAAGCAGCTATAGGCCACATTATAAGCGAGGGACGCCCCTTCCCGGCTTCCGTCCAGCGCATCAGCGTTGTAGAGTTCCGTGAACGTGCGCTCCGCGGTGGCGTAATCCCCGGAACGGTAGCTCGCCTCGGCCAGCCAATAACGTGAAAACTGGTTGAGCCTGTCAGTCTTGGGGAGATAATAGGCTGTGGCGCGGAAATACGGGACCGCATCCCTATATGATCCGCCCGCGAAAAGCTGCTCTCCGCGCAGGAAGTTGGCCTTGGTGTAGTTGTTCTGCATGTCGGGAGTGAGGTCATCTATGTTGTCGTAGGCTTCCACCGCCCCGGCGTAATCCCTGTCATACAAGGCGGCAAGGGCCATATAGCTGTAGATGGCGTTGCCACGCTTGCGGGTGGACCAGCGCTTGATGTACCTTGAGAACCCGCGGGTGTCCTTGTTGAGATCCAGAGCGAGCTTGGCATAGTTGAAGGCGGCATCCTCCGTGATCTCAGGGTCGAAATCGACATTGGAGGCGTCAAGGAACGCCGCCATGGCCGCCACCTGGTTGCCGGTGTGCACATAGGCGTTGGCCAGATGATAGTTGGCAAGCTGCCCGAGGGAGTCGCTGCGGTCGGTCATCTTGCCGTAGTTCTCTATGGCCCCGCGGTAGTCGTGCACGGAATACAGGACCGAACCGGCGTAGAAGTAGTCCTTGCGGTTCATCTCCTTGTGGGAGAAGGCCTCGTAGTACTCCCGGGCCTTGTCGTTGTCCCCGAGTATGAGGCTGGACTCGGAGATGATCCTGGCAAGCCTCTCCTTGCGCTCCTGCGGCGCATCAGGGTATATCCTTTCCCCTTCGCGCACGGCGAAGGCGTAGTTCTTCTGGTTGAACTCGCAGTCCACTATATAGAACTCGCAGAGCTGCGTGAATCTTGGATCCGGGGAGGCCTTCCAGAACGAAGCCTCCGCCTCTGCGAAACGGCTGTCGTCATAATATATAATACCAGTCAGGTAGCGCCCTGGAGCGGTGTACTCGGAAAAATCGAGGGCTTCCAGAATCATGAAGAACTGGAGAGCCTCGGCCTGCCTGCCGAGGGAGAACTCGCAGTAGCCGCACTTGAAGATGTACTCGGAAGTCTGGCGGTCGTCAAGCACAGAAGAATCGACCTTGGAGAACTCGAGCGCGGCTTCTCCGTAGTTGCCCGCATCGAAGAGCAGGCGCGCGTTCTCGAAACGTATATGCGGGGTGAGCACGGACGAAGGGTATCTGCGGTCGTACTCCGATATCAGCACCTTGTAGCCTACGGTGCGCATCTTGACCGCGCACAGGACGGCATACCCGTCGGTCACGGGGTCGGACGGCAAGGACTCGAAGAGGGTCAGAGCCCTGTCATACAGACCGTTGTCATACAGTTCCACCGCTCTTCTGAAGTCCGGTGAAGAAGACTCAGCTGCCGGCAGCGCACACGGAAGAGCGAGCGCTGCGGCCAGGGAAAACGCAAGTATAGTTTTAAGTTTCATACCTATCATATAAAGCCCAAGTCTACAAATTTACTCAATTTTTTCGACTATCTTTGCGCACATGGAGAAAACTCCGGTCATATCATTCTCTCACGCCGACATCCTCGGCGGAGACAACATCGTCATCTACGGGCTCGACCTTCAGGTCTTTCCCGGAGACATGGTCTATATAGTCGGCAAGGTGGGGAGCGGCAAGACCTCGATAATCCGTACAATCACAGCCGAAAACCCGCTCGCGGGCGGCAGCGGGAGCGTCTGCGGATACGATCTGGGAAGCATCCGCAAGAAGGATATCCCCTACCTGAGGCGCAAACTCGGGGTCGTGTTCCAGGATTTCCAGCTCCTTATGGACCGCACCGTGGAGGACAACCTCTCGTTCGTGCTGAAAGCGACAGGGTGGAAAGACGGCAAGGAGATGTCCCGCCGGATAGAGGAAGTGCTGGAAGCAGTGGGCATGGAGACCAAAGCCCACAAGATGCCCCACCAGCTCTCCGGAGGCGAGCAGCAGCGCATAGCGATAGCACGGGCCCTGCTCAACGAGCCCGAAGTCATACTGGCCGACGAACCCACAGGCAACCTTGACGAAGACACAGCAGAAGGCATCCTCCAGCTGCTTAAGAAGATAAACGGGGAGAAGAACACCGCCGTCGTGATGGTCACCCACAACAGGAGCATCTGCACCCGCTACCCTGGAAGGGTCTTCGAGACAGCGGACGAAAGTTGCAAGGAGATAGCATGACCCTTAAAGAGAGGTACTCCGGTATCATTGAATATTTCAGCACGCACAACCCCGACGCAAGTTCGGAACTGCACTTCGAATCGACATTCCAGCTGCTCGTGGCCGTGATGCTTTCGGCACAGTGCACCGACAAGAGGGTCAACCTCATCACACCGGCCCTTTTCCGGGCTTTCCCGGACCCGGTGAGCCTGTCCAGGGCCAGGTTCGAGGACGTGCTGGACCTGATAAAATCCATCTCGTACCCCAACAGCAAAGCCCGGCACCTGATAGCGATGGCCGGCAAGCTGGTCAACGACTTCGGCGGCGAAGTCCCCTCAAGCATCGACAAGCTGATGACTCTTCCCGGAGTGGGACGCAAGACCGCCAACGTGGTCACATCGGTGACCTGGGGAGAGCCGGTGATAGCCGTGGACACGCACGTCTTCCGCGTGGCGCGCAGGCTCGGGCTCTCCTCAGGCAAGACCCCTCTCGAAGTCGAGAAAGATCTCGAGCGCCACATCCCGCCGCAGCTCCGGCCCGTCGCACACCACTGGCTTATACTGCACGGACGCTACACCTGCACGGCCATAAAACCGAAGTGCGAGGGATGTCCCCTCGCACTCTGGTGCAAAGACCGGTCTGACGCTACGCGCAGAACTGCTTCTTGAGAGCCTCTATCTTGGCATCGGCATCATCACCTTTCGCGCCGAAATAGAACTTGATCTTAGGTTCCGTACCCGAAGGTCGCACTGACACCACATCCCCGGCCTCATCGAAGAACTGGAGGACGTTGGATGACGGCTGCCCCGTCTTCTCCGGCTCAAGATAATCGATGACCTTGGAGACAGGAGAACCGCAGAGCTCTTTCGGCGGGTTGCTGCGCAGATCCGACATCATCTTCTGAATCTCCTGGGCTCCGCTGATGCCCTTCCGCACCACAGAGACAAGCCCTTCCTTGCGATATCCGTATTCCTTGTAGATGTTCTGCATGAGCTGATAGAGTGTAAAGCCCTGCTCTGCGGCCCAGGCCGCGCACTCGCACACCATCATGGCGGTTACCACGGCATCCTTGTCACGCACGAACTGTCCGACATTGAAACCGTAGCTCTCCTCGCCGCCGCAGATGAACTCTCCGCCGGACGCCTCGTGGCGCTTGACCACCTCAGCTATGTACTTGAAGCCGGTAAGGACATTATACACAGGGACATCGAAGCTCTTGCAGATTTCCGTGATGAGCTCGGTGGTCACGATGGTCTTCACCACATATTTGCCAGGGCCGAGAGTGCCGAGCGCCTTGCGGCGGGTCAGGATGTAATATGTGAGCATCGAGGCTGTCTGGTTGCCGTTGAAGAGGACCATCTTGCCGTCGTTGTCACGCACGGCTATGCCCAGCCGGTCCGAGTCCGGATCGGACCCCATCACCAGGTCGGCTCCTGTCTGCTCAGCCTTGTCAAGAGCCATCTTGAGGGCGGCAGGCTCCTCAGGGTTCGGGGAGACAACTGTCGGGAAGTTGCCGTCGGAGATGTCCTGCTCCGGGACATGTATGATGTTTTTGAAGCCTTTGCGTGAAAGGATCTCCGGGATGAGACGCACTCCGCAGCCGTGGAGCGGCGTGTAGACCACCTTGAGATCGGAGTGCTTGAGGCACAGCTCGGGGCTGAGGCTCAGGGAAAGCAGATCCCTCAGGTAGCATTCGTCAACCTCGGAACCCATCAGTTCCACCTCACCGCAGCGGAGGCCGGACTTGAACTTCACCATCGAAGGGTCGGTAATCTTCGCGACCTCCGCCACAATCTCCTTGTCCACAGGAGAAGTCACCTGGCCGCCGTCTGACCAGCTGACCTTGTAGCCGTTATACTCCTTGGGATTGTGCGAGGCGGTGATCATCACACCAGCCACGGCACCCTTGAGGCGTACGGCATAGCTCATCTCCGGAGTAGGCCGGATGTTGTCAAAAATGTAGACATGGATGCAGTTGGCGGAAAGCACGTCCGCCGTGATGCGCGCGAACTCCTTGCTGTGGTTGCGCGAGTCGTAGGAGATGCATACCTTCGGATCCGGATCGCTGCTGTGCGAAAGTATGTAGTTCGCAAGTCCCTGGGTGGCCATCCCGACCGTATATTTGTTCATACGGTTGGTACCCACGCCCATCAGTCCGCGCAGCCCTCCGGTACCGAACTCGAGGTTCTTGTAGAAGGCGTCCTCAAACCCGGCAGGGTCGCTGTCGCGAAGCTGCATAACCTTGATTTTTGTTTCCTGGTCGAAATCTCCGTCCAACCAGCTCTGTGCTCTAAGTTCGAATTCTTTCATCGGCCAAAGTCAGTCATTAATTATTACAAAAAGCCTCCAAATTTAAGTAAAATAATCATTTTTTCCTACTTTTGCGCCGATGAAAAAAAGCTTTGCGGAAATACTGACAGACATCGGAAGCGACACCTTGCGTAAGGCCGGGAAAAAGATACCCGGATGGGAAGGAGCCCGGATTCCTTCCGCCCTGAGTCTGGAGCAATGCTCATCCCAAGCGGCAGCCGAGTACAAATGCCAGGTGCTGAAGAGATTTTTCTCCGGCGGCGCAGCCTCCGTGTGCGATCTCACCTGCGGCCTCGGGGTGGACAGCCTCGCCTTCTCCAAGTCAGCGGCAAAGGTGCTCAGTTTCGAGCGCCTGCCGCTTCTTGCCCAAGCCGCACGCGACAATTTCAGCCGCTTCGGGGCGGACAACATCGAGGTCCGCTGCGAGGAAGTGACCCCGGCCACCGTGCTCCCGGACTGTGACGTCTTCTACGCAGACCCCGCCCGGCGGGACGGCACCGGACGCAAGGTCTTCCGTCTTGAAGACTGCTCTCCGGACATAAGGCCGCTGCTTCCGGTCATGCTCAGAAAATCCAGGCTGGTCATGCTGAAACTCTCCCCCATGGCAGACATCAGCCTGCTGTCCAGGGATTTCGACGGGAAACTCAAGGAGGTGCACGTAGTCAGCCTCCATTCCGAAGTCAAGGAACTGCTATGCATCCTCGGCATCGCCGGCTCTGAAGAATACACTGTAAACGTCGTGGAACTGAACGACCCTCAAGACGTCTTCTCTTTCAGGCCGGACGAGGAAAAAGGTGCACTGGCGGAATATGCCTCCATAGCACAGCCGGGACAATATCTCTATGAACCCTGCCCCGGCCTTCTCAAATCCGGAGCCTTCCACCTCACAGGAGAAAGATTCGGGCTCAAGGAAGCGGACAGGACGACAAGACTCTATCTCTCGGACCGGGCGGTCTGTTCTCCCCTGTTCAAGACATACATTATCGAGCACGTGCTTCCGCTCAGCAACGCAGGGATAAAAGAGACACGCATCCTGTACCCGCAAGCAAGCGTGAGCGCACGCAACATCCCCATGAGCAGCGATGTCCTGCGAAGCAGACTGGATATCGGAGAAAGCCCGGACCGGCACATCTTCGGATGCAGCGTCTCCGGGCGCAGGGTGCTACTTCTCTGCCGCAGGCTTGCCGAGAAGATGACGCGACCAGAAGATATGGTCTGAAGCCCGGTCGTGCAGGTGCTGCTTCCCCCTGTATCCATGCATGCCGTCAGGGTAGATCATCAGTTCAAACTGATACTCTTCTTTCTGCAGAGCGTCGATGAGCAGCAGTGTGTTCTGGAAATGGACATTGTCGTCCCCCGTGCCATGCGTGAGCTTCAGGGCCCCTGGAGCGGGGAAAGTTGAATTGATCGGCGAGAACACCCTCGGCACCCATGTAAGCACACCCGCCTCAGCATAACCCTCCGGGTTGGCCTGGGGAGTATCCATGAAGCGCTCCGTATAATGGGAATCATACAGAGTCCAGTCATATACGCCGCCTCCGGCAACGCCGCAGCAGAAGTGTTGAGGATAACGGAGAACCAGCATGGCCGTGGTGGTGCCGCCGAACGAGAATCCCTCAACCCCTATCTTGTCACCCTGCACATAGGGCAGGGATTTGAGCCAGCACGCCCAGGCCACATAATCCTCAAGTTCTATCACAGTCATGCGGCGGAAAGCCTGGTCCATGCCACGGCGTCCGTTCTCCCCGGATGAACGAGGGTCCGTCACTATATATATTATCCCGTTCTCAAAACACCACTTGTCCGAGGCGTCACGGTCAGCCCAGCGGTCACGGACATAAGGAGTGCCCGGGCCGCCGTACAGCTGCATGAGCACCGGATACTTTCGGGAAGGGTCGAAATCCTTGGGGAGCGACATCAGGGCATACAGGTCGAAGCCGTCATTGGAAATCTTCACCACTTGAGGTGACGGCACTGTCGACAGGTCCACAGTCGAGGTGTCCGTCACGACTTTGCAGCTGTAGCGGTCGGTGCGGCCTTCAATGCCGCGCCACGGCTCTCTGGCGTTGGAGATGTCCGCCCGGAAAGTCTTGCCGTCTTCGGAGAACTTCACACCGCGCACATAGTAGTCAGGATCGGTCAGTGCGGTGACGCGTCCCTTGCGGTCGAGCCTGTAGAGGGCCGGATGGAGCCGGGAGTCACGCTTGGCCGTGAACCACAGGTCGCCTTTCTTCTCATCCGCCCTGAGCAGGTTAATATCCCAGTTCTCCCCGTCCGTAAGACGCTTGAGAGTACCGTCGTATGAAAGGAAATAAATCTGCTGCCAGCCTGTCTCGAAGTTTCTTGCCATATACAGTCCCTTGCCGGTGAATATCATCCCTTCTATCCACTCCACCCAAGTAGGGTATTCCTCGTGGTAGACTTCCCTTCTGCTGCCGTCCGCCACGCTGACGGCATAGAGGTCAAGCACATTCTGCCGGCGCGGCTCGCGTGATATATAGATTTCCCGCGAATCAGCGCCCCAGAAAGGAGTACCGAAATACTGGTCTTCAGCCTCATCGAAGTCCGCCCACACCGTCCTTCCTTCCTGAAGGTCCACTATGCCTATCCGCACCTGCGGATTGGTCTGGCCGGCCTTGGGGTAGCGTGTCTGCGAGAGAGAGCCGTCCTGCCCGAAAGGCGAGAATATCGGAAACATCGGCACACGGCTGTTGTCGAAACGGTAGAACCCTATCTTGCGCGAATCCGGACTCCACCAGAACGCACGGTAGTTGGAGGCCCGGCCGAGGATCTCCTCATAATACACCCATGACGCATAACCGTTGAGTATCAGCGGAGAACCGTCAAAGGTGAGCCGGGTCTCCACCGAATCCGCCACGCTGCGCACCCAGAGGTCGTTGTCCCTCGTGTACGCGATCATCTTCCCGTCTGGTGACGGTGTCGGGTTGTAATCCTTGGCCATAGCCGCCGCACAAAGCGCCAGACAGGCCGAAAGCAATGCGATTATCCTTCTCATATCTTGAAAAAACTGTCTTTGAAATTCACCAGATACACTTTTTTGACCGCCCTGGTGATGGCGGTATACAGCCACTTGAGGTCGTCCACACTCTGCTCCGGCAGCCAGAAAGGGAAATCGATGAAGACACAGTCCCACTGGCCGCCCTGGGACTTGTGGCAGGTTATGGCCTCCGCGTATTTTAACTGGAGGGCGTTGAAATACTTGTCCTCACGCACAGCCTGCCATATACGCTTCTTTGTGCCGCGATCCGCATAATCCGCAGAAACACCCTGATACAGAGCATTCTGTTGTTCATATGTAAGAGTAGCAGACTCAGACTGCAGGGTATCCAGACAGACCTTGGCCCTGACCGTGGCGTCATCGTAGTCGGGAAAATCGAGCACCGCATCCGCGAAATGCAGGCCGTAGCGTTCCTCGTGCCCGGAGATGCCCACAAGTTTGGCTATGTCGCCGTTGGCTATATAATCCAGCCCGGGGATGTTTTCCACGAACTGGTAACAGTTCTTGACAATCATCAGCCTGTCCCCTTTCACCAGGGAATCTTCCTTGAACTGCACCATCCCCCTGATTCCGGCATTGTAACGGTTGGCCCTCTTATTCGAGCGGCACAGCACCACGGTCCCGTCCTCCCCGTATCTGGAATACGCATCCGAGAGGGTGTCGATGAGCTCGCCTCCCCCTATTCTCTCCACATCGTCAATGCCGCGCAGATCCAGTCTGACATCATCAAAAGTCTCGTCCGGCGGGCAGGCCGAAATCTTCTCCCGGAGCATGGTAGCATTGCGCAGGATGCCGGATTCGCGCTCCTGCCGCACCACAGTTGTGAGGGTCGAATACCTCACTCCGCCGAAACCGTCCATATATTCACGGCTCAACGCCGGGGAGGCCTCCATCCCGACAGGGGGCAACTGTGCCGCATCCCCCACCAGCACGAGCCGGCAGTCGTCACCGGAACGGACAAAGGCCACCAGATCCTCAAGAAGATTCCCTGTGCCGAAAAGTGAAGTGGAGTTCGCCTGTTGGACGGCATCAATCCCTATCAGAGACGCCTCATCCACGATAAAAAGAGTCTTTACAGCCTTGTTAGGGGCAAGAGAAAAACTCCCGTAACCGTCCGCCCCGACAGACTTCTGACGATATATATGCTTGTGTATTGTGAATGCCGGCCTGCCGCTCAATGACGAGAACACCTTGGCGGCACGTCCGGTAGGCGCGAGGAGCACCGACCTGACCCCGAAATCCTTCAACGCGAGCGTGACAGCGGACATCGCGCTGGTCTTCCCGGTACCGGCGTAACCGTTCACCACAAGTATGTCGGCATCATCACAGGTGGAGAACGAAGCCACATCCCGGAAAAGGGCATCCTGGCATTTCGTCGGTTCCATCCTGAAACGCTCCCTGAAGCGCTTGTACAATATTTCAGAGCGGTCCCCGTTCATCCCTTCCTCCTGTCAAAAACCATCGCCACCACTGCAAGCACAGGGTAGATTTCCACACGCCCGAGGAACATATCCAGCGAGAATACGAGTTTGCCGAACAGCGGAATTGAATTGAACGAGCCCATAGTGCCGGCCACACCGCAGCCAGGGCCAACATTGCCGAGAGTCATCACAGTAGCCACAAACGAATTCTCAATGTCCACCCCAACGCACAGGCACAGAAAAACGGAAACCAGAGCAAGCAGGGCGTAAACGCACAGATACAGAAGATGAGGGGATACATCGGAGTCGTCGAGCACCCGCCTGCCAAAACGGACCTCGTTGACGGACGACGGGTGAAGAATATTGTTGACATAACGGCCTATGGCCTTGAAAAGCATGAGGATACGGTCAACCTTGACACCGCCGGAAGTGGATCCGGCGCTGCCGCACATCACGGCAGTGAGCATCATGAGAGCCATCATCCACATCGGCCAGGAAGCGTTGTCCACAATGGCGAAGCCCGTAGTGGAAGAGATGCACAGCGTACTGAAAAGCCCCTGCCACAATGCCTGGCCCCAACCTCCGGCGGACTTGTGCAGCCCGATGGAAAGGACAAGCGAAGTCACAACGATGGAGAGCGTGTAAAACTTTATGACCGGGTTTCTCAAAGGCTTCAGTGACCGGGTGATGAAAGCTATGTATATCAAGCCGAAATGAATCGAGGCTAGATACATGAAAACCATTGTTATCGCCTCGATCCAACGCGAGCCGAAAGCGGCGATTGATCTGCCCCTGGTGCTGAACCCTCCGGTGGAGACAACACTCATGGCATGGCAGACAGCATCAAAAAGATTCATCCCAGCAAGGGAGTAGCAGACCGTGGCGGCAGCGAAAAGCACAAGATAGACATAGGCGAATATGTAGACTATCCTGTTGGGACGCGTGGAATAGCCGGAGCGGCTAAGTTCGGTAAGTTCCATGTTGGTCAGGCGCATACGCATGGGGCTGGACTCCGGTATGATCAGGAGCAGGAAGACCACGACCCCCAAGCCCCCGATGAAATGTGTAGACGCTCTCCAGAAAAGCAGGCTCTTCGGCAGGGCCTCGACACTGTCAAGGATGGTGGCCCCGCAGGTGGTGAAACCGCTTACCGACTCGAACCAGGCGTTCTGCAAGGTGAACGGACCTCCCCAGAGGGCATAAGGCAGCATGCCGAACACAAATGACAGCAGCCACGACAGGGTGATGATCACATACCCTTCCTTGAGGCTTATGACCGAAGCCCGCCGCACGAATATGAAAGGGAATATTCCGACGATGAACGTAATCAGGAAGGATATGGACAGGGCCGCGAGCGCGGAGTCGTTGCCGTCGCCGATGGAGACGAACACCGACAGCAGCATGAACAGGGCGCTCACAAGCAGCGCGGACCCTATGTTGCGGCTTATGACCTTCCAGTTCATTTGCGGAGCTCCTTGATTCTGCGCCTCAGTTGCTGATTCTCTCCGGCTATCTCGGATATGCCGTCATTGAGTTCGGCGAGCTGGTCGTCCCCCTCGAAGCGGACAGTGTATTTCTTGTCCGAGAGGCGGTAGGCGTTGAGGGCGTCCAGCATCCTGTACAGCGGCTTGACATAGTAGGCAAGCATGAAGAAAAGCAGCATCAGGACAAGCATCAGTCCGACCCCCACCGCCACTATTCCGGGGATGATGCTGCGATAGAACCCCCTGTCGAAAGTGGCCGAATTCTTGACAAGATCCTGATGTATCGATGTGGTCAGCTTGTCAAGATCCGAGCGGAGCCGCTCATAGCGGGGCTGAAGCCGCTCAAAATACCAGGAGCGCGAGTCTATGAAATCCGACTGCATCACATCCTCGAGTTCAAGGGAAGTCAGCATATAGGCGGCATAACTGTACATCACCGAGTCGGCCAGCGGTGCCGCCTGGTTGAACGCCGCCTTCATCCTCAACGAGTCGCAGTGGGCCTTGAAATACTTGTCGTCGAAAGACGGAAGGGCGCTTGACGACGAATTGTCGCCCACGACCTCGAGTATGTCAAGATTGTATGCGTTGCCCATATCGGCGAGTTTGCTCGCGACATTTATACTGCTTATGTCGTCCGCTATGAGACTCGAGACATAGTTGCTCATGCTCGAGTATTCCATGACGGATATAGTGGAGGATACAAGAAGTATCGCGGCTATCGACAGAAGGCTCAATATGAGCTTTGATCTCAGGGTCAGGCGTATCGACCTGATTGACTTCCACACTGTCATTCTTTAATTTTTTCGGCAATATTTTTTACAAATATATAATAATTTTTATATTTTTGCACAACAACTAAAACGAGACACGATGACATCGTCCTTTCTTAACGATTCGGCAAGCAAAAACTCCCTGACAAAAAGGGAGATACTACGACTTTGCATTGCGCACAAGAATTCAAGCATTGCCGACTTCAGCCGGTCGCTCGGGATAAGCGTACCGACCATAACCAAACTGATAGCCGAACTGATCGCGGAGAATTTCCTTCAGGATGAGGGCAAGGTAGGCACCAGCGGCGGACGCCGTCCGAGCGTCTACGGCCTCAACCCGGATGCCGGATATTTTGTGGGTGTGGACATCGCAAGGCACCATTTCCACATCGGCATCAGCAATTTCAAGGGTGAGATAATCAATTTCATCCAGGACATAGAGTTCGTGCTTGAGGCCAACGAACTATCATTCCGCACTATCTGCCGCATGGTCAAGGATGAAGTCACCAGGAGCGGCATTCCGTGGATCAAGGTACTCGGGGTGGGCGTGAGCCTCTCAGGGCGTGTAAATCCCGAGAAAGGTTACAGCCTGACCTATTTCGTGAGCGACGACATCCCTCTGAAGAGCATCTTCCAGAAAGAGTTCAGTGTCCCCGTCACCATCGAGAACGACTCCCGCGCCATGGCATACGGAGAATACATGACCCTCGGAGACAAGGCCGACAAGAACATGATCTTCATCAACCTCAGCTGGGGTCTGGGCATGGGCATCATCACCGACGGACGCCTCTACTACGGCAAATCCGGATATTCCGGTGAAATCGGACACTTCCCCGCCCTCAACAACGACATCATCTGCCGCTGCGGCAAAGTGGGCTGCCTCGAGACAGGGGCTTCCGGCTCGGCCCTGCACAGGATGATGGTGGAAGAACTCGAAAAAGGACATTCATCATCGCTGCTCAAGCCGTTCTCCGAGAAGGGGGACATCGAGCTTGACGAGATCCTCAAAGCCGTAGAGATGGGAGATGTGCTGGCAATCGACGGCATAGGCAAGGTCGGCGACACGCTCGGACGCGGTATCGCAGGTGTGCTCAACGTGTTCAACCCGGGTCTCGTCGTGATCGGAGGCCGGCTCATTGTGGGCAAGGACTACCTCCTCCTTCCTATCAAGACCGCCGTCAACCGCCTATGCCTCGCCCGTGTCTCTTCAGACACCTCCATCGTGCTCTCGCAGCTTGACAGGCGTGCCGCAGCGGTGGGAGACTGCATGCTGTCGCGCGGCAAGGTGCTCGGACTACTTTAGACGATGGCGAGCTATCTCCAGATCGAGAACATCTCCAAGTCCTACGGGCAGAAGGTGCTCTTCGAGCACATCAGCTTCAATGTCAACGAAGGCGACAAGATAGCGCTCGTAGCCCCCAACGGCACAGGCAAGACGACACTTCTGCGGATCATCGCCGGCAGGGACTCCTCGGACTCGGGCGGCAAGGTCATATTCCTCAAAGACATCAGGATCGCGTTCCTTGAACAGGAGTACGACTACGACCCGCAGCTCAGCATAATGGAGCAGATCCTGCGCCACAGCAAGAAGATGCTCGAGGACTTCCATCAGGAAAACCTCGGGCTCTTTGAGCGCAAGGCCGTGGAATTCCTGACTTCGTTCCGTCTCCCGGATCCGTCAAGAAAGATGGGCGAACTCTCCGGAGGAGAGGTCAAGAGGGTGGCACTCAGCGAAATGCTGGCTATGGAAGCGGACTTCCTCATCATGGACGAGCCGACAAACCACCTCGACATCGAAGCCGTGGAGTTCCTTGAGGGCTACCTCAAGCGAAGCCGCTGCACGCTGCTGATGGTGACCCATGACAGATATTTTCTCGACAGGGTCTGCAACATCGTGATGGAGCTCGACCACGGGGCTGTGTACAGCTACCGCGGTGATTACCAGAACTATCTGGAGAAACGCGACTGCCGCATCGCCTCGTACAACGCGGAGACCGACAAGGTGCGCAACCTGCTCCGCAGAGAACTGGAATGGATACACGCCACCCCATGCGCCCGTTCCGGCAAGGCGAAATACAGGATCAACGCGTTCCATGAACTCTCCGACAGGGCATCGCAGACATACAGCACCAAGAGCATAAGCCTCGAAGGCGTAGGCGAAGCCTCCAGGCTGGGAAGCAAGATCATCAACTGCAAGGGAGTCGATTATATATGGGAGGGCAAATACCTGCTCAAGGATTTCAGCTACAACTTCCAGCGTTTCGACAAAGTCGGCATCGTCGGACGCAACGGCATAGGCAAATCCACATTCCTGGGACTTCTGACAGGAGAGATTGAGCCCACGGCGGGCATCATAGACCGCGGGGAATCGCTTGTAATAGGTTATTACCGGCAGAGCGGCATACAGTTCAACGGCGATGACACGGTGCTGGACATAGTGGGCGACACCAGACTGCTCGGGCGCTTCCTTTTTCCGCACGACATGCTCACCACGCAGGTGTCCAGGCTCTCAGGAGGCGAAAAGCGGAGACTCTACCTGCTGACCATACTGATGCGCAACCCCAACCTGCTCATCCTCGACGAGCCCACCAATGATCTGGACATCGTCACTCTCAATCTGCTCGAAGAGTATCTGATGGATTACAACGGCAGCCTGATCGTCGTAAGCCACGACAGACACTTCCTCGACAGGGTCGTAGACCATCTTCTGGTGTTCTGCGGAGATGGACTGGTAAAAGACTTCATAGGAAGCTTCAGCGAATACCGCTCCTACATCAAGGACTACGAGTCCGCGCGCAAGAGTGAAGAGACATCCAGAAAGAAAGGTACCAAGCCTGAAGTTCCCGGGGCGAGCGCTCCCGACAAGCCGAAAAAGCTCAGTTTCAAAGAAAAACGAGAACTTGAGGAGATAGAGAAGCGACTTCCGCAACTGGAAGAGGAGAAAACCTCCCTTGAGACTAGGATGAGCTCCGGACAGATGCCGTACGGGGAACTGCAAAAAAACTCCTCCAAAATGGAAGAGCTTCTCGCTGAAATCGATTCCCTGGAGACCCGCTGGCTGGAACTCCAGGGATAACGGACTATTCCGGCTTATATGAATCCTTGAGTGAGACCGTCTTGTTGAAGACAGGGGTTTCTGCTGTGGAATCCTTGTCTTTGACATAATACCCGGTGCGCTCGAACTGCACGGCGATGCCCGAATTGTCTTCCAGCAGGGCAGGCTCGGCAAGTCCACTTCCCGGGACGAGAGAATCAGGATTGAGAAAATCCTTGTAGTCCTTGTCCTCCGGCACCTGGCTCATGTCGGCAAGGGTAAAGAGACGATCGTAGTTGCGGAGCACTATAGGTTTGGCATACTCGCATGACACCCAATGTATTGTGCCCTTGACGCTCCTCCACTCCCCTCCTCCGGGACGGGTTGACGGGTCATAGCTGCATTCAAGCTCGACGACAGTACCCTCCGGATCCTTTATCACCTTGTCACACTTGATGATATAAGTATATTTGAGACGGACTTCCCCGTCAGGCTTCAGACGGAAGAACTTGTGCGGAGCATCCTCCATGAAGTCCGCCCTGTCTATCCAGAGTTCTCCGGTGAACGGAACCTTGCGCGAGGCCCCTTCAGGCTCAGCCGGGTTGAGCGGACAGTCGAACCACTCCACCTTCCCTTCCGGCCAGTTGGTGATGGTGACTTTGACAGGGTCCTGGACCACCATATAGCGGTTTGCCCTGGCATTGAGGTCCTGACGCACGCACCACTCCAGAAGCTGGATGTCCATCAGCTGGTCACGCTTGGAAACACCTATCTTCTCACAGAACATCTTGAGCGCCTCGGGGGTGTAGCCTCTGCGGCGCACGCCGCAGAGCGTAGGCATACGCGGATCGTCCCAGCCGGAGACAAGCCCTTTCTGTACAAGTTCCAGGAGTTTGCGCTTGGACATCAGGGTATATGTGAGATTGAGACGGGCGAACTCGTACTGATGCGACGGCCAGATACCGAGCGTCTTTATGAACCAGTCATACAGAGGCCTGTGCACATCGAACTCCAGGGTGCAGATGGAATGGGTGATGTGCTCAATGGAATCGCACTGGCCGTGGGTGTAGTCATACATCGGATAGATGCACCATTTGTTGCCGGTGCGATGGTGTGAGGCATGCTTGATGCGGTACATCAGAGGGTCGCGCATCATCATGTTGGGATGGGCCATGTCTATCTTGGCCCGGAGCACCTTCTCCCCGTCAGCGTATTTGCCGTCACGCATCTCCCTGAACAGACGCAGGTTCTCCTCCACCGTGCGGTCGCGCCACGGGCTGTCCTTGCCCGGAGTGTCCACAGTCCCGCGCCCCTTGGAGATCTCTTCCTGGCTCTGGTCATCCACATAGGCCAGCCCCCTTTTTATCATTTCCTCCGCCCATTCGTAAAGCTGGTCAAAGTAATCGGAGGCATAGCATTCCTTGTCCCACTGGAAGCCGAGCCACTTGATGTCCTCCTTGATGGAGTCCACATATTCCACATCCTCCTTGACAGGATTGGTGTCATCATATCGCAGGTTGGTCTTGCCGCCATATTTCTGTGCCAGGCCGAAATTGATGCAGAGGGATTTGGCATGCCCCAGATGCAGGTATCCGTTCGGCTCCGGAGGGAAACGCGTGAGAATGCTCTTCACCTTCCCGCTGCGGAGGTCGTCCTCCATTATTTCCTCGAGGAAATTAAGCTTCTTTTCTTCTTCCATAGACGCAAAATGTTTGAACTCGCAAATTTAGAAATTAATTTTGTACATTTGGATTTATTCATCAAAACATGTCTATAGAAATAAAACTCGAAACTGCGCAGACAAACCTCTTCTGCTCAAGCAAGTGGTGGGGCAATCCGGATCTCCCGCCTGATGCCGAGTATCCTATGATGAACGTCACGGAGAACGGAGAAGAATACAAGTATCCGCTGACTTTCATCTGCCAGGTGGACTGCGAGGACATAGCTCCGCTTGACGAGGAAGGGCTGCTGCCGGGCGAGGGAATGCTCTATTTCTTCGCCGCGATAGACGACTTCACCGGATATGAATCCCCCGAGCATTTCCCACAGGGACGCTGGCCGGCAAAAGCGGTCAGGGTAAAGTACGCGAAAAGCATAAACATGGAGACTTTCAACAGCTGCATACTTACGGACGACGCGGATAACGAGCTGGCAGAGGAGGCGCTCAAGACAGTATTCGGCAACGGGGGAAACGGATTGAGGATGCTCTGCCCGGAGGACAGGTCCGCGGACGGGGATGTCTGTCTCCTGCGCCTGCGCACAGACTCCATTGCAGGACTGAGTTTCCCCGAGGGCGGAAGTTTCAAAATAATGATAAAGGAGAGCGACCTGCGCTTCGGTAACTGGAAAAAGGCTTTCGGCATCTTGGACTAATATGAATTTCAACCTGTTCCTCCTGGCGATGAGCCTGATTGCGGTCGTGGTTTTCTTTGCATTGTACCATGTAGATGCCGGATACGGCAAATTCTACTCGCGCAGCTGGGGCCCGGCGGTGGACAACCGTCTCGGATGGGTACTGATGGAGTCCCCCGTATTCTTGGCAATGCTCCTGCTCTGGCTGTTCTCGGAGAGACGGGCGGATCCGGTGAGGCTGGCGTTCCTGCTCATTTTCGAGCTGCACTACTTCCAGCGGTCGTTCATCTTCCCCCTGCTAATCAAGGGCCGGAGCAAGATGCCTCTCAGCATCATCGCGATGGGGGTTCTGTTCAACACCCTGAATGCGCTGATGCAGGGAGGATGGATTTTCTACATCTCTCCTGTCGAGATGTACCCGCTGTCCTGGTTCGCCGATCCGAGGTTCATCTGCGGGACTCTGCTGTTTGCCTCTGGGATGTTTGTCAACATCCAGTCCGACAGCATCATACGCCATCTGCGCAAGCCCGGGGACAACAGGCACTATCTCCCCAAAGGTGGCATGTTCCGCTATGTGACTTCGGCCAATTATCTCGGTGAGCTGATGGAGTGGACAGGCTTCGCCATCCTCACCTGGTCATGGTCCGGAGCGGTGTTCGCCCTGTGGACATTCGCCAATCTCTGCCCGCGGGCAGCAAGAATCTACGGACGCTACAGGGCAGAGTTCGGGGATAAGCTCGACACGAGAAAAGTAAAACGTCTCATACCTTTTATATACTGATGGAATCAAAGATCTTCACACCCTGCAAGATAGGCCCCGTGACCCTGCGCAACAGGGTCATACGCTCCGCCGCTTTCGAGAACATGGCCTACGGCAACCGCCCCTCACAGGATCTGTTCGACTACCATGTTGCCGTGGCGCGCGGCGGGGTCGGAATGACGACTGTAGCCTACGCCGCAGTGGCACGCTCCGGACTGTCGTTCGACGGACAGCTCTGGATGAGGGAGGAGATAGTCCCGGAGCTGCGGCGGCTCACGGATGCAGTCCATGCGCAGGGGGCAAAGGCCTCGATACAGCTCGGGCACTGTGGCAACATGACGCATTTCTATACCTGCGGCTGTCTGCCTGTGGGAGCATCGGGAGGCTTCAATCTCTACTCCCCCACTTTCGTGAGAGCCCTTAAACGCGATGAGATACTTGCTCTTGTGGAGGACTTCGGCAAGGCCGTAAACCTCGCCAGAGAAGCGGGATTCGACTGTGTGGAAATCCACGCCGGACACGGATACCTCATCAGCCAGTTCCTCTCCCCTTACACCAACCGCCGCCACGATGAATTCGGAGGGAGCCTGGAAAACAGGATGAGATTCATGCGTCTTGTGATTAAAAGGGTGATGGAAGCAGCAGGCGACGACCTCGGGGTAATCGTGAAAATGAACATGCACGACGGCTTCAAGGCCGGTATGCAGACCGATGAGTGTCTGGAGGTGGCACGCGAACTGGAAAGACTGGGAGTCCACGCACTTGTGCTCTCGGCAGGCTTCGTCAGCAAAGCCCCGATGGAAGTGATGCGGGGAGCGATGCCGCTCAAGACCCTCGCCCACTATATGGACCCTTGGAAATTCTGGTGGCTCAAGGCCGGGCTCGCTCTGGCCGGAAGAAAGATGATCCCTACCGTACCATACAAAGAAGCTTATTTCCTCGATGACGCCAAAGTGTTCCGTGCCGCGCTGAAAATGCCGCTCATATATGTGGGAGGCATCAACAGCCGCAGTTCCATGGAGAAGGTGCTTGGAGAAGGGTTCCTCGCAGTGCAGGTGGCGCGCGCCCTTGTGCATGACACGGACTTTGTCAACAAGCTGAAGAGCGGAGAGATAGAGTGCAGCGGTTGCGGCCACTCCAACTACTGCATAGGCCGCATGTACACTCTGGAAATGAGGTGCCACTGCAAAACTCCGGATCTCCCCACCAAGCTTGAGAAAGAAATCGAGAAAGCGGAGGAAATGTGGAGATGAGCGGAAGAATCATCATAACCGGAGCCAGCGGAGGAATGGGTTCAGCGGCCACAAGAGCCTTGACAGCCAAGGGGATACCGGTCGTGATGGCCTGCCGCAACCTCTCAAAAGCGCGGAAAGTCCGGGAAGACATCTTGAGGGAGCAGCCGTCTGCCAATCTGGAAATCAGAGAGTTGCACCTTGACTCGTTCAAGTCCGTCAGAGCTTTTGCGGATTCGTTCGGAGACGAGAAAGTCGCGGGCCTGTTCAACAACGCCGGCACGATGCCGCGCCGCTTTTCTCTTTCCGAGGACGGATACGAACTCACCCTCGCCGTGAACTACCTCGGCCCATGGCTGCTGACACATCTGCTCATACCCCACATGGAGGAAGACGCCTCGATAGTGAACATGGTATCAATATCAAGTTACTCAGCACATATCAGCAAGAGTTTCCCTCATGAGGGGGCAAAGGGATTCCATCAGTTGAGCGCATACTCCGAATCCAAACTGGCCCTGACGTATTTTACCATCATGCTGGCTTCACGCTGCACCCAGAGAGTCAACGCAGCCGACCCCGGCATCGTGGACACGGACATAATACGGCTCGACAGGTGGTTCGACCCTCTCACGGACCTGATATTCAGACCTTTTTGCAAAAGTCCCGAGCAAGGGGCCGCGCCGGCCGTGTCGGCGCTTCTCTCCACAGAAAGAGGCAAACTGTTCTCCGGACATGGTTTCAAGGACTTTCCGGACAAGTTCACCCGCGATTCCGCCGCCATGCAGAGAATATGGGACAGGACAGAGGAAGAACTCAAAGACTGGCTATGATGAATCTCAATGCAGGTTCAAGGCTACTGAACCCTGAGTTTGAGCCCGGCAAGAATAGTGTCCGGGCGGAGCTGCATCACAGCCGACTCCTCGCCGGCCATACAGAATCCGCATTTCGGACAGATGCCCTGTTCAGCGCCGATGCACTGGGCTTTGCGGGTGCCGTCCGAGAAGATGAAGTTGGTCATCCAGCAGTACTTGCGGAAGTTGTTGTCTTTCATCTTTGACAGACCGCTGTGGGAGTTCATGATCGGGTAGCCGCGTTTTTTGTAGTCGAGTATCATGTCTATGATCTCGACTCTTTTTTCGTGCGGAACCTCCAGGTACTCTGTGCCGGGGAATGGAGTGTGGAAGTTAAGTGATATGCATTTGAAATACGGGCTTGCCGCCACATACTCTATAGCAGCGGCCACCGAGTCACAGTTCAGCGTGTTGATGGCCATGTTGGCGCTGAGAGCCTTACAGCCGCAGACTGCCACGTTTTTCTCCAGACGCTCAAAAGCGCCCTTGCCCCTGATTCTGTCGTGGTATTCACCGACTCCGTCCATCGACACCCAGATGCTGTCCGCGACACTCCCGTCGAAAGGCATCTGCGCGTTGGTGGTGATGGTGCAGGAGAAGAATCCGATGGAGCGGGCAAGGCGGCACAGATCGTTGACAGTCCTGTCCCCGTCACGCCAGAGGAAAGGCTCCCCGCCCTCAAAATCTATGAAGCGGGAACCGAGCGAGTGGCAGTATTCAAGTTCTTCTTTGATCCGGGCATAGCTCTTGTCCACAGGAGCCGTGTGGTTGTAGACGCTGCAATGCTTGCAGCTGAGGTTGCACCTGTCAGAGATAAAAATGACGCTCTGGAGGGGCTTGTGCCGTCCAAGTACCGCGCGTACCCACCACCATCCGAGATACGTAAACTGTCCGAAAGAATTCATTATGAGATAATTAAAAGTATCAGTCCGGCAGCGGCCGCCATGATGCAGAAACCGCTCAAAGTATTGCGGGCCGTAAGCCACCGCATCAGAAACCAGTCTACCCCGGATTCCCTTACAGGCTCCCATTTCATCATGGGTCCAAGCCAAGGGGAGGGTTTCTGAGGCACTTCCTGATGGCCTTCTGCAAAGCCTTTAAGCGATGAGCAGAGCCATAGCGCCCTGGGAAGAATGAGCAGGACGAGCAGGTACAGAGGATGGAGAGCACCCAGGCAGACGGCGGAGACAACCATGGCGAATGGCAGGATGTTCAAGATATAGGCCATCACCAGACCGGCCCTGTCCGGCCCGAGAAGAAGGGCGAGGGTCATCTTGCCGCTCTCCGCGTCTCCGGCCTTCTCTATGAAACTGTGCGTGTAGAGGATGTTCATCACCAGCAGCCCTACGGGTATGGATATCCACACGATTCCGGGGGACATCTGACCTGCGGCGGCATAGAAAACCCCCATCATCAGCAGGGGCCCGAAAATCACTCCTATTACAATCTCGCCGAGACCGTGGAAGCCGAGTTTCAGAGGAGGGGCGGAATAGAATACCCCAAGGAAGGCGGTGACGCAGACTATAGCCGCTATCCACCAGCTTCCCTGGGGGCTGCAAAAACCGTTTTGACTTGTACGTGCGGCGAACACCACGGCACCGAGTACGCAGGCGGCCCCGAAGAACGAGGCTATAGCCGTGCGGAGGCTTTTCAAGGATTCGCTTCCGTCCGTCAGATATGGGTATTTGACCGTCATGGCCCGGAAACCTTTACGTATTACTTTCCGCCTGTCTCCCATCATGTCCGATCTGTAGTCGAACAGGTCATCGGTCAGATTCATGGCAAGATGGGCGAAAGCGACGCCCGCCACTGCGCAGAGCGCAAGCGCGAGGCTGAACCCGCTATATCCTGCCGCCGTCACCACCGCCAGGATGGCGGGGGTCAGGCTTTGTGCGAGAGACAGAGAACGTGCGTTTTTGAACCATTGACGTAAAGTACCCATATCCGGGACAAAGTTACAAAATTTCCGTGACCGCGGAATGCGGCCACGGATTGATTTGCATGTCAGGAATCACTCCGCCTTCAAGTTGAGCTTGACGCTTCCGTAAGGCGCGCTTACAGTGAGTGTCGCCGTGCCTTTTTCTCCCCGGAGAGAGCGGACCACGGCAAGGGCCTTGCCTGAGAAGAGCGCCTTGCGCGAACCCTTGAGCGAGAGGGTGTCGGCGGCGTTGCCGTTGTCTACTCCGAAGAGTTCACCGGCCCCGTCCACGCTGAACGAGAGCATGTCGTCAGCCACAGGCACTTCGCGTCCGTTGGCGTCAAGCGCCTCCACCGTCACGAAAGACAGGTCGTATCCGTCGGCTGAGATCACATCCCTGTCGGCGGTGAGCCTGAGCGATACGGCCGGACCTGAGGTATAGCGTGCGTCACGTGCGACCTCCTTGCCGTCCTTATATGATATGGCTTCTATCTTGCCCTCCTCGAAAGGTACGGAAAGCCATTCGGCATGAAGGACATCCTTTGTCTTGGAGCGCCTTCCGAGCGATTTGCCGTTGACCAGGAGCTCGACCTCGTCGGCATTGTTGTAGTATGCCCAGATGTCCACCGGCTCGCCCTCGGACCAGTTCCAGTGAGGGAAGAGGTGCAGGGTGGTCTCGTCCGTCCATTCCGACTTGTACAGCCAGTAGGTGTCTTTCGGGAATCCGGCCAGGTCGAACACTCCGAAATAGGAGCTTCTGGACGGCCAGCCGAATGGGGTCGGTTCTCCAAGGTAGTCAAATCCTGTCCAGAGGAAAGTCCCCGCCATGTAGTCCCTATCGCGTACGGCCACCCATGCTTCCGTGGCCGTATTGGCCCAAGGGGCACTGCTCACGTCGTATGCGGTGCACTGGTGCTCTTCCTCCTGCCCCGGGGCCCAGTCCTTTCCCGGAAGTTTCTGCACCCTGGTGGACGGCTGGTAATATACCCCACGGCTGTTGAGGGCCGATGCGGTCTCCGAGCCGATGAGCGGCTTGTCCGGGAACCATACACGGCAGGAGTCGTACAGATGCGGATGGTAGTTGAATCCGTAGACGTCAAGCGCCCCGCTGCGCAGCAGGTTGTTGCCCGGCCATACCCCGTTGCACCCGGCGGTGATGGCTCTCGTGGTGTCAAGTTCCCGTACCAGACCGGCCAGATGTCTGGTCAGCAGGATGTTGGGGTTGTTCTCGCTGGAGTCGCTCTGTCCGAGGGAGTGTATGAAATTGAGCAGGGTGTTGGCCTCCTCGGCGCTGAGGTTCTCGATGAGGTCGCTCTTGGAGTCGCTCTGCTCAAGGATCTCGTTGCCGATGCTCCACATCACCACGCTCGGGTGGTTGCGGTCACGCTTGACGAAATCCTGTATGTCAGCCCTATGCCAATCGTCGAAGAAGCGGGCGTAGTCGTAGCGGGTCTTGCGCTTGCGCCACATGTCCATGGCCTCGTCCATAACCAGGAACCCCATCTCATCGCACAGATCCAGGAGTTCGGGTGCCGGAGGGTTGTGGGAAGTGCGTATCGCATTGACCCCCATGCTCTTGAGTTTTTCGAGCTGGCGTTCCAGCGCTCTGCGGTGTACAGCTGTGCCGATGCAGCCCATGTCGTGGTGCATGCAGACTCCCAGCATCTTGATGTTCTTGCCGTTGAGGAAGAAGCCCTTGTCCTTGTCCCAGGCGGTGCTGCGGACTCCAAAACGGGTATCGTAGCGGTCCTTGAGCAGGTCTCCGGAATACACCTCCGTCCTTAGCGTATAAAGATACGGTTCCTCGAGGCTCCAGAGTCTCGTCCCCCTGAGTTCGAGTTCCCCGCTGGCGCGGCCGTCCGCGCAGGAGGCTTCCCCGGAGGCGACTCTGCGCCCGCGGCTGTCGAGGATCTGGTATTCAACCTTGAGGTTCGTGCTCTGCGGGCCGTCTATCTCTGTCTGCACCTTGACCACGCTGTTTTCGCCCACAGCCGGTGTGGTCACGAAAGTGCCGTTGTAGGCCACGCGCGTGTCGGAGGTGCGTACCAGCCTTACATTGCGGTAGATGCCGCAGCCGGCATACCAGCGGGAGTTAGGCTGGTCGGAGTTGTCGCAGCGCACCGCGATAAGGTTCTCGCCCGCCTGGAGGTATGGCGTGAGGTCATAGCTGAACGAACTGTAGCCGTAGGGACGGGTGCCGAGGTCGTGGCCGTTGAGATAGACGGTGCTGTTCATGAAGACCCCGTCGAATTCGATGCTGTATCTTTCCTGTCCGGTCAGTTCAGGAAGCATGAAAGTCTTCCGGTACCAGCCGATTCCTCCAGGCAGGGCGCCGCCGCTCGGGGTAGAAGGGTTTTCGGCGGAAAATTCCCCCTCGACAGACCAGTCGTGAGGAAGGTGCAGGGAGCGCCATGATGCGTCATCGCAGGAAGCTCCGGACCATGACGGGTCGTCCCCGAGGGCGAATTTCCATCCGAAGTTGAAGTCCTCCACTTCCCGTGGGGACTGGCTGCCGCCGCTGCACCCCGCAAGAGAGAGCATGGCGGCTAGGATTAGGGTAAGATGATGTTTCATCGGGTTTTGATTTTGCTGAAAGGACAAATATAGTTATATTTGTGAGATTTAATAATTTTTAGAAGAATGTCATTCGCTTCAGTAATAGGAAAAGTTTTCGGCTCCAAGGCCGACCGCGACTACAAGGCGGTCAAGCCGATCCTTCAGAAGATACTTGCGGTCTATCCTGAGATCGACGCCCTATCCAACGATGAACTGCGGGCCCGCTCCGCGGCGCTCCGCCAGAAGCTCTCCGAGGTCGAGGCCCCTTTCGAGGACCGCATCGCACAGATCAAGGAAGAACTCAACAAGGACATACCTGTCTCAGAAAAAGAAAAACTCGCCGACGAGTCGGACAAGCTGGTCAAGGACGAGGACGAGGCCATCGAGAAGAGCCTCAACGAGATGCTCCCCGAGGCCTTCGCCATCATGAAGTCCACGGCACGCCGCTTCAAGGAAAACGAATCCGTGGAGGTGAGGGCCACACAGTTCGACAGAGACCTCTCCGTGAGCCACGACTTCGTCACCATAGACGGGGACAAGGCCATATACCACAACCATTGGATGGCCGGAGGCAACGAGATCACCTGGGACATGGTGCATTACGATGTCCAGCTCATAGGAGGCATAGCCCTGCATCAGGGCAAGATAGCCGAGATGGCCACCGGCGAGGGCAAGACCCTCGTGGCGACTCTCCCGGTGTTCCTCAACGCCCTTGCCGGCAAGGGTGTCCACATGGTCACGGTCAACGACTACCTCTCCAAGCGTGACTCCGAATGGATGGGGCCCCTGTACATGTTCCACGGCCTGTCCGTAGACTGCATAGACAAGCATCAGCCCAACTCCGACGCCCGCCGCAAGGCCTACAACTGCGACATCACGTTCGGCACCAACAACGAGTTCGGTTTCGACTACCTTCGTGACAACATGGCCGTGGTCCAGGAGGATCTGGTACAGCGCAAGCACCACTACGCCATTGTCGATGAGGTGGACTCCGTGCTTATCGATGACGCACGTACCCCGCTCATCATCTCAGGCCCTATCCAGCGCAACGATGCCGATGAGGCCCAGTTCATGGAGTTCAAGCCGTTTGTGGAAAAGCTCTACCAGGCACAGCGCACCCTTGTGAACCAGGTGCTCAACGAAGCCCGCAAGAAGATAGCCGAGGGCGACGAGAACGAGGGCGGCAAGCTCCTGCTCCGTGCCCATAAGGGCCTGCCGAAGTATTCCCCGCTCATCAAGTTCCTCTCCGAGCCGGGCATGAAGGTTCTCCTCCAGAAGGCCGAGAACTACTATATGCAGGACAACGAGAGGGAGATGCCTGTGGTGACGGATCCGCTTTACTTCGTCATCAACGAACAGCTCCACTCCGTAGACATGACCGACAAGGGGCACGAGGTGCTCGCCAAAGCCGTGGGCAACGATGACTTCTTCGTGCTTCCTGACGTGGGCACTCAGACCGCGGAAATCGAGCATTCGGACCTCCCTCCTCAGGAGAAGCAGCAGAAAAAGGACGCCCTGATGTCCGAGTTCTCCCTCAAGAGCGAGCGCGTCCACACGGTGATACAGCTCCTCAAGGCCTACACGATGTTCGAGAAAGATGTTGACTACGTGATAATGGACGGGCAGATCAAGATCGTGGACGAGTCAACGGGCCGTATAATGGAGGGCCGCCGCTGGAGCGACGGGCTGCACCAGGCGGTCGAGGCCAAGGAGAACGTCAAGGTCGAGGGGGCCACCCAGACCTTCGCCACCATCACCCTGCAGAACTACTTCCGCATGTACCACAAGCTCGCGGGCATGACCGGTACGGCAGAGACAGAGGCGGGCGAGTTCTGGAGCATCTACAAACTGGACGTCATGGTCATCCCGACCAACCGACCCGTCATCCGCGATGACCAGAACGATCTGATATACAAGACAAAGAAGGCCAAATACAACGCAGTCATCGAGAGGATAGTGGAACTCACCTCCAAGGGACGCCCTGTGCTTGTAGGAACCACCGATGTCGAGACCTCCGAACTCCTGAGCCGCATGCTGCGGATGAGGGGAATACGTCACAATGTGCTCAACGCCAAAGAGCACGCCCGCGAGGCCGAGATCGTGGCCCAGGCCGGGCAGAGCTCCACCGTGACCATCGCCACCAACATGGCGGGACGTGGTACCGACATCAAGCTTTCCCCTGAGGTCAAGGCCGCAGGCGGACTCGCCATCATCGGCACGGAGAGGCACGATTCCCGCCGTGTTGACCGTCAGCTCCGCGGACGTGCCGGACGTCAGGGCGATCCGGGTTCGTCAACTTTCTACCTCTCCCTGGAGGACAAGCTCATGCGTCTTTTCGGCTCCGAGAGGATAGCCGGCATGGTGGACAGGCTCGGCATGGCCGATGACGAGGCCCTGGAGAACAACATGCTCTCCAAGGCTGTCGAGAACGCGCAGCGCAAGGTCGAGGAAAACAACTTCGGCATCCGCAAGCGTCTCCTCGAATACGATGATGTCATGAATTATCAGAGGGAAGCCATCTATGCGCGCCGCCGCAACGCCATCAGCGGAGACAAGATAGAGATCGACCTGCGCAACATGATGCTTGACGCCGCCACCCTTTTCGTGGAGAAGAACCGTCACCTTCCTTTCGAGGATTTCGAGGTGGCCCTCATGGCCATGTACTCCATAGACACCGGCTTCGATGCCGCCTTCTATGAGAAGGCAAAGCGCGAAGAGCTCGAAGACAGGCTGACGGAGCACATGATGGAAGTCTACAAGCGCCGCATGGACGCTCTGGTTGAGAAGCTCTATCCTATAGTCAAGGAAGTCTACGAAAAGCAGGGCAAGCTCTACCAGAACATAGCCATCCCGGTTTCGGACGGCATCAAGCAGATAGGGCTCAGCGTCAACCTCGAGAAAGCCTACAACTCCGACGGGCGCGAAATTGCCAAGACCCTCAGCAAGAATATAATTCTCTACCAGATCGACGAGCATTGGAAAGAGCACCTGCGCGAGATGGATGACCTCAAGCAGAGCGTGCAGAACGCCTCATACGAGCAGAAAGACCCGGTAGTAGTATATAAACTCGAGAGCTACAACCTCTTCGCCTCAATGCTCGAGACCCTCAACAAAGATGTGCTCTCGTTCCTCTTCAAGGCATTCGTGCCGCTGCGCGAGACTCCGGACCAGCCTCAGCGGGCTCAGCGTCCTGTACAGCAGAGTCCGGACATGAGCAAGATGCAGGCAGGCAGGAGCGACCTTGCCACCAATGCCGAGCAGAAGGCCCGCACCCCGATCAAGGTTGACAAGACAATAGGCCGCAATGACCCGTGCCCGTGCGGCAGCGGCAAGAAATACAAGAACTGCCATGGTAAAGGACTTGTTTAAAAATTCGGATATTATGCAGAAATCTTCAGATATGTCCCTCAATGTCAATGATGTGACCCGTATTTCCAAAGGTACCGTCATCACCGGTGACATCGTGACCTCGACCGATATAAGGGTTGACGGCGAAGTGTCAGGCACTGTTTTCTCCGAAGGCAAGATAGTGATCGGGGAGACAGCCGTCATTTCGGGTAAAATACTCTGTTCCACCCTTGACCTGTGGGGAAAGATTGAAGGTGAGGTCTTTGTCAAGGACACTCTTTCCATCAAGAGTCCGGCTTCGGTCTCGGGAGGCATCCATGTCAACAAGCTCCAGGTCGAGATGGGCGCCCGTTTCAACGGCACCTGCGCCATGATCAGCGAGCAGGATTTCGAGAAGTCAGTCTCGGAAACCGTAAGGAAGAATTCCGGCAAAAACGAAAAAGCCACGGCACCGAAAGCTGCCGCGGCTTCAAAAAACGAATAAGGGAGAAGCCTCAGAGTATATTCATCGACTGCTCGCGTATTTTCTCAAGTTCGTCTTTCATCTGAACGACGAGCTTCTGTATTTCCGCATGGTTGGCCTTTGATCCGGTGGTATTGATCTCCCGTCCCATCTCCTGGATGATGAAGCCGAGTTTTTTGCCCGGATAGCTTTCAGAGTCGATGGTGTCAAGGAAATACTTGCAGTGCTGGCGCAGGCGGACCTTTTCTTCGTTGATGTCCAGTTTCTCAAGGTAGAATATCATCTCCTGCTCGAATCTCTCACTGTCGAGTTTGACCTGAAGGTCTTCAGCGGCCTTGAGGATTCGGCTTCTTATGGCGTCAAGCCTCTCTTTCTCATGGGATTCGACCTCCTCGTAGAGTCTGAGGATATTGTCCACCCTTGATGTCACGTCCTTGTAGAGGGCTTCGCCCTCGCGGACACGGTATTCGTCCACCATGTCCAGGCAGCGGTCGAAGGCCGCGCTCACTGCCGGCCAGTTATCGTCGGTGATGACATCTGTCTTCTTTGCCTCGGTGAGGTTCGGCAGCCCAAGCACCGCGTTGAGCAGAATGGCCGTGTTGGACGGACTGTATTGCACCCCTATTTCTTTGGCGAGGATGGATGTCTGCGCGATGTAGGCCCGTGCAGCCTCCATGTCTATCTGCCGGACAGCCTCAGCGGAGTTCGGCTCATAGTTCAGGAAGACGTCTATCGTCCCCCTTACGAGCCTGGAGGCGATCCGGGAGCGTATTTCCATTTCCCTGTCCTTCGGGAGGAGCTGGGTCTTCAGCCCTACGTCAGCGGTCTTGCCGTTGAGGGTCCTTATCTCGATTGTGATTTTTCCGCTCTCGATCAAGGCTTCAGCCTTGCCGTAGCCGGTCATTGATCTGATCATCGTATGTCTGGTGTTTATTTGCGCCTGCAAATTTAGCAAACGTTTTTTAAAAATGTCACTTCGCTCCCCCGCGCCAGAGAGCTGACATCTCTTCAAGGGTCTTGCCCTTTGTCTCCGGAACCATCTTCCATACGAAGAGAGCGGCAAGGAGGCAGCCGGCATTGTTATTATACATCCTTCAGGACATTTTCAAGTTCCAATTTCCAATTCTCATAGGCTGTCTCAAGCGGCCCCATCCACGTGCTCTCCGGTTCTATTACTTCAAGTTTCTCAAGCGTGGCGAAGGCCTCCTGCGGAGACTTGTAGAGACCCGCTCCGAGCGCGGCGCCTCTGGCCGCCCCGAGGGAACCGTCGGTATCGAACAGTTCTATGCGCGCATTACACAGAGTTGACAGGGTGGAGCGGAACAGCGGACTGAGGAACATGTTGGCTTTGCCGGCACGGATTACGTCCGGTTTGAGCCCGAGCCCCTTCATGATGTCAATTCCATAACGGAAAGAGAAGGCGATGCCCTCCTGCACAGCGCGCAGTATATGGGCCTTGGAATGGCGGACAAGATCGATTCCGCAGAGCCTCGCGCCGACATTGCGGTTGACGAGCATACGCTCCGCCCCGTTGCCGAAAGGCAGCACCGTGAGGCCGTCAGACCCTGCCGGTGCCGTGGAGGCGAGTTCGTTCATCTGCGGATAGGACAGTTCCGGGGATATGTTCTTGTGGGCCCATGAATTCATGATGCCGGTGCCGTTGATGCACAGCAGCACTCCCATCCTCGGCTCGCTGGAGCCGGTGACATGAAGGAAAGTGTTGACACGGGACTGAGGGTCGGCTTTAGGCAAATCAGTGACCCCGTATACGACACCGCTTGTGCCTCCGGTGGCGGCAATCTCTCCAGGATTGAGCACGTTGAGTGAAAAAGCATTGTTCGGCTGGTCGCCGGCACGGTATGACACCGGAGTACCCTCAGGAATGCCGAACTCGGCCTGGATCCGGGCGGTGGTCCGTCCCTGTATCCCGACTGCCGGCACCACCTTGGAGAAGAGGTCATGGGAGATTCCATACCAGTCAGCCACGAAATCAGCCCTTCCGCCTGTCTTGAAATCCCAGAGTATACCCTCGGAAAGGCCTGTAGCGGTAGTGGTCTCCTCTCCTGTCAGCAGGTATGCGATATAGTCACCGGGGAGCATGAACTTGTCTATCCTGGAATATGTTTCCGGCTCGTTCTGCTTGACCCAGGCCAGCTTGGATGCCGTGAAGTTGCCCGGGGAATTGAGAAGATGCGTCATACACTTTTCATAGCCGATGCCCTCAAGGGCTTTGCGGCCTGTCTCGACAGCACGCGAGTCGCACCATATTATGGAGTTGCGCACCGGATGTCCGTCTTTGTCAAGCGCCACGAGACCGTGCATCTGATAAGAGATTCCTATAGAGGCGATCTTTGTGAGATCATGCGATTTCGCCATGTCCTTGAGTCCATCACACATATAACCCCACCAGGAGTCTGGATTCTGCTCCGCCCAGCCCTTATGCTCGGCGATGATAGGGGCTTCGGATTTGGGATTGGTTGATGAACATACGCATTTGCCGCTCGCAATGTCGAGCAGCGCGACCTTCACGGAAGAAGATCCGACATCTATTCCTAATGAATACATAGTGTTATTTTATGGTTTATACGTCCGGATTTTCCGGATAACTTTCAAATTTAACAATTTTTTTGTAATTTTGCAGCCGTCTTCTCCGCGAAGACGCATCCACATTGCAGGATTAGCACATCGGTAGTGCATTGGCTTCCCAAGCCAAGGAGGAGGGTTCGACTCCCTTATCCTGCTCATAATCAAAGAGAGATTGGAGGTTAATTGCTTCCGGTCTCTCTTTTTTTTAACTTTTACTGTTTCTCAAATGCCAGCGGGAGGGATGCCTTGCCAGCTCAAAACAAAATATCGCTGACAAGGCATCCCTCCCGCTGGCAAATTCTACACTGATAATCCTAGTATCCGAAGATATCCTCAAGGCTCACGGTCTTTACAGGGCCGAGAGTGGAGAGGTACTTCGTGTCAAGATCCTTGATGTCCCCAAGGATGGCATAAGTGTAGTTACGGCCCTTTACCCACTTCTGCTGGGCGGCGGCCACATCGTCAAGAGTCATGCCCTGCACCTTCTCAAACACTATCCTGTCCAAAGGCTCGGCAATTCCGAGACGGCGGCAGTCACGATAGGCTTCAAGAACTGAAGCACCGGTGACCCGCTGTGTGCGCATACGGCTCAAAAGGGCGTCTTTGGCCACAGAGAATGCGGCCTCGGACTCAGGCATGTCGTTGATTATCTCCTCGAATGCCTCTATCGCACTGCGCATCTTGTCGTTCTGGGTGGCGATGAAAGCCACATAAGGATAAGTGTCGGAAGCATAAGAAGGCGTGCCCAGACGGGCCCACGCGGAATATGCAAGGCCTCTGGCCTCACGCATCTCCTGGAACACCACTGTGTTCATGCCTCCTCCGAAGTACTCGTTGTACAGGTCAATGGCGGCAGCCTGTGACGGATCGAACTTCTCTCCCCTATTGGAATATTGGAAATAATAGATCTGTGCCGCGTCGTACTGTGCCATGACAACTTCATTGCCCTTTGTGAGCTGCTTCGGAGTGAAGACCTCAGGAAGGGCCACAGCTCCCTTGCCAACCTTGTGGCTCACTGCAAGAGTCTTCTTGAGATCCTGCTGGCCCATAGGCCCATAGTAGAGGATCTCATGGCCGTAGCCGAAAACCTCACGCACCTTGGCGAGAAGCTCTTCGGAGGTCAAGGATGCGAGAGCCTCATCAGAAAGGCTGTTGCGCTTGATGAAGTCGCCACCATAATATACATAGCGCGAAAGGGCGCTGTAGCAGCTGCGCTGGGATTTCTTGCTGTTGGCCCTCATCCTGAGAAGATCGGACTTGACGTTGGCGAGCACAGCCTCGTCAGGACTGGCGTTGAGGATCAGGTCCTCCACGATCTCGAGGGCCTGGCCCATATTCTCGCTCAGACCGCTCAGTGACACGACACTCTGGTGCGGGCCGGCTGAGAGCCTGAAGTCGCAGGCAAGGGCATACATGCTGGAAGCGATGTCCTCAGCACTGCGGGACGGAGTGCCGAGATAGCCCAGATAATCAAACGCGGTACCGAGGAAAGGGCAGTTCTCTGTGCCGAAGTTGAATACCAGTTCAAGGCTGAAGATGTCGTTCTGCACGTTGCGCTTATAGAGGAGGTCAACCCCGTCTGTAAGGGCGGATGAGGACATGTCCTTTGAGAAGTTGACGAAGACAGGGGATATCGGCTTGACCTTGGCGGCCTGGATCTCCTTGAGGAAGGCGCTCTGGCTGTCGCGGTTGGTCGCTATAGGAGTAATCTTCGGTGCTGCAATCTTCTGGACATTCTTGTCCTCTCCCTGGCGCTTGTAGACCACGGCATAGGAACTGTCAGAGAGGTACTCTTTGGCAAAAGCTACCACATCGTCCTTTGTCACGGCTTCATAGCGCTCCAGATCATGCGCAGCGTCCTTCCAGTCCACACCATTGATGAACGCGTCAACGTACATCTGGGCGCGGGATGCATTGTTCTCGAGCTCATGCATCTTGGAAAGTTTGATGTTGTTGATGGTGGCGGAGATGAGAGCATCGTCGAATTCCCCGTCACGAAGTTTGGCTACTTCTTCAAGCGAGAGGTCACGGAGCTGCTCAAGGCTCTGCCCCTGCTTAGGACGGCCCATGACCAGGAACATGCCGTAGTCCGGACGCATGCTCGTACCGGCGCTCAGATAGAGGGCCTTCTGCTGCTGGTTGACATCTATGTCGATGATGCCGGCCCGGCCGTTGCTCAGGATGGAACCAGCGATGTCCGCCACAGCGGCTGTCTTGAGATCAGTCGCTCCCGGAAGCCTCCATCCCATGGCAAGCATCTCGGCTTCAAGACCATACACATCCGTCACAATCGGAGATGTGACTGCCGGCTCTTTTTCATACTTGAGCTGCGGGACGGACGGTGCCGCTTTCCAGTCCCCGAAATATTTCTCTATGGCAGAAACCATCTCGTCCGGGTTGAAGTCTCCGGAGACACAGATCGCGATGTTGTTCGGGACATAGTAGACATCGTGGTACTTCTTGACATTCGTGATGGAAGGGTTTTTGAGGTGCTCCTGGCTGCCGAGGGTCGTCTGCTGCCCGTAGGGATGATGAGGGAAGAGAGCCTTGTCCAGAGCCTCCCAGAGTTTGCGGTTGTCCTGGGTGAGGGACATGTTCTTCTCCTCATATATGGTCTCGAGCTCGGTATGGAACCCGCGGATCACGACATTGCGGAACCTGTCCGCCTGGATGCGTGCCCAGTTGTCAATCTGGTTGGAAGGGATGTCTTCGGTGTAGACAGTCTCGTCAGACGAAGTCCAGGCATTTGTGCCGTCAGCGCCGATGATGGCCATGAGCTTGTCATACTCGTTTGGAATTGCAAGCTTGGAGGCCTCGTAACTGACTGAATCTATCTGATGGTATATCGCCGTGCGGGCAGCCTCGTCCTCAGTGCCGCGATATGTCTCGAAAAGAGATTCGATTCTGTCAAGCATAGGTTTCTCGGCAGCGTAGTCGGTAGTACCGAACTGCTGCGTGCCCTTGAACATCAGGTGTTCGAAGTAATGCGCCAGCCCGGTGGTCTCCGACGGGTCGTTCTTGCTTCCTACCCTGACGGCTATGTAGGTCTGGATACGGGGTTGTTCCCTGTTGACGGACATGAAGAGCTTGAGCCCGTTGTCCAAAGTGTAGATTTTAGTCTCCAGCGGATCTCCCTGGACAGTTTCATACTTCTGTCCGCAGGAGTGGAGGGACAGCGACAGCACGAACGCCGCCGCCATGAATAAGACTTTCCTCATATAAAAAACAGTTGATACTTACTACTGACTTGCCCTCCGGGCAATAAAATTTCGATAAATGTAAGAATTTTTTGCTAAAACAAAGAAAAATCCCTACATTCGCATCGAAGTTTTTCATAGTTTAAGTTTAGGTTAAGTAGCAGGCGTTTCGCAGTGATGCGAGACGCCTGCGAATTTTTTATGTTTCCGCATCCGATTAAGGCGGGAAAGACCTACATTTGCAGAAAACAAATACTATGAAAACTTGTACATTGAACTTCCCGTCCGCAGTGCTGCTCTGCATCGGGACAGTATCCTGCCAGGGCCTTGCCGACATGCAGGAAGGCAGCATCAGCGTAAGAGTAGTATCAAGCAAGAGCCTGGACCTGCCGGATACGGAGGATTTCATCCTGAGCATCACGGACGGGGACGGGGGCACCGTGTACCGGGGACGCTTCGGCGACTCCCCCGAGGAGATGCAGGTAAAAAGCGGGACGTACACCGTCAGCGCCGCTTCCGGCACATTTGAGGAAGCGAAATTCGAAGCGCCGCTGCTGGCTGACAGCAAGGAAGTATACGTAGGTGCCGGAGAAAAGGTGAGCGCCAGCCTGCTCTGCACTCAGGCGAACTGCGGCATAAGGCTCAAGGCCGAAGAAAGTTTCACTGATGCTTTCCCAGACGGAATCCTGTACATAAAAGGAAACGGCGGACGGCTGATGTACGGATATTCCGAAAAGAGGACAGGATACTTCAAGCCCGGAAAGGTGACCATATCAGTCAGTTCGGACGGCAAGGAGCAGACACTTCTGTCAAGGGAGGTCGAAGAGGGCGAGATGCTGACCCTGAACCTGTCCGCTACTTCGGACTCCGCCGAGGGGATAAGTATACAGACCGACACCGCCAGGCACTGGACGAGCGGGAGTTATACATGGGGAGATGAAAGCCGGGACGATGACGGCCTCCTGGACGCACTCGACATCACCCAGGCGAGGGAAAGCGCAGGGGAGAAGGGCGTCTGGGTGAAGGGATATATAGTGGGCTGTGCCGCCTCAGCCAGCAAGCTCGAATTCAATCCCCCGTTCTCCAAGGCCACCAACATCCTGCTCGGGCTGCGTTCCGTCACTTCCGAGGGGAAATGGTGCATCTCGGTGGAACTCAAGAACAAGAAGATACGCGAGGCTCTCAACCTCCAGGACAACGGGGAGATCGACGGAAGCTTCGTATATATAAAAGGAGACCTGGTGTCCTCCTATTACGGACTGCCAGGTCTCAAAAATGTCACCGGATATAAACTCGACTACTGATTGATGCGCTTGAGGATGGCCTCGGTCTGCGCCTCGTATCCAGGCTTGTGCAGGAGTGCGAACATGTTCTTCTTGTAGGCTTCCACGCCCGGCTGGTTGAACGGATTGATGCCGAGCAGGTATGCGCTAACCCCGCATGCGAACTCGAAGAAGTAGAAGATCGCGCCGAGGTTCTCCTCGTTGATGCGCTCGATGCAGACCTCGATCTGAGGCACGCCACCGTCGATGTGTGCGAGTTTTGTGCCGAGCTGCGCCATGGCGTTGCAATGCTCCACCCTCTGGCCGGCAAGGTAGTTGAGCTGGTCGAGGTTCTGTTCATCGGAGCCGATGACCACTTCCCTGTTGGACTTCTCCACTTTCACCGTGGTCTCGAACATCACCCTGTCCCCCTCCTGGATGAACTGTCCCATGGAGTGGAGATCGGCCGTGCAGACGATGGAAGCCGGGAAAATGCCCTTGAGATCTTTGCCCTCGGACTCGCCGAAGAGCTGCTTCCACCATTCTCCGAGATACTGGAGTTTAGGGTTGAAAGTCACGAGGATTTCGACCTTCTTCCCGAGCTCGGAATAGAGGAGATTGCGCATGGCGGCGTATTTGACAGCAGCGTTGTCCTCTGACTTCTTGAGGAGCTCGGCCCTCTCGGCTGCGGCTCCCTTGAGCATCGCGCGGATGTCGAATCCGGCCAGCACTATAGGCAGTATGCCCACAGGAGTGAGCACGGAATAGCGTCCGCCGACATTGTCCGGCACCACGAAAGTCTTGTAGCCCTCCTGCGTTGCAAGCGTCTTGAGCGCGCCCTTGTGTGCATCAGTGACGGCCACTATGCGTTCAGCGGCCTCTTCGCGTCCGTAAGTCTTCTCGATATAGGCTTTCACGATACGGAAGGCCACAGCCGGCTCAGTGGTGGTACCGGACTTGGAGATCACTACGCAGGCGGTGTTTCTGGTTGCGGCAAGATCCATCAGTTCAGCAAGATACTCTTCCGAGAGATTGTTGCCGGCGAATACTACCTGCGGAGCGTCAGCCTTGCGTACGAAACTGCTTGACAGGGCTTCGATGGCGCAGCGCGCACCAAGATACGAGCCTCCGATACCGATGACCACCACGAGATCCACACCCTTGGCCTTCCAGCTGTCACGGATGGCCTCGCAGTCGGCTATAAGGGATTCCGGCGTATCCACAGGGAGGGTCTTCCATCCGAGGAAGTCGTTGCCCGCGCCGTCACCGGCCTGAAGGGTATCATAGGCCGCAAGGGCCTTCTCTACATATTTTTTATATTCTGCAGGATTGACAAAGGAGCTGCATCCCTCCACATTGACTTTTACCATAGCTTATAGAGTCGTTATCAAATTGTGCAAAGTTAAGAAAATAACGCATATAGTGTTACAGCTGGGAGGCAAGCCACCGGCCTATGAGGCCCAGCCTCTTCTCAAGGACGGGGATGTCAAGGGCTGAGACAGTGTCGCTTGTCTTGTTGGTGTTCATCGTGATGCCGGAAGTGAACATCACACAAGGTATGCCGGCTTCCAGAAAGCAGCGCTGATCGCTTATCTTGCGGTAGAAGAGATCGGTGAAAATGTCGCTGCCATAATAATCATAAATGAGGTCAAGCCTGTCCTCGCGGTTGGCATTCTCGATGGAGAAGCGGTACTGGCCACCTCCGAGGGCCAGCAGGTAATCCGGCCTGCCCTCATGCACCGGCACAAGAGAGGAGCCGAGAATGTCCAGATTGACCATGCGGGCCATAGGGTATTCGAAGCGGTACTTCGCAAGAAAAGCCCCCGACCCGGAAAGGCTTGCATTGTGCCCATCGAAAGCGACGAAGACCAGACCTGTCCTGCCGGTGCAGAGTTCAGGCAGTGAGCGCGCAAGGCTCAGGAGCGCGGCCACTCCGGACGCATTGGAATCGGCGCCGGGATAAAATTCCCCGCCGAGGTTGCCGAGCCCGTCATAATAGGCACCGACCACTATATATTCCTCAAACCAGCCAGGCGTAACCCCGACCACATTGTGCCCGGCCTTGCCGCCATGCACGAATGACTGCACCGATGTGCGCAGCCCGGCATCGCGCATCTGCCGCAACAGATAGAATGCCACATCCTGGCTGCCGGCGCTGCCCATAGCCCTGCCGTCACGCAGAGAGTCGGTCAGGAAAAGGAGTTCCTCCTCACAGTCCCCGCGACCGGTGATGCCCGGACGGGCCGCACGCAAACAGGTGCAGCAGCAGAGAAGGCAGGAAAGGACAAGAATTTTGAAACCGGTTTCCAATTCGGGTGCGATTATTGATTATCTTTGCAAAGTTAATGAAAAAGTCCGTTCTCACGACATTATCACTGCTGCTGTTATGCGCAACTTCCGCTCTCGCACAATACGACAAGGATGTATTCATGTGGAGGGGGCGGCAGGCCCTGTCTGACGGCAAATACGCCCAGGCCATCGAAAATTTCAACGTCCTCACACGTCTGGACACCACGAGCTACTGGGGTTTCTTTTTCCGCGGTATCGCCAAGTACAATCTCGGCGACCTGCGCGGAGCCGACACGGACTTCAGCACCTCCGTACGCCTCAATCCGGTCTTCACCAACGGCTACCACTACCTCGGCATCACAAAGAGCCGCTTCGGCGAATATGACGAGGCCTACAGGGACTTCCAGAAGGCGCTGGAACTGCGCCCCGGGCAGTACGGGATCTACTTTTCCCGTGGAGTCAACTCTTTCCTCGCCAGAAAGTTCCAGGACGCCGTGCAGGACTTCGACACATATATTAAAAAAGAGCCGAAAGACCCTGCCGCATACCTCAACCGAGGGGCGTCATACCTCTTCCTGAAAGACACTGTCAGGGCCCTTGACGACTACAACAAGGCTATCAGGCTGGACCGCTTCGACCCGGAGGGCTACATCCGCAGGGCGAGGGTGCGCTCCGACCGCAAGGAGTTCAAGGAAGCCCTTTCCGACCTCGACAAGGCCATAGAGTTGGACTCCACCAGCACCTTCGCATATTTCAACAGGGCTCTCATCAGATACGAACTGAAAGACTACAACAACGCCATGTCCGACCTCAACACCGTGCTGAGGCACGAGCCGGGCAACGCCCTGACCCTGTACAACAGGAGTCTGATCTACGCGCAGGTCGGCGCCTACGAGGATGCCCTCGACGATATGGACCGCGTGATAAACATCAACCCCAGCAACGTGCTCGCCCATTTCAACAGGGCGGCGATATTCGTGGAGATGGGCAGGTGGGACGACGCCCTGATGGACTACAACCGCTCGATCGAACTATACCCGGACTTCGCCAAGGCATACCTCAACCGCTCCTATGTGGAGAACATGCTGGGCAGGACACGCGAGTCAAAAGCCGACTACAAGACGGCCCAGGACAAGATCCGCGAGTACAAGGAGAAGAGCGGAAGCAGCGAATTCGCCGACACCACCCGCAGGTACAGTTCACTGCTCGCCCTCGATGCCGATTTCGCCAAGAAGGACTTTGACAACGAGCTCCTGCAGCACCGCGACATCGACATCCGCCTCAGGCCCCTGTACCGCTTCAGCCTCGCAGGCGAGAGGGCCGATGCCGGCCCGACCATCATGAAGAATTACGAAAATGCCTTGATAGACAGGTTTATGGACGCCTCCCCTCTGCCAATGACAATAGATGATGGCAAGAGCACGGGCCCTCAGACCTATGTGTTCGCTTCGAGCGCCGAGGAATACTTCGTCAAAGGCCTGCAGGAGCTCCAGAACAAGCAGTTCAACGAAGCCCTCGTCTGGTTCGACAAGGCGGTAGCCTCCGCAGAGGACAGCAGCTCGAAAGACAAATACGCCAGATACTACAAGGCCTTCTACCTGATGAACAGGGGCGTGCTCAAAGCCGAGATGACGGACTTCATAGCCTCGCTGGAAGGAAGTGTGCAGACACTGTCAATGGACACGGAGGGTGCGGCAAGGGCAAGGGTCAACAGCCGCGTGGAGCGCAATTACGACTACTCCGAAGCCATAGCGGACATCCGCGCGGCGCTCCAGATACTGCCCGACATCCCTTACCTGTACTTCGACCTGGGCAACCTCGAGTGCCTCTCCTCCCAGTTTGTCAGCGCCATCGAAGACTACGACAACGCCATCAGGCTGTACCCCGACATGGGAGACGCCTACTTCAACCGGGGGCTTGTACTCATCTATCTAAAGGACAACGAGAAAGGCTGCATCGACCTGTCCCGTGCCGGAGAACTCGGGGTGGCGGACGCCTACGGGGTGATTTCCAAATACTGCAAGGATGAAAACGATTAAGTTCAAGTCCCTCTCCTCCGGAAGCTGCGGCAACTGCTATTTCCTGGGGATATTCGACGGCAAGGACTGTGAATGCTCTATAATAATTGACGCCGGAGTCAGCACAAGACGCCTAACCAGAGAACTGAAGGCTGACGGCGTCCCGACAGACTGCATAAGGGCCATACTCATCACTCACAACCACATGGACCACGTGCGCTCGCTCGGATCACTGTGCAAGCATCTGCACAAGCCGGTATGGTCCACCCCCACGCTGCTCAACGCCATGGCCGCCAGGATGACCGTACAGGGTCAGCTCAACGGGTGCCGCCGCGACCTGGAGGGAGGATGGAACGAGATAGTCCCGGGAAGAATAGAGGCCCGTTACTTTGAAGTGCCACATGATGCAAAACAGACGGTCGGCTACGCCATAAGGCTGGACGGGTTCAATTTTGTGATCATGACAGACACCGGTAGGGTGACTGCCGAGGCTTCAGAGCTTGCAAAAGAGGCGGCATGCGTAGTGATTGAATCCAACTATGACCCCGAGATGCTCAGCCACAGCTCCTACCCGGAAGAGCTGCGCAGCCGCATCCGCAACGGACATGGACATCTCTCCAATGAAGAATGCGCGCAGGCGGTTGCGGACTTCGCCCATGAGGGACTGCGCAACGTGTTCCTGTGCCACCGCAGCGAGCACAACAACACCGCACAGTTGGCTTTCGACTGCACACGCAAGGTGCTCGACCCGTCCATAAGGCTGGTCGTGCTGCCCAGGATGACGGCTTCACAGATGTTCGATTTGTAATTTATTGTTACCTTTGCCCTCTTATGAAGGAATTCTGGCAAATACTCAAGCGCTATGTCTCGCCGTACAAGAAATTCGTGGCAGGGTCAGTAGTGATGAACATCCTCTCGGCTGTGTTCAACGTGTTCTCGTTCTCGCTCCTCATCCCCATCCTCCAGATTCTCTTCAATGTCGGGGAACAGACCTACGAGTTCATCCCCTGGCACAAGGGCATGCCTTTCAATGAAATCACCAACAACGCATACTACTATATCTCAAGTTTCATCGGGATTTACGGGCCCGGGATGGTGCTGCTGATGCTGTGCCTGGTGTTCTGCGCCATAGTGGTGGTGAAGACAGCCTGCTATTTCGGTGCGGCCGCAGTGATGGTGCCCATCCGCACGGGCGTAGTCAAAGACATGAGAGTCCAGATATACGACAAGATACTCTCGCTGCCGCTGGGCTTTTTCAGTCAGGAACGCAAGGGGGACATCATAGCAAGGATAAGCGGTGACGTGCAGGAGGTCGAGAACTCCATCTCCAGCACTATAGAGATGCTGATAAAGAACCCGATACTCATCATGATCTATCTCGGAGTCCTGTGCCGCATGTCGTGGCAGCTGACACTTTTCACAGTGCTCTTCGCTCCAGCCATGATCGGCGTGATGAGCCTTATCGGACGCAAGCTCAAAGCCCAGTCCATCGAGGCGCAGCGTTACTGGAGCGACACCATGAGCCAGGTCGAGGAGACCCTCGGAGGACTGAGGATAATCAAGGCCTTCCTCGCCGAGAAGAAGATGTCCGCACGCTTCGAGCAGGTCACAGAGGAGATGCGCAGCAAGAACACGCGTGTCGCCATACGCCAGGCCAGCGCCCATCCGGTTAGCGAACTGCTCGGCTCGGTGATGATTGCAATCGTCCTCTGGTTCGGAGGCACGCTCATCCTCGGAGAACACGCGGTGATAGACGCACCCTCATTCATGGCATACATGGCCATCCTGTACAGCGTCATCCAGCCGATAAAAGACCTGTCCAAGGCGGCATACGGCATCCCTAAAGGCCTAGCCTCGATGGAGAGGATCAACGTCATCCTCGACGCCCGCAACGACATAGCCGAGCCATCGAGGCCTATAAGAATCAAATCATTCGAGAAAGACATCGAGTTCCGTGACGTACACTTCAGATACGAAAGCGGCAGGGAAATCCTGCACGGCATCAACCTCACGATACCTAAAGGCCACAACGTGGCCATAGTCGGGGCGAGCGGGGCCGGAAAATCGACCCTTGTGGACCTCATCCCGCGCTTCTACGACCCGAGCGAAGGCAGCATACGCATCGACGGCATCGACATAAGGGACATCAGCACCCGGGATCTGCGCTCCCTTATGGGAAACGTCAACCAGGATCCTATTCTTTTCAACGATACCATATTCAACAACATCGCCTTCGGGGTGGAGAACGCCACCATGGAACAGGTGGTGGCTGCGGCGAAGATCGCCAACGCCCACGAGTTCATCATCACAAAACCGGAGGGATATGACACCTGCATCGGAGACCGCGGAGTGATGCTCTCGGGTGGACAGCGCCAGCGCATCAGCATCGCGAGGGCAATCCTCAAGAATCCTCCGATCCTCATTCTCGATGAAGCCACAGCCTCACTGGACACTGAGTCCGAAAGGATGGTGCAGGATGCCCTGGATTACCTCATGAGCAACCGCACCACCATATCCATAGCCCACAGGCTCAGCACAGTAAAGAAGGCGGACGAAATATTGGTGATGAACGGTGGCCGCATCGTGGAGAGAGGAAGCCACGACGAGCTCATCGCGCTTGACGGTTATTATAGAAAACTCTATGAAATGCAGACTTTGTAACATATTCAGGATTCTGCTCCTTGTCTATCTGGCGGGGGTGGCCTACCTGTGTTTCGGCAACTTCAACGACCTGCCTGACATCCAGAAAACATTGTTCGGAATACCGATGGACAAGGTTGTCCACTTCGGGATGTTCTTTCCAGCCCCTCTGATAGGGTTCTTCGCATTCAACAAGGAGCCGCTCTCCCCCGGCAAGGCGGCCGTCACCCTGCTCTGCATCTGCTCGATGGCCTGTGTCTTTGCAGGGCTGACTGAGATCATCCAGGGCACACTGCCATACAGAAGCGAAGACATAAAAGATTTCGAGGCCGACTGCCTCGCCATAGGCATTTCCACCGTCATCGTCTTCTTGATAAACCTGTACATCTACAGAAAAGCCTCACGATGAAACGGATATTCTCCCTGCTGGCCGCCCTGACGCTAATCTGCCTCACGGACGCTTCAGCCGCCCCGAAGGCAATAGACTTCAGACCGATCTGCGACACGCTGCGCGTGAGGCTTCTCGCGCACACCGGAGTAGACCAGAAGTTCAAGGTCAACAAGGTCGTCGCGCACGGCTCCAAGTTGGATCTGTACTTCTCCCCGGAACTCTCCTATTACCCGTGGTACGATGGGGATCTTGACTGGTTCTACCGAGAACTGCGCACAGAAATGAAGGGACTCGGCGGGAACTGGGAGGCCGGGGAAGTTTTCACCAACCGCTACCGCCTCCAGGATCTTGTGCTCCCCAGGGAAGGCAACGGCGGACAGCCGTCAGCATACTCGGGAAGCATCCCGGACCCGAAAGGGAGCGACCCCGGATTCGTGCGGCGCGTCGGGGCTCGCAGATACAGCAAAGGCCTTGACAGCAGATACATAGCCCTGTGGCACAGTCATGGAAGATATTACGATGAAAGTCGGGACATGTGGATGTGGCAACGGGCACCCCTGCACAGGACGGTCGAGGATCTGCTCTCGCAGAGTTTCGTTCTCCCCTTCCTCATGCCGATGCTCGAGAACGCCGGCGCGTATGTGATGACTCCGCGCGAGAGAGATGTCCAGAAAATCGAGTTCATAATCGACAATGACCCGTCATTCCCCGGGCCGAGGGATTCCCTCACACGCAGGAGCGGGCAATACTCCGAGACGGGAGAATGGTCCGATGCCGGAGAGGGCTTTGCCGACTTCAAGGAAGTGTACTCGTTCTCCGACACCCCGTTCAGGGCCGGTACGGCACGCGGCGCGGCATGCAATCCTGGCAAGGCCGACGCAAGGGCACGCTGGACAGCGGAGATCGACAGCCGGGGAGAATATGCTGTCTACGTGGCATACAGGACACTTGAAAACAGCAGCACGGCAGCGCACTACACAGTAAGGCACCTCGGAGGGCAGACGGAGTTCACGGTCAACCAGAAAAGAGGCGGCGGCACCTGGGTGTATCTCGGGACATTCGAGTTCGCTCCCGGCTCACCGGCATGGGTGGGTCTTGACAACAGGGGCGAGGCCGGCACCGCAGTCACGGCGGACGCCGTCAAACTGGGCGGGGGCATCGGCAAACTGGCAAGGGGCGGCAGGACATCCGGGATGGCAAGTTCCTCCGAGGGAGCCCACTACTGGATGCAGTGGGCCGGAGCCGACAGCACCATCACGAGGAACTGGAGCACAGACTACACCAACGATTTCGCCTCCAGGGGAAAGTGGGCGGCCATGATGACGGAGCAGAAAGGCATACCCTTCGACCTTGCTTTCGCCTTCCACACCGATGCGGGAGTGGCGCAGGCCGACACCACCATCGGGACGCTCGCCATCTACACCCTGCGCTGCGACGGGGAGAGGGAGTTCTCCGACGGGCGGGACAGAATCATCAGCAGACTCCTATGCGACTATGTCCAGAGTCAGGTAGTCAACGACATACGCTCCGACTTCAACCCGGACTGGACACGGCGCGGCATCTGGGACAAAAGTTACAGCGAGTGCCGCACCCCCGGAATCCCGGCCATGATACTTGAGCTCCTGAGCCACCAGAACTTCGAAGACATGAAATACGGACTGGATCCGGCATTCCGCTTCGAAGTGAGCAGGGCCGTCTACAAAGGCATACTGAAGACGCTCAGCGAATATTACAACTGCCCTTACATGGTGCAGCCGCTTCCCGTACACGCCTTCAGCGCCACATTCACGAGTGGGGACAAGGTCAGGCTGGAATGGAAGCCGACAGAAGACCCTAAGGAGCCCACGGCCACGAGCGAGGGGTACATAATCTATACCCGCAAGGACGGCGGGGCCTTCAACGCCGGAGTCCGCACCAGGAATACCTTTATCGAACTCCCCGTGGAGCGCGGGCACATCTACAGCTACAAGGTCGAAGCCTATAACGACGGCGGACGAAGCTTTCCTTCGGAGATACTCTCAGCAGGCCTTCCGGATATTCCCGAGAGCAAGGACACAGTGCTGATAGTCAACAACTTCTACAAAGTCTCCGCTCCGGCCTGGATAGACGGAGAGCAATACGCCGGGTTCGAGAGCCGCATAGACGGAGGAATCCCCTACATCAGAGACCTGAGCTACATAGGAGAGAATTACGAGTTCGACCGCAGCCTGGAGTTCATCGACAATGACTACCCCGGCTTCGGGGCAAGCCACGAGGACAGGGCCGGGGAGATGATAGCCGGCAACACCTTCGACTATCCTTATGTCCACGGGCGGGCGCTCCTCAGCCTGGGACACCCCTTCTGCTCCATATCATGCGAAACTTTCTGTACCGGGGAAAACACCGCCCCCTTCATAGACCTCATCTGCGGCAAACAGGGAGGAAGCAAGTACCCGGTATTCACGGATGAACTCCAGGCAGCCCTTGCCGCAAGGCTTGACCGCGGAAGCAATCTTCTCCTGTCCGGCGCCGACATGGCATCGGACGGGGATGCGAAGTCCAAGGATTTCACAGCCACCGCCCTCGGCTTCAAGTTAAGCACGCCGAGCGGCAGCAGAAGCGGGAACATCGGAGGCATGCCGTACTCGCACAGCCTCAACGAGGAGATCTACTGCGTCGAGAATCCGGACGGAATCCTCCCGTCAAAAAAGAATGCAGGCGTATGGCTGCGCTATCCGAGAGCCCCGTATGGCGCAGCCACATACTATAATACAGGGAAATACAAGGTGGCGGCAATGGCCGTACCCCTGGAGACGCTGCTTCGTGAGGAAGACAGGGTCAGGATACTCTCCGCAGTCTCGGAATACTTTGACGGGAGCACATCGAGACCCTGACATCCGGAAGACTCTCTACCTGAGCGGGTTCTTGTCAGACTTGTACCAGTCGATGAACTTGCCTATGCCCTCATGCAGGGTGACCCCGGGCTTGTATCCGAAATCGCGCTCCAGTTTGCTGGTGTCGGCATAAGTCTGGTACACGTCACCCGGCTGCATCGGCATCATGATTTTCTCCGCGGGACGGCCGCACGCCGTCTCCACCTCGCTGATGAAGTCCATGAGCCTCACCGGACTGCTGCATCCTATGTTGTAGACCTCATTACCGGCCGGAGCCTTGTCCATCACCCGTACCACGCCTTCTATTATGTCATCGATATAGGTGAAGTCACGCATCATATCCCCGTTGTTGAAGACCTTGATGGGACGGCCCTCCATGATCGCGGAGGCGAAAAGCATCGGGGACATGTCAGGACGTCCCCACGGGCCGTAGACAGTGAAGAACCTCAGACCTGTGGCCCTGATACCGTAGAGTTTGCTGTAGCAGGCGGCCATAAGCTCATCGGCTTTCTTTGTGGCAGCATAGAGACTTACAGGATTGTCCACCTTGTCGTCCTCGCTGAAAGGGGTCTTCTCATTGCCCCCGTAGACGCTGCTTGAGCTCGCGTAGACAAGATGCCCCACCGGGAAATGACGGCAGCACTCGAGGATGTTGACGAACCCCACAAGATTGCTGTCCACATAAGCCCACGGGTTCTCGATGGAGTAGCGGACACCGGCCTGGGCGGCCAGGTTGACCACGCACCCGAACTTTTCCTTCTCAAAAAGGAGCGGAAGCGCCTCCCTGTCGGAGATGTCCATCCTGATGAAGCGGAAAGCCTCCCTGTCCGAAAGTTCGGCAAGTCTGGCCTCCTTGAGGACCACAGGATAATAGTCGTTGAGGTTGTCAATTCCCACCACTTCATCGCCCCTGTCAAGAAGCCTCTTGGAAAGATGGTAGCCGATGAATCCGGCCGCTCCTGTCACCAGTACTTTCATGTTATTCAGTTTATTTTTTGTCGTATTCAGAAAATCTCGAATTATTGGATATGTACTCCGGCACTGTCCTCTTCATGAGTTTGACCATGTCAGGGATCTGTACATCCTTGCTGAGCTCGTATAGTTCATCGACCACCCTTGCGGCCTCGTGCCAGTCGTACTGGCGCACCTTGGCGATGCGGATCTTGCTGTGCACCGTAGGTTCGGTGTTCTCCACGTTGGAGAGCACTTCCTCGTAGAGCTTTTCACCCGGGCGGAGGCCCGTGTAGACGACCTTGATGTCCTTGTCCGGCACCAGTCCGGAAAGTTCGATCATGCGCCGCGCCAGCGTGTCTATCTTGACCGGATGCCCCATGTCGAATACGCAGATGCGGTTCTCCGTGTCCAGGGTGGCAGCCTCCATCACTAGACGGCAGGCTTCCGGTATGGTCATGAAGAAGCGGGTTATGTTCGGATCCGTCACGGTCACAGGGCCTCCGGAAGCTATCTGGCTGCGGAAACGCGGAATAACTGAACCGTTGGAGCCGAGCACATTGCCGAAGCGTGTGGTGACGAACTTGGTCTTGCCCGGGGTTTTGCCGGCCTCAATCGCAAGACCGAGGCTCTGGACATATATTTCAGCCAGACGCTTGGTGCAGCCCATGATGTTGGTAGGGTTGACGGCCTTGTCGGTGGAGATCATCACCATCTTCTCTACTCCGTATTCCACACATTTGTCCGCCACATAGCGCGAACCCACCACATTGACGAACACGGCCTCGCACGGATTCTCCTCCATCAGCGGCACATGCTTGTAGGCAGCGGCATGGAACACCACCTGCGGCCTCCAGGTCCTGAACGCGTAATCCAGCCTCGGCTGAAGCCTCACGTCACCTATGATCGGCACGAAATCCAGATCCGGGAACTTGGCCTCAAGCTCCAGCCGAAGGTTGTGCATAGGGGTCTCGGCATTGTCATAGAGGACAAGCTTCTTTATCCCGAAACCGGCCAGCTGGCGGCAGAGTTCGGAACCTATGGAGCCGGCCGCCCCGGTCACCATCACGACCTTGTCCTTGAACTGGGCCTTTATGACATCCAGTGATATCTTTATCTCATCACGTCCCAAAAGATCCTCTATCTTGACTTCCCGGACATTGAAACGGTTCTCCACTCCCCCCGGGCCCACCTCGTCGATGGTCGGGACAATCAGCACCTTGACGCCGGCGCCGATGCACAGGCTCACCAGATTGTTCTGCTCACGCTGGACATCATCCTCGGTGGCGAAGATCACTCCGCCCAGAGAAAGGGCGTCCACATCCCTCTCGAAATCCTCCCTGCTGCCGAATGTGTAGACCCTCTTGTCCGCGAACATGGTCTCGCCCAGTTCCTTGTCAGCAGAGATGAAGCCGACCACCTCGTAGTGCGGGGAATTGCGCAGCCGGGTCACGGTGGCCGCAGATTTGTCGCTCAGACCGTAGACAAGCACACGCATCCTCTTCTGAACCTTACGGACACGGGCCCTGTAAGTGTCGTATACGAAGATCATGAGCAGACGCACCAGACACAGGATCACTATGGAGAGCATGGCGTCCACTATGAGCATTACAAGGACATGCAGATTGAAATTGCCGGTCAGGGCCAGGGTAAGGCCCATCAGGACGTCTTTTCCGAGCGCCGCACCGCTGAACAGGAGCGTATCCTTGAATGAGAAATGGCGGATGACTATCGCATAAGTCTTGAAAAGATAAAACATCAGAGCGGAGGCCGCAACGGAAGATACTCCCCAGATGATGTTGAAAGGTCTCGACTCGACGATGTCCACATGGCAGAAGAAAGCCACGATGGCCACTATGACCGAAGAGACGAGAGAGAGACAGAGATCCATTCCGAAAATCACCCTCCTGTCGAGGAATTTGTCACGGAAGCTGTCCAGACTGAATTTGAAAGATGTCATATTGTTTAAAAGTCAGGTAAATTTCAAAAATTAAATGCCAGGGCCGCCCCGCAGCTGCCCGTGACAGGGTCAATGGAAGGTACAAGGGCGACATCTCTCCTGAAAAGCCGCCGGGTCGGCTCAAGGAGCCACTCCCCCACATGGGCGCAGAGGATTCCGACTCCGGCTCCGGCCAGAGTGTCGCTGAACCAGTGGCGGTTGTTGTGTATGCGCATGAAAGCGATTCCGGTGGCGATGACATAGGCTCCCGCTCCCCAGCCCCACCCGTATTCCATACGGACATATTCTGCGCCGGCGAAAGCCGTGCCCGTGTGTCCTGAGGGGAAAGAATTGTTGGCTGTCCCGTCCGGGCGTGGAGAATATATGATCTCCTTCATGAGTTTTGTCACCACAAAAAAGCTCGCGGCAGTATATCCTATGACAATCAGGCGCTCTCCGAGCGGATGTCGGGACTCCACTCCCGTAAGGCCAAGGCCGGCAGCACAGATGAAAGGAAGGTATTGGACATAATCATCCATCGTCTTCTGTCCTGAAGGCCCGCGCCACGCAAGCGCACGCTCCTGGACATATCTGTCTATGGAGTTGTGTGCAAAACAATGGACAATAGCACCGGAGGCGATGAGCACACCGGGAGCGATAAGCTGGGACGGCTTGAAAGCAGTCTGCGGAAGAACCGCGGACGGAGTGCCGGAAACATCGGAATGTATCTCACGGGCGGGCGAGGTCTGCGCGGAAACTGCCGCAGCGGACCCCACCATTATCAACAGAGAGAAGATGGCCTTGAGAACAACCGTCATCTTCCCTTGTACATCTGCTCGTAGTACTTCTCGTACTCGCCGCTGGTCACACGGTCCATCCACTCCTGATTGTCCAGGTACCAGCGCACCGTCTTCTCTATCCCCTCCTCGAACTGGAGGCTCGGTTCCCAGCCAAGCTCCCGCTTGAGCTTGCTCGAGTCTATCGCGTAGCGCAGGTCATGCCCCGCGCGGTCAGTCACGTAGGTTATCAGGTCGTCGTCCGCTCCCTCCGGGCGGCCCAGCACCCTGTCCGTCACCTTGATGAGGGTCTTCACGATGTCGATGTTCTTCCACTCGTTGAAACCGCCGATGTTGTACGTGTCGGCCACCTTGCCCTTGTGGAAAATGAGGTCTATCGCCCTCGCGTGGTCCACCACGTACAGCCAGTCGCGCACGTTCTGCCCCTTCCCGTATACCGGAAGCGGCTTGCGGTGGCGTATGTTGTTGATGAACAGGGGTATGAGTTTCTCCGGGAACTGGTACGGGCCGTAGTTGTTGGAGCAGTTCGTAACGATCGTCGGCATCCCGTAGGTGTCGTGGAACGCGCGCACGAAGTGGTCGCTGGATGCCTTGCTCGCGCTGTACGGGCTGTGGGGCTGGTATTTCGTGTCCTCGGTGAAGAACTTGTCACCGAACGGGCCTCCCCCGCACTCCCCGCTCCCCGGGCACCCCTCCGGGCGGTTCATCTCCAACGCCCCGTACACCTCGTCGGTGGAGATGTGGTAGAAGCGTTTACCCTCGTATTTCTCCGGAAGGCTCTCCCAATACAGGCGCGCCGCCTGTAGAAGACTAAGCGTCCCGAGCACGTTGGTCTTGGCAAATGTGAACGGGTCCTTTATGCTCCTGTCCACGTGGCTCTCCGCCGCGAGGTGGATCACCCCGTCCACCTTCTCCTCCTGCATAAGGGAATGCATCGCGTCGAAGTCGCACACGTCCGCCTTGACGAAGCGGTAGTTAGGAGAGTTTTCGATGTCGCGAAGGTTTTCAAGGTTGCCGGCATAGGTAAGTTTGTCCACATTGATGATCCGGTATTCCGGATATTTCGTCACGAACAGACGGACGACGTGGCTCCCGATGAAGCCCGCGCCGCCGGTGATGATGATTGAGCGTTTATTACTCATACTCCTTAAAGGTCTAATTTTTATCAATAATCGTACAAAAATAGTTAAATTTGCCTGAAATGCCAACTAAACCGCCCATATATCTCTACACAGACGGCGCTGCAAGCGGAAACCCCGGGCCGGGAGGCTACGGCGCGATACTCCAGTGCGGCAGCCACGAGAAGGAGCTCTCCGGAGGCTTCGCATGCACGACCAACAACCGCATGGAACTGCTCGCCGTCATCCGGGGACTCGAAGCGATACGCTGGGAGGGAGCGGTGGTCAATGTGTTCAGCGACTCCACATACGTGGTCAATACCGTGACACAGGGCTGGAAGCGGAAGAAGAATCAGGACCTGTGGGCCCGTTTCGATGAGCTCGCCACCCGTTTCAGGTTGAATTTCAACTGGATAAAAGGCCATGCCGGACATCCGGAAAATGAGCGCTGCGACCGTCTGGCCGTTGCCGCATATTCGGCGGCCGGCCTACCGGAAGACAGCGGATACGAAGAGACAAAGACAAAATAAATATGCAGAACGACAAAATAGTTGTGGGCATCACCCAGGGTGATTCCAACGGCATCGGATATGAAGTTATCATCAAGGCCCTCGCAGACCCGAGGATACTTGAGCAGTTCACCCCGGTAATCTACGGATCATCGAAGCTTTTCGGCTTCTACCGCAAATCCATCCCGGAGATAGAACAGATGGACACCAACGCCATCGGAAGCGCAGATGAGGCGCACCCGAAGCGCATAAACATAGTCAACTGCCTGCCCGACAGCACCTATGCCGAACCGGGACAGGCCACGGCCGAGTCGGCAAAAGGCGCGATCCTCTCCCTCCAGACCGCCATCAGGGAGTTGAAGGAGGGCAAGATCGACGTCCTTGTCACCGGCCCTATCAACAAGAAAGCCATGTCCAACGAAGGCTTCGGCTTCCCGGGACACACCGAATACATACAGCACGCATTCGGAGTCAAGGACGTGGCCATGTTCATGGTCAGCCACAGGCTCAAGCTCGGAGTGGTCACGGGGCACATCCCGCTCAAGGACGTCCCTTCACAGATCACGGAGGAAAAGATACTCAGCAAGCTGCGCCTGCTCAACCAGTCGCTCAAACAGGATTTCGTCATCGACCAGCCGCGCATCGCTGTTCTGAGCCTCAACCCGCACAGCGGCGACGGAGGTCTGCTCGGCACGGAAGAACAGGACATAATCATCCCCGCCATCCGCAAGGCCACCGAAGAGGGCATCCTGGCCTTCGGCCCGTTCTCGCCTGACGGGTATTTCGGACTCAGCCACTACGAGAACTTCGACGCCACCCTGGCAATGTACCACGACCAGGGGCTGGCACCGTTCAAGGCCCTCTCCTTCGAGGACGGGGTGAATTTCACAGCAGGACTGCCGGTCATCCGCACATCCCCCGACCACGGCACAGCCTTCGAGATGGCAGGACGCGACGAGGCCGACCCGCGCTCCATGCGGGCCGCCATATTCACGGCAATCGACATCTTCCGCAACCGCCGGGAGTGGGAGGAACTGCAGAAGAACAAGATGCCTGAAAGAAAAATTGAAGAGACCGAAAGGCGCGAGCGCCCAGGAAGGCCTCAGATAGCATAAGGATTGAACCCGGGCACTATTCACCCGGGTTCTCCTTTTTCATATACTCGCTCGGGGACATACCGAAGGTCTGGCTGAAGACCGTGGAGAAATAATTCGGATTGGAGAAACCGGTAAGATCCGAGACTTCCGCGATGCTGTGCCGCTTCTCCCGCAGCAGGCGTGCCGCCTGGTTGAGACGAAGGTTGCGGATAAAATCGCGGGTGGAGTAGTTCGTCATCTCCTTAAGCTTGCGATGCAGATGCACGCGGCTGATTCCGACCTCTTTTGTAATGTCCTCCACCTTTAGATCCGGATTGCTCAGGTTTTCGTTGATGACCCGCATTATCCTGTCCATCAGCTTGTCGTCAGGGGATTTCAGAGTAAGTTTTTCAACCTTGTCCTCCTGGTTCTGGCTGCCGCCGTACACATTCTTCAGCCTGGCACGGGAGCGCAGCAGGTTCGATATCGTCCTGGACAGAATCTCTATGTTGAACGGCTTAGTCAAGTAGGCGTCAACTCCGGAATCGAGGCCCTGGGCGTTGTCGGAAGTCTCCGACTTGGCGGTCAGCAGGACTACCGGAGTGGAGTTGAGATTGACGTTCTTGCGTATCTGGCGGCACAGCTCGAATCCGTCCATCCCCGGCATCATGACATCACTGACTATCAGTTCCGGCCTCTCCTTAAGGGCCATGTGAAAGGCTTCCTGACCGTCCGCGCAGCAGATTACACGATATTCAGCCGAGAGTTCGTCCATGAGATAATTCCTGATCTCATCATCATCATCGACAATCATCACTACGTGCTTGCGGCCTCCTGCCTTGTGAGGCTGCATGGATTTTGTCTCCGCATCAGGACATGCGCAAGGCTGTTTCTTCACTTCCAACGGCTCTTCCTCCGATGAAATCTGCTCCGGTTTCAGGTGTGCGCACCCTTCCGGAAGACGGACCGTGAATTGCGTTCCCTGACCCTCCGGATTCGGGTCCACACTGATGGTGCCGTGATGCAGCCTGACAAGTGAGCGGGTGAGATTCATGCCAATGCCGGCACCGCCCTTGCGTGCGTCACGCCCCTTTTCCGCCTGCCAGAAACGCTCGAAGATATGCCTCCGCTCTTCTTCACTCATGCCGATGCCGCTGTCCGTGAAGCGCAGCACCGCCATACCGTTCTCTTCGCTGAGGCTTATGCTTATCTTGCCGGAATCGCCGGTGAACTTGAACGCGTTGGAAAGAATGTTCACGATTATCTTGTCTAGACCGCTCCTGTCCACCCACAGCTGAAGGCTGTCAATCCCCTCATGCCGGAAAGTGAAATCGATACCGCGCTCCGCCGCCTGGGCGTTGAAGATAGAGGCGGTCTCGGCCACGAAAGAGACGAGATCAGTCGGACTGAAATGCAGATCCATCTGTCCCTTGTCTATCTTCTGGGCGTCCAGCATCTGGTCCATCAGTTTGACGATTCTTTCTGAATTCTTCATTATGGAACGGTACGTAGCCTGTCTCGCAGGATCGCGGTCCGTATTCAAAAGTCTCTGTACCGGACTGATTATAAGAGACATAGGATTCCGTATCTCATGAGAGAGATTGGTGAACGCCTCGATCTTCTGCAGATTTCTCCGGCTCAATATCCTTCGCCTTATGTCCCATATCGCTATTACCGCAAACACGGCATATATGAGCATGGCCCACCATGAGCCCCACCATGGATGCCGGATGCGGATGCTGAATGTCTCTTCCGGCGAAACCTGGTCATAGTCAAGCGCCCGGAATGCCAGAGCATGACGTCCCGGGGCCAGATCGACCAAAGAGATGGTGCTCTGCCCGTGAGGAAGCGTCACCCACTTGCCGCCAAGCCTGTATTGCCATTGGAGACGCTCGGGGCTGTTCAGTTCAAGGGTGCTGAATTCCACGCTCAATGAATTCTGCATGTAGCCGAGATCGATTCTGTCCGCATCCTCGACAGGTGAGTCTATCATGTATCTGTGTCCGCTTTTCATGCCCATCTTTACAGGGGTGCCGTCCACATACAGGCCTGTGATCCTCGGCGTCCATTTTTTTTGAGGCGCGGTGATCTCCTTGGGGTTGAACCATGTCAATCCGTTGGTGCCTCCGAACCAGAGGTTCCCTTCTTCATCGCGGAACGACGCGCCCTTGGTGAACTCGTTGCCCTGAAGACCGTCACTGTAGTAATAATTGATGAACTTGCCGTCGGCTACGCTGTATCGTGACAAACCTGAGTTGGAACTCGTCCAGATGTCCCCGGCACTGTCACCGCATACGGCATAGACGGCATTGTTCGGAAGTCCGTCATCCGTGTTGAGCAGCCTGTCCTCCCCGCTGCGCGGATCCATAAGGCGCAGCCCCCCGTCGGTCCCGAGCCATAGACGCCCGGCGTTGTCCTCATGGATGGAATAGACTATTTCCCGGGTACTCAGCCACTTGCCAGCCATGCCATCCCCGGAGAGTTCCAGATATCCGGCCCCATCGTATGTGCCTATATACAATCTGCCGGAAGGAGAGTGGTGCAGACAGGTGATCCAGTTGTTATGTATCTTGCCAGACGGGACACGTGAGATCTTCCCGCTGCCCCTCTCCATGAAGAAGAGTCCGCCACCCATGGAGGCGACCCATATCCGGCCGCTGCCGTCCTCGGCAAGACAGTAGATATTCTCAGCCTCTTTGCCGTCCTGGTCCACAAGACCAGTGATGTGCTCTATCCTGTCCGTGCTGCGGTCCAGTCTGTGCAACCCTTTAAGATAAGAACCTATCCAGATGGTTCCTCCTGAATCCTCAAACAGACTCATCACAGTGGCGGGCGCTTCCTTCCCGGCAGCATAGTGGCGGGACCTGCCGGAAGGGTCAATCCTGTAGAGACCGTCATTATCTGTTCCGACCCAAAGAGTACCGGAGCCGTCTTTTCGGATAGCGTTCACGCATGCATCACCTATCAGATTCGCATCAACGGAGCCTGCTCCGATATAATGGAAATTGTTGACCTGCCCCGGAATCATCATCACCCCTTTCTGATAAACGGCGACCCACAGGTTGCCGGAATTGTCGCAGAGCATGGAGTGGATCTTGGAGTTCAAGGTGTTGAAATGGCTGTCCCCGAAAGGATATTGCTTGAGAGTCATTTCTTTGCTGTTGAAGTTGAAGATACCGTTCCCGTCAGATCCTACAAGGGTGCCCGTCCTGGAGTCCGAGAGTATCGACTTGACCCTCAAGCCCTCGATTCCCTCAGGCTCCACATGGGCAAAATCATCTGACTGCCTGCGGTATACGAAAAGTCCATTCCCACCGGTACCCACCAGGACGTTGCCATAGGTGTCCACGCACAGGCACGATATCGAGCCTGCGTTCCCGATGAAACTGTAGGTGCTGCTTTTCCCTGAAGGAGATATCCGGTGCAGCCATTTGCCGTTGCGGACAAGCCATAGATTGCCATCGTGATCTTCGGTCAGGTAACTCAGCATATTGGTCGGGACGGAGAGCTCAACCGGGGTGACCGTCCAGCGTCCGTTTTCCTCCGCAAGTGAAAGCAGGGTGTTCCCCGACACAAGGATCTCCCCGCTGCGTCTCTCAAGAATGCAGTTGACATTGCCATGGAATACCGTCCCGTCCGGATGCACAGCCTGCCTGTAGAAACTGTCCCTGCCCCTGTCATATATCTGCAGTCCGTTGTATGTCCCGATGATCAGCCTGCCGCCCGAGTCTTCCACCACTGTCTTGACATAGCTGTTGCATAAAGAATTAGGATCATCCGCCGAATGTCTGTACGTGGTGAATTTCACCCCGTCGTAGCGGTTGAGCCCGTCTTCAGTGGAAATCCATATCATGCTGCGGCTGTCCTGCATTATCTGGTTGATGGAACTGCAGGAGATTTCCCCGTCGGTGGTGAACAGTTTTGTCTGTGAGCGGGCGATGACAGGTGCCATGGCCATCATCACGCAGCATACAAGCCGCGCCGCGATAGTGTTACTCATTACGTGTCAGATTTTCCGCAATGTAACAAAAAAATCCGAGAAACATCCGCGCATGTTACATATATGGAGGAACACGCATTCAAAAAGAAGAAGGCGGCCTCCCGGCCGCCTTCTTCCAACTCAGTATAACCAAATCACTTGTTCCTGTAACCAGGGTTCTGGTATGCCTCCTTCTCCTCTTCGGTCATTTCCATGCCGTCGAGCTGTCCCTGCGGGATAGGGCGGAGGTAGTGGAAGTCCTCGATAGTCCTCGTATAGGTCTTGAGTTCCCTCTTGTCATAGAAGTTGTGTCCTGCTATGGAGTAGCTTGCGGCACGCTCCTTCCACATCTGGGTGCGGACAAGATCCTGCCAGCGGTAGCCCTCGCCGTAGAACTCGCGCATACGCTCGTCAAGGATATAGTCGATGTCTATCTGCGCAGGGGTGGCAGCGGCCATCTCTTGGCTGTAATCAACCTTCTTGTCACGTATGTTGGCATCATCGGAGTCCTTGTTCCACCTTCCGGCGCGCTCACGGAGCACATTGACAAGCTCACGTGCGCTCATGCTTCCGGTAGCCCCCTTGACTGCGGCCTCGGCGGCCACAAGATAGAGTTCAGAGAACTTGGCGATGTTGAAAGGACGGGTGCTGCCCGCGTTAGGCTGGCCCACAGAACCGTTGTTGTCGGTACGGTAAGGTCCGAGTTTCCAAAGTCCAGGGAAGCACTGGCGGTTGATGTCCTCAGGACCAACAACATAGTCAGCCCTGCCCGGGAGAGTGCCTACTCCGATATTGTCCGTGGATCCCTGCTCCGGGTAGGAGATCGCAGTCTCCGGCTGCTCGCCCAGGAAGGTGAGGACCGGTTCGTCAAGCTTGACGCTCATGCCGTTGGCTCCGAAGAGTTCGGTGAAGGTCTTGCCGGTCTTGTCCCAGTTGCCGCGGTAGACGCTTGTGAAAGTGCCGTCGAAGCGGGAGTCATGCTCCTTGTCCGTGAAGATGTCGCGGAGGACCTCCACAGTCGGGCACATACGTGTCCAAGGCCTGCCATAAGGCTGCTCGGCGGCACGCGGGGTGGACTCCACCTGATTGCCAGCAGCGTCAAGGAGCCTGAGGTTAGGATAGTTCCAGTTCATCATCCAGCCGGCGAAGTTGTCCGGAGCGCTGCCGCTTCCGTAATAGAGGGAACCAGCATTGTAGAACTCGTCCGCCTCGGTATGGTCGGCGTAGAGGAGGATCTCCTTGTTGCGGTCGAAGAGGGCGTTGTTGACGTCATAGTAATTCTCCATCAGGCCGAACCCGGCCGGGTTGTTGATGGCTTCGAGGGCGGTGTCATAGGCTGCCTGGAAATACCACTTGGCGTCGTGTCCGTCAGGATCGGTGCGGCTGCACTCAGGATAGGTGGCGATGCCCTTAGGGTTCTCAAGCCACCACGCGTAGGTCAAGTATGCCTTGGCGAGGAAAAGCCTTGCAAGGGTCTTGGTCGCGCCGCCGGTGACACGTCCGGCGTCCGGAAGGTTCTCGACAGCAGTCTTGAGATCCGGGAAAATGGCCTTGGTATAAACCTCCGGTACGGTGTTGCGCACTGATGTACGGGACGGGCTGGTGTTGAACTTCAGTTCACCCGCACCGAGATCGAGAGGCACGCCTCCGAAAGTCTGCACGAGCTGGAAGTAGTCGAAGGCGCGGAAGAACCTCGCCTCGGAGATGAGGGACTCGCTGATGCCGACCTCCGCAGCGTTCTCTATGATTCCGCTGCAGGTGTTGATATTGGCGAAAGCGGTGCCCCAGAGCACGTCGGAACGGCTGGAAGTCGAAGTGAGGTTGCCTACTCCTGAAAGGTCGGCATCCTTGAAGTTGTTGTCGGCATCGTGGGCCCAGGTGGCCTCATCTGTACCGGTCTCGCAGATATTGTAGTAGTAGGCCTGTCCATATATGTAGCGCAGGTGGGCGTACAGGGAGGTCAGACCGCCCTTGATGCCCTGCTCCGACTTGAAGAACTCCGGAGTGAAGGTCGCGCGGGGCTTCTCGTCCAGCACCTTGGAGCAGGACACTGCCATACCGGCCGCGAGAGCGGCTGCGCAAAGTATTTTGATGGTTGATTGTCTCATAATATATGATTATATCAGATTAGAATGTCAAGTTGATTCCGAAAAGATAGTTGCGGGTGGTCGGCGAGTTGGTGCCGATGATAGGGAGACTGTGGGAACCTGACTTCATGCTGACGGCCACGTTCTGGTCGTTGTACGAGTTGGTCTCCGGGTCAAGGCCGCATTCAGAGGTGAACGGAGCATAGATGACGAACGGGTTCTGCACGGTGGCGTACACTCTCAGGTTGCTTGCGCCGAGTTTGCGCAGCCAGTTCATGTTGTCGAAAGTATAGGCCAGAGTGATGGTGCGCAGCTTGATGTATGAAGCATCGAAGTATCCGAGGGTGCTGCCGTACTTAGGGTTGTCACCGTCCTGGATGCCTCCAGGGAGAGGATAGCGGGCGCCTGTGTTCTCAGGTGTCCAGTAGTCCACGTCCACATTGCCGCGGCGGCCCGTAAGCATGTTGAGGTAGCCGCTTGAAGAATGGAGGGAGCTGATGAGGATGCCGCCGCACTTGAATGCACCTACAGCACTGAGTTCAAAGCCCTTGTAGGCCACGCGGGTGTTGAAGCCGCCCTGGAACTTCGGCTCCATGCTCTGGATCTGCCTGTCTGAGGCGTTGATGGAGCGGGTCGGAGTGCCGTCTTCATTGTAGTCTCCGGTGTACTTCACCTTGATCATACCCACATTGCCGCCAGGCTCGAGGATGTCGAGGTACTTGTCGTCCTGCTGCCAGATGCCCTCGTACTGATAGTCGTAGATGACATCGATAGGATAGCCCACGAACCATCCGTTGCCCTCGTCACGGTCCGCTCCTGAAGCGAGGGAGACGATGCGGTTGCGGTTGGCGTAGAGGTTGAGTCCGGCATCCCAGGTCCATCCGTCGAGGTTGTCGATGATGGTGCCGTTGAGGGTGAGTTCTATACCCTTGTTCTCGGTGTTGCCGACATTGCCCGTATAGCTGCCCACTCCGGCGGTGCCAGGGAGGCTGACGTTGAGAAGAAGGTCACTCGTCTTCTGGGTGTAGTACTCGAAGGTACCGGAAAGCCTGTTGTTGAAGAGGGCGAAGTCCACACCGAAGTTCCATGTGGAAGAGTACTCCCAGCCGAGGAGGTCGTTAGGAAGGGTGGACACATAATAGCCTGTAGCGAAGGTGTCGCCGAAGTTGTACGGCCTGGTGGCGAGGGATCCTAGGGTAGAATATGGGCTCACGGCCTGGTTGGAGGTCTGTCCGTAGCCGGCGCGGAGCTTGAGGGCGTCGAGCCAGTGGATGTCTTCCATGAAACTCTCCCTCTTCATGTTCCATCCGAGGGAAACGGCAGGGTATGTGTGCCACTGGTGTCCCTTGGCAAGACGTGAGGAACCGTCTGAACGCACGGTGGCCATGAGCATGTACTTGTTGTCATAAGAGTATGACACACGGCCCATCCATGACACGAGGCCGGCCATCCAGTAGCCCTGGTATGCAGGGTTGATGGTCTTGGTGCCGAGGGCATGGCCGAGATTATAGTACTGGAAGTCAGGGGACGGGATGTCCTGGGCTGACATGTGGGACTGGGTGAACTTGGTCTGCTCCGCAGAATACATGGCCACTGCGCTGACCTTGTGCTTGTCGGCGAATGTCCTGTCATAGGAGAGGAGGTGCTCTACGGTCCAGTTGAGGGTCTCCTGATGCATTATGGAAGCTGAAGACTCGGTGTTAGGGTTGGTGTTGTTGACACCGACGCCGGTGTAGGTTCCGGTCTTGGATCCGCGGTAGTTGAGACCTATGTTGATACGGTACTTGAGTCCCTTGACCCAAGGGGCCTGGACTTCTCCATAGAAGTTGTTGTAGCTTGCGAGGGAAGCGGTCTCGTTGATCCACTCGTCCTTGAGGCCCTCGACCACGTCGCGTGTCATCACCCAAGTCTCGTCGTTGGCTGTCTTGATGGTGCGCTTGAGCGTGCCGTCGGCATTATAAGGATCAGCTATAGGGGAAGCCGCCAGCACGTTGTAGAGTCCGATCTGGTTGCCATGGTTCATGCTGTAGCTTGAGTTGGTGGCAAGGCCGAAGCGGAAATACTTGCCCACGCCCTGGTCGAAGCTGCTGTGGATGGAATACCTGTCATAGTACTGGGTAGGGACAACGGCCTCATCGCGGTAGTAGCCCGCACCGAAGCTGTAGTTGCCCCCACGGGTGCCGCCGGCCACCGATACATCGTGGCTATTGACCATGCCGGTGCGGTAGAAGAGATCCTGCCAGTCGGTGTTGACATTGTCAGCCTCGTCGTCTCCGTTGGAGAACTTGCCCGCAAGGGCACGCATCTTGACGAATTTCTCGCCCTGCATCATAGGATAACGCGCGAAGACGGTCTTCGCTCCGACGTAGCCGTTGTAGCTCACTTTGGCCGGAGAGCCTTCAAGACCGCGGTTCGTGGTGACGAGGATCACGCCGTTGGCGCCACGTGAACCGTAGATTGCCGTGGAAGAAGCATCCTTGAGGATGTCCATCGACTTGATGTCGTTAGGGTTGATGTCGGAGATGCTTCCCATGAACGGGATACCGTCCAGTACGATAAGAGGGTCGTTGGACGCGGTCAGCGAGCGCTGTCCGCGGATGCGAATCTGCATCGCGGCGCCTGGCTGGGAAGAAGTCTGGGTCATCTCGACACCGGCAACCCTGTTCTGGAGGGCGTAGCTGATGTTGGTTGCAGGGACTTCCCTCAAGACATCCCCGCCCACGGAGGCGATGGAACCTGTCACATCCGAGCGGCGCTGCGTGCCGTAACCGATGGCTACAGCCTCCTCAAGGAGCTGGGCGTCCTCTTCAAGGGTGATGATCTGGTGGGTTTTTCCGTCAAGTTTCACCTCTTTCTCCACATAACCTATGCAGGAGACTACAAGAGTGGCGTTCTTGCTCTTGACATCGATTGAGAATGTGCCGTCAGCACCGGTCGTAACACCGTTCTGCTGCACACCCTTTTCGAGGACGGCGGCACCGATGACGGTCTGCCCGCTTTCGTCCTTCACGACGCCTTTCACTGTTACGCTCTGCGCATACGCTGCCAGCGAAAGACAGCCCAACAGAAGCGTGGTCGCTAAAGTTCTAAAACTCATAAAATTGATTTTTGGTTAAAATTATGTTTTACATAACTGTTTTTCGTGCCTGTGGTCAGACAATGCAAAAGTAGTTTCCTCAATGGTTCGGCGTATAATCTCATGATACACAAATCTACGCCCACGTTACATTGATACACGGAGGCGGCCCGCCCGGTTTGTGGGCAGGCCGCCTTTGGAGGGCGATGTTACATCTCCGTTATTTTGTGTAACGCCCGGACTGTTCCCTTGTGAGGGAAGCGAGGACGTCAGGATCGAAATAATTGATCTTCATGGCGCGCTTTACCTCGGAGAGCGTCTGTGCCGCAGCGGCACGGGCCACTTCTGACCCCCTGCGGAGCACCTCATATACATAAGGTATGTCTTTTTCAAGCTCCGCACGGCGAGCTCTTATAGGAGCAAGAGTGTCGTTGAGCACCGCGTTGAGGAAGTTCTTTATCATCATGTCCCCAAGGCCTCCGGCCCGGTACTGTGCCTTCACCTCATCGAGCGAGGCGAAGTCGAAACTCTGCTTTTTCCCGTGGAAACAATCACCGAACTTGGAAAAATGTTCCGGCTTGCAGAAAGCGTCGAGGTAGGTGAATACCGTGTTGCCCTCCACCTTGCCCGGGTCGCTCACCTGGAGATGTCCCGGATCCGTGTACATGCTCTTGACCTTGGCCCGAACCTCCTCCGCGGAATCGGCAAGGTAGATGCAGTTTCCAAGTGACTTGCTCATCTTGGCACGCCCGTCAGTGCCGGGAAGACGCCGGCACGCGTCACTGTCCGGGAGAAGGATGTCAGGCTCTACAAGCACCGGAGCGTAAGTGGAGTTGAACTTGCGCACTATTTCCCTGGTCTGCTCTATCATGGGCTCCTGGTCCTCCCCCACCGGCACGGTGTCCGCCTTGAAGGCGGTGATGTCCGCCGCCTGGCTTATGGGGTAGCAGAAAAAACCCACGGGGATGCCCGCCCTGTTGTCTGAGCCGTCCGTGCTGTCGGAGAAGCCGCGCAACTGTATCTCCTGCTTCACGGTCGGATTGCGCTGGAGCCTCTGCACCGTGACAAGGTTCATGTAGAAGAAGGTGAGCTCCGTGAGTTCGCTCACCTGCGACTGGATGAAAAGGGTCGATTTCTCCGGATCCAGACCTGCCGACATGTAATCCAGGGCGACTTCGATGATGTTGTCACGCACCTTGGCGGGATTGTCGGCGTTGTCGGTAAGGGCCTGAGCGTCGGCGATCATGATGAAAATCCTGTCGTACTGCCCGCTGTTCTGCAGTTCAACCCTGCGGCGCAGGGAACCGACATAATGTCCTATGTGCAGACGGCCCGTAGGACGGTCGCCCGTAAGTATGATCTTGCCCATGTCAGTCCTTTACAGTATTGAGTTTTTCGCGCACCTTGGCCTCGATCTCCTGGCAGAGCTCCTCGTTGTCTTTGAGCAACTGCTTGACAGCGGCCATGCCCTGAGCGAGCTTCTGGTCGTTGTAGCTGAACCAGCTGCCGCTCTTGTGGATGATGTCGAAAGAGACCGCAAGGTCCACAATCTCGGCGATATGCGAGATGCCCTCGCCGTATACGATGTCGAACTCGGCCTTCTTGAATGGCGGGGCCATCTTGTTCTTGACTACCTTGACCTTGGTACGGTTGCCAAGAGCCTCGTCACCGTCCTTGAGCTGGGTGGTGCGGCGCACATCCAGACGCACTGAAGCATAGAACTTGAGGGCGTTGCCGCCGGTGGTGGTCTCCGGGTTGCCGAACATCACTCCTATCTTCTCACGCAGCTGGTTTATGAATATGCAGCAGGTGTTTGTCTTCGCAATGTTGGCGGTGAGCTTGCGCAGGGCCTGACTCATAAGACGGGCCTGGAGACCGACCTTGTTGTCGCCCATCTCCCCTTCAATCTCGGCCTTCGGGGTGAGGGCCGCCACGGAATCTATGACGATGATGTCGATGGCCCCGCTGCGGATAAGGTTGTCCGCTATCTCGAGGGCCTGCTCCCCGTTGTCCGGCTGGGATATCAGGAGGGTCTCAAGGTTGACCCCGAGCGCTTGGGCATAACTTCTGTCGAAAGCGTGCTCCGCATCTATCATCGCCGCAATGCCGCCGGCTTTCTGAGCCTCGGCTATGGCATGGATTGCCAGAGTCGTCTTACCGCTGGACTCCGGTCCGTATATCTCCACGATACGCCCCCTCGGGTATCCGCCGATGCCCAGGGCGTGGTCGAGGGCGATGGAGCCTGAAGGGATGACCTGCACATCCCACTTAGGCTGATCCCCCAGCGTCATTATAGTTCCTTTGCCGTAATCTTTTTCAATCTTGTCGATAGTGGCCTGCAGCGCCTTGAGTTTCGCAGCGTTCACATCCTGTCCCTGTACTTCAACTTCTTTAGCCATAAAGTCTTTGTTTTTAATTAATTATAAGTTTTTCAATAGTCCGTGGCGCATAGCGCCAAATCATGACAAAGATAGGAACTGTTTGGAGAATTTCAAAACAGTTCCTAATTTTGTGTGACTTATAATGATTTTGCCGGATGAAAGAAAGACTCTTGGGAAAAAGCCTTGAAGAACTTCAGGAAGCGGCCGTGTCCTGCGGCCTGAAGAGTTTTGTGGGGAAGCAGCTCGCTGACTGGCTGTATGTGAAGAGAGTGCGTTCCTGGGACAGGATGGCCAACATCTCCAGATCTGCCAGGGAGAGTCTCTCCGGGAGTTTCGATCTCGGCATCGCCGGCCCGGCGGGAAGAGCACTTTCATCCGACGGCACGGCCAAATACCTGTTCCCGGTCAGCTGCTCAAGGCCCGACGGCACCGAAGACTCCATGATAGAGGCGGTCATGATTCCGGACGATGAGCGCAGGACACTCTGCGTCAGCTCCCAGGCCGGATGCCGCATGGGATGCCGCTTCTGCATGACGGGGCGCCAGGGCTTCCACGGCAACCTTACCCGGGCAGACATCCTCAACCAGTTCCTGAGCATCGACGAGTCGGCCGGCCTCACCAATGCCGTGTTCATGGGCATGGGTGAGCCGATGGACAACTATGGTGAAGTGAGCGCAGCCATAAAGGTCCTCACAGCCCCGTGGGGCTTCGCATGGAGTCCGAAGAGAGTGACTGTGAGCACAGTGGGAGTTATTCCCAATCTCAAGAAATACCTTGACGGGGAGCGCTGCCACATAGCTGTCAGCCTCCACAACCCCTTCCACGATGAACGCCTCGAGATGATGCCGGCGGAGAAGGCCTGGCCTATCGCCGATGTGATCGACCTTCTGAGAAGATACGACTTCAGCGGACAGAGGCGGGTGAGCTTCGAATACACGATGTTCTCCGGCTTCAACGATGACAAGCGCCACGCCGATGCCCTCATCCGCCTGCTCCGCGGTCTGGAGTGCCGCGTCAATCTCATACGCTTCCACAAGATCCCTGATTTCCCGTATGAGAGCAGCTCCGAAAAAAAGATGGAAGCCTTCAGGGACAGACTCAACAACAACGGAATCCTATGTACGATAAGAGCATCGAGAGGGGAAGACATCCTCGCTGCCTGCGGGCTGCTCGCAGGACAGCACTCTCAGCGGCACTGACCGTCCTGTTCTGCCTAGTGGCAGGCGCCCAGCAATATCCCAACGGGCTGTCGGTAGACAGCGCCGACCCGTCGCGCGACTCCATATTCATCAGGCAGATACGCAACAAGATGAATTACATCCGCTCGCGTGAGCACCGCCCGACCGTGGCCCTGCTCCTCTCCGGGGGAGGCGCCAAAGGCGCTGCCGAAGTCGGGGTGATACGATATCTGGAAGAGATCGGCATGCCTGTGGACATGGTGCTCGGCACGAGCATCGGCGGGCTCATCGGCGGGCTCTACTCGATAGGCTACAGGACTGAAGAGTTCACCGAACTCTTCACCACTCAGGACTGGGGCGTCATGCTCTCCGATGCCGTTCCGCAGAGATACATCCCTTACACCACCAAGATGTACAACGCCAAATATGCGGTGACGGTGCCGTTCCACAACGCATCCGACGTGCTGGACGAGAAGCACACGCGCAGCCGCGAGACCGACAAGATGATCGACGGGCGACAGTCGCTGATAAGCTCGCTGCCGTCAGGATACGCCGACGGCTTCAACGTCAACAACCTCCTCTCAAGCCTGACTGTTGGCTATCAGGACAGCATCGCTTTCCGTGACCTGCCCGTCCCGTTTGTCTGCGTGGCTACGGATGTCGTATCCAACAAGGCCAAGAACTGGGGCTCGGGGTCGCTGAAGACCGCCATGCGTTCCACCATGTCCATCCCGGGGCTTTTCGCCCCCGTGCGCACCGGCGGCATGATCCTCGTGGACGGCGGCACGCGCAACAACTTCCCGGCCGACATCGCCAGGGCCATGGGCGCCGACTATATAATAGGTGTGGAACTCTCCGACATCAGACCGGGATACGACCAGATCAACAACCTCGGAGACATCGTCAACCAGTTCATCAGCATGCTGGGAAAGGACGCATTCGACAAGAACGTGCCAATCCCCGACATCCTCATAAAGCCCGTCATCTCCGAATACAACATGCTGAGTTTCAACAACACGGCAATAGACACGATGATGGCGAGGGGCTACCGTGCCGCATTGGGCAAAAAAGACCAGCTCCTCAAGCTGCGCGATGAGGTCGGCAAGGCCAGGCCGAAAAGCGGCAGGAAAGCCGTCAACATAGCCCTTACTCCTGTCCGGGTGGAAGAAGTGGAATTCACCGGGGTGAGCGGACACGAGGAGCAGATGCTCGCCGGGCTCGTGGGCATCATGCCGGGTGACAGCCTGGACAAGGCCAGGATTGACGACGCCATGTGCAAACTGCAGGCGACAGGAGCCTTCTCATCAGTGAGATACTCCCTGCTCGGCAGCGAAGAACCGTACAGGCTCGTGTTCGAGTGCGTCACCTCCCCGACCAACAGCATCGGCCTCGGAATCAGGATGGACACCATAGAGTGGGTATCCATGCTCTTGAACATGGGTTTCAACACCAACCGCCTGACGGGGTCACGCCTCAACCTCAACGCCAAGATAGGCCAGAACCTCAAGGGTACTGTACACTACGCCTACAACAAGGCCGGACTGCCCACCCTCAACCTAGAGGCGTCCGTATTCAGATACAAGGGCAGCATTTCCGACGGCGCCGACGCCATGGAGATGGACGCCTCGTTCTGGGGGCACAAGGAGCAGTTCTACCTCACCGATGTCAGGTGGACCAGGGCCAACTTCAAGGTCGGACTCAAAAATGATTTCTACTCCTTCAACGAAAACACCGTAATCGGCAGCATGATCGACTCCTATCTGGGCAGCAGCGCCCTTAAGGGAGACTTCCTGGGAGCCTTTGCCAAGGGCAACTGGTACTCTTTCGATGACTATTACTATCCGTCCCGGGGCGCAAGCCTCGCGCTTGCCGCCAACTACGACTTCCTACGCCCCGGAGAGAAGGACTTCACGCCGATCCTCATGGTCGGGGCTGACTACAAGAAAGTCTTCCCGGCCGGAAAAAAGGTGGCCATAATAGCCGACCTGCACGCGCGCAGCATCATCAACAGCTCCGACGGGGTCAACACGGCAGCACAGATGTCATTGATGCACAGCAATGTATTCGGAGGCTTCATCAAGGGCAGGTTCACGGAGTTTCAGGTGCCGTTCTTCGCTGTCAACAGCGTCGCTTTCGCTGCGGACCACTTCGTCACGGCGGTGCTGGAGTGCAGGGTGAACCCGTACAAGAAACTCTACCTCTCGGCCATGGCCGGTCTGGAGGAGAGCAACGACAACTTCTCAAGATTCATCTCCGAGTTCAACCCGGACTGTCTGGCGTTCGGGCTTGAGGCTGCCTACAACTTCATCGGCGGGCCCATCAAGATCAATGCCCACTGGTCCAAGGCTTTCGGCTGGGGGGCTTATGCTTCGCTCGGATTTGACTTCTGAAGCAATGGATGAGAAAGGGAAAAAGATTCTGAGCCGGATCCAGGCCATGTGCGCCCGGAGGGAATACTGCATCGGGGACATCCGCCGGAAGGCCCTGGAAAGACTCGACGGGGACAGCGCGGCGGCGGAGGAAATAGTGTCCATGCTGGTGGAAGACAGGTTTGTGGATGAACTACGCTATGCCTCAGCCTTCGCCTCCGAGAAATCAGCCCTTGGAGGCTGGGGACAGCTCAAGATACGCAGGGCTTTGAGCGCAAAAGGAATACCATCTGAGACCATAGATACCGCCCTGTCGGAGATTGACAAGGACAAGGCTGACTCCAGACTCGTCCGGCTGATGGAAAACAAATGGAAGACGCTGCAGGACGACCCGCAGGGCAGACTGAAACTGCTGCGCTACGCACTTTCGCGCGGGTATGGCTACGACGAAGTGCGACCGGTAGCCGAAAGGCTCACTTCCGGACAGGGCGGAGACGGAATTTGATGTTGCGGTAGCCCTCCCCCACGACCACACCGTCCTCCACGAAGCCGAGAGCCCGGTATGCTTCTCCCCCGTCCTGCTGCTCCGCGTCAGCATAGCTCATGACATCATCAGGCTTGACATCTTCGATGAAGGCATTGAGCAACTTGCTCATACCTCCAATGACACGGATTTCCTTAAGGGAGGCATAACGCACCCATTCATAGGAACTTATCTTCACTCCTTCCTTGATCCACCGGCGCGCATTCGAAAACGTGGCCACGGCCACCAATGTCCCCTCCGGAAACTCGGCCTCTCCGCTGCCGGTGCAGCGCTCCACAAACAGCCCGTAGCGGTAGCGGCTGCCCGTGTCCCCGAGACGGTGATTGGCATCAAGAAACGCAGCGGCGGTCGGCTTGTCTATCCGGCAGACCCGGCAGTTGCGGGCAAATATTCCCGGAGCAGGCCCCATGGCTACCGGGCCTCCTCGGCAAGGGCCTCGTTGAAGCACTTGCGGCACAGGGGTTCATAGACATCCTTCTCCCCGAGAAGCACAAGATCCCTGCTCTTGCTGAGACGATGGGAGTAGTTGGCCAGATTGCCGCACCTGACACAGATGGCATGAACCTTCTGCACATCTTCGGCCACCGCCATCAGCCTTGGGATAGGCCCGAACGGCACACCCATGTAGTCGGTGTCAAGTCCGGCCACGATGACCCTCATCCCTCTGTCAGCAAGCTCCTGACACACATCCACAAGACTCTCATCAAAAAACTGGGCCTCATCGACTCCGACGACCTGCACGTCATCCGGCACCGAAAGCATCTCGGACGCCTTGCTTATAGGGGCCGAACTTATCTTGTGGGAATCATGCGAGACCACCTCGACATCGGAGTAGCGCCTGTCTATGGCCGGCTTGAAGATGGCTATCTTCTGGTTTGCGAACTGGGCGCGGCGCAGACGGCGGATCAGTTCCTCCGTCTTTCCGGAGAACATGGAGCCGCAGACGACCTCTATGCAGCCCGATTTTTTGTGATTTTCAGAAAACATTGCTTAGATTTGCAGTCAGGGCGACAAAGATAACAATTTTGCCCGGCATTGAACAGGTGAAAGGGAGACTTTACATAGTGCCGACTCCGGTGGGCAATCTGGAAGACATGACTTTCAGGGCCATACGAGTGCTTAAAGAGGCGGACTTGATTCTGGCGGAGGACACCCGCACAAGTTCCGTACTTCTCTCTCATTACGATATCCGCGGAAGGCTTCTCTCCCATCACAAGTTCAACGAGCACCAGACTTCCGGCATGATCCGGGACAGGATACTGGCCGGGGAAAACGTTGCCCTGATAAGCGATGCCGGCACCCCCGGCATATCTGATCCGGGATTCCTGCTGTCGCGCAGCTGTGCGGAGGAAGGCATAGAAGTCATCACCCTTCCAGGGGCCACAGCCTGCATACCGGCCCTTGTATCGTCCGGACTCCCCTGCGACCGCTTCTGCTTCGAAGGCTTCCTTCCACAGAAAAAAGGCCGGCGCACAAGACTTGACAACCTCAAAAACGAAACGAGAACTATGATATTCTACGAATCACCAAGACGCCTGCCAAGGACTCTTGAAGAGTTTGCACAGGTTTTCGGAGACGGGCGCGGATGCTGCGTCTCCCGTGAAATTTCAAAGCTGCACGAAGAGCACGTCAGAGGCAGTCTCGAAGAAGTGGCGGAGCATTTCCGCAGAGAAGAGCCGAAAGGCGAGATAGTGATATGCGTGGCAGGCCTTCCGCAGGAAGAGCATCGCGAACACCGCAACAAATACAGGACAGAGGAGAACGGGTATGGAGAAGAAGAGTCCGGACAAGAAGACTAGCGGAGCGACCTTCAAAATAGGAGCCATCGCCCTTACATTCCTTATAATCGGATATCAGACGGCAGTATTCATCCACAGGACGGCCATCCTTCGGATAGAGTCGTTACGAGACCGCCCGGACACGGTTTACATAACCGCAGCACCGCCAGCTCAGGCCCTCTCACCTGGAAGCGGCTCATCTGATGTCACCTCCTCAAGCCCAGCCACGTCAGAACATGCCGCCGGCAGACGGGGAGCAAGCGCCGACACCTCACGCCATCCGGCGGAGCACAGCCCGGTGGTCAACAGGATCAGAAGGCAGGGCCGGAAAACGGAGAACTTCAGGTTCAACCCCAACTCCGCCACTGTCGATGATCTGATGAGACTGGGATTCAGCGAGAAGCAGGCTGCGGCCATAGACAACTACCGCAAAAAGGGCGGCAGGTTCAGGCGGAAGGAGGACTTCGCGAAGTCTTTCGTCGTCTCCGACGAGGTCTACCGCCGGCTCGAAAGTTACATCGACATCCCCCTCACCGACATAAACCTGGCCGACTCCGCCGCCTTTGACGCCCTCCCCGGGATCGGGCCGTATTTTGCGGCCAAGATGGTGGAGCAGCGCCGGAGGCTCTGCGGCTATTCACGCCCGGAGCAGCTGCTGGACATCTACAATTTCGGCGAAGAAAGATTCGACAGGCTCAAAGACCTCATCTGCTGCTCTCCACCGCGTCCATATCCTTTATGGGCACTGCCGGCGGACAGTCTAAGTCTCCATCCTTATATCGGCGGCTTGGCAGAAGCCCGCGGAATAGTCCGCTTCAGGGATCACAGCCCCAAGGACAGCCTCAGCGTGGAAGCCCTTGGCCGTGCCGGGGTGCTCTCGCCGGAGCAGACAGCCAAGCTGGCCCTCTGCCGGATTGCAGAGGCGGAGTAAATGTTTATTTTTGCATTGTGGACAAGAACACGGAAACGATACTCAAGGACTACCGCTACTACCTGAATGTAGAAAGGGGAATGTCCCCCAACACCGTCAGCGCCTACTGCCGGGACGTGGCCTCGTATCTGGAAGAAAGCGGGGAGAAGCCGGAAAAAGCCGGCAAGGAAGCCATGGAGAAATACCTCGCCTCCCGGAGCGGCGCACTCTCCGCCCGCTCCCAGGCCAGGCTCATGAGCGCCCTGCGTTCATTCTTCGACTGGATGATACTTGAGGGTGACAGAAAGGACAACCCCTGCGACGGCATAGACTCCCCGAAAATCGGACGCCACCTGCCTGACGTGCTGTCCGTAGACGAAATCGATGCCATAATGAAATCAGTGGATCTCTCCAAGCCGGGGGGATTGCGCGACAGGGCCATACTGGAAATCCTCTACGGATGCGGGCTGCGCGTCTCCGAGGCCTGTTCTCTACGGATTTCTGACGTGTTTCCCGATGAAGGATTCGTAAGGGTGATCGGAAAGGGCGACAAGCAAAGGCTTGTACCCATGGGCGAAATGGCCAAAGACGCGTTCACCGGCTATCTGTCAGTCAGGCCTATGGCTTCCACAAAGAAAGATGGGGACATCGTCTTCCTCAACCGCTCCGGAGCCAGGATGAGCCGCATCTCAGTATTCAACATGGTCAGGAAGCAGGCCCTGCTGGCCGGGATCACCAAAACCATCTCCCCACACACGTTCCGGCACTCATTCGCCACACACCTGGTCGAAAACGGCGCCGACCTCAGGGTGGTCCAGGAGATGCTCGGGCACGAATCAATCCTCACCACGGAGATCTACACCCACATCGACTCCAAAACCTGGCAGGCCGCCGTCCTGAAACACCACCCGAGGAAATAATTGATTAACTTTGCCGGGATGAGAAGAACAGGATTCATAAAAATCATGTCTGCGGCCCTGGCCGCCCTGAGCATGCTCGCATGCGAAAGGCAAGACCCGGACGGCATGAGAGAGTACAGTAAAGTGGTGATATACCTTGGCCTTGGCTACAACAACCTCAGCTCCAGCCTGCGCGGCAACCTTGAGCAGCTCAGCGAGGGCAACCTCCCCTACAGCAGCTCCGACAAGGCGATAGTCGCATTCTGCCACAACACTGCACCGGGTGGAGGCTACACCACTGCCAGCCCGCCGGTGCTTCTGCAGTTCTGCAACCGCGACGGCCAGAATGTCATCGACACGCTGAAAACATACCCTTCAGACATGAAAAGCGCCAGCGCGGAATCTATCACCGAGGTCCTTTTCGACATCAGGGAACTCTTCCCCTCGCAAAGCTACGGAATGATTTTCTCCTCACACTCCACCGGCTGGACTCCCTGCGGATACCAAGCCACAGAAGAAGGAGCATCCATCATGAGCACAGCAACGGATGCCCGCCAAGAAGACTTCCCGCTCACAAAGTCCCTTGGAAGCCAGTTTCTCGGAAGCTCCCGCAACAATCTGGAGATCGATCTTCCGGACTTCGCATCCGCGATCCCGATGAAACTGGACTACATCATATTCGACTCCTGCCTGATGGGAGGGGTCGAAGTGGCATGGGCACTTAAGGACGTGTGCGACAAGATCGTGTTCTCCCCCACCGAAATCCTCGCGGACGGATTCGTGTACAAGCCTCTTTCCTGGCACCTGCTTGCAGGGCGCAAGCCGGACCTCAAGTCAGTATGCGAAGATTACTTCGAGTACTACAACTCCCAGAGCGGTTCCTACCGCTCTGCAACCATAACCCTGCTGGACTGCAGCGGGCTGGAAAGGCTGGCCGGGGTCTATTCGGAAATAATCGCCTTCCACCGTGAAGAGTTCGACAATCTGGACAGGAGCAAGGTACAGCCCTATTTCTACAGCGCTGGAAGCGGCACGAAGGACTGGTTCTACGACATACGCGATGCGGCCTTGCAGGCCGGAGCCTTCAGCGGCGAACTCGCAAGCCTTGACGGGGCTCTCGCAGACTGCATAGAATACCACGCCGAGACAGAGTCCTTCTTCAAGACTCCGCTGGAGAGGTGCTGCGGACTCAGCATGTTCCTGCCATCGACCTCAAGACCAAAGCTGACGGCCGCCTACAAATCCACAGGCTGGAACAGGGCCGTGGGGCTGGTAAGAGAATAAATTTGTGCAAGACCCCTATTTTCACTATCTTTGCGCGCATTTTAAAACCGCGCTGCGGTTTTGGTGCAATGGGATCTGAGAGATCAGATTGAGTAACACATTTTTAACAGTCAAAGAAATGCAGCATTTCGAACTTAAAGGCCAGGTCCGCAAGGCGGACGGAAAGGCCGCACTGAAGGCTCTCCGCAAGCAGGGCCTCGTACCATGCAACCTCTACGGCTGCGGCATGGAGAATGTACTTTTCACCGTCAACGCCAAAGAGCTCAGCGCCCTGACCAACACCCCGGCGTCATACATCGTTGACCTCACTCTCGACAACGGCACGAAGCAGACCGCTGTCCTCCACGAGCTCCAGTGGCATCCTGTCAGCGACGAGTGCCTCCACGTGGACTTCCTCGCAGTAAACGAGACCAAGCCTATTTGCATCAACGTCCCTATCGAGATCACCGGACACGCCATCGGTGTTCAGCAGGGCGGCAAGTTCTTCCAGCCGGTTCGCGAACTGCGCGTCAGCGCCCTCATGGCCAACCTTCCTGACAAGGTGAGCGTGGACATCTCCGGCCTCGGACTTGACAAGAAGCTCCGCGCAAGCGACATCAGCCTCAAGGACGCCACCATCGTCACCGACAAGGACACCATCATCTGCGGCGTCAAGGCCACCCGCAACTCAGCTGCGGCAGCAGCCTAAAACTGATATATCGTGTCCGAGAAGACTTATCTGATAGCAGGTCTTGGCAACATAGGAGCCGAATACTCTTCGACGCGACACAATATAGGATTCATGACATTGGATGCCTGGGCTCAGGCATCCGATGTCGTTTTTTCTACCGAACGCTACGGAGATATCGCCACCGTCAAAGACAAGGGGCGGGAGTTTGTGCTCCTCAAGCCATCTACCTATATGAACCTCAGCGGCAACGCCGTCCGCTATTGGCAGACCCGTCTGGACATCCCCATAGACCATATCATGGTCATCTGCGACGACCTCAACCTCCCGTTCGGGACCGTGAGAATGCGCAAATCCGGGAGCGACGGCGGGCACAACGGCCTCAAGAACATCCAGGAACTTCTCTGCACAAAGGATTTCGCCCGTACAAGAATAGGAGTCGGGCATGAATTCGTCCAGGGAGGTCAGGTGGATTTCGTGCTTGGAAAGTTCAGCCCCGAGCAGATGGAGCAGCTTCCCGAGATTGAAAAAAAAGTGATCGAGGGGGCACGCACCTGGGCACTTGCAGGTGTCGAGAGGGCCATGACGTCCCTCAACAGCTGGAAATTCGGGCAAAAAGAGGCTCAAACAGCAGAAAAGAACTAAATATGCACCCTGAAGTTTAGGTTTTAAAAAAATCTTTTCATATATTGCAAACCGTTGCGGCAATGAATATTACCAACATTCTAAAATATAATTAAAGATGGAAACACTCGTCAACAAAATCAAAGAGAACATCGAACTCTTTGTGACCAACGCAGAGGCACAGGTCGCCAAAGGCAACAAGGCAGCGGGAGCACGCGCACGCAAGGCTGCCCTTGATCTGATGAAGGATCTCAAGGAGTTCCGCAAAGTTTCAGTTGCAGAGACAAAGAAATAATTTTTTTCGTCGCAATGCAACGTCGGCTGAACCGCCTGCATCTATGCTACAGGTTTAGGTTTTAGTACACGTTTAAGGGTCGGGAGCCGTGAGGGTGACCGGCCCTTTGCTTTTTTCGTAAATTCTCACTATATATGCACGCTGAAACCTTTACCGGATGAATTTCTGCGCTGCAATCCTCCTTGCCGTCTTCAGGATGGTGGTGATTCCTGTCCAGTTCGAGGACAGGGAATTCGTGTGCACAGCCGGACAGCTCAAAGAAACAGTGCGGCAGGCGGAGACTTATTTCAACACCCAGCCCGGTATGGATACCGGATACAGCTTCGACCTCGCGCCCATTGTCACCCTCCCCAAGAAGGTCTCCTACTACGGGGCCAACTATTCCGACCGCAAGGATGTACTTCTGCATGAAGCCGTAAGGTATGCTTGTACCGGAAGCAGTCTGGATTTCTCCGCCTACGACAACGACCAGGACGGCACCGTGGACAACGTATTCATCATCACAGCAGGGCTCAGTGAGGCTGACGGGGCCGGGGAAGATTGGATCTGGCCTCAATACGGCAGGCTCAAAGACCACGGGGGCGTCCTCGATGCCAAAGGCAAGAAAATCGACAGCTTCTGCGTCTGCACCGAACTGGCGTCCGGCCAGGACATCTCCCCGAGACCGGCCGGAATCGGCATCTTCTGCCACGAGTTCTGCCACTATCTGGGGCTTACCGACCTGTATGACACCGATGGAGAGGGCAGCGGCGGCACTGCGGAAGGACTCTGGAGCACAGGCATCATGGACAACGGCTGCAAGGGCGATGAGGTGCCCGGTTTCTGTGCAGTGGACCTTGAGATTCTCGGAACAGGAAAAAGCATGCCCCTCACCAAAGGAAGCCACACGTTGCAGCCGCTGAGCCGCTCGGGAAAATATTTCAAGGCGGAGGGGGACGATCCTGATGAATTTTTCCTCTTAGAATGCAAGGAAGGCCTGGGGCTGGCGATATACCATGTGGACAAGTCCGGCAAAGACGCGGGATGGTCTGACTATTACAAAAAGGCGTTGACAGCCGCAGAACGCTGGGAACTCTCCCAGGTCAACTGCCGTCCCGACAGACAATGCGCACAGCTGCTGGCGGCGGCCCCTGGGAACGGAGGCCTGTTTTTCCCTCATGGGAAGCAGGACAGTTTCAGTTCGGACACAGACCCGGCATTCAGGTTCGGGGACGGCAGCACATCTGCCCTCGCACTCACAGGGATAAGGGTCAACACGGACGGCAGCGTCTCGTTTGATGTCAAGGAACCCATAGAGCTCAACAGCTGCTCCATCTTTCAGGATGCCGCAATAATCAGGTGGACCGCAGATGCTTCCATAGCAGACATAGCGGGCTACGGGCTGGAATGGACCAGCCAGTCAGGAAATTCCAGCACCACCGCACCATCAGATGCCCTCAGCTGCACAATTGAAGGACTCTCGCCGCAGACAGAGTACAAGTTTACATTGAGAGTGAACTACAGCGGTGGCGGCTCGGCCTCAGTAAGTTCATCCTTCGTCACGAAAGTCTACCGCAACGACAGCCATCCGTACATCTACCTCAAAGGCAGCGACCGTAAGGCTGACGGGCGCTTCGAGAAAGGGGCCAGGATACCGTTGAGGGTTTTCAACGCCCCGGCCGCATCAGATGTAAAGTGGTATTTCAACGGCCGCAGAATCACAGCCGGAGCCGACGGCTACTATACCATCTCGGAAGAAGGCCGGCTCAAGGCCGAGGTACAGTGTGAAGACGGCAGCACAGAAATTCTCATAAAGGACATAAGGTTATGAAAAGGGCCCGGGCATATTCAGCCGCCATCATGGCAGCACTGCTGCTGACGCTGCACTGCTGCACGCCGGAGAAGTATATGCGGGCATTCTCCCAGACGGAGGAGCTGCTTATACAGGTGGGTCGCGACATCCCGTTCCGCTACGATCCGCTCACCTGCCAGATGTCATACAACAGGGACAACAGGGAGTTCCGGGCATTCACAGACAACATGTCCGACTTCTATATAGTCAAGATGGAATCCATCCCTTCATACGAAGGGGAGACGCTCAAGGCGGACCTCGTATGGACCACCGAAACGGACATCCTGACAAGAAAAAATCTCACCCTCGAAGTCATCAGGACCGAGGGTGAGAGATTCTGGCTGTGGAGTGACTCAGGCCGCATAGGCGTGAGCATCTCCGTCTTAGAATGACAGGGCTATCTGGATGAAGTCGTCAGCCTTGAGGGCTGCACCGCCGATAAGGCCGCCGTCAATATCCTTCTGGGCGAAAAGTTCCTTGGCATTTGAAGGCTTGCATGAGCCGCCATAGAGAATGGTGGTGTCCTCGGCCACGGTCTCGCCGAACTTCTCGGCAAGCACCTTGCGGATGTGGGCATGGATCTCCTCGGCCTGCTCTGCAGTAGCGGTCTTGCCTGTACCGATGGCCCATACGGGCTCGTATGCCACGATGACCTTCTTCATGTCCTCGGCGGTGAAATTATAAAGGACATTCTTTATCTGGGCGGAGCATACATCGAAGTGCTTGCCGGCCTCCCTCTCCTCGAGGTTCTCACCTACACAGAGGATGACACCGAGCCCGGCCTCAAGAGCAAGTTTCACTTTCACCACAAGCTTCTCGTCAGTCTCCCCGTAATACTGGCGGCGCTCCGAGTGACCGAGAATCGTCCACTGGCAGCCTACGGCCTTGACCATATCGGCAGACACCTCTCCGGTATATGCACCCTTGACATGGTCAGCGCAGTTCTGGGCGGAAAGCTCCACGCGTGAACCGGCGAGGGCCTTGCCCACAGCACAGAGGTGAGTAAAAGGAGGAGCGACGATAAGTCCCACATTCTCAGGCACGGCGGCTGACTTCTCAGCCACAGCCTTTGCGAGTTCAACTCCTTCAGGCTTGATGGTGTTCATCTTCCAGTTGCCTGCTACAATCTTCTTTCTCATAATGAATATAAGTATTAAACGAATTATGTCTATTTATTCCACTGTCACCGACTTCGCGAGGTTGCGCGGCTGGTCAACATCCTGTCCCTTGGCGATGGCTATATGATATGCCAGCAGTTGGAGCGGAACGACTGACAGTATAGGCACAAAGCACTCCTCTGTGTCAGGTATCTCGAAGCACCAGTCTGAAATGCCGCGCACATCCTTGTCGCCCTCCGTGACGATGCTGATGATCTTCCCTTTACGGGCCTTGATCTCCTGTATGTTGCTGAGTATCTTGTCGTAATGTCCACGCTTCGGAGCGATGACCACGACAGGCATCTCGTCATCGATGAGGGCGATAGGCCCATGCTTCATCTCCGCCGCAGGATAGCCCTCAGCGTGTATGTAGGAGATCTCTTTGAGTTTCAGCGCCCCCTCAAGCGCCACCGGATAATTGTACCCGCGCCCGAGATACAGGAAGTTGCGGACGTAGGTGAATACCTTGGCAAGTTCCGCGATCTCGGAGTCGTGCTCAAGAATCCTTGCGATCTTGTCGGGGATGGTCTGGAGTTCGTTGACAAGCTGGGCTCGCCTCTCGTCGGAGACTGTGCCGAGCTGCTCCGCAATGCTCAGTGCAATCAGGAAAAGCGTTGTCACCTGGGCAGTGAAAGCCTTGGTGGACGCCACCCCGATCTCAGGCCCGATGTGCGTATAGCAACCGGTGTCGGTCTCACGGGCGATGGACGAACCGACGACATTGCAGATTCCGAAAAGGAAGGCTCCCGACTCCTTGGCGAGCTTGATGGCGGCAAGCGTGTCGGCGGTCTCTCCGGACTGCGATATAGCGATGACCACATCGGTAGGGAAAATCACAGGCTTGCGGTAGCGGAACTCTGACGCGTACTCCACATCCACCGGGATGCGTGTCAGCTCCTCGATTATGTATTTGCCTATAAGTCCGGCATGCCATGAGGTGCCGCAGGCGCAGATCACGAACCTTTTTGCCCCGAGGATGCGCTCCCTGTTGTCTATGATGCCAGAAAGCTTGACCGTGCCCAGATCCGGATGAAGCCTGCCCTGCATGGAGGCACGAAGGGTGCGCGGCTGCTCGAAGATCTCCTTGAGCATGAAGTGCGGGTAACCGCCCTTCTCTATCTCGCTCAGGCTCATCTCAAGTTCACGCACGACAGGGGTCTGCTCCACGCTCTTGAGGTCCGTGATACGCAGATCCTTGCCACGCTGGATATAGGCGATCTGTCCCTCGTCGAGGTAGACGACCTTGTTGGTGAACTCGATGATAGGAGAAGCGTCCGAACCCACGAAATACTCGTCCTCCCCAACTCCTATCACAAGAGGGCTGCCCTTGCGGGCTGCGATCATCCTGTCAGGCTCGCTCTTGTTGATTATGACTATCGCATAAGCGCCCACCACATTGCGCAGGGCCAGAGGAACGGCCTCCTCCACGCTTATGCCGTGCGAGTCCATCATATACTGCACAAGCTGGATGACCACCTCCGTATCGGTCTGGCTGACAAAGTGGTATCCTTTTCTCTCGAGTTCAGTCCTCAGCGAGAGGTAGTTCTCGATAATGCCGTTATGTATGATGGCGAGTTTATGATTCTCGGAATAATGCGGGTGAGCGTTGACGTCGCTCGGCTCTCCGTGGGTGGCCCATCTGGTATGGGCGATCCCTATGGTGCCGCTGACATCCTTGCCGGAGGCGACCCGCTCAAGGTCCTTGACCTTGCCCTTGGTCTTGTATATGACCAGATTGCCGTCATCGTTGATGAGGGCGACACCGGCACTGTCATAGCCCCTGTATTCAAGTCTGGTCAAGCCTTTGATAAGTATCGGGTAAGCCTGTCTGCCTCCCACGTAACCTACAATTCCACACATAGTCTAAATGTCTGTTTTTCGTTAATAGTCCAAATTGTCCATAAGTTCATCCAGCTGGCGCCGGTCTTTCTTGGTGGGCCGTCCGGCACCCCTGTCCCGCTGGAGCACGATTGTCTCCTTGGGGGCGTGAAGTTTCTCAAGTTCAGAGTCAGGAGTCAGATTTTCCGCATACTGCGGGACCAGACCGGCCCCCATACGGGACTCCGTGAGCTGCAGCACCTTGTAGGTGAACAGGGCTGAACCCTTGCGAACTTCTATAGTATCTCCCGGCTTGACAGCCTTGGACGGCTTGGCCGGCACGCCGGAAAGGCGCACCTTGTTGCCGTTGCAGGCGTCAGTGGCATCGCTCCGTGTCTTGAAGACGCGGATGGCCCAGAGATACTTGTCAAGCCTGACGCTCTCCATTATCATCCTAGATAAAGAGCGTGGCGTACCTCCGATGCGACTTTCTCGCCACGCAGATAATCCAATATCGCAAGCCCGAATGCCGGAGCGTGCCCGGCAGAACGGCCGGTTATGATGCGCCCGCAGACGACAGACGGCCTCGGAGTAAACACCGCTCCCTTCGCCTGAAGGTAAGTTTCAAAACCGTCAAAGCACGTGAATTCCACGCCTTCAAGCCCATCCAATTGGCTGAGCACAAGCCCGGGGGCAGCACAGATGGCAGCCACAGTGCCGCCGGCCTCATAATGGGCTTTCATCATATCCGTCAGTTCCCCGCAGGAGGCGAGAGTGGAAGATCCCGGCATACCGCCAGGAAAAATCATCACATCCTCCCTGCCGGTACCTTCTGCTGAGCGGTCCACATCACACAGGTGCCCGTCAGGAGCCACGCTTACTCCGTGGGAAGACCTGACAAGGCCGGAACCGCTTACTGCAGTAAGTTTCACGTCAATTCCGCCGCGGCGGAGGATATCACAGACGGCCAGGGCCTCAATGTCCTCGAAACCGTCAGCGAGAAATATTCTTACTCCTTTCATTGTATTCTATTCATCTTCAGGAAGCTTTGCTTCCACATCAGGATTGATATATTTGTCCGGCTCAACACGGTCCACGGTGGCGCACAGGAGCACAGTGTCCCTGTCCTCAGGCGCCAGAGCGAAATCATCGCACTCGGAGGGCACCAGAAGAACTTCCCCTTTCTCCATCTGAAAGTCAGATGTCCGCCCGCCTTCAAAGGTCTGCACTGACAAGGCACCGCCCACACAATAGCAGAGCGTGAAAGGGTTCTCCTCACCCCCGCGCACGCGGACCGCCTCCGGCAGGGACATCCTGTCCACAATGAACTGAGGCAGACAGGCAAGCCTGTCCCCGGCCGCCGGCACAGTGGAGAAGCGCGTATAAGTTATGAAGTCAAGAGCGTCAGTGATGCTGAGCGCCGGGTCGAACTCCTCCGCAGAGACTTCCTCTCCCCATCCGCACAGACAGAAATCAAGCGGGGAGGACTCCCCTATCTCAAGTATTTCCACATCTCCGAAAGCGGCATGCGGAGTACCGGAAGGTATGACAAGACTCTGTCCGGCATAAGGCGCCACGAGGTTGAGAAGGTTCTCGACACTTCCGTCTCCGCACGCGGTGAAGAACTCCGAAGCGTCACAGTCCCTGCGGAAACCGGCTGCGATTCTCGCATCCTTGCCGGCACGCAGCACGTACCAAAGCTTCTCCTTGCCGAGAAGGTCGTACCTCTGTCCGGCGATCTCGTCCCCCGGGCTGACCCTGAGCGGCATACGACCCTTGACTTTCAGGCGGCGGACTGTAAGGGGAAACTGCCTGCCATAGAAATCATAAGCCCTTTCGCCCGGAATCCGGTCGAAATATGTATCCATCAGCTCCCCGACACTGTTGCCGGCAAGCCATCCGCTGCGCACCAGAGAGTCGCGGTAGCCTAAATCAGCAAGCAGGAACTCCTCCGAGCCCCACGAATAGTCATCCTGCAAGACGCAGAACTTGAGAGGATATAACTTCTTTTCTTCCATTTCCGGACAAAGTGCAAATATAGTGTTTTTCCGCTTATTCCGAGCGCCCCAGCCTTGAAGATGAGATGAACGCGACTGCAAAACCGATAAGGGCTACCCCCGCCGCAGTCAGCAGCACATCCACGGGCTGCAACTGGACAGGATACGCCTGTATGAAAAAGCCCCCGGGCATCCTGATGATGCCGAAGTGCTGCTGAAGAAGAGCAAGCCCGACTCCACAGACAAGCCCCACGCCCAGGCCACACAGCGAGATCATCCACCCTTCGAGCAAAAAAACGCGCCGTACAAATGACTGCCGCGCCCCCATGGCCCGAAACATGGAGATATCGTCCCCTTTCTCCACAATCAGCATGGACAGGGAGCCGAAGATGTTGAACGCCACTATGATGACCACAAAAAGAAGAATCGTGAATATGGCCAGTTTCTCATACTTCATCATCTTGTAAAGAGAACTGTTCTGCATATAACGGTCCTCCACCTTGAATCCGGGCCCGAGAACCGGAGCCAGTCCGCTCCGCAGACGACGGATGTCGGTGCCATCCTTGACCCGAAGCTCCAGAGCCGACACCACATCCTCATCCCCCCTTCCGAGCAGACGGCGCATGACCTCCAGCGGCACGATAAGCAGCGACGCATCAGTGGCAGAACTTACGCTGAACAGACCGCCCACGACCAGGCTCTCGCTCCCCAGAGCGGACACAGGCCCGAGGAGAGGGCTGACAGCCGCGTTCTTCGGATAATAAAGCACAAGACGCTCGAGAAAACGGGGATTGATACCCATGTCGTAGGCTAGTCCGGCTCCCGCACACACCTGCGCCAGTTCACCCTTGTGCAGGGAAAAAGTCCCCGCAGTGACATGAGAGGCCAGCGGTGAACTCCGCTCATAGACACTATCCACCCCCTTGGCCGTAGCGATGCCCTGCCTGTCACCATAAGTGATGAAGACATTCTCTTCCAGCACACGCGACACGCTCTGCACCCTTCCGTCAGACTCCAGGCAGCTGAACACTGAAGAATCCGCGGGAAAAAGAGAACCGTCGTCCGACCTGACCAGCAGGTCCGCCGACAGATCCGAAATGTTGGCCCGGATAATGCCGTCAAACCCGTTGTAGACGGAAAGAATAAGGATCAAGGCGGCGGTCCCTATGGCGATGCCGGCAGCGCTGATCGCAGAAATCACATTGATGACATTGTGCGACTTCTTGGCGAACAGATAGCGGAAAGCTATGAAAAGTCCGACATCCAAACGCTACTTCTTCAACAGTTCGTCGATATGCTCGGCATAGTCAAGAGTCGTGTCAAGATAGAAATCAATCTCCGGCACGATGCGGAGCTGCGAGGCCACCTCACGGCCCAGAGCGCCCCTCAGAGAACGCTTCTCCTCCTCCAGGCGCTTCATCACCTCACCCGCCTTGTCGGAAGGGAAGATGCTGACATAGACCTTGGCTATGCTGAGATCCGGGCTGACCCTCACTTCGCTCACCGTCACAAGGCATCCGCAGAATGCCGCCATGCCGCGGCTGCGGATGATCTCGGAGAGGTCGCGCTGCAGTTCGCGCGCGACCTGAAGCTGTCTTTTGCTTTCAGGCTTATCCATTGACCACTATGATATAATAATCCTTCTTGCCCTTCTGGACCAGAATGTACTTGCCGTCTATGATGTCGTCCCCGGTGAGGTTGCGCGAAATGTCGTTCATCTTGGCCTTGTTGAGACTGAACCCGTTCTGCTGGATCATCTTGCGGGCCTCCCCCTTGGAAGGGAAAACTGAAGTCTCCACGGCAAGGGCGTCCAGAATGCCGAGAGGCAGGCGGGCCCTCTCGATATTGAAAGTCGGCACCCCATCGAACACCGCAAGGAAAGTCTTCTCGTCGAGTGACTTCAGATCCTCCGTCGTAGCCTTGCCGAAAAGCATCTGGGATGCGACCACCGCGGTCTCGTACTCCTTCTGCCCGTGCACCATTATGGTCACCTCCCTGGCGAGGAGCTTCTGGAGCTCGCGCTTTTCCGGGCATTCCTTATGGGCGGCGATCGCGCCCTCTATGGTCTCGCGGTCCAGCATGGTGAAGATCTTGATGTAGCGCTCGGCATCAGCGTCGCTCACGTTGAGCCAGAACTGGTAGAACTGGTACGGCGACGTCCTCTCGGGATCAAGCCATATATTGCCTTTTTCCGTCTTGCCGAACTTGCCCCCGTCGGCCTTTGTGATCAGCGGGCAGGTAAGGGCATAGGCTTCACCGCCGCAGCTGCGGCGGATGAGTTCGGTTCCCGTGGTGATGTTGCCCCACTGGTCCGCGCCCCCGAGTTGGAGCTTGACTCCCCGGTGCTGGTAAAGGTACAGGAAATCATATCCCTGGAGCAACTGGTAGGTGAACTCCGTGAAGGACATGCCTTCTGAAGAGTCCCGGCTCAGGCGCTTCTTGACGGAGTCCTTGCTCATCATGTAGTTGACCGTGATGAGTTTGCCTATGTCGCGGGTGAAATTGATGAAAGTGTAGTCCTTCATCCAGTCGTAGTTGTTGACTAGCTCGGCCTTGTTGGGCGCATCGGATTCGAAATCGAGAAACCTGGAGAGCTGCTCCTTGATGCACTTGACATTGTGGGACAGGGTCTGCTCGTCAAGAAGGTTGCGCTCCTGGCTTTTCATGGAAGGGTCGCCTATCATGCCGGTGGCTCCGCCCACAAGTGCGAACGGCTTGTGTCCGCACGCCTGGAAATGCTTGAGTATCATGATGCTTACAAGATGGCCTATATGGAGAGAATCTCCAGTCGGGTCAATCCCGACATAGGCCGATGCCGGCCCCTTCATGAGTTCCTCCTCTGTGCCGGGCATGATGTCGTGGATCATGCCTCTCCACCTGAGCTCTTCGATAAAATTCTTCATATACGTCTATAATAATTGTCTGCAATCCGCAAATTTACCAAAAATACCGCAACCCGGAAAGAAAAACTTCCCGAACTGCGGCATTATACCGGCACGGACATCCCGGGCAAGCCGGACTATCTGCGGTCGTTTGCTATGGAAATATAATAGAAGAGCGTCGCGAGCGAGCCCAAAGCGGCGACCACATAGGTGTACGCGGCCCATTTCAGGGCATCCTCGGCCATAGGCCTTGTCCTCTCGTCCACAATCCCTGCCCCGTCAAGCCACTGCACGGCGCGCTGGCTCGCGTTGATCTCCACAGGGAGGGTGATGAAGCTGAAGAGAGTGGTCATGGCGAAAAGCCCGATCCCGATCCAGAGCAGGGCCGGGAAAGTGTTGACCAGCAGCACTCCGAGCAGAAGCACCCACTGCACCGTGTTGTTGGCGAAAGTCACCACCGGCACAAGGGCGGAGCGCAGGCGCAGCGGAGCGTAACCTCTGGCGTGCTGGATGGCATGGCCCGTCTCATGGGCGGCCACGGCACAGGCCGCGATGGAAGCACTGCCGTATACTGATTCGCTCAGATTAATCGTCTTGTCCTGCGGGTTGAAGTAGTCGGTCAGCTGTCCGGACACGGACTGCACCGTCACATCGTTGATGCCGTTCTGCCGGAGCATCAGCCGGGCGATGTCAGCTCCTGTCAGGCCGTGCGGGGACGGGACCTTGGAGTATTTGCTGAACCGGCTCTGCAGTGTCATCTGGATGAGCCAGGAGAGCAGCATCACTACTATGAGAATAAACCAGATCGTCATTTGTCGTTCTTTCCAATTGTTTTACATTCAAGCCAATAAGGGCCGCGGGTCAATATACAAAGGCTATGCCGAACACTATCCTGAGATTGTCGCGGGTGTATTTGTCAGTCCAGACAAGAAATTCATAATGTCCTATGGCCCAAGAACATCCGATGGCGATATCCGGTACGGAGTCAAAGCGCCATGAGTGGATGGTGCCCGCCATCGGGATGAGAGTCGAGCCCCCTGGAAGCGGGAACCTGGCCCCGAGATACAGCCAGTGCTCAATGTCCGCCATTTTGTCAGTATGGACGGTCCAGAGCGTGTTGGAGAGCCAGTAGTACTTACCCTCCGTATCGAAAGCCCCGTGCATGTACAATCCGCTGGTGATATATGAAAACCGGTGGGAGTCGCTCAGAGAGAATGTAGGGCTCGTCTGCACGCCTATGTTGAAATAGTTGCTTTCGTAGAACCCCGCCCTAAAAGTGTAGCCGGAATACACGCCGGCCGGGCAGGTGTACAGTTCCAGTCCCACTGCCGTCTTCCCGATGCCGTACTGGAAAGTGGTGAAAGTCTCCTGGAAGTTGACCTCGGGGCGGAACTTGAGGGAGTGGTAGCCGAAAAGCCTGCCGTCCCCCGGGGCGGGAGCGTAGAACGGCACCTGGGAAAATCCGGCGATGCACTTTAACAGCAGGACGAGAACAAGTGTTGATTTAAGGTATCGGGCAGCCATGTTGCGATCGTTTTACTCCATGAGTTTCTTGTATCGGAAACGCTTCGGTTCGGCATTGCCAAGCCGTGCCTTGCGGTTTTCCTCGTATTCGGCGTAGTTGCCTTCGAAAAAAACGACCTGGGAATCGCCTTCGTAGGCAAGGATGTGGGTGGCGATCCTGTCGAGGAACCACCTGTCGTGACTGATCACCACAGCGCAGCCGGCAAAGTTCTCAAGACCGTCCTCCAAGGCACGTATCGTGTTGACATCCACATCGTTGGTCGGCTCGTCGAGAAGGAGCACATTACCCTCGTCCTTGAGGGTGAGGGCCAGATGCAGGCGGTTGCGCTCTCCACCCGAGAGCACGCCGCAGAGTTTCTCCTGATCGGCGCCGCTAAGGTTGAAACGTGACACCCAGGCCCTGGCGTTGATGTCCCTGTTGCCGAGCCGCACCCACTCGGAATTCCCGGCAATCGTCTCGTAGACGGTCTTGTCAGGGTCTATGCTCTTGTGCTGCTGGTCCACATAGGAGATCTTGACCGTGTCCCCTATCTCTATTGAACCGGAATCCGGGGTCTCGGCCCCCATTATCATACGGAAAAGGGTGGTCTTTCCGGCGCCGTTGGGGCCTATGACCCCCACAATCCCCGCCGGCGGGAGGGAGAACGAAAGATGCTCGAAGAGCACCTTGTCTCCGTATGATTTGGACACGTCCCGGAACTCGATTACCCGGTCGCCGAGGCGCGGCCCGTCCGGGATGTAGATCTCGAGGTTGGCCTCCTTCTCACGGGCATCGGCGGCGGCGAGTTTCTCGTATGCGCCCAGACGTGCTTTCTGCTTGGCCTGCCGGGCTTTAGGTGCCATGCGGACCCATTCCAGCTCGTGCTGGAGGGTCTTGCGACGGCGGCTTTCCTGCTTCTCTTCCAGCTCGAGTCTCTTTGTCTTCTGCTCCAGCCATGAGCTGTAGTTGCCTTTCCACGGGATGCCCTCTCCGCGGTCGAGTTCAAGGATCCAGCCGGCCACGTTGTCCAGGAAATAACGGTCGTGGGTGACGGCTATGACAGTGCCCTTGTACTGCTTGAGGTGGGCTTCGAGCCACTGGATGCTCTCGGTGTCAAGGTGGTTGGTCGGCTCGTCGAGCAGCAGCACGTCCGGTTCACGCAGCAGCAGGCGGCACAGGGCCACACGGCGGCGTTCTCCTCCGGAGAGGGTGGAGATCTTCGCGTCGGCAGGCGGACAGTTGAGGGCGTCCATGGCCCTTTCGAGCTTGGCTTCCAGCTCCCAGCCGCCAAGGTGCTCTATCTGCTCCGAAAGTTCGCCCTGCCTCTCGATGAGGGCCGCCATCCGGTCATCGTCCATGGGCTCCAGGAACTTGAGGGATATCTCGTTGTACTCGTCGAGCACGTCCTTGACCTCCTGGACGCCCTCCTCGACAACTTCGAGCACAGTCTTGTCGGGATCCATCCGGGGCTCCTGCTCAAGGTAGCCCACGGAGTAGCCGGGCGCCCACACCACTTCCCCACGGTAGGACTTCTCCACGCCGGCTATGATCTTGAGCAGCGTGGACTTTCCGGAGCCGTTGAGACCGATGATGCCGATCTTCGCCCCGTAAAAGAATGAGAGGTAGATGTCTTTGAGGATTGTCTTGTTGTTGTGCGGCAGGACTTTGCCTACGCCGTTCATCGAGAATATTATCTTTTCGTCTGCCATATCCGTATTTTTGTGCAAAAATACGGAATAATCAGATGCTTCGCAAGGTGAAACGGAAACCGAGCCCGCCCCCGACCACGCGGTAGGCGCTGATGCTGCCCTTATGGAAACGGACCGCGTTGCGTACAATCGACAGGCCCAGTCCGGAACCGCCCACAGGCTTGGCACGGTCGGCGTCGATGCGGTAGAAGCGCTCGAATATCTTCTCCAGCTTGTCTTCCTCCACTCCCCTGCCCGTGTCATGGTAGTCGATGCTGCACTCCCCCTCCCCGGTCATGGTGCCTGAGACATCTATCTCACAGCCGTCGCCGGCATACTTCAGGGTGTTCTCCACCAGATTGCGGAAAATCGAATAGATGAGCTGGTAGTTGGCGTTGATGCACACAGGAGGAAGCTGGTTGTCCACTCTCACGTCCTGGGCGGAAAGTCTGCCCGACATCTCCTCCGTCACCTCGGTCATGACGTTGCGGATGTTGACCGGCTTGAGCTGGAACTGCTCGGGCACCTCTTCCAGCTTGGTAATCAAGGATATGTCTGTGATCATGTCCGAGAGCCTCAGGGCCTGGAGGTATGAGCGCTCCGTGAACAGACGCCTCTTCTCCTCGCTGAGTTCGGGATGGTTGACGATGGTCTCGAGGTAGCCCTGAATACTGCTTACCGGGGTCTTGAGCTCATGGGATATGTTGCCCGTCATCTCGTGCTTGAGCAAGCGGGTCTGCCTGTCGGAGAGCTCAGCTTCGCGGCGCTGGAAGCGGTCCGAAAGCCATACCAGGACCACAAGGGCCAGGACAAACAGGAGCATTATGCTGAGTATCAGCATCCAGTCGGCCCGGAAAAATTTCCCGAGCGCCACATCGAACACCTGCGCTACCCTTATGATACGTCCGTCGTAGAGTTTTGCAAAGTAGAAGTATTTGTTGTCCGAGGTGGCTGATTTGCGTATTGCGCTCCCGGTCCCTTTGCGCAGGCACTCCCTGATTTCGGGACGGTCAAGGTGGTTTTTGAGAGTGTCCACAGAGAGCGTCGAGTCAAACAGGACATCCCCGTCAGGCTCAATCTCTGTGACCCTTACGTCATCGGGAAGGTATTCGAGGACACGCTGGCCCTTGTCCGCTATCATGTCGGCGTAGCCTTCCAGTCTGGATTTGATTATGGCGCGCCGGTAACTGTCTTCGCTTACAAGTCCCAGGCACACGGCACCGGTCGCGAAGACCATGAAAATGGACGATATGGCCAGTATAAGCTTATTCCGGTAATTCATAGCGGGAGTCAAGATAGTACCCGAAGCCTGTCTTGTTGCGGATTATGTCATGGTATCGGCCCAGCTTGCTTCGGATCCTCGCTATGTGCACATCAACAGTCCTGTCAAGCACGTAAGGCGCGTCCCGCCACAGGTCGGAGATGAGCGCCGTGCGGGAAAAATAAGTGTCCGGATGCCGGGCAAGCAGCGAAAGCAGATCGAACTCCTTCCGCGAAAGCGGCAGCTGGGCCCCGTCCAGTTCGGCGGTCTCGGAGACCGGGTCTATGACAAGAGCCCCGTAACGCAGCGGGCCCTGGCCTGACGTGGCGGAGGACCCAGAACGGCGGAGCACGGCCTTTACGCGTGCCAGCACCTCATTGATGGAGAATGGCTTGGAGATATAGTCGTCACCGCCGGCCGAGAATCCTGTCAGAACGTCGTTTTCCGCAGTGCGTGCAGTGAGGAATATTATGGGAATCCTGTTGCCCGAGTTTTTGCGGAGCTGCGCGGCAAACTGGAAACCGGACATGCCCGGAAGCATCACGTCGAGCAATATCAGGGCGGTGTCGGCACTGAGAAGCCTCAGGCCTTCTTCAGCAGAACCGGCCGCCAGCACCCTGTAACCCGCATTCTCAAGATTGAACGTCAATATCTCCCTGATATCGACCTCGTCCTCTATGATAAGAATCTCTGTCATACATCCGGCAAATATATCATTTCCTCAAAAATTCCGCACCGGGCATTGTTAAATTTATGTTACATCGCGGCTACATTTTTCATAATACGGACGATTTTTATCATTTTTGCGGCAAAATTCTGAATCCAGATGATTTTAAGCATCCTCACCCTTGTCGGAGCGTTGGGAATGTTCCTCTACGGAATGAACATGATGAGCTCCGGACTCCAGAAAGCGGCCGGCGACGGCCTGCGCCGTTTCGTCTCATCAATTACATCCAACCCCCTTAAAGGTGTCTTCACAGGACTTGGCGTGACCGCGGTCATCCAGTCGTCCAGCGCCACCACCGTGATGGTGGTCAGTTTCGTCAACGCAGGCATCCTCACCCTCACCCAGGCCATAGGGGTGATCATGGGCGCCAACATCGGCACCACCTTCACCGCCTGGATCATAGCCCTTTTCGGCTTCAAGGCTGACATTTCGGTACTCGCAGTGCCGCTCATGGCCGTAGGGTTCATCATGAGCATCTCCAAAAAGGGGAAAGTCAAGGATTTAGGTGAGATAGTCGTCGGGTTCAGCCTCCTTTTCCTGGGGCTCTCGTTCATGAAGAACTCTGTCCCGGATCTCCAGTCCACACCGGAAGTGCTTTCATTCATCCAGTCCTGGTCGGGCCACGGGATCTGGTCCATAATCCTGTTTGTGGCGGTCGGTACCGTGCTCACCCTTGTGCTCCAGTCGTCAAGCGCCACAGTGGCCCTGACCCTCATCATCCTCAACATGGGCTGGATCAAGTTCGACATGGCAGCCGCGATGGTGCTCGGCGAGAACATCGGCACAACGATCACAGCCAACATCGCCGCCGCCGTGGGCAATGTCAACGCCAAGAGAGCCGCTTTGGCCCATACGGTCTTCAATGTCTTCGGCGTGATCTGGGCAGTTGCGCTCTTCCCTTATTTCCTCAAGCTCATCTCATTGATTGTCAACTCCATAGGACTCGGGAACAGCGAACAGACCCCGCTCTACAGCATCTCGATGCTCCACACGGTGTTCAACCTCATCAACACCGGAATCCTCATCTGGTTCATCCCGCTGATCGAAAAGTTCGTCTGCAGCGTAATCAAGGAGAGGCCGAGCAACGAAGTGACCGGCAAGCTTGTATACATCAACGCCGGTCTCATCTCAACCCCTGAGCTCGCTCTCACCGAAGCCGAGAAAGAAGTGTGCCACTTCGGCCATGTCATGCGCAAGGGCCTCGGCTACGTCAAGGACGCCATAGCCTCTTCTGACAGCGAGACCGCCTTCGAGCCATACAGGGACAAGCTCGTCAAGTATGAGGAGATCTCCGACCGCATTGAATACGAGGTCGTAAGCTTCCTCAACAAAGTCAACCGCGAGGGCCTCAGTGACAACTCCGAACTGCGCATCAAGGCAATATACCGCATAGTCGGGGAACTGGAGTCTCTGGGAGACAGCGGCGAGGCCATAAGCCGCCTGATAAGCCAGGCGATAGTGCATCAGCAGAAACTCACCGCCGAGCACAAGCAGAGCATAGACGAGATGATAGGGCTTGTCTCCAGGGCATACGACGCGATGATATACAATCTTGAAAACGCCTCGACCATCTCCGACATCGACAATGCAATAGAGGCCGAAGTCGATATCAACAACAAGCGCAATGTCCTGCGCGACAAAGAGATGCAGAGAGCCGAGAACAACGGCGAGGCCTATTTCGAGAGCGTCTTCTACCTCAATCTTGTGGAGAAACTAGAAGACATGGGCGACTTCATCATCAACGTCTCCCAAGCCATTGAAAGCTGGCGCACCAGACGTCCGGGTCTCGCCTCCGCCTGGGACGACTAGTTTTCTCGCATGAAGGCCTTTCAGTCGTCCCCGGACAGGCTGAACTCTTTGTCTTTCACGTATATCCTGAAGTCCTTGATTCCACCCGGGACTCCGGTCTCCATGCGCGGGAGGTATTGGAAGCCCGAGATGTTGTGCGAAGCGCCAAGATCTATCACGACGGCATGAGGGAATGGAGTTCCGGAGACAGTCTGCCAATATGTCGATTCCTGGAGGTCGAAGGCCTTGTCAGCAGAACGGTTGACCCCGTCCATGTCTTCGCTGTCGGCATACATCACAGTCCAAGGCTCGCGTGAGAGACGTTCTCCCTTGTCATCAAGCAGATACATTTCCGCGATCGCGGCCACATCCCCTCCATCGAGTGCATCGAGGGCCTCGATGCAGACATAACGTCCCTTGAGCGGGGCGAAGCGGGTTTCTTGCCAGCCGTTGCCCGGCGCGAACGAGCCCTCAAGTACCGGTGTTTCCCCGCTGAGGTCGAGGCTCTGCCCAGGCTCGCGGTGCGTCACACGCTTCTTTACGAGGAGCTGGTCGAGTTTAGGCTCTTTGAGTCCCTCTGTCCTGGCTTCGCGGGGGCCGAGAATGTCGAAGACGATTATCTCGTTCTCGCCTTTTTTGAGCCAGCACCCCGGCATGTAGAGCGTCTGCTGCGGACCGATTTCCCAGACCCGCCCCATTGGGTGGCCGTTGACATACACCAGCCCCTTGCCCCAGGTCTCAAAGTTCAGGAACGTGTCCGACGGTCTGCCCTTGAGGGTGAATGTGGCCCTGTAGGCTCCGATCGGCAGGCGGTCTCCGTTCTTGACGGCTTCGCTTATCGGCCGGAAATCCATTGACGAATAGGTACTGTACTCATCCTCGATATTGTAGACATTCCAGTTCTTGAGCTCGGTGGTCCATTCGGCATCGTCCCAGTTGAGGGTCAGGGTCACGTTGTCCGTTATGCCCTTGAAGTCCTTGATGGCACGTCCGAAGTTGATGCGGCCCATCGCCTCCACGAGGATGTCGAGCCTGGAACCTTTCTTCACGGCCGGGATCGCCAGCTGTTTCTCGCCGTTGCGGCGGTCGAGTTTCCCGACAAACTCTCCATCTATGAATATCTGCGCGAAGTCGTGGGGCTCGTTCACTGTCAGCGTGGCCGGCCCGTCCAGACCAGGGAGGGTCGTGCTGTAGATGATCGAGCCGAAACCCTGGTCGTATTCTTCCATCGTACGGATGTCCCTGTCCGTCTTCGGCTTCGGCAGGTTCGCCCAAAGAGGAGCGAACTCAGTGAATTCAAAGCCCTTTATCGCCATCGGCTTTATCGTCGCAGGCACGTCGGCCTGCTTTTCCCCGCCCATGTACTTGGCGAGGGTCTTGCGCAGCTCCCAGTATTTCGGCGTGGTCTGGCCTGATTCCGAGATCGGGGCATCATAGTCATAGGAGGTCACATCCGGAGCGAATCCGGGCGAGTTGGCACCGGCCCAATGGCCCCAGTTCGTACCGCCGTGCGTCATATACAACGAGAAGGATATGCCTTTGGAGAGCATCTCGTCGATCCCCGCCACCATGTCCGCAGCCGGGCGTGTCTCGTGGTTCGCGCCCCATTTGTCAAACCACCCGCTCCAGAACTCCGAGCACATGAGCGGCGAGTCCGGACGATGCCGCTTCAACGACTCGAACTGCTGGTCGATATCGGCTCCCGTGCCGAAGTTCATGGTCCATATCAGGTCGTCAAGCCCGTTGTTGAGGTAGTTGGACGCCCAGTCGCACTGGAAGAGCGTGACATCCTCGCCGAAATTCTTGCGGAGCATGTCCCTGATGGCCGAGACGTAAGGTTTGTCGGTGCCATAAGAACCATATTCATTCTCGACCTGCACCATGATTATGGGTCCTCCATGTGCTATGGTGAGATCCCCCACCTGCCCGGCCAACTCCTGCTGGAACCGGTCCACACGCTCAAGGAAAAACGGGTCACGCTCCCGGAGTCTGATGTCCTTCTTTTTGAGCAGCCACCACGGAAGTCCGCCCATTTCCCACTCGGCACAGACGTAAGGCCCGGGGCGCAGTATGACTTTCATGTCGTTCCGGGCGCAGAGCTGCACAAAAGCGCGCAGGTCATTCTGCCCGCCGAAGTCGAAACTGTCCTGCCTCGGCTCATGTGAATTCCAGAAGACATACAAGCATACAGTATTCATTCCGAGAGCTTTGCAGAGCCGTATCCGCTGCTCCCAGTATTCTCTCGGGATGCGTGGATAGTGCAGCTCGGCGGCCTTGATGACAAAGGGCTTTCCGTCCAGAAGGAAAGTTCCCTTCCCCGCCTCGAAGCGCGATGCTTTCTTGCCGGTGCGGGAGGCAGCGTCGGCAGCCGTACCGGTGTCGGCGGCGGAAAGCTCCTGCCGGCCCCCTAAAAGGAGGCAGACACCGAGCAGCAAAGCGGCAAGGGTTCCCCGGCTGCGCCAGAATCGCGAAGTCAAAATGTTTTTCATATTCGATGTATTTTTGTGTCACGTCAGTCGCCGCAAAGATATTCATATTTCTGGAATGGCGACCCGAAATTCAGAACCGGAACAGGTCTTCCATTGTAACAACCTTCTGGAAACGGCTGGAACTTTCCTTATTTGGCCATAAAGCTACTAAAATTGCTGTTTCGGCCAAATAAAATTCCTTATTTGGCCGAAATGGAGAACTCTGTCCATCTTCTGCCAGTCATTCTTCCCTGAGCCGGCAGAAACTTAGGCTTCCACTGTGGCAGAGGTATGCAATTTTCCCTACCCCCTTCCTCTGGTCGGTGCGCAGGTAGGGGTATTATCAGGACAAACCTCCAGACCCTCCCGGCTCTAAAGGTATGGGTAAAAACCACGGAAATTACCCCAACCTCCAGACTGACGCTACGGATGGCCAAGAAGAGGGCGGGGCATCGGATATTGTCAGGAAAAAACCGCTGTGCTATTCGATACGTTATTCATCACACCCTTTCATTTTTCTTGGTGAAAGGCTATATTTGCATTTGCCGGTGCTGTTACTGGCGAAAAGGAGTGAACCATGTTGTACCCTATTGGAATACAGAGTTTTTCGGAGATTCGCAATAGCGGATATGTCTATGTGGACAAGACTGCGTTGATCTACAGCCTCACATCGACAGGCAAGTACTATTTCCTGAGCCGGCCGCGGCGTTTCGGGAAGAGCCTTCTCGTCTCGACAATGGAGGCTTATTTCCGTGGCAGGAAGGAGCTTTTCAAGGGACTGGCTCTAGAGAATCTGGAGACGGACTGGCTCGAGTATCCGGTGCTGCATCTGGATCTGACGGGGAGCAGGTACACTTCTGTGGATGATTTGCGGGAAAATCTGGCCTTTCACCTGTCGGGATGGGAAAGGACGTACGGTAAGGACGATGAATTCACTGAGCCGGCAGCCAGGTTCAAGGCCGTCATCGACGCGGCGTACCGCAAGACAGGGCGCAAGGTGGTGATCCTCATCGATGAGTACGACAAGCCGATAGTGGACAACATCGATGCCCCGGAACTGATGGAAGCGTTCCGCCGGGAGCTCCAGGGCTTCTACAGCGTCATCAAGGGAAAGGATGAGTTCATCCGTTTCGCCTTCCTCACGGGAGTCACCAAACTCGGGAAGATGAGCATCTTCAGCGGACTCAACAACCTCAACGACATCTCGATGGATCTTGGTTTTTCGGACATCTGCGGCGTGTCGGAGGAGGAACTGAAAGAATATTTTGACGGGAGCGTGACGGAGCTGGCCGAAGCCTGCAGGATGAGCCGGGAGGAATGCTACTCCAAACTCAAGACGATGTACGACGGTTATCATTTCAGCGAAGGCGCTGCAGGTATCTATAATCCGTTCAGCCTGCTCAACACATTCAAAGCTAACAGATTCCGCATGTACTGGTTCGAGACCGGCACCCCGACTTTCCTTGTCCGCTACTTTGAGCGAGGCCGCTACAATCTGGCCAGCATCTGCAAAGAAAAGGTCTCCAAGGCTACTCTCACGTATGTGAACCATGAGTCCCCATCACTGCTTACTCAGATGTTCCAGACCGGCTGCCTGACGATTTCCGGCTATGACAACGGCCTCAAAACATACAATCTCGACTACCCCAACAAGGAGGTCGAGTATGGATTCGTAAATTTCCTCTGTCAGTTTTATGCTCAAGGCCTTATAAACGGAAAATTCTCCATTTCCAACTTTGTCCGCGACATCGAGCGCGGCGATGTGCAGGGCTTCATGGACCGCTTCACCTCGTTCCTCTCGGACAACAGCTATGAGATCCAGGGCGACCTTGAGCTGTATTTCCAGAACACCATGTCGGTGATGCTCAAGATGATGGGGCTGTACGTCAAGACCGAGTACCGCACCTCCAACGGGCGCATAGACATAGTCTTTGACACCGACAAATACGTCTACATCATCGAACTGAAGCGTGACCTCTCGCCGGAGGAGGCGCTGCGCCAGATCGAGGCGAAGGGCTACGACAAGCCGTTCCTCTCAAGCGGAAAGGAAATAATAAAGCTCGGCATCAACTTCTCCTCCGAGTCCCGCACCATCGACGGCTGGAAAGCCGACAGAAGCTGAGGCATCCGAGTGCGCCGGAAGCGCTGCATCTCCCAACTTCCCTCTTGTAGATGCCCTGAAGGTTGGGGTATTTTTGGCTGTTTTCTTCCCTACCTTTGAGCGCCACCCGTCCAGGACACGCGTCTGAGCGCTCTACGGGCTAAAGGTTGGGGTGTTTTTGGCGTTTTATACCCCTACCTCCGGAAAGCAAAGATGACAAAGACGATAGAAACAGGCATCGCAGCACGTCACAGTGGCGGACAACTGATTGGCATTCAACAAATAAACAAATAGTCCTCCCCGTATCAGCAGGGAGGACTAATTGCTATATATCTATCATTCCGATAGTTATCCGCCACCCTTCAACAACTTGAAAGGCCGAGAATCACAGCTGTCGCCAATCAATACCCTCTGGCTGATAATCCAGATCAGTTTTTCTGTTCCGCCTACGCATCTTAGGTGAAACATCACTTAACATTCAAAATATTCAACTTCACCTCAGGTTCCATGACCCTGTTGACCGGCCATGACTGTGTGGCCTGGACATTTTAAATGATGCTTTCGCACGGATATCTTCACATGAAGCACCAAACTTCACTTGATACATGCCGGCAGCTGTCTCCCAACTTGAAGATGATTCATTGAACGATGCAAGAGAATATGGCTTCCGACTTCGTCGCTTTTTGACCGTTAAAACGGGCGCATGCTGATTATCAATCAGTTATAGCGCAAGATGGGTGATTCAGGGTGACGCAATGACGAAGTCAGGAAGGAACTGGGAGTGAACATCATAACTGCAGAACTATAAGTTCATCTGCGCCCCCGCAAACAAAAAAACACCCTCTCCGGATGACCACCTGTCGTCTATGTCAATGCAAGAACAGGTCGTCGAGAGTAATCGAGTTCTGCACAAGTGAGGTGTGGGAATTAGCTGACAGACCGAATGTTGTCACCATCACGAGATGGATGGACTTGTTTGTCTTGGTTGCACTGCGGAAAACCTCTATTTTATCCGCCAACTCGGATTCGTAGCCTTTTGTGATTGAATATAAGCCCGAAGCGAATTTTGCTTCGCAGAGGTCAATCACGCCGTCGCGACGGTCAATCAGCAGATCAATCTGCGATCTCTTGCCGGACTTGTCTTCGCCTCGCCAAGAACACTGACGGGTAGCCACGCCTGATATGCCCAAAGCAGATTTGATCTGAGATATGTGGTTCATACACAGAAGTTCAAACGCAAATCCCGTCCACGCACGATGCATGGAGGAATCAATTCTGTTTGTCCAGAAATTCTCATCATCTCCATAGTTTTCCTGAACAAAATCAAGATAAAAGATGGTGTAAAAGTCGCTGAGACGGTAGATGTTGCCTTTCTTCGCTTTCGTCCAATCCTTATATGACAGAACGAATCCACTGTCTTCCAATTCTTTAAGAACCCTAGTCAAATTGCCGTTGGCCGGGATTTTTGTTGCCTCGGATATCTCGTTTCTTGTCAACCCGGAACGCTTCATATTCAGAGCCTTGACAATCTTCAGATGCGGTTCGGGATTATCGAAAAGCGAAGCGTAGAGATGCGTAAACTCATCCCACAGGCGAGCCCTTTTCTTGAAGAAAATGTTGTCAATGTTCTGGCTTAAACTCATTCCTTTTTCAATCTTGTCCAGATAATAAGGAATTCCGCCCATAATCATATAGCATTCGGCTATATCCTTTCGCGTCAGACAGATTTGTCTGCGGTCAAGAAACTCTTCAGTTTCCTTCAATGTAAACGGCTCAAGATAAATTCGTTCGGTGTCGCGATTGAAAAGACCTCCTTTGTTGCTGAAAACCTTCTTTGTTATCCAGGAAGTCGCTGAACCACAAAGTATAAGCAAAAGGTTATTCTCGCCGGAACCCCATCCGTTCCAAAAACTCTCCAACGCACTCACAAAATCAGATTTGCGAGTTTCCATCCATGGGACTTCATCAAGAAAAACTACGAGCTTCCCAGGGCGGCTGATGCCAAGAAGATAATTCTTCAGCATCCTGAATGCAGCATACCAGTCCTTTGGAGTCTCGAAATCTTCCCCCGAATAGTCTGAAAGGGCATTGGCGAAGTTCTCCAACTGTCTCCGCATGCTCTTTTTGTAGAGTCCGGTAAGATAGAAATCAAAACGGTTGTCAAAGGCTTGACGAATCAGGAACGTCTTCCCGACACGACGCCGGCCATAAACAACCACCAACTCCGGCGAATGCGATTCAAACCTCTCGCGAAGTTGCCGTATTTCATTCTCCCTTCCGATAAACTGTCCCATAAATAATAAAGTTTTTGTGTTACATCACAAATATAGACATTTAGATAGATTTAGTGCGAAAATTCGGGATAAGTCGTCTAAATCTTATGAAAAATGACTCATTTAGACAGTATATCCCATTTTCAGGAGATTTTCCATCTCTTTATACCCCAGCCTCCAGAAGGCTAAAGAAGGCGGCATCGCAGCACGTCACCGTGGCGGACAACTAATTGACATTCAACGAATAAACAAATAGTCCTCCCCACATCAGCAGGGAGGACTAATTGCTATATACCTATCATTCAGATGGTTATCTGCCACCATCCATAATCAGGCAGGCTATTTCTGATCACCCAGCAGCTTTTCGCTGCGGGAGACGAAGTCGGCGAGGGCTTTGCCCTTCAGCATGCCGTTGCTAAGCAGGGCGAGGTCAACCACCTGATGGAGCAGCTCGTTTGCAGAGACGAAGTCGGCAACGCTCTGGTCTGCCGCATCCTTCTTCTCCCCCCAGATCTTTGCGATCAGCGGGTTCTGCATGTTGACGAGTATGTTGTATGACTCAGGGAGCGAACCGTAGAAGTTCATTCCTCCGCCCATTGAGCTCATCTCGCGGTAGCGGCGCATGAACTCGTTCTGGGTGATGAGCACCGGAGCGGAAGTCTCTCCGAGATTCTCCGCATCGATCTTGTAGTCGTTCCCCTCAGGAAGGACAGCCTTGAACATCTCTTCAAGAGCCTTCTTGTCATCTTCGGAGAGTTCCGGCTTTACAGCCTCCTCCTTCTTGATGAGATTGGCGACAGAGTCGCTGTCCACGCGGGCGAAGCGGGTATGCTCAATCTTGCTCTCGAGAAGGTTGACCCAGTGGCTGTCGAGCTCGCAGTCCATCAGGAGCACGTCGTAGCCCATGTTCTTGGCGGCCTCGATGAAGCTGTACTGCTCCTCCGGCTTTGTGGCGTAGAGGTATACGACATTCTTGTCTTTGTCGGTCTGGGCCGGCTCGATGGCCTTGCGGTAATCCTCCAGGCTGAAGAACTTGCCGTCGGTATTCTTGAGCAGGGCGAACTTCATCGCACGCTCGCAGAACTTCTCGTCGCTCAGCATGCCGTACTCGATGAAGAGCTTGATGTTGTCCCACTTCTGCTCGAACTGCTCCCTCTGGCTCTTGAAGATGTCCTCCAGACGGTCGGCCACCTTTTTGGTGATGTAGGTGCTGATCTTCTTGACGTTGGAGTCGCTCTGGAGATAGCTTCGGCTGACGTTCAGCGGGATGTCCGGGGAGTCGATCACGCCATGCAGCAAAGTCAGGAAATCAGGCACGATGTTGTCCACATGGTCGGTGACGAACATCTGGTTGCAGTAGAGCTGGATCTTGTTCTTGTCGATGGCCATCCTCTCCTTGATCTTAGGGAAGTAGAGGACACCGGTGAGGTTGAACGGATAGTCCACGTTGAGGTGAATCCAGAACATCGGATCCTCCTCCATCGGATAGAGTTCATGGTAGAACTTGAGGTAATCCTCATCCTTCAGATCGGACGGGGCCTTGGTCCATATAGGCTCTATGCTGTTGATGACATTGTCCTCTTCAGTCTCGACCTCCTTGCCGTCTTTCCACTCGGTCTTTTTGCCGAACACTACAGGGACAGGCATGAACTTGCAGTACTTGCCGAGAAGCTGGCTTATGCGGCCCTTTGCAGCATACTCGGAAGAGTCGTCATCGAGGTAGAGGGTGATCTCCGTGCCCCTGTCAGTCTTTTTGCCCTCGGACATGGAGTATTCAGGAGAACCGTCACAACTCCACTGTACCGGTTTTGCCCCGTCTTTCCAGCTGAGAGTGTCGATGGTCACCTTCTTGGCCACCATGAAAGCGGAGTAGAAACCAAGACCGAAGTGACCGATGATGGAACCGATCTGATCCTTGTATTTCTCCAGAAACTCTCCGGCTGATGAGAACGCTATCTGGTTGATATACTTGTCAACTTCCTCCTCGGTCATACCGATACCGCGGTCGATGATCCGGAGCACTTTCTTCTTCTCGTCGAGTTCTATGCTGACCTTCAGTGCGCCGAGCTCGCCCTTGAAATCTCCGCTTGAGGCGAGAGCCTTCATCTTCTGGGTGGCATCGACGGCATTGGCCACAAGCTCACGCAGGAAAATCTCGTGGTCAGAATAAAGGAACTGCTTGATAACAGGGAAGATATTCTCGGTGGTGACACCTATCTTGCCCTTAAGTGAATTGTTTGCCATATATTCTAAGTTTTATTATTCAAAAAGCCGGGTGCAGAATACTGCATCCGGCTTTGAAAAATCAAATTATGTTCCAGTGACAAATTGTCACCTGCCCTTCGCGCTGGAGGAAGAACCCATATCACCTTCGGTGTAAGAGACATTGCACCAGTCGAGCTCTTTCCCGTCCCGGAGGAATCTGGCCTTGTATGTCCCTGTAGGGACAAGATTGTATTCTACTGTAAACGCCCTCCCGTCGCGTTCCCAGGTATATTTCACTTCATCCTCTGTAACAAGGGAAAAACTGAATCCACCCTCTTCGCTGCACGCAAGCTCAAGGCCGGAGAAAAACCATTTCTCCTCAAGTTCATCCTCTCCCTCGACACGTCTCACATTGACGGAGAACTTGAGAGAAGAATCTTCATAGACGGATGTCCAGACATTGTCCCCCACCCTGGTGATGACAGGCTGCACATCAGAATCCACAGTGCCGGTACACTTGAACCCCTCTGCGTTTATGCCGGAGTATGATCTGAGATTGCGCAGCGTGACATCCACGCTGGAGTTGATCTGGCGTGAGGTGTAGTTGACAAGATCGTAGTCTGTGCGGTTGTAATTGGCCTCTTCTGAAACCACGCAGGAAGCAAGCATCATGGCTGCCGCCGCAAAAGCAAAAAATTTCTTCATGGCACCTTAGAATTTATATCCGACTCCGGCTGATATACCTCTATACAACGTTCCCACACCGGCTTCTGCATAACCGAAGAACTTCCGCCCTACCTCGATTCCTAACGGAACCCACTGGATCCCGGCAGCCAGAGAATTGTCAGAGTATACGAGATCGTAGTTGAAGCTTTCCCTGTCTCTCCTGTCAAAGCCGAAGTACTTGACTACACCGAGACCGAACTTCCCGTAGAGCCTGACTACCGGACGGTTCATATAGATGAATTTTGCCTGAGGCATCAGACAGAAAGCCACGCCTGATTTCGTGCCGGTCTTCCGGTCAGTGAGGCTGCTGTACAGGTCATGCCACACAGGGGTGACCGAGAGATCCGCAGATACGGAAAACCAGCGGGCCACCATATATTCGGCCCCGAGGCAGAACGCTCCGGTCGAATAAGTCGGGCCATTATAGTCGGCATATATTTGCGATATCGGCTTTCCGGTATCCATACGCCAAGACCGCAGATAATCCTGTCCTTCGGCAAACGATGCCATCGTATACGACGGCACCGCCATCCCTCCACGCACGGACCATCTCTCTTTTTTCCAGAAGTCACGGGACGAACGCTTCTTGAAGTCCCGGCGGCTCTCATATCTGCCGCGATCCGTACTCACCGTATGCTCAGTACGCACAATTACAGTCTGGGCAGACATGGCAACGGTGCCCGCAGCCACTGCCGCAAGCACCGCAAATGTTTTCATGAATTTGACCATACGACAAATAGATGCTGTTGCATGGCAACATGTTGCATTATTTGTAAAGGAATCGCTTGATGCTCATCTTCGGAGTCTTCTCAAACGGCACCATCACAGTCTCGACCTTGGAGATCTGGCTGTAGAGCGGGAGCTGACGGTTGGAAGCCAGACGAATCTTCTCCGGAAGGTCTGACACGGCCTCTTCGTCAAGCTTTGCGTTCTTGATGGCGTCGTTGTCGAAGTATACCAGAGCCACGAGTTTGCCCGAACGGTCCACAACCAAAGATTCAGCGACGAACTCCTGATTATTGATCACGGCTTCCAGTTCCTCCGGATAGATGTTCTGCCCGTTGGCGGAGAGGATCATGCTCTTGCTGCGACCCTTGATGAAGACATTGCGGTCCTTGTCGATGATGCCCAGGTCTCCGGTACGCAGGAACCCGTCATCGGTGAACGCAGCCTTGTTGGCCTCTTCATTTTTGTAGTAGCCAATGGTGATGTTGGCGCCCTTGGCCTGAATCTCGCCCGCAATATGCTGAGGGTCATCGGAGTCGATGCGGGCCTGGATGCAGTCGATCACCTTGCCGCAGGAGCCCGGGACATAGCGGGACCAGTCTTCGTATGCAAGCAGAGGTGCGGCCTCGGTCATGCCGTAACCAACCGTGTAATGCAGTCCGATACGCTTGAACCACTTCTCGACCTCAGGGTTGAGAGCTGCGCCGCCCATGATGTAGTGACGCACCTTGCCGCCGAAGGCGGTATCCAGACCTGAGCGCATCTTGTTGAATATGATCTTGTTGACCCCAGGGATTGCAGTAAGCACACGGATGTACCACTTGCTGAGCACCGGCTTGAGGGAGGATTTGTAGATCTTCTCCATAACAAGAGGTACGGTGCATATCATGTACGGCTTCACGTCCTTCATGGCCTTGAGGAGCAGTGACGGTGCCGGGGTCTTGCCGAGGTAGTAGACGGCGCAGCCGCCGGAGAGCGGATAGAGGAACTCGTACACCATCCCGTAGACATGGGCCATAGGGAGCATGGATACAAGTTTGTCGCCAGGATAGATGAGCACATGCTTGTGTCCGTACTCGATGGAGGCGCTCAGATTGCCGTAGGTGAGCATCACTCCCTTAGGGGCGCTCGTGGTCCCGGAGGTGTAGTTGATCACCGCGAGCTCGGAGAAATTGTCCTTCGGCAAGGTCAGATCTTTAGGGGAGAAATTGTCGCCGTACTTGGCCTTGAAATCGGCATCCATGCTCTCGAAAGCCTCCTTGAACTTCAGATCCGGAGCATAGAGCAGGGAAAAATCGTCCACGTTGATGGCGCCCTTGAGCTTAGGCATTACGGAAACATCAAGCTTGTCCCAAATCTCCTTGTCGGTGAAAAGCAGCACGCTGTCGGAATGGTCCGTCAGGTGGGCGATGCTGTCAGGGTGGAAATCCACCAGGATCGGGACGATGACGGCTTCATAGGCGTTGACGGCAAGGAAACTTATGGCCCAGCGGGCGGTGTTCTTGGCGCAGAGGGCAATCTTGTCGCCCTTCTTGATGCCCGCCTTCCCGAACATCATACCGAATTTGACTATGTATTTCGCGACATCGGCGTTGGTGAAGACCTCGCCTCTATAGTTGCAGAGCGCAGGCTTGTCCCACGCCGATTTCATGCTGTTTTCCAAACAGGCCAGATAGTGTTCCATAATGTTTTTTGAATTGTGTTTTGAGCAAAAGTACTCACACGCACGCGCAAAGACAATAGCCGATGTTGCAAAGTGACGGATATTTACGATATTTGTGGCAAAAGAGTTTAATCTGTGGTGAACTGAGAGATGAAAAAGAAGCCCATAATAGCACTTATCTACGATTTTGACGGTACCCTGTCGCCCGGCAACATGCAGGAATTCGGATTCATCCAGGCCGTAGGCAAGACAGCCGAGGAATTCTGGAGGATGAGTGACAACATCGCCATAGGACAGGACGCGTCCAACGTGCTGGCCTACATGAAGCTCATGTTCGACGAGGCCCGGCGCAACGGGATCGAGCTCCGCAAAGAAGACTTCTGCCGCTTCGGGAAGCACATCCAACTATTTGAGGGGGTGCGTGAATGGTTCGGACGGGTCAACGAATACGGCAGGCAGCACGGTGCAATAATTGAGCACTACATCAACTCCTCCGGACTCAAGGAAATCATCGAGGGCAGCCCCATCGCCGGGGAATTCAAGCACATCTTCGCCGGCAGTTTCATCTATGACGAGAACGGGGAAGCCGTATGGCCCGGGATAGCCGTAGACTACACGGGGAAAACCCAGTACCTTTTCAAGATCAACAAGGGCATCTTCAGCGCCCGTGACAACAAGCTGGTCAACGCCTCCACCTCTGATGACAAGAAACGCATCCCGTTCTCCAACATGATCTATTTCGGTGACGGGGACACGGACGTGCCGTGCATGAAGATCGTCGGCATGTTCGGAGGGCAGTCAATAGCCGTCTACAACCCCGCCGACGAGCGCAAAAAAGCAGCGGCCCTGAAGCTCAAGCACCAGGGCCGCGTAGGCTTTTCAATACCGGCTGTCTACACCGAAGATTCCAAGGCGTTCCGACTGGTCAAGGCCATCATCGACAAGATAGTCGCTGACCACGAACTCGCCCTTCTCAAGAAGATCGCGTAACTCTACTTCGCGCTGTCGACGTCTTTGTCCGGACCGTCAGAGCCGGAGAGAGAGGCGCTTCCGAAATCGGCGGAGCGGTCGCCCACGCTGCTCTTGCCGAACTCATAGTCGTTGCCAGGCAGGACAGCATTGAGGAATATACCCAGAAGGGCAGCAGTGGCAAGTCCGCTGAGTGAAGTGAAGCCGATGTTGATGGCATCGCCCGCACCGTATTTGATACCGATGGCAAGGACAAGGATCAGCGCCGCGATGAGAAGGTTGCGTGACACGGTGAAATCCACCCTGTTCTCCACGATGTTGCGCACACCGACAGCCGATATCATACCATAGAGCACCAGAGAGACCCCTCCGATGGTGGCCCCTGGCATGACCCTGATTATTGCGGCGAACTTAGGACAGAAAGAAAGTATGATTGCAAACACGGCAGCGATACGGATCACGCGAGGGTCGAAGACACGGGTGATGTTGAGCACACCGGTGTTCTCGCCATAGGTCGTGTTGGCCGGAGCTCCGAAAAGGGATGCCAGCGCGGTCGCGAGACCGTCTCCCATGAGGGTGCGGTGCAGGCCCGGATCTTCAAGGTAATTGACTCCGGTCGTAGAAGAAATAGCGCACATGTCCCCGATATGCTCCACCATCGTGGCGAGAGAAATAGGGAGAATGGCGATGATCGCAGCAACGACAAGACCCCAGTCAGGATTCTTGAACACAGCGAAAGCAGTGTCCTGCCACTGGAAAGGAAGGCCCACCCATGCGGCTTCCTTGACAGGGGTAAAATCCACCTGTCCGAAGCAGGCGGCAGTTATATATGAACCCAGAACGCCGAGCAGGATAGGGACGATCTTGACCATCCCGCGACCCCAGATGTTGCATACCACGATGATGGCCACCGCAAGGATGGCGATCCACCAGTTCTGGTTGCAGTTCTGGATGGCCGAGCCGGAAAGAGTGAGTCCGATGGCGATGATGATAGGTCCCGTCACTACCGGAGGGAAGAAGCGCATAACCCTCTTGGCCCCGAAAGCGGCGAAAAGCCCGGCAAGGATGAAATACATCAGTCCGGCGCAGAACACTCCGATGCAGGCATACGGAAGCGACTGTGCGAGGGTCATTCCCTTGGCCATGCCCATCTGCGTCACAGCGGCGTATCCGCCGAGGAACGCGAATGAAGAGCCGAGGAAAGCAGGGACTTTCATCTTTGTGCAAAGATGGAAGATGAGCGTACCGAGTCCGGCGAAAAGGAGGGTCGCGGATACGGAGAGTCCGGTAATCACCGGCACGAGGATGGTCGCCCCGAACATCGCGAAGAGATGCTGGAGTCCGAGAATGGCCATCTTGCCCGTACCGAGGGTGCGGGCATCGTAGATTGTCTGGTCTTTTTGTACTTTAGCCATAATATATAATGAATGTTATTCCCACTCGATGGTTGCAGGCGGTTTGGAAGAGATGTCATAGACTACGCGGTTGATGCCGCGCACCTTGCGGATGATCTCATTGGAGACATCAGCGAGGAAGTCATACGGAAGATGAACCCAGTCGGCGGTCATGCCGTCCACTGAAGTCACGGCCCTGAGGGCCACAGTGCTCTCGTAAGTGCGTTCGTCGCCCATCACTCCCACGCTCCTGACCGGAAGGAGGATTGTGCCGGCCTGCCAGATCGAATCATAGAGTCCGTACTCATGAAGTTTACCTATATAGATGGCATCAGCCTCCTGAAGGATGGCAACTTTCTCCGGGGTCACCTCACCGAGGATACGTATCCCCAGACCCGGCCCCGGGAAAGGATGACGGCCGAGTATGGCAGGATCCAACCCGAGAGCTTTGCCGACGCGGCGCACCTCATCCTTGAAGAGCAGCCGAAGCGGCTCCACGACCTTGAGATTCATCTCCTTCGGAAGGCCGCCCACATTGTGATGGCTCTTGATGGTGGCTGAAGGCCCTTTGACGGAAGAAGATTCTATCACGTCCGGGTAGATCGTTCCCTGGGCAAGCCAGCGAGCACCGGTGATAGTCTTGGCTTCAGCATTGAAAACCTCCACAAAGTCACGGCCTATGATCTTGCGCTTCTTCTCAGGATCAGTCTCCCCCGCAAGATCGGAAAGGAAGCGGTCAGCGGCCCTTACCCCCTTGACATTCAGACCCATGCCCTCATAGGAGCGGAGCACGTCCTCAAACTCGTTTTTGCGCAGAAGCCCGGAATCCACGAAGATGCAATGAAGCCTCTTCCCTATCGCACGGTGCAACAAGAGAGCCGCCACACTCGAATCAACCCCTCCGGAAAGACCGAGAATCACATTGTCGTCCCCAAGCTGCTTTTTGAGCGATTCCACTGTAGATTCAACGAAATTTTCAGCCGTCCAGTCTCCGGCGCAGCCGCAGATGCCTATCACGAAGTTGCGCAGTATCGCCGTACCGCACTCGCTGTGATGGACTTCAGGATGGAACTGTATACCCCAGACCTGCTCACCGCAGAAGCGGAAAGCTGCATTCTCCACGCTCTCCGTGGAGCCGATCACCTTTGTACCCTCAGGCAGACGGGTGATTGTGTCTCCATGCGACATCCACACCGTGGATTCGGCAGGAATCCCCAAGAAAAGAGGGTCGGAAGCATCCGCAACCTTGAGGGTGGCGCGGCCATATTCGCGAGAACCGGCCGGAGCCACATCCCCGCCGCCATTATAGGCGAGCCACTGAGCCCCATAGCAGATGCCGAGCAGAGGCATACGGCCTCTGATGGCAGACAAGTCCGGCTGAGGCGCATCAGCATCCCTGACGGAAGCGGGACTTCCGGACAGGATCACACCCTTGACTTCCGAAAGGTCGGAAGGTATCTTGTTGAACGGCCATATTTCGCAATAGACACCGATTTCACGCACCCTGCGCGCGATGAGCTGGGTGTACTGCGAGCCGAAGTCGAGAATCAGTATCTTATTCACCTCTCGTATAGTTAGGGGTTTCCTTGGTAATGGTCACATCATGAGGATGGCTTTCGGCCATGCCGCTCGCGGTGACACGGGTGAAGCGGGCTTTCTTGAGATCTTCAAGAGTCCTTGCACCGCAATAGCCCATACCCGAGCGCAGCCCGCCCACAAGCTGATAAATGGTCTCGGAAAGAGTGCCCTTATACGGAACACGGCCCACTATGCCTTCCGGGACAAGCTTGCTGAGGTCGGTCTTGTCCTCCTGGAAATAACGGTCCTTGGAGCCGGCAGCCATCGCGTCGATGGAACCCATGCCCCTGTATGCCTTGAATTTACGTCCGTTGTAGATAATGGTCTCCCCTGGAGACTCCTCGGTGCCGGCGAACATCGATCCACACATCACGCAGTCCCCGCCGGCGGCAAGCGCCTTGACGATGTCTCCGGAATAGCGGAGTCCGCCGTCCGCGATTAGGCTGGCACCTGACCCTTTGATAGCCGTATATGCTCCATAAATGGCGCTGAGCTGAGGCACGCCCACACCTGCCACGATACGGGTGGTGCAGATGGAGCCAGGTCCGATGCCGACCTTGACACCGTCTGCCCCGGCTTCCACAAGTGCGCGTGCACCCTCCTCCGTGGCGATGTTGCCCACCACTACATCAAGAGAAGGGAAATTATTCTTGACTTTCTTGAGAAGGTCAATGACATTGCGGCTGTGCCCGTGCGCGCTGTCCAGCACCACGGCATCCACACCCTCTGCCGCGAGAGCGGCCACCCTGTCAAGCGCATCGGCGGTGATGCCCACTCCGGCAGCCACCCTAAGCCTGCCCTTTGAATCCTTGCAGGCATTAGGATGCAGACGCTCCTTAATTATGTCCTTGTAGGTGATGAGGCCGACGATCCTACCGTCCTTGTCCACTACCGGAAGCTTCTCAACCTTGTATTTCTGGAGCACGCTCTTCACATATTCGCGGTCCGTACGGCTGTCAAGAATGGTCACCAGCCCCTCGGAAGTCATGACATCCCTGATAAGAGCACTTGTATCTTCGAGGAAACGCACGTCACGGTTGGTCACGATACCCACGAGTCTCCCCTCGGAGTCCGTCACCGGAATACCCCCGATACGGTTGTCATGCATGAGCTGGAGAGCGTCGGCGACGGTCTGGTCCTGATTGATAGTGACAGGGTCGTTGATCATACCGTTCTCCGAGCGCTTCACCCGGCGCACCTGAGCGGCCTGGGCGGCTATGCTCATATTCTTATGGATCACGCCGATACCACCTTCTCTTGCAATTGCGATGGCCATCGGCGCTTCTGTTACGGTGTCCATGGCTGCGGACACGATAGGGATGTTGAGAGTGATGTTGCGGGAGAACTTGCAACCGAGGCTGACCTCGCGCGGCGTGACTTCCGAATACGACGGAATCAAAAGCACATCGTCGAAGGTGAGTCCCTCCATAGCGATTCTTTCTTCTACAAATGACATTTTATACGGAACTGTTTATGACTTGCAAAGTTAATCAATTATTTTCTTTTCTCTTGCGTTTCTGGTACATCTGCCATGTGTTGTAGCAGTTGTGCCAGATGCTGTAGAAGCCTTCGGCAACGGAGGTCACCGGAGAGAAGAAGGTGTAACCCATCCACATGCCGAACACCGTGTTCTTCTGGCCGAAAGCCTGGCCGGCGGAGACAGGGCAGGCGAACTTCTTGCCGATCCTGCGACCCGCCCAGAACTGGAAAGCACAGGCGAGAATCGAGGCCGCGAACACCTGGGCCACAGCTGAAGCGCCCGAAGTGTTGTGCACTATCGACCTGGTGCTCATAAGAATAGCGAGGCTCAAGGACACTGCCCATATATAGAAAGCCAGGTTCGGAAAACGCAGCAGCCACTTGTGGAAGCGCGGCAACAGAAGCCTCACGGCCCAGGCGGCCAGGGCAGGTAGTATAAGAAGAGGGAACACCTGGGAGAGGATGCTGACGAAGGCATTGAAAAACGACACCCCGGCCGCCGGATGCACCAGAGGCACCACAAGCGGCACCAGAATCGCATCAGCGACATTGATAAGCACCGTGTACGTGACAACCCCGGCCATATTGCCCCCGAGCTTGCCTGTCACCACCGCACATGCCGTAGCCGTAGGGCAGATGACACAAAGAGCCAGAGCCTCAAAGAAATAACGCAGCGGCAGCCCCGGAACAAAAGCGATTACAAGCGCGAGCAGCACGAAAATGGAACACTGCAACAGCAGAACCCTGTGCATCCAGTGGTGCAGACGCAGCTGACGGGGCTCTATCCTGGCAAAACTCAGGAAGAGCATTATGAAAATCAGCACCGGCTGCAGGTGCTTTATAAAAGACTCAAGGAAGGGTCCGGCAGGATGCAGGGCCGGGATGGCAGCATACACAAGATAAGCCGAGGCCCCCACCACCATTCCGATTATGAGGGTCCAGTCCTTGAGGAACTTCTTGAAAGTATATCTGTATTCTGCCATCAGGCCCTGTCCTTCATTCTTTCAAGAAAACACTCTATGGTGTTCTGCATAAGCATTGCTATGGTCATCGGACCCACACCGCCAGGAACTGGCGTGAGGTAACCGGCCCTGTGGGAAACGGACTCGTAGTCCACATCCCCCGTGAGCTTGCCTTCGGCGTTGCGGTTCATGCCCACGTCTATCACCACGGCCCCCGGTTTCACCATGTCTCCCGTGACCACGTTTTCCTTGCCCACAGCCACCACGAGGATGTCCGCCTGCAGTGTGACGGCCTTGAGGTCAGGGGTGCGGGAATGGGCTATGGTGACTGTGGCGTTCTCGTCCAGCAGCAGCTTGGCCACCGGCTTGCCCACGATGTTGCTCCGGCCCACTACCACGGCGTTCTTGCCCGCCATCGGCACCCCGGTGCTCTTTATAAGTTCGATGATGCCTTTCGGGGTACATGGCTTGATGCACGGGGTCCCGAGCCAGAGGGCGCCTACATTGAGGATGTGGAAGCCGTCCACGTCCTTCTCACGCGCGATGGAGTATATGACCTTGGACTCGTCGATGTGCTTCGGGAGCGGGAGTTGAACCAAAATCCCGTCCACTGTGTCGTCCCCGTTGAGGGAGGCTATCATGTCGAGCAGGGCCTTCTCGGACACCGACTCGGGCATGGATACGAGTCTGGAGTTCATGCCCACGTAAGTGGCGGCCTTGACCTTGTTGCGCACATAGACCTGGCTGGCGGGGTTCTCCCCCACTATTATCACGGCCAGAGATGGCTTGCGCCCGTATTTGACTTCGAGCAGCGGCACCTGCTCCTTTATCCTGTCCTTGACGGCGAGAGAAATCGCCTTGCCGTCGATGACGGCGGCTCTTGCATATTCCATTGCGAAATGAGCTATATCTTTGCGATAGAAAAGATTGTCACACTTGATGCGGGCGATGTCAGCGTAGACCTTGCGGCGCGCATCGAAGATGTCCCGGCCTTCGGCCACCACCATCAGCACACGACCTCCGGCTGTGACGAGCTGCCCGTCCTTGAGGGCTGTTCCCATGGAATAGACTTTAGCGTCCGCTATGCTGTCAATCCCCTCGATGACTGCACCCTTGTCATAAGGGCCGGGGTAGCCCTTGGATGCCAGGACAACGCCCATGGTGACAGCATCCTTCCACTTGAGCTGCGGGAGCGGAGCTGAAAGCGCGACAGCCTCGAAGACTTTATAGATGTCGCTCTCCAGCAGAGGAAGCACGACCTCCGTCTCCGGGTCACCGAAGCGCGCGTTGAACTCGATCACCTTGATGCCCCGCGGAGTCTTCATGAGTCCGCCGTAGAGCACACCGGTCAGAGGGCGCCCTTCAGAGCACATGGCCTTGGCCGCCTTGAGCATTATCTCATTGTAGGCGAAAGTCTTGTCTTCTTCGGTAATGAAAGGCAGGCCCGTGTAGGCTCCCATTCCGCCGGTATTCGGCCCCTCATCACCGTCGAAAGCGCGCTTGTGGTCCTGAGAGAGAGGCATAGGGCAGACATTCTCACCGTCAACGAAGCACATGAACGAGAACTCCGGTCCTTCAAGCCAGTCCTCGATCACCACCTTTCCCTGCCCGAACGCGCCGTCCAGAAGCATGCTGCGAAGAGCCGCATCGGCCTCGGCACGGTCGGATGCTATCACGACCCCCTTGCCTGCCGCAAGACCATCATACTTGATGACGGCCGGATAAGGACGGGAATCAACGTATGCCAAGGCCTCGTCATAAGAGGTGAAACAGCGGTATGCCGCAGTAGGGATGCCGTAATCCTGCATCAGACGCTTTGCGAACTCCTTGCTGCTCTCTATCATGGTCGCAGCACGGCTGTGGCCGAAAATCTTCAGCCCGGCCTCACGGAAACTGTCCACAATCCCTGCGGCAAGCGAGGCCTCCGGCCCTACAACTGTGAGGTCAATGCCCTCCTTGAGGGCAAAAGCCTTCAGGGCCTCAACATCCGTGTCCGCTATAGGGACAATCCGGGCCTGGGAGGCAATGCCGGCGTTGCCCGGGGCGCAGAAGATCTGCGACACTTGTGGGGAGCGGCTCAGGGCATCCACTATGGCATGGCAGCGTCCGCCGCCGCCGACTACAAGAACTTTTTTCATCTCTAAGAAGATGTTTTGAATTTATTTGTCATAAATTTTATGAAGATTTTTCTGCCAGAGTTTTTTCTGGATTTTGAGAAAGATAGTAGAACTATCTGACTGAAAAAGCCAGAGAAAACTATGGCGAAAAAGCAAGTAAAAGAATTTTCAACATAAATCAAAACAACTTCTAATGTTTGAAGTGTCTCACACCCGTCATCAGCATGGTGATACCGCACTCGTCAGCCTTGGCCACAGCATCGTTGTCGCGGATGCTGCCTCCCGGCTGTACTATGGCGCTCACCCCGTACTGCGCTGCCAGAGCCACAGTATCGTCAAACGGCAGGAAGCCGTCAGAAGCAAGCACCAGTCCGTCGGTGAAACCCGCCTCACGAGCCTGCTTGAGGGCTATCTCGGCAGAACCCACACGGTTGGTCTGTCCTGCCCCGACGCCTATGGTATGTCCGTCGCGCACCACTGCTATTGCATTGGATTTGACGTGCTTGACTATCCTCCAGCCGAAGTCGATGTCACGCATCTGCGCCTCTGTCGGCTTGGTCTTCGTCACGCACATGTCCGCCGTCAGCTTCTCCACACAGGTGTCGAGCTGCTGGGCAAGCATGCCGCCGCAGACGCTGATATACTGCATCTGAGGCTTGGTGTCAGGAGTCATGTCCACTTTGAGGACACGGAGGTTTTTCTTGGAGGAGAGGATCTCAAGTGCTTCGGGAGAGAATGATGGAGCGATGACAATCTCAAGGAAAATAGGCTTCATACCCGCTGCCACCTCGGCTGTGAGTTCCCTGTTGACAGCCACGATGCCGCCATAGATGCTCACCTTGTCGGCCTCATAAGCCGCCCGCCAAGCCTGCTCTATGGTCTCTCCCACTGCTGCCCCGCAAGGGTTCATGTGCTTGAGAGCCACGCAGAACGGCTCGCTGAAGTCGCGAAGCACGCAGAGCGCAGCATTGGCATCCTGGATATTGTTGTAAGAAAGCTCCTTACCCTGAATCTGCTCAGCGAACGGGAGCGCGTATGAGCACTTCTCCGCCCCAGCGTAGAATTTGGCGCTCTGATGAGGATTCTCACCGTAGCGAAGGGACTGCTTGAGCTCGTACTCAAGGAAAAGCTTCTCGGTGAGCCCTGCCTGGGCGCGCATATAACGTGCTATGCAGATGTCATACTCGGCAGTGTGGGTGTAGGCCTTGGCAGAGAGTTTTAGCCTCGTCTCATCCGAGGTCGCCCCTGCGGACTTGAGTTCGGAGAGCACGGTCCCATAGTCTGCAGGATCGCAGATCACCGTCACATCCTTCCAGTTCTTGGCCGAACTGCGGAGCATGGACGGCCCGCCGATGTCTATGTTCTCTATGGCGTCAGCCATACTCACGCCTTCACGCGCTATAGTCTGGCGGAAAGGATAGAGGTTGACGCATACGAGGTCAATCGGTGTTATCCCCTGCTCAGAGAGGGTCTGCATGTGGGAAGGAAGGTCGCGCCTTGCAAGCAGGCCTCCGTGGACTTTCGGATGGAGAGTCTTCACCCTCCCGTCAAGGATCTCCGGAAAACCCGTGACCTCACTTATCCCGATTGTCTTGATTCCACTGTCCTCCAACAGTTTCTGAGTACCCCCAGTGGCGACTATCTCCCAACCCAGAGAGACAAGCCCCTCCACAAACGGCACCAGGCCGGTCTTGTCGCTGACGCTGACCAAAGCTCTTTTGCTCATATATCTCAATTATTTATAAGTCTTGCTATTGTTTCCACATAGAGCTCATGCTCTATCTTCTGTCCGAGACGGTGGACCTCCGCCGGGTCATCCCCGTCGTACTCAAAAGCACGCTGGGCGATTATGCGGCCGCCGTCCAGTTCGGAATTCACATAATGGATGGTGATGCCGTAGACCTTGACGCCATATTCGACAGCCTGTTCCACAGCATGCGCACCGCGGAATGCCGGAAGAAGCGACGGGTGAATATTGATGATACGGCCTCCGTAGGCATCGAGCAGCACATCGGAGACGATACGCATATATCCGGCCAGGCACACGAGATCCACACCGAGCGCGTCCATCCTGGAGACTATCTCCTTCTCGAAGTCAGCCTTGCTTGCATAATCCTTCGGGGAGAACACAAAACTCTCGATGCCGCGGGCGGCAGCCTTGCCCACGACAGCCGCCGACGGCTTGTCGCAGACCATCAGGACGACATCGGCGTCGAGCCTCCCGTCCTTGCATGCGTCATCTATGGCCTCGAAATTCGACCCGGTGCCGCTGGCGAAGACGGCAAGTTTTTTCCTCACGCCCATATCAGATGATGTTGACACCCGGCGTGCCGGTGACCTTGCCGATCACAGAAGCCTTCTCTCCATGGCCCTCAAGGATGGATATGGCTTTCTGCGCTTCTGAAGGGTCCAGGACGATGACCATGCCGATACCCATGTTGAAGATGTTGAACATCTCCCTGTGCGGCACGCCGCCCCATTTCTCAAGCATCCTGAACACCGGAAGTATCTCCCAGCTGCCCTCATGGATCTCAAGACCCTGCCCGTCGTGGAGCACGCGCGGGATGTTCTCATCGAAGCCGCCTCCTGTGATATGGCTGATACCGTGGACATCGCAATTGCGGATGACATCGAGCACCTGCTTGACATATATCTTGGTCGGGGTCAGGAGAACCTCGCCGAGAGTCCTGCAGCCGAACTCCGGTACGGCATCGCCATACGAGAGGCCGTTGTCTGCAACTATCTTGCGCACAAGGCTGAAGCCGTTGGAATGTACTCCGGTGGAAGCTATGCCCACAAGCACATCCCCCTCCTTGACCTTGCTTCCGTCTATGAGCCTAGACTTCTCGACCACGCCCGTGGTGAAGCCTGCGATATCATATTCGCCCCCCTCATACATCCCCGGCATCTCGGCGGTCTCTCCACCCACAAGGGCGCAGCCGGCCTGCCGACAGCCTTCCGCAACTCCGGCCACGATGGCTTCGACCTTCGACGGCTCGTTGTGTCCGACGGCCACATAATCAAGGAATATGAGAGGTTCCGCACCTTGGGCGAGGACATCGTTGACGCACATCGCCACGGCATCAATGCCGACAGTGTCGTGCTTGTCCATCGCAAAGGCGATCTTGAGCTTGGTGCCCACGCCGTCAGTACCGCTGACAAGCACCGGTTCCTTGACCCCGAGAGATGAAAGATCGAACATTCCTCCGAACGAGCCTATGCCGCCCATCGAGCCGGGACGGACCGTAGAGGCCACGTGCTGCTTTATGCAGCGGACCACTTCGTAGCCCGCTTCCAGATTGACTCCTGCGTTTTCGTATGATTTTGCCATATATGGTTGGTTTATTTTTCTATGGATTCGAGGCGGTGAAGAACCTCCTCGTATGAAGGCATTATGTTGCCGAGATCATGGCGGAAGCGGTCCTTGTCGAGCCTCTTGCCTGTGGCGGCATCCCAAAGACGGCAGGTATCGGGGCTTATCTCGTCTACTATGACAATCTTCCCATGTCCGTCCTTGCCGAACTCCAGCTTGAAATCCACAAGGGTGATTCCGGCACGCTTGAAGACATCAGTCAGGATGGAGTTGGCCTTACGTGCCATGCCGTAAATGGCGGACAGCTCGTCCCCGGTCACGATGTCCAGAGCCAGGGCCTGGGTGTCATTGATCATCGGATCTCCCAAGGCCGCATCCTTGTAATACAGATCATAGATGGGCACGGAAGGCTTCGTGCCTTCATCCAGGGCAAGCCTGTCGGCAAGCGAACCAGCAATCAGATTGCGCGCCACAACCTCAAGCGGAATAAGGGTGCAAGTACGGCAGAGCTGTTCCCGCTCGCCAAGCAACGAGATGAAATGGGTTCTGAGACCTCCACGCTGCAGGCAGTCCATCAGGAAAGCAGAAATCTTGTTGTCCACCACTCCCTTTCCCGGGAAAAGTGCCGTCTTGACATTGTTGTAGGCCGAAGCTACATCCTGGAAGCGCAGTACAACCTTGCCCGGATCATCGGTCGCATAGACCAGCTTCTCATTGGATTCGCCAAGCAATTCTCCTTTGACCATATCTTTATTTCTTGCGGAAATACCTTACGGCGTTGTCGAACAGAGGCTGGGACATCTCCTCCTCTATGTTCTTGAACACATTCTTCTCGTAGCGTTCGGAGTGGCCCATCTTGCCGAGGATCTGGCCATCCGGGCTGATGATGCCCTCGATGGCATAGAACGAGCCGTTAGGGTTGGCCGGGGACTCCATGGTCACCTGTTCCATCACCGGATCGGCATACTGGAAAGCCACCTGGCCTGCGGCGAAGAGTTCCCGGGCAAGAGTTTCACCTACCACGAACTTGCCCTCTCCATGGCTCACGGCTATGGTGTGCAGGTCGCCCTCATTCATCCCTGAAAGCCAAGGGGAACGGGTCGAGCAGACACGGGTGGTGACCATGCAGGAGACGTGACGGTTGATGTCGTTGCGGAAGAGGGTCGGGGATTCGCTGGTGACCGCCCCGGCCTTGCCGTACGGCAGAAGCCCACTCTTGACAAGGGCCTGGAAGCCGTTGCAGATGCCGAGGATAAGTCCACCCCTGTCCACAAGAGTTTGGATTTCTGAAGCTATCTCCTTGTTTTCAAGCACATTGGCGATAAACTTGCCGCTTCCGTCAGGCTCGTCCCCAGCGGAGAATCCTCCGGCGAGGGCGAGTATCTGGCACTCGGAGATGTTCTTTTTCATCTCGGCTATGGAATCAAGCACGTCCTTGGCAGTGAGGTTGCGGAAGACCCCGAAACGTACCTCGGCCCCGGCCTTGCGGAATGCCTTGGCCGTGTCGTAGTCGCAGTTGGTCCCCGGGAACACCGGTATGTAGACAAGCGGATGCTCCACCGGCCCGCCTTTGTAGCGCGGTTCCTTATATGCAGGGGCTTCGCACCTGACGTTCATCAGAGACCTATGCTCCGCCGGAACTCTCTGCGGGTAAACTTTAGAATAGCGTCTGAGGTTGGCCTCAAGCAGTTGGTCAATGCTTATCTTTTCTCCGTTGATACGCAGGCAGCAGTCCTCTCCGTCCGTGACGGTGCCGAGAAGCTGCGCCCCAGGGAAATCAAGTTCTTTCCCGGATTCGACCACGATCGAGCCGCAGAGGCAGTCGAAAAGATCATTCTCAGATATTTCAACATCAGCCCCGAACATGTTGCCGAACGACATCTTGGCGAGAGCCTCGGCCACGCCTCCGATTCCCACGGCCCAGGCGGCGGTGATGTCGCCGGACTCTATCGCCTTATGGATATATGACCACGAGGCCTTGAGAGCCTCCACATCCGGCATCCTGTCAGGGCGTGGAGCGTGGCGGAAGAGGTATATCCTGTCCCCGCCCCATTTGAACTCAGGAGAAATCACTTTGGAAGCATCCACCGTGCTGACGCCGAATGAGATGAGGGTCGGAGGGACGTTGATATGCTCGAACGTGCCGCTCATCGAGTCCTTGCCGCCTATGGAAGGGAGACCGAAAGCAAGTTGCATCCTCAAGGACCCCAGAAGGGCGCTGAGAGGCTTACCCCAGCTGTGGGGGTCGGAAGTCATCCTCTCGAAATACTCCTGGCAGGAGAAGCGCATTCCCGACCAGTCACCTCCTGCGGCCACTGTCTTGGCGCAGGCCTCGACAAGCGAGTATGCCGCCCCGTGATAAGGGCTCCATGAAGACAGGAACGGATTGTAGCCGAAGGCCATCATGCTGGCCGTGTCAGTATAGCCGTCCGCAGGGAGTTTCTGTACTGAGACCTGGGTCTCGGTGGACTGGGTCACACCGCCGAAAGGCATGAGCACGGTAGAGCGCCCGATGGTGGAGTCGAACATCTCTATCAGTCCCTTCTGTGACGCCACATTAGGATCTTCCATCACAGAAAGCATCTTTTCCTTTATGGTCCTGCCCGCAGGATGCGCCTCAAAAGGATCCCTGTCCTCCACCGGCAGCACCTCGGCCACGGCATAATGCTTCGCGCCGGCACTGTCGATGAACTCGCGGCTAAGGTCGGCGACCTTGTCGGAGCCGTTGTACATCACCATCCTGCCGCTTGCAGTGACATCGGCGACATAGGTCACCTCGACATTCTCGCTGTGGCAGTATTTCTCGAATTCTTCCCTGTCGGCGGCATCGACCACCACGGCCATCCTCTCCTGTGACTCGCTGATGGCGAGTTCGGTGGAGTTGAGCCCGCTGTATTTGACAGGGACGCGGTCCAGATATATGTCGAGCCCCGGAGCAAGCTCACCGATGGCTACGCTCACTCCTCCGGCACCGAAGTCGTTGGATTTCTTGATGAGACGTGTCACCTCAGGGCGACGGAAAAGCCTCTGGAGTTTCCTCTCTTCAGGGGCGTTGCCCTTCTGGACCTCGCTGCCGCAGGTCTCGATGGAGGCTTCGGTGTGCTCTTTGGAAGAGCCGGTCGCTCCTCCTATCCCGTCACGTCCCGTCCTGCCGCCGAGCAGCAGTATCACATCTCCCGGCACAGGGCTCTCGCGGCGTACGTTCTCCGCCTTGACAGCGCCCACAACGGCCCCCACCTCAAGCCTCTTGGCCACATAGCCCTCGTGGTAGATTTCACGCACATGGGTCGTGGCAAGGCCTATCTGGTTGCCGTAGCTCGAATAGCCTGCGGCCGCCTTGCGGCTTATCTGCTTCTGCGGCAGTTTCCCCGGGAGCGTCTCGCTCACCGGCCGGCAGATGTCCCCGGCACCCGTGACGCGCATGGCCTGATACACGTAAGCCCTACCCGAGAGCGGGTCGCGGATCGCGCCTCCGAGGCAGGTTGCGGCCCCGCCGAAAGGTTCGATCTCCGTCGGGTGGTTGTGCGTCTCGTTCTTGAACTGCAGAAGCCATTTCTCCGGCTTGCCGTCCACGTCCACGTTGACATAGATGCTGCACGCGTTGTTCTCCTCGCTGACCTCAAGGTCTTCAAGAAGACCCTTCTTGCGCAAGTAGCGGGCCCCGATGGTGGCAAGTTCCATTAGGCAGAAGCTCTTCTCCCCGCGTCCGAGCTCGCGGCGGACCTGCTCGACCTCGGCAAGGGAGGCCTCGATCTCCGGACGGATGAACGAGTCGTCCACGCTCACGCCCTCCAGTTCTGTAGTGAAGGTCGTGTGGCGGCAGTGGTCGCTCCAGTATGTGTCCAGGATGCGGAGCTCCGTCTCCGTCGGGTCGCGGCGCTCGCTGCGGAAATACTTCACGACCTCGAAGAGATCGTCCGGATTCATCGCCAGTCCCCACTTGCGGCAGAACGCGGGATATTCGTCAGGGGCCATCGATGTGAATCCGGCCAGAGAAGCCAGCGGCTTGACATCTGCCGTCTGGTTGTACTCGAGCACGGAGAGGTCTTTCTGACGGGACTCGACCGCATTGATATAATAATGGCGGACCGCCTCAAGGGCCTCGTCCGTCATGTCATCGTCAAAAATCAGCAGGCGCGAGCTGCGTATGCGAACGTCGGCTGACGGCTCGATCAGGTGCACGCAGTCCACAGCCGAAGAGGCCCGCTGGTCGAACTGGCCCGGTATATACTCCACAGCCAGATAGCGGCGGCCCTCAAGCGGGCAGTCATCGCTTACGAGATCTGTGACTTTCTCGCCGAAGACGGTGTAACGGCACTTTTCGAGGAGCTCGTCGGAAAAACCGAAAAGATCATAGACATTGAGCAGCCTCAGGGAACGGAGGGAGAGGGAGAGGTTTTCGTTGAATTCTCTGCGCAGGCTTTCAGCCTCGACCCGAAACCCGGAACACTTCTCCACAAATATACGGTATGCTTTCATATTTCTACAGTTCTGTCTGGAGCACCTTTTCCGCCTGCTTTTGCCTGAACGCGTCAAGGGAGGCGCGGAGTTCAGGACTTTGGAGAGCAAGTATCGACACCGCGAAGAGGGCGGCGTTCTTGGCCCCGTTGATGGCCATCGTGGCCACAGGGACGCCGGAAGGCATCTGGACTATCGAGAGCAGCGAATCAAGCCCGTTCAAGGCGGCGCTCTTGATCGGGACCCCTATCACAGGGAGCGGGGTCATCGCCGCAGCCATACCGGGAAGATGTGCGGCGCCGCCGGCCCCGGCAATCACGATGTCAACCCCGCGCGAGGCGGCGGAAGCCATATACTCGCAGAAAAACCCTGGCGTGCGGTGAGCACTGATGACCTTTTTCTCGTAAGGGACGCCGAAAGCGTCGAGAGTCTCGCAGGCGGCTGACATCACATCCCAGTCGCTCTTCGAGCCCATGATGATACTGACTTTCATTGCTACTTTTCTAACAAGCCACAAATTTACAATTTCGCATCGTGCCCTGCAAGTCATTTTATCCTCTTTTGCTGTGTTGATAAGTTTTTTGGGGGCATCGGGAAAATTTGTATACCTTTGTACGATTGCGCTGCAATCATTGAAAAATCCGCTCAATGATACAGGACATTTTGCTCAGAGGCAGCGGTCCCGACATTCTGGTCAGGGACGGCATCATCTGCAGGAAAGGGTACAACCTGCAGGTCGGAGAGGGCGTCCGCATCATCGACACCACCGGCTGCCTCGTCTCTTACGGCTTCGCCGACATCCACGTACATTTCAGAGAACCGGGCTTCTCCTACAAGGAGACTATCCGCAGCGGCTCGCTCGCGGCGGCGGCAGGCGGTTACACCACGGTCTGCGCCATGCCGAACCTCGACCCCGTCCCGGACAGCCTTGAGACAATCGCCATCGAGCAGGAGATCATCGACCGCGATGCGGTAATTGAGACTCTCCCCTATGCCTCCATAACCAAAGGGCGCAAAGGTCTGGAACTCGTGGACATGGCAGAGCTCAAGGGGCATTGCGTAGCGTTCTCCGATGACGGCAGCGGGGTACAGGACGGAGAGATGATGCTCAAGGCCATGGAAGCCGCAGCACGCGAAGACGTGATCATAGCGGCCCACTGCGAAGACAACAGCCTGCTCCGTGGAGGTTACATCCACGACGGACGCTACTGCCGCGAGCACGGACACCGGGGCATCTGCTCCGAGAGCGAGTGGGGCCAGATAAAGCGCGACCTTGAACTGTGCGCGCACACAGGCTGCCGCTATCACGTCTGCCACATCTCCACGGCCGAGAGCGTGGAACTCATCCGCGAGGCCAAGAGCCGCGGAATCAGGGTCACATGCGAGACGGCACCCCACTACCTCTGCCTTTGCGAGGACGACATCCGGGAAGAAGGACGGTTCAAGATGAACCCGCCCCTGCGCAGCGAGGCCGACCGGGCCGCCCTGCTTGAAGGCCTGCGCGACGGAACAATCGACGCGATAGCCACCGACCACGCACCCCACAGCGCCGAGGAGAAATCCCGGGGACTGGAGGGCAGCGCCATGGGCATCACCGGGCTTGAGACAGCCTTCCCGGTGCTCTACACCGACCTCGTCCGGACAGGAAAACTCAGTCTTGACAGACTCACCGAAACCCTCTGCGCCTCACCCAGAAAGATATTCCGCCTCGGCGGCGGCAGCCTTGAGGAAGGCGCCAGGGCGGACATCACCGTGATCGACCTCAACTCCAAGTACTTGATAGACAGTTCCAGATTCCTCTCCATGGGGCATTCCACCCCGTTTGAAGGAAAGGAGGTCTATGGAAAAGTGAAACTTACCCTCAAAGACGGGGAAACCGTATATTCATGCAAAAACTGAGATTCACCATACAATCCAACACTCCCGTGGCACGGGACACGTTCCGCATGCAGCTCAGCTGCCCGGAGATGGATCCCTGCCGGAGCGGGCAGTTCGTGGACATAGCCCTGGACGGGTTCTTCCTGCGGAGGCCGATATCAGTCTGCGACTGCGGCCCGGGGAGCCTGACCCTGCTCTACAAGACGGTGGGCAGCGGAACCATGATGCTGTCCAGGATGCAGCCCGGAGACACGCTTGAACTGCTCTGCGGCCTGGGGCACGGGTTCACACCCGAATCCTGCCGCTCCAAGGCACTGCTTGCGGGAGGAGGGATAGGTGCGGCACCGTTGTACCTTCTCGCCAAGGAACTTCTCGCCGCAGGCAGGCAGGTCAGTATTTTCCTCGGGTTCAACAGGGCAGATGAGATTGTGCTGCAGGATGAATTCAACGCTCTAGGAATCAAGCCATTCATCGCCACCATGGACGGGAGCAAAGGCACCAAAGGCTTCGTGACAGACGCCATCCGGGAAGCAAAACCGGAACACGACTTCTTCTACACCTGCGGACCGATGAAGATGATGCAGGCAGTCTGCGGAACTCTCGATTGCGGCGGCGAGGCGAGCCTCGAAGAAAGGATGGGCTGCGGGGCCGGATTCTGCTACGGATGCAGCTGCCACACCGCGGTAGGGGCAAAGAGAATCTGCAAGGACGGGCCGGTGTTCAAAAAAGAAGACATAATATGGTAAGGGATCTTTCAGTCAACCTCTGCGGAATCAGGCTCGACAACCCTGTAATCCCGGCCAGCGGGACTTTCGGCTTCGGGCTGGAAATGGCGGACGCTTTCGATCTCAATGTGCTCGGCGGCATCAGCCTCAAGGGCACCACAGAGCAGCCGCGCTTCGGAAATCCGACCCCGCGCATAGCCGAATGCCCTGACGGGATGATCAACTCCGTAGGGCTCCAGAATCCGGGGATCGACATCCTCGTGCACGAAAAAGTCCCTGCGCTAAGGAAGATATACCACAAGGCCGTGATCGCCAACATAAGCGGCTTCTCCATAGAAGAATACGCGCGCAACTGCGCCAAGGCCGACTCCTGTCCGGGGATTGACATCATAGAAGTCAACGTCTCCTGCCCCAACGTGCACAACGGAGGGATGGCCTTCGGGACCTGCGCCTCTGCGGCAGCCCAAGTGACTGCGGCAGTCAAGGCGGTCTGCAGCAAGCCTGTATTCATCAAACTCAGCCCCAACGTGACTGACATAGTGGAGATCGCCCGCGCCTGCGAGGACTCCGGAGCGGACGGGCTGACCCTCATCAACACCCTGCTCGGCATGAGGATAGACATACACCGGCGCAGGCCTGTGGTGGCCGCCGGGATGGGCGGGTTCTCCGGCAGGGCCGTGTTCCCCGTGGCGCTGAGAATGGTTTATCAAGTAAGCAAGGCTTGCCACATACCGGTAATGGGCTGCGGCGGCGTGGCCAGCGCGGAGGACGTGGTGGAGATGATGATGGCCGGGGCCACGGCTGTGCAGGTCGGAGCGGAGAACATCCGCAACCCTTACGCTTGTCCCGAAATCATAGCGGCGCTCCCGGGGGTCATGGAAAATCTCGGAATAGAAAAATTGTCAGAAATACAAGGAATAATATAAGATGGCAAAAGACGTGATCATAGCCTGCGACTTCAGCGGCAGGAAAGAGACGATGGACTTCCTCTCCCTCTTCGGAGACGGAGAGAGGCCGTTCGTCAAGATAGGCATGGAACTCTTCTACAGCGAGGGCCCGCAGATTGTAAGGGACATACGCAAGCGCGGACACAGGATTTTCCTGGATCTCAAACTCCACGACATCCCCAACACCGTAAGGAAAGCCTGCCGTGTGCTTTCGGGGCTGGATGTGGACATGTGCAACGTACACGCCGCCGGCACCATAGAGATGATGCGGGCCGGACTGGAGGGCCTCACACGCCCGGACGGAAGCCGTCCGCTGCTCATAGCGGTCACCCAGCTCACCTCCACAAGCGAAGAGCGGATGCGCCGCGAACTGCTCATAGATGCACCGATCAACGATGTCATCGTCCACTATGCCTCCAACGCGCGTGAAGCCGGGCTGGACGGGGTCGTATGCTCCCCTCTTGAGGCCGGTATGGTCAAAAGCGCCTGCGGGCAGAGTTTTCTCACCGTCACCCCGGGAGTGAGGTTCGCCGACTCCTCAGCCGATGACCAGTCACGTATCACCACCCCTGCCAGAGCCAGGGAGATCGGCTCCGACTACATAGTGGTGGGCCGTCCAGTCACCGCAGCCGCAGATCCCGTGGCAGCATACAGAAGATGTGTAAAAGAATTTCTGAACAAGTAATCGAATATGGAGAGAATCATCGCAAAGGAGCTCCTTTCAATAGGGGCAGTATTCCTCCGCCCGGAGGAACCGTTCACATGGGCCAGCGGCATCAAGAGCCCTATCTATTGTGACAACCGTCTGACCCTCTCCGCCCCGGAGGTGAGACAGAAAATCGAGGTCGGGCTGGCCACTCTCGTGATGAAACATTACCCTGAGTGCCAGATGCTTATGGGCACCTCCACGGCCGGCATAGCCCACGCTGCCATCACAGCCTCCATCCTCGGACTTCCAATGGGATATGTACGCGGCGAGGCCAAAGACCACGGACGCGGCAACCGCATAGAGGGCAAGATGGACAAGGGTACAAAAGTGGTGGTCATCGAGGATCTCATCTCCACCGGCGGCAGCTGCATCGATGTCGTGGAGGCGCTCCGGGAAGAAGGGGCGGAAGTGCTCGGCATCGCCAGCATCTTCACCTACGGCATCAAGAAAGGACTCATGAGGATAGCCGACGCGCGGACAGTCAACTACTCCCTGAGCAACCTCGACACCCTTGTGGAAGTCGCCGCTGAAGAAGGCTACATCGCCCCGGAATGGAAGAACAAGATAATTGAATTCAGAGACAGCTTATGAAGCACCTTATAGACCCGATGGACCTCACACGTGAGGAGACAGACCAGATAATCGCCCTTGCGGAGGACATAATCAAGGACAGGACCAAATACCAGGATCTCATGGCGCACCGCAAACTCGCCACCCTCTTCTACGAGCCGAGCACACGCACGCGCCTGAGCTTCACCTCTGCGATGATGGAGTTGGGAGGTAATGTCCTCGGCTTCTCCGATGCCAAGAGTTCTTCAGTCAGCAAGGGCGAGACAGTGCAGGACACCATACGCGTGGTCGGATGCTTCGCCGACATCATAGCGATGCGTCACCATCTGGAGGGAGCGCCGCTCGTGGCCGCTGAAGTGGCCAAGGTGCCGATCATCAATGCCGGGGACGGCAGCCACAGCCACCCTACACAGACGCTCACGGATCTTCTGACCATCAAGCGCGAACTCGGACGGATAGACGGGATCACCATCGGCTTCTGCGGAGACCTTCGCTTCGGGCGCACTGTGCACTCCCTCATCAAGGCCCTTTCCCGCTACAAGGATGTCAGGGTCGTGCTGATCGCCCCAGACGAACTCAGGCTTCCTGACTACATCAAACAGGACGTCTGCGACAGCAAGGGCATAGAATACAAGGAGACCGGCAATCTGGACGAAGTTCTTCCGGAGCTCGATGTGCTCTACATGACGAGAGTCCAGAAGGAGCGGTTCCTGGACGAGGACGAGTTCGACAGGGTCAAGGACAGCTTCGTGCTGGACGCGAGGAGAATGTCACTCGCCAAGGAGAAGATGGCCGTGCTGCACCCTCTCCCGAGGGTCAACGAGATCCTCACCGAAGTGGATGCCGACCCGCGCGCCGCTTATTTCCGCCAGGTGGAGAACGGCAAATTCGTCCGCATGGCTCTGATATGCAAGTTGCTTGAGTGGAAAGACGACAGCAGCCATACCATGCCTCAGGAAGAGTGGCTGACCGACCCGTCACTGCACTGCAGCAATCCTAAGTGCATCTGCAACAACGAGAAAGTCGAACCGCGCTTCAAACGCACCACCGGCCGGGTGACCCGCTGCTGGTACTGTGACGCCAAGGTGCGGTAAAAGCCAACTGGCCATATCAATACAGGAATCCGAACATCCACAGCGGCACTTGGTTATCGAACACATACTCAATTGAATCCTTGACCACATAGGCGTCTTTCAGATTGGATATCTGTTTCTTTCCCTTGCTGCGCCCACCGACCTCGAAAGTCTTTCCGTCAATCTCAAAATCTGATACGGGGGACTCTACAGTATCATATTTCTGTCTGGTCCAACAATAAAATATAGTCTCCCGGGCATTACCCGTTTCCGGATTTTCACCTGAAAGGACATACGACATGTTGGAATTGTGGAGATAAATCTTGTCCATCTTGCGAAGAACGGCATCCCCATTGGCTTTCATACGGAGGACAGAGACAAGTTCGGCTTTTTCCAGATACTCCAGATACCTTGGAAGTTCGTCACGGCTCAATTCCAAGTCTCTGGCCATATCCGAGAAATTAATCTTGACCGGGACGCTCTTGGAGATGTAGTACATGAACTTCTTGAGTTTCTGTGTGGCAGCGATGGTCATTCTGGCGTACTGGGGAATGTCAACCTCAATGGTCGTGTTGATGACTTGCCGCATGCGAGTTTCGAATTCGGGCTCCTGAAAGAAGGGGTAGCAGCCTTTTTTCATATAGTCGCCGAAGTATTTCAGCGGTCTCTCGGTCCCATAAGGGAAATCCACTTTTCCTCGCAGCACCTCTTCCAGACTGGCCGATTTCAAAGACCAGCCATTACGCAGGTTCAGGTACTCACGGAATGACCATACAGGAAGATGGTACTCAATGACTCGGCGGCTTAGATCAGCACCCCCTTCTTTGAGGTCCAGCAGGGAACTGCCGGAATATACGACATGCAGCAGCGGCAGACTGTCGTATATATTCTTGACCTCCCGGCTCCAGCCAGGATATTTATGGATTTCATCTATATACAGGTATTTCCCGCCACGGGCGAAGAAATTTCTGGCAGTATCAAGAAGGGTATGGGCGCTGAAATATATGTCATCAGCAATCACGTAAAGTGATTCATCCCTGTTTCCTGCCCTTCTGATGTGCTGTAAGATAAGAGTGGATTTACCGACTCCTTTTTGACCGAGTATACCTAAGACGCGGACATCCCAATTTATGGTGTCATGCTGCGCCCGGAAGAAGTTCATCGGAGTCAGTTCCAGAAGTTGATTGAATTGTTCATAAAGTGCCTGCATGATATATTGCGGTGTTTATCCGGCACAAATATAAGAAAATTGCTGAACTTTACATGCAACTTTCAGAGAAAACTGCGGAGTTTTATCCGCAGATAGACATCGTTATTGCAAGGTGTGGTGTACAGCAGAAAGGCGTTTTCTGTACGGCGGAAGATCCGGGTACAGGTTAGAGTGGAATAGTTGGAAAACGCTATAACCCGGCTTATAAAACGTTGTCCTGTCGCATTTTGTGGCGCAGGTTATAGGGTGAAAGCCGAGGATAGGCTAGAACCTAGTATTCCCGAGGAAAACAGACAATCCCACGGGACAACGAGTCCGTCGGACGTTGTCATAGCCCTGTCACCGGCGTAGATGACGGACTTCTTTGTGCTGTCCGCCCCCGAGAGAGAGCCCCAGAAATTCAGCCCCTTGAAGAAATCACGAGAAAATGTGGCTCCGGACTTTATCTCATAGCCGGACTGACGCGGGCCGGTCAATGTGACAAATGGGCATTCTGCTGACATCTGACTATCACCATCAATAATTGCCTAGAACTGGAAGTATATGAACGCCTGGAGTTCGGCGGTGATGAACTGGTAGACGATGAAGACCACGGCGACGACCGCGATGGCCATCAGCGGCAGAGGGAGGAGAGCGAAGTTGATCCGGTACCACCTCTTCCAGCGCGACGGCAGCCAGTGGATGAACAAGCCGAGCACGATCAAGGCGAAGACTTTCCAGTACTCCGCGCAGATCTGCGGGATCAGGCTCCAGTCCCAGGCGGAACCGATCTGCTGCACCATATTGCGCGCCGTGCTCCAAGCCACCTCGTTGGCCGTGGCCGGATCAAGGTTGCTTCCGCTCCGGAAAAACAGACGCGTGAAAGTGACGAACACAAACGTCTGCGCCACACCCCAGACATAGCCCAGCCGTCCGCATCCCTTCCCCCGGCAGAGGTGATAGACAAAGCGCACAAGCGTGCCGAGCCACACCAGAGCAGCCCAGACAAAGAGCAGGTTCCACACCGGAGCCGGGACGAGACGTGAAAGAAGCCCCAGAGACAGGGCAAGCAGACTCACCAGCGCCATCCTCAGAGTCCAGGACATGTCTTTCCAGAACTGATAGACAATCAGCCCGATGCCGTTGAGTCCGCCCCAGATGATGAAGTTCCACGAAGCTCCGTGCCACATTCCGCCGAGCAGCATCGTGATGAAACGGTTGATGTTCGCGAGAATCTTCTTGCGCCTCTCCGGGAAACAGCGCGCCACGACACCGAGCACCAGAGCAATCACGATGAACACCAGAGACACCACCCACTGACCTGAAAGCATCACGGCGATCAGCGCAAACAGCACGATCCAGAAATACGTGCCGAACGTGGCATTGCGGTTGCCGCCGAGAGGGATATAGAGATACGACTTGAGCCAACGGCTGAGCGACATGTGCCAGCGCCGCCAGAAATCCTGCGGGTTCGACGCCTTATAAGGAGAATTGAAGTTCTGCGGAAGATAGAAGCCCATCAGCATGGCCACACCGATGGCGATGTCCGTGTAGCCCGAGAAATCGGCATAGACCTGGAGCGAATAGCCGAAGAGTGCCGTGAGGTTCTCAAAGCCCGTAAAAAGGAGCGGGTTCTCAAAGACGCGGTCAATGAAGTTGACAGCAATATAGTCGCTCAGTATCAGTTTCTTGGCCAGTCCGTTGAGAATCCAGAACACCGCAAGCCCGAACTGCCTGCGCCCGAGGTTGAAAGGCTTGTAGAGCTGCGGGATGAACTCGCTCGCCCTCACGATAGGCCCTGCCACAAGTTGAGGGAAAAAGCTCACATAGAAACCGAAATCCAGAATGTTGTCCACAGGTTTCACCTCCCTCCGGTAGACATCAACCGTATAGCTGATCACCTGGAAGATGAAGAACGAGATCCCGACAGGCAGCACTATGCTGTCCACCCGGAACAGCTCCCGCCCCGCGATGGCATTTCCAAGCGCACCGAACACGTCCGTCACCTTGATCTGAACCCCCGTCAAGGAATACATCAGGTCGGCAAAGAAGTAACTGTACTTGAAATAGCAGAGCAGAAGCAGGTCAACGCAGACGCTCAGCACCAGCCAGGCACGCCTCCGCCTCAGGTCGACAGAAGCAGCTATCCTCTTGGCTATCAAGAAATCAGAGCACGTCACAAAGAGCAGTATCAGCACCGACAGCCCGCTGGTCTTGAAGTAGAACAGCAGACTGGTGAAGAAAAGGAAACTGTTGCGCAGCAGCCGCCTGTCGCCTATCAAGGCAAACACGGCATAGACTATGGCAAAGAAAGCCCAGAAATAGAACTGGGTGAAAAGCAGGGGCGAGTTGGGGTCAAACGAGAACAGCCGCCGCAGGAAAGTCCATATCACACTGAGATCCATCTATCTGGCAGAGTTGCGGTCTTCCATCAGGGCCTCGAAGAACAGGTCCCCGAGCAAAGTGTAGCCCTCGTCCGTAAAATGCAGCCTGTCAGGCTTGACAAGTCCGAGGTTTTTCCAGCGCTGCACGGAATGCGCCCCACCCATGAGACCGTAGAGGTCCCAGACCCCGGCACCGTATTCCCCGGCCAGCTCCATCATTGCCTTGCGTACCGCAGGTGCGTTCTCGTTGTAGGTCATCCCCCTCCTGATGTAACGGTAACTGTCGTTGTTCGTTATGAATATTATGGCGCAGTCCGGGTTGACCCGATGAATCATCTCGATGAGACGGCGGTAGTTGTCCTTGAACCTGCCGGGCTTGAAATCCTTGGCTGTGCAGGCCGAGTCGTTGATGCCCAGGGCGAGGATTGCCAGGTCCGGGTTGACCAGTCTCAGATCCCGTTCCAGATCGGGGCACTTGTCCAGCCAGGTGGTGAGTTTGGCCCCGTTGACCCCGGACGAATAATAGTTCACTCCCGGTCTGCCGCTGATGGGCTGGATCCCGGTGAGGGTGAAAGTTTCCCCGGAGGGGATCTCGAATCCCACGGTCACGCTGTCTGCCCGGGACGGGAGGCTGAAGAGGTAACTCGCTGTGAGCGAGTCATAACTGTGCCTCAACGTGTCGGTGCCGCTTACGACATAGGGCCAGGCCCTCTCAGACGAGCCGTAGCCCAGCACGCGCAGCCTGGAGAATGACCAGAGACTGACGGAGTCAGGGCTGACATTGAAACTGACGGACGCGCTGCTGTCTGAAGTCCGCGCCCCGAAGCCGGTAATGCCGTAGCGTGGTTTTTCCAACTTCGAGTTGAGGGTCATCATCGGGGCTTCCCATGTCCCCGTGTACGAGATGCGGTAGCTCTTGTCAGAGTTGGTCTTGCAGAGCCGTCTCGGGAAAAGGAAGCCCCTGTCTCCGCGCGGCGCGATGGAGTCGAGGTCGTTCATTATCCTGTTCGGGAAATATGCCGCCTGCACATGGGAGCCGCCTATGTGCCAGATGTTTACATTCCCCTGCCCCGTGGAGACAAGGCTGTCGAGCTTGGCAAGGAAACGGTCCTGTGCGCTGCGCCCGCCCGGGAACACGAGGGCGGAGTTTTCAGTCTTCACGCAGTCGGGGAGCTCCCTGCTAACGAGAATGGCGGGCAGCAGCAGGGCAAGAAGCGGCAAGATCTTATTTTTCATTCTTTTTCCTCCAGAGGTAATAGTCATAATAGAGCAGGAAACTGTCACTGAACATCTCTCCCACCCTGGCCGAGCCGCGCGGGGTGAAATGAACATAGTCGGAGCCGGCAAGCGGCGGGGCCGCACCAACCCAGTCAAGCATAGAGTCACGGCCGCCCATGGCACCGTAAATATCCCAGTACGCGGCATTTTCAGAGACGGCGGCAGCACGCAGGGAATCTACCAGTTCCGGGAGAACAGGGTATGTCTGGCGCTTCCCGTCGATGGAGGTGGACATGTCAGACGGTCCGATGAAGACAAGCGTGGCCTGCGGGGCAAGTTTGTGCAGGTAGCGCAGTTGCCGGCGCACCGAGGAGGCGTAGCCGGAGACGGCCTTGGTGGTGGAGATATACGGCACCGTGTTTCCCCCATACTGGAGGAGGATGAGGCGGACGTTCTCTTCACGGTAGAAACTCCGCAGCTGCGCGGCGTCCATCGCCGTGAAGACCAGACCCGAACAACCGCGCATCGCCACGTTGTCCACCCTCACACCGCTGTCAGTATCGAGAAGGATGCCGTAGATGTCGGCATGGCCGGAAAGGGAAAGGCTGGCCTTGGCACTGCTGTCAGGCAGCTGGAACACGGCCTTTTCTATCGGGCCGTCACCCTCCAGGCTAACGCTCCTGCCACCGCAGCCGGCTGTCAGAGTGCCTTCTATGTTGCCTGCCACAAGTGTGAGGCGGTTGAAGAGTTTCTGCCCCTTGCCGCGGGAGCGTACCGGGGAGAAAGACACTGTCATGGTCGTGTCTAGATGCACGAAGTCCCCGTAAGGGCCGAACTGTCTGAGGCCTTCGGGCTTCTCGCCGAAGACTGTGAATCTCTCAAGCTCAGAGGAAGCGCTCACGGCCATAGCCGGAGTGAAATAGCGGCGCGCCGGGAGCATCCCCTGCCCGTCTCCGCCGAAACGCTCCTGAAGAGCATCGCGTATGGCCGAAGTGATCCTGTCCTCTTCTATCTGGGAGTCTCCGTAATGTATGATTCTCACCGGATTACGCCCTGCGTCTTCAAGGGCTTCGAAGATCGGGTCGAAGAAAGCCGGATCGTCGGACGGGAGGTAGAACCTGGCCGGATCCGAATCGAAAAATCCTTTGAAACGGTCATCCTCCGCCCTGCGGACGGCCTCCTTGCGGCTTTCAAGCAGTTCTTCCGGGGACACACGCGCCTGCTCCGGCTGCGCACCCTCAAGGATGTCAGCCACCGACGGAAAACGGAGCTCCAGCGCCCCGGCCTTCACTCCCCCGGACGGGAAGACGGCGCTGACAAGGGCCAGCATGGCGATCACGGACAATATGAAAATCAATACAGCACTGCGTCTCATTTCTCTTTCCAGACTTTAAGGTATTCCTGTAGCGCCCACATCTCATCACGATAGCGTGCGGCATGTGCGAAATCAAGGTCGGCGGCGGATTTCTTCATACGCCTGCGATCCTCTTCGATGAGCTTCTCCACCTGCTCGCGGGACATGGAGCGGATCACCGGATCCTGGAGCACAGCCGCGAGGTCGGCCTTGACATGGCCGTCGGCAAACGCCGCCCCGTCCTCACGCAATGCGGCATGGCCGAAGCCCACGGAGATGCTCCCCTTCCCGAGATCCGAAGGGTTCGGTACATATACAGGCGAGTCGTAGGAGTTGGCGGCGCTGACACGGCCCGTAGTGCCGCCGGCAAGGCTCTTTGCCAGCACATTCTGGCGCACCTGCACCTGCTTCGGGGTGATGTGGTGGAGTTCGTTGTATTCCATCTGCTTGCGGCGCCGGCGGTTGGTTTCGCGTATGGTCTCCTCCATGGACGGGGTCACGGAATCGGCGTACATTATCACGAGTCCGTTGACATTTCGGGCCGCCCTGCCCGCTGTCTGGGTCAATGCCCTGCCGGTGCGCAGGAATCCCTCCTTGTCGGCATCGAGTATCGCCACCAGCGACACGGACGGGATGTCCAGACCCTCACGGAGGAGGTTCACCCCTACGAGCACGTCAAACAGCCCCATCTTGAAGTCCTCGATGATTTCCACGCGCTCGGCAGTGTCCACATCCGAGTGGATGTACCGCACGCGGATGCCTATCTTGCGCAGGTACTCGTCCAGTTCTTCGGCCATCCTCTTGGTGAGGGTGGTGACAAGGGTGCGTTCATCACTTTCTGCGCGTTTGCGTATCTCCTCGACCAGATCGTCCACCTGGTTCTTGGTAGGACGGACCTCGATCGGCGGATCCAGCAGGCCGGTCGGCCTGACCACCTGCTCAACTACCAGACCTCCGGACTTCTCAAGTTCGTAGTCGGCCGGGGTCGCACTGACATACACTTTCTGGCCGGTGATGGCCTCGAACTCCTCGAACTTCAGTGGCCTGTTGTCGGATGCCGCCGGGAGACGGAAGCCGTAGTCGATGAGTATCGATTTGCGTGAATGGTCTCCTCCGTACATCGCCCTCACCTGCGGGAGGGTCACATGGCTCTCGTCGATGAACGTTACGAAATCCTTGGGGAAATAGTCGATCAGGCAGAAAGGTCTCTGCCCCTCGCGGCGTCCGTCAAAATAGCGCGAGTAGTTCTCTATGCCCGGGCAATAGCCCATCTCCTTGATCATCTCAAGGTCATATTCCACCCTCTGTTTAAGGCGTTTGGCCTCAAGTTCTCGCCCCTGCTCCGTGAACACCTGCATCTGCTTGACCAGATCGTCCTGGATCTGCGACACCGCCGCGGCGCTGCGTTCCTTGGTGGTGACGAAGTTGTTGGCAGGGTAGATGCTGATCTCGTCCAGATCTTCGATATGGGCGCCGGTCACAGGATCTATAAGGCTCAGAGCATCCACCTCGTCCCCGAAGAACTCTATCCTCACCGCCTCGTCGGCACCGCTCAGGTAGACATCCACTGTGTCTCCGCGCACACGGAACGAGCCGCGCTTGAACTCGGCCTCGGTTCGGTTGTACAGGCCCTCGACGAGTCTGTACAGAAGCCCCGTCAGGCTGCGGGTCTCGCCCTTGCGGACAGTGACCGTCTGCGCGTGGAAATCCTCCGGGTTGCCGATACCGTAGAGGCATGATACAGAGGATATCACGATGACATCACGCCTGCCCGAGAGCAGGGCGCTCGCGGCGCTGAGGCGCAGCTTCTCGATGCGGTCGTTGATGCTGAGGTCCTTCTCGATATAGGTGTCGCTCGAAGGGATGTAGGCCTCCGGCTGGTAGTAGTCGTAATAGGAGACGAAATACTCGACGGCGTTGTCCGGGAAGAACGACTTGAACTCCCCGTAGAGCTGTGCCGCGAGGGTCTTGTTGTGGCTGAGTATCAGCGCCGGACGCTGGAGACGCTCGATGACGTTGGCCATCGTGAATGTCTTGCCCGAGCCGGTCACGCCGAGCAGGGTGACATCGCTCACGCCCGACTCAAGAGCGGAGCTGAGCTGCGCTATGGCCTCCGGCTGGTCGCCCGACGGTTTATATTCTGACTGCAGATGAAATTTCATAAAGTATCCGCTTAAAACAATGTCGGTTCATACGAGTGACGCCTTGGCAACAATAGAGAGGACAACGCCGGTACAGCAAGGTTGAGAAGCTCTTTTGGTTCCAACTTATGTAATCCCCCTCCATATTCACGCCCATTGATTATGAATTGCTCATTTGTAACTTCATTCAATCTTTGCCATACCTCATTGAGCAGTTCTGTGTCTGTCAAACACAGCCAGTAGTTCTCCTTTGGATACAGGAGCAAATAGACATTGGTCGTGATCGCCTCTGTCCGATTCAGGATGAAACGGAACATCTTTTTGGAAGAATCCCCACGCCCCATATATGGAACTACAAAAGGTGCAGGTTTCCTGTCTTCACAGTAATACCATATAGGCCGGTGACTGCATATATATCCTCGATTCACACCACGCCTTACTCCTTCTTGTATATATTCCCATACGCCGGAGTATTCCGCTCTCAGTCTATCTTCTGACAAATTGCACGAGAACAGATACTGTATTTTGGGCAATGCTATCTTGCCTTCTTCGTCTGAGGTTATTATATTCTCCTTCAGATGCCTTGGACTTGGAAGCACGGGCTTGAGAAAGTTTGCAGGTATATGGTATTTTTCTATTGTATCCGTATCTACAATGAAAAAATCATTGTCACCCGTTGCTATTCCACGCTTAACTGTAAAAAAGTCCCCTATTTTACATTCGTCGCCGACAGAACTCTGTGTGACACCTTTTATAAACAATCTTGACCATTTATCGGATGCAGACAAACCTTGCCGATTCATCCTTATCGTTCCGGTCGGCGCATTTACATCTTGTCCACACGAAAAGACAATACATTTTCCTGATGGTCTACTTTTTCGGAAGAAGACAACGGTCGAGCTGACAAGTGCATCTTCAAATTTCACGTCATCAGCTTTGAACTTGTGAACCCATAAAAGATCAACACATTCAAGCAAATATTGTTTTACAGCCGTCCCATAATTCACATCCAAGAATTCCGATGGTATCAGCCAACAGGACAAAGCACCATCAGCCAACCATTTTTCAGAGAGAAGCAGAAAATAGCAATAGAGTCCCGCCAATCCCGAGATCTTTATGCCTGTATTCTGCAGAACCTCCTTTTGCAATTTCCTTTTTGTTTCCGCATCAATATAATGATGTCTGACATAGGGCGGGTTTGCAACAAGCAAATCGAAATGTTCATCGGTTGTTCCCTCTTTCAAAAAATCTACATTCCTTAATTCTATGTCCTCCTTAGCCCAAAGTTTCTTTGCCGGAGCATAATAATGTTCATCTATCTCAAATCCAAGGGCATGGCCCGCTTTCTCTCCGAACACATCGCGGAACGCCACATAGAATGAGCCCAATCCAATGGAAGGCTCTATCAGACACACAACTTTTTCCCGGCAAAAGTCCTTGGCTTTATGCATTATGCTGCTTGCCAAAGAATATGGCGTGGCAAATTGCCCTTTCTCATTTCGCTCCTTTGAAGTTTTTTGCGAGTCCAATACTTTTTGCAGCCTGTCTCGTTCTGCATTATAATATGAAGTGTCGAAAGTCATACTCCTGCCTTTTTAAAATCAGTCACTCTATGTTCCCACACCCAATCAATACCCTCGGCAGCTTCATATCCAAGATATCCACTATCAAAATATCCGCACAAAAAGAGCACGAAATCAACATTGTTACCATACGTTGACTTCAGTTGTTCTATTTTCTGCGCTTCTTCTTTTCTGCGTTTGTTGGTGTTTGTAAAATCTCCAGCCGACTTACACTCCACAAGAAGCGGCAAAGTTTTCTCAGAGCATCCGATACGCTTTATGACAACATCAATCGGCATATTAACGCCAAAACGGCTCATCTTTACCGGAACATTCAGATGATATGTAAATGTTCCTTTTCGCATTTCAGAAAATGCAGCCACCTGTTTGGATTCGACAAAAGTGTACCCTTCCGAAACGAGAAATCCACTGATCACTTTCAATTGCCTATTTTCTTGCTCATTGCGTATTATCGGATCGGCTAGAGTTCCGCACAATCTGTCCGCAACAATGCACTCCGCAATTTTAAGTTCTTCCGAAGTAGGGCTGACATCCTTTTGAATCCAAGAAAACAGATCTACATCAACTAATTTTTTCAAAACATAGAATATCCGATTCAGACAATACTCCTTTTCTTCTTCCGGCATTCTTTGTGGGAAACGTCCCTCTTCCATATTCTTGATGAGAGATGGTTTCACACCTGAAAACCCGATTAACCTATCACGTGCGATAGGAGGAGTCGTTGCCATCCTCAGTATCGTTATGAGTTCCGGGTGCTCTCTCAGATGTGTTGTCGTAAAATGAAAATTATTGGTCTGATTGATGGCTCTATCAACCTGTTCCATTGCGCGTCTACGCTCTTTTGTATAAGTTGCAGGTGCGAAATTCAGAAACCACTCATTATATAATGATACCGATTGAATGGTGTCCCCTTTCCACAATTCTGTAGCTTTCCTGTTTATTAGAATATTAGACTTTTGAGCCATATTTTATCTTCGTTAATTTATCGAATCACCCGATTTCCAGATACGAAGATATAAAAATAAAGGAAACGATTCTACAGTCCGAAATATCTTTCAAAGAATCCCTGCAGTTTTTCGATGGCGGCCTTCTTCTTTTCCTGTCTGTTGCCCCCGCAAAAGCGGGACATAGGCGGAAGTATCTTGTCAATGTCTGTTCCCGTGGTTCTTACCTGTCCGTCCCGAAAACTGTTGTCAATAAATGCCCTTGTCTCCTGCGGTCTGAGATGCTCACTCTCTATGATTTCTTTCAGGTCTTCGTCCTTCCGCTGCTGAACATATTCTTTCCAGCTCTTCTCTACGTCAGTATCGGCATTCACACTGCCGATGAAGTTCTCTATGAGTTCCTTCTTGCTCCTGAGCTGGATGCTTGACCCTATGGCCTTGGAAATATTGACAAGTATCTCCTTGTTTGTGCAGTTGCTGTCGTGATACTTCTGAACAAGAAGGAGAATATAGTCAATGTTTATCTCCACCTGCCTTATAAGCTCAGTCTCAAATACAAGGTCATCATTTATGTTCTCCTTGTCGCCCGGCTTGCGGCGGCGCCATTTCTCCTGAAGGTCAAGGTAATTGCTCTGGTAATCCTGCAACTGCCTGTCCGAGAGCAGCTCTTTCCCCTCGAACTGGTCAAAAGTTGATAGTATGTTGATGGATTTGAGAAGACTTCCAAACAGGGCCACGAACCTCCGCTCGGCTTCTTCTCCAATAATAGGCTGTCCAACCGGAAACTCATTTTGCAGCTGCTCGACAAGTTCCTTATAGCCATAGCAGTGCTTCCCTTTCTCCGTGTCGTATCCGTCATAATAAGACAGGAAGTCTTTCAGCACCACGATACTGCTTGCATCCTTATCCCCGAACAGGGCAATGGCATCATCAGTAGCCTGCTGGAGATCCCTGAAACAGACTATATTGCCGAAAGTCTTGACGGAGTTCAATATCCTGTTTGTCCTTGAAAATGCCTGTATCAGTCCGTGCTGTTTCAGGTTCTTGTCCACAAACAGGGTATTGAGTGTGGTGGCATCAAAGCCGGTAAGGAACATATTCACCACTATCAGCAAGTCCACCTGCCTGTTCTTCATCCTCAACGACAAGTCTTTATAGTAGTTCTGGAACTTGTCGCTGGATGTGTCATAATTCGTGGAGAACATCCTGTTGTAATCCTGTATGGCTCCTTCAAGGAAATCCCTTGACTGCTGGTCAAGCTGCGTGGTGCTCTCCGGGTTCTCTTCCGCAAGTATCCCATCGACTTCTTCTTCATTTGCACCATAGCTGTATATGGTGGCTATCTTCAATCTGTGTGATTCCGGAAGATTTTCCTGTTGTTTTTTGAACTCATTGTAGTATGCCTTGGCCATAGGAATGGACGCCACTGCAAACATAGCATTGAAGCTCCTTCTCTTTGTCTTCTGGTCGAAGTGTTCAAGGATATACTGGGTTACATTTGATATCCTTTCCGGGGAAGCCATTGCCTTCTCCCTGTCGATGGCAGAAATCTGTTCATCATTGATGCTGTCCTTCTCCTTGATGGTATTCACATAGTCAATCCTAAACGGAAGGACATTCTCGTCATTGATGGCATCCACTATGGTGTAGGTGTGAAGTTTGTCCCCGAATGCCTGCTGGGTGGTCTTCAATCTCATATCACCGCCGGTCCCTGCATTCTGTGCGAAGATAGGGGTGCCTGTGAAGCCGAAAAGATTGTATTTCCTGAAGTTCTTGGTGATGGCACTGTGCATCTCCCCGAAATTGCTTCTGTGGCACTCATCGAAGATTATCACCACTCTCTGCTGGAATACCGGATGGTTCCTGTTCTTCTGCACGAAGATGGAGAGCTTCTGGATGGTGGTGATGATGATATGGTAATCGTGATAACCACCGCTTTTGTCCCTGTTCTCCAACTGTCTTTGAAGCACGGCCGTGGAAGTGTTTCCGTCAGCCGCCCCTTCCTCGAAGCGGTTATACTCCTTCATCGTCTGGTAGTCAAGGTCTTTCCTGTCCACCACGAAGAGGACCTTGTCTATATATGGAAGTCTGGATGCCAGCTGTGCAGTCTTGAAGGATGTGAGTGTCTTTCCTGAGCCTGTGGTGTGCCAGATGTATCCTCCGCCCTTGATGCTGCCGTAAAGCTTGTAATTCTCTGCAATGTTTATCCTCTGTATGATCCTTTCTGTGGCTGCGATCTGGTAAGGTCTCATCACCATAAGCATCTTCTCGCTGGTGAATACACAATACTTTGTAAGGATGCTGAGCAGGGTATGCTTGGAGAAGAATGTCTTGGTGAAGTCAAGAAGGTCAGTGATGACCTTGTTGTTGCTGTCAGCCCAGAATGATGAGAACTCGAATGAGTTGCTGGTCTTCTTCGACTTGTTCCTTCCGCCTGTCTCCTGCTCTTTGAGATGATTGGCCCTGGTGGTGTTTGAGTAATACTTGGTGTTCGTGCCGTTGCTGATGACAAATATCTGCACATACTCATACAATCCGCAGCCTGCCCAGAAGCTGTCCCTCTGGTATCTGTTTATCTGGTTGAATGCCTCTTTGAGCTGGACACCGCGCCTTTTCAGTTCTATATGCACAAGGGGAAGACCGTTTACAAGAATGGACACATCATATCTGGTGTCATAGTTCCCGCCCTCCTCGACATACTGGTTTATGACCTGGACGAAGTTATTATGGATGTTGTCCTTGTCGAGCAGTTTGATGTTCTGGCTTTCGCCTGTGTCTCTTTTGAGAACCTGGATATAGTCATCCTGTATCTTCTGTGTCTTGGCTACAATATCATCATTTTTGTTGGCTATGCACTCACCGAAGAACCGCTCCCATTCACTGTCTGTGAAGTGGTAGGAGTTGAGCTTTTCCAGTTGCGAGCGCAGGTTCCTGATGAGGTCGGCCTCCGTGTGGATAGGGAGATACTCATACCCCTGCTCCCCAAGGAGTCTGATGAACTCCTTTTCCAGATCAGCCTCGCTCTGGTAGCTTTCCGCAGGGGTAGCCACGTGGTCATATTCTGCGACCACAGTGTATTCCTGACTTTCCGCGATGATATTGTATTGTGTCATTATTATGCTTCTTGTCTTCTGTTATGCTCCTTTCCTCTTGAAGATCAAAAGTTTATCTCTGTAATACTCGTATTGCTGTCTTCTCTTTTCCATCTCCGCAGGAAGTCCGGAGGAAAGGTCGTTTGTCAGGCGGTCGAAACGGTCAAGGATGCCCGCAATCCTCTTCTGTTCTGTCATTGATGGAATAGGAATAAGCAAATTACAGAACTTCGTCATATCAACCGATGCGAAATTGGATATATTTGTGTTGTTCTTGCACCACTCGTCAATTATGAACATATAATAGTAAAAGAACTTTACATCTATTTCATTTTTAAGCGATTTACGAATTAAAAGATTCGTAAATCGCTGATTCGCAAGCGAATCAGCAATTAGAAGAGCGTGCTCGCCGATGGTTGCTGTTGTTGCAAGTATGAAAGAGTTGGCCTTGAACAACCCCTTCCCCTTGACACCTTTTGGGGTAATGTGCAGTATTGAGTCCGAGAGAATACGTCCATTCTGTCGAATGTCCTCCATCCTGAACCACGGAATGGTTCCTCCTTCCCAGAACTCCTTGTTTGCCTTTGACGGAGTATATCCATTTCGTATCTCAAACACTTCACTCATCTTCATCCATCTTACTTCTGCTTGATACCCCCCCCTATTGAAATTCAGGAGGTTATCAAGATAATAGTTGTATTGTTGCTTTCTTTTTTGTAGTTCTGCTTGCAGTTCTGCTTGCAGCTCTGTAAACTTATCTAATATCCTCACAATCTCCTCCTGCACCGGCAGCGGCGGTATGGGGATTTCAAACTTGTCTATGCTTGATATATGAACGTGCGGAACACCTCCACCTTTCTTTGTAGAGTATATCTTCTCTTGAATACTGGTTAAGACATAATAGATATACTTGGTTTTCAAAGTTTCATTCCCTTGTATTGAAAAGGCATCACAAACAAAAATGGGTTCATTCCAGTATTGAACATAGCCGGCACCAGCCCCACTTCCAGCAATGGTAATGACCTCCCCAATTCTATTTGAGACATTGCAATAAAATGCTGGTTGCCTTCCGCCAGAGATGACAGGGATATTCCCTTCTTGCATTATGCCTTTTGTCGCGGAAGTTCCCCTTTTCATTATGGTAGCGTCACCCAGTGTTTTCCACTCCACCCCGTCAGGACAGTATTGCTGTATCAGTTCTTCCAACTTACTCATTTTTCTCTCTCCAAGTGTTGTTATTCTCGTTTGGAATTCTCATATTTGTATCGGATATTTTAATCGTACGATTGAGGCGCTCGTCAAGCTTTATTTTTAAAGACATTTGCTTTCGGGCAAGTGTCTTTTTTGTTTGGAGAAATACGGACGGATGTACTCTCAAAGGCCCGCTCTCAGCTCTCAAGCAGTTAAACATAATCGCAATGATTAAGATATCCATCAATATTAAGCTTGATGAGCGCTCCTGCACAGAGTGCAAAGATGCTCACAAACCAGTTTATGTCAGAGGCCATTTCAGAATGGTCAGAGGTAAAAAGGTTTACGTGAAGGCCCACTACCGTAAACGGTAGGCCCACGGCCTTGTCTGCATACCCGTCCGTATCGGAGCCGCCTACCCTAAAGGCGGCTCCGTCATTCCCTTTCATTCTGAAATGGCACAGAGACATCATATTCCTATTTCCGCAATAATCTTGTCAATTTCAGCACGGAGCGCATTCTCCCTTTCTACAATCTCCGCAAGTTCTGCATTGAGCTTCACGATGTCCACCTTCTCTCTGGTGTCCTCCTGCTCTACATAGGTCGAGACAGACAGGTTGTAGTCAGCCTTGGCTATGTCATCATTTGCCACAAGCTTGCTGATATACTGCACATCCTCTCTGTCCGTAAACAGGTCAAGGATATGCTGGATGTTCTCTTCCGTGAGCTTGTTGCTGTTGGTAACCTTAACACATTCCTTTGTGGCATCGATGAACAGAGTGCAGTTGTCCTTTTTTGCTTTCTTCAAGACCATAATGCAGGTGGCAATGCTGGTCCCGAAGAATAGGTTGTCCGGAAGCTGGATGATGCAATCCACAAAGTTGTTATCAATAAGATACTGTCTGATCTTTTTCTCAGCTCCACCTCTATACATCACTCCCGGAAAGCATACTATGGCGGCCGTGCCGTTGCTGGCAAGCCAGGAAAGGGAGTGCATAATGAATGCAAGATCAGCCTTTGACTTCGGGGCCAAGACTCCGGCAGGAGCGAACCTAGGGTCATTGATAAGAGTTATATCATCATCACCCTTCCATTTCGTTGAGTAAGGTGGATTTGAGACTATCACTTCGAATGGCTCATCATCCCAGTGCTGTGGAGAAAGAAGCGTGTCCTCGCAGGCTATGTCAAACTTGTCATAGTCAATATCGTGCAGGAACATATTGATCCTACAAAGGTTATATGTAGTCAAGTTGATTTCCTGCCCGAAGAACCCCTGTCTCACATTGTCCTTGCCGAGTATCTTTGCTGCTTTCAGGAGCAGTGAGCCAGACCCGCAGGCCGGGTCATAAACCTTATTGACCTCTGTCTTGCCGACTGTGGCGAGCTTTGTCAAAAGCTCACTCACTTCCTGCGGAGTGTAGTATTCACCGCCACTCTTGCCTGCATTTGAAGCATACATACCCATCAGATATTCGTATGCATCACCAAATGCATCGATGGTATTGTCCTGATAGTCTCCCAGTTTCATTGACTGGATCCCCCTCAGAAGTTTGACCAGTTTTTCATTCCTCTTGATGACAGTAGCACCCAGCTTGTTGCTGTTCACATCAAGGTCTGCAAACAGCCCCTTGAAATCATCTTCACTTGCGGTCCCCTTTGCTGAGTTCTCAATAGACGAGAAGATGCCTTCAAGTGTCATATTCAAGTTAGGGTCAGCATCACAAGTCTTGCATACATTCTCAAAGAGCTGAGAAGGCAGGATAAAGAAGCCCTTGACATTCACCATTTCTTCCCTTATGCCTTCCGCCTGAGCATCATCAAGGTCAGCATAATTGAAACCGGTGTTGCCCGTCTCCCATTCACCTTTGTTGATGTATATGGTGATGTTCTCACTGATGTATCTGTAAAAGAGAATCCCGAGAATGTATGATTTGAAGTCCCATCCGTCCACGGAACCTCTCATCTCATCCGCTATTGCCCAAATAGTCCGGTGGAGTTCTGCACGCTCCACTTCTTTCTTGTTGTCCATCGTATTATCTGCTTGCCTTGTAAAGGTATAAAAAATTCCGGAAATAGGATGTCTTCTCTCGGCTTCCACCTTCATCATGGCCGCATACAGAAAAAATCCCGGAAGCCGTCATGGCCGCCGGGATGAAGTGCGTCATAGTCAAGAGATTTTAAAAAACAGCTTTATCATAAGATTTTATCTTTATGCATCCTGCCATCCGGTCACGATTTCACCAAAACCGGAGCTGTATATTCTATGCGCTATTATGTTAATGGCAAATATAATCATCTGTTATCAAGTTCTTTCAGATTGAACGGGATTGAACCTGAAATGACCCAGTATGAACCGGAGAGCACCTTTCCACACTTTGTCTGGGGAGATTGCGGCCAGCTCCGGCGATAACAGCAAGGACTGCTGCATCAGCGCCAGAACAAGGCAACGGCAAGGACTGCTGCACCCGCGCCAGAAGGCGGTGGCGGATAAGATGCTGATTATCAAGCAAAAGAACTTTCAGCCTCCTCGCAAACTCCGGGAAGACATATCGTTATTCGCTTATGTGTCAAGCACTTATCGGCCACCTCATTTTACCCCATGACACTGCTACGCCCACTCTCAACCGCCATGCACAACATCAACCGCCACAAACCGCCAGCACATCAACCCCATCCTCCAACACCACTTTCCCACACACCCCTCCGGCAGGCAGCGATGACAGGGATACCAAAGCTTAGAGTTGCAGCAGGCAGCGCCAATGTAAAGCATGAAAGTTCGCGTCAAAGCGCCGTGGCGCCACCGGCCCAACACAAAAACATCGCCGGTGCCGGCCCTGCCACACGGCGCAAAGACTTTCTTCTCTAAACATCTTACAAAAGCATTTTTTTCTGCTGATGGTCACACATGGCTGATGAAAAAGGAATATATTTGGATTATCCACAATGATTCATTAACTTGCGACAACTAGATTTCAGACTATGGAACACAATGGTGGGAAGATCAGGAGCGAAAGACGGGTTTGGCATATTTATCAAAGGGCTCGCCACGGATTTGTCGTATTCTACAACACAAGGGATTGCCTTGTATTCTTCACGATTTTTTCAATAAAAGCGACACGACATAATATCAAGGTACTAGGTTTATGCTTGATGTTCAATCATATCCACATCATCGTAGAAGCACCAGACAAGGCTATGGTCGCAACATTCATGAGGGATGTCATGTCACGTTTCGCAATGCTCTACAACAAGCGGCATGGCATCTCGGGACAGCTTTTCAGAAGTTACGGCCTCGCACTCAAAAAAGGTGAGAAAGCAATCAGGACGACACTCGCATATCTCTACAACAATCCCGTAGAAGACGGCCTGTGCCGGAAGGCCGAAGAATGGCAATGGAATTTTCTTGCATACTCGCAATCAGAATGTCCTTTCTCAGACAAACTGATCCTCAAAAGAGCCACAAAAAGACTACGACATTCAATAGAACAGGTAAGAGTTCTTCGCAAATCAGGATGCATCCTCGGATACGAAGCGATTGACAGTCTTTGCAAAAACCTGGATGCCACAGAGAAAAAGCAGATGGCCGATCACATAATCAACTTATACTCAGTTATTAACTTCAACTCCACCACCTCATTCTATGGAAATTATAGCAAAATGTTGCGCGCATTCGAAAGCAATACCGGCAGCGAATACGACATTGCAGAATCTTATGAAAACCACTCCGGGCCATCATACAGGAAGATGTCTCAATACGCATCCAAAGATATCTATAGTCTACTATGTCAACCGATAGAAAGCCGGGAAAAATATCTGGCAGAACTCCTCCTGAACTGCCATATCAAAAGACAACACGCAATGAAGTTCCTGCACATAGATTCAGAGGAGGCAAGATAAATAAATGTCAGCAAAAACAAAACAGACAACAAAATAATTACGTACCTTACAGACATGAAGTACAAGAGCTTTTACATATTGCCGGAATGCTCTGAGAGTAGATATTTCGGAAAAATCACCGGAGAAAAGGAACTCGGTATTATAGAATCCGATTCCATGGATGGACTGACAAGAGAATTTCAGAAAACAGTTGATGACTATCTCGAAGAAAAGAAAGTACGCTGTGAAAGAAAACGAAAGAGAGTCGTAATATCAATATTAACATTCATCGCAATTATCATTTCAATGACAGCGACTTGCCCTACTAAGGACAAGCATATTTCCGCTTTCTCCAACCAGCTTACTGCCATATTGAATGACAGCGCAGATGCAGATGAGACAGGGCTGGCGGTAATCGGAGTTCTATTTGGGAACCAAATCATAGATGCGCTTGTCGGCCATTATCTCGTGATTGATGACTGCTTTATCTTCAATGTAGGAAAACTCCATTATGGAGGGAAAGCACACATCGTATCAATAGGTGCCTTCGGCCATGTCTTTACAATACCTCAAAAGCAGCTTGAAGAGGCAGTCCACAACAACAAAGACTTGCAGGAGCTCATGGGTGGCCTGACTTAGAAGCCGAAATGCTGGTCACCTCATCAGCTCCAGAACAAGGTAACAGCAAGGACTGCTGCACCAGCGCCAAAACGCGGTGGCGGATAAGATGCTGATTATCAGACAAAAGGGCATTCGGCCTCCCCGCAAACTCTGGGAAGACATATCGTTATTTACCTCTATATCAAACCCTTATCCGCCACCGCGTTTTATCCCCCCCCATGACCCTACTACGCCCATCCAACATCGACACACTCTCCACGTACCATCTCGGCAGGATCGGCAAAGTGCGCCGTGGCAGGGCCGGGCAACGTGAATTCAGATAACTTTTGTATATTTGCCACGATTCGAAGGCGGCCGGAAAGAACTCTGCGGCCCGTAGCGAGGCCGAAGATGCAAGCACAAGCGGCCAAAGCTGTGCAATAGTCGCCCGGAACCAGAACGCCCAAATGAATCAGCATACCACAGAAGCACAGAACAAACGACAACGGACAAAATATGAAACGAATCCTATTTATCTGCCACGGCAATATTTGCAGAAGTCCGATGGCGGAATTCATACTCAAAGCCCTGCTTAGGGCAAGGGGCGACGAGGACCAGTACCTGATAGAATCAGCCGCCGTATCCGACGAAGAATACGGCAACCCCATCTACCCGCCGGCAAAGCGCTGCCTCAAGCAGCACGGCATCCAGTTCGACCAAGCCAAAACCGCACGCACCGTCACCCCGGAAGATTACAAGAAATTCGACCGCATCATCTGCATGGACACCAGCAACCTGCGCTGGCTTGAAAGAGTGATGGGCCCGGACCCCGACGGCAAAGTCCACCTGCTCATGTCCTACACCGGACACAGCCGAGATGTGGTGGACCCGTGGTACACAGGAGACTTCGAGCAGGCTTTCCAGGACATCCTCGAAGGGTGCGAAGCGATGCTCAACGCCGGGATATAACAGACTCCTGAATATGAAAGGGCTCCCCGCTTGCGGAGAGCCCTCACAAAACCGGCGGCATCAGGAAACTAATTCACCAGCACCTTCTTATAGCCGAGACGCTTGATCTCTATGGCGGCTCCTATGCGGTACAAAACAGTATAGGCCCGCACAAGCACATAGAAACCGAGATCCGTCTGCGGCTCGATGCTTTCGTGCCTTATCAGGCCGAGAGTCGCAAGAGCGCAGCTCAAGAGAGTGTCGTTGATCTTCTTGGCTTCCGGGTCATCCGCCTTGAAGCCAAGCACGTCCTGAAGTATATGCTCGTCCATGTTGTCCCAGCCCTTGCTGCCGTAATACGACTTGTAGCTGTCATCCTTGTGGGCCTCCCAGTCCACATCCCAGTTGTGGGCCACGCCCATCCCGAGGAATGCCGCCCAGGAAAGCGCAGCTTCCGGGTAGGCATTGAAATTCTCCACAGCATCCGCCGTGTAGTCCTTGATATAAGAATCCCATTTCTCATCGATATCGGGACTCCTCAACACTTCCTCCCCCAGCAGGCCGGCACCTTGGCAGACCTTGAGGAGGCCGTCTTCGAGAATCTTCTCGAACCTGTCCAAATACTCTGTATCCATGATAGTTATACTCTATGAACCTTTATGACGTTCTTTATGTTTGAAACCAATGATATCACCTTGTCCAACTCGGTATTTGACGGCACAAGCAGCTTGACGCTGATCTCATAAGTGCCGGTCCTCTGGTTCTCCTTGACATTGAAGGAGCGCATCGAGACTTTGAACTTGCCGATAACGTCCATGATCGCGCTGAGCACCGGATGCTCCATCCCTGCGGTGATGGCGAGGTCACAGACGAAATCCCCACCGCTGCTGCTGTCCTGCCAGACGACCTTCTGTATCCTGTACGGGTAGCGCTCTATCAGCCTTGCCGCGTTGGGACAGGAGATCCTGTGTATCTTGATGCCGTCTGTCCTGGTGACAAACCCGAAGACGTCATCGCCAAAGACGGGGTTGCAGCACTTGGAAAGTTTGTAGTCCAGTCCCCGCACATTCTTGGCGCTGATCACCAGAATGTCATCAGACGAAGTCCCGGCATAGCCTTCCTTCAAGGCCGTCGCGTCCCTCTCCTCCGCAGTCGGAAGAGCTTTCTCCGCCTGCTTCTGGAGGATGAAAGCCTTTATGTCATTGACATCCACCTCTTCACGCGATATGGCTGCGAGGAACGGCATCACGGAATTGAATTTCCTCGACTTCATGAACTCGGTCTGCAACTCGTCACTGAACTCCAGTTTCCAGTTCTTGAGGCGGCGTTCCAGAATCTCGCGCCCTTCGGCAGCCGAGCGCCGCTCGTCGGCATCGAGTTCCTGCTTTATCTTGCTGCGGGCCTTGGACGTGACCACCCAGCCCAACCAGTCCCTATTTGGCCGCTGGTTGCGGCTCGTCATGATCTCCACCACATCTCCCGTCTTCAGTTTTTCCTTGATCTGCACCGGCTTGCCGTTGACCTTCCCTCCCGTGCAGCGGCACCCCACATTGGAGTGGATATTGAAAGCGAAATCAAGCACTGAGGCTCCGGCTGAGAGAATCCTGAGTTCCCCGGTAGGGGTGAACACAAAAATCTCCTTGTCCGGCGGTGCCGGCATGTCCTCGGGGCTGGCCTCGAACGGGTTGGCAAGCGAGTCGCGCACGGACTGCATCCACCTGTCCAGCGATGCCTCATGACGTATGCCCTTATAGGCCCAGTGGGCCGCGTTGCCGCTCTCGGCCTCGATGTCCATGCGTTTTGTACGTATTTGGACTTCAAGGGATTTGCCCTGTCTGTTCTTGACCGTGATGTGCAGGGACTCGTATCCGTTGGGACGAGGCGTGGTGAGCCAGTCGCGCAGGCGTTTGACATCGGGTTCGTATTCTTCCGTCACATAGGAATATACTTTCCAGCAGAGGTCCTTCTCCAGTTTCGGATCGTCCTCGCAGTCGATAATGAAGCGGATTGCGAACACGTCATATACCCCCTCGAAAGGCACTTTCTGCACCTGCATCTTGCGGTAGATTGAATATGCGCTCTTTGTGCGCGCCTTGAGCTTGTAGCGGATGCCGGCATCGGAAAGCTTCTTCTCAAGAGGCCGGATGAACTCGGCGGTGAGCTGCTCCCGGTCTTTTTCCGTGGCTTTGAGCTTGTTGGTGACAGCCCTGTACTGCTCAGGCTCCGAGTAGCGGAAGTAGATGTTTCCCAGCTCGTTGTTGATATTGTAAAGCCCAAGCTGGTGAGCAAGCGGCATGTAGAGCATCATCGTCTCCAGAAGCTTCTGCTCCCTGGAGGTCTTTGGGAAGATGCTCAGGCTCCGCATAACCTCCAGACGGTCGGCTATCTTCAGCACCACCACCCTCGGGTCAGTGGAATACTGGACGATCAGTTTCTTGTAGTTCTCGGCTTCGAGCCGGGTGTCCTTGGGCTTTATGGTCGAAATCTTGTTGAGCCCCTCGGTAATCTTTCGCACCTCAGCCGGGAAAGAACTGATGTCCACATCCTTATGCGTCCTCGTCGCCTCATGCAGATATACAGCGGCCACGCACTCCATAGGCAGGCCGATCTCGTCTGCCACTATACGGGCGACATTGTCGGGGTGCTGTATGAAAGGGCTGCCGTCGTAACGGGTCTCATCTTTAAGTGCCTCAAGCGCCACCGCGCGGGCTTTTTCTACAAGTGCATCCATCAAAGACAAATATACCAAATTTCGTGCTAATCCGCCCCGGCAAAGCGCAAGTGATTTGCGGGCACGGATTTTAATTCGTAATTTCGCAGCCCGTTATGAAGCACGGATTCGACAACGAAAAGTATCTGCGGATACAATCAGCCCACATCAAAGAACGCATAGCCCAGTTCGGGGACAAGCTCTACCTTGAGCTCGGCGGCAAACTGTTTGACGACTACCACGCGAGCCGGGTTCTCCCGGGATTCCAGCCGGACAGCAAACTGCGCATGCTCCAGCAGCTCAGCGACTGTGCCGAAATAGTCATCGTCATCAGCGCCACCGACATAGAGAAAAACAAGATCCGCGCGGACTACGGCATCACCTACGAGATGGACGTGCTGCGCCTGCGGTCCGAGTTCCAGAGCCGGGGATTCCTTGTGAGCAGTGTCGTGATCACTCACTTCAACGGCCAGTCCAGTGCCAAGGCCTACAAGGCCAAGCTCAAGAAGCTGGGAATCAAGGCCTATTACCACTACACGATAGAAGGCTACCCCAACAACGTGGCCCTTATCGACTCCGAGGAAGGGTACGGCAAGAACGACTATGTCCAGACCACCCGCCCGCTTGTCATTGTGACAGCACCGGGCCCTGGAAGCGGCAAGATGGCAGTGTGTCTAAGCCAGCTCTACCACGAGCACAAGAAAGGCACGGCAGCCGGGTACGCCAAGTTCGAGACATTCCCGGTGTGGAACCTCCCGCTGATGCACCCTGTCAACATCGCCTACGAGGCCGCCACGGCAGACCTCAACGATGTCAACATGATCGACCCGTTCCATCTCGAAGCCTACGGCAAGACTGCTATCAACTACAACCGCGACATCGAGATTTTCCCTATACTCAACGCCCTCTTCGAGGGAATTTACGGGAAAAACCCTTACAAATCCCCAACGGACATGGGGGTCAACATGGTCGGCAACTGCATCAGCGACAACGACATCTGCTGCAAGGCGGCCAACGACGAGATCATCCGCCGCTACTACGCCGCCCTTGAGAGGATGGCCGGCGGCGCGGACAACGAGAACGAAGTCGGGAAAATCTCTCTGCTGCTCAAGCAGGCCGGCATCACCACTGAATACCGCAGGGTGACAGTGGCGGCCAAGCAGAGGGCCGCCACGTCAGGCAACCCGGCGGCAGCTATAGAACTCTCCGACGGCACCATCCTCAGCGCCGAGACTTCAGACCTGCTCGGCCCGTGCGCCGCCCTGATCCTCAAGGCTCTAAAGCACCTTGCAGGAATCGGGCACGGAGTCAAACTCATACCTGGCAGGCTCATCGAGCCGATACAGAAGACGAAGGTGACCTTCCTTCACGGAAAAAATCCCCGCCTGCACACCGATGAGGCCCTCATAGCGCTGTCCATGCTCAGCCCGGACGATGACAACTGCCGCAAGGCCCTGGACATGCTCCCGGAACTCAGCGGCTGCCAGGTCCACTCGACAGTCCTGCTGAGCGACATCGACAAGAAGGTGTTCAAAAAGCTCGGGGTGGACCTCACTTGCGAACCTGTCCACGAGAGTTCTCACTGACAAGCGCCTCCGCATCCTGCGGGGCGGCCTTGCTCCTGTTGACGAAGGCGACTCCGGCGAACACGAGGACTATCGCGATGACTTTCTGCCAGGTCAGACTGTCCATCCCGATGATGATGCTGAACACGGTGGCTATCATCGGCTGGAGATAGGTGTAGAGGCTTATCACCGTAGGGCGTATCCTCTTCTGCGCCACAGGGATGAGAAAATATGACACGAACGTGGCAAATATCACCAAAAAAGCGATTTCCCTCACGACGGAAGGAGTGATCGCCGCAAAATCAGTGGCAAAGAAGCCCTTGGCCGAGAACGGGAGGGAAATCAGCAGTGAGAAGAGGAACATCCATTTCATAAATGTCACCACGCTGTAACGGGAAATCAATGGACGGAAAATCCCGAGATAGGCACCGAAGCTCACCCCGTTGAGCAGCATCAGCACAATCCCGAGCGGCCTTGTCTGCTCCACGCCGTTGTGAGCCGTGACGGAGTTGAATATCAGCATCAGCACTCCGGCAAGGCTGAGGAACACGCCGCCGGCTTTCTTGGCGGTGATCGGCTCCTTGAGGAATATGGCAGCGAATATCATCGTGAAGATCGGCGGCAGAGTGCCCAGCACCGAAAGGTCGATGGAAGTGGTCATGGTCGTGGCCACAAGGAAAGAGTACTGCGGCAGGAAAAGGCCGAGCACGGAGGCCAGGGCCGTCATCAGTATGTCCTTCGGTGCCATCTTCTCCTTCGGGAGAAAAAACGACAGCAGCCAGAAAAGCACCGATGCTCCTATGGCCCTGATGGAGAAAAGGACCGAAGGGGAAATGCTGTGCGAATTTGCTATATCCTTGCAGAATATGATGTTGAATCCGAATATCGTATATGCTATGGCCACCGCAAGATGACCGGAAAGTTTACTCTTGTCCAGCATTTCTTTCAAGCAATTTTTCAAGTTCGGAGAAATCGTCTATCACATGGTCCGCCCCGCTTGCAAGGAGTTCCTCGCGTGTTGAGTTGCCGTAGCTTACTCCACAGGTGGCAGCCCCGGCTCCCTTGCCCATCAGGATGTCGTACGGCATGTCACCCACGACGAGCGCCTATGCTGCACTGTATCCCAAGTCCTTGAGGGTCTTGAGCACCGGTGCCGGGTCAGGCTTCGGTTTCTCGACATCCTCGGCCCCGAGCACATAGCTCATGTATTTGTCGAGATGCATGTCGCGGATGAATCCGTAAAGCGAATAATTCGAACGGGAGGAAGCCACCGTCATCTTGTAGCCCTTGTCTTTAAGGTGCTCCAGCGTGCTGATCACATGCGGAAACGGCTGCGGCACGAGCTCCCGCTTGTTGATCTCGAAGAGGTCGTGATAGCGTTCGGCACATTCGGCTACCTGCTTGTCATCCATCTGCGGTTGAAGGCGGCGGAACGCATTCGGGAGAGTGAGCCCTATCGTGGCGGCGCACTCCTGCTCGGAACGCGGCGGAAGCCCCTGCGCCTCCATCGTCATCTGCAGGGTCTTGATGATATTATGACGGGTATCTCCTATCGTCCCGTCGAAATCGAAGATAATCAACTTTATGTCCATAAGTTCACACTACTTCTTAAAACCGCCGCAAAATTAGATATATTTTCCGAAATGATACATTATCTGATGGAACTGTTGCGGCTTAATCTATTTCATGCTTTTTTGCAGTTGAGCTTCAAAATCACATAGTAGTATGGAAACAAGATATATGCAGAAGGGTTTCAATGTTGCAGTAGCATCGCAATTCCGTTCAGGTTATAGTACATTTAAGGCAATCCGCTATAACCCGAAGCCGAGAATGGCCCGAGACAGTGGTTTTCCGTCTAGGTTATAGTGTTTTCAACGTAGTATGCTCTAACCCGGAATGGGTGCGCGGGTACGGGATGCCGGACATGCGCGCGGGACACGGTACGGGGTACCGGACCTGGAGCGTGGGACACGGTACGGGATGCCGGACATGCGCGTGGGACACGGTACGGGATGCCGGACATGCGCGTGGGACACGGTACGGGATGCCGGGCATGAATATAGGACGCGGAATACCGCAGTCGGAGCGCCGGAAGCTACTGTTCCCGCTTCGCGCGGGCGCGGCGGGAGAGTTCAGCCTGAAAGGCGCGGGCGTTGGCGTTGTGCTCGGAGAGTGTACGGGCGAAGATGTGTTTTCCGGAGAAGTCCGGATTGGCGCAGAAGTAGGAATTGCCCTTGCCCCGTGCTCCGCCGTAATCGGGATTCAGCACAGCCTCAAGCGCGGCCCGGGACGGGACGCATATCGGCCCCGGCGGAAGCCCAGTGTGGCGATAGGTGTTGTACGGCGAATCCACTTCGAGGTGCTTATGCAGAATGCGCTGGGGCTTATAATCAAAACAGAATGCGACGGTCGGATCCGCCTGAAGCGGCATCCCGACAGCAAGACGGTTGAGATACACCCCAGCAATGAGGGGCATCTCCGGCTCGTAGTTGGACTCGGCCTTGACAATGGACGCAAGGATGGACACCTCCTCACGCGAGAGCCCGAGAGCGGCGGCCTTGGAATCATTGTCCGGAGTCCAGAAAGCGTCCCAAGCCTCCTTCATCCTGCGCAGAATATCTTCCGGAGAGGCAGTCCACCATATCTCGTAAGTCGCCGGCACCAGCAGAGAAAAAGCGTTTCGGGAGCTGAAGCCGAACTCTCCGAGCAGAGCGTCGTCACAGAGAGCCTGATATACAGAAGCGGAATCCACCAGCATCTGGCTTGAAATCTTGGCCGCGATGTTCTGCTTGATACGGAGATTGCCGGCAAGGGTCAGTTTCACAGGAGTCTGCCAGCCGTTGTTGAACATACGGGCCACATACACGCTCGCGTCACCAGTGCTCACCGTGTAATGTCCTGGCTTGAGGTTCGCAGCGACTTTTTTGTTGCGGAAACTGCGCTCCAGACTCCGGCGGTCCTTGACAGCTGCCGCTGCGCAGACTTTCTCAAACACTTCCGGAGCCGAATCGCCCGGGTGCACGTAAATCTCTGCCGTCTTCTCAAAATTCGGGACTCTGTTGTCCCTGTACCAGGTCCAGCCGAAACCCACCGCCAGGAAAAGCGCCGCAAAGCCAAGGACAAGCAGACAGATCTTCTTCATCAGCGTTTCCTCAAATTAATCGTGTCCCCTTCCTCAAGGGCCTTGCCGATAAGGACAGGATTCATTTTCTGGAGAGCGGCGAGCCTGATTCCGAAACGCTGAGAAATCTCCCACAGGGTCTCCCCATCGGAGCCGACCACATAGCGGTCAACCCCTTTCTGCGCCTGGGCCTTCTTGCGGGCAAGATATACCCTTGTCCCCGGAGAGAGAGCCCTGTCATCCTGAAGATCGTTAAAGCGCAATATCTCCTTGAGGAACAGCCCATTGGAAGAGGCGATCGAAGCCCAGCTCTCCCCTTCTATCGCATATACGAAAGGTACCCCGTTCTGCTCGTAGACTTTGCGCCCGAGCGTAAAGCGCACATGCTCCTTATACTTGCGGTCTATAGTCTGCGAAGTGACCTGCACCGGCGCTTCCGCCTCCAAAGGCGGTGTCACCTTCACTTTTATGCCCTTGTCATATTCGTAGAGACGATAGTCCTCAATGATCGTGATGAGCTTCCGGGCATAAGAGGGGTCGGTGGCATAGCCGGCCTTCTTCAAACCCCGCGCCCAGCCCTTGTAGTCGGTGCTCTTGAGTTCGAAAAGAGCCTTGTAACGGTCTTTGCCCCTCAAAAAATCAGAATGATCCCGGAAAGACGCCTCCGCATTCGGGTACATGCGAAAACACTCGCGCGGCGCGTTGTCGTCAAACTTCATCTTCTTGCCTGTCCAGTCGTTGTGGCACTTGATGCCGAAATGGTTGTTGCCCTTGACAGCAAGGGCGGACAGACCGGCATTCGACTCCAGCATCCCCTGAGCCAAAGTGATGCTGGCCGGAACGCCGGTACGCTCCATCTCACGCACCGCGAGCGGGGCATATTTCTCAATATACGCCAGCCGCGGATTCTTCTCGGCACCGAAGGCCAGGAATGCCCCGAGGGCAAGAAACGCCGCAAGGGCGATAAAGGCAAATCGTTTCATAAGGTGCTAAGGTACTAAATTTCGACCTCATCTCCATCCCGTGCCACGATGGTATAGGGAAAAATGGCAGTACATTCAGCCTTGAACGCATCAAAGTCCACAATGCGCGAGGAAAAATGTCCCACAACGAGTTTCCCGGCCTCCGCCTCAACTGCACAGCGCGCCGCCTGTGACGTAGTGGAATGATAATATTTTTCCGCCTTGTCGGACATCGAGTCCATGTAGGTCGCCTCGTGATAGAGGCAGTCCACCCCGTGCACCCAGCCGGGAAGTTCCGGGAACGGGGCCGTGTCCGAGCAATAAGCATAAGACTTCGGGACAATCGAACTGTCCGCCAGGGCCGCCAGAGCCCGCTTGGGAGAGAGTATCTCGTCGAAGCGGTAGCCATAGCACTCTATCTTGTGATTGAGCGGGAAAGCGCTCACCTTCACCGCTTTGGACTCATGGATAACCTGCGGCCCGCGGCATTTTACGGCAGTGAAGATTATCTTGAACGCCCCGTCAGTGCCGAAAAAGGACTCATAGAACTTGACGATGGAGCCCAGGGCCTGCGGCCCATATATATATAGTTCGCCGGTCCGCCCATACATGGCCATGGATCGCAGTAGCCCGAAAAGTCCGAAGACATGGTCGCCATGGATGTGCGATATGAAAATCGCCTCAACTTTTGTGAATGAGATATGCATCCGCCGCATCTGGCGCTGCGCACCCTCACCGCAATCAATGAGAAACAAACGCCCGTGCACACAAAGTGCCTGGGCGCTTGGGTTTCTATCAGAAATGGGCATAGCCGAAGCTGTGCCCATTATCTTGAGTGTAAAGTTCATACCGGGGGATTACTCACCCTTGGAGAACTTCTCCTTGAGAGCGGCAAGAGCATCGATGTCGCCGAGAGTTGCCTTCTCGACATTGGCATTGACCCTCTTGACAGCCTTCTTGGTGTTCTCGGCCTCTGCTGCGGCAGCCTTTTCCTTGACCTCAGCGTAAGTGCGCAGGTGGGAAAGAAGGATGCGGCGGGTAGAGCGGCGGAGTTCGATGACCTTGAACGGAAGCTTCTCGCCTACTGTCGGCTGCTTGCCGTCCTCCTTGACAAGCTCGCGGCTGAATGCGAAGCCTTCGGCGTTGCCGTCGAGAGTGATATTGGCACCCTTGTCAGTGAGGGATGCCACGGTGCCCTCGACCACTGAGCCTACAGGGTACTTGGCCTCGATCTCGTCCCAAGGGTTAGGGGTGAGCTGCTTCATGCCGAGTGAAAGCTTGTGGTTGGCCTCATCGAAATCAAGGATCTGCACCTCGATGGTGTCACCAGGGGAGACGATCTCTGAAGGATGCTTGATCTTGTTCCAGCTGAGGTCGCTGATGTGCACGAGTCCCTCTACGCCGTCCTCAAGCTCGGCGAACACGCCAAAGTTGGTGATGTTGCGAACGACTGCCTTGTGCTTGCTGCCGACAGGATATTTCTCGCGGATGTTCTCCCAAGGGTTAGGGGTGAGCTGCTTGAGACCGAGGGAAATCTTGCGTGCCTCACGGTCGATGGAGAGAACCTGGGCCTCGACCTCGTCACCTACCTTGAGGAACTCCTGTGCGGAGTGGAGGCGAGGAGACCATGACATCTCGGACACGTGCACGAGACCCTCTACACCCGGCTCGATCTCCACGAATGCGCCGTAGTCTGCGATGAGGATGACTTTGCCCTTGACCTTGTCACCGACCTTGAGGTCAGGATTGAGGTTGTCCCAAGGATGAGGGGTAAGCTGCTTGAGACCGAGGGCGATGCGCTTCTGCTGCTCGTTGAAGTCAAGGACAACGACCTTGATCTTCTCATCGAGGGAAACGACCTCCTCAGGATGGTTGACACGGCCCCATGAGAGGTCGGTGATATGGATGAGACCGTCTACGCCGCCGAGGTCCACGAACACACCGTAGTTGGTGATGTTCTTGACAACGCCCTCGAGGATCTGGCCTTTCTCGAGCTTGCTGATGAGCTCTGCCCTCTTCTGCTCCTGCTCCGCCTCAAGGAGAGCCTTGTGTGACACAACCACGTTGCGGAACTCCTGGTTGATCTTGACGATCTTGCAGTCGATGTTCTGGTTGACGAACTGGTCATAGTCGCGGATAGGCTTGATGTCGATCTGAGAACCCGGCAGGAACGCCTCGATTCCGAACACGTCCACGATCATGCCGCCCTTGGTGCGGGTCTTCACGAAACCCTTGACAACCTCGTCGTTCTCAAACGCCTCGTTGACCCTGTCCCAAGACTTGAGGGTGCGTGCCTTGCGGTGAGAGAGCACGAGCTGGCCCTTCTTGTCCTCCGCAGACTCCACGTATACCTCAACCTTGTCTCCCACTTTGAGATCCGGATCATAACGGAACTCTGATACAGGGATGACGCCCTCGCTCTTGCCGCCGATGGTCACAACGACCTCGCGCTTGTTGAGTCCGGTCACTTCTCCCTCGACAACCTCGTTCTCCACTACCTTGGAGAGAGTCTTGTCGTATGCTTCTTCGATGGCTTTGCGGTCGGTGTCGCCATAGACGTCACCGCCTTCAAAAGCATTCCAGTCGAAGTCCTCAGGCTTCACGGAAGCGTTGAGCATGGTGCTCTTCTTCTCCGCCTTCGGAGCTTCTTCCTTGACGGTTTCCACCGCAGGCTTCACGGTCTCTACCGCAGGCTCTACAGGAGCCGCCGCAGCCACCTCTTTGTTTTCAATTTCGCTCATTTGTAAAAATAAAACAAACTATTAGTTGAACATTATGTAACATGCCGCCCGGGCACGCCCGGAATCAAAGCGCGCAAAGATAGCAAAAAAATCTGATAATCAAAGCATTTTCTTACGCTTGAAGAAATACCACACGGCAAGCACAAGCACGACCATGAGCAGAAGTATGAACACCCAGGCTAAAGGGCTCTGCGAAAGGGGAAGCCCCACATTCATCCCGTAGAAACTTGCCACAAGCGTGGCCGGCATGAGAAGCAGGGAGACGAAAGTGAAGGTCTTCATGATGCGGTTCTGGTCAAGGTTGATGATACCGACCACGGTGTCCTGCATATACTCCAGCCGCTCGAAAGTGAAGGTGATGTGATTGATAAGGGACGCGATATCCTGCAATATTATGCCCAGGTCCTGGCGGAAGTCCGGATCCTTGGGACAGAGCCGGCTCTTGAGCACGTTGGAGATGAGCCTCTGCTTGTCCACGATATTTTCACGGACATACATCGCGTTCTGCTGCAACTGGTTGATATCCAGAAGGAATTTTTCGTTTATGTCCTCCATCTGGTTGATGCGGCGGCTGAAACGCGACACGTCCTTGGAGATCAGCTCCACGATATCTGCATCCAGATCGACTCGCCTGTCCATTATGGAGAGGAACACGGTGAATCCGTCCGGAAACTGGTCCGGAAGAGCCTGGACCTTGAGCTGGAGAGTGTCGATGGACCTGAGGGGTATCTCCCTGACCGTGGTGAGAATCCCGCCTTCGATGATGAACGACACGGGGTCCATGAGCATCTGGTCGTCCGCCGGAGAAAGGAAGTTGGTGTTGGCGAAGATGACCCCGTCCTCTTCCGAGAAGCGTGACGAACTCTCGATCTCCTCGGCCTCGGCACGGCTCTGGATCTCCGTACCCAGATACGCCTCGACAGCCCTCTTCTGGTCTCCTGAGGGCTGCAGAAGGTCTATCCAGAGGACTGCATCCTTGCTGAGGACAGCAAGCTCCGTTTCAGACTGGCAGGATTCGATCTTGCCGTCCTGTCTGTAGAAAATCTTGATCATAAGCCTTCCGGTTTTGGGGGTCACATCATCCACGTCACGCAGAAGCGGGCGCGCAAAGATAGGAATATTTTGATGAAATTTCCTATATTCGCGCCCGCAAAGCGCTTGAATTATATGGGAATACTCGAATCATTGCTCACCGCGGTCTCACTCTGCGCCGATTGCTTCGCGGTCAGCCTGTGCTCCAGCGTGACACTCAAGAAGATAGAATGGAGGAGCGCGCTCGTGGTGGCTGTGGCGTTCGCCCTGATCCAGACAGGCCTTCTGCTTGCCGGCTGGGCTGCCGGGAGTCTGCTCGCCGGCGCAGTCCACACCATCTCACATATAATAGGATGCGTCCTTCTTCTGTATGTCGGTGGCTCGATGCTCCTTGAAGGCATAAGGGGGAAAGGTGAGGAAAGGAATCTCAACGGTCTCAAAAACATCGTGATAGGCGGCATCGCCACCAGCATCGACGCCATGGCCGTGGGCGTGGCCCAGTCCATGGGCGGCGGCACATCCATCACGCCGCTCGCAGTCTGCGTGGCAGCCGTCACCTTCATCTCGGTGATAGCAGGCATACTCGGCGGCAAAACGATAGGCTTGAAATTCGGGCGCATCGCCGAAATCGCCGGCGGTGCCGTCCTCGCCGGCATCGGGATCAGTTTCCTTTTTTAAAACTACTTCTTAAGGCTTGAAAATCTGCCGGTTGAGAATCGACCGGCCGAGAGTCAGCGAGTCGGCATACTCAAGGTCGTCACCGAAACCGAGCCCACGCGCAAGGGTGGACACCTTCACGCCGAGGCCCTCTATCTGACGGTATATATAGAAAGACGTGGTCTCCCCTTCCACATCCCCGCTCAGGGCGAGTATGACTTCCACCGGCCCTTCAGCCGACTTGAGCCGCTCCACGAGCTGGCGGATGTTAAGATCGGAGGGGCCCACCCCGTTGATCGGAGAGATTATGCCTCCCAGCACATGGTACACTCCCCTGTATTGTCCCGTATCCTCGATGCTCATCACATCGCGGACGCTCTCGACCACGCAGATGGTGCTGTGGTCACGGGACTTGTCAGCGCAGATGGAGCACGTGTCCCCGTCGGAGATCATCATGCAGGTCTTGCAATAATGCACATCATCCGCGAGGCGGTCTATCGCCGAGGCGAAGCGGTGTATGTTTTCCGATGGCTGGCGAAGAAGGTGCAAAGCCAAGCGCAAAGCGCTGCGGGAGCCCACCCCCGGAAGGGAGCTGATGGCTTCCACAGCGTCTTTCAGCAACTTGGATGGATAACGGTCAGCCAACTACCTGGCCTTTCCGTTGGACCCGAGCACGTCCACAATCTTGTGGATGTACATCTTCTTCATCTCCTCGCGGGCCGGCTTGAGGTACTGGCGCGGATCGAAGTCAGCTGGGTGCAGAGCGAGGTGCTCGCGGATGGCTGCGGTCATGGCGAGACGTGAGTCTGAGTCGATATTGATCTTGCAGACTGCGCTCTTGGCGGCCTTGCGGAGCTGCTCCTCAGGGATGCCGACAGCATCAGGAAGCTTTCCGCCGTACTTGTTGATGGTGTCCACATACTCCTGCGGCACTGATGATGATCCGTGGAGCACGATAGGGAAACCAGGGAGCTTCTTCTCGATGGCTTTCAGCACGTCGAAAGCGAGAGGCGGAGGTACGAGGCGGCCGGTCTTAGGGTCGCGTGTGCACTGCTCGGGCTTGAACTTGTATGCGCCGTGTGAAGTGCCGATGGAGATGGCGAGGGAGTCGCAGCCGGTCTTCTTCACGAAATCGATGACCTCCTCAGGCCTTGTGTAGTGGGATTCTTCTGAAGCGACATCCTCCTCGACACCGGCGAGCACGCCGAGCTCGGCCTCTACGGTCACATCATACTTGTGAGCGTACTTGACCACCTTCTTGGTAAGGGCCACGTTCTCATCATAAGGGAGGGATGAGCCGTCGATCATCACTGAAGAGAAGCCGAAGTCCACGCAGCTCTTGCAGAGCTCGTAGCTGTCACCGTGATCGAGGTGAAGCACGATCTGAGGCTTTTTCCAGCCAAGCTCCTTGGCATACTCCACAGCACCCTGCGCCATATAGCGGAGGAGGGTCTGGTTGGCGTAGTTGCGGGCCCCCTTGGACACCTGAAGAATCACCGGAGACTTTGTCTCGGCGGCAGCCTGGATGATGGCCTGAAGCTGCTCCATATTATTGAAATTGAATGCAGGTACGGCATAGCCGCCCTTGATGGCTTTTGCGAACATCGCACGGGTGTTGACCAGTCCGAGATCCTTGTAAGAAACCTTCATAAGACAATAATTTATTATAACAAATATTCTGTTTCCAAAAAATCGCGTAAAAATAACTATTTTTGCGGAAATCCACATATAAATGTCTGGTAAAGTTCTCATATTTTCAGCACCTTCGGGAGCCGGCAAGAGCACGGTAGTGGGGCATCTTCTCAAATCCCACCCGGAGTTCGAGTTCTCCATATCAGCCACTTCCAGACCCCCGCGCGGCATTGAGCGCGACGGGGTCGAATACTATTTCATGTCCGCCGACCGCTTCCGGAAACTCATCGCGCAGGATGCTTTCGTGGAGCACGAGGAGGTCTACCACGACCGCTTCTACGGCACCCTCAAGAGCGAAGTCGAGCGCATCTGGTCAAAAGGACACGTGATCCTCTTCGATGTGGACGTCAAGGGCGGGGTCAACCTCAAAAAATATTTCGGGGACGACGCGCTTTCCATCCTGATACTGCCTCCAAGCATGCAGGTGCTCGAAAGCCGCCTCCGCGGACGGGGCACCGACAGCGAGGAGGACATCCGCGAGAGGCTCGCCAAGGCCGAATCCGAGATAGCCTTCGCCAGAGGCAAGTTCGACCGCGAGATTGTCAACGACAGGCTCGAAGACACCCTGGCGCAGGCTGACGAGACAGTCAACAGCTTCCTATGCGCATAGCAGTCTACTCGGGGTCGTTCGATCCCCTGCATATAGGGCATCTGGCAGTGATGAGATACCTCAGCGGGATGCGTGAGTTTGGCCGCATCTACCTTGTCATCTCCCCACAGAACCCCATGAAAAGCCCGGAAAAGGCCCTCAACGCCGAGCAGAGATACAGCGCCGCCGTCGCCTCCGTGATGCGCCATCCAGAGCTGCGCGTCACGGTCGATGACATAGAGCTCCACATGCCGCACCCCAACTATACCATCAACACGCTTGACGCCCTCAAAAAGCGCGAGCCGCAGAACGAGTTCACCCTCGTGATCGGGGCCGACAACCTCCAGAACATACTAAAATGGAAGGACGCCACGCGCATCCTTGGCGAATACGGCCTGGTCGTGTACCCGAGGACAGGATACGACATGTACAAGATACGTCAGCAGATCACCGTCCCCTGCAGCATCGAGCTGATAGACGCCCCGATAGTGGACATCTCCTCCACCGAGATCCGCGAGCGCGAAGCGCGGGGCGAGGACATGTCAGCATACCTCATGTAAAATCATAAACCACAGATAATGAGAGCTATAACCATCCTTGCCCTCCTGCCCCTCATAGCAGGAGCGTGCAGCCAGAAGGTGGAGTACTTCCCCGCCGGACAGGCATCGGGAGTGAATCCCGACACACACCTCGTGCTCACGTTCAATGAAGAACCGGAAATCGGAAAGTCAGGCTTCATCCGCATCTGGGACGCGGTTTCGGGCGAATGCGTGGACAGTCTCGACCTCAGCCTCCCTTCAGGCCTCACCGAGAGCCGCACCTACGGCGATGACTGCGACTACACCAAAATCCCGTACGACTATTCCAGGGACTTCATCCCGACCAACCGCAACACCCTCCCCGGGACTCCTTCCGGCACGGCCGAGCCTACCCCGCGCGACATGCAGCTCACCATCATCGGGGGCTTCACCGACGGCTTCCGCTTCCACCCCGTGATCGTCCACGGCAACACCGCCACCATCTACCCACACAACAACATGCTCGAATACGGCCACAGCTACCTTGTCACCATAGACGAGGGAGCCATTGTATGCGGCAGTTTCAAGGGGGTCAAGAAAGGAGAATGGAGTTTCACCACCAAGGCCTCAGGCCCGGCAGACCTCAGGCACCTCAGCGTCAACTCCGACGGCAGCGCCGACTTCAACACGGTACAGGGAGCCCTGGACGCCGTGCCGGACTTCTGCAAGGACACCACGACCATAGAGATCGCCGCCGGAGACTATGAGGAGATAGTCTACGCGCGCAACAAGACCAACATCATCATCAAAGGGGCAGGCAAGGACGCGACCAAAGTCCACTATGCCAACAACGAGGTGTTCAATCCGCATCCCCTCACAGTCAAGACCAATGAATGGCCCGGGACATTCCCGTCACGCCGCGCCGCGTTCGCCCTTGACAACTGCAGCGACATCACAATAGAGAACATCACCATAGCCACGGACCTCAAAGGCCAGGCCGAGGGGCTTCTGCTCAACGGAGAACGCATCGCCCTCTACAACGTGCGCATAATCGGCTCCGGCGACGCCCTTCAGGCCAACGGCACCGTCTACATGCAGGACAGCGAGGTCATTGGGGACGGGGACACCATCCTCGGTCGCGGCAGCCTCTTCGCCTACCACAGCAGTTTCTACAACCACGGCGGACCGCTGTCATGGGTGCGCAATGTCGCTCCAGCCCACGGGGACGTGTTCGTGGAGTGCCATTTCGAGGGACTTCCCGACAAGCCGGCAGACTATGGCAGGACCAAGACCAACCACGGTACGGGCTACCCGGACGCGGAGTTCGTGGTAATCAACTGCACCACACGCCATTTCAATCCGGCAGGCTGGAGCAGCATAGGCTTCAAGAGCGCCAAGATGCTCGAATGCCAGACCCGCGACGCCGACAGCGGCAGGCTCGTGGACACCTCAAAAAGACACGAGTGGTCCCGCCAACTCGACCCGGTCAAGGACAGGAAGCTCATAGCGGACTACTCCGACCCCGCCTTCGTGCTGAACGGCTGGAAGCCTGAAGTCAGATAAGAAAGAAGCCCGGTTGACACCGGGCTTCTTGATTTTACATGTTGCAAACTTACTCCTCTATGCAGCGCACTGACATTGCATCAGCGCGGGCGGCAGTGCCCACAGGTGAAGCAGTCGTGTACGGGCTGACCTGAAAGGCTATCACGCAGGTAGCGACTCCCGGGTTACCGACAAGGGGCTCTGCGGCGGCATTGCCCCAATAGTTGCCCCACAGGCCGCTCATGGATCCATAGAGCATCCCATAGACACCATAGTAACGTGTGGCGGCCGGGAAGAAGAGGCTGTTGCCGCTCGCCACATTGAAGAACCACCCGTAATTGAAGTCATTGGCATCCACCACACCGTCCCCGTTTGCGTCGGCGACATCGAATGTGTCTATGGTCCAGGCGTAACCACCGGATGTAGTGAAAGTCTTGAATGCGTCAGCAGGCGGCACACGGTAACCCACAGGGCACGGGTCATAACAGGATTTCGCCCCCTTGTTGGGGTAGGTGTCAGTGGCCTTGTCCCGCACGTTGCCTTCCGGATTGCCCCAGAGGGCGTCCATGGACTCGGAGAGCCAGTCCTGGGATGTGGCGGCAAGAGCCTGGCTGGCGATGCAGACCGTAGGATTGGCTATGGCGAACTCCAGCGTGTTCTGTTCGGAGGAAGTCCACGAAGTATGGTCAATTTTCACCTCCTTGCCGTCCTCATCGTAGAGCGGGGCTCCTACAGTCTTCGTGTCCCCGGTGAGGGTCGGAGAGGCAGGGAACGGATCTTTGCGACCCCACTGATACAGAAAGCCATAAGGCTTTACATCCGCTTTCTCTCCGAACTTGGAAGTCAGTGCGCCGAGGTTCATGTTCATGACACGGTAGCCAGACTTCAGCCCGTATGTAAGCACTTCATCCTCGGGATACCATATATGCCAGCTCCAAATGATGTTGTCATCCGCGTCAAGGGCGGCGATGAGAGCATTGCCCGGCTTCCCGGATGAAGTGAAACTTATCTTCCCGTCAGCATAAGAGACAGCGCTTACAAGGCCTTTCTCTGTCTCCCAAACGAGTTTAGCTCCGGCTGGAGCGAGGGCGGCGGGCTTCGCCAGCCCTTCGATCTCGGCACCGTTGCCACGCACCGTGGCATCAAACGAATAAGTCCCGGCTTCTGTGATCAGATAGCAGTTGGCTGTGCCGTCATGGCTGAGATCCACTGTTTTGTCTTCAGGCTCCGGCTCCGGTGCCGGGGTCGTGTTCTGCTTGTTGCAGGCGGCGGCGAGCATAATGGCTAGGCCGCAGAAAAGATAAAAGACCTTCTTCATGATAATAGGATAATTACACTACAGCAGCAAATATAGAAAAATTGGAATTATTTTCGCATTTTTACCGCAAGTAAAATATCTTTATGCTACGGAAAATCATCCTATGCGCCACCGCCCTTTGCGCGGCCGCAATTTGCGTATCGGCACAGACGGCAGAAAAATACACCCCGGACTACAGCTGGGAAGTTCGGGCAGGCTGGGGCTACGCTCCGATTTCCGGCCTTGTGCTCTACGCCTTCGGGGCGCTCAACCACATCACATCCGATGAGACCGAAGGCGGAAGCGACAGCGGAATCGCCACCGGCGATCTGTCACTGGACATGGCACGTAAACTCAACCGCTGGCTTGCAGTCGGGGCGGACCTCAGCTGGAGCCGCTTCAGCGGAAACGGAGATGACGGACGCGACCATATTATGGACATGTACGCCGTCATGCCTCAGGTCACCATGAATTATCTGACAAAAGAGAATCTGACCCTATACGGCAAGCTCGAAGCCGGCATAGGCGTCATAAACTTCGACTGCTCAGGCGCGTCCCTGTTCTTCGCAGCACAAGCCTCCCCGATAGGAGTCACCTTCGGCCACAGGTTCTACGGTTTTGCAGAACTGTCCGCAGGCACCCTCTATCAGGGAGGCAAGATCGGCTTCGGTTTCCGGTTCTGAGAGGCTACCAGTTTCTCGGATCTTCGCCGAACACCTTCTCAGCAGAGTAGTCAAGGGCCTCTTCGGCTGTCATCTCGCGGAGTCCGGGCCATTTTGAGCGCGTGCTCATGTCAGCCCGCAGCCCCCTGTTGCCATATTCATACAGATGCAGGTCAGGGCTGGTGGCAGCATAAGGCATGCCCCATACCGTAGGCCAGCCGAGAGGATCCATCTCGTCACAATAGTCACTGTTGAGAATCGCCACCTTCGGATAGTTGTGCCAAGGCCGGCCTATGGCTATGCTGCGCCCGTCATCACCCTGACGCGGGCTGTTGCCGCTATAGGTGAAACGGCAGCGGTCAAACACGAACCCGTATTTCTGGTCTTTCGGGGTGGATGGGGCAGTAATCCAGCCACCGCCCCAGCTGCGGATCTCGCAGCCCTCAAAAAAGCCGATTCCGCCACCATATATATAGTCAGTACGCCCGATCACCAGACAGTTCTCAAAATAGCTGCGCTTACCGGATGTCCAAAGGTATATGGTATCCTGATAGCTTGATATGACGCAATTACGGAAAGATGTCCTGTCGGCGCAGACGGTGATTGCAAGTGCCTGACCGACCGGTCCCGCCGTATTGCGGATTGTGAGGTTCTCAAAAGAGCAGCCCTCACCCATGATTGTCAGAGTTGCGGAGGTCCGCACCAGCATGGCGTTGCCGCTCCACTTCGGCCACACATCCGCAGGCAGTTTATTGCCCGTCTGGGGGCTGTTACCGTCATACATGTGGTAACTGATTATCGTCCCCTCCCGGCTCTCCCCTACAAAAGAAAGATTTGTCTTTCCTTCCGGAATGATCAGTTTCTCCTCATCATATACGCCATCCTTTATATATATGACGAACTTCTCCCGTGAGCAGACCGGAGCGGCATCGATGGCTGCCTGAAGCGTGGCGTAATCCCCGCTCCCGTCCTTGGCCACCACAAGATCCGCAGCGACTTTAGGGTTGTCCGATGAGAGGGACACTATCACCAGCTGCCCGGGAACAGTCTCGATGTCATACAGATAGCCATGAGGCACCTCAGGTCCGTGCAGATCAGCCTCGGGGCTGACCATCGGCCGGAGTATCTCCTGCGCCGCGAAGAGAGGATTAGAATTTTCAGAGCCGTCCTTGACTTCCTTGAGTCCCTCTCCCTGGAGTTTCCAGTAAGAGCGGATACGCAGGTTCCCTCCTATCGTCGAGCGGATCACAGCCTTCTGTAAAGTATTGTCCGCCCACTCGATGTCCTCGATATCGAAGCCTCCGCGGGCACGAAGCCCCTTGATGGAGCCGGCATGCCAGGCATCAGGCAATGCGGGAAGAAGATGCACAGCTCCATCGTGGCTCTGCATGAGCATCTCGGCGATTCCGGCGGTGCAGCCGAAGTTCCCGTCTATCTGGAAAGGCGGATGCGCGTCGAAAAGATTAGGATATGTTCCGCCTCCCTGCCCTTTCTGAACCTGCGGATCCACATGGTTGAGCTGGTCCTTGATCATCTTGAATGCATGGTTGCCGTCCAGCATCCTGGCCCAGCAGCACACTTTCCAGCCCATTGACCAGCCGGTAGAGGCATCCGTCCTCTGGATGAGAGTGTTGCGCACAGCATCGAAGAGCACCGGAGTGCGGTACGGGGAGATCTGGTATCCCGGGAAGAAGCCCCACAGGTGGGAGATGTGGCGGTGATGGTCGTCCGGGGAATCCCAGTCCTGAGCCCACTCCTGAAGCTGGCCGTAACGGCCCACCTGCATAGGGGTGAGCCTGTGGCGGAGAGACTTGAGGGTGTCGCTGAACTCCTTGTCCAGCCCGAGAAGGGCGGAAGCCCTCTCCACATTGGAGAAAAGATCTGTCACGAGCTGGTTGTCCATGGTCACTCCGGACTGGAGGTTGCCGCTCTGCGAGCGCGGCCTGTTCTCCGGAGAATTTGAAGGCACCACGACCATATAGCCGGTGTCCGGATCCTCAACAAGAAAATCCACGAAAAACTCGGCGGCACTTTTCATTATAGGATAAACCTCTGCGAGGTAATCCTTGTCACCGTTGTACAGATAACGGTCCCACAGGTGCTGGCAGACCCATGCTCCTCCAGTAGGCCAGAGACCGCAGTAGGAATAGTCGAGAGCCCCGGTACAGCGCCAGAGGTCGGAGTTGTGGTGCAGAACCCATCCGCGGCAGCCATATTGCCTGCGGGCCGTCTCGCTCCCGGACTCCGAGAGTTCCTTCACCATCCTGAGGAACGGCTCGTGGAGTTCGGCAAGATTGGTCACCTCAGCAGGCCAGTAGTTCATCTCGGCATTGATGTTTGTCGTGTAGTTGCAGCACCACGGCGGTGAAGTGTGCCTGTTCCATTTGCCCTGGAGGTTTGCGGCCTGCCCTCCCGGCTGGGAGGATGAGATGAGCAGATAGCGTCCATAATTGAAATACAGGGTCACCAGATTGTTGTCCGATGTCCAAGGAATCGCTATCGTACGGTATGTCGTGGTCTTGGAGTCTCCGTCATAGTCGGATGCGAGTTCGAACTTCACCCGGTCGAACTGTTCCTTGTATGCCGCGATGTGGGCGGCTTTCGCCTTGTCGTAGCTGCGCGAGGAGTTCTTCATGTAGGCTTCGCAGCGTTTCACAGGATCAGCGGAGAGATCGCGGTAATTCACGAAATTAGTAGCTATTGACACGTATACAAGGAGTTGCGTAGCGTTCTCCACCTTGAGGGAATCCCCGTCGGCGCCTACAAGCCCGCCTTTGTTGACGGCCTTGACCTCAGTACAGTACTTGACCGCTCCCTTGATGAAGTCGGTGCTGCCGCTCACGCCTTCCATACGCAGCACCTTGCCTTTTGCAGTCGTAACGGGTGAAGGCATAGGTGTGCTGAGCGAGAGGGAGCAGTTGAGCGCACCCTTGCGGGAAGCGGTGATGCGCATGATGATGAGTTGGTCGGTGAGCGAGGCGAAAGCCTCCTGGACATACTGGACATCCCCGACCTTGTACGTGGTCCTGGAAACGGCATTGTCAATATCCAGTTCACGGCAGTAATCGCTGTACCCGGTATGATCCGGGAATGTTATGTTCAGCGAGCCGGCGGTCTGGTACGGGAGTTCGCGTCCCACCGGGGACAGGAGTTTCTTGTCGGCAATTTCCTGCGCCTCCTTGGACTTCCCGGCCCAGATGAGCTCCCGGACCTGCTGAAGATACTTCGGACCCTCGGGGTTGTAGTTGTTATAAGGCTGGCCGGCGGAGATCGTCTCCTCGTTGAGCTGGATCTCCTCCTTTTCCGGCCCGCCGAACACCATTGCGGCGAGACGCCCGTTGCCTATGGGGAGCGCTTCCTCCCAATATGCCGCGGGGGTGTCGTACCACAGACGGTTGCGCTGTCCCGAGGCCGGAGCCACAGAAAGCAGCAGCGCCGCCGCGGCAGTGATGGTTGTCAGGATTTGTTTCATCTGATTTATGTGGTATTATTTCCTCAAATTTAAACATTTTTCAAATAATTTCACTACCTTGTAGGGCGAATACAGTATCACAAAAAATCACCATGAAGAAGTGTATCACCTTATGGGCTTGCGCAGCGGCGCTTGCCTTCCTTGCCGCCGGTTGCGCCAAGGAAAAAGACCCCGTTCCGAGCGATGCAGTCAACCTCAACGCAGCAGGGCAGACAGCCAACAGTTACATCATCGCCCCAGGAAAGACATCCGTCTTCTCTGCCCAGTACAAAGGCAACTCCACCACTGAAGAAGTTGGCGAGACCGTATCCGCCGACCTCCTGTGGCAAGACGCCAAATCCCTCATCGAAGAACTCTACTATGTCCCTGACACCAGACAGATTGTGGTCAGGACCGGCAATACTGTCGGCAATGCCCTCGTAGCCGTCCGTGACGCGGAGGACAAAATCCTCTGGAGCTGGCACCTCTGGGTAAGCGACTACGACCCGGCAGCAAGCCTCTGGAGCAGCCCGGCCACAGAAAACGGAACCGTATGGAAATTCATGGACCGCAACCTTGGAGCCAGCAGCGCCAAAGCGGGAGACTGGAACAGCAAGGGCCTCCTCTACCAGTGGGGACGCAAGGACCCGTTCAAGAGTCCGGCAGCATTTACTGTACAGAACGAAGACTACTCATACTCAGCCGACGGCGAACCGGCCCTCTACACCATAGACAACAAGGCCATCGCCACCACACCATACAAAGACGCAGAAGGCTTCGGCTCATACGAGAAGAGCATCCAGAACCCTACAGTGTTCTACAAAGTCATGGAGGAGGAACTCGAGGACGGGACTAAAGTCAACCACCCGGCATCCAAAGACTGGAGGGACACTTCCGACGATGACGCCTGGGGCGGAGTGAGCCTCACCAAGTCAATCAACGACCCTTGCCCTCCGGGATACAAGGTGCCTGTCCTCGCAGCCAACGGAGACCACCCGTACTCATGGCATGACTTCAGCAAGGCCGAGTGGGACGCCACCAACTTCGGCATCACCCAGGACGGACAGTGGTGGCCGGCAGCCGGCACACGCGTCAACTACAGCGGCGGCCTCGACTACCCTGAAATCAACCCTTACGGTGGAATGTGGCTCGGCACAGCCGGAAAGGCCAGCGACGACCTTGTAAATTATCCTTCCCTCTACGGAAGATATACTTTCATCATCAAGACCAAGCGCATGTATAATAGATACGACCAGAAGGACGCCCGTTCGCAGGCCCTTTCTGTACGCTGCGTAGCTGAATAAAGCGCCCGTCACAGCATTAAAGCCGTTCTCCACTCCGGGGGACGGCTTTTTTATGTAACTTCGCGCCATGATTTACAGACAGCTCACGAAAGAAGAATACGATGATTTCGCAGGCAGAATCCTTTATGAGGACAACCACCTGCTGGTAGTGGACAAAAAAGTCGGGGAAATAACACAGGGGGACAAGACCGGGGACGAGTGCCTCGCCGAGTCCTACAAGGCATTCATCGCGCAGCGCGACAACAAACCGGGACAGGTATTTCTCGGCGTTCCTCACAGGCTGGACCGCCCCGTATGCGGCATCTGCATCCTTGCCAAAACATCAAAGGCGCTTGAGAGACTGACGGCGATGTTCAGGGACGGGGAAATCCACAAAAAATACTGGGCTCTCTGCTGCGAGAGACCACAACCACCGGAAGGACATCTGGAAGACTGGCTGGTCCGCAACGAAAAGCAGAACAAGACCTACGTGGCAGCATCCGGCGCCAAGGACAAGCCGCGTCCGGATGCAAAACTGGCCAGACTCAACTACAGATATATCCTCAGCACAGACAGGTATCATCTCGTAGAAGTCGAGCTCCTCACCGGCCGGCATCACCAGATACGCTGCCAGCTGAGCAACGCCGGTTGCCCTATAAAGGGGGACCTCAAATACGGCGCACCGCGCTCCAACCCCGACGGAGGGATCTGCCTGCAGGCCCATGAAATAAGCTTCATCCATCCGGTCAAGAAAACGCCCGTGGACATAACAGTGCAGACACCTGCCAGCTGGAAGGGTGTCAGACAAGCCCTGAGCGATGCCGGATTGAATACTCCCCCGGAGTCTCACCCATATTCAGCTTGAACGCCATACCGAAAGTCACGCTCGAGTTGAAGCCCGACCTCTCAGCCAGCTGGCTGACAGTCAGACGCGGATTTTCCCGCAGCAGTTCCACGGCATACTGCACCCTGTAGGCGTTTACGAACTGACGGAAGTTCTTCCCGCTCATGGTGTTGATCGTCTTGGACACATACGTCTTGTTTGTAAAGGCGGCATTGGCCAGATCCTGGAGAGAATAGTCAGGATCAAGAAAAGGCCTGCCGCTCTCCAGTATCTTCATGATCCTGCCGTACAGCGTCTGCATCCTTTCCAATTCAGCCTGATCTTCACCCTTCACGGCATCTGCCGACATGTCGGCGGCGTTACGGATCATTTGCTTGACAATCCTTTCCTTGTCCGCACTCATGACAAGACATCTCCCCGACAGCGAACGGTAGAACAGGACGGAATACAGGCCCGCAGCCAGCAGCGCGATCGGAAGCACAGCCCAAGGACGTCCGGAAACAGCCTTCATGGGCATGACCGTCATGAATACCGCGAAAGAGAGCAGCAGCCTCGAATGAGACTCTATCGACCTCCACACGGCCTGAGGCTTGAACAGGCTGCGCAGCACCGAACAGTGCTCAAGGAACCTGAGAAAGTCATACAGCAGCACCAGCAGCAGGCACACCGAGACATAGAAGGACGGGGAGAAATCAAGGATGAAAAACACGGCCTCCACCGACAGGATCAGGACGGAGAACACAAGCCACGTCCTGGAGTCCTCGTCAGCAAGCGGCTGTAGTGCGAGCAGAATCGAGGCGGCAAGGATGGAATAGACAGCCGTGTCCAGGATCAAGCCCTCTTCAGGCCAGACCAGAACCGCTGCCACAGGCACGATCATGCAGGCCACAGAAAGCACACGCACCACCATAGTAATAGAGCAGATACCGAACATTGACTTCATATTGATGTCAACGAATATAAACTAAAAATCCCGCGCTGACAATCCTCAGCGCGGGATCAAACCGATATTTTTATGTTTTATGGGGTCTTTTTATCTTTTTTATCACCCTTTATAGTGTCGAAGCCCTGGCCATAGACCCCGGTCACGGAATTGACAGAAATGAACGCATTGGAATCAATCCTGTTTATATACTTCAGAAGTATGTTCAGATCCGTTTTGCGTGTGATTATCATCAGCACCTGCACACTGTGCTTGGTATACCAGCCCTTGCCGTCAAGCACAGTCACTCCCCTGTGCAGATCTCTCACCACCGCATCAGCTATCTGCTCATATTTAGGAGACAGCACAAACAGCTGCACGGACTGTCTGGATCCGGACAGATACAGATCCACGACAGTGCCGTTGGTCAGCACAAGTATGAAACCATAAACTACGGTCGTGATCTTGTCCGCCCAAGGCATCGGTGAACCGTCCGGCATATAGGAAGGGATGAAAAAAGATGAAGTTATGATGACCACGTCCATCATGAGTATCATCCTGCCAGGAGAAACATTCCGGTATTTGTTGACTATCAGCGCAATAATATCAGTTCCCCCAGTACTTCCGCCCTGAGACATCGTCATCCCGATGCCAAGCCCGGCCATCATTCCTCCCATGATAGTACACATCAGTTTCCCGTTTCCAAGAGCAAGAATCTCCACAATATCATGCGGTATAGCCGTCTGAAAGAAGTTGAGGCACGCAGATGCAAAGACTATGGCATAGATGGTCTTGCCCCCGAAGCCTTTCCCGAGTATGAAAAACGATGTGATCAGAAGCACCGCATTGATTACAAAATAACTGTAGCCGATCTTTATTCCGGTAGCATACTGTATGATGGAAGAAATACCGGTCACACCACCTCCGATGAGATTGTTAGGCACCAGGAAAAGCGACCAGCCCACAGTGTATGCAAGAAGGCCTATGGTTATCAGGGTATATTCCTTGAGCCACGTCCAGATTGTCCTTTTTATGAGTGGCATAGACTACTGCTTTTTTTTGCCCAACTTCATCCCGGTCTTGATCTCCTCAAAACCCTCGCCATAGACATTGTTCGTCGGGGATACTGACATGAAAGCCCTTGGGTCAGTCTCTTTGATGACCTTGGTGAGCGCCGGCAGCTCCCTCTGGCTGATGAGGATATAAAGGACGTTCTTGTCTTTTTTTGTAAACCATCCCTGCGCCTTGAGCACTGTCACACCACGGTCCATATTCTTGATGATATGATCCGCGATCTCCCCATACTTGTCAGAAAAGACCATCAGCTGATACGATGAGCGCTTTCCGCCCACCACAGTATCTATCAACATAGAGAAGACGCACACCTCCTCAAGACCATAACACATGTCCGAGAAGTTCTTTCCCGGCAGGAACAGAAGCAGGGAGCAGATTATCAGGTCGGCTACAAGAAAAGTCGTGCTCAAAGACACCGGCCAGTATTTGTTGACCATAAGTGCCACGATATCAGTACCTCCCGTACTTCCTCCGTAGCGCAGCACAAGTCCTATCCCGAGCGCTTCGAATGCACCGGCAACGATGGGGATAAGTACACGCTCCTGTATGTAAAAGAATCCCCCGGGCACGCAGTGCAGCGTCTGGAGCCTGGAGACCAGCCCCATCGCCAGAGTGGAAACGACAATGCAATATATGGTCTTGAAGCCGAACCCGATTCCCATAAGCATGACGGCAATGATGATGAGAACAGCATTGATTACCACATAAGAGACTTGGGCCTGTATCAGACCACCTGTAGCATATTGGATGATGGTGCACAGACCCATCATTCCACCGGCGGCCATCCCGTTGGGAATCATGAAGCACTCCCAGGCCATGGCGAAGAAGAAACAGGCTATCGTGAGTATAAAATAGTCACGGAGCACTTTCTTCACGTCGATTTTCCCGAATTTGATCTTCATCTTTATTTCAACACGACATTGATGATCCTTCCCGGAACCACTATCACCTTGACGATACTCATTCCGGATGCCCATTTTGAGGTCTGTTCCATGGCGCGCACTTTCGACTCGACCTCGGAAGGGGAAGCGATTTTCGGCATATCGACTGTGAAACGCACCTTCCCGTTGAACTGGACAGGATATGTCACATTGTCCTCGGCGGCATACGAAGCCACGTACTCAGGGAAAGAAGCTTCAGCCACGCTCCTGGTATGTCCGAGCGCGTGCCAGAGTTCCTCGCATATATGCGGGGCGAACGGACAGAGAAGAACAACCATCTTCTCAAGAATCTCCCTCTTGCTGCACTTCAACGATGTAAGATCGTTGACCGCTATCATGAAAGCGCTTACAGTGGTATTGTAGGAGAAATTCTCTATGTCCTCCTGCTCTTTGGCTATGAGCTTATGGAGAACCTTGAGTTCCTCAGGTGTAGCCTTCTCATCAGTCACAAGCCACTTTTCCCTGTCGTAGAAAAGTCTCCAGAATTTCTTCAGGAAGCGGTTCACACCGTCTATCCCCTTGGTATCCCATGGCTTGCTCTGCTCCACAGGACCAAGGAACATCTCATAAAGACGCAGTGTGTCAGCCCCATAAGTATCACAGATGATATCCGGATTCACGACATTGTACATCGACTTGCTCATCTTCTCCACAGCAGAGCCGCACACATATTCGCCGTTCTCCAGCACGAACTCGGCGTCGGCGAACTCGGGACGCCACTTCCTGAACGCCTCGAGATCGAGCCTGTCGTTGTGCACAATGTTGATGTCCACATGGATCTCGGTAGTGTCGTACTGGTCCTTGAGCCCCAAGGAGACAAACCTGTTCGTCCCCACGATCCTGTAGACGAAGTTGGACCGGCCCTGGATCATACCCTGATTGACCAGCTTGCGGAACGGCTCGTCCTCGCACACATAGCCGAGGTCATAGAGGAACTTGTTCCAGAAGCGGGAATAGATGAGATGTCCGGTCGCGTGCTCAGTACCTCCGACATAGAGATCCACATTCCTCCAATATTCGTCAGCCTCCCTGCTTACCAGCGCCTTGTCATCATGAGGGTCCATATAGCGCAGATAATATGCGCTTGAGCCGGCGAATCCCGGCATGGTGCTCTTTTCAAGCGGATAACCCTTATATGTCCAGTCCTTTGCACGGGCGAGCGGCGGCTGTCCGTCAGGTGACGGCTTGAATGAATCTATCTCCGGAAGCCTTAGCGGAAGTTCTGATTCCGGCAGCGGCATAGGGATGCCGTCCTTATAATAAATCGGGAACGGCTCGCCCCAGTAGCGCTGGCGAGAGAATATGGCATCACGGAGGCGGAAATTCGTCTTGCGGCGGCCCAGTCCGTGTGCCTCCACATAATCCTTTGCCGCTTCGATGGCCTTCTTTACCGGCATCCCGTCAAGGAAACCGGAATTGCACATTATGCCGTCCTTGGCATCGAAACTCTCCTCGGATACATCGCAGCCTTCTATCAGAGGGATGATCGGAAGCCCGAATTTCTTGGCAAAAGCATAATCCCTACTGTCATGGGCAGGAACGGCCATGATGGCTCCCGTCCCGTACCCGGCAAGTACATATTCGGAAATCCAGATCGGGACCTCCTTTCCGTTCAGCGGATTGATCCCATAAGATCCGGAAAACACCCCCGTCACGCTCTTTGTCTCCGCAAGACGCTCACGCTCAGTCTTCTTCTTGACATAGGCGATATATTTTTCCACCTCCTCGCGGCATTCCGGAGCCGTCAACTGACCGACAAGTTCGCTTTCCGGGGCAAGCACCATGAATGTCACACCGAAAATCGTATCCGCCCTGGTAGTGAATATGGTCACTGGCAGATGACGTTCACCGCACACGGTATCAAACACCATCTCGGTCCCCTCAGACTTGCCTATCCAGTTGCGCTGCATCTCCTTCAGGGAGTCGGACCAGTCCAGAGAATCAAGAGAGTCCAGAAGCCTCTGGGCATACGCGGAGACACGCAACTGCCACTGGGTCATCTTCTTCTGTTCCACAGGAAAGCCTCCACGTACGCTCAGCCCGTCCTTGACCTCGTCATTTGCAAGGACCGTCCCGAGTCCTTCGCACCAGTTGACCGACGTCTCGCCTTGATATGCAATCCTGTATTTCATCAGGATGTCCGATTTCTCCTTGTCCGAAGCCTCAGCCCACAGCTGTGGAGTCACCTCTTCATATCCGGTGGTCTCGAACTTTCCCACAAGTTCCGAAATCGGGCGGGCCTTGTCCTGAGACGGGTCGTACCAACTGTCAAACATCTTGAGGAAAGCCCACTGCGTCCACTTGTAATAATCAGGATCGCAGGTGCGCACCTCCCTGTCCCAGTCATAGGAGAACCCTATCCTGTCAAGCTGCTCACGATAGCGGGCGATGTTGCGCTCCGTGGTCACCTCCGGATGCTGTCCGGTCTGGATAGCATACTGCTCTGCAGGAAGTCCGAAGGCGTCATACCCCATCGGATGCAATACATTGTAACCCTTCAGTCTCTTGTACCTCGAATAGATGTCACTTGCTATATAGCCCAACGGGTGTCCCACATGAAGCCCCGCTCCCGAAGGATAAGGGAACATGTCCAGCACATAGCATTTGGGCCTTGACTTGTCTTCCGTCACCTTATACTCCTGTTCCGCAGCCCAGACGGCCTGCCATTTGCTCTCGATTGACTTGAAATCGTAATCCATATCTTTTATTTTCTCCTTTCCAGTTTGAAATCCACATACAACGACATCTCGCACTTGACTTTCTTGCCGCGCACACGGGCCGGCTTCCAGTCCGGCGAGGCACTTATCACCCTGACAGCCTCCGCGTCAAGAGCATCGCTCACCCCGCGTATCACCTTGACATCCCTTACCTTGCCACGCTCGTCTATCACGAAGTCCACCAGCACCCTGCCCTGTACTCCGGCCTCGACCGCCTCACGCGGATAGCGCAGATAGACATAAACCCACTTGCTCATGAAAACGGACGGATCAGCCGAACCGAGAAAAACCGGCTTGACATCACACTCGTAGTAAGGCACGACATCTTCGTCTTTCACATATTTCCGTCCTCTTTCATCCTTCACCCTGAACCCGGGCTTGGCACCGTTGACGAGTTCGAGAGTGAAATTGTAGATATACTCAAGCTCCCGCTCCATATCATCATATTCAAGCACGGAAGCGGTATCCTTGTCTGTGTTGTATTCAGGATACATCCCGGTGGTGAAGAATATCGACGGGATGCCCTTTTCATAAAAGGCCCTATGGTCGGAACTTACAGGCTCAAGCGAAACAAGTTTCGGCTGCAGAGGCTGCAAAGTCCCGGAAAGCCTCGTCACTATCGCATTAAGATCCTGATTGGATGAGGTATAAGCATAGAACCCTGAAGATCCCGTACCGAGCATATCAAGATTGACCATAGCGTCAACGTCAGCCGCACCGGCAAAAGACCTGTTGAGAAAATACCAGGCTCCGGCCCCCATCTCAAGGGAAGAACCGAAAGCGGCAATTATCACCGAACGGCGCAGCAGCACGCTGTTGGTCTTGAGTTTCCGGGCAAGCTGCATGAGCATTGCGAGTCCTGAAGCGTTGCCGTTGGCCCCATAATATACAGTCTGGCGTTTCTCCCCGTTCACCGTGATCTCCGTGGTGCCGAGATTGTCAAGTCTTGCACCTATCACAATATAATGGTCACGAAGTTCCGGATCATAACCGGGAATGAACCCTATCACATTCCGGGAGCGGAGCGTATCCCCGTTCTCCTGCCTGAGTCCGAAAATTTCCCCTTCTTCCCCACTGAGCAGGTCAATGCCGTAAGATGAAAGAACCTCAGAAACATATCTGGCCGCTTCCTTCTCCCCTTCCGATCCGGCCTTGCGCCCTTCAAGCATTGCGGATGAGAGATAAGCCACCTGCTCTTTCATGGCAGTCACAACTTCACTGTCATCCAGATCACGCAAGTCCGCACTTGCGAACTGCGCTGAAGCGAAGACAGGAAATAGAAACAACAACAATATATAGAGCCGTCTCATCATCGTCCAGCATTTTCCAATATCCATGCATCAGGGCAGAATCCGCTTTCCCGCACTGAACGGAGCGAAGCATAAGCATCGGCAAGCTCGTCACATGGACAGATCCCCACAGCGGTAAAGCCATTGAGGTACCTTATCTTGACAGCAGCATAACCGGATTGCACGGCACTTTGGAGACACTTGTCCGCATTGCCGGCATTGCCGAACGCCCCGATGATTATGTAGTAACGGCTGGAAAGGGAATCCCTGACATCATCAAGCAGACGCCTGGCCTGCACCACCGAACTTCTTATGGCCCGTATGGAATCCAGTATTTCGAGAGAGTCAGTAATCTGCTTCTGCATCTCCTTGAGTGAATCCAGACGGTTGCGATGTCCCTTTTCCTGCTGCTCAATATAGAGCCTCTTCGCTTCAATCTGGTCAGACGTCGGACGGCCCGCCATCTTCCGGAAAAGATCGCAGCCGCTCAGCAAAGGCAGGACAAGCACAAGAAGAACTACTACCGACAACTTATTCATAAGATGCAAATTTAGCAAAACTTTCAGAAGTTGTCTTATATTTGCCACCGTATGATTATCCGACTTTCACTATTAGCTGCCGCCGTGCTGACATGCGCTGCCGCAACCGCCCAGATTAAAGAATACCCCGTTCCGTTCCCTAAGCCGATAGGCCACGGTACGGACACCGTAAGCGTTGTAATAATCGGGGATGTCATGATGCACAGCCGGCAACTGGACTACAACTGCAGAACCTTTCTCGAAGGAATAAGCCCTGCGCTCCAGCAAGCGGACATAGCGATAGCCAATATGGAATTCTCACTCGGAGGCCCTCCCTACAGCGGCTATCCTGCATTCTCCGCCCCGGACGAATACGCGGAATATATCAAGGAAGGCTGCGGAGTTGACATATTCTTGACCGCCAACAACCACATACTTGACAAGGGCAGAAAAGGCCTTGCTCGCACACTTTCCATATACGACAAGATAAGAGTAAAACATACCGGAGCAGCATCCGACAGCACAGCGCTCAATGATAATTATCCTCTGATGATAACGAAGCGAGGCATCAGACTCGCCGTCATCAACTTCACATACGGCACCAACAACCCCGTCGGGAACAAATCAGGATGGCCGACAGTAAACATGATGCATAAAGACAATGTGCGCGCCGCAATCAAAAAGGCAAAAGACAGAAGAGCAGACTTTATAATAGTCATCCCACACTGGGGAACCGAGTACAGCCTCTCGCCGGACAAAAGACAAGAAGAATGGGCCAGTTGGCTCGCCACTGAAGGAGCTGATGTAATCATAGGTGCGCACCCGCATGTGGTTCAAGACAGCACACACATAAACGGCATCCCCGTCATCTATTCACTAGGCAACGCCATATCAAACATGAGCGCTCGCAATACAAGGCTCGGCCTCGCTGTAGAATTGACGTTCACGCACAACCCGGCTTCAGCAGAAAAGGAAATGTTCGAACCCAAACTCAGATTCCTATGGTGCACACTCCCGGGCACCTTGACAGAAGGCTATAAAACCATATTCTGTGATGAATGGACAGGCCGGAGAGAAGAATGGATAAACCCGGCAGACTATGACAACATGCTGGTCACGCTGTCGAGAGTGAGGGAGGAGACGGGGATAGAATAAAAAGAAGAAGTCCCGGGGAGGGTCGAATGACCATCCTCGGGACTTCCGAAA
>ERZ808240.14-NODE-14-length-223537-cov-10.192047_pt1 | contig 223537 bp, 174 predicted proteins | sample MGYA00521084_ERZ808240 | MGnify/ENA primary metagenome ERZ808240 (study PRJEB31516, sample SAMN03275571) | gut metagenome | biome: mammalia-associated habitat; material: feces | host: Papio cynocephalus | place: Kenya | collected 2012-08-06 ...
TAGCTTTTTGGGTACACCATATCGTTTCATCTTTTATGACGACCTGCACTTTGCCACTGTCTTCCGGCATATTGTACAGGAGGAATTGAACTTCTCGATCCATAATAGCCACATTGTTAGCCTCAATCAGCTAAATATTTGGAGGCAATTCTGAAATTGTCCCTCAACTTGGGGGATAATATGTCAAACCGCGATTTGGTGTCCCCACCCCAAAAGAGGCATTGTGCTACAAAGGTAGTGAGTTTTATGGACTTGATTGTTATCCGATGTACTTCCGATGGGACATTTTCACATTGACCTGATTCACTTTCGCATAATGAAGGGTGGTGTCGATTTTGACGTGGCCTAGAATACATTGGACTTGTTCTATTGGCATACCTTTGTCTATGGCCATTGTGGCGAGGGTTCGGCGGAATTTATGTGGGTGAATTTTGTTCAGTCCAATGTTTTTGCCTATTGTGCGGAGTCGAACTTCAACTCCGTTGATTGTCAATCTGTTGTTTGGACTGGATAGTGAGACAAATAGGGCTGGGTTTGTGTCTGTCCGGCTGTCAAGGTACTGCTGCAGGTGGATCTTGGTTCTGGCATTGAAATATACTTCACGCTCCTTGTTGCCTTTTCCGAAAACTATGCATTGACGTTCGTGGAAGTTCAAGTCGCTGCGGTTCATTCTGACGAGTTCTCCAACTCGCATTCCGGTGGAGGAGAGCAGGTCAATGAGGGCAAGGTCTCGGATTTCTGTACAGTTGTCACGGAGTTGTTCGAGCTGTTCATCTGTTATGGTTTCTTTTACCAGAGTGTCGGTTCGTACTTTGTGGATTCTGCGTACCGGGCTTTTAAGTATGAGGTCTTCATCTTCAAGCCAGGAGAAGAAGCTGGAAAAGATCCTGCGAATGTTGTCAACGGTGACTTTACTGAGGTGGCGTTCCTCTTGATATTCTGCAAGATAAGTGCGGATATCATTAGTTGTCATTTCAGATACAGGTTTCTTTACCGTGCTGAACATTTTTACCATTGTTCTCTCATAGTATGCGAGTGTCTTTGCAGAACTGCCTTCTATCTTCTTTGCGGAGATGAAAGCGAAAAGGAGTTCCGAATTTGCTTTTCTGGCGGATTCTTCTGACGTGTCTGCCGGAATTATGTCCAAGTCGTCCAAATTGTTGATCAGAAGTTCTTTAAGGCTTGAACATTGGACTGTGTCAAAGATTGCTCTTGCTTGTTCCAATATGGTTTCTATGAATTTTTCTTTCATCGTTTTTTGGACAATTATAATGAAAATTTCTTGTGAGGAGGAAAAATGATAATTTCTCGGAATTCCTTGTATCGCATATTGCTTAAAACAACTATTAAAACAATTGGAGGGGACAAATGCAAAAACCTTAGGTGGCTCTATTTTACTGAATGTTAGTCGCGACGAGCTTCTACCTCTCTTGATGAATGGTCAAGCTTCGGTTGTTAATATTTGATTCTGAAATAGTCAAGGAGATTCTTGTAATAGTCCTGTGCTGTCAGGCAGGTGTCTGTCAGGTAACCGGGGAATGTTTTCCATTCGTGCAGACCTCGGTAATAGAACATCTTCAGTTCGTCCGTGATGATGAACGGAACGATGTTGTGGTTCAGGCATTCCTTGAACATTATCAGACGCCCGACTCTGCCGTTGCCGTCCTGAAAGGGATGTATTGATTCAAAACGCTGGTGGAAATCGAGTATGTCCTCAAACTGGATATTTTTTTTGTCTCTGTATTCTTTTAGTAATGCACGCAGAGCACGCCCAACATTCTGAGGGGATGTCGTTTCCATACCGCCCACTTCATTAGGTATTCGCTTGTATTCACCGACCGCAAACCATGATTTTGATGCATCGGATGTCCCACTTTTCAGTAATAGATGAAGGCTTTTTATCATGCTTTCAGTCAACCGTTCTTTTGCGTGGTCAATTATAAAGTCGATGCAGCGGAAATGATTAGTGGTTTCAATGATGTCATCCACCTTAACAGCGTTGTCCGTGATTCCTATCGTGTTGGTCTCAAATATGTAGCGGGTCTGCTCTTTGGTCAGTCGGCTGCCTTCGATGTGGTTTGAATTATAGGTCAAATCAATTTGAGTACGATGATATATGCCGCCTTTGATTCCAGATTCTTTTTGCTCGCGCAATGCTCTCAAAAGAGGAGATATCTGGATTTTTGCATTTTTGCGTTGAGGAAGAGGCGCGTCGGCAGGTATACTCCATGATTTGCCGACAATCTTTGCTCCGGCGATTTTACCTTGAATGCAATAGTTCCTCACCGTGCGCTCTGCGATACCATGAGTTTCCGCGTATTCTTTTGTTGAGATGTAATCCCTATCTATCGGCATAAATAAGATTCAAAGACCGATACAAAGATAAGATTTCTTGCCGTTGTCGGCAAGAAACAAGGTGTTTTTCAGTCGATTTATATGAAATTTTGCCTCGGCATATCTTCGATGTAGTCGAAGTAGCCAGCTACGGTTCGTTCCAGCTGGCGGATTTCCTTTTCCTGAAGATAGTTCTTCGCGATGCTTACATCTGATTTCAGAATACGGCCGTCCGGGGAGTTCTTCCAGGTCGTCAGCCCCATGTGTTCTTTCGTGTGGTCTGCTTTTGTATAGACGATTTCCGCAGCTGTCTGACCTGTGATGGCGTAGTGGAAGCGGTTTTGAACCATCGCGTAGAAATCCCTTGTCGTCTGCGAATTCCGGTCGTAGTCTATGCTGCATTCAGCGTAGATGTCTGTAATCTGCTGCCAGATACGGCGTTCACTTGCACGGATGGAGCGTACCCTTTCGAGCAATTCCCTGAAGTAGTCTTTCCCGAATATAGCGGTACCTTGCTTCAGGCGCTCATCATCCATTGCAAAGCCTTTGCGGATATATTCGTTTAGAATCTTCGTTGCCCATTGGCGGAATTTAGTGGCCTTGGCGGAATTTATGTGGGTGAATCTTGTTCAGTCCAATGCTTTTGCTCTCTCTTTGAAGCAATGATAATCTACCACTTAATTCATTCATTCTCAACGATTTTGCTCCAAATGTTACTGATTTTCAACTTTTTGTTGTATCTTTGCTATGTATTGCTTAAAAGTGAAGTTTGCAATCGAATTAACGGCAATGATATAATCATCAGTTAGATCTATGAGCACGCATGTGGTAATAATGGCAGGTGGTGTAGGAAGCCGTCTTTGGCCGGCAAGCACACCTGAGCACCCCAAACAGTTTCTGGATCTTCTTGGAGTGGGGAAGTCTATGATAAGGCTCACTGCTGAGAGGTTTTTGAGCGTATGTCCTCTGCCAAACATGTGGGTTGTGACATCCGCTTCTTATGCCGATATTGTGGCCAAGCAGCTTCCTGAGATCCCAAAGGATCAGATCCTGTTAGAGCCTGTAGCCCGTAACACTGCACCTTGCATAGCTTATGCCTGCTGGAAGATACGTCGCAGAGATCTGGATGCCAATGTGATTGTCACCCCTGCAGATGCCCTTGTGCTCGACAAAGAGAGATTCTCCATGATAATAGGCAAGGCTCTTGAACATTCTTATGCCAATGGGAGCATTGTCACTATAGGGATACCACCTGTGCGTCCGGAGACGGGCTATGGTTATATATGTGCCGAGTCTGCCACCACAGGAGAGGTAATAAAGGTAGAGGCCTTCAAGGAGAAACCAGACCTTCATACTGCGGAAGAGTATCTCAAAGCCGGAAATTATTTCTGGAATGCTGGGATTTTCATATGGAAAGTCTCTACAATTACGGAGCAGATACGTAAGTATGCCCCGTCTATAGCAAGTGTCATGGACAGTCTTGAACCGGCTATGGATACAGCAGGCGAGGCTGAGGCACTAAGGCAGCTTTTCCCGACATGTGAGAAAATATCCATTGACTATGCAGTGATGGAGAAATCCGACATTATCTACACTGTAGCTGCTGATATAGGATGGTCCGATCTTGGGAGTTGGAGCTCGGTGGGAAGCCATCTTAAGTCCGATGAGGCAGGCAACAGTTCGGTCTCCGGTAAGGAACTTCGTCTGTTCGGGTGCGAAAATTGCATTGTGCATTGTCCCGATACGGATTCTGTGGTCATATCTAGTCTCAAAGACTACATTGTTGCTGCCGGCGGCGGCAACATACTTGTCTGCCCTGTATCTCAAGAGCAGCAGATTAAGGAATTTACCGCCGGTTTAGTAAAGTGATATTATGCGAATAGCAATAGTTGGCACTGGCTATGTAGGGCTGGTAAGTGGGACATGCTTTGCAGAGATGGGCGCTGATGTGACCTGCGTTGACGTGGATGCTGCCAAGATTCAGCGTCTGCTCTCGGGTGATATACCCATTTATGAACCTCAGCTTGACGAGATGGTCGATAGAAATGTAAGGGAAGGACGCCTGCATTTCACTACGGACCTCGCTTCATGCATAGGTAATGTTGAGATTGTGTTCAGTGCTGTAGGCACGCCTCCTGATGAGGACGGGAGCGCAGACTTAAGATATGTCCTTGAAGTGGCCCATACGGTAGGGCGACAGATGAACGACTATGTACTACTTGTCACCAAGTCGACTGTTCCTGTAGGTACTGCCGCAAAAGTAAAGGCAGCTATAGCTGAAGAGCTTGCCCGGCGTGGAGCTGACATCCCATTTGACGTTGCATCCAACCCGGAATTCCTCAAGGAAGGCTCGGCCATCAATGACTTCATGAGACCAGATAGGGTAGTTGTGGGCGTTGATTCGGAGCGAGCCAAGAAACTTCTTACCAGACTATACAAGCCATTGATGCTTAAAAGCTTCAGGGTTATTTTTACCGATATAGCATCTAGCGAGATGATCAAATACGCAGCGAATTCTATGTTGGCGACACGTATTAGTTTCATGAATGACATAGCTAATCTGTGTGAGAGAGTTGGTGCGGATGTCAATATGGTAAGACAGGGGATTGGCTCTGATACTAGAATCGGCAGCAAATTTCTCTATCCCGGATGCGGGTATGGAGGAAGCTGCTTCCCGAAAGATGTCAAGGCTCTGATCAGGACTGGACAAGGGGAAGGCTACAGAATGAGAGTGCTTGAAGCTGTCGAGGAAGTGAATGAGGCTCAGAAAGAGATTGTTTTCGATAAGCTCGACCGCATATATGACGGAAAACTGGCAGGACTGAACGTGGCTCTTTGGGGACTCGCATTCAAGCCTGACACGGACGATATGAGGGAGGCGACCTCTCTTGTTACAATTGACAAACTGCTTGGTTCCGGCTGTCGGGTTACCGTCTTTGATCCTGTGGCGATGAATGAATGCCGCAGAAGGATAGGGGAGAGGGTAAAGTATGCTTCTGATATGTATGATGCAATCAACGGAGCTGATGCCTTGTTGCTTCTGACCGAATGGAAGCAGTTCCGGCTGCCGCAGTGGGACAAGGTCAAGAGCCTTATGAAGCGACCTGTGGTTGTGGACGGAAGGAATATATATGATTACGACGCAATGTCTGCCGCCGGATTTGTGTACTCTTGCATTGGCAAGAAGAATAGCCTATGATGATAACAGAAGAGAGACCTCATTTTAGGACTGTCATAATATCGGACGTCCATATAGGAGCACCGCATGCCAAAGTCAAGGAAGTCACTGAATTTCTAGGATCAGTAGATTGTGACAGGCTCATAATGAACGGTGACATAATAGATGGCTGGCAACTGAAAAACTCAGACGATAAATGGACTGTGATGCATTCCGCATTCTTCAGAGTCATAATGAAAATGATGGAGAAGCATGGCACAGAGGTAATTTACGTTACCGGCAACCACGATGATTTCCTCGATCCGCTTGTACCTTCCAAGATGTTCAATATAAGCTTGGTACATGAGTATATCATAAGAGAGAAAGACCATTCATACGTCGTGATACACGGTCATGCATTCGACAGTATAACATCCCATTTCAGATGGATTGCCAAGCTCGGTGATATAGCCTACAATGCACTGCTCAAGTTCAACAACGTATGGAACAAGACTCGCCAGAGGCATGGAAAGGAATATTATTCCCTGTCAAAGGTGATCAAGCACAAAGTAAAACAAGCGGTATCGGCAATGTCCGGCTTCGAGCAGGATCTTGAAGAATTTGCAAAAGCAAAAGGCTGTGATGGAATCATCTGCGGCCATATACACCATCCCGAGGACAAATATCTTCGTGGTGGGATACATTATCTCAACTCAGGTGACTGGGTAGAGTCTCTTACCGCACTTGTAGAAGACCAAAATGGTAATTGGAAAGTAGTCAAGTTCTCAGATTTCGTACACCTGTCATGAGATATCTTTTCATTATTCAAGGAGAAGGCAGGGGGCATCTGACCCAGGCCATGACAATGGAACGGCTGCTTACGGCAAGAGGGCATGAAGTTGTCGAGATGCTTGTAGGTAAAAGCGAGTCAAGGTCTCTACCCGCATTTTTCACAAAAGGCGTTAAGGCTCCTCTTACGTGCTTTGAGACGATAAATTTCGTCACTGCCACTAAAGACAAGAAGCCGGACAGCCTTAGAACGATACTGTTCAATATAATGGTATCGCCCAAGTTCTTGCCTTCAATATCGATGATCCGCTCCAAGATGAAAGACCTCGGTGTGGACGTTATAGTCAATTTCTACGAATTGTTCGCGACAATAGCTCATGAGCTGTCTCTTACAAAAATCCCGATGGTAAGCATTGGCCACCAGTTCCTTTTCTTGCATGAAGACATGTTGTTTCCGGAGTTTGGATTTGAGGGACATTTGGCTCTGAATCTGTTCTCTATGGCCATAGCGCGTGGATCTTCAAAGTTGCTGGCACTCTCATTCAGGGCTATGAAGCATGACAAGAGGCACAAGATCAAAGTCGTTCCTCCGCTTCTGCGCCCGGAGGTTCTATCTATACGCAATACTTCGCAATTCTACAAAGGTGACTATATCCTCGGCTATATGCTGAATGCCGGTTTTGCAGAAGAGGTAAAGGCTTGGCATAAATCTCATCCGGAAGTCCCGCTGCATTTCTTCTGGGACAATGCATCCGAGGCCCCAGTAAAAGTCGTTGACAAGAACCTGTCCTTCTACTATCTTGACGATAAGGAGTTTATACGTCAGATGGCTGGGTGTAGGGCATATGCTTCTACGGCCGGCTTTGAGTCAATTTGCGAAGCTATGTATCTCGGGAAGCCGCTTATGATGGTGCCGACGCATATAGAGCAGAAATGCAATGCATATGACGCCACACGCTACTGCGCGGCAGTAGAAGCTAAGGAGTTTGACTTGGGGATATTGTTGGACTTCGCAAATAACGGCTTCCATGAGGATCTCAATTTCCCAGGTTGGGCCTTATCTGCTGAAGAGACTATTGTGAATGAACTTGAACATCCCGAGGAACTTTAGAAGATTAATGTCAGTAGGCAAATACAAGGAAATACTGAAGATTGGTGTACCCATCATGCTTGGGCAGGCCTGCGTCATAGTACTGGCATTTGCCGACAATATAATGATCGGCTGGCACAGTGTGGACGAACTTGCAGCGTCTTCATTTGTCAACAATATTATGAACCTGTTCATTCTTGTCCAACTTGGATTTGCGAGTGGACTGACTCCTGTGATCGGAGCACAGAACGGGACAGGTAATCGTAAAGGGATAGGGAATACACTCAAGAATGGATTGGTACTGAATCTTTTGATAGGAATTGTAGGGTTAGCCGTACTTGGGATATTGTATTTCTTTCTTGCCGATTTCGGGCAGCCGGCACATCTGCTTCCGCTCATACGGCCCTATTTTATAATCGTAGGACTGTCTACGTTCTTTGCTGCTCTTTTCAATGTTCTCAAGCAGTTTACCGATGGTGTGTGCGCCCCAGTAGTTTCCATGTGCTTCCTAATGGGAGGCAATATCCTCAATATATTAGGGAATTGGATTCTTATCTATGGAAATTGCGGCTTTCCTGAACTTGGACTTTCAGGAGCTGGGATAAGCACTCTCCTTGCCCGTATCTGCATGGTAGTGGCATTTGGACTGTATATATTCCGCTCACGCAGGTTTTCTGGGTATATTTCCTGGGTTCGCAAATCCTTGCTGTCAAGAGTGAAGATGAAGCATTTCTTCTCTCTCGGTTATCCGCTTGCCCTGCAGATGGGGATGGAGACTTCCACATTTACCTTCAATTCTATCATGATCGGATGGTTAGGAGCAACTGCTTTGGCAGCCCATCAGGTGACCTTGACTATATCACAACTGTTTTTCATGATGATGCAAGGACTCTCGTTTGCAATCTCCATACTTGTAAGTGGAGCCTACGGACGTAAGGACTATGTCGGTCTGCGCGAATATGCGCGAAAAGGCTACTTCTTGATTCTTTGCATATCTGTCACATTGTCGGTGCTCATCTATCTGTTCAGATATCAGGTTGCCGGTTTCTTCACCTCTTCCGAAGAGGTGACATCAATTGCAGTATCACTACTATTCGTCCTCTTTACATATCAGTTCGGGGACGGTCTGCAACTGTGTTTTGCCAATGTCTTGCGAGGGATGCAGGATGTGAAGCCAATCATGAATGCAGCTTTCATAAGCTATTATATAATAGCAATACCGGTCTCGTATCTACTTGGATTCAAGGCCGGTATGGGTGTCGTAGGAGTATGGGCTGGATTCCCAGTAGGTCTTACAGCAGCGGGGCTCTTTTTCTATTTCCGCTACAGGAAAGACATTAGACGGTTGGAAATCTGACGCAGGAGACAGCTATTGTCGATCATTATCACAATAGCAGGCCGCTTATTCATCGACAAGACAGGAATCAAGGTCAGCTGTAATCTGAGCCTTGTCCATTTTCTGCCCGATAAAGACTATTTTCTGCATCCTGTCTCCGTATTTGGGATCCCAGTCCTTGAGGATGGATGGATCCTGACGAGCCATGTTGATCAACTCTTCTTCCGGAGCCGTAGCATACCATTGTCCGGCCTGACGAAGCTGTATCTGCTTGCCTGCCTGCTCAAACAGATATGACATGTCCCTATTGTCAGAAAAATAACACAGTCCTTTAGCCCTGATGACGCTCTTGGGAAGAAGCTTGCTTACAAAGCGATCAAACTTGTTGATATCAAGTGGCTGTCTCCTATAATAGACGAAAGTACCGATACCATATTCTTCTACTTCTCCTCCTTCATGTTCGTGATGATGGTGAGAGTGCCCTTCTTCATGCTCATGATGATGGTCTCCATCGTGTTCATGATAGTGGTGCTCATGCGACTCGTCACCATGTTCGGCTTCGTGTTCGCGATGCTCTTTCTCGTGCTCGTGATGTTCCTTCTCATCTTCGTGGTGTCCGTCATGTTCATCGGCATCACCTTCTATGCCCCTTATCCATCCGGCTCCTGCTTCAGTGGCTCTGAAATCAAACAAGTGGGTGTTAAGAAGCTTCTCGATATCGACATCGGCGTAATTGCATTCTATTATCTCGGCTTTGGTCTGTATCTCTCTGAGAATCCTCTTGATCCTTGAGAGTGACTCCGGACTTACCTCTGAAGCCTTATTGAGCAGAATGATGTTGCAGAACTCAATCTGCTGTATGATAAGGTTCTCGATGTCTTCCTCGCCTATATCTTTGCGGGAGAGGTCCTCTCCTGAACCGAACTCGCTCTCCATGCGAAGTGCATCAACTACAGTCACGATGCAGTCAAGCCGTGGAATCCCAAACTCGGTATATACCCCACCTATTGCAGGCATCGAATTGATGGTCTGGGCAATTGGTTCCGGCTCGCAGATACCGCTCGCCTCTATGACTATATAATCGAACCTGTCCTCCTTGATAAGCTGTGTTATCTGATCCATAAGATCTGTCTTGAGCGTACAGCATATACATCCGTTTTGAAGAGCAACAAGGCTATCGTCCTTCTGTCCTACCACTCCACCTTTCTGGATAAGGTCAGCGTCTATGTTAACCTCACCTATATCATTGACAATCACAGCAAAGCGTATACCTTTGGTATTGCCGAGAATCTTGTTGACCAAAGTTGTTTTGCCGCTTCCGAGGTAACCGGTGAGCAGCAGTACTGGCATTTCTTTCTTTTCCATTTCTATAAATAATTAGGTTTCCGACCTCACTGTATTAGCAGATAAGCTCCGGATGGCAATAGGCAAAGCCACAAAAGAAGAGATGTAGACAACATTCTCATGGATGTCTGACTTCACTTTGAGCCGGCCTACTTGTCATGTGGCACTCTTCAAAAAATAATCCAAACTATTGAGGTCTCGGTCTTTTTTTGTACTTTTGCGTCCGATTGCGAGAAACTCTCGCACAATTTGTACGATCTTAATTTTAAGCATATGAAAAGAATAGTACTTGTCCGTCATGGAGAAAGCCAGTGGAACAAAGAGAACAGGTTCACCGGTTGGACAAATGTCGATCTTAGCGACAAGGGTGTAGAGGAAGCCTGCAAGGCAGGAGAGCTTCTCAAGGCTTCGGGCTTTGCATTTGGCATAGCATATACCTCATACTTGAAGAGGGCAATCAAGACCCTTAACAATGTACTTGACAAACTCGATGAAGACTGGATTCCAGTAGTGAAGACATGGCGTCTTAACGAGAAACACTATGGAATGCTCCAAGGACTCAACAAGAGCGAGACAGCAGCCAAATACGGTGACGAGCAGGTACATATATGGAGGCGTAGCTTCGATGTCGCTCCTCATGCAGTAGAGGAGAACAGCCCTGCCAATCCTGCCAATGACGTGCGTTATGCCAAAGTTCCTGACTGTTATCTTCCCAGAACAGAGTCCCTTAAGGATACCATAGCCAGAGTTATGCCTTTCTGGGAGTGCGAGATCTTCCCGAGACTCAAGGTTGATGACGATGTTCTCGTTGTAGCTCACGGCAACAGCCTCAGGGGTATAGTAAAGCATCTCAAAGGTATCTCCGATACAGACATAGCCGCTCTCAATATTCCTACTGCAGTACCTTATGTATTTGAGTTTGATGATGACCTCAAACTCGTTAAGGATTACTATCTCGGAGATCAGGACGAGATCCGCAGGAAGCAGCAGGCCGTTGCCAATCAGGGCGTTGCCAAATAGTTATATCCTGTATGCTGTCCGAGAAGAGACAGTACATTATATAAATCTAGAAGCTGGCCGAAAGGTCGGCTTCTTCGTTTTGCAGCCGTCAGATGCGTTCTCCCATAGAACTATTTAAAGCTTTGGGGTCGTCCAAACTGATATAACTGTATATTACTAATCACATGTTACTAATCATAAGCGAATTTACAATAAAATCTTACTATCCTTAAGAAGAGGCTAAGATAAATCATTTTTACCTTTTTCAAGGTAGCTTCTGAACGTTTTAGAGGATTGTTATTAAAAAAGCAAATTTATTTTCTAAATTTTAATTACGTTTTATATACATGACATACAAACTATTACATAGATAATACATAAAAATGATAATAATTTTCAAGAAAAAGTTTGGTGTTTATCCAAATTTCCGTAAATTTGCAGACGAGTTAATGATGAGGTTCTCTCATTCATGACTCGTTGGTTATTAGTTTTAGTGTTATTAATTATGTGGTTAGTGTGAGTATTCCCGCGTGATGCGTCATTACTCAACGATTTAAAAAGGTCCTACTTAAAAGTAAGGCCTTTTTTTGTTGTATATTGTTGAGTTATCTTATGGCCGCGTCGATCAATCTCCTCTTGCCAAGTGGGTTGGACATTGTCATTGCTGAGGTGAAGTTGTAGCGGAATTGCCGGCACTACGGCTGAAATTTACCAAGACAACCCCTCCGAAAACAGTCAAGCAGGCGAGTATCTTGGCAAATGTCAAAGTGTCCATGCCGACAGCTATGCTTATGGCAATGGCCATAAGAGGCTGTGCGTATGAATACATGCTTACAAGGGTTGGACGTATGAGCCTCTGTCCTACAGGAAGCAGGGAGTATGCGACAAATGTTGCAAAGAATACAAGTATAAGAAGCTCCATGTACATCCTTCCTGGTACAGCAGCATAATCTATTGTGACTAACTCTTTGGCTGAGAAAGGCAGAGACATCAGTACACCAAAGGTGAAGATCCATTTCATGAACTCTGCAACAGAGTATTTTGATATGAGAGGCCTGAATATTCCGAGATACAAGGCAAAGCTTATACTGTTGACAACCATGAGGACTATTCCTCCAGTGGAGGTCGTGGCAGTACCGCCTTCCGATACCGTGCTATTGAGTATGAGGTAGATGATACCCGCAAAACTGAGGAGAACCCCTGCAGCTTTCTTTAATGTGACAGGTTCTTTAACTGCAATGGCCGCTATGAACATCGTGTAGATGGGGGACATCGAAGTGATGATAGAGCAGTTCATCGGAGTAATATGCGGTATTGCCGAGAGAAAGGTATACTGTGTCAGGAAGAAGCCAAGCACTGATGCCACGAAGATCTTGGGCAGATCTCTGAGAGAGACTCGTTTCGTCGGTTTTATGAAGGAAATTATCCAGAACAGACTGCCAGCAACAAGTGCTCTAAGGCAGAAAAGTGTAAGCGGAGAGAAAATATGTCCGGCGGAGAGGTCCTTTGTTGTCACGATATTGACCCCGAATATAGCATATGCCGTGAAACATGCTGCATGCCCGAGCAAGGTGTTTTTGTCTTTCATTTCGATTCTATTTGAACGTCCAGATTTACTGGGGTGCAAAAGTACTAATTTCCTGCAACTAGGATGAATTTTTCCGTGCAAATCGCATTCATAATCCATACTTGAGTACCGCAGCATTACACTGTGACGAGCAGTATGACTCCGCTAATCCCTATATAGATATATATAATGTAGCTAAGTATACGTGTGGGTAAATGCTTGTATATCAACGCTCCTATGGCTGTACCTACAACAACGCCCCATATTCCGTACGCAAAATCCCCAAGCACGGCCTTGGTCACGAAGCCGTTTGCCGCTCTGAAAATACTCATGCAGGCATTACCGACAAGGAAGAAGCACTGGCTCATGGCCATGTAGTGCTGCTTATCCTGTTCCGAATTGAGGAAATAGATCACTGCCGGTGGGCCTTGCATCCCAAAAAAACCACCTAATACGCCAGCAACGGCTCCTGTCCCAATCTTAAAGGGGAGAGTTGAGGGCATCCGTATACGTTCACTGAAAAATATGAAATACAGACTCGTAACTATCAATACGACACCGAGTATGCGCCTTATTGCCTCGTCGTCAAGATGCCGCAGTACTGACACGCATATAGCCGATACTGCCGCGAAGGTTATGAGAACGGGCATGATACGTTTCCATCTTATGTACTTGTACATCTTCACCACGACAATCAGAGAAGAACTCATAGCAAGCAGTCCTGACAGGGCCGTGGCCTCTCCGTAAGATGGCGTGAGGAAAGGGAGCATGGTCATGATGAAGACCCCGAATCCAAAGCCGGATGTCCTCTGTATGATGCCTCCCGCTATGCAGAGCATGAATATAATGACGACATCACTCATCTTTCCTTACATTTGGTACAACAAAGGCTACTACGATGCATCCGATGACCCCGGCAGCTCCGACAATGGCTTTCAGAGTCATCGTGTGAAGGAAAAATGTCACCGAGACGCCTACCATTGCCGCCATAAGAAGGATTATCCCTATCTTCCTGCCTATCGACAGTCCTCCGGCTCTGCGGTATTCTCTGATGTAGCTGCCGAGAAACGAATCAAGAAGCTTTTTCCGGAGTCTTGGGGAACTCTTGTAGAAGCACCATGAGGCGAGAAGGATGAAAGGGGTTGTAGGGAGGCCGGGCAGCACAATGCCCAAAGTGCCCAACCCCACTGCAACACAACCGCAGATTATGAATATGTACCTACTCACGGCTCTAAATATTGCTTGTGGCCTTACTACGCTGATTATTGCTTGTAATCTCCTTGAAGAGCCCTTCGCAGCCTTCCTTTATCTGATTGAAAGCTGTCTTAAAATCCCTTGTATACCAAGGATCTGCAATGTCTCCTCCCTTGTCGGAGTGATCCCTTAGTCGGCTAATCTTGCCAAGAGGGTCTCCTCCTACTATACGCATCATATCCGCAATATTGGCGCTGTTCATACCTATAAGCATATCATAGGAGTCATAGTCGGCTCTTGTCATCTGCCTTGCCTGCCTATGAGGGCATGGGATAGAGTTCTCGGCCAATACTTTTTGGGCTGGTGGATATACGTCATTGCCTATCTCTTCGGCCGAAGTGGCAGCGGATGCGACAGCAATTTCGTCTTTGAGTCCGTTCCTGTCAATGAGATCCTTCATTATGTATTCAGCCATAGGAGATCGACATATATTCCCAAGGCACACGAACAATATCTTCTTCATATCTGCAAAAATAACAAATGTCCAAAGCATCGACAACAATACATGCTATTAGCAAGCGGGAGGGGAATCTTCTTTTGCCTATTCGGAAATTTCGGCTAAATTTGCACTCCGTTAAAAGAACAGTGATAAATGAATACTAAATACGTCTTCGTAACGGGAGGTGTCGCTTCTTCCCTCGGAAAGGGAATCATCGCAGCGTCATTGGCCAAGTTGCTTCAGGCCAGAGGCCTCAGGGTTACAATTCAGAAATTTGACCCGTACATCAACATCGATCCCGGCACATTGAACCCATATGAGCACGGAGAATGCTATGTGACAGACGATGGAGCGGAGACGGATTTGGATCTCGGCCACTATGAGAGATTTCTCGGTGTGCATATGACCAAGGCCAACAACGTGACGACAGGCAAAGTCTATTTCACCGTTATCAGCAAGGAGAGGGAAGGCGCATATCTCGGCAAGACTGTGCAGATCATACCGCACATCACTGATGAGATCAAGAGACGAATGCTCCTTCTGGGTCAGAGTGGTCAGTTTGATGTGATCATTACCGAGGTCGGAGGTACGGTAGGAGACATGGAGTCCCAGCCTTTCCTCGAAGCCATAAGACAGCTCCAGTGGGAGATGCCCGAGGAGGATCTAGCGAGCATACATCTTACTCTCGTACCTTATCTGAGGGCGGCAAAGGAGTTAAAGACCAAGCCTACACAGCACTCTGTCCAGATGCTTCAGCAGGCAGGTGTTCATCCGGATGTAATCGTATGCCGTACTGAGAAAGAGCTTACGCCTGAGATAAGGCGCAAGGTCGCACTCTTCTGCAACGTAAAGCCCGGACATGTAATACAGTCGATAGATGCGCCTTCTATATATCAGGTTCCTCTCAATATGGAAGGAGAGGGATTGGATGACATGATATTGTCGCATTTCCATATGGAAGACCTTCCGAAGCCGGATTTCCGCAACCTGAAAGCTTTCCTCGACAGGCTCTATCACCCCAAGTATCAAGTGGACATCGCCCTTGTCGGCAAATATGTCGAGCTTCAGGATGCGTACAAGTCGATTCTTGAGTCCTTTGTGCATGCCGGTGCTGCCAATGAATGCAAGGTCAATGTGCATACAGTGCAGAGCGAATTCATAGATCCTTCCAATGTAGAAGAGAAGATCGGAGGCATGGACGCTGTCCTCGTGGCCCCAGGATTTGGGGAGAGGGGACTTGAAGGGAAGATCACGGCTATCAAATTCGTACGTGAGCACAATGTCCCATTCTTCGGCATATGCCTAGGAATGCAGATGTGTGTAGTTGAGTTCGCTCGCGATGTTCTTGGCCTTAAGGAAGCGGCTTCGACAGAGCTTGATCCTGCAACACCTTACCCCGTCATAGATCTTATGGAAGACCAGAAGTCTACTACAATGAAAGGCGGTACAATGCGTCTTGGAGCCTATGACTGCCGTCTGGAGAAAGATTCGCTTGCATACATGATTTATGGCAAGGAGCTTATATCCGAGCGTCACCGTCACAGATATGAGTTCAATGGCAAATATCTCGATGAAATGGAGAAAGCCGGCTTGAAGGCTACAGGAAGAAATCCAGAGACTGGGCTTGTGGAAATAGTAGAGATACCATCACATCCGTTCTTCATAGGAGTTCAGTTCCATCCTGAGCTCAAGAGTACTCCTGAAGTGCCTCAGCCTATATTCGTCGCCTTCATCAAGGCAGCAATGGATTATCGCCGTTCAAAAGGCGAAGATGCGGAGGCATAGCCATGAGGTCCAAGTTTGCTGGGATTCTGACTGCATTCATGTCCATGCTTGCCTTGGACCTTGGCGCTGCTGTTCCCTTGTCTCAATACCGAGTTGAAGTCTTGCATACATATCCTCATGACACAAAGTCATATACTCAAGGACTATTCTTTCATGACGGATTCCTTTATGAAAGTACGGGTCTTCACGGACTTTCGACTTTTAGGAAGAATGACTACAAGAGCGGAAAGGCTCTGCAGAGACTGAATTTCGACAGAAAATATTTCGTCGAGGGTTCTGTGGAGAAAGACGGGAAGATATATATCCTTACTTGGCAGAACAATCTTGTGTTCGAGTATGATGCAAAGACACTTGAATACCGTAAGTCTTATTCATATCCTCGTGAAGGCTGGGGACTTACCACAGACGGGAAGAACCTTATAGCAAGCGACGGCTCTTCATATCTGTACTTTCTTGACGAGAGCATGCGTACGCTTAGAAAGATTCAGGTAAAGATAGGGAACAGGCCTCTTTCCAACCTTAATGAATTGGAATACATCGATGGCAGGATCTGGGCAAATGTATATCTTACAGACCTTATCGTGATCATCGATCCTGCAAGTGGAAGAGTTACTGGCACGATAGACTGCACTGGGCTGCTTTCGCCTGAAGAGAAGGACGAGAATACTGACGTGCTCAACGGGATAGCCTATGATCCTTCATCAGGACGTATCTTCGTCACCGGTAAAAATTGGTGTAAATTATTTGAAATCAGACTGAAAGAAATAAAATAAAATATTAACAAGCTTGGGGTACTGTACCGCGAGGTGTGCGGACGGTTGAGATTATACCCATAGACCTGAAGCGGATAATGCCGCCGTAGGGAATGCTGATCTCATGCACATTGAGTGCGCCCCTTGCATAAAACCAAAATTATGCGAGGTTTATTTTTATTATGCGGACTGTGTGCCGCTTCTGCCACTCAGGCTTATGCTGCCACTGACGTGGAGACAAAGACAGAGAGACTCGACAGTGTCGTTGTCTCGGCATCAAGGGCAGGCAAGTCGACGCCTGTTACTTTTACTATGGTAGGAAAGGACGATCTGCGTAAGGTTAGTCAGATGTCATCTATCCCGATGGCTCTCTCCCTGCAGCCTTCTGTAGTCACAACAAATGAAGGCGGAACAGGCCTTGGATATTCCAAGATGACAGTAAGAGGATCAAAAGGCTCCCAGATCAACGTGACTCTCAACGGTATCACCCTCAATGACGCCGAGTCACAGGAAGTATTTTGGGTCAATATTCCTGCTTTGAGCAGCATACTTAGCTCTGTTCAGCTGCAGCGCGGTCTTGGTACATCTTCCAATGGTGCTGGGGCCTTCGGGGCAAGTGTCAATATGAGTACCTCGTCTGTAAGCACTGCCCCGCACGGGTATTTCAACATAGGAAGAGGCTCATTCGGTACTATGACAACGACTCTGTCTGCTGGTACCGGGCTTACTAAAAGCGGCCTTTATGTCAATGCAGCATACTCACGCGACTATACTGACGGATATATCCGCAATGCCAAGGCTAAAGTTCAGAGCGGATTTGCAGTGCTTGGATGGCTGAAGGGCAATAATTCTATTCGCCTTACCTATCTGTATGGCAATCAGCACACAGGCATTACTTGGAACGGTATCCCGATGGCTACGTATCTTACCGACAGGAAGCACAACAGCGCAGGCGAGTACTATGACCAGTACGGCAATGTTCACTATTATGACAACGAGACCGACAACTATACTCAGCACCATATCCAACTGAACTATACACGTCAGTTCGGTGATGCCTTGACATGGAGCACAACATACAATTTCACCAAGGGCGACGGATATTATGAACAATATGAGGCTGGAGAGAAATTCGGGGACTATGGTTTCAAGAACCCTATCTATGACGGGCAAGAAGTTGAAAAGGGCGATTTCATAGTACAGAAGGCTATGGACAATGGATATCATGTAGTCAATTCCAATCTCAAATACACATCACCTATCCTAGATATTGTAGGTGGCGTCAATTTATCGCTTTACAATGGAGATCATTTCGGAGACGTGCTTTGGAACAATATTCTTGGTGACAGCTATGACTATGACTCCTATAATGCCTCCCATTCGTGGTATCTCAACCATGGACGCAAACGTGAGGCAAATGCCTTTGCCAGAGCGGAATACAGGCCTGTAGAGTGGCTTACAGCCTATGCAGACCTTCAGTACAGGGGAGTATTCCTCAATATGCACGGTCCGGACGACAACGGCAGTATGCTTGACTATGACAAGTCATGGAATTTCTTCAATCCGAGAATCGGTGCTACTTTCTCATGGTCTCGGGCGCAAAAGGCTTATGTCTCGGCGGCAATTGGACACCGTGAGCCCGGACGTAGCGATCTTAAAGAGAGCATTGAGACTGCAAATGACCTTATTGCTTCTGGGAAAGAAGGCAAAGTCGGTCTGAGACCAGAGAAAATGCTTGATATCGAGATTGGCTATACATATACAGGGGATAAATTCTCCGGTAGCGCTAATATCTACATGATGGAATACAAAGACATGCTTCTTGAGACCGGAAAGCTGAGCGATGTAGGTTATGCCCTCAAGGAAAATGTCGATAGAAGCTGGAGAAGAGGAATAGAACTTGCTGCAGCATACAGACCTCTACGCTGGCTTGACATCAATGCTAATCTTACGCTGAGCACAAATATGATAAAAGACTATAGTGCATATGTGGAAGTGTATGACAACCTTGATGACTGGAATTTTGTACGTCAGGATGAAGACCATATCGGCAAGACTACGATGCTGATGTCTCCATCAGTTACAGGAATGGCAAAGATCAGCGTTCATCCTTTCCGCACATTCGCTTCCGGCTCTCTCAAAACTACTGCTATTTCACTCAGTGGCAAATATGTAGGAAGCCAATACTGGGACAATACCGAGGATGATTCTCGTAAGATCCCGGCATACTTTGTGAGTGACCTTGCAGTAAGCCACGATTTCAATGTCGGTGGTGGTATTCTCGGCCTTAAGGCCTTTGTCAACAACCTCTTCAACAACATGTATTATGCTGATGCATGGGTCTATAGAGCAAGATTTATAAAGGAGAACTACAATTATCAGGAAGAGGGCGTATTCCCTCAGACTCCTGTGAACTTCATGTTCGGAGTAACTTACTCTTTCTAAAAACTGTTTAAAATTTATTTTATTTTTAGTAATCTTTAAAAAATAACTTGCATCACCTTAGGCAATCTTTTTGGTATATATTCCTTTCTTTATCAGTTATGTGCCACCGGCACACTCCTTCTTCAAAAAGTAATCTATCCTCAAAAATCTTTGCCAAATCTGTGGCAACTTATTTTTTGCCGCTTACTTAGACAGCTCTTATGAGAAATTTCTCTTGAACAAATCATTAACTCAAGTACTTTTTCGGATTTCATTGGCGAATAAATTATAGTCGCTTCTGAAAATTCCGTAAATTTGTAAGACGGACCGGTCGGGACATGGTTCCCTGACCGGTCTTTTGGCCTTTATTTAGGTTACCAATGTAGTTGACGATAATTTGGTTTTGAATATAATTTCTGAAATATCATGAGGATAGATATAATCTCCGTAGTGCCGGAATTGCTTGAGAGTCCACTTTCGCATTCAATCGTTGGTAGGGCACGTAAGAAAGGCCTTGTAGAGATTTACGTACACAATCTCAGAGAATACGGTATTGGATCCAGAAAGAATGTGGATGATTACTCTTACGGTGGTGATGCGGGGATGGTGATGATGGTGGAGCCTGTATTCAATATGGTCAATGCTCTTAAGACGGAGCGACATTACGATGAGGTCATATATATGTCTCCAGACGGGGAGTATCTAACTCAGGGACTGTCTAACGAATTGTCTCTGCTTGAGAATATCATCGTGCTCTGCGGTCACTACAAGGGGATTGACGAGCGTATACGGGAGCATATTGTGACAAGAGAGATATCGGTAGGGGATTATGTCGTGAGTGGCGGAGAGATACCGGCAGCCCTGCTTGCCGACTCTATTGTAAGGCTTATACCAGGGGCACTTACAGACGAAACCTCTGCTTTAAGCGACAGTTTCCAAGAAGGTCTTGTCTCCCCTCCGGTATATACCAGACCGGCGGAGTTCAATGGTTGGAAAGTGCCCGATGTATTGCTAAGCGGCAATCCGCGTCTGATTCTTGAGTGGCAGACTGCTCAAGCTATCGAGCGTACAAAACAGCGCCGGCCGGAGCTACTTGACGGTAGTCAGAGTTAGCGTTACTTGCTTTACAATATGCATAGCGTCAAAATTCCTGCATTAATGTCCTTTTGGTTAAAATATTTTAAGATATTATTTGCAAGTCTAGATTTTTGTCGTAAATTTGTAACGTAATCTAAAAACGTTAAAGACATTTTTAAATCGAAGCCTTATAGGCACGCTAACCAAAGTAATAACAATAATTAATAGTGATTAAAAAAGGACTGGCAGTGATGTCGGTCCTTTTTTGGTGCTACTGTACGCTGGTATCAATGGTCTATGCCAAGCCTGCTACCTTTTCTTATAGTATTTGGGCCAGCATTTCTCCAAATAGGAGCGGAGAATGTCTTCATGGCGATTGTCTGCAGGCTCATAGAATACGGTCCCAGTGAGGCCTTGTGGCATAAACTCAAGGTCTGTGAAATGCCCCGGATAGTCATGGGCATATTTGTACCCGTCTTTATAGCCAAGTTGCGCCATCAATGCTGTGGGAGCATTCCTTAAATATAGTGGTACAACTTCTGCCTGCGTCTCCGAGGCTGTCTGAAGAGCTTTACCGATAGCCATATATGCAGAATTGCTCTTAGGCGAAGAAGCTAAGTATACAGTCGCCTCTGCAAGAGGAATCCTTGCTTCCGGCATACCTATTACCGAGACTATCTGGAAGCATGAACTTGCAAGAAGCATTGCATTGGGATTGGCCAAGCCAATATCTTCAGAAGCTGATATACAGAGCCTTCTGGCAATGAACAGGGGATCCTCGCCACTGTCAAGCATTCTTGCCAGATAGTATATGGCTGCATTTGGATCAGATCCGCGAATGCTCTTGATAAATGCGGAAATAATATCGTAATGCATGTCTCCGCCTTTGTCATACCGAGCCGAACTCGACTGAAGGCAGGTCTCCACTGTCTTGTCATCTATTGTAATAGGAGAATTTGAACCTGCTGAGTCGACTACAACTTCAAGTATATTGAGAAGTTTACGGGCATCTCCGCCCGCATACCGGAGCATTGCCTCATCGCTTTCTATCCTTATATCCTTATGACGAAGGATTACGTCTTCTTTTATCGCTCTTGCAATCAATTGCCTCATATCGTCAGCACCAAGAGACTTTAGGACAAAGACCTGACAGCGAGAAAGCAGGGGACTGATGACTTCGAATGAAGGATTCTCAGTTGTGGCTCCTATAAGTACAATAGTACCGTCTTCCACAGCCCCGAGCAGAGCATCCTGCTGAGCCTTGTTGAATCTGTGAATCTCATCAATGAACAAAATGGGTGCACCCCGCCCGCCAAATATAGACGACTTGGATTCCCGCGCCTTGTCTATGACTTCACGCACATCTCTGACTCCTGAACTTACAGCGGAGAGAGTGAAGAACTCACGATCCGCGGACTTAGCAATGATTCTCGCAAGGGTAGTCTTGCCGACACCTGGAGGCCCCCACAGTATAAAGGAAGAAAGGTTACCACTCTCTGCCATATTGCGAAGAATGCAGCCCGGTCCTACAAGGTGCTTCTGACCGACATATTCGTCAAGATTTTGAGGCCTCATGCGTTCCGGCAGAGGAGGGAGCATTGTGTTGCCTGAAGGTATATCTGACTCGTTCATTCTATCGTAAACTTCTAAATATCAACCGATATAACAATTAAGTAATCCGCTTTAACAAAAGTGTTACATACGAGCACTCTGTTTAATCCGCAGTCATCTCGGATCTTAGCGCATATCCTAACAAAGTTAGTGATAATTTATATTGGGTATTGAGGTAAAATTAGCTATTTTTGCGCTGAATTCAGAACAGTTTCTTATAGATAATGTACGACAAAAGAACAAAGATAATATGCACCGTTGCTGATAACCGGTGTGAAGAGGATTTCATTAGGCAGCTTTTCGAACAGGGAATGAATGTAGTAAGGATCAATTCTGCGCATGCTTCGCTAGAAGGAGCACAGCGGGTTGTTGACAATGTACGGAAAGTTTCGGACAAGATAGGCATACTCATAGATACAAAAGGACCTGAAGTCCGTCTGACACAGATGGCCAATTCTGTCGGATTTCTGGCTCATACCGGAGACGTTATAGAGATCGTTGACGACCCCTCCAAAGCGTGCACGAAAGGAATTCTTTACACGACATACCCGAGACTGGCCGAAGATGTACCTATAGGTTCTGACATACTGATAGATGACGGTTCTGTCGATCTGTCTGTCACTGGGGCCGAGGATGGCAGGCTTATATGCCGCGTGATGAACGAAGGGGTCATCAAAGGACACAAGAGCGTAAATGTCCCCAATGTACATATCAACCTTCCAGCTGTAACCGAGAAAGATAGGCGTTTCATAGAATGGGCCATCAAAGCTGATATAGACTTCATAGCACATTCTTTCGTCAGAAGTGCGAAAGATCTACTTGAAATTCAGGAGATTCTGGACGCTCACAAGAGTCATCTCAAAATAATATCCAAGATTGAGAACCAACAAGGCATTGACAACCTTGACGATATTCTTACATATAGCTATGGCGTCATGGTGGCAAGAGGAGACCTCGGTGTGGAGATACCTGCGGAAAGGATTCCACTAGTGCAACGAGATGTCGTAAAAGCCTGCCGAGCAAGGAAGAAGCCTGTCATCATTGCTACTCAGATGTTGCAGAGCATGATTGATAATCCTCGTCCTACAAGGGCGGAAGTTACCGATGTCGCAAATGCTATATTCCAAAGTGCTGATGCGATAATGCTTAGCGGTGAGAGTGCATTCGGCAAATACCCGGTAGAGGCGGTAAAGACCATGACAAGTATAGCTCTGCAGACTGAACAGGCTCTTGATGTCAATCTGGAACTGGATCTGCGCAAGGCTATCAAGCCTGTTGCAGTTGTTCTGGCAAGATCCCTTGTAGCTGCGACACAGGAGCTGCCCGTAAAGGCTCTCATATTTGACACATATACAGGTAGGGTAGGACGTTATCTCTCTACATTTAGACCTAAAGTCCCGATTTATGCAATGTGTTATAACTCATATACTATGAGAGAGTTGGCTCTAGTATTCGGCATTAATGCTTACAAATTTGACAAAGTCGGAGACAAGGAGGAATTCGCAAAGAAATCTATAGAGATTCTCTCACAGGAAGGAAAGATAAGTCAGGGTGATCTCGTGGGATTTATCGGAGGAGTATTCGGAGAGCAGCTTGGTGCTACTTATATGGAACTGAAATACGTATAGGATTGTCCGGCAAGTTCCTCATAGTAGCAACCGTCTTTGTCTGCATCTGCATAGAAAATCGCGCACAAAGTACTGAACTCGGGGTTCTTTCTTCTCCAAAATCGGTGGGGATCGAGGCTCTGTTCTCTTCATCGGTGGGCAATAAATCGCTTCTCAGACTTTATACAGACCTTACAGGTGTCATAGAAGGAGACAATAAGAGGCCTGGATATGCTGCCGACTGGCATATATTGCTTCCGATACATCAATGGACGACATCCTATGGTGGCACTCTCAGTATGTATGGAGGCCCCGGTATAGCAGCAGGAAGCATACTGGATCCGAAGGATGGAGACTGTCTGACAGGAGGACTATCCGGTATAGTCAGGCTCGAATGCACATTTAGGCTTCCGATAACAATAGGTATCGGCTATTCTGCTATACTGGCGTGCAAGATCTATAAGAGTAGGGACAACGATGTGACCCTCTCTCTCTACACTAACGGACTCAAGCGCATCTGGATGCCTGAGATTTCTATAAAATACCGGTTCTAACATGTGCAACAGACTTCTCGCGATAATTCTCCTCTCATTCATTTTAACTTCGGGGATGAATGCCAAAGAATCCGGTATCAAGAGCGGGAAGCCTCCTATTGCAAAATTCATTTACGGTGTAGAATGGGGGGCTGGAGTCTCTCTGTGCTCATACGACAGAAGTACGTTCATAACAGAGGAGGGATATATAGTCGAAAGCCGGGGCTATATTTCTTATACTCATATAAACGGCATTATCAACGGATTTGCCGGTGTAAGTTTCCTGCGGAGGTGGCAGGCATCTTTACGTTGCGGCTATATGGGACTCAGAAAAGGGGAGAGGGCCATTCCGGTATCGGCACGACTTACATACGATCTGGCGGACGCCCCATGGAATGGGAGCAATCTATTTGTGGAAAGCGGTATCGCCCTCAGGCATAAAGGCATGGATGGTTTCCTTGCAAAGGCAGGCTACGGATACTCATTCGCGCTTACTGATGGATTCTCGTTGGCTCTCAATTGCTCGGCCCTTTTCTCAATATCTCATCCTGACGTATACGACAAGTATTCCGGAAAGATTGTGGATAAGGAAGATCTTGGCATGAGCAAGGCTAGCAATTTCGGGGTTCTGCTTACATTCGAATTCTGTTTCTAAGAAGCTGTGTTGAAATGAACAGTATTACGCGGATTTCCTGCGACTACAGAGCTTTTAAGGCTGTAGAATCGGCAATTCTTAGTATCTTTGCAAATTGTATAATTATATAAAAATACTCGATTATGAAGATATCCGAACGCGTAAGGTACGTAGGGGTCAATGATTTGCGTAAGCATCTGTTTGAGAACCAGTGGCCTCTTCCATTCGGAGTTGCATACAATTCCTATCTGGTAATTGGTGACAAGATAGCCCTCATTGACACTGCAGCAGCCTCATTCGGTGAGGAATTCATGCACAATATAAAGGACGAGATAGGGGATAGGCAGATTGATTATCTCGTTGTCAATCACATGGAGCCGGACCACTCCGCTCTAATGTCTCTTATACGCAAGGAATATCCTAGCATTACCATAGTTACAAACGCCAAGGCAGTACCTATGATAGCCGGTTTTCAAGGCATAACAAACGATATAATGGTCATAAAGGAGGGCGACGAACTTTCACTTGGGAATGCGACTCTTGTATTCCGGATGACCCCGATGGTACATTGGCCTGAGACGATGATGACATACCTTAAGGAAGAAGAAACCTTATTTGCCGGTGATGCTTTCGGATGCTTCGGGGCCGTGGAAGGAGATCATTTCGACAGATTCTTCGAATTTAGGGATGAGATGATACGGTATTATTCTTCTATAGTAGGAAAATACGGGCAGACAGTACAGGCCGCCCTCAAGAAACTCTCAACAACTCAGATTTCGAGGATCTGCAGCACGCACGGACCGATCTGGGAGAAGCAAATAGGAGAGGTAGTCGGGCTGTATGACAAAATGAGCAAATACGAAACCGAGAAGGGCGTCTGCATAGTATACGGTTCCATGTACGGCAATACAGAGAAGGCTGCACGCGCCATTTACGAGGAGTGTATGAACCGTGGGGTAAAATGCGTGATGCACGATGCAGTCACGGAAGATCCATCTTATATATATAAGGATGTATTCGAGTATGATACCCTTGTATGCGGTGCACCTACTTACAACAACGATATATTTCCCGCAGTAAGGCATGTGTTATATGGAGTTGTCGCAAGGCTCGTACGCAACCATAAGTTTGCATCATTCGGATCTTATACTTGGGTTGGCGGTTCTGTAAAGTTAATGAACGAGATCGCCAGTGCCGGCGGGCTCAAAGTGGTGTCATGCGGTATGCCATTCACTCAGGCATTCTGCACGGAAAAAGTCGATGTAAAGAAATTCGTTGATGATATCCTCACGGATTAAGGATATTGAATATGTTGGTATGTTGAGGCTTGCCACTCGAAACTAGATATGGCACATGAAGATTATATATGTGTTACATACGAAATTGTAAGTAGTTACACAATTTATATTATGTTAAGTTAGTATGATACTTCAAGTCCTCACCCTATTGGGAGCTTTGGGTTTATTCATGTACGGGCTCAATCTTCTGAGTGGTGGATTGCTCAAACTCTGCAGTGACAAGTTCAAGACTCTTCTACCTTGGATGTGCCACAGCAGCGTCAACAGGATACTCTCAGGAATAGGCATAAGCGCGATTACCGAGTCTTCAAGTGCGGCTACTGTAATGATTGTAAGCTTTGTGAATGCGGGTGCCTTGAAGTTGAGAAATGCAATCCAGATGATAATGGGCGTAAACATAGGAGCCTCTCTTACTGCTTGGATAATAGCACTTTGCGGCTTCTGCCTCGGCATTACATCATATATATATCCTTTCATAGCTTTAGGCTTCGTCTTCTTGATGTTAAAAGGACAGAGGAAAAAGACTATTGGCGAAATAATTCTTGGATTCTCTATCCTGTTCTTGGGGCTCGGGTACATGATGAAATTTTTCAACGCCCCTGGCTTTCCCGCTCTTGAATCCTTTCTGTCTGGGCTTGGAGCTCATGAATACTCGTCCATAGCCTTCTATATTGTGACAGGTTGTGTACTTGCATTCTTCTTCCAATCTACTGGGGCTATTGCTGTAACCATGATAATGCTTTCATGCAGTTGGATCACATTTCCAATGGCAGCTGCTATGGTTCTCGGAGAGAATATCGGGACTACATTTTCTGCCAATTTCGCTGCAAGCGATGCTACCCTATCAGCCAGAAGAGCTGCCTTGGTGCATACTTTCTTCAATATTGGCGGAGTTGTCATAGCTTTCTTTTTCTTCCATCCTTTCATCTCATTGACGGAAATTCTGTTTCCGGCAGCATGGCCCAATGACGGAGTCCTGTCTGTGGCAATGTTCCACACCCTGTTCAATCTGTTCAACACTTGTATTTTGGTATGGTTCTCAGGACCACTTGAGAGGCTGGTTACAATAGCAGTCAAAAGATCTAACAATGCAGAAGATAGCAGTCTTATCTATATCTCTTCCGGAAATTTCGGTACCCCTTCGATAGCGATATCACAGGCATTCAAGGAGGTAGTTCATTTCGCCACGATCATGTACGATGGATTCGGATATATAAGGAATGCTATCAACGAGACAGATCATGACAAATTCGAGGTACAGAAAATGAAACTAGTAGAACTTGAAGAGCTGTCCGACAAGATGGAATACAAGATAGCCGGTTTTCTTAACAAAGTATCCATGGAATCCATAAGTGAGGAAGATGCTGAGAAAATCAAGGTTCTCTACAGAATCATAGGTGAGATGGAGAGTCTCGGAGATAGTGGGGAAAATATCAGCAGAATCATGGAAAGGGAACATGCACACAACCACAAGTTCGATAGTTCTGATCTTGAGCGTCTGAACAAGCTGATAGACAAGGTCGACGCTGCATATTCAGTGATGGTTGACAACCTACGCAAGGCATCTGATTCTAAAGTAACCGACATAAGCAATGCCTATAATGCAGAGGATGAAATAAATGACATGCGCAACTCATTGCGTGAAGACTGCATGGGCCGCATCGGCAAACAGACTGGCAACTATCAGTCACTTAACTATTTTCTCGATATTATCTCTGAACTCGAATCCATGGGAGACTTCATGATAAACATATCCCAGGCAATAGTGCGGAGCAATTCCTGACACACAAGATATGCGAAAGAAAAAGACAGATATCATACTGGAGAACGTACTGATAGAATCAGTGGCAGCAGAGGGCAAGGCTATTGGACATGTAGACGGTGCCGTAGTCTTCGTTGAGTTTGCCGTTCCTGGGGACATAGTGAATGTAAAAGTCACCAAGAAAAAGAAAAACTATATGGAAGGCTTCATTATATCCATTGTGAAACCTTCCCCCGACAGACTTGAGCCTTTTTGCGAGCACTTCGGACTTTGCGGAGGATGCAAATGGCAGCCTTTACCCTACCCTATGCAGCTTCAAGCGAAGCAGCAGCAGGTCTATGACCAACTTGTCCGTATCGGGCATCTTGACATACCGGAGATCTCCCCTATCCTTCCGTCTGAAAATACGGTATATTACAGGAACAAACTAGAGTTCACTTTCTCATCCAAGAGATGGATATATGACAACGAAGATCCCGAAAGCCTTACGGATAAAGAGCGCTGCGGATTGGGATTCCATGTCGGACGGTTTTTCGACAAAGTCCTTGACATCAGGCACTGTTATCTTCAGGGAGGAGCATCCAACGATATTCGCCTGTTTATCAAGAAATTTGCCCTTGACAACAATTACGAATTTTACAATATAAGGGAAAATACAGGTTTCTTGCGCAACATGGTCATACGGAACAACTCAGCAGGTGAAGTCATGCTCACAGTTGTATTCTCCGCCCCTGATATGGAAAGGATCGGGAAAATTCTTGATGCAGTGCAGAAAGCTTTCAAGGAGATTGTTTCCATCTATTATGTGATCAACGGCAAGTTGAATGACTCCATATCAGACCTTGAATGCCAGCTCTACTACGGAGAAGAAGCTATATGGGAGGAAATGGACGGGCTTCGCTTTAAGATTGGTCCCAAGTCATTCTACCAGACCAATTCTGCTCAGGCCAAGAGACTTTATGAAGTGGCACGAGATGCAGCCAATCTAACAGGCTGGGAAACTGTCTATGATCTGTATACTGGAACTGGAACTATAGCCCAGTTCGTTTCCGGCAAGGCGGACAAGGTAATCGGCATCGAGTATGTCAGCGAGGCAATAGAGGATGCCAAGACAAATGCCTCAGTCAACGGTATTTCCAATTGCGAGTTTTTTGCAGGAGACATGAAAGACGTGCTTACTCCAGATTTCATCGCAGCGCACGGACGACCAGATGTGATGATAATTGATCCCCCGCGCGCAGGAATGCATCCGGATGTGGTAAAAGTGATTCTCGAAGCTGCTCCGGAAAGGATTGTGTATGTAAGTTGCAATCCTGCGTCTCAAGCCAGAGATTTGGCCATGCTTGCACCTTCCTACAATATAATGGCCGTGCAGCCTGTTGATATGTTTCCCCACACCATGCACGTGGAAAATGTTTGTACCCTTACCAGAAAAAATAGCTAAATTTGCATCATAAAATCTAAACAGATGTTCAATCCAACCAAGTATAGACTTGTAAATGTGGCGACCGGTCGGGAATTCGATGACGAAGGCTGGACACTCGCTGATAGTGAATCACCAACTCCCTCTCTTGTGAGAGCGATATACGAGAATAAGAAATTTACACCAAGAGACGATCTAAAAGGACTGTACAGATATGCAGACTGGCTTCCTATCAAAAGGACGCTAAGGCATTCCCATATTCCTGTCACATACAAGAGCAAGGCGCTTGCGGCCATGATGGGAATGGAGAATCTCTACATAACATTTTCCGGATATTGCCCTCGTATCGGAGCCAAGATGGAGACATGCTCTTTCAAGGAGACGGAGGCTTATTCAGTGTGCGCAAGACTGCCCAAGTCCGACAGGAAGATTCTTGTTGTGCAGTCTGCCGGCAATACTGCAAGGGCATTTGCCAAAGTATGTTCAGACAACAATATACCTATAGTAATCTGCATTCCTCTTGACAATATAAGCGATCTTTGGTTCAGGAAGGGACTTTCTTCTTGTGTTAAAGTCATTGCGACGCCTTCAGGAACAGATTATTATGACGCAATAGCCTTGGGAGAGAAACTCTGTACAGATCCGAGGTATCTTGCCGAAGGAGGAGCCAAGAATATTGCCAGGCGCGACGGAATGGGTACTACAGTACTCTCTGCGGTAGAGACTATAGGACGTATACCTGACGCCTATTTCCAGGCTGTAGGAAGCGGTACCGGAGCCATAGCCGCATGGGAAAATGCGGAAAGGCTTGCCGCAGACGGAAGATTCGGCAAGAACAACATGCGTATATATGCCAGCCAGAATGCTCCTTTTACAATAATGTATGATTCATGGAAGGCGCACAGCCGTTCCCTTCTTCCGATTTCTCCTGAAGAATCGAGGTCAAAGGCCGAACTCATACTTGCAAAGGTTCTCTCCAACAGGAAACCTCCTTACAGCATAGCGGGAGGCTTGTTCGATGTACTTGAAAAGTCAGGAGGAGACATGTTCAAGGTATCCAACGAAGATATTGTATACTGGCTTATACGCTATATGGGCGTAGAAGGATACGATATTTTCCCTGCATCCGCATGCGCAGTCGCCTCTCTCAAGCAGGCTCTTGACAGTGGTCAAGTAGATCCGAAAGAGACTGTCATGCTTAATGTTACCGGTGGCGGAGTGCTTAACTCCACCAGGAAAGGCTTCATCATGAAAGAGCCCGACCTTGTCATCAGCCCAGATAAGCCGGCAGAAGAGATAATAGCAGAAGTCGACAAGCTTTATTAAGCGAGACTCAGAAGTAGCACATAGAACTTTCGAGTACACAGAACTCCTTACTAAATGCCACTTTCAAATATTACAGGCCTTGCGGATTCCGCAAAGTTCAATTATGCGGACTCCGTAAAGACCAAATTGAGCACCATCGGTGACCAATTAGTCAGCGACCCTGACAAGGTTCTACAAGAGATTATCCGGGATGGGATTGATTTCGGTCTCAAGATTGTGGCCGCTCTTATAATCTATTCGGTAGGAGCATGGCTGATACGCCGAGTAAAGCACTTCCTCGGAAAGTTATATGAGCGGAAGAAGACGGAGAAAACTCTTGCCACATTCATAACGAGCCTTACCACCATTTCGCTCACTATCCTGCTTGTTGTCATAACTATCAGTACACTCGGAGTCAACACGACTTCAATAGCTGCCCTGCTGGCAGCAGGAGGTATGGCTATCGGAATGGCTCTCAGTGGGACTGTCCAGAATTTTGCAGGAGGTATCATGTTGCTGATGTTCAAGCCGTTCAAGACAGGAGACTATATTGAAGCTTTAGGTTATTCGGGGATTGTCACAGAGATGAACATAGTAAGCACGAAGCTTAGGACGTTCAGCAATCATATCATAATACTCCCCAATGGAGCTCTCTCGAACGGAAATATCAAGAATTTTTTCTCTGACAAGCTACATCGCCTTGAATGGTATGTTACTGTTGACTACAGTACCGACAATGCCAAGGCAAAAGAAGTCATGTTGGCCCTTATGAAAAAAGACAAGAGAATCCTTGATAGCTCCACTGAAGGTGCTTCAGAGCCATTTGTCTCTATTAATTCGCTGAAAGACAGTTACGTTGAATATGTGATGAGAGCCTGGGTATTGTCAAAGGACTATTGGGATGTCCTATATGACATGAATGAGGCCATATTTACAGAATTGCCCAAGAACGGGATTCAATTCCCGTTCCCGCAGATGGATGTACATATCAAGAGTTGAGTGTCTCCTTTGAAAGTACAGGATTGCTGTAGATCCGTAGGAAAATATCCCTAAGATCTGCACGGCACAAACTCTTCTCTACCTTGTCCAGTTGATGCTCAACGTAGTCTGTGAACATACTTACATCCTCAGTACTGTAGTAGCCACTGTATTTGTATGAGTGGTTGACCATATCGTAGGCGATGTAGTTGGTCTTCCATAACTTGTAACCATCGATTATCCTTACATCAACGGCATGTCGTATTGCCTGATATTTGTCATTCTTGTTGCAGTATGATGCTTCAAGTATCTCCTCATGTGTCAGCGGCTCTCCGATATTGAGATGGATATCGCCTTTCTGCTGCTTGATGCCAGTCATTATGCTTATGAGATCCTCTCGCGATCCCTTGACATATTTCTGGGTTTTTGAGATGAGAAGTTCTCTTGCCTTGAGTATGTCACAAGGTTCATATTCGTAGGATATACTGAGCGGAAGAATATTGAGCTCTTCAAAATTGGATGTGAAATCCTTTGTCCCGCTCATATCGAGCATTTTGAGAAGTCCTTGCTCCGTAGTGTCAATCCCATCCTTGGCGCGTCCTTCACGCTGGGCTATCCATATCGAACTTCTCCCCGATGTTATGCAATCCCTTATATAGCGGGACAGGACCTGAGACGAAAGGTATAGAGCTCTCGCATTTATGCCCCTTATGACCTTGATCATTCTGTTTGAACGAATGAGGTACTCTACATATTTGTTGGAAAGAAGATTGCTTCCTACAGCTATCTCTGTCATCGGGATACCGTTGCGGTAAAACACTAGTTCGGTAATTGCGGGATCCAGAATTATATCCCTGTGGTTGGACATAGCGAGAAACTTGCCATGTATCTTCTTTACGTTTGCTATGCCGTCATATGAGAAATTGTGTGCTGTCGTGGCAAGTACCCATTCCACAGCCTTGTTCATTATAAGGGTTTGGAATTCATCGATGCTCTTAACGCGCCTCAGCATATCCCTTAGAAACTCGGGATTCTTGTCCGGGAATATATATTTGGATACCTCCTGTACGGCAGGGTGATCAGCCAGTTTGCCTAATGCTTCTACAGCTTCCGCGTCTGAATACGGGCTTATGCTGTCGAACTCATTCCTATCTTCATTCATATCCGTTAAGCATTATATGCGCAAAACTACTACAAAAACTCAAGACAACCAAAATATTCAGTCCACGCGGAACAGCAGAGAGCTGTCCCCATAGCTTAAGAACCTGAAAGAGTGTGACAAAGCATAGTCATATATTTTCCTCCATTCACCTCCTACAAAGGCTGATACAAGAAGAATAAGAGTACTTTCCGGCTGATGGAAATTGGTTACCAACACATCGGTCAGGCGAAAACGGAATCCAGGCACTATTATGATACGAGTTCCGACTTCAAGATTGCGTCTGCCGGTACGCTCAAGATAGTCAACTATGGCCTGCAACGCTTCCTCTGTAGAATAGGTATATTCCCGTTCGTATGGCGCCCACTGTCTTACGTCAGCCGGACATCCGTTCTCTATGCATGAGACACCGGCATAGTAGAGTGACTCCAATGTCCTGACAGAAGTCGTTCCGACCGCTACAATTTTCTTGTGAGATGAGAGTATGTCCTTTATAAAATCAGCACTGACACTGAACGGCTCCCTGTGCATGGGATGTCTGGCCACATCCGACTCCTTAACAGGCAAGAATGTACCAGCCCCTACATGCAGACAGACAGTCTCAATATCAATGCCTCTGTCTCGTATTCTGTCCAGCACTTCTCTTGAGAAATGAAGTCCGGCAGTAGGAGCGGCCACAGAACCCTGAATCCTTGCGTACAAAGTCTGGTAGCGCTCCTTGTCCACAGCCTCGGTATCCCGACCAAGATAAGGTGGTATGGGGACTGTTCCGCAGATATCGATCACTTCAGAGAATGTAAGCCCTCCGTCCCAAGAGAAACGCACCAGTCCTGTTTCTCCCTCACGTCCTAACAGAGTGGCAGTAAGAGACAAAGAGGCTGCCTTTGATGTAGAATCAGGTACATACAGGCCTATACTTCCGTCTTTCCATTTCTTGGCATTGCCGATTACGCATCTCCACACGCATGAAGAAGTGGCAGCAAATGCCATATTATATTCGGGAGGGTCTACTGGCTCAAGGAAGAAGATTTCGATTCTGGCACCGGTAGCTTTGACAAAATGCAGCCTTGCCGGCACAACCTTAGTGTCATTGAATACCATTATTGAATTTTCCGGTAGAAGTGCGGGGATCTCCTTGAATATAAAACTGTCAATCTTGCCGTCACGAAACCGAAGGAGTTTTGATTCGTCTCTTTTCTCAAGAGGATATTTGGCAATCTTGTCGTCCGGCAAAGGATATGCGTAGTCTTCTATCTTAAGGTCAGGTATCATAGCACTAAATCATATTCTGTTAATACAACAAAATTAATCAGATAGATTCATATAGACAAATAACAGACCTCTCGACTCAGTACATATGTTACATCTATGATATATGTAAGTTCACAAATATTATTTATAGTTTAAAATTGTAGAATTAACAAATTTAAATATTCATAATCCGATATATTTGTAAATATTTATAAATCTAACATAAGTAAAACTTATAAGAATTATATAATAACTGTATATATTTACAAATCAAGGGTTTATATTATGGATTCTACAGCGTAACACTACATGAATATTGTATAAACGCAGCTAAGTATTTAGATTCTCTAAAAATAAACCCATATTATGATAATAACTAATTAATATGTTATAATATAAACCATATTATATTGAGTTAACTATAGATGTATGATAATCGTTATATCATGACTTTCAGGTTTATTTACATTTGTAATTCACATTTATACTTGGAATTTAAGATTTTGATTTATACATTTGTAAAACTAATGTTTAGAATTATGACGGATATAAACGACAGGTTGGAACAGTTCCTTGCGGCAGAGAATCTGTCTCAGTCTCAGTTTGCGGACACGATCAATGTCGCACGTGCGAGCGTATCGCATATTATAGCCAGACGCAACAAGCCCGGATGGGATTTCCTTAACAATACTCTATCGCACTATCCCTCTCTTAATATAGAGTGGCTTCTTACGGGAAAAGGCCGGATGTACAAATCTTCGCAGAAAACTTCAGAAGAGGATGAAGCCAAAGAGGCATCTCAAGCTTCGCCGGTTAATCTATTTTCTGCTCCCGAGCAGAAAGATCCGGCATCTGCGACCGCATCTTCACAAAATCAGGTATCGAACTCCCCCGCAAACTCAGTTGATAGTCAGCCTGTACAGACTGTAGGTCAGACTCTTAGCAGTGAAGGTGCGGCATCGGCTTCCCTCCAGCACCAGTCAGGAAGTTCAACTCCGACATCAGCAAGAAGGATAACTAAGATACTCGTATTCTATGATGACAATACGTTCAGCGAGATAGGCTGAAATCTTTGCAAAAAGACGTCATTTGACTAATTTTGTGTGCGAAATTCAGTCTATTATGTACAAGACGTTTATTAGGCCTTTGCTATTCAGGTTCAATGCTGAGACTGCGCACAGATTTACAGTAGGATTTCTAAAACTCATGGGACGGACATGTACCGGCAGGTGTGTCTTGAGCCTTATCTTCAAGAGAGATTATCCACGTCTCGGCAGAGAAGTTTTCGGCATTAAATTCCCCAATCCTGTCGGCATTGCCGGAGGACTTGACAAGGACGGGGAATGCTACAATGCTCTTTCATGCCTTGGAGCCGGATTTGTCGAGATAGGTTCGCTTACCTGTGCCCCACAAGTCGGAAATCCTAAGCCAAGAGTGTTTAGGATCGTACAGGATAAGGCAATAATCAACCGCATGGGTATCAATAATCATGGAGTCTCTAACGCTATCCGCAATCTTACCGGATTTCCCCCGAAAGTAATCGTAGCTGGAAATATAGCCCCGAGATCATCTTCGCATGGTGATGAAGTAGCCAAGGATTACCTTGAGGCATTCACAATGCTATATGACTATGTTGATATGTTTGTGATCAACATTTCTTGCCCTAATGTAGAAGGTCTTACAGGGCTTCAAGACGTCTCTGCTCTATCTGATATAATGGACAGTCTGCTTGATATGAGGACCGGATTCGACAAATATAAACCTGTCTTGCTGAAACTGTCACCGGATTTGGTTCATGCACAGATCGACGAGATCCTCTCATACGCCATGTCTTCCGGCATCGATGGCATTGTTGCCGGAAATACAACAAGATCCAGGGACGGACTCACTATTTCCGAAGAAAGGGTACGCGAGATTGGCAAAGGCGGCATGTCTGGGGCTCCCTTATTTAGGCGCAATATAGAGATGGTAAGGTACATTCACGACAAGACTGAAGGCCGTCTGCCTATAATTGGAGTGGGAGGCATCATGAGCCCAGAAGATGCCAAAGCCATGCTGGATGCCGGAGCTTCCCTTATAGAAATGTATTCAGGCCTAATATACGAAGGCCCAGGGCTAATATCTAAGACATTGAAATATCTTGACAGACAATGATAACAGCATCAATATGCACTATCGGTGACGAGATCCTGATAGGCCAGATAACAGACACCAACTCAGCTGCCATCGCTACAGAACTCAACCGCATCGGCGTTCGTGTAACCAATATGGTATCAATAGGTGATGATCATGACGCAATTGTGAGAACTTTACGTTCCGCACTTGCAAGCCACGATATTGTCATCTGTACTGGAGGGCTTGGACCCACAAAAGACGACATCACAAAGGCTGCTCTTGCCGAACTCTCCTGCAGCAAAGGATACATAGTGGACCAGAGGCAGAATGCCCTGATGCATTCCATTCTCTCGGCACGCGGAATTGACAATCTTGAAAGCAACCTGTCTCAGGCCAAAGTCCCAGACAGATGTGAGGTGATTCCCAACAAATGCGGAACAGCCCCTATAATGGTATTCAGACTTACGGACAAGGAGATTCCCGGATGCAGCGGCACTCATGTCCTTTATTCTATGCCAGGTGTGCCATTCGAGACCAGGAACGCATTGCCTGACGTTATGGCCGACATCAGGAGACATTTTGCACTTACGGACATCTACCACAAGTCTATCATGACCTATGGCATTGCAGAATCTGCTTTGGCCGAGAAGATAGCACCTTGGGAGGCTTCACTTCCTGAAGACATGCATCTTGCCTATCTGCCCTCACCCCTTACCGGAGTCAAGCTCCGCCTTTCCATATACGGAGGTGACAAGGCCCGTGAGATGAAGAGGATCGATGCAGAATTTGACACTTTGAAGACAATCCTCGGCAATACGATATATTCTGACAAGGAGGATACCCTGGAGCATGCGCTTGCAGAAATACTCTCCGCCCATGGCAAGACTCTCTCAGCTGCGGAATCTTGCACAGGAGGGGAGATTTCTCATCTAATAACATCTGTACCCGGTTCATCTGCCTATTATATAGGTTCAGTTACATCTTATGCCATTCCAGTAAAGGAGAAAGTTCTCGGAGTAAGCAGTACCATAATAGATAGTTGCGGAGTAGTAAGCTCTGAAGTGGCAGCCGCTATGGCCAAAGGGGTAATGCAACTTATGAAGAGTGATTATGCCGTGGCAACTACTGGGCTGGCAGGTCCCGGAGGCGGAGACGGGATCAATCCCGATGGTACCGTCTGGATAGGAGTATGTTCGGCTTCAGGCCTGTCCGCTACTCAGAAATTCATCTATAAAGGAGATCGAATACGCAATATACAGCGTTTTGCAGCCTCTGCCCTGTATACATTGCTCAATCTTGTGAAGAAAGACTTAAATCTATAATAGTCAATAAATGTAACAAAATAGTTAAATACTATAACTTTTTTGTTACATTTAGTTTTGTGAAATATAAGCAATGATTATTAAAGGTTATAATCTTTTAATAGTGAGAAGATTAGACTTATCGGCTATGGATTCTGCGGTTTTCATGACTCTCAGGAAGTTCTCGCCTGCTACTTTTGCAATTTCCGAGTCAGAGTAACCGCGCCTTGCCATACAGTCAAAGACATTTCCAATCATGGAGATATCGTCAAGTCCGGAAGGCGTAACATTTATACCATCGAAGTCCGATCCTACTCCTACATGGTCAATTCCGGCTACTTTGACTGCATGGTCAATATGGTCTACTACATCCTCGACTGAAGGACGCGGAAGCCTTGACAATTCTTTCAGGATTCTTGACCATTCCAGTCTCTTTCCCTCATCGGAAGGATCTTTTATAAATTTCTCCTCAATCTCATCAGCCTTTGTATCGAGCCCAGACTTGTCAAGCAGGTGCGCGAATGAATCTGAAAGAAATACAGGATAGAAATTTATCTGGATAACTCCCCCTGTACTTGCAAGGGCTCTGAGCATGTCATCGCTCATATTGCGCCTATGTCCTGCAAGAGCCCGGCAGCATGAGTGCGTGGACACAACGGGAGCCTTAGAAAGTCGTACACAATCATAGAAAGTCTCGTCAGAAGCATGAGCCAGGTCCACTATCATGCCTAACCTGTTCATCTCTGCTACGACTTCCCTACCAAAAGGACTGAGACCGCCCCAACGCCTGCCTCCTGAGGCAGAGTCACAGATGTCATTGTCCGTGTTGTGCGTAAGTGTAAGATATCTTACTCCAGTCCTGTAGAACATCCTAAGCAGAGGAAGACTTCGCTGTATGGGAAGTCCGTTTTCCATCCCTATGCATACTGCAGTCCGGCCGGATGCCGCTATTCTTGTAATATCCTCCGATGTGAATGCCAGAGCAACCTTGTCTGGGCATGCCTCTACCTGATCATATACTCCCGAGAGCATCTCAAGAGCATATCTTGTAGCAGAGTCCGGAGTCATCGTTCCGGACGTATAGAGAGCAAAAAAAACAGAAGAGACTCCCCCACGCCTTAGCTTCGGGAAGTCAACATGAGCCCCAGAATTGTCTTTTGACAAGTCCCTTAGCCTCATTATCTGCGAGGGAGTATCACAATGAGAGTCAAGTATGAACATATGCTCTATGACAATTTTTCAGACAATGACGCCCATTCGTCTGTAAGGGTATCATTCTCTCTTTTAAGTTCAAGATAACTACGTGTAAGCTCCATTACATCATCGTCTTTGCCTGGAGAAGCAAGATGCTCTTCTATAGATTTCATTGATGCCTCCGTCTCCTCGATCTTATTCTCTAGCCAGGAGATGCGGTTGCGTATCTTCCTATCTTCCTTGGAGATACACTTACGTTCGTTAAATTCTTTCTTTCCGGCAGAGGTATCTTGTGGGGCAGCTTCCGCTTTCTGCTCCGCATGCCTCTCGAGTTCCTGAAGATTTCCGATCCTCAGTTTCTCAAGGAAATCCTGTATCCCTCCGAGATGTTCCTTTACATGGCCATCCTTGAATTCGTATACCTTGTCCACAAGTCCGTCGAGGAAATCCCTGTCGTGAGAGACAATGACAACAGTGCCGTCGAATTTGGAAAGTGCGGCTTTAAGAACATCCTTTGACCTTATGTCCATGTGGTTGGTCGGCTCATCGAGTGCCAGAAGGTTATAGGGCTGCAACATTAGCTTGGCCATGCCGAGCCGTGCACGTTCACCTCCACTTAGGACTGCCACCTTCTTGTCCACGTCATCTCCCTTGAACAGGAAGGCCCCGAGTATATCCCTGAGCCTTGTACGGATATCGCCCGTAGCGATATTCTCAAGAGTCTGCATGACGGTAATGTTTTTGTCCAATACATCTTCCTGATTCTGGGCAAAATACCCTACCGCTACATTATGGCCGAGAGAGGCTGTGCCGGACAGAGGGGCAAGTTCCCCTGTCATTACCCTCATAAGGGTGGTCTTTCCTTCTCCGTTGCGACCCACCAAGGCTACTTTCTCACCTCTGCGTATCTCGATATCAGCATCACGGAAGACTACTTTTCCTGGATAACCAACTGTGATATCCGAAGCCTTAAAGACTACATCTCCCGAACGCGGTGCGGGCGGAAACTTTACCGAGAGAGCAGAGTTGTCACTTTCGTCTATTTCTATTCGCTCAATCTTCTCCAATGCCTTGATCCTCGACTGTACCTGATTGGATTTGCTTGGCTTGTATCTGAACCTGTTGATGAAGTCCTCTGTCTTCTCTATCATCTTCTGCTGGTTCTCATACGCTGCAGTCTGCTGGGCAATCCGCTCTTTGCGAAGCATTATATACTGGCTATATGGAACTTTGTAGTCGTACACATGGCCGAGCATGATCTCCACAGTCCTATTAGTAACGTTGTCAAGGAAGCGTCTGTCGTGAGAGACAAGAAGTATGGAACCTCTGTAACCTTTGAGATAAGACTCAAGCCATTCTATGGATTCAATATCCAGATGATTGGTAGGCTCGTCAAGCATAAGCACATCAGGATCGGAAAGCAAGATCTTCGCAAGCTCTATACGCATGTTCCATCCCTGACTGAATGTCTCTGTCTTCCTGTCGAAATCCTCAGGCTTGAATCCTAGTCCGAGCAGGGTCTTCTCTGCCTTGACTGCGGGAGGCTCAGAATGCTCTATCCCCAGCAGATCATTGACTTCATTCATCCGTGCTATGAGGGCCATATATTCTTCGGACTCATAGTCGTCCCTCTCTGCGAGTTCAGTCCCGATACGGGAAAGTTCCTCTTCCAGCTCTTTCAATGAAGAAAAGGCTGTCATGGTCTCTTCCATAACAGTCTTTCCTTTATGATGCTCCATTATCTGCGGAAGATAACCAATTCTTGTACCGGCAGGCTTGTCTATGTGCCCTGAAGTCGGACTTTGCAGACCGCATATAAGTTTCATTATGGTTGACTTCCCGGCACCGTTCTTCCCTACCAGGCCGATCTTGTCTTTCTCGCTTATGTGGAAACTTACATTGTCAAGGAGGTTATAATTTCCGTAAGATACTGTAATTCCGTTAATTGAAATCATTTATATTTACTTTTCATCGATATGCGACCTTATCATCTCCATGAGCTTCTCTGGACAAGGAACAGGACGCCCAGTAGCCTTGTCCAGAAAGCCAAGCACGACCTCTCCCTCAGCACAGAGAATTCCGTCCTGATTGTATACGGCCTGACTGATGTAGAGCTTTGCCAAAGGCAACTTTGATATTGATGCCGTACACCTTACAGTGTCCCCCATCCTTGCGGAATGCTTGAACTTGCAAGTTACGGATACGATAGGGACAACAACCCCGTCAGCCTCGCAAGCTTCAATAGGATAGCCTCCTTCTCTAATCATGGCGTTCCTGGCGCATTCGAAATACCTTATATAATTGGAATGGTGGACTATACCCATCTGGTCAGTCTCATAATACCTGACGGGGAAACTTGTCTCGTAATACATCATAGTCTCGTTTATTCAATCTCAGCTCCAAGTGCTTTCAGCTGGGATTCGTAACTCTCTATTCTTGCAAGTGCGTCTGCTTCTTTCTTGCGCTCCGTCTCCACCACCTTCTCAGGAGCATGGGCAACAAACCTCTCGTTGGAGAGCTTCTTGCGCACTGACTCAAGGAATGCCTTCTGATAGCCGAGTTCTCCACGCAGTTTTGCAATCTCTTCCCCAACATCTACCTTCCCTTCAAGTGGCACACACATCTCACAAGTGCCTATAACAAGGGATACTCCACTACCTCCGGCAGACTCGCTTTCTGAAGGAACAGCATTTGCAAGCTTGGATACAACCTCAAGCATATTCTCTGGGAAATCACCCTTGAATCTGAACTGAAGGGTTTCCCTCGGAGATATTCCTTTCTGCTGCCTTATGCCTCTTATGCCGTTGATTGCCTCTTGTGCAAGGGCAAATGAGGACAGGAGCACGCCGTCTACAGCTCCCGCTTCAGGGAAACGGGCATACATAATAGTCTCACCGTCTTTCCTTTCTTCCATATCGTGCCAAAGTTCCTCTGTAATGAACGGCATTACAGGGTGTATCATCTTCAGCAGAGACTCAAAGAAAGACAATGTGCTTGTATACGTCTTTCCGTCTATTGGAGATCCGTATGCAGGCTTGACAGCCTCAAGATACCATGAGCAATAGTCATCCCAAAACAGCTTGTAGACACTCATTAGAGCATCAGAGATTCTGAATTTGGCGAAATGATCATTTACCTCTTCTATGGTGGCATTGAGTCTGCTTGCAAACCATGCAACAGCTGTCGCCGAGCTGCGTGGTTGTGCAATAGTCTCGTCTACTGTCCATCCTTTTACCAGTCTGTACGAGTTCCATATCTTGCCACAGAAATTCCTTCCCTGCTCTACCTGGGATTCATCATAAAAAATATCATTGCCCGCAGATGAGCAAAGCAGCATGCCAATGCGCACAGCGTCAGCCCCATAACGGGCGATAAGGTCAAGTGGGTCGGGGGAATTTCCAAGAGTCTTGGACATCTTCCTTCCGAGCTTGTCCCTCACTATTCCAGTAAGATAGACATTGGAGAAAGGTTCCTTGCCCATGAACTCATCACCTGCCATTACCATCCTGGCTACCCAGAAGAACAATATGTCTGGGCCAGTAACAAGGTCATTTGTAGGATAATAGTATGCAAGGTCCTTGTTCGGGACGTGCTCGGGATGCCCTGGTTTGCCGGGATCAAATACTGAGATCGGCCAAAGCCATGAGGAGAACCATGTGTCAAGCACATCGTCATCCTGATGCAGCATATCGGCAGTAGCATCCGGTACAAGCTTCCTTGCGGCTTCAAGTGCAGCTTCAGATGTCTCTTCTACAACGAATCTTCCGTCTGGTAGATAGTATGCTGGGATACGCTGCCCCCACCACAGTTGGCGACTTATGCACCAGTCTTTTACCGTCTCCATCCAGTGTCTGTAGGTATTGCGATATTTATCTGGAATCAGCTTGACCTTGCCGCTCTCCACGGATTCAAGTGCCATGGCGGCAAGATGTCCCATCTTAAGAAACCACTGTGTCGAAAGTTTTGGTTCGATTACAGCATCAGTCCTCTCTGAATACCCTATAGGAGATACATACTCCTCTACTTTCTCAAGACAACCTGCATCCGCAAGCATTTTCTCAATCTTGCGCCTTGCCTCGAAGCGGTCTTCACCTACAAGTATCTGAGCTTTCTCGTTGAGACGCCCGTGATCGTCGATAATGTCTGTGACAGGAAGGTTGTGCCGGAGACCAATCTCATAGTCATTTACATCATGAGCCGGTGTCACCTTTAGGCAGCCAGTACCGAATCCAATCTCAACATAGGAATCCTCAATAATCGGGATTTCCTTGTTGATAAGTGGTATCAGCACCTTCTTGCCCTTAAGCCAGTGATATCGTTTGTCTTCAGGGTTGATACTGACAGCAGCATCTGCCATAATAGTTTCCGGACGCGTTGTGGCAACTACTATATATTTGTCTGTCCTGTTGCCATGTCCATCGGATATATAGTATCTCAGATGGTAGAAATGGCTCTTGGTCTCCCTGTGAATGACCTCTTCGTCGCTTACTGCCGTAAGTCCTACCGGATCCCAGTTGACCATCCTCACTCCCCTGTATATCAATCCTTTCTTGTAGAAATATACAAACGTAGCCGTGACAGCCTCGCTTAGATCAGGGTCCATCGTGAATCTGGTTCTGTCCCAATCGCAAGAAGCTCCGAGTTTGCGTAGCTGGTTGAGTATGATACCACCATGCTCCTCTTTCCACTCCCAGGCATACTTGAGGAACTCCTCTCGTGTCAAGTCTTCTTTCTTGATGCCCATTCCCTTAAGCCTTGAGACCACTTTGTTCTCAGTGGCGATAGAGGCATGGTCCGTACCAGGTATCCAGCAGGCATTCTTGCCGTCCATTCTGGCCTTGCGGACAAGCACATCGTTGAGAGTATTATTGAGCACGTGCCCCATATGAAGTATACCGGTAACGTTTGGGGGCGGAATAACTATGGAATAAGGCTCTCTACCGTCAGGCTCCGAATGGAAAAACTTGTGATCGAGCCAATATGCATACCATTTGTCCTCCACTGAGGAGGGATCGTATTTTGCCGAAATGTCCATATTCTGTTGTCTTGATTACAAATTAAAAAGCTGCAATTATTCCCACTCAGATTATCTGATGAAAAATTCAAAACAGCTTCAAATGCAAAGTTAGCAAATTTTAGTAATTTTGTAAGTCATAGTGCGGCTGTGCAGGCGTTTCTGAAGCAGCCACTCAATACAATCACATTATCATGGAAAACGAAAAGAACCAGAATCAACTCACTATCGAGATCAGGCCTGAGATTGCCTGCGGATCATACTCTAATTTCGCGCTTATAAGCCATTCGCACAGCGAGTTCCTTATGGATTTCATCACAGTTATGCCCGGTCTTCCTAAGGCAAGCGTCAACAACCGTATCATAATGACTCCGGAAAACGCCAAGAGGCTTCTTGCTGCCCTAACAGACAATATGGCAAAATACGAAGCTGAATACGGACCGGTGGATATGGGACAGCCAAAGAGCCGACAGGATGACAAGACATTTAACCTTGGAGATCTGGCAGCTTTCAGCAACGGGACAAAGTCTTGATTATGAGAGAAATGACAGACCTTACCCTCGTAAAGGCCTTTGCTTTCGATGTTGATGGCGTCTTTACCGATGGGGGTATCTTGTGCGACCTTCATGGAGAGTTGTACCGCACATTCGATGCGAAAGACGGGTTTTCCATAAGAATGGCCACGATGCAAGGCTATCCATGCGCTATCATAACCGGAGGGCGATCCGCTTCCATCACAGCAAGATTCCAGACCTGTGGTATCGGACCGCATGATGTCTATCTCGGGTCTCGGGACAAGATAGCAGACTTCGAGTCATTCTGCGCCAAATACAACCTCAAACACAATGAAGTGCTTTACATGGGGGATGATATTCCGGATATACCTGTTTTGGAAATCTGTGGGGTTGCGGCATGCCCCTCAGATGCAGTCGAAGAAGTCAAGGCTGTATCCCACCTTATATCTTCCCGTCCCGGAGGGAAAGGAAGCGTGCGCGAAGTCATTGAGAAAATCATGAAACTCCAGGGCAACTGGAATTTCGATGTAGGAAACTACAAGCAAAAATTCTGATGGATATTCTTCTCGGACATAGACTTATCCTATCAAGTGCTTCCCCACGAAGGCGAGAGCTGCTCACGGAGATGGGCCTTCCATTTACAATAGATACAGACAACAGATTTAACGAATGTCGTACTCCAGACATGAACCCGGATACTATACCGGCAATAATGTCAGAGGGCAAGTCATACGGTTTTCACAGGGCATTAGAGAAAGACGAGATACTCCTTACAGCCGATACAATGGTTATCTGTGACGGAAGACCACTCGGCAAACCGTCAGGACCTGAAGAAGCACACCTGATGCTCTCTTTTCTCTCAGGAAAGACACACCACGTTGTTACCGCCATAACTCTTAGAACACAAAGCAGAAAAATCACAGCTTCCGACTCTGCTTCGGTAACTTTCAAGACTCTCTCGGAAGGAGAAATATCATATTTCATCAATAAATACCATCCATTCGACAAGGCCGGAGCATATGCGATCCAGGAATGGATAGGACTTATCGGAATCACAAAGATCGATGGATCATTTTGGACTGTCATGGGACTCCCGACTCACCTGCTATACGAGTTACTTACGGAGATTGTGATATAGTATATAACAAAAAAAGGCCTTATTTGCATAAGGACCTTTTTAAATCGTTGAGTAATGACGCATCACGCGGGAAAACTCACACTAACCACATAATTAATAACACTAAAACTAATAACCAACAGGTTGTATATGAGAGAATCTCATCTCCAACCCGATACAAAGTTACGGCTTTTTGCATCAAAGACAAACTTTTTATAAAAAATTATTACCCACAACCTATAAATTCCCTATAATTATCACATAAACACCTAAAATACAACAATTTAAAACGCAACTAAAAATTTGTTAAGATTCAGTTACAGAATCGCCTTATATGATAAAAACGTTTACATACTCTATTAGAATGCAGTTCGTGATTTAGACCGTTTTTTGCAAACGTTATAGATTGTAAGCATAATCAGCATTACTGCTTACAATTAAATAGAACGCCTTGGCAGTTAGAATCCGTTGATTCATCATGCCAAGGCAATAATATTTAACTATAAGAGCAACCGAATTCAATACTATATCCTACTCGTCAGGCAAGTTAGCAACTCGCTATTCAACATATAGCAAAAGACCTTTAAGATATTCTCCTTCAGGATGATATATATTTACAGCATGATCAGCCGGCTGGTTAAACCTGTCTATTATTCTTACTTTTCTTCCTGTCTGGGCAGCCCCAGAGAAAACCGCAAGAGCAAAAGCCTCCTTGTCTACTACTTGAGAACAGCTGAACGTGAATACAAAGCCACCTGGAGCCACCTTGGAGATAGCGGCAGCGTTGAGTCTCTGATAAGCCCTGAGAGCATTATCTAAAGCCCCTCTGTGCTTGGCAAAAGCTGGTGGATCCACAATTATCAAGTCATATTTGCCTTGAGGGACATTCTTCACGAAGTCTATGGCATCTGTGCAGATTCCGGTATGTGAACCTTCGGCAAAGTTGCCAAGTGCCACGTTACGCCCAGTAAGTTCCATGGCCTTGGAAGAACTGTCAACAGAGTCGACATGCACGGCTCCACCACCTAAAGCATAAACTGAGAACCCACCAGTATAGCAAAAGAGATTCAACACATTACGTCCCTTAGCATATCGTTCTACAGCTGCCCTGTTCTCCCTCTGATCAAGGAAGAATCCAGTCTTCTGCCCCTCTGTCCAGTTGACTATGAAACTGTGGGAATTCTCTTTCACAGTGATCTCGTCCGCACTGAAACCGTCTCTCTTGTAGAGGTATCCGTCGACAAGTTCGAGACCGGCCTTGAATGGAGCTGTCCCAGAACTTTTGTCGTATATTGCGTCAAGATCACCACCATATACTTTAAGAAGAGCTTCGGCAATCTGTTTCTTTGCCCTGAACATGCCGGCTGAATGAGCCTGCATGACGCAGACACGGTTGTAGTAGTCGACAATAAGTCCAGGCAAGTTATCACCCTCTCCGTGCACTAATCGGTAGCAGTTCGTTATAGGACTCTCTGTCAGACCAACAGACTGACGAAGACGATACGCGTCACCAATCCTCCTATTCCAAAATCCGGCATCAATCGCCTCATCATCGAAACTTAAGATACGCACGGCTATAGAGCCAATCTGCCAATGCCCGACACCCAAGAAAGCACCATCACTTCCAAATACCGATACAACATCACCTTCTGCAGGCTTGCCGGCAACCGAAGCCACTGCTCCTGAAAACACCCACGGGTGGAATCGCCTGAGGGAACTTTCCCTTCCTTTCTTAAGAAATACTCTTGTCATCACTTGTTCCTTCTCTCCCCTTGCGCCTGTTTCTGCGCCTGCGCATCCTGCGCCTTTTACTTGCAGAAACTTCTTTTGGGGAAATCCTGCGCCTCTTTTTCCGGCTTTCCATGATTGGGTCTGAATACTTTACGCACTGCACAGTCTCTTTGGCCGGTGACGGTTTCTCTTCTATAAGAGGATTCTTCTCTGAATCCATCAGGATACTGTACATTTCACGGCATACCCATGCATCGGTAGCCGCATACAACTGCTGCGAACCGGAAAGAGTCTCTGCTTCCCAATTGGAAAGCTGCTGGGTCTTTGAAATTCTGAATCCCAATATGATTGCAGACATTTTCTTGACGCTCTTGTCACGTATGCCATACTCCCATACTATTTTCTGGAGATCCACGAAATTACCGGGAATAAATTTGCGATACCGCTGAAGACCACGTATATCATCGCCTACAGCGGCACCGACTTTTATTATTTTGTCATCTGACAATATGCGACAGAGCCGTTCATCCATGCCAAGCAACTTTATCCTGAAAAGGAAAGCCTTTTCTGCACCTGAGAGCTGGAGTAGTGACACACCGTAATGAGGCTGCCCTGAAGAAAAAGTAGGCCTGGATTCGGTATCGAACCCTATTACCTTCTGCTTTCCAAGATAATCTATCGCCTCCTCCATCTCCTTTCCGTCATGGTCTATCACAGTGATAAGACCATTAAACGCAGCAAGTCTCAGGCCTTCTATCTCTTCAGGTGTTATGCTGGCTTGGAACATAAACTTGTACTCGTCTGCACTATTGTCTAGAAGAAAAGTAGCTCGCGATACTTAGGAAGCGGCCACAGCTCATCATCTACAAGCATCTCAAGATGGTCTGCATCGTAGCGCACCTTATCCATGGCATCCTTAACTTCGGTCGAATAGAGATACGCCCTCTCTGACATATCTTCAACCTTATTGGCTTTCTTGCGAGCTTCTACAAGTACATGCACGTTGGCTGACATGTCGTTTACATAGCCGGAAATTTTCCTGTACGTATCTATATCGGCCTTGCAGAGTGTCTTGTATTCGTCACCAAAGATATCATTACAGCCTTGAATATTCTTGACGAGAATATTCTGATAGCTTACAGCGGCCGGTATCACATGGTTCAGACAGATATCGCCAAGTAGTCTTGCCTCGATTTGAAGCTTCTTTACATAGATTTCGTTGAGTACTTCATAGCGTGATTCAGACTCAGCCTGTGAAAGGACGTGTAGTTTCTCAAACATCGATTCAGTCTCATCGCTTATAAAGACCCTGTAAGCCTCAGGCACATTCCTGACAGCTTTCAAGCCTCTTTTTGCAGACTCTTCTTCCCATTCCTTGCTGTAGCCGTTCCCCTCGAACATTATATTCTTAGACTCTGTTAAGAACTTACGTACTACAGTAAGGACTGCACTCTGGCGAGATTCTCCCTTCGCCTCAAGCGCAGCGGCTTCAGCCTTGAAGTCATTAAGGCTTTCTGCCACGATCGAATTGAGAACATATGTAGCAGAAGCTGCATTTGCTGAAGATCCTACAGCCCTGAATTCGAAGCGGTTACCTGTAAATGCGAAAGGTGATGTCCTGTTGCGGTCTGTGTTGTCCTGTTCTATCTCAGGTATGGAACTTACCATCTGGATGGACGCTTTTCCGGCCTCAGCATCGGACGGATCTGTCATATTCATGATGTGCTTGAAGATTCCCGACAGAGCTGTTCCTGAAAATACGGACATAACTGCAGGAGGTGCCTCATGTCCACCAAGCCTGTATGAGTTGTTGAGAGAGCACACGGATGTCATCAGCAGGAAATTGTGTTTATAGATGGCACGCACGATGCTGGAATAGAATGCAAGAAACTGAAGGTTCTTGACAGGTGTTTTGCCGGGAGATAGGAGATTGACCCCACCGTCTGTCTGCATTGACCAGTTGCAGTGCTTGCCACTTCCATTGACCCCGTCAAAAGGCTTCTCATGGAAGATCACTTTAAGGTGGTGCTTCTCGGCAACCTTAGGCATAAGTATCATAAGAAGCATATTCTGGTCAATGGCCTTAGTAGCCTCACAGAACACAGGTGCGCACTCGAACTGATTGGGAGCAACTTCATTGTGTCGTGTCTGCAACTGTATGCCGAGTTTGTATGCCTCAGTCTCGAAATCTTTCATGAAAGCTTCTACCCTTGAAGGTATTGCTCCGAAATAGTGATCTGACAACTGCTGATCCTTTGCAGATGTATGACCAATCACAGTCCTGTCACACAATTTCAGATCTGGCCTTGCATTATATAGGGCCTCGTCAACAAGGAAATACTCCTGTTCGAGACCCACATTTACGGTAACTGACTTTACTGACCTGTCAAACAGATTAACTACAGATGTTGCCGCTGCGCTCAAAGCTTGTATGGAGCGCAGGTTAGGGACTTTCATGTCAAGAGCCTCACCAGTATAGGAAACGAAGACTGAAGGAATACACAAGGTCTCGTCCAAAATAAATACAGGAGAGTTGGGATCCCAAGCCGAGTATCCCCGTGCTTCGAATGTATTGCGAAGTCCACCGCTTGGAAAGCTCGATGCATCAGGTTCCTGCTGGACAAGGGCATCTCCACTGAATCTCTCGAACACTTCCCCGTCCTTGACGGTGATAAAAGACTCATGCTTCTCTGCTGTGGTGCCTGTCAAAGGCTGAAAAAGATGGGTGTAGTGGGTTGCCCCTTTCTCTATAGCCCAAGTCTTCATTGCAGAAGCGATCTCGTTAGCAATAGGTCTTTCGATCTTCTTGCCGAGCTTCACCGCTGCCAGGACAGCCTCGTAGGCCGACTGGGACATGTATTTACGCATTTTTGCGAGATCGAAGACATTCTCGCTAAAAAACGCCGATACAGGCCTTTTCTCTTCAAAGAAACGCCCAGCGATATGGAGAGAAGCCTCCTCCATAGCTTTTTGTCTGAAATTTGACATAGAATTGATTTTGTTAAGCACGTCCGCAAAGGTAAAAAAAAACACTATCTTTGCTAATAAATTTTATCTGTTTTTTAATTAAAACGAAACGTAATGGCGGTTATTTCCAACAAGTCACGACTAATGCCGGCTTCTGCTATTAGGAAGCTTGTCCCACTCTCAGACGCAGCCAAAGCAGCGGGGGTCAAAGTATATCATCTCAATGTAGGACAACCGGATATAAAGTCTCCGGAGTGCGCACTGTCAGCCGTTAGGAACAACACTCTCGACCACGTGTCATACACCAATTCTGCCGGATTTGCAGAGCTTCGCACGGGACTTGTGGAGAAATATTACAGCAAGATCGGCATCAGCATAGACATGAGCGAGCTGATTGTAACTGTAGCTGGAAGCGAGAGCGTGAACCTTGCACTTCAGATTACCTGCAATGAGGGCGACGAGGTGATCGTCATGGAACCGTTCTATACCAACTACAACACTTTTGCTTATATGAATGGAATTGTCCTCAAAGCAGTTCCTACAGATATAAGGCAAGGATTCAAAGTTCCGGACATGTCCGAATTCGAGAAACTCATCACTGACAGGACCAAGGCCATCCTTATAAGCAATCCAGGCAATCCTACTGGGACTCTTTATACGAAAGAGAACATGCTTGCCCTCGGTGACTTGGCAAGAAAGCACGACCTTTTCCTTATATCCGACGAGGTATACAGAGAATTCTGCTACACGGACGAGCCTCATTTCTCGGCAATGAATATACCTAATCTTGACCAGAATGTGATTCTTGTTGATTCAGTATCAAAGAGATATAACCTGTGTGGCTGCCGTGTTGGCTGCATAGTCTCGCACAACAAAGACGTGATGACAGCTGCTATGAAATATGCCCAGGCAAGGCTTTGTCCACCTGTATTCGGCCAGATTGCCGCTATCGGTGCCCTCGACACGCCGGACAGCTATTTTGAATCTGTCAAGAAAGAATATATACGACGCAGGGATTATATGGTCGAAAGGCTCAACAAGATGGAGGATGTATTTTCTCCTCTTCCAATGGGGGCATTCTACACAATTGCAAGTATCCCAGTGGATAATGCCGAGGACTTCGCAAGATGGATGCTCACAGATTTCCGCAGAGAAGGAAGTACTACGATGGTTACCCCGGCAGCTTCGTTCTACAAGAGCCCCGGCTTTGGCAAGAATCATATTAGGATAGCCTATGTATTGGAAGTTTCCGAACTAGAGAAGGCTCTCGACAATCTTGAAGAAGGCCTAAGACAATACAGAAGCTTTCACTGACAGACCGAGCACAGCGATTATTTTCGGCATAAGCATAGTATAGAGGTACTCTTCTTCCATGAAATGAGTGCCTCTATATATATTATAGGTGTCACTGCCGAAATACTTTCTCCACGACCGAATGCTTACAACCCCACTTCGGCGGTAGCTATCATCCGTGCCGAAGAATGCATAAAACAGGTCTTTACCCCCATGCGACGGGCTGCAATCTATGACAATCTTCCTCAAGCCCCTGTAATGAGACAATATTCTACTTGTAAATTCCAAGACCTGTCTCTCCCCTGTCTTAGGCTTGAAAATATGGCGCATCAACTTGGCTGCCCCCGGAATATAACTTGCAATTGACATCCATGTAGCCGCTCCAAATGCCGGAGATACGAAAAGATGTGGAACCCCTGTGAGTCTTGCAGCATGCAGTGATCCGAGAGACTCCCCTATGACAAGATCAGGGGCAATCTCTTTGAACCAAGATGATATCTGCTCCCAGGCAATATCCGGATCTATGTCATAGGTCCTTACGATGGTTTCAATATGGCAGTCTGAGCCCTGTGGAAGGCAATTGTCAAGATGTTCTGAGAGAAAGGCCGGTATACGGCTGTCTTTGCCTCCGCCCATTCCGTGTATGTACAATATCCTGTAAGTCTTCATAATGTTTCTTTAGTTTTACTAAGAAGCTGTTTCGAAATGATTCGTCTCTTATAATCCTTTCCGTCCATTTTCATCTTTGTCATCAGCCCGGTACCTCCAGTACGCTCCTTCTTCCAAAGTCGAAACTGCTTCTAAAAATCCTCATAATAAAATTCGGGAATCATTTCAAAACAGCCTCTAATTTAGCTAAATTTGTATAAACAATTAATTCGATCAATGAAGAACAGACTCATTCCCGTGCTCTGCGCACTTTGCTGCATCGTGCCATCGGCTGCATTTGCCGCTGTGCCGGTACCCAAAACAGAAGACTACAAGTTCACGACAGTCAAGGCCAATCCCATAACTCCAGTCAAGAACCAATATAGATCAGGCACATGCTGGTGTTTCTCCACATTGGGTTTCCTCGAGTCTGAGGCTATCCGTCTCTGCAATATCACTGACACGACTCAATATCCGGATTTTGCCGAGATGTTCGTTGTAAGCCACTCTTATCAAGATAGGGCTGAGAAATATGTCAGGCTTGATGGCAATCTTACATTCTCAGCCGGAAGCGAATCCGCTGACGTCATGCACGTTGTCACCGACTACGGGCTTGTACCCCAGCAGGTGCAGCAAGGTCTCAACTATGGCACGAAGCTACCTGTTCACAATGAGCTTGATGCTGTAGCCAAAGCATATGTAGAGGCTATCGCATCCAACCCCAACAAGAAACTTTCCACTGCTTGGAAGAAGGGTTTCAAGGGCATAATGGACGCTTATCTCGGAGAATGTCCAGAGAGTTTCGAATGGAACGGACAGACCTGGACTCCGGAGGAGTATAGAGATCACTACAAGATAAACCCTGACAACTATGTATCCTTTACTTCATTCACTCACCATCCTTTCTATCACAAAGTTGTTCTTGAGGTATGCGACAACTGGAGATATGACTCAGACTGGAACATCCCTATAGATGAGTTTATGGAGGCTATCGACAATGCGATAGAGAAAGGATATACAGTCTCATGGGGTACTGATGTAAGTGAGAAGGGCTTCACGAGAGACGGTCTCGGAATCCTTGTAAAAGAGGTGGATAAGACCTCCGGATCGGATCAGGAGAAATGGGTAGGCAAAGAAGGCGAGCAACCTGAGAAGAGCGCTACTGCAATCGAGGAGATTGTCCCCACGCAGGAGTTCAGGCAGAAAGGTTATGATGAGAAGACCACTACAGACGATCATGGAATGCAGATTTTCGGCATAGCAAAAGACCAGAACGGTAACAAGTTCTATATGGTTAAGAATTCCTGGGGCAAAACTGGCGCATACGATGGCATATGGTATGTATCCGAGGCATTCGTCAAGGGTAAATCCATGTCGATAATTATGCACAAGGACGCAGTACCTTCGTCAATTATGAGGAAGCTTGGCAGATAAGCGATGCAGATAACAAAGCACATTCCCAACGCAATCACATCCATGAATCTGCTATCTGGCAGCATTGGAGTGATTTTCACAATGCAAGGGCGGCCGGACATAGCTTTCCTACTCATGCTTGCAGCCGCAGCATTCGATTTTCTGGACGGCATGTCAGCACGACTTCTCGGCAAATATTCAGACATCGGCAAGGAACTCGACTCTCTATCAGATCTTGTCAGTTTCGGACTTCTACCGTCCCTGATGCTATTCAAGAGTCTGGAAGGACAGCCGGTATACCTGCAATACATTCCTCTTGCGATAGTTGTATTCTCGGCTCTTCGTCTTGCCAAGTTCAATATAGACGAAAGGCAGCATGAGAACTTCATTGGCCTTCCTACTCCGGCCTGCGCAATGATATGTGGCTCTCTGTCATATTATATATTCATATCAGAAGCCGGTGTTGAGATGGCAACAATAGATGTATGGCTGATAGCCATTATGTCTGTCATTCTCTCTGCCCTCTTAGTCAGCGAGATTCCGATGTTCGGGATGAAATTCGGAAAGAACATCAAGACTGATGCTCATACGAAAATAATGAGAATAGGCTTTGTCAGCATCATTGTTCCTGTATTTATAGGGGTTCTGTTGTTGGGTGAGAATTGGTCTCTCGCCATATTCTCTCTTTTCTGCATATATATACTTATGAACGTAGTTTCCTGTTTTATACGCAGATAGACTGTCATTATTGCCATATCCTTCATGATACAGTAAGCCGTATCCTTCATGATATAGTAATGTGTATATGTCGATTATCGGACAGAAAAGACATCACTATCGGACAGAAAAGACATCTATGACAATAAACAGATAGCCCAAATACTACTATACAAAAAAGCCGATCCTAATATAGGACCGGCTTAATGCTTTATATAGCTGGATTACTTGGAGATAACGCGAGCCATCTCAAGAACCTTGTTAGAATAACCCCACTCGTTGTCATACCAAGAGCATACCTTTACGAATGTAGGATCGAGCTGGATACCAGCCTTCTCATCGAAGATAGAGGTATGAGAGTTGCCACGGAAGTCTGTAGAAACGACAGCCTCGTTGGTGTATCCGAGAACACCCTTAAGCTCGCCCTCAGAAGCCTCTTTCATTGCCTTGCAGATCTCCTCGTAAGTAGTAGGCTTAGCAAGCTCTACAGTAAGGTCTACGAAAGAAACATCAGATGTAGGAACACGGAGTGACATACCTGTCAACTTGCCGTTGAGCTGAGGAAGAACCTTGCCTACAGCTTTTGCTGCACCTGTTGTAGAAGGGATGATGTTCTCAAGTATACCACGGCCACCTCTCCAGTCTTTCTTTGAAGGGCCATCAACAGTCTTCTGAGTTGCTGTTGCAGCGTGTACTGTTGTCATAAGACCACGTACGATACCGAACTTCTCGTCAAGAACCTTGGAAATAGGAGCAAGACAGTTGGTTGTACAAGATGCGTTGGAGATGATATCCTGACCAGCGTATGTCTTGTCGTTTACACCGAAGACAAACATAGGAGTATCATCCTTTGAAGGAGCTGACATGATGACCTTCTTAGCACCAGCCTGGATGTGCTTGCGAGCTTTCTCGTCAGTAAGGAAAAGACCGGTTGACTCAACAACTACATCTGCACCTACTTCGTTCCATTTGAGGTTAGCCGGATCCATCTCAGCGGTAAGGCGGATCTTCTTGCCGTTTACTATAAGCGTACCGTTCTCAACAGCTACTTCGCCTTTGAATGCACCATGTACAGAATCGAACTTGAGCATGTAGGCAAGATAATCAGGATCAAGAAGATCGTTGATACCTACAACTTCGATGTCGTGAGGGAAATTCTCAACGGCAGCACGGAAAACCATACGGCCGATACGGCCAAATCCGTTAATACCAAGTTTTACCATTGTTACAAATATTTAATGAAGTTTAACTTTCTTCTCTGTGTCCAGGTACGGAAACTTGCCGTATTTCTAGACGCCATGCCCATACCTGCAAAAACGGTGCAAAAATAGGCAAAAAAATGAATATTTGCCTATCTTTGCTAGAAAATTTGATAAGATATAAACTTCTATATCGTTTAGAATCCTCAAGGTTCTAGACGGCTATACAAATTGCGACATATGGAGATTTTAATAACCAATGATGACGGCTACAAAGCCAAGGGAATCCACATTCTGGCAGGCATAATGTGCCAATTTGGCAATGTCACTGTCATTGCCCCCAAGCACCACCAGTCAGGAATGGGAATGGCCGTATCGTTGGGGCTCAAGCAGATAGCATACAAGTCCCTTCCAGATGAGAAGCCTGGACACTGGTCATATCTTGACGCCACTCCAACAAGCTGTATCAAATTCGGTCTTAACATGCAGTTCCTTCACAAGAAGCCGGACGTCATTGTAAGTGGGATAAATCATGGCTCCAACGTATCCAGCGGAGCCTGTTATTCTGGAACATTGGGTGCAGCTCAGGAGGGAGCTCTTTGCGGCATACCTTCATTCGGGGTATCCCTCTCAACTATAGATCCTGATGCGGATTTCTCAGCAGTAGAGCAGTTTTTTCCACAGATATTCCACAGCCTCATGGATTCGCGTCCAACAAGAAAGGGTATCTATTACAATATCAATTTCCCAGACATACCAGCCTGTGACATACGTGGCATAAGGGCAGGCTATCAGGGACTCGGGCATTGGGAACGCGAATTTAGAGAGTGGGATCCAAAGGTATTCAGCAAGCACGGAATCACCCCGGAAATGCTCGGACAAAGTTCAGAGCCAAAATGCGAGGCCGGAGAGAAACTCTACATGATGGTCGGTGATTTCATAGACGATGACAGAGATTCGCAGAAGGCTGACCACCATATAATCCAGAACGGATATATATCCGTGACTCCCTGCAATATAGATACGACTGACTATGCTGAACTACACAGGCTCGAAGAGAACGGGATTGAGACTGATTTCGCAGACTAAAAGACATGAAATATTATATCATTGCAGGCGAAGCCTCCGGAGATCTGCACGGCTCCAACTTAATGAAAGGACTTTACAAGGAAGATCCCAAGGCTGACATACGATTTTGGGGCGGCCGGCTGATGAACGCTGTATATAGAGCAAACCAAAGCGGTGAGGGACTCGTGCATGACTATAAGGACGGGGCTGTCATCGGCTTCGTGCAGATTGTGACCAATGCGTCTTCTTATTTGCGCAAATTCCGGGATTGCTGCCGCGACATCATGACCTGGAAGCCCGACGTCGTGATTCTCATAGATTATCCGGGATTCAATTTCAGGGTTGCCGAGTTTGCGCATAAAGAGGGCTTTAAAGTATTCTACTACATTGCACCCAAGGTATGGGCATCACGTGAGGGACGTATCCGGAAGTTAAAAAAGTATGTAGACCGGCTTTTCATCGTCTTTCCCTTCGAGATTCCTTATTTCACAAAGAAAGGAATTGACTTCATATATAAAGGTAATCCGCTTATAGATGCTGTGGACAACTCCCCTGCGATGAATGAGAGCTCAGAAAGCTTCAATTCCCTTCATAGACTGCCGGATTGCCCTAAGATCGCACTGCTTGCCGGATCCCGCAAAGGCGAGATATCGTCCATGATGCCCGTATACATGAAATTCGCCGACCTAATGCATTCCATGCCAGCATACAGCAACTACCGCTTCATTGTGGCTGGAGCTCCTTCAGCAACAGAGGAAGATTATTCTGCTTGGATGCGTGGACGCGAAGAATATGTAAGCCTCATATTCGGAGACAGTTACGGTACAATAAGACAGGCAAGGGCAGCCGTAGTCAATTCAGGGACTGCCTCATTGGAGACTGCACTCATCGGAACTCCTCAGGTTGTGGCATATAGCGGTATGATGCTTAATTTCGCAATAGCAAAGCAGATAATCAAAGTGAAATTCATAAGTCTCGGCAATCTTATACTCGGAAGACAGTGTTTTCGAGAGTTGCTGCAGTATTACTTCACCCCTGAAAATGTGCTCAATGAAGTTATACGGATACTTGAAGACAAGGAGTACCGCACTACTATGGAAGAGGGTTACAAGGAAATAAGGGAAAGCCTTGGAGGAAGAGGAGCTTCTGCAGCAGTTGCAAAGGCTATGACAGAATGCCTTGTGACGAGACAATGCCCTGCTACCCCGAATCAGGGATAGCCTTACTTCGATGTTCAAGCACTAAATACTTCAATATTCCCTCGGTCCGAAGATAAGAGTACCGATGCGGACGATTGTCGCCCCGTATTCTATAGCAATCTTGTAGTCTCCGGACATACCGATGGACAGCTCCTTGAACGAACTATCGCTTGATAGAGAGGCTGCTATATCATCTTTCAATGCTGCAATTCTTGAAAAATCCGAACGGATAATGCTCTCATCATCAGTATTGGTTGCCATGCCCATAAGACCGCATATCTCGACCCACTCGCTCCAAGACCTGTCAGCGCATACTAAGCGGATCTCATCTTCCGTCATGCCGTGCTTTGTCTCTTCGGCACCAAGATGCATCTCAAGCAGGATCTTAGGCCTTAATGCATTAGCCCTACTCCACGTGCATATTTCTTCGAGGAGATGGACAGAGTCTACTGACTCTATCATCCAGGCATAGGGAAGCACCATTTTAAGTTTGTTGGTCTGAAGGTGACCTATGAAATGCCATTTTATGTCAGAAGGCAGAGACTTGCACTTTGCCTCAAACTCCTGCGGCCGGCTTTCGCCAAAAAGACGCTGCCCTGCATCGTATGCCTGCATTATCTCTTCTGCAGGATGGAATTTTGAAACTGCCACAAGGCTTATTCCTTGTGGCAGTTCACTTTTGATCTTTGAGATTTCCTCTGCTATAGACATTATTTTCTGGCTTTATTTGCCTGCTGTCTTGCCATCTCCCGCTGCATCTTCTGTGCTTCCTCAAGTCTCTGTTGCCACTTACTCTTTGGCATAGCCTTACCTTCGGTCGCCTTTAGACGGGCAAGAATCTCTTCAGGATGAACAAAGAACTTGCGGATAATCCACGTCTCAAGCATGGTTATGATGTTGGACAACAGATAATAGTAGCTGAGTCCTGCAGACAGGCTGTTGCAGATAAAGAACATCATCACAGGCATCATCCATATGCTCATGAACCTCATTGTAGCTACATTGGGGTCATTGCCTGACATCTGTCCCTGTGCCGTTATCTTGGAATAGAAGAACATTGACACAGCCATCAGCAGGGCGAAGAGAGATATATGATCACCAAGAAGAGGTAACCTCGTACCGAAATCAACAATCGAGTCATAAGCACTCAGGTCATCTGCCCAAAGGAATGACTGCTGGCGCAACTCTATTGAAGCTGGGAAGAAACGGAACATTGCCCACAGTATAGGGAACTGCAGAAGCATCGGAAGACAGCCTCCCATAGGATTGATGCCTGCCCTTTTGTAAAGTTCCATTGTAGCCTGCTGTTTCTTGAGAGCATCTTCCTGCTTTGGATACTTGGCATTGAGCTTGTCCAATTCGGGCTTGATCGCAGCCATCTTGGCTGTAGATGAATATGACTTGTAAGCAAGCGGCAGAACCACGATCTTGATGAAAATAGTCATCAACAGGATGATGATTCCGAAATTTGAGATGAACCTGTGTAGGAAATTGAAGAGCGGAATGATTATGTACTTGGTAAACCAGCCTACCATCCATCCTCCAAGCGGAATAATCTTTTCGTATTTCCTGTCATATGACTTGAGCGTCTGGTAATGGTTGGGACCGAAATAGAATGCATTCTCGACCTTGACATCACTGTCAGCCTTGAAGTCAGACCTCATCTTTGCAGAGCAGGCCATAAGGTTGTGCCCTGGATCGTCCTCAGGAATGAATGTGATTGCAAACTCTCCTGAAGAGAATTGCTCAGCTGGATGCATGATCGCGGAGAAGAACTGCTGCTGAAAAGCGAACCATTCCATCCTGTTGTCAACCCTCTTTGAGGCATCTCGCCCTTTTCCGATCTCCTCAGGCCTCTTGTCTCCTCCGAAATAATAATCAATCTTGGAATACTGGGTCTCGTTGCGGTAACCTTTCTCCATACGGGGCACAGTAACGTCCCAATCGAAGTCATAATATGACACGTTGCGTGGGATGATACCGTTCATGCCCACAAACGATAGACAGTTCTTCATCACATAAGAACCGCCTTCAAGGGCAAATGACTGCTCTATATATCCTCCGTTACGGAAAGGAAGCCTCATCACGACAGAGGAATCGGTCTTTTCTGCCACATTGAAGACGAAATCAGCAGTATTGATACTTTCGCCTGCATATATGGAATATCCCATATGGCTCTCCCCTTCCTTGAAGAGATACAAATCCGTGCTATCATAGTTTCTGTAGCCCTTGACCTTTACAGAATACGGTTGAGCGCCTTTTGTCGTGAAGACGATGGCAACTCTATCATTCTCAATCGACAGAAGCGAAGAATCAGAGTTATATGCTCTTTCGAGAAGAGAATCCTTATATATTGCCTGTACATCAGAAGGGACAGCATTCTCATCTGTAAGAGTATCTAGTGAGAAAAGTCCTGCAGCACTGTCGGCCTTCATCTGCATAAGCCTCTCTACCCGTGCCAAGGAATCCGCTTTGGCCTGTACAGCGGCCTGCTTCTCATATTGCTTCGACTGATACCAGGTATATCCGAAGAGGATCACACCTATCAGCACAAAGCCGATCACTGTATTTTTGTTCATCTTCTATTCAGCTGAATTTAATGCCTTGATTTCTTCTTCGAGTTGACTTAGCTGCTTCTTGGAAGCGTCTATACGCTCTTGCATTTGCTCCTTGAGCTGCTGTGAATTCTTTGACTTTGCAAAAAAGCCTATATTGTTCTCATACGTATCTATGTCCTGCTGAAGCTTGCGATATCTCTGCATAAGCTTGTCCTTTGGAGACTTATTTACTGCACGGGTATTGCTAAACTTTTCCTTTATAGCCTCATCGAATGCTTTGGTCACAGCTTCTTTCTCGGACATTGGTACAAAACCTATTGCACGCCATCTGTCCTGAAACTTCCGTTTTGCATCCATATCATTGCTGTCGCCATCAAATGCGTTGATCTCCGCGATAAGAGCCTTCTTGGCTTCGAGATTGGCGGCAAAACTACTGGCATGCTTGTCTCTTTCTGCAAAGAAAGTATCGCAAGCAGAACGGAAACGCTTCCACAACTGATCGGATTTCTTGCGTGGAACGGCACCTATCTCCTTCCACTCTTTCTGCAATGCAATCAGTCTGTCGGCTGTCTTCTTCCATTCTGTACTTCCGGAAAGGGATTCAGCCTCCTTTATGATAGCCAGTTTCTTGTCAGTGTTGGCATTGAGACTGTTCTTCAATTCCTGATAATATACCCTCTTTCTGTCAAAGAACTTGTCACATGCGGCGTGGAAACGGTCATAAACCTTCTGGTTTTCTTTTCGCGACGCATATCCTATGCTTTTCCACTCTTTCTGGAAGTCTTCTATGGTCTTTGTCAGATCACTCCATTCAGAGGTAGACTTTATCTCCTTGGCAGCAATCTCCTCTATCTGGGCACAGATCTTCTCCTTGGCTGCAAGATTCTCAGCCTGAACGGCCTTCTGTTTCTCGAAAAACTCCTGATATTTCTTGTTGATAATGGCAGTTGCAGCCTTGAACCTGTCCCATATCTGCTCCCTGAACTCTTTTGCTACCGGACCGTACTCCTTCCACTGCTCGTGCAGCTTCTGAAGTTCTTTGAAAGCTTCAACTATATTGTCTTCTTTGGACAGTTTCTCTGCCTGAGCGCAGAAATCCTCTTTCGCCTCAAGGTTCTTCTTAAAATCGAGATCCCTCAAGTCTCTGTTGATCTGGACCTTGTCATAGAACTGCTCGACATAGAACTGGTAAGTATCATTAAGAGTCCTGAAATTCTGTACTGGAACTTGGCCTATGGCTCTCCAGCGAGCCTGTAATTCTTTGAATTCAGGGAAAACCGTACCAAGGTCTTCCTGCTTCTCCACCAAGGCCTTGAGATCCGCTATAACTGCCTGCTTGAGCACAAGGTTCTTCTCCCGCTCCTCATCAAGTTTCCTGTTGTACTCCGCTCTCTCTTTCTTGTATTTGAGATAAACGGCCTTGAATCCTTTCTCTATGGCTACAAACGGATTGGCTGTCTCAGTGGTATTTTCATCAGGAGTCTCGGTCGTTGCTACCTCCTCCTCTTCTGGGGAGATAACATCTTCCTTGGCTTCCAGTCCAGCTGCCGCCTTCTCTTTGGATAGTCGCTTGTAGAAAGCTGCTTTGATAGCTTCGGCTTCCTTGGACTTAGTCATGCGGTCTTCGCTCTTTGAGAATTTCTCGAAAAGCTGTGACAGCTCGGCCAACGTCATGTTGGAATAATCCTTGACATCTTCCTGAGGCTGTACTTCTTCCTGAGCCTCGGAAGCCTTTCCTGCTACATCTGGCGCAGTTTCCTGCATGCCAGGATTCATTTCATCGCTCATAATGATTCAAGAGTGTCTAAATTTTAAACAGAAATGCAAATATAATACTGTTTTCTGAAATTGCCAGTATTGACAGCTATGCGGTGAGTTTTCCGGCCATTTTCATCTTTATCATCAACCCAGTACCTCCAGTACACTCCTTATTCCAAAGTAGAGGCTGCCTCGAATAATCCTCATAATAAAATTCGGGAACCATTTCAAAACAGCTTCTAATTTTATATTCACTACAGATTGTTTTCGAGTATCTGAAAAATGAGTAACTTGCACTGACAACAGGCAGAGAAATCCACCGTCTGCCCCGTCCTTTGGAACGAGCTTCCAAGACGCAGGCCAAGTGCAAGAATCAGAAGATAATTACAATGAAAGCAAATAATATCAGATTCGGAATTGCCGGAACTGGGAAGATCTCAGGGCTAATGATTAAAGGTGCTGCAAGAGTCCCTGGCTTCGAGGCTGCTGCCGTATTCTCCAGGACCAAGGAGAGAGGGGAAGCATTTGCCTCTGAATACGGGATTCCGCATGTATATACTTCACTTGAGGAAATGGTCAGCGGAAACGATATTGACGCTGTGTATATCGCAACTCCAAACTACGCCCACTGTAGGCAAAGTATAGTATGCATGGTGCACGGAAAACATGTATTATGCGAGAAACCTCTATCAGTAACGCGCGCAGAGGCTGAAGAAATGATAAAAGTCGCAAGGGATAACGGAGTCGTACTAATGGAGGCCATGAAATCAACGCTCTCTGACGGATTCAGGGCAATAGCTGACAATCTCTGGCAGATAGGACGCCCCAGAAGATATTTCGCCTCATACTGCCAATATTCGTCAAGATACGACAGTTATAAGGAAGGAATTGTGCTCAACGCATTCCGTTCGGAGCTCGGCAACGGTGCCGCCATGGACATAGGCGTATATACGATTTATCCGATGGTAGCCCTTTTCGGAGAGCCTCAAAGCGTATATTCCTCATCCGTAATGCTTGAAAGCGGTGTTGACGGACAGGGCTCCGCAATATTTTCCTATCCCGGAATGCAGGCTGACGTGATCTATTCCAAGATAAGCGACTCTTCCCTGCCGAGTGAGATACAGGGAGAAGATGGAAGCCTGCTTATAGAGAGGATCAACACAATCGGCCGCGTTATCCTCAAAAAGCGCGGCAAGGATACATCTGTCATCTATGAAGCCGACCCTTCCATCAACGAATACGGCAAGGAAATGGAAGAATTCATAAGGCTCATAAATGAAGGAAAAAGGGAATCTGCCGTCAATTCACATGCAAATTCCCTTATAACAATCAGTCTTTTAGAGAAGATTCGCGGTCACTTTGTGCCGAAAATCCTGTCGCCAGCATCCCCAAGTCCCGGTACGATATAGGCGTCCTTGTTGAGATGATCGTCCACCGAGGCTACGAATATATCCACATCCGGATGTTCTTTCTGTACTTTCGCAATGCCTTCAGGTGCAGCTACAAGACACATTAGGCGAATATTCGTACAGCCTCTCTCCTTAAGCATGGTTAGGGCATCACACGAACTGCCTCCTGTTGCAAGCATAGGGTCTGTCACAATGACAAGTCTCTGGCTTATATCCTCTGGAAGCTTGCAATAATACACTACCGGTGTATGAGTCTTCTCGTCTCTATAAAGTCCTATATGACCTACCTTTGCGACCGGAACAAGAGTAAGGAGGCCGTCCACCATACCGAGTCCGGCCCTCAATATCGGGACAATCGCCATCTTACGTCCTGAGACTTTCTTTGCAATCATTTTACAGATAGGGGTCTCGATCTCAATATCGTCAAGCGGAAGATCTCTCGTCACCTCGTAGCCCATAAGGACTGAGATCTCTTTAAGAAGGATGCGGAAATCCTTCGATCCTGTCTCTTTTTTCCTCATTATCGTCAGCTTGTGCTGAATCATCGGATGGTCTATTACATATATTTTGCCCATAAGAAGTGTTTTTGCAAAGTTAGCAAGATTTGCGAAAAGTCAGTCTTTCTCGTACACGGCCTTGTTGTTTTCGCTCTCCCAAACTTCTACCTTGTAGCAATTGGGAGTCTCATCACAGATCCACTTGGCTATATTCTCTGCCGTAGGGCTGAAAGGAAGAACATCATTAAGATTGCGGTGGTCAATCCGCGACATTATGCCGTGCTTTATCTCAGTAAAATCAGTTACCATTCCATCCTCATTGAGTGTCATTGCCTTGCAATGGACAATGACTATCCAGTTGTGGCCGTGGAGTGCCTCACACTTGGTTCCTCTGCCAGTCGTCACATAATGTGCACCGCTGACTTCAAATCTTTTGCTTACATAGTACATATACTATCCTCTTTATATCTGTTTGAAGCTTCCTATAACGAAATAAATTTAAACAACTTCTAAGATCTCATTGACTGTCTTGGTATTTTCACAGCTCGGGGCAAAGATAGAAGATGTTTTGATAAAATACCATCACCCCGACCATCTATTCGTCTGTGACCACACAAATGTACTCCTTCAATATATACGGAACTTAAAGAAGAACAGTTAAATAACTTCAAAAGTGGCAGCCATTCTTAAGGGAAGGTCACACATTCTCAAGAGAAGGTCGATAGCAGTAAAAACCATAAGAATATCGATATTATATTGTTTCGATATGAAAATAAAGTATTAATTTTGTCTTTTGTATCGAAAGAGCAACAAATATGGCAATCAATACAGAGAAAGAATTTGACGTCATCGTCATCGGAGGAGGAATAACCGGTGCCGGCACGGCAAGAGACTGCTCAATAAGAGGACTCAAAGTCCTGCTAATCGAACGCAATGATATCGCAGACGGGGCTACAGGGCGCAATCACGGCCTACTGCATAGCGGAGCAAGATATGCAGTGACAGACAGGGAATCTGCTGCCGAATGTATCAGAGAGAACATGATACTCAAGAGGATAGCCAATCATTGTGTAGACGATACAACCGGATTTTTCATCACTCTCCCTCAAGACGACCTCGGATATCAAGCATCATTTGTCAAGGCCTGTCTTGATGCCGGCATTAAGGCGGAAATCATCGACCCAGTCGAGGCGAAACGCCTTGAACCTTCCGTCAATCCAGAAATAATCGGTGCTGTAAGGGTTCCTGATGGAGCTGTGGATCCATTCAGGCTCTGCTCCTCAAATATAATAGACGCCAAGCTTCATGGGGCCAAAGTCCTCGTATACACGGCAGTATCGCGTATCCTGACAGAAAACGGCAAGGCTACAGGTGTCGAGACCATAAACAAAAGGACAGGCGAAAAAGCTACATACAGGTCACGCATGATCGTGAATGCAGCAGGAATATGGGGACACTCGATTGCCTCTCTTGCCGGTATCAATATCAATATGTTCCCGGCCAAAGGAGCGCTCCTTATATTTGCCCACAGAGTCAACGGGATAGTACTCAACAGATGCCGCAAACCATCCAATGCCGATATCCTTGTGCCTGGGGATACGGTATCTGTCATCGGAACAACCTCTACCAGAGTATCTTATGAGGAATGCGACGACATGCATGTAACTCCCGAAGAGGTCAGCCTTCTGCTGTCTGAAGGAGCGAAGCTCGCTCCATGTCTGTCGGAGACACGTATCCTGCGTGCCTATGCCGGAGTCAGACCGTTAGTATCTGCGGAAAACGATCCAAGCGGAAGAAACATTAGCCGTGGAATTGTACTTCTTGACCATGAGAAACGGGACGGCCTGTCGGGATTCATAACGATAACGGGAGGCAAACTGATGACTTACAGATTGATGGCAGAGAAGGCCACAGACCTTGTATGCTCCAAACTATCGGTTGCCCGCAAATGCGAGACTGCTGTCACTCCCCTCCCGGGCTCAGGCGAAGGTGATGTGCAGAAAGTGGCGCGGAAGATCTGGACGAATCCTACAACTCAGCAGAAAGCCATAGCTGGACGCAATGGAGCCATGGCTAAGTCAATTGACACAGCCTCCAAATCTAATCAAAGCCTTGTGTGCGAATGCGAAGAAGTAACCGAAAGCGAGGTTGACAACGCAATACAGAATCTTGACGTGCACACTCTGGTGGATCTACGACGCCGCACCCGTGTAGGTATGGGCACATGTCAGGGAGAACTTTGCGCATGCCGCGCTGCCGGGCTTCTTTGCAAGGCTCAAGGCAATGCAACTCAGACCTTCAAAGATCTGGCAGACTTCATGAATGAAAGATGGAAAGGTATATACCCTGTTGCCTGGGACGAGAGCCTCAGAGAGGCGGATTTTACGGAATGGATATATTCGGAGTGCCTAGGTATCAATTATATCCGTCCTGAAAGTATCATTCGGAGAAATGATACGGGCGGCAAAGTAGAGATGCAAGTCGAATGCGAAAATGGACGGATCAAGGAGGAAGCGAAATGAGATATGACGTTGTTATAGCAGGTGGAGGCCTTGCCGGACTTACATGCGGAATCAGGCTTCAAAAGGCAGGCAAAAGGTGCGCCATAGTATCCACAGGACAAAATGCAATGCACTTTTTCTCCGGTGCTTTCGGACTGATCTCTAGGCTTCCAGACGGGAAAACTATCGAAAGTCCTGAAGATGCACTCGAAAGTCTTGGTAAGGATCACCCATACTCCAAGATAGGGAAATCTGCTTTCAGATCATATGCGGAGGAAGCCCGTGCTTTGCTTGGGGACTGTGGCCTCACAGTTATAGGAGACAGTTCAAGGAACGGATATACAATGACCGCGTCTGGCACACTCAAGCCGGCATGGCTCGTATTGGAGGATTTTCCGTATTTTCCTGATACTGAGCCGGAATTAGGGAAAGTTCTTATTGTGGGCATATCTGATTTCCTGGATTTCAACAGCGACTTCATTGCTACCTTTCTCTCGTCCTACGGGACAAAATGCAATGTGCGACTTATCGCAACTTCAGACACCGAGGTACTTAGGCATAGCCCCAGCGAGATGCGCTCAACCAATATTGCCAAACTTATGGACAGGCCGCAATGCCGCAAGACATTTATAGACAAGGTCAAGGTGCTGTCGCAAGGATATGACACAGTCATTCTGCCTGCCGTATTCGGACTCAGTGACAATTATGCATTCAAGCAGATCCGTGATGGTCTTGGTGGTATCAAGGTCATATTTGTCGGGACACTTCCTCCATCTGTTCCGGGAATAAGAAGTCAGATGCAGCTGAAGAGAGCATTCGAGGCTACCGGGGGCACATTCCTCATGGGAGACTCTGTAATATCATCAATGATTGACGGAGACCGGATAGTCAATGTCACGACCGGTAACTTTCCTGATATTCCTATAGAAGCCGAGTCATATGTGCTTGCCACAGGAAGCTATTTCGGTCATGGTCTTGTAGCCGGCAAAGACAGTATAGAAGAGCCAGTATTCGGCTCGGACGTAAAATATTCAACCGACAGGAACGACTGGTATGATAGGGATTTCTTTGCAAGACAGCCCTACATGGGATACGGAGTCGTGACCGACAGCAATTTCATGGTATCCAAAGGAGGCCAGACAATAGGCAACCTTTATGCGGTTGGCTCCGTACTTGGGGGCTGCAATCCACTGTATGAAGGCAGCGGTGGCGGAATAGCACTGCTTACGGCCCTCAAGGTGTCAGATACGATTCTCAAAAAATATCGTAGGAATGATTAAAGATCTAAGCGACAACAAGTTCGAGCAATGCATAAAGTGCACGATCTGCACGGTATACTGTCCTGTAGTACCGGTCAATACGAATTTCCCTGGACCAAAACAGGCAGGACCGGACGGAGAGAGGCTGAGGCTAAAGAGCAAGTATTTTTATGATGAAACTCTCAAATATTGTCTCAATTGCAAGAGGTGTGATGTCTCATGCCCTTCCGGAGTCAAGATCTCAGATATAATCCAAGAGGCAAGGCTGCAACTAAGTAGGCTCAGGCCTAAATTGCGGGACAAGATGCTGGCAAATACTGATCTTATCGGCTCACTTTCCACTCCATTTGCCCCAATTGTCAATGCCATACTGCCACTTAGGCCTGTAAAGGCGATTCTCGACAGTGTACTCTCGATAGACCACAGGCGTACTTTTCCCCAATATGCGGGAGAGACATTCGAACATTGGTTCAAGAAAAATGCGGCCGAGTCTCAACAGAAGTATAGCCAAAGGGTAGCATATTTCCATGGCTGCTATGTCAACTACAACAACCCTGAGTTGGGAAAAGACCTTGTAAGAGTCATGAATGCCCTCGGCTTCGGGGTTGAATTGGTTGAAGGTGAGAAATGTTGCGGAGTCGCAATGATAGCCAACGGCATGAGCCGACAAGCAAGAAAACATGCTGAAAACAATGTCAAGGCTTTGGAGAGAACGTCTTCGAAAGGGCTTGACATAGTTACCACCTCATCCACCTGCGTCATGACTATGAGAGACGAGTATCCTGATCTTCTTAAAGTTGACAACAGCACCATACGAGACAGACTGTCGCTTGCCACAAAGTTCATTTTCGCCCTGATAGACTCCGGCAAGGTAAGACTTGCGTTCAAGAAAGGTTTGAAGGCAAATATGGCATACCATACGCCATGTCACCTTGAGAAGCTTGGTTGGGGCATCTTCTCGACATCACTGCTCAACATGATTCCAGGATGCTCCCTCACCATCTTGGGAAGCAACTGCTGTGGAATTGCCGGCACTTATGGATTCAAAAAAGAGAATTATAACGCATCACAAGCAATCGGAAAGCCCCTCTTCGATGAGATTCGGAAGATAAACCCCGACTTTGTCGCTTGTGACTGCGAGACATGCAAATGGCAGATAGAGATGTCCACCCTCTACGAAGTCCGCAATCCTATAAGCGTCCTTGCTGAAGCCTTAGATCTAAGCGAGACAGAACGGCTCAATTCAAGAGTCTGAAGCCCTCTTATTTGCGCCGAAGCATCTTTATTTTGCAGAGTACTCTTGTATTTTCTTGCGCAGGGTCTTTGTCACAGAGAGAGGATAGTCTGCATCCGAGCTGTCAAGCCATTTGAGAGCAAGAGCCTTGTCTCCGAGCATGAAGCAGGCTACACCCAAATTGTATGCAGCGCAAGAACGCTTGATCGCATTGTTACTCTCGGCAAGTTCCATCCAGATCTCAGCAGCTTCTTTCCAATAATATTCGGATGCATAGAGTGCCGCTTCATTCCATGAGTTGCTACCTTCGAAATATATTATGGTAAACTGTTCTGTCTTCCACGAGGGCAGGAAAATAGAAGCTGACTGCTCCCCTACTTCCGTGCCTTGACTCCCCAAAGAAGACCATAGCATGGAATCATTCCACGCAGCATCGGCTTTCTGTGGCACTGATAATGTGGATGTAAGGTCTCTCTTTCCGTCCCACACTCTGACTGTATCTTTGCCACCCATAGAGTCATAGGCATAGAGCCTGAGCTTAAGAGGCAAAGTATAGGCATAGCCGTCCGAGTTGGTCTTGTCTGTCTTCTTGATATGGGAAATGACAGGAGTCCCGAAATCCGGAGCATCGAAAAGGAACACTACATCGTTGCCGGTATCCATGACTATACGGGCAAGTGTATCTTCGTCAGAATAGTCCCCTTCATTGTTTTTAGCAAGACGATACAGGCCAACTGCCTGATCTCCACCAAAATACTCTTTCTCTAATGAGGAGGCGAATCCATTGGCAAGATATTCATTGAAGACCGAATCTCTGGCAGGATCATCCTCAAGATAGACTACTGCTACGGACTTGCCGCTCAAGTCTAAGCCTGATTTAGAAGGATACCTCATCTCGACATTCATGCTGAAGGCCGACGGATCACACGAAGATAAAAGGCAGGACAAGATCACTGCAGCAGACCCGAGGGTCAACTTCCCAGTTGCTTTCATATTTCACTCCTGATATATTCTCCAACAAGGTCATATTCATCCGCTTCAGTTATACGGACGTACATAAACTTCCCCACATAGCTCTCCGGAGATCCGTCCATGCGCGTACTGTCATAGCTTACGCTAATCTCCCCATCCACTTCGGGGCTCTCATATTCGCTTCTGCAGACAAAAGTGCCATCAGCATAATCATCCACCAACACTTTGACCTCCGTTCCTATGCGGCTTTGGTTGAAAGCAAATGATATGCCGCTCTGTAACGTCATGAGAGCGTCAAGCCTCTTAGCCTTCACATCTGATGGTACATTGTCTGGGAAATGCAATGCATCATAGGTACCTTCTTCTTCAGAATATTCAAAGGCCCCGAGTCTCTCGAACTTTGCATCCTTAACGAAATCAAGAAGTTCGGCAAAGTCCTTATCGTCTTCTCCAGGATGGCCGACTATCATGGTAGTGCGGAGCACAATACCTGGGACTGCATCCCTCATCTTGCGGATAAGCGATCGTGTCCATGCCCCGTCCACATGTCTGTGCATCATATCAAGCACTTTGTCCGAGACATGTTGCAATGGTATGTCCAAGTATTTGCAGACCTTGGGATTGGTTGCCATCTGCTTAAGTACGTCCTCAGGGAAATCAGCGGGATAAGAATAATGTATACGAATCCATTCTATCCCCTCAATCGCTGAAAGCCTGCCGAGCAACTCACCCAAGGCACGTCTGTGATATAGGTCAAGCCCATAATAAGTAGTATCTTGAGCAATAAGCACAAGTTCTCTTACCCCTTCTTTTGCAAGAGAAGAGGCCTCGGACACGATATCCTCCATAGGAACTGACCTGTGAGCTCCTCTTATGAACGGAATCGCGCAATAAGAACAGCGCCTGTCGCAACCTTCAGAGATCTTGATATAAGCATATGGCAGTCTCTTGTCTATCCTGTAGCGCGAATTTACACGCTCCGGATGAACTTTACATCCAAGAGCTTTTACTACAGGAGCAAGATCCCGTGCTCCGTACCAGGCATCTACTTCTGGGATAAGTGACGGCATGTCATTAATATATCTCTGAGAGAGACAGCCGAAGACAATTACCTTTCCAGCCTTGCCCGCTTTCTTCTTCTCGACAGCCCTAAGAATTTCTTGAATTGACTGTTCTTTGGAATCTCCTATGAAGCCACAGGTATTGAGCAGAAGATAATCGATCTTGCGAGCATCTTCACCCTCGGGGATGATGGTAAAATCATCTTTTACCTGAGAGAGGAGATGCTCTGTATCGACTTCGTTCTTGGAGCACCCGAGTGTAATAATCTGAAGAGTCTTCATACTCTCTACCCAAGTTATTCGGTGCTCTCTTCCTTGGTCTGAGCAGGCTCTTCTTCTTCAAAATCAAGAGAAGCATGGTCATGAAGCTCATTGTACCACTCAACGACCTTCTTCATATGCGAAACATAGAAACGATCCTTGTCATAATCCGGTACAGCCTTGGCAAACAAAGCCTTAAGCTCTTCCGAAGATGCCTTCGGACTAGGTGCAGGGCTATCTCCAAGGACTTCCTTAAGCTTCAAGAACACGTCCTTCAGCTTCAATTCACCTTCTTCTGTAAATATGGAAATATCTGCTAACGTGGTCATCTTGCTTTTCATACCGAAGCATGTACGCTCCTTATTTGACAGAGATTCTACAATGACACCATTTCTTGACTGGGCCACATAGGTATACAGACCATGATGGCCTGACACTGACAATACTTTTGACAAATCTGTCTTCATAGTTCTAAATATTATTCTAATCTATTAATTACTTTATCCGTACAGGTTCAAAATGTCCGAACTGCCGCATATATCTGATGACAGGGACAAGTCGCTCCCTAAGTTGAGCTTGTGAACCTGAATTATCCACAATAAAGTCAGCCTTACCAGGAGAAAGAACCTGACTCCTAATCCTGGCAAGTATCTTCTCTCGTGACGACTGATCTCTGATTGCGGCTCTCTCCAACCTTACTTCCTGAGGTGCGTCAACGAAAATCACCATATCGAACAACCCCTCGAAAATTTTCTTGTCTGATGCTACAGCCGACTCCATGCCGACAATATCCGAACTCTGCAGCGAAGCCCAATGAATAAAATCATCCAAAACCAAAGGATATAAAACAGACTCTACAGCCTCTCGCTTTACCGGGTCTGAGAAGATAGACTTTGCAAGGGCTTTTGTGTCAAAACTCCCGTCCTGTGAACTTAAGCTATGCCCCACACATGACTCTATATCTGAGATAAGTGTCTTATCTTTATTATACAGACGCTTTGTCTCATTGTCAGAATCATATACAGGAAAGCCTGCATCACGAAGAATAGACGACACCACTGACTTTCCACTTCCGATACCGCCAGTCACAAGAAATACAGTCTTTCTCATTGCCCTTCATTCTCCACGCAGTCAAACACCTTTGGAATCACCTCATATTCAAGAACATCAGGAGGAAGATTTTCTACCATAGGAAGGCATTCTCCCTTGAGCGACTTGAGGAAATCCTTGTAATCGACATAAAGTCGCATATCCTTCGATGGATCATGAGTAAGAGGAAATATGCAGCGGAGGAGCACTGTCGCTGTGGAAGGATATACTGCAAGTGACTTCCCTACAGGCTCATTTCTAACTTCTACAGGCAAGACTACTGTCTCTTCCACATACCTCGACACAGATATGCTATATCTTACCGACTGGCAGGATAGCCTTATGCCCTTGATCTTATCCAGTCCGATCTCTCCATGTACCGATGCATCTACTCCTTCAAGAGTAAGAGGAGCGGTAAAGACTTTGTCTATTCCGTCAATGTGATAAGGCTCACCGTATATTACCACAGAATCAGGCTCAATCCTCATGGGTGAGATATTGGTATATTGTGGGACATACCTAATGTTATATACAGGACAGACTGGAACCTTCTTGTGGTTCTCCTCCGGAAAACGGAGCAGGAGCGTATCCGTCACAAAGCCCTCCATCTTTGTCCCGTTTCCGAATATCTGGTTGACATAGCGGTTGAGATTGTCGGAAGTTATATAATAGATGTCATCATGGTACAAATGCAGATCTTCACTGTCAAAATGCACCTGAACAGGCTTACGCTCCGACACATTCTTCATCCTTATGATGTTGTATCCCGATGCACGACATCTTCCGACAACAAGAGCCGAACCAGATGCCTCACTAGTATGCCCTTCGATAGAGCTAATCCCTTTTACCGGGATACTGACTGTCTCGGAATAGTTGAGCGAGAGATTGTGGATCAGCCATATACCATAAGCAAGCAGGAGCGATACGCAAAAGACTTTTACGTCACGCCCGCTCCTGCTCAGAATGATTTCAATCTTTTCCCGGATCTTATGCATAGCACTGACCGAGCATTAGGGCTACTGCTGCCGTGCAGAAGAGTCCATTACGATTGAATTCTTGTCGACTCTAAGCTTTGTATTGGCGTCTACCTTGATTAGGACCGTCCTCTCTTCTACTTCTTCAACCGTGCCGTAGATACCTCCTACGGTAACAACCTTGGATCCTTTGGTCAAAGAGCTACGGAATTTCTCAAGTTCCTTCTGCTGTTTGCGCTGGGGACGTATCATAAAGAACCACATCACGACAAAAACCAATGCGAGCATGATCCACATCGACCATCCGCTTCCGGCAGGAGCAGTCGGAGCTGCTTCTAATACGTAAGTAAGCATATTTTCTCTAATAAGTATATATGACAAATATAATCATAAAACCTGACAAATATGTCAGATATGCATGAAATAAATCTATGCGATTATGCGAGGCCGGCCCCGGTTTTAGCAATCTTGCCTTCTTCCGAGAGCTTGGCAATAAGTCTATCCAGAAGCCCGTTAATGAATGCGCTGCTCTTTGGGGTACAATAGAATTTGGAGATCTCGACGTATTCGTTGATCGTGACCTTGACAGGGATCTCCGGAAAAGTCTCGGCCTCGGCAAGACCAAGCGCTATAAGAGCTGTATCTGAGGCATTGAGTCTATCTGCCTCCCAATCCTTTACAGACTCTGTAATAAGCTTGAAGTACCCTTCATATCCAGCGAATGCATTTTTTAGTAAATTATGAACAAATGCCCTGTCACTCTGGACATTTGCTACTTTGCCAGGCTTCAAGGCCGTATCGCTCTGATACAGTTCAGGAAGCTTCCACGGGATACCTTCTGCGAGAGAATCCAAAGTACGACAACACCAGGTAAGCGAATACGCAAGATCGTCAATCCAGTAGATGGACTTGTCTTCCAACATTGCAGCAAGGCTTTCGTTATCAACGAATTCCTCTTCGTACATCCTCTTGAAGAGTTTACTGTCTGCTTTTATAGACGCCTCAGGAGCTGCCATATATTTACGAAAATAATCTTTCTCTTTGGCTGAATCTAGAATCCCCTGGACTATGAGAAAGTACGGCTCCCATGAGAGTCCTTTACGCGTCAGAAGTTTGTTGAAATCAACGTCATTTGCAAGAATCGGTGCTATTGCATTGTCTGCAAAGCGGGTATTGGGATTGCGTTCCTCTTCTGTCGGGTTGAATTTTGCCTTGGCAAACTCAATACGCTGCTTGGCCTCGGCTGTAAGTGCTGGTATTATTGCGAGCATGAACAGATAGAGATCCCTTGTGGCTTCGCAGGATTTGTCCAACTCTGCCATTGCATCATCTATTGTCATCTTGCCTGCCGCTGCATATCCATATAGCACTTTGAATGCTTTGATCCTCAAAATTCTCCTGCTTAGCATATAATAGAAGCCGTTTTATTTGTATGTTCAGAAGCTATTGCAATAGCTTCAAAATATTTTGCGAATTTACGCAGTTTTTTCAAAATTTTAACTAAATTTGATATATTAAATCATACTTTTGAAATGCATAATGATGTTTACGAGGGAGGACATTCCCCCAATCGGTCTAGTGGCGAGGTATTCTCCAAGCCGGTTAAGGCAGGTAAGAGGACTTATTTCTTTGATGTAAAATCCACAAAGGATGACAAGGACTTCTATCTGACCATTACCGAGAGTAAGAGAAGGACCGAGCAAGACGGAAACTTCACCTATGACAAGCACAAGATCTTCCTTTATAAAGAGGACTTCACGAAATTTGTTGAAGGCCTTGAGGAAGCTATCCAGTATATAAAGACCAACTGTCTTAATGAAGATGTAGCTGGTGATACCGCTGCCAAGGATGAAATCCACACAAAAGACACTGATATCTTCTAACAGACATACGTCATTCTGACGACTGTGCGCCAATTGGATGCACAATAGGTCACGGATCACATAGTACATATCTAGCACGAACGAAAGAGAATGGCGATGCTGACCTCATTCTCTTTCGTATTCTTATCAGCACTGATTCCAGCAGAGCCGACAAGGCTTCAAGATCCTACACTTGTGTTTCTGCTGTATTATCGAAATGACAGAGAACCTGCTGGCTCAGAAATATAAGATCAACACTAGGATACTCGATGCTTTGCGCGACACCTCTCACGCATTGTGCTGTTATATTGTCATTGCGCTCGACTTTCACTATATTTGGCTTCACCGAATATCGGATGCGTCTCGGCAATGTTCTCGAACAAGTTCGGCTCATTGCGCTCGACTTTCACTATATTTGGCTTCACCGAATATCGGATGCGTCTCGGCAATGTTCTCGAACAAGTTCGGCTCATTGCGCTCGACTTTCACTATATTTGTAAAATATGAGCAGATTACTTATAAAAGACGTGATTGTAGGAGGGGTGTCTTCTTCCATTTATGTCAAGGATGGCATTATCGCGAAGATACTGCATCAAGAAGACATTGTGCCGGAGTGTGATGAGACCGTGGACGGAAAGGGAGGGACAGCTATATCCGGATTCATAAACATGCATACTCATGCAGCAATGTCTCTTATGCGCGGAATCGAAGAGGATATCCCACTTGGGGACTGGCTTGCCAAGATATGGGAAAAGGAGAGTAAGATAGACTCTGACTTCGTGTACTATGGGACTAAGATCGCCTGCATCGAGATGATACGGACCGGGACAACAACATTCAATGACCAATACTGGTTTTCTCCGGCTGCAAGGCAGGCTGCCGTAGAGACAGGCATACGGCCGGTCGTATCATATGTGGCACTTGACCGCAATCAAGCGTCAGAGACAGAGCGTCAGAAAGAGCAGTGCACTGCCATATACGAGAGGATGCAGGGCCTTAAAGACGGAGGCTTGTTCGCAATGGCGTTTCATGCTATATATTCAGTATCGGAAGAGCTGATGTTATGGTCAGCCGATTTTGCAAGAAAGCATTCACTGAAACTTCATATCCACCTTTCAGAAACAAGAAAAGAAGTCGAGGATTGCAAGCAGGCGCACGGAGGACTTACCCCAGTTGAATATCTTGATCGCCTCGGAATTCTCGGCCCGGACACTATTGCAGCGCATACACTTCACCTAAGCCCAGTTGACATAGAGATACTGGGACATCGGAGGGTCAACTGCGTGCACAATATCAATTCCAATACCAAGCTCGCCTCCGGCTATATGTTTAAGTACAACGAGTTACGTGATGCAGGGGCTAATGTATGTCTTGGAACTGACGGATGCGCTTCGTCCAACAATCTGGATATGCTTGAGACAATGAAGACTTCAGCCTTGATCCAAAAGGCCTGGAGAGAAGATGCAGGAGCGCTTCCTATCAATGAACTGTTCAGAACGGCTACGGTAAACGGTGCCAAGGCCCTCGGTCTCGATACAGGAGAGATTGCAGAAGGCAAGATAGCAGATATAGCGATAGTGGATACCGACAGCACGTTCTTCCTCTCACCAGGGAAATTCTTATCCAATCTCATTTATTCGGCTCACAGTGACTGCATTCGTACTCTCATTGCTGGAGGAAAGGTTGTAATGCGAGATAGGATTGTACCTGGAGAGCAAGAGGCTATGGAGAAGGCAAAAGTACAACTCGACAAGATAAGGTAATCCCCATATCATACAACAATATGAGAACCTAAAGAGTTGCAGACACAAGAAGTAGCATAAACAACATTTAAACCAATAACACATCATGGACCCAAGATCAGAAAGAATCCACAAGGCTGCAGAATATGTAAAGGCTGCAATAGGCGGACAGACCCCACTTTGCGGCATAGTACTTGGCAGCGGGCTCGGGAGGCTTGCCGAACAGATCCAGTCTCCAGTCACAATCCCGTACAGGGATATTCCGGGATTTCCAATATCGACAGCTACAGGGCATAAAGGTAATTTCATCTTCGGAACTCTAGGAGGCAAGCATGTAATCGCAATGCAGGGCAGGATCCATTATTACGAGGGCTACCCTATGGACATGGTCACATTGCCTATAAGAGTAATGAAAGTACTTGGTATAGAGTATTTATTCGTATCCAACGCCGCAGGTGGAATCAACTTTGATTTCAGGGTCGGCGATCTTATGATTATCAAGGATCATATCAACATGCTGCCCAATCCGCTTGTAGGACCCAACCTTGATGAGTTTGGACCTCGCTTCCCCGACATGACACATCCGTATGATATCAGATTGAGGGCCAAGGCTGAAGAGATAGCAGCCGATGAAGGAATCTTTCTTCGCAACGGGGTCTACATAGCCGGTACTGGTCCCTCATACGAGACACCTGCCGAATGGCATTTCTTTAGGACAATCGGAGCTGATGCCGTAGGTATGAGCACTGTTCCGGAAGTCATCGTAGCAAGGCACAGTAGCATAACCGTATTTGGAATGTCCGTCATTACCAATGCAGCGCAGAAAGAATTTGCCGCCGACTACAAGAATGACGGAGACGACGTAGTAAAGGCCGCAGATGCAGCAGCAGGAAAGATGACCAAAATATTCACAAGGCTTATAGAATCACTCTGACAAGGCTCGTACAAAGATGAAGGAGGATCTCGGATTTATCAGGGTTGCGGCTGCCGTTCCTCAGGTAAAGGTGGCAGATGTGGATGCCAATACGGATGCCATTATGGCTCTTATTGCCAAGGCTGAGGCTGAGAAGGTATCACTTCTTGCTTTCCCTGAACTTTGCGTTACTGGATATACCTGTGCTGATCTGTTTGCACAGGAGTTGATCGTCCGCAAGGCTGAAGAGGCAATAGTGAGGCTCAAGGAATTTTCAAAAGGTCGTAGGATCACATTTGTCACAGGTGTTCCTGTCAGGACAAGAGGACATCTGTACAATTGCGCAGCCATTATAAACAACGGCTCGCTTCGCGGCCTTGTCCCAAAGATATACCTTCCCGGATACAATGAGTTCTATGAGCCGAGATGGTTCTCCAGCGGTGCCGACTTCATTAGGGAAGAATCCGGAAAGGAGTCCTTGATGGACAATGGAAAGGACTGTTTTGCATATGGATACGGCGATGTAATCCGGTATGCCGGTGGTCGTGTAAATATCTGCCCGGACATGATCTTCACCATAGGAAATTACCGATTTGCTGTGGAAATCTGTGAAGATCTCTGGACTCCGATTCCACCGTCTTCTTTTCATGCTTTGTCCGGAGCGGAGATTATCCTCAATCTATCAGCAAGCAATGAAGTTCTATTGAAGCATTCATACCGGAAGTCTCTAGTTGCACAGCAGTCTGCAAGGACATTGTCCGCTTATGTATATTCATCCTGTGGGCACGGTGAGTCTACGCAGGACCTTGTATTTGCCGGAGTCAGCCTTATATACGAGAACGGATCCCTCCTTGCCGAAAGCAAGAGATTCGCAGATTCAGGAACTTTATGTGCAGCAGACCTTGATATGGATAAGTTGCGATCTCTGCGCCAGAAACAAGGGACTTTCCATTCTGTATCACCTGACGGAAAGACAGACAATGACTATGCTCTCAGATATCTTAATATCGTAGCCGGCAACTGTGCAGATACTGATTTCAGAAAATGTCTCTTGCGCAAGATTGACGCCCACCCGTTCGTGCCGGGCTATGAAGAGAAGAACAACTCCGGAGATGCTGCCGCCGAGAGAGACAATCGCTGCAGCGAGATAATCGACATGCAGGTAGAGGGACTCGCAACAAGACTCGCTCACATAGGTGCAAAGTCTGCCGTCATAGGAGTCTCCGGAGGATTGGACAGCACTCTCGCCCTTATAGTGACAGCTCTTGCATTTGACAGGCTGTCTCTGCCGCGCAAAGGCATTACCGCCATCACTATGCCAGGCTTCGGGACTACATCAAGGACAAAGGGCAATGCCTGGAAGTTGATGGAACTTCTTGGCACTACTGCACTTGAGATCCCGATAGAGAAAGCTGTACGCCAGCATTTCTCCGACATCGGACAAGACCCAGGCAAGACTGACACGACTTACGAGAATTCTCAGGCAAGGGAGCGCACACAGATACTCATGGACATGGCCAACAAGACCAGCGGTATAGTAATCGGTACCGGAGACCTTTCTGAGCTGGCCCTTGGTTGGGCTACATATAACGGAGACCACATGTCTATGTATGCGGTAAACGCGGGCATTCCCAAGACCCTCGTCAAGTTCATAGTCAGTTGGGCAGCGGATAATTGCTTCGAAGAAGCGGCAGTCTATTATAGGGAAGGCCCTGGGAAGATTGCCAGCGAAGGAGACGGCTCTTCCATCAGCCAGGTTCTAAAAGATATTGTTGATACTCCTATCAGTCCTGAACTTACACCTTCCGGGCCTGGCGGAGAGATCCTTCAGAAGACAGAAGATCTTGTAGGACCTTACGAGCTCCATGATTTCTTTTTGTATAACATATTCAGATTCGGATACACACCGGCAAAGATTCGCTTTCTCGCTGAGAAAGCTTTTGAGGGTCAATACCGTAAAGATACTATCGACAAATGGCTCAAGACATTCATCCGCCGCTTCTTCACGCAGCAGTTCAAGCGGTCGTGTCTACCGGACTGTCCCAAAGTCGGCTCTGTATCACTCTCCCCCAGAGGAGACTGGCGAATGCCGTCTGACGCTTATTATACAATGTTCCTGAAAGATTTGGATATGTAGAAACGGGCTCAGAAAGGATAGCCTACACCGAAATGAACGGCATATCCATCACGGGTGAGCCATGATTTGGGACCTCGCCATCTTTGTCCTTCGGGACGAGATGGGTCGCGAAGAATCATGCCCATATCTAAACGAAGGAGTATGAAGTTCATATCGAGACGAAGGCCAATACCCCAGTCAGCCGCAAGGCTCTTAAGGAAATTGTTGGCAGCGAATACCCCAGAACGGTCGCTACTTCCAGATGTCTTGTCATGGATAGTCCAGATATTGCCACAATCAAGGAATACGGCACCATTAATCTTCCAGAACATTCCAAAGCGGTATTCCACATTGGCTTCCATCTTCATGTCTCCTGTCTGGTTGGGGATCACGAACGTAGTGTCTTTCTCCGAGTTACCAGGTCCTATGCTTCTTGCTTGCCAGCCGCGCAGACTGTTTGCACCGCCGCTATAGAAATGCTGTTCGAACGGAAGAGAAGAGGAGTTGCCGTAAGCATATCCAGCACCTGCTAGAAAACGCGTTGCAAGCCCCTGTCTAATCTTGTCTCCGAACACCCATGTCTTCCCGGCAGAAAATTCGCCCCTTATGTATTGGGAATATGGGGTATTCCATATCATTGAAGAGCCTGAGGCCCCTTTGTCCATCATCGGCGAGAAAAGGCTTAGAAGATTGCCTGCCGAATTGGCCTGGAAACGGAAATAGTGGTATGTCTTCTTTGGATTGGCGTCTCTGTTAGTCGTATAATAGAGAGTCCCTCCGATACCTAAGTCAAAGTGATCCTGATAAGCATTCTTCATGAACGGATTGTCGGCAAGAGACGAATAAAAGAATGGATCCATATTGAAAAGACGTACGATATTGAGCTGTACCGGATATACTTGAAAAAACAGCTTCTTGTGCCAACCCGAATATCCGAAAGAAGTGGATATTATATTGCGTCTGTACTCAGGACGGTCCTGATAATTGTACGATGCCTTTATTTCTGTTGCTGGCACCGACTTCCGGAATCTCCGTACAGGAACAAAAAGGAATCTCGGAAATCTGAGCCCCGTTGATATTCCCAACTCAGTAGAACGGGTATCGCTATTCGGCTTGAACTGGAAATTACCCATGAAATTGAGGTTTAACACCTCTCCGCCACGGAACAGGTTGCGGTGATAGAAGGAAAGACCAGGCGATATTCCAAGAAGTCCGCTGGAGTTTGACGATCCTTCTATATTGAATTTGAAGCCCTGCCGCTTTGAGGCTGTCAAGCTGATCTTAGCATCTACCGTAGCGGAATCAACTTTTGAGACATTAATATTGACACCGCTAAGCATATTGATAGAGGACAGCCTTGTATAGGTATCAGTCACATCGGACTCAGCATACATATCTCCAGGTCGGATTGTAGTAAGGTCGCCAAGGACCTTCTCTCTTATCCGGAAACTGGCAGGATGCTCTATTTCAATATTTCCAAAACTATATTTACGGAATGGTGCAGCCGCAGAAGGGCTTTCGTTGCGAGTGTATTCATTGATTCTGTATTCGAGGATTGCCGTACCGGGGACAGACAAGGTATCGGCACGAAAGAAATAGTAATTCTTACTGAATCCGAAATACCCGCTCTGTCTGAAATAAGCCGCTCCCCTCTCGCTCTCAGCTTCCAAGACAGACTCGGAGAGGAACATTCCTTTCTTTACCGAAAGTCTCGATGTATCAGAGAGGAAAGAATCCCGCAATCCTCCAGAGGCAGGGATCTCGAAATCAATTCGCGATATAGGGTAACGCTTTCCAGGGATAACTGTATAACGGACCTTTGTGATCCTACGTTTCGTCTTGACTTCAGGAATAACCTTGGATCCGTAGTAGCCCATATATTCAAGATGCCGCTCCATATTCTCTACCGATGAGCTGACTTGATCCTGGGAGAAAACTACCGGGGCAGTCCCTATCTGACGGAAGAATCGGCTGAAGAGTCCTGTACCGTGGCCTCCCCAGTTGTATACGTTAAGAAACGGATTCCATCCGAAGATCAAGGCTGAGTTCGGTTTCTGCTTTATATAAGTATTGAGACTACCGGCCTGAAGATTACGGTCTCCCTCTATCTCGATCTTAGTCTTGGCAAGACGGCTCTCGCCTTCTGCAAGTACTCTGGTAGTGCTACATGATGGTATCATGCAGGCAAAAAGGATACAGACAGAGACTATGCTGAGCACTGTATATAAGCGAGCCCAGCCGACACGAACATTTCTTCGGCCTCTCGTTTGACAATATATATGGAGTTTTCTCATTTACGGATACAGAAATAGAAGCTGTTTAAAATTTCTAATGAAACAACTTCTTAGTAGCCTTCAAAAATAACCTGCATCATCATTCTTAAACAACTTCTTACAAATTTAAGAAGTTGTTTTGAATAAGATGAAGTTGAGCGTGCTTTTTGCTATATTGGGCTTCGCCGAATATATGCTGGCGCTCGGCAAAGCATGCAAATAAGTTTGCTGCTTTGCTCTCGACTTTTGCTATATTTGCACCTGATTTCGGAGATGAGTCGAAGTCGCGGTTACATTTTTAGAACAACTTTGTCTATTCAAGTTTAAGGATGAAGAACAAATACATCGATTTGGTCGGTCAGACCTTCGATTTCCCGCAGGATGAATTCAGGGTAGAAGACGGGAACCTGATTGTAAATGACATCAACATGATGGACATAATCAAGGAATATGGTACCCCACTGAAGATAACATTTCTGCCCAAGATTTCAAGCCAGATACAGAGAGCCAAGCGGATGTTCCGCAATGCCATGTCCAAGGTTAGCTATGACGGAGAATACCATTACTGCTACTGTACCAAGAGTTCCCAGTTTGAATTCGTGCTTGAAGAAGTCCTCAAGAACAATGTCCATATCGAGACTTCATCCGCCTATGATCTGAACCTTATCCGCAGTCTCGAAGACAAGGGACTTGTAGACAAGAACCTGATTATAATCTGCAACGGATTCAAGAGACCTCAGTATATTCAGAACATAGCTGCTTTCCTCAATTCAGGATGGCATAATCTCATACCCGTATTGGACAACAAGAACGAGCTGGAAGACCTTGACGACCTCGTGGAAGTGCCTACCAATCTCGGCATCAGGATTGCTGCTGAGGAAGAGCCATCGTTTGACTTCTATACGTCTCGTCTCGGCATAAGATACAGCGACATCATACCTTTCTACAAGAACGGGATAAGCAGAAACCCGAAGTTCAAGCTAAAGATGCTGCATTTCTTCATCAATACAGGAATAAGAGACACATCTTACTACTGGAACGAACTTTCGCGCTGCCTTAACCTGTACTGTGACCTTAGGCAGATATGCCCAGATCTGGACTCTCTCAATATAGGTGGTGGTCTACCTATAAAGACCTCTCTCACATGGGATTACGACTATAAATACATGATCGAGGAGATAGTCAACCAGATCAAGACTGTATGCGAGACCCACGGTGTTCCTGTGCCTGACATATATTCTGAGTTCGGCAATTTCACAGTAGGAGAATCCGGAGCGACAATATTCAAGGTACTGGATGTCAAGCAGCAGAACGACAGAGAGTGTTGGTATATGGTAGATAACTCTTTCATGACAACACTTCCAGATACTTGGGGACTCAACCAGAGATTCATCCTCTTCCCTATCAACAAGTGGAATGACGAGTATCACAGGGTTTTTCTCGGTGGACTCACCTGCGACAGCAAGGACTATTACAACTCTGAAGCTCATGCCAATGCTATCTTCCTTCCCATAATGAGAAGCAGAAGGGATCCTCTATACATAGGGTTCTTCCATACAGGTGCGTATCAGGAAGCCATATCAGGATACGGTGGAGTCAAACACTGCCTGCAACCGGCTCCGAAGCACATCCTTATCGACAAAGACAAAGACGGCAAGATAACGACAAGGCTCTTCGCACCTGAACAGAGCTATGAGTCAATGCTCAAGATCTTGGGATATTGATGATTTCCAATTCGGAAATAAAGAAGATAAGATCTCTCTCGGACAAGAAGTTCCGGGACAAATTGGGGCTATTTGCAGTAGAGGGACGCAAGATGGTGGCTGAAGCGGAAGCCTCCTCATTTACCGTGGAGAAAATATACACGGCAGAAAGTGTGGGGGAAGAGGCTATGGCGAGGATTTCACAATTTACCACTCCGTCACCATCTCTTGCCATAGTGCGCAAACCCAGAGATATTGTAGCCGAAGATGCACGGCCTGGTAATGGGCTGTATCTTGCGCTTGACTCCATCAGAGATCCAGGCAATCTCGGGACCATTATACGCATAGCCGACTGGTTCGGACTTGCAGGAATCTATGCTTCCCACGATACTGTAGACATTTTCAATCCCAAGACCGTGCAAGCCACGATGGGAGCAATATTCAGGGTTAAGTTCCAATATACCGACATACCTGCACTATGCCGCAATGTAAGGACGCTTGGTGGTGAGGTTTACGGCACATTTCTCGACGGGAGTGATATCTATAGATCAACGCTCCGTACCGGAGAATCAGAGCCATGTCTCATTGTAATAGGCAATGAAGCCAACGGCATATCAGTTGCGGTAGAGAGCGAGACGACTGGAAGACTGCTTATACCGTCATTCCCTCCTGGAAGCCGCAGAAGTGAATCACTTAATGCTGCTATTGCGACAGCAGTGACTGTAGCTGAATTCAGAAGAAGAACAAGATGAAGCCTTTCTCTGGCAAAGACATACTGCTTGCGCGCCTTCGTGATGGAGATCCGCTAAGCTTCGGACAGCAGACCAAGTTGGCAGGACTCATGAGCATGCCGGCAATCCTCGCACAGCTTTCATCTGTACTCATGCAACTCATTGATTCGGCTATGGTAGGCAATCTCGGAGTAAATGCCGCTGCATCTATAGGACTGATGTCCACCTGCACTTGGCTATTCGGAGGTTTATGCTCTGCAGCATCGGCCGGATTCTCGGTCCAAGCCGCACAGAGGATCGGTGCCAAAGACTATGCTGCCGCACGCAAGGTTCTTAGACAAGGAATATCCTCTCTTCTTGCATTCAGTCTCATTATAGGTCTCATAGGAATGATTTTATCCTTATTCCTGCCTGCATGGCTCGGTGGTGCGGAAGAGATAAGGACTGACGCTACAAGGTATTTCATGATAATTATGGCAGGACTTCCTGCCATCCAGTTCCAGTTCTTCGGAAGCAATATGCTTGTAGCCTGTGGCAATATGAAGATACCAAGTATGTTAGGCATCTTAATGTGCATACTTGACGTTAGCTTCAACTTCTTGCTCATATACCCATCGCGGCATATTGACTTAGCCGGGATGGACCTGTTCATTCCAGGTGCGGAACTTGGAGTGTCAGGAGCCGCGCTTGGGACATTGGCTGCCGAGATCTGCACGGTCAGTTTCCTTATGTACTATATAATATTCCACTCAAGAGAACTTACTCTGTTCGGACAAAACTCTGACGACACGGACAAAAGCTTCCGTCCTACTAGGGTCTGCCTGTCAAACGCTCTCACAATAAGCCTTCCGATGGCTCTGCAAAATATAATCATGAGAGGAGCGCATGTCTTGAGCACAGTAGTCGTTGCACCGCTTGGGACAGCATCAATTGCCGCAAACTCATTTGCCATCACGGCAGAAAGCTTCTGCTATATGCCTGGATACGGGATTGCAGATGCAGCAACCTCACTTGTAGGGCAAAGTATCGGAGCTGGAAGGAAAGACCTGGCAAAAGGATTTGCACGGATCACCATAGGGATGGGCATGACGGTGATGACTTTATTTGCCGTCATCATGTATACTGCAGCTCCAGATCTGATAGGGATCATGACAGATGACCTTACCGTCATAGACCTCGGCTCAAGAGCTCTTAGGATTGAATGCTTTGCCGAAATGATGTTTGCTGCATCGATTGTTGCCTACGGTGTCTGTGTCGGGGCAGGAGACACGCTGGTACCGAGTATTATCAATTTCGGATGCATTTGGATTTTCAGGCTGATTCCTGCAATTTTCCTAACAAAGACAATGGGCCTTGCGGGATTTTGGCTATGCATGTGCATCGAGCTGAATATCAGAGGCATACTTTTCTTATGGAGAATCAGGAGCGGCAAATGGCTTTACAAGAAGCTGAAAACTGACTCTTAAATTCTGTTTGAATTAAGAAGCTTCTTAATTTTGAGCTAAAGACAGACTGAAAGATGCAGCTTGATCTTGGGGGATAACCTTATAAGAAGATTATAGAAACATGAAATAAACGGCATTTGATTTGTCTTTGATTTTCGATGATAGAGATTTCTTTTGGAAGAAGGAGTGTACTGGATGTATACGAATGAGGAGAAATAAATATAGACCGAAAAGAATGAAAAAGATGATGCAGGTTATTTTTTGGAGATTTCGTAAATGTTACAGAATATGGAAAAGATTATCGGAAAGGAATTCGGCGGAGAAAGGCCGCTATACCGCAAACATGACCTTTATCTTGAGGACGTGAAAATCCACAGGGGTGAGTCTGCACTTAAGGAGACCGGAAACATAACTGCCGTGCGCTGCGCTTTTGAGGGGAAATACCCATTCTGGTGCTGCGATGGTTTCGTAGTAAAGGACTGCCTCTTTACAGGAGGGGCTCGGGCCGCACTCTGGTATTCGCGCAACCTTGAGATGTCCAACACATATATCGATGCTCCCAAAATGTTCCGCGAGATGGACGGCATAAAATTGGACAATGTACAGATACCCGGAGCCGCAGAGACTCTCTGGCACTGCAAGAATATAGAAATGTACAACTCCAGTGCTGATCACGCAGATTATATATTCATGCACTGCAGCAACATCAAACTCGTCAACGTGAGGATTGACGGCAACTATTCATTTCAGTGGAGCAAGAATGTTGAGATCTGCAACTCTGTCCTCAATACAAGGGATGCCTTTTGGGAGACAGAGAACGTGACAGTCTATGACTCCGAGATCAACGGGGAGTTCCTCGGATGGTACTCCAAGAATCTGAGACTTGTCAACTGTAGGATTTCCGGCACCCAGCCTCTCTGCTATGCGGAGAATCTTGTGCTTGAGAATTGCGTATTGGCCGCCGACTGTGACAGGTGCTTCGAATATTCAAGCGTCAATGCCACAATAAAAGGCCCAGTCACCTCTGTAACTAATCCTAAGACTGGCTCAATCATAGCCGAAAGCTACGGAGAAGTCATCATCAATGAAAATATCAAAGCTCCAGGCGACTGCTTGATCAAAAACTGGCAACAGATCTGATACCTGGTAGACTGGCACTTAGAAGCTGTATGATTAACAAAAACTCAAACTGATTCTTAGAATCTGCTTTGAAATGGTATCCGAATTTTATTATGAGGATTATTCGAGGCAGCCTCGACTTTGGAAGAAGGAGTGTACTGGAGGTACCGGGCTGATGACAAAGATGAAAATGGCCGGAAAGGACCATAAGAGAAGAGACGAATCATTTCAAAACAGTTTCTTAGTCAAGTCAGGGATTTCTTAAAATATACTATCATGAAAGAAAGCAGCTATTCTTTTGACGAAATAAATATAAGGCGCGGCACTGGCTGCGTTAAGTGGGACGAAGACAAGGACGGAGTTATCCCGTTGTGGGTGGCCGACATGGACTTCAAGACTGCACCTTGCATCATCAGGACACTCGAAGACAGGGTAAGACAAGGTATCTTCGGCTACACTCATATAGGAGAAGAGTACTATGAAGCCATCCGTAGCTGGTTCGGCTCAAGGCATGGCCTTAAGTTGAAGAGAGAGTGGATAATCTATACTTCTGGGGTTGTTCCGGCAATGTCTGCTGTAATCCAAGCACTTACAAAGCCAGGAGACAAAGTCTTGATACAGACTCCGGTATACAACTGTTTTTTCTCCTCTATCCGCAACAGTCGTTGCATAATAGAAGAAAATCCCCTTGTCAAGACTGATACTGATAGGAATGGAGGCCGATTCATAGGGGATTTTACCTACAAAATAGACTTTGCTGACTTGGAAGAAAAAGTGCGCGGAAGTCGCCTGTTTATCCTTTGCAATCCACACAATCCCGTCGGAAGGGTATGGACTCGGAATGAGCTGCAGATGATAGGGAAAATCTGTCTGAAATATGGTGTGCCTGTAATCAGCGATGAGATCCACTGCGAGATAGTATCCGACGGATACGAATATACTCCGATGGCATCACTCTCGGAGGAGTTCTGCCGCAATACCATCACGCTCTGCTCCCCGAGCAAGGCTTTCAACATAGCCGGACTCCAAATCGCCAATATAATTGCAGAAAGGAAGGACTGGAGGGACGCTATTAACCGACAGATCAATATCAACGAGACATGTGATGTCGGACCTTTCGGTGTGGCTGCCTTGCAGACTGCATATACTGATCCGGAGGCCGCAGAATGGCTCGGAGACCTAAACAAGTATATAGGAGAAAATTTCTCATTCTTGAAAGAAATATTCGCGGCTCAGCTGCCGTGGATTCCTGTGGCAAGTCTCGAAGGGACTTATCTCGTCTGGTGTGACTGCCGTTCGCTCGGTCTGTCTTCGGAGAAGATCTTCAATACTTTGCTCGACAATTTCTCGGTACATGTAAATGCAGGATCAATGTACGGTGAGAAAGCCGGTGAAGGATATATAAGGATCAATCTGGCAACCCAGAGAAATCGTCTTGCCGAAGGTCTCAGACGCGTGGTCGAAGGACTTAATTACCTTGGGACGAAGCAGTAATCCAAGCGAACGGCAGGTTTGAACAATGCGCAGGGACGGCTACAAGTTCTGCGAACAACATCAGAATAGCGCGAACTCGGGCGTCTTCAGACGTCGGGCGGAGCGAATGCAGCGTTGGCTTTGAGCACAGGCATGCGCGGAAGCCCTGATCGCCTCCTTGAAAAGGAGGTTGGGAGGTTTGAAACATCGTGCGCAGGCTTTGCGCGTCAGCCTTCACTTCCCCTATTAGGGGACCGGAGGGGTAATAAAATAACAGGGCATCATGAGATGCCGGCTGTAGTGAGCGCAGGGATGGCAACAAGTTCTGCGAACAACATCAGAATAGCGCGAACTCGGGCGTCTTCAGACGTCGGGCGGAGCGAATGCAGCGTTGGCTTTGAGCACAGGCATGCGCGGAAGCCCTGATCGCCTCCTTGAAAAGGAGGTTGGGAGGTTTGAAACATCGTGCGCAGGCTTTGCGCGTCAGCCTTCACTTCCCCTATTAGGGGACCGGAGGGGTAATAAAAAAAGGCGGACCAATAAGCCGGTTTCTGTTTGCTCTGTCATTTATCTTCGCAGCCTACCCCTCGGCATCGGGCGAGCAGCCCTCATCTGCCGGTATATTTGGCCTTGCAGGATCCGGTAACATACCCCATAGGCATCACTACCAATGGTTGTGAGCTCTTACCTCGCATTTTCACCATCACCCCAGGAAGAACCCGAGGCAGTTGTTTTCTGTTATGTTATACGCAAGATTGCTCCTGCCTGCGATTTCCGCAGCGGATTGCCCTATCCTGTCCGGACTTTCCTCACCCGGTATCCCGAGCGCGACAGATCGGTCCGCCTTAACTTAAAAGAATGCAAATTTACATCATTATCCTCAAATCTGAAATCGTGTAATCCAGATATTCAGCTTCAAAGGCGCATATATAAGTCCGGAACAGAATAAAAAAGAGGCAGCCCTCGGGACTGCCTCCAGTATAAAAGTATATTTCAAGAATAAATTACTCTGCCTTGCCGTCAGAACCAAGGACATCCTTGATCTTGTGCTCGTAGAGTTTCTTCATTTCCTCACGTGCAGGTCCGAGATATTTTCGAGGATCGAATTCTGCCGGCTTCTCAGCAAATACCTTGCGGATAGCTGCTGTCATTGCAAGACGTGAGTCAGAGTCGATATTGATCTTGCATACTGCAGACTTGGCAGCTTCGCGGAGCTGCTCCTCAGGTATACCAACTGCATCAGGAAGCTTGCCACCGAACTTGTTGATGATGTCAACATACTCCTGAGGCACTGAAGAAGAACCGTGAAGTACGATAGGGAATCCAGGAAGCTTCTTCTCGATCTCATGAAGAACGTCGAAAGCAAGCGGCGGAGGTACAAGACGACCGGTCTTCGGGTCACGTGTGCACTGCTCGGGTTTGAACTTGTAAGCACCGTGAGAAGTACCTATTGAGATAGCAAGGCTGTCAACGCCTGTCTTGGATGTGAAGTCGATAACTTCCTCAGGCTTTGTATAGTGAGACTCCTCAGCGGATACCTCATCCTCTACACCAGCAAGTACACCAAGCTCACCTTCTACTGTAACATCGTATTTGTGAGCATAGTCTACAACCTTCTTGGTGAGGGCGACATTCTCGTCATAAGGAAGAGAAGAACCGTCGATCATCACTGAAGAGAAGCCCATGTCAACGCAGCTCTTGCAAAGTTCGAAAGAGTCGCCATGGTCGAGATGCAGTACAATCTGCGGATGCTCCCACCCGAGTTCCTTTGCATATGCGACCGCACCTTCTGCCATATAGCGGAGAAGTGTCTGGTTGGCATACTGACGTGCGCCTTTGGACACCTGAAGGATAACAGGAGACTTCATCTCTGCAGCTGCCTGTATGATAGCCTGAAGCTGCTCCATGTTGTTAAAGTTGAATGCAGGGATTGCATATCCGCCTTTAACAGCCTTTGCAAACATTTCTCTTGTGTTTACAAGGCCCAGATCTTTATAAGAAACCATATTCTATAAAATTAGAAATTATCCATTTCACGGGAAATGCTTTTGGGGCATCTCCAAGCGGCATTTGAAAGCAAATACAGTACCTAAACGCCATACCGGCCGAAGATTAATGTAGGTAAAACGTCAAAACACCATATTTCACTCAAATGCAGCGCAAAATTAATTATTTTTGCGAAAATTTGTACAGATTTCAAAGCATAAAACAATTAAGCCAGCATGAGCGAAAAGGCAATAATATTCTCGGCACCGTCAGGTTCCGGGAAAAGTACCATAGTCAGTCACATACTCAAGCTATACCCACAGCTTGAGTTTTCCATATCAGCAACTTCAAGGAAACCTCGCGGAAGCGAAAAAGATGGGGTGGAGTATAGATTCTTCACCACAGAAGAGTTCCGCAAGATGATCGGAGAAGGAGCTTTTGTCGAGTATGAGGAAGTCTATCCCGGCTCATATTACGGCACTCTCAAATCCGAAGTTCAGAGAATTTGGGACAAAGGGCACACAATCATCTTCGATGTAGATGTAAAGGGCGGAGTATCACTAAAGAAATATTTCGGTGACAAAGCCCTGTCTGTCTTTATCCAGGCTCCTTCGATCGAAGAGTTGAGGAACAGACTCGAAGCCCGAGGAACAGACAGTCCTGAAGCCATACAGAAAAGAGTCGGGAAAGCCGCAGAAGAGATGATGTACGCGGACAAATTTGACAAGATCCTTATAAATGACGATCTTCAGACTGCATATGCTCAGGCCGAGCGCATAGTCGGAGACTTCATCGTAGACGGAAGTGACGTTGAAGATAGAGACTAAGACTAGGCAAAACCTGATTTTCGCACCCTTAAGGCATTCTTTACTAATACACTAGGACATGCAGGTAGCAGCATACTCAGGATCTTTCAATCCTCTCCATATCGGGCATCTCGCAATCCTCAGAAGCCTCACCGCAATGAAAGACTTCGACATGACCTATCTGATAGTATCTCCGAAGAATCCGCTTAAAAGCGGGATTGACCCTTCCTCTGCAGCTAAGCGGTTTGAAGAGGCGCAAGAAGCTCTCTCACGACACCCTGAACTTCGGGCAAAGGCGGACGATATAGAGTTGCACATGCCCTCACCGCAATATACGATAAGGACATTAGACGCTTTAGCAAGACGAGAACCCGAGAACAGATTCACACTTGTGATCGGAGCAGACAGCCTTGCTTCTTTCAGACAATGGAGGGATTATAGGAGGATACTCATCGATTATGGCATTGCTGTATATCCCAGACGTGGATACGACCTAAAGGCATTGGGAAGAGACCTAATGGCAGAAAATCAGTTGTACAGGATAAGAGAGATAGACGCACCGGAAGTTGATGTATCCTCGACCGAGGTCCGTCAGATGGAGAGACTTGGCGAGGACGTCACTCCCCTATTGATGTAACCAAATAGCCCGAGTATGGCGGTATCGTGTGAAAGTAACTCACGACTCCGGATTACCATATAAGGTCGCCACTCAATGTCGCTACTCAATAATGCTGAGCTGTCTGATTGAGCAAAAGTCTGACGAAACAGACAGAAAAGTCCATACAGGAATTAAATAGCGTCTAAGAGGCAGAGTATTGGCGATAAAGCATATGGATGATACCGTCTGCAAGGCCCTGACGAGGCACTGCTATGGTAGTGATCCCACTCTGTTTCATAACCTCTAAAAATATCTTGAGTGCAGGGACGATTACTTCAGCCCTGCTCCTGTTCAGATAGAATTGCTCCATCCTTCTGGTGACATCCATAGAAGAAAGCCTTTCATACAACTCTGACAATTCTTTAAGTCTTACGCCCTCTTTGGACTTCTTCTCAAGCATCTTGTGGATTTTGTTGATATTGCCACCGGAGCCGATAATCCCGGCAGGATGCCACTTCCTGACGCATTCACCGAGCCAGGAAGATAAGACTTTCCATTCTTTAGGCTCAGCAGTACCGCTCAAAATACGCACTGTACCAAGTCTGAACGAACGCCTTGCTGCCTTCTTGCCCCCGGCAAACACAACAATCTCCGTACTGCCACCGCCTACATCGACATAAAGATATCCAGAAGTCTTGTCCATATAGTCTTTAAGGCCACCGGCAGCGAAAATAGTGTCCGCTTCAGTGTCACCGCTAATTATCTCTATCGGGATTCCGCTACATTCCTTCACGCGGGCAGCCACGTCAGCCCCATTGCCTGCCTCCCTCATCGCACTCGTTGCGTATGCCCTATAATCCCGCACACCATAGGCACGGAAGAGAAAAGCAAAACCCTTCATCGCTTCACAAAGCGACTCTATCTTGCCCTCGCTTATACTGCCTCGCAGGAAGACGTCATCACCCAAGCGGATAGGTACACGGACAAATGCTGCCTTCTTGTACTCGATGCGCCCGTCCTCATAAGACTCGACATTATTGACCAACATTCTTATGGCATTTGAGCCTATATCAATAGCCCCGAAAGTATCACTTTTCATCTTCCTTATCCGTTATTCAACAGTACTCCTCATTTCGGATATTCCCTTATAGTATTCATACAAAGCCACTTGACTCCTTACGATCGGATCACTGGGAAGCCTATGCACATAAGAATTACCCTCCTGATCTGCCAGATCCCTTGCCTTCACATTGTCAGACCATTGGATGGCAAACACCTTTCCAAGTAACTTGCAGATCTTCTTGTCAAGTATCGGAGCGCACACTTCAACTCTTCTGTCAAGATTGCGCCGCATCCAGTCAGCAGAACCGATGTATACACGCTCATCGCCACCATTGCAGAAAATAAACAGGCGTGCATGCTCAAGATATTTGTCCACTATACTTATTGCTTGAATATTCTCGGACATGCCGGCAACACCAGGCTTCAGACAACAGGCTCCCCTCACAATCAGGCGTATCTTCACCCCTGCTTCTGATGCCCGATAAAGCTTACGGATAATCTTCTCGTCTGTAAGGGAATTGCATTTGGCATAAATATAGGCCTGAAGACCCTTACGGGCATTGCGGGTTTCGGCATCTATCATCTCCCCGAAAGAGTTACGCATATAATAAGGAGATACAAGGAGATGCTTGTAGACATACTGTCTGTGAGTATTCATAAGGAACATGAACACGTTGCGTACGTCTTCTACGATACCTTTGTCAGCCGTGAAGAGACCGAAATCACCGTAAATACGTGCCGTATCCTCGTTGAAATTGCCTGTCCCTATATATGCATATCCGCGAAGCTCAGAGGCCTCTCGTCTCTCGACAAGCACTATCTTGCTGTGCACCTTGAGGTCTTCGAGAGAGTAGATTATTTTTACCCCTTCCTTCTGCAGCATATCTGTATTTTCTATATTCTGCTCCTCATCAAACCGTGCCTTAAGTTCAATCATAACAGAGACCTTTTTGCCGTTCTTGGCCGCATTGACAAGGGTATTAAGCACCTTGGAATGCTCAGCTGTACGGTAAAGGGTTATGAAGATACTCTCCACCCTCGGGTCTATGGCGGCTTCCCTGAGAAAGTCTATGAAATGCTGGAAAGAATGATAGGGATAGTTGAGTAGAAGATCCTTGCTCCGAATAACCTTAAGTATACTTTGAAAAGGAATAATGTCTCTGTGCTGCAGCGCCGGAGGATTGACTGTCAGAAGATCAGGCCTTACCTTGGGAAATTTCATCAGGTCCTTCATCAGATGATACCTGTCACCTGGGGAAAGCATCTCGGGGCCAGATAGACGGAGCTTACCTGCAAGGGTTGACAGAAGGTCCTCCGGCATATCCCTGTCATATATAAGACGTACAGGAAGACCGCGACGGCGGCTCTCGACACCTTCCGCTACCCTTTCAAACAGACTCTTTGACACATCATCATCCATCTCAAGTTCTGCATCACGCACTATCTTGAAAGAATGCACCGAGATGTCGTCATAGCTGAACATGAAGAAGATATCATCTATCATCAGCCTGATAATATCGTCAAGGAAAATAACATCTTTGCGTCCGTCTTCCGAGGGAAGTACTACGAAACGCGGGCAAGACGAGCTCGTCGGAATCCGGATAACGGCATACTTGACCCGACTATCGCCTTCCTTACTCATTCTGACACCAAGATAGGCATTTCCATCAGGCAGGAAAGGAATCTTCACCGACTTCCTGACTATAAGCGGAACGAGCCTCTGAGACACGACAGTAGAGAAATATTCACGGCAGAAGGCCTTCTGAGTATCGGTGAGGCTCTTCTCATTGACGACACAGATATTTTCCCTGTGCATCTCCCCGAGAATAGATGTATATGTCGATACGAAGTCCTCTCTATCCCTCTCCATTCTCTCATTTACAGCGGAAAGAAGCTCATGTGGTGTATATCCGCCAGTCAAGACAGTATCTCCAGCCTTGGCTACAAGACGCATCAGTGATGCTACCCTTACTTTAAAAAACTCATCCTGGTTGTTGGAGAATATGCCGAGGAACTGTAGCCTCGAGAGTAGCGGTACAGTCTTGTCCTTGGCTTCCTGCATCACCCTCTCATTGAAAGACAGCCAGCTAAGCTCTCGGTTGGCCAACTCGCATTTCATCATTTTTCTCTAATTTTGACTTTTTACTATTGTCGTCAGAGCCCCGTACGGCTGACATCTCAGCTGCTTTTGCTACAGTTTCTGTGCCGTTTACGGCAGGTTTACCGGATATATCCGAAATCACTGTCTCTTCTGTCGCGGTATCGCTGGATTTCACGCCTATCGCTGTTGTATTATTGTCTTCGGCTTCAGATTGCTCATAACTGAAGATATTCCAATTACCCTCATAGTCTTCTGTCAGAGCCGTCAAAGACTCAACCCAGTCACCAGAGTTGAGATACTGTATACCGTCAATCATCCTCATGTCGACTTGATGGATATGCCCGCAAATGACTCCGTCACATCCCTTGCTTCTTGCTACTTGAACAAGATGCTCCTCGAAGTCGCTTATATAAGAGACAGAAGCCTTTACCTTCTGTTTAACACGCTGTGAGACAGAATAATACGGCAGTCCTTTCTTGGCCCTTCTCTCATTGTATATACGATTGAACCACAGAAGTATCGAATAACCTATATCTCCGAGTTTGGCCAGCCACCTCATCGAAGTCGTTACCGTGTCAAAAATATCCCCATGCAGAACAAAGTATTTCTTGCCTGCACTCGTGTAAACATAGTCATTTACTATCTCCATATTGGCAAATTTCAGTGGCAGTACCGAGTTAAGGAAATCATCATGATTGCCACGGACATATACAATATGTGTGTTGTTTTGGATTTTCAGAAGACGCGCGATAAATTTGGTAAAACGGCGCTTCCACTTGTTGCCCCGTGAAAGTTCCCATCCGTCGATGATATCACCGCAGAGAATAAGTTCATCGCAAGTATTGTATTTGAGGAATCGTCCTGCTTCTTTCGCCTTTGACCATTTGGATCCGAGATGTATGTCGGACATGACTATTGTCTTGAAATGCTTTTGTTGCATCTTAGAACCTAATTAAATTTTTGCAAAAGAACGGTTCTATTCTTACCCGAATGATACAATAGTATTAATATTTTGTTACAGCGGGCGAAATTTTATTTGTTCGAATTCATTGAAAAAACAACCATATGAAACAATTAGCCATATTTCGGCCGGATATTTGATAGAAAAATTAATTTTGCTAACATATAAGACCAATGAAATTATCACCGAATCCGGTCTTGGCCGCCTTATTGTGTGCCATACCAGTCATATTATTCACCGGATGCACCGGAAGAGCGCCACAGACGCACCAAATTACCATAGTAAAGACGGATACAGTAAGGAGCTGTGACCATAAGGAAACGATAGAGTTCCCCGGACGAGTAAAGGCAGCAGAGGAGGTCAACCTTTCTTTTCAGATACCCGGAAAACTTGCAAAAGTCTATGCCGATGAAGGCATGTATGTGAGGAAAGGCAGCATCATAGCGGAGCTTGACGACAGGGATTACAAGTTACAGTTCTCTGCTGCAGAAGCAGAATACAACAGCATAAAGGCCGAAGCCGAGAGAATTATCTCCCTATATAGGGACAGCGTCACTACAGCATCAAACTACGACAAGGCCAGATACGGTCTTCAGCAGATACAGGCAAAGTACGACAATTGCCGCAACCAACTCCAAGACACTAAGATCTACGCGCCATTTTCAGGCAAAATCCAGAAAAGATTCTACGATGCGCCGGCTGTCATCGGGGCTGGAATGCCTGTAGCAAGCATGATTTCAACCGATATGACTGAGATTAGCATCAATGTGCCTGCATCCGAGTTTGCTAGACTACCCAAGGCAAATTCATATTCTGCATCTTTCGATTTCATCGGCAAGACAGACATTCCACTAACATTCATAGGTATAAGCCCGAAGGCAAATGCCAACCAGCTCTATACGGCAAGATTTGCAGTCGGCAAAGCCGAGGGCATAGCACCGGGGATGAACGCCATGGTGAAAGTGGTTTTCGACCGCAAAGGTGACGGTACGACATTGATACCGTCATCGGCACTTTTCAGCACAGATGGAAAAAGCCGTGTATGGATATGCGGCAAGGACGGTACAGTGACATCACGCGAAGTTACCATCGGGCAGTTGCACAGCAATGGCGATGCCGTCATACTGTCAGGACTTGCTTCTGGGGAATGCATAGTGACTTCCGGTGTACATACACTTAGCGAAGGTGAGAAAGTTACGATACTCAAGCCCACTTCAGCCACAAATGTAGGAGGTCTGTTATGAATATAGATTTCAGCTCTTGGGCATTCAAGAACAGCAAGCTAATCTATTTCCTTCTGGCAGTACTTCTAATTGGTGGAGGGCTGTCCATATACGACATGAGCAAGCTGGAGGATCCCGAGATCAAGGTCAAGATGGCAATGGTAGCTGCCGTCTATCCCGGAGCCTCGGCCCACGAGATAGAGTTGGAAGTGACTGACCCCATAGAGAAAAGCATCAAGTCGATGGGAGAAGTGGAGGAAGTCAGCAGTTACTCATACAATGACTTGGCTCTAATACAGGTAACCCTAAACACAACAGTTCCTGACGAGGATGTGGAGCAGTGTTGGGACATGCTCCGCCGCAAGGTGGGAGATATCAGTGCGACACTCCCCTCTGGTGTGACTGTTCAGGTGCAGGATGATTTTGCCCTCGTGTACGGAATGCTATACGCAGTAATCGGTGACGGGCTAGAAGAGAGCGAACTGTCCGACTATGCAGGACTTATAAAGAGGGAAATCGGCAACGTGGACGGTGTTGCCGGCGTATCCCTTTACGGTGAGAGAGGCGAATGCATCAACATCTCCATCCGCCCAGAGAAGCTCGCTACTCTCGGAGTATCTCCTGCAGAGATACTTGCCACACTACAAGGACAGAACAATATTTATTATGCCGGATATTACAATAGTGGAGACAATAGGATAAGAGTATCCGTAGCTGACAAGTTCCGCACGGCTGAGCAGATAGGGAGCATGTTCATTCAAGGGCACGAGGACGACCAGCTAAGACTAAGCGACATAGCCGTTGTCGAGCACGGATATGAGACTCCAGCACGCAATAGTCTGGAATTCAACGGTCAGAGGGCAATCGGACTTGCCATAGCTGCGGAATCTGGCACTGACATAGTAAAGGTGGGTGCTGCAGTCGAAAAAAGGCTTCAGGAGCTTCAAGAGGAAAGGCTTCCTGCCGGCGTCGAATACCACAAGGTTTTCTTCCAACCGGAACAGGTGACAAACTCTCTGACGACATTTGTTGTCAATCTTATAGAGTCCGTACTCATAGTCATAGCCATACTGATGCTGACAATGGGCTTCAGAAGCGGGCTTATCATAGGTATTAGCTTGATAATAATAGTAATCGGCTCGTTCCTATTCCTTTGGTCAATGGACGGTACTATGCAGAGGGTATCGCTGGCCGCCTTTATTTTCGCGATGGGAATGCTTGTGGACAATGCCATCGTCATAGTTGACGGTATCCTTGTAGCCCTTAAGACCGGCAAGCCAAGACGAGAAGCAATGACTGAGATCGGCAAGAAGACAGCCATGCCTCTCTTAGGAGCCACAATGATAGCCATTTTGTCATTCCTGCCGATATTCCTCTCGCCTGACACTGCGGGAGTGTATGTGAGGGATCTATTCATAGTGCTTGCGGTATCACTACTCCTTAGTTGGGTTCTTGCGCTTCTGCATGTCCCGCTTATGGCCAACAGGATGCTTACTGGGCCGAAATACGAGGCTTCAACAGCAAAGGGAAGTGAAGATCAGGTTCTCTACAACGGATGGCTGTACAAGGTGCTCCGTAAGTCACTTGGATTCGCGCTCCGACACAGGGTCACTACCATAGGCGTGGCTGTTGTCCTCATAGGACTTGCTATATGGGGATACAGATTCATGAAGCAGGGCTTCTTCCCCGACATGACATATAGCCAACTCTATATGGAATACAAGCTTCCCGAGGGTACTGGTCCGGACAAGGTTAAGTCTGATCTTGAGGAGATACGGCAATGGCTTCAGAAGCGTCCGGAGATCGGAGATATCACCACCTCATTGGGAGGCACGCCTGCCCGTTACAACTTAGTGCGTAGCATAGCCACTCCCTCACTTTCATACGGAGAGCTTATCATCAATTTTACAAGTCCGGAGACTCTTGAAAAAAATCTTGTAGAGATACAGGACTCCCTCTCCTCAATGTATCCTGATGCATACCTTAAGCTCAAAAGGTACAATATAATGTACAAGAAATACCCGATTGAGCTTGTATTCACAGGGCCCGATCCTGCCGTCCTGCATAGCCTTGCAGATTCTGCAATAACGATAATGAATGCAACCCCGGAGATATTCGCTATCACAACTGACTGGGAGCCGAAAGCACCTCTTATCAATGTTGACCTCGACCAATCTGCCGCACGTAGTGCGGGATTGTCACGTCAGGACGTATCATTGTCGCTTCTTTCTGCTGCAGGCGGACTGCCTGTCGGTGAGTTCTACGAAGGGACGCACAAGAACACAATATATGTAAAGTGCACCGGAGAGGAAGGAAGTCAGATCGAGAATCTGGACAATGTGCCGATTTTCACTATTCTTCCGAATATAAGCAATATCCTCACTGAAGAGAATCTGCTGAAACTTCAGGCCGGGACTCTCGACAAGGATGACCTTGTAGAGTCTGTATTGCAGACTATTCCGCTTAAGCAGGTAAGCGGTGGAGTGCAGATCAAATGGGAAGACCCTGTAGTGCCGAGACTCAACGGACAAAGAGCACAGAAAGTAATGTGCTCTCCTGTGAGCGGAGTTGAGACCGAGAAAGCCAGACAACTAATAGAAGACAAGATAGAGGCGCTTGACCTGCCTGCTGGGTATTCTTACGTATGGCAAGGAGAGAAGGGGGCAAGTGATGAGACTATGCGCTACCTGTTTGGCAATATACCGATGGCAATTGTACTTATAATCGCCATTCTGATACTGCTGTTCGGTGACTATCGCAAGCCGGCTGTCATACTATGCTGCATCCCGCTTCTGGCGGTAGGTGTTGTCGGAGCCATGCTACTGACCGGAAAGTCTTTCACTTTCTGCGCTATTGTCGGTGCACTTGGACTGATAGGCATGATGATGAAGAACTGCATTGTACTGATGGATGAGATCACGGATCAGATAGCTGCGGGCAAAGACCCAGCAGAAGCACTTATCTCAAGTTCTGAGAGTAGATTGAGAGCAGTGATGATGGCTTCCATGACTACAATTCTCGGTATGCTACCGCTTGTGGGCGATGCTATGTTTGGATCGATGGCCGTGACAATCATGGGCGGACTGCTGTTCAGTACCATTGCCACGTTATTCTTTGTACCAGTGCTCTATGCAATGTTCTTCAAGATACGCACAAGGAAATGAAATTTTTTTTGTAATTGAATTTTGATTTTCGTTATATTTGTTAAACGATTTTATTCTGAATATAGAATCTTATAATCCTAATTAGAAGTTGTTTTGAAATGGTTTCCGAATTTTATTATGAGGATTTTTCGAGACAGCCTCGACTTTGGAAGAAGGAGTGTACTGGAGGTATCGGACCGATGACAAAGATGAAATGGCCGGAAAGAACCATAAGAGAAAAGACGAATCATTTCAAACCAACTTTTTATATGAAGAAAACAATTATTATCATTGCTGCAGCCTTGTTTGGTTGCACAATGCTTGGAGCCCAGGAAAAAGGTGAGATGACAGTAGGCGGTACAATTGGCTTCAGTGGTGGAAGTTCAAAAACCAAAGTTAAAGCCGAGTCTACAATCACCAATGGGGACAAAACCCCGTCACTGCTACAGTTCGGCCTCAGTGGAGAGTTTGGATGGTTCTTCGCAGACAACTGGCGTATCGGCGCTTCCATCACTTACGGACTTACCTCACAGCCAACAGCCAATGATGACGGCAAATGGCTCAAGGACAAAACAAATCTTGTAAATATCGGACCTTCCATTTCCTACTTTCTCCGCATTGCCGACGGATTTCACTACACTCCGGAATTTGGATTATACGGTACTTTCGGCAATTACAAGACTGACCTAGACGATGACTCTTATAGCAAGTATTCAGTGTCAGGGCTATCACTTGATTTTAAGCTAGCCGCATTTGAGTTTAGGCCGCTTGATCGCATAGCTTTCACTACAAGTATTTTCAGCATCTCATACTCATATACTACCACCAATATCTCGGATGACGTGAATGCCAGGATATCTGCTACCGGCATCGACTTCAATATCCATCCTACAGTCGGTGTAAGATATTATTTCTAGCTGGATTGCAAATTCAGTCTCCTAATAAACGATTGAATTTCAATTAATCCAAGACTTATCTATATAATGTGGCTCTAAAGGGTATTTTCTCCTTTTTGAGCCACTTTTTTGTGTAGAAGCATATTATATTCAAGACTCAAGGTGGTTATCTAAAAATCTAAGTTATAGTTTTCTCTTGTCATCTGACTTTTTCATGTTCTAATGAGCTTGATCTTTACTTAAAAATACTAACCGGCTTCTGGCGTCCCTACATTAACTACCAAGGCATACTGAGTCAATACTGAAGAATATCTGTAGGTTGCGATTTTTTTAGTAAATTGGCAAAATATATGAAACCGACTGCAGAGATGAAAGAACAGGGCAACGATATGTTGGACTCCCGCTATGTCATAGACGGGATATCGTGCAAGCTAACTCCCAGGCAGATGCTATCCGGGCAGGAGAGCAGCGGAGGCAGCGGAGAGATCATTGTGGACGAGAGTGTTGACCCAGCCCCACAAGGAAGCGGCCTAAGCAGGGAACATTTGTTCGAATATATTTATAAAGTATTGCCTTTATGCAAGGACAAAGGAGAGATTCCGGCATTCTGTCCTGAATCAGCCACGCTGACTAAGATTTGCACTTGCCTATCAGCTCTTATCTGGAGGAAAGGACATTTCAGACTTGAAGACCTCTGTCTTGGACTCGATTGGGAGTGGGATTTCAGCCAGACCGGCAATGCAGCCGCATTTTACCGCTCTGTGGAAGCAGTCTGCGGATTTACAGACAGCATTGATGTAAGAATCAGCCGATACAGCCTCACGCATAGCAACAGTTGTAGCATTGAGGCCGATGCAACTCTCGATACAGACTGCTGTAATCTGCCACATCTCAAAGCCGAAGACGAATTCAGCGTATCTGAAGTAAAGTCACCGTATCTTAGCGAGGGTAGGACCTGCCTGGAGCAAGTATCGGAAGACAAGAACAACTGGATAATCTACATTCCGTTCGATACATGTGCCTGCAATCTTGGAGGATCTGCTCTTTCCGAGGCGACAGGAATCCCCTGCGGCATAGCACCGGATCTTTCCGACCCAGACTATTTCATAGATTGCTACGAAGTAGTACGGGAATTTTCGGAAGACGGGATTTTTGTCTCTGGTATTGACATCGGGAGAGGTGGTCTCGGGGCTGCACTTGCACGCCTCTGCGGACCAGACAGAGGAATGGACATTGACTTGGGATCTGTACTAAGCCTTGACAAAAGCGGAGACATTTTAAAGATACTTTTCTCCGAAATTCCCGGTGTTCTTGTCGAGATACGTGACAGCGACTTCGACTATCTTGACGCCGAGATGCTTCTTCAAGATGTGGCCTATTATCCTATAGGACATCCGGGAAAGGCAGGACTCCGAATCTCAAGCAAGGACAATCCCGGCATAGCCGGCATACTTATATCACTTATGGATAACCGTGCTCCTGAAGGAGAAGACTAACAATCAACACTATGTCAAGCAGATACGCCAACACTCCTACCAAAGGGGACAAACGTCCGAAGATCTTTGTCCTCGACACCAACATTATCCTGCACGACTTCAAGTCAATTAGGAAATTCCAGGAAAATGACATCGTCATACCGATAGCCGTACTGGAAGAACTTGACAATTTCAAGAAAGGCAACGACGCCTTGAGCTACAATGCCCGAGGCTTTATGAGAGAGATCGACAAGCTCACTCAAGGGCGGATGTTCGGGGCAAACGGTGTGCCTATAGGCAAGGGTTTCGGGAATATCAAGATAGAGCCGAATCACCCGTTCCCTAAAGGGATGGAGGACCTTTTCCACGACGACATTCCAGATCACAGGATTCTCTCCACAGCTATCTGGGTCAGGGACAACAACCCCGGAAGGTTTGTGGCTCTCGTGACCAAGGACATCAACCTTAGGATGAAATCCAAGGCTGCCGGCATGGAGGCTCAGGACTATCTTACTGACCGTATCGAGGACGAGAGAGTCGAGGTGACAAAGAAAGAAGTAAGAATCATAGAAGGAATAGACAGCACTGTCCTTCAGCAGCTTGCCTACTCAGGGGGACATTTCATCGAAAGGAAGCGTATTCTTGACACCGCTCCTCTGCCCAACCAACTTTTCAAGTTCAGGTGGGAAAGCAATACTGGTGAAAGCATCTGTGCCAAATATGATGCGGACAAAGACCTAATAAGGTTTGTACCAGTAAATATAGCCTGCGGCATACGTCCGCGCAATGACGAACAGAGATTTGCCCTAGATGCCTGCCTGGACAAAAGTATTGAGCTTGTATCACTTACCGGAGGTGCAGGCACGGGAAAGACTCTCATCGCTCTTGCAGCTGCTCTCGATCAGGAGAGGGAATTCGACCAGATAATCCTGTCAAGGCCTACCGTAATACTTGGCAATCAAGACATAGGATATCTACCTGGTGACCAGAAAAGCAAGATGAGTCCGTTCCTTATGCCTCTGATGGACAATCTCAATGTGATCAAGTCCCAGTTCCGCCCAACCAGCAAGGAATACCAGCGCATCGAGAAACTTATGAGTGATGAGAAACTGCTGATTACGCCTCTTGCATATATAAGAGGAAGGAGTCTCGGAAAGGCATTTTTCATAATTGACGAAGCTCAGAACCTTACTCCGCATGAGGTAAAGACTATCGTGACTCGTGCCGGCGAGGGGACCAAGATGGTATTTACCGGTGATATCTTCCAGATAGACCAGCCATATCTCGACCAGTGGTCCAACGGGCTTACGCATCTCGGGGAGAAGATGTACGGGCAGCGAGTATTCGAGCATGTTTGCCTGAAGAAAGGAGAAAGGAGCGAGCTGTCGGAAATTGCTGCCAAGCTTTTATAGGAATATGATGCAAAAATGATTAAATTCGCATTTTGCCACTAAGAAGCTGCCTAAATATTTACATTATAAATTTTATGACGGATTTTCTATTATGTCTCTATGACTTTTTGAAAAGGATGGATGAGCTATCCGACTGAGCAAAAGCCTGACGAGGCAGACAGAAAGGCCATAAATGTATTTTTGAATAATTTTCAAGCAGCCTCTAAAGTCATTAACATTTCCAACCTATACACTGACAAATTTAATATTTCATAATATGACAGAAACAAAGAAAAGGGTCTACCGCTTCGGCGGGAAACATGCCGAAGGCAACGGAAGCATGAGGGAGCTGCTCGGAGGCAAGGGCGCCAACCTTGCTGAGATGAGCCTCCTTGGAATGCCTGTACCAGCAGGATTTACAATTACGACAGAGTGCTGTGCAGAATACTACGCTTTGGGTGGAGGTTATTCCAAGGATCTGCAGAAAGAAGTTGCCGAGGCTATGGCTGCTACCGAGAAGATAATGGGCAAGAAATTCGGTGACGAATCTGATCCTCTTCTTGTAAGTTGCCGCTCAGGTGCGCGCAGTTCTATGCCTGGCATGATGGACACAATCCTAAATATCGGTCTCTGTTCTGCCACTATCCCCGGCATGATCAAGAAGACAGGTAACCCACGCTTCGTGTATGACGCTTACCGCCGCCTTATCATGATGTATTCGGATGTTGTGATGGAGAAGGCCGAGGGTATCGAGCCTGAAGACGGCCAAGGCATACGCCAGCAGCTTGACAGGATGATGCACGATCTCAAGGAGTCCAAGGGCTACAAGTCCGACACTGACATTACTGCTGAAGAGCTCAAGGACCTGTGCGACAAGTTCAAGGCAAAAGTACACGAAGTTCTCGGAGTTGAGTTTCCTGATACAGCCGAGGCACAGCTATGGGGTTCTATAGGAGGCGTATTCAAGTCTTGGAACGGGAAGAGGGCCATAGCTTACAGGAAGATCGAGAGGATTCCTGATGACTGGGGTACAGCTGTCAATGTACAGTCCATGGTATTTGGCAACATGGGCAACACTTCCGCTACTGGAGTAGCATTCTCCCGCAACCCTGCCAACGGTGACAACAAGTTCTATGGAGAATGGCTTATCAATGCTCAGGGCGAGGATGTTGTAGCTGGAATCCGCACTCCGAACCCTCTTAACGAGGCAACCAAGACTGAAAAGAACAAGGATCTGCAGTCGCTTGAGACTGCCATGCCTGAAGTCTACAAGGAACTCGACGATATAAGGACCAAGCTCGAGGAACATTTCCATGACATGCAGGACATAGAGTTCACTATTCAGGAAGGACATCTGTGGATGCTTCAGTGCCGTATCGGCAAACGTACCGGCCTGGCAGCCCTGCAGATGGCCACTGACATGCTCAAGGAAGGAATGATCGACGAGCAGACGGCTGTAATGAGAGTATCCCCCACCCAACTTGACGAGATTCTGCACCCGATTCTTGATCCAGAATCAGAGAAGAAAGCACAACTTATAGCAAAGGGTCTTCCGGCTTCACCTGGCGGAGCTGTAGGAACGATCGTATTTACCCCAGATGACGCTGTGAAGGCTGCGGCCGAGGGCAAGAAAACTATCCTTCTAAGGGAAGAGACATCTCCGGAAGATATCGAAGGTATGCGTGCATCAGCAGGTATCCTCACTACTAGAGGTGGAATGACATCACATGCGGCCCTTGTTGCAAGAGGTTGGGGCAAATGCTGTATTGTGGGCTGCGACGCGATGAAGATTGATCTGGAGCACAAGACTGTGACATTTGAGGGGCACGACAAAGTGTTCAAGGAGGGTGACTGGTTGAGTCTCAACGGAACAAAGGGTCTTGTCTATGATGCCAAGATCGACACGATGGATGCTTCGGAAAACCCTCTCTTCGTGCAGTTCATGACAATTGCCGACAAGTTCCGCAAACTTGGTATCCGTACCAATGCCGACACTCCTGAAGACGCTTCCAAAGCCCTTTCGTTTGGGGCAGAAGGCATCGGACTGTTCCGTCTCGAACACATGTTCTATGGCAAGAATTCCGAGACTCCCCTTGCAAAACTCCGCAAGATGATCCTCTGCGACACTGACGAGGAGAGGAAAGAGGCTCTTCAGGAACTTGAGCCTTTCATCAAGGCTTCTGTCAAGAGCACGATGAAGATAATGGATGGCAAGCCCGTTGTATTCAGGCTTCTCGATCCGCCTCTGCACGAATTTGTGCCCAAGACAGAGGAGAAGAAAGAAGAGCTTGCAAAGGAGCTCGGGGTGTCTGTGGCCGAGATTGAGAAGAGAGGCGAGGCTCTGCACGAGGTCAACCCGATGATGGGACACAGAGGTGTACGATTGCATGTATCCTACCCTCTCATTGCCGAGGTTGAATACAGGGCTATATTCACTGCGATGGCCGAGCTCATGGAGGCCGGTCTCAATCCTCAGGCTGAGATAATGATCCCTGTAACCGTATCCGCAAGGGAGCTCAGCTTCCAGAAGGCTATCTGCGAGAGAGTCAAAGCCGAGGTTGAAGGCAAGTTCGGCATCACAATCCACTACCAGTTCGGTACAATGATCGAGATTCCTCGTGCCGCTCTGACCGGAGACAGGATGGCAAGGACAGCAGAGTTCTTCTCATTCGGAACAAATGACCTTACACAGATGACGTTCGGATTCTCCCGTGATGATGTCGGGACTTTCATGGGCGACTATCTTGGCAACAAGATTCTTGACGCTGATCCATTCAAGACTATCGATACAAAGGGTGTCGGCAAGCTTGTAGAGTATGGTATCCAGGCCGGACGTTCCAAGAGGCCTGACCTCAAGTGCGGTGTCTGTGGAGAGCACGGTGGTGACCCTGACTCCATCAATTTCTTCAACAAGATCGGCATCGATTATGTCTCCTGCTCGCCTTTCCGTGTGCCAATCGCACGACTTGCTGCGGCGCAGGCTGCGATCAAAGCCGAGGCAGGGAAATAACCTTGTGTAGCACATAAAACCTGAAGATAGAATAATTCTTTAAGGGACAATCAGATAAAGGGATTTGCTCATTGAAGTGAATCCCTTATTATTTGTCTTAGAATCTGTTTTGAAATGATTTAGCGGACAGTAATATTTCTCCTTTTCAATTTTGAGCATCAAGGCATAGAGAGCGTCGAGTTCTGAGGCTTCTCCAGCGATGCGGTAAGTGCTATCACAATAAATTGACATTGTAGTGAGTTTTAGTTTGTTTGATGTTTTCTCCCTACATTTATTGAATCTTTCGATTCATCGGGAAGTCGGTCTTTCCGATTTTCAGGCAATTCAGGGTAGGCAGCAAGGGGCGATAAGGCAAGACCACACTCGGTGTGCCGCAAGGTTCAGCCTGGACATTCGCCCCGGCCTCCAACATCGCCGCAGAAAACGGAAGGCCGATTGCCCGAACAAGTCGAAGAGCGAGAATTGGCTGACAGTCTTTTCAACAGGATGAAAGAACTGAAAATCTCATTCAGAAAAACGATCACTAAGACAGGGAAAGAATTTATCGGCTGCGATGTCGATGAAAAATGGAAAATAATATATTACTGTCCGCTAAACTTTTGTCAATAAAAAACAAGCACGAAACCACAGATTCAACCTAATTAATGCTAATTTTGTATCATTCATTTTCATACTGGAAATCATGCGACTATTGAAATCATTTATCGTATGGATATGCTTCATCCCCGTGGCAATACTCAACGGTGGATTGCGTGAATATGTACTGGTCAGGCTTGTCGGAGAAAAGACGGCTTTGCCCGTAAGCGGGATATTGCTGAGCATATTTATCTTTCTATTGACATGGCTGATGCTTCCCCGCCTAGCCAAAGGCAGCAGCATGAAAGAGTGTCTGGCAATAGGTCTTTGCTGGGCACTATTGACCGTAGCTTTCGAGTCTGTCGGCGGCATTGCTGGCGGTAGTACCGTCACGGAAATTCTTGCCGCATACAATCCATTGACGGGCAATCTGTGGACGCTTGTTTTGGTGACCACCTTGCTTTCACCAGTTCTATTGAAAGTTTTCAGACGACTTTAGACGTATTGGTCCAATTACCCAAAACCGCGAAAGCACATACCGGGAAAGTACATACACAGGCGCTTCTGCATCACCGATTACCCTCAGCCAAAGCAGATAGCCCCCACCCATATACTGACTTTAGAAGCTGTTTTTGAAATGGCTCCCGAATTTTATTATGAGGATTTTTTTGAGGCAGCCTAAATTTTGGAAGAAGGAGGGTACTGGAGGTACCGGGCTGATGACAAATATGAAAATGGACGGAAAGGAGGTTTTCTTCAAGATCATTTCAAAAAAACGAAACAATATCTTAATATAATGGCAAAATAATTCATCAGAATTTTCGTAAGTTTGCATTGAGTGACAACGTTCTTGCCACACGCCGTGTATGCCTAAATATACTGAGACAGAGGATAGATATAGGAAGATAGTAGAAGATGCCCGCAAAGGCCTCTTCTCTCAGGTTTATCTTCTAATGGGTGCCGAGCCTTACTATCCAGACAAGGCCTGCGAGCAGATAATTAAGTATGCACTAAGTGACAATGAGAGGGATTTCAACCAGACAGTGCTTTTCGGCCCTGATACAGATGCAGCTGAAGTAGCCTCTTACGCAAGAAGTTATCCGATGATGTCGGAAAGAAGGCTTGTAGTGCTGAAAGAGGCACAAGGCATGAAAACGCTCGAGCAGCTCGGAACTTATGCCGCAGAGCCGACAGAAACTACTGTACTCGTGATACTAATGAGAGGAGCTACTGCAGACAAGAGGAAAGCCCTCTACAAGACCGTGTCCAAGACAGGAGTAGTTATGGACTCCCCAGCACTTCGTGACTACGAGATTCAAGGATGGATCACCTCCTACTATAAGTCTCTCGGACTCGATATCGCTCCTGATGCTGCCGTTCTGCTTGCCGAATCCGTTGGGACAAGCCTTGATACCATAGCTCTTGAGACTGGGAAACTCCGCAAAAGTCTTCCTGAAGGAACAACAAAAGTATCAGTTACTGACATCGAGAAAAATGTCGGTGTAAGCAGGCAGTTCAGCATCTTCGAACTGAACAAGGAACTCTCCTACAAGCATACTCCGGAGGCTTTCAAGATCGCAGCTTACGTCGGTTCAGCCCCAAAATTCGCCATGCCTATGGCCATAGCAGCGATCTATCAGCATTTCTACAAGATTTTCCGATACTCTCTTGCCCAACGAGCAAAACCACCAATGAGCCGACAGGAGAAGGCGGGAATCCTTGGGATCAACCCTTATTTCGTGGAAGAATTTGACGTGGCAGCAAGGAACTACCCCCCTGACAAGTGCAGATACGTCATTTCCCTTCTTGAGGAATATGACTTCAAAAGCAAAGGAGGCGGAGGAGGCGAGGCAGAAGCCGTAGAGCTGCTAACAGAACTTATTGCAAAGATACTATTATAGATATTTTCTTATATGAATCATCTTATCGAATGCAGGAATATCTGCAAGAATTTCGGGGATAAGATAGCCTTGGACAATGTCAGCCTCGATATCCCTAAAGGAAAAATCTTCGGTCTTCTCGGGCCAAACGGAGCCGGAAAGACCACAATGATACGTATCATCAACAGAATCCTCATGCCTACATCGGGGCAGGTTCTGTTTGACGGACGTCCGATAACCCAGTCAGATGTCGAGAAGATCGGATACCTTCCAGAAGAAAGAGGACTCTACCGCAAGATGGAAGTCGGAGAGCAGGCTATGTATCTTGCAAAACTCAAGGGTATGAGTGAATCAGACGCCAAGGCAGAGCTCCAGAAATGGTTCATAAAGTTCGGAATTCAAGATTGGTGGAAGAAAAAAGTCGAAGAGCTTTCCAAAGGAATGGCTCAAAAGGTGCAATTCATAATCACCGTTGTACACAAGCCTTCTCTTATGATACTTGATGAACCGTTCTCCGGATTCGACCCAGTAAACACCGAGCTCATACGCAAGGAAGTGCTCAGATTCAAGGAAGAGGGAGCGACGATAATCCTGTCCACTCACAATATGGAATCCGTGGAGGAGCTCTGCGACGAGATTGCACTTATAAACAAGTCTCATCTTGTGATCACAGGAGGCGTAGAAGAGATAAGGCGCAAATACGGCAACAACAATACGGAACTCGTATATACTGCAGACAAGGAGGTAACTCCAGTCGAGGGAGTATTTTCCGTCATCTCCGACCACAATGATGCCGGACGCCATACAGCCGTGCTCTCAGGCTGCGGAGAGGCAAAGGGCAACAAAGTATTGGAAGCAGTCCTCGGGCAAGAAGTCACAGTCAATTCGTACAAGGAACTTCTTCCTCGCATGAACGATATTTTCATCAAACTCGTAACAGGAAAAGACAGCTATGAACTTTAGAACACTCAAAATCATCATAGGACGCGAATATTCAACACGTGTCCGCAAGAAATCATTCTTGATCACTACATTTCTTGTCCCGATACTATTCGCACTGCTTTCGACCTTGCCGACCTTCATCATGATAATGAGCAAGGAAAAGACAAGCAAGGTTGCAGTCGTGGACGAATCTGGCATAGTCCTCCCCTATCTGAAGGGCAGCGAGACAGCCTCGTTCGAGTCCTTTGCAGGACAGAACCCGGAGATTATTAAGAAAAATCTCGACAGTCTCAACATGGACTTACTGCTGTGCATTTCTCCTATTGATACTGTAACAAAGAATCTGTCAGCAAGTCTCTATTCCGTAAAGCCGGCAGGAGTCGAAGTTTCGGACTACATTAAGGAGAAGATAGATGATGCACTTGAAGAATACAGGATCTCGGCATACCATATAGACGGGCTAGACAAGATAATCAAAGATGTAAGGCCTAATGTCAAGGTCGTATCATATCTTGTGGACGAGAGCGGCAATGACCGTCTGAATGAATCTGGGATATACATGTTACTTTCCATCATTCTCGGCATGATAATCTACGCTTTCATCTCTATGTTCTCCGGAGTCGTGATGTCAAGCGTAATCGAAGAGAAGTCAAGCCGTATCGTGGAGGTACTTGTATCCTCAGTGAAGGCTACAGAGCTGCTGTTCGGCAAGATTATAGGCGTATCACTTGTTGCCATGACCCAATTCTTCATGTGGATAGCTCTGACAGTCGTACTTGTAACTGGGATCGGTGCTATAACTGGATTAAGCATCAGTGAGATCAGCAAGAGCGCTACTGACTCGGCTCAAATGTCCCAAGTAGCGTCAAGCATTGGCCTATCTGAAGAACAGATTCAGGCAAGTGGGCTCTCAATGCCATCCGTATCCTTGACGGCACCGTCAGACTCTTCTGCTGTAGCCTCACAGACTGAGGCACTCCCTGAGGATATCGTCACCCTTATAGCGACACTTTCCAACATCAACTTCGCCAAGGTTCTTGTCGTATTTGTCCTGTTCTTCATATTCGGATACCTGCTATATGCGTCACTGTTTGCCGCAATCGGCTCCGCAGTGGAGAACGAGGCGGACAGCCAGCAGCTTGTACTGCCGCTTACAATCCCTCTCTTGATTGGATTCTTGATATCAATGATGGCCAGCAAGTCACCTGACAGCGGTATTGTTTTCTGGGGTTCGATGATACCTTTTACCTCTCCTATAGTAATGATGGCAAGAGTTATATTCGGTGTGCCCACATGGGAGCTGGTGCTGTCTCTATGCTTATTGATAGCAACATTTATATTCGGTGCATTGATATCTGCCAAACTCTACAGAGTAGGTATCCTCAGATACGGCACTAAGGGGACATTCAAGGATCTGTGGAAATGGATCAAATTAAAATAACTGCTGCTCTTGCGCTCCTCGCCTGCACATCCATGCTATCGGCCCAGACCCGGCTACAGGAATATGACTTTGAATGGAGCAGGACAGCGATGGACGGCAGCAGGACAGGTGTCAGGTTCGCCAAGTCAGACAGCGTTACTCAGGCGATAGGCCGGATTGAAGGAAGAAATTACATCTCACCTTCAGGCAGGTCTTTCCGAAAGCGGACAGCAACATACAAGGCTGCAACCCTTATGATTGATGCGCAGAAAGACATGTCGAGCGTCAAGCAGGTAGTAGCCGAATCATCGGCACAGATGAATGTAACACCGCCTGAATGCGCCCTTTCAGACTGGTTCATTGACCTTCTCATGGAAGAATGTTCCCAGATGACAGGCTGCAAGGTTGACGTAGGCTTTGCCAATTTCGGCGGTATTAGGACTGATATGCCGAAAGGTGAAGTCCTGCTCGATGACATAATGTCGATGTTCCCTTTCCACAACAAGCTCTGCTATCTCAGACTTAGCGGAAAAGATATCAGGGCTATACTGGAGCAGATGGCATCTCTTGGCTGGCAAGTAGTCGGAGGAGTGAGATGCATAAGCGACAGCGAGGGTAACCTTCTTTCCGCCGAGATCGGTGGAAATCCCATCTATGACAACAAGATGTATGGAGTAGCGACAATCGACTTCCTGCTTGACGGTGGTGACGGATACCATATAGGCCGCAACGCCGAAGACCTCCGCATACTTGACCCGTATATTTACGATGTAGTGCTGCCTTATGTAAGGAAACTTACAGAAGAAGGGAAGCCCATAGAATACAAGACGGACGGACGAATAATCATAAAAGATTAGAAATCAATGAGCAGAGGAATATTTACAATAGCCGTGACCCTTACCTTCCTGTGCCTGTCTGCCGGACTTGCTGGGCAGGATCTTGTCATACTGCATGTCAACGATACCCACAGTCATTTCGAACCTATAAGATCGGGACAAGACAAAGGACATGGCGGAGTCATCGAGAGGGCTGCATACATCGACAGTGTACGTTGTGCTGAAGGACGGAGAAAGGTGCTTCTTCTCCACGCCGGTGATTTCAGTCAGGGAACGTCATATTTCACGGTATTTAACGGCGACCTTGAGATTGAGATGCTGAATGCAATGGGCTATGACGCTGTCACAATAGGCAACCATGAGTTCGACAACGGAATCGACGAATTGACGAGAAGACTCTCCAACCTCAAATGTCCTGTCGTATGCGCCAACTATGACTTCTCGGCCTTTGAACTTGGCCATATCATACGCCCATATACAATAGTGCACCGCGGAGGACTCAAGATAGGCATATTTGGACTGCTTACCGATATCAGTTCCGTGGTTGCTGGAGAGACTGCCAGCAAGCTGCCCAAGTTCGACGATGTGGAGACGGCACGCAAATGGACTCGGTATCTTCGTGAAGAGAAAGGCTGCGACATGGTCATTGCCCTGACTCACATAGGATTCGACGGGACAGGATTCACCGATCCTGATCTGGTACGCAAAGTGAGCGGCCTTGATCTTGTTGTGGGCGGTCACTCTCACACTTTCCTTAAAGAAGCGGAATATTTCAAAGACCCTGACGGCAAGGAAGTTCCTATAGTTCAAGACGGGTGCTGGGGGCTTTATTTCGGAAAAATTGACGTTTATAAGGACTGACACGATGATATACACTCCTCAGGAGCATGAGTCATTGAAATCGATGGACATGCGGCACAAGACAATTCTGAACATATTGCAAGTACAGGGCAGCGTATCCGTTGCAGACCTTGCTGAAAGACTTGACGTCTCGGAAGTTACCATTCGTAAGGATCTCTCGGCACTTGAGAAGCAAAACAAGCTTTACCGCACACACGGCAAGGCAATTCCGCTCAGCCCGTATATCGGTGACAGGCATGTCCTTGAGAAAGAGAAACAGGCCGTAACCGAGAAAAGTGCCATAGGCAAGTTTGCTGCCGGACTTGTCAACCCACATGACACTGTACTGCTGGCATCGGGAACGACTATCCTCTTTGTTGCAAAAGAGCTATGCTACAAGAATGATTTTACGGCCATCACTGCATCCGTTCCCGCATCATCCATTTTGTCTCAAAACAAGGGTACAGACGTAGTACAACTCGGTGGAATTGTCCGGGAAAGTTCAGTGTCTGTTGTCGGACCCTTTGCCGAAGATATGCTGAAATACTTCAACTGCAACATTCTCTTCATGGGTGCTGACGGGGTAGATCTGGATTTTGGGGTTACAACTACCAACATGATGGAAGCCAATCTCAACCGAATGATGATGAAGAGTGCCCAGCAGACCATACTTGTGGCCGACAGCAGCAAATTCGGAAAGAAAGGTTTCAGCAAGATCTGCGATACAAAGGAGATTGACCGCATAATAACTGACGACAAGATACCGCAGATGTATCTAGAGAATCTTCAAGAGCTTGGAATAGAGGTAAATATAGTAAGCACCGAACAACGGCAGCAATAATGGCATCACAGGGGTTACCCTCGCAGGCGTATGCAACAGGCCGTAGAGGCAAGATAAGGTACAGCTCATTGTTGCATTTCAGGATCAGGCGAATCTTGATGATCTGCAGCAACTATGACGCTTTCATAATGGAGGAGGACGGGCAGATAGAGTCTCAGGTCCACAAGGAATACATAGGACTCAACATGTCTGACCCGCCTACTTTCGTATGGGCAGAATCGGCCTCTGCAGCAAGGAAGACTCTTGCTCAGGAGCCGGATATAGACATGATCATCTGCATGTACAATGAAGTCGATAGCGATATTTTCCCTCTTGCCGCTGACCTTAAACGCGAAGGCAAGATGATGCCATTCGTCCTTCTGATGCACTATTCTAAGCAGATACGCAAGAAGATCACCTCAAGACCAGATTCAGCAGTAGATTTCGTGTTCAGCTGGCACGGCAATGCAGACCTGATCCTTGCAATCATCAAACTCTTTGAAGACAAGCAGAATGCAGAAAACGATATTCTCGACATCGGAGTACAGGCAATCCTCCTTGCCGAAGATTCCATAAGGTACTACTCGACATATCTCCCTGAGCTATACAAGCTCGTGCTAACTCAGAGCAATGAGTTCCTCAAGGAGACGCTCAACGAGGACCAGCAGAAAAACCTCAAGCGTTCCAGACCTAAGATCCTGCTTGCAACCTGCTACGATGATGCCGTGAAGACATACGAGAGATACAGGGGGCATTTCCTCGGAATTATATCCGACATCGGAATGGTAGTACACCGCGGAGATTCTCCCAAGCTTGAGAGGCTTGACGCCGGTATCAACCTTGTGAAACTTATCCGCGAGGATGACCCTCGCATGCCTATACTGCTTCAGTCTGCACAGTCTGGCCTTGTAGAGACAGCCGGAAGCCTCAATGTAGGATTTCTGAAGAAATTTTCCCGTACTCTATTCCTGCAACTCTCGGACTACCTCAAGGAGGAATTCGGGTTCGGAGATTTCGTATTCACGGACAAGAGAGGTCGGGAATACGGTAGGGCTGCCAACCTTCGCGAACTTGAAGAGGTGATCAACAAAGTTCCTGACAATATCCTGGTCAGCAATACCTCGCGCAATATGTTCTCTAAATGGTTCTTTGCCCGTGGACTTTTCGAACTTGGCAATGTATTCAGGTCCGAGCACCACGAGAAGGCATCTGAGGCCAGAGAATTCCTGATCAGGGAAGTAAAGGCATATCACAAAGCCATGGGAAGAGGCATAATAGCTGAATTCTCACCGCTCAACTATGAGAGATCTGTATCATTTGCCCGTCTCGGGGACGGGTCGATGGGAGGCAAGGCAAGAGGACTTGCATTTCTCAACAAACTGATAGACAAATATTCGCTCTCGGACAAATATTCTGAAACCGAGATCTCAATACCAAGAAGTATCGTCATCACGACTGACTTCTTCGACAGTTTCATACTTGAGAATGGACTCCAGTACGTGATCGACTCCGAGCTCTCAGACGATGAGATACTGTCCGAATTTGTAGCTTCTCGTCTTCCAGAGACTCTTGTCACATACCTCAGATGCTATCTCGACACAGTGGACTCCCCTCTTGCGATAAGGTCAAGTTCATTCCTTGAGGACAGCAACTACCAGCCATTTGCTGGAGTGTATTCGACTTACATGATCCCTCTCACAGAGAATAAGGATCAGATGCTCAGAATGCTTGACAAAGCTATCAAAAGTGTCTATGCATCTGCATTCTATGCAGGAAGCCGCACATATATACAGACAACAGGAAACCTGCAAAGCGAGGAAAAGATGGCTGTAATAGTACAGGATATCTGTGGCAGCGAGCACAGTGGTTTTTTCTATCCGATGCTGTCAGGAGTGGCAAGAAGTGTCAATTTCTATCCTATCGGCAAAGAGAAAGCCTCTGAGGGGATTATCAACATTGTGGCAGGGCTCGGAAAGGGAGTCGTGGAAGGAGACAAGACCCTGAGGTTCAATCCGAGATATCCCAAGAAAATACTCCAACTCTCTCAGAGTGAACTTGCACTCAGAGACGGACAGAAAGAGTTTTTTGCACTCGACCTCAGGCCCGGAGCATTCAAGATCTCCCGAAATGAGAGCGTTAACTTCGTACGCAAAAGTATCACAGATCTTGTCAGCGAATTTCCAGACCCTGCTGCCATATTGTCTACCTACGATATGTCTGACGAGAGAATTGTGCCAGGAGTCACTGCCTGGGGGCCGAAGATTGTCACTTTCGACACTCTGCTCAAATACGGACGCTTCCCACTTGCAGATGTGCTTGTCAAGATAATGGATATCTGCCGCAATGAACTTCAGTGTGAAGTAGAGATTGAGTTCGCAGCAGATATGGGAAGTGGGGGGCAATTGTCATTCAATCTCTTGCAGGTAAGGCCAATAAGCATGTACGCGCAAAATGAGCACACTACCATCGAATCAGTCATCTCAAGAATGGAGCAGCCTCCGTTTATCTATTCATCAAAGGCGCTCGGAGTCGGATTTGTCAAAGGGATACGCAATATTGTCTTCATCTGCCCTGAAGATTTCGATTCTTCACGCAGTGTCGAGATGGCCGCAGAGATAGCAGGTATCAATGAGAGTTTCAAGGCCTCGGACGAGGGATACATTCTTATCGGACCGGGAAGATGGGGGTCATCGGATCCTAATCTCGGAATACCCGTATGCTGGAGCGATATCTCAGAGGCAAGAGCTATTGTGGAATACTCCATGCCAGGATTCAATGTTGAGCCGAGCCAGGGCACTCATTTTTTTCAGAATATAACCTCTCTCGGCATAGGCTACCTTACGGTCAATACTGTGACACGAGACGGTAGTCTGGACTTCGAAGCCATATCCTCACTCCCAGCTGTCGCACATGAAGGTTTTGCTTCCATAAGGAAAGTTCCGGACAATTTCTGCCTATATATAGACAGGGACTCAGGCAAAGCAGTCGCAGGAATCTTGAATGAAAAGGTTGCTGCTATTGTCCGCATATCTTAATAACGATCCCATCCATAGCTCCGACACGAACATGGATAGGTCGGCTATGGTTGAGTTTCGTACTCTCCGGCATCTCCATCCATTGGAAGGCATGTTGAGGGATCACTATGTCCATATCTGCTTCATGTTCAGAGAAGTTGCATACAACAAGAAGCGTCTCCTCTTCATGGTCTCTTAAGAATGCAAAATGCCTGTCCGCATCAAAACCTTTCGAGCCCATATTGCAATAACACAGGTCATACATGGTTCCATTGCTTATTGCATCGTCAGCTGATGCGAATGAAATCGCATGCCGAAATCTCTCAAGAAGGGACTTCTCGTCTTCAGTAAGGGCTTCTCGATCTCCGTGTATATGACGGTAAAGACGGCACAAAGTGTCAGGCGCCCACCAGTCAAAAATGGATGTTCTCCCGTCAATGCCGCTGAATCCTTCTCTATCCATCCCCCTCTCTCCTATCTCTTCTCCAGCATAGAGCATGAATGAGGCCCGATTGAAATACAAGGACGCATACAAGGCTGCAAAGCAGTTGTGTGCATCTCTGCCGAAGAAATCAGAGGCAAATCTCTGCTCGTCATGATTTTCAAGGAAATTGAGCATATACGGCTGAAGGTCACCGAGAGACTGCCAGTTCCACGTGAGCCGTCTTGCAGACTGCCAGTCCTCTACCGGTGTATTGGCATCCCCCACATTTTTCTCAACTATGGCTCGGAGAGCATCGTACATACCGGACTTATCATATAGCATATCGAAGCCTACATCTCGTATATACTTGGAATACAACGTTTTCTGGTATACCTCAGCCACGAACACTATCTGTGGATGCACAGCCTTCACCTTGGCGATCAACCATCTGAAGAAAGCTGGGGGGACAAGTTCGACCATATCGCACCTAAAACCGTCAACTCCCTTGTCTGCCCAGAACATCACAATATCAGCCATCTTGTCCCAAGTCATGGAACGTGAATCGCAATAATTGAGCTTGACTGTATCGTACCAATCATTGATTCCGGGAGAAGGAGTATAAGCATTGCCCGAAGCCATGGCCGGAAATTCTCTATATGTCTGGTTACGGACTGGAAGCACAAGAGGTTTCCCCGGATAGTAGAAGAAGTCATTTTCTACTTTCCAGTGTAGAGTATTGTCATCGTTGCAACCGAGAGCTGGACAACCTGTCGGTGAGGGATGCTCAGTTGTGAAAGCCTTGTAGTCACGCGCAACATGGTTGGGGACAAAATCGATTAAAACCTTGAGCCCAGCCTCGTGTGTCCTGTCGACCAAAGCCTTGAACTCTGCCATCCTGTCATTAGGGTCATCAGCAAGATACGGATTGACGTCATAATAGTCCGTTATCGAATAAGGGGATCCGGCCTTGCCCTTAACCCAGTCAGAGGAAGAAGGCTTATTGCCGTCAGAGGACTCTGTAGTGGCATGACGGATAACACCTGTATACCATACATGGGTCACTCCAAGTCCTTTGAGATAGGACAGTGTCGGTGTATCTATCCCAGAAAATCTGCCACTGCCGTTCTCTTCAAGAGTGCCGGAACGCTTCCTATCCCCACACATATTACCCCACAGACGCGGAAGCATCTGATAAATTATAGTTTTGCCCATTGTCTCGTCATCGTAAAATCGGGATGCTCATAGAATCTGAAATTTCCGAAAGCCAAATCCCGTACATCAAACTAATTTTATAGCATATTTTATGCCCGAGAGTACTGGGTAAAGGATAAATAAAATGGGAGGCTCGAAACGTAATCCGAGTCCCCCAAAGATATCTTAACATATAGCCTCTTGTTACAGCACCATGATAGCGGCTACAAGGGAAAGAATCGCATAAAGCTCAGGGAATGCTGCATAGATCATGGTATTGGTAAATACGTCATGTCCTTGAGAGATACCTACGATACCGTTTGCACATATCTGGCCCTGACGTATACCGGAAAGCATACAAGTAAGACCTACAGTCACACCGACACCGAAGAAAAGAGGTCCGTTTGTCGCCATATCAGTAAACTTATCATTGAGTATCCACATAAGGAAGGCAACAAATCCGTAAAGTCCCTGAGATGAGGGAATTGCCGAAAGTACCATGTAGTTGGCCGATTTCTCGGGCATTTTCTTCAGAGCACCTTCAGCGGCATTGCCTGAGATCGTCGTTCCGATAGCACTTCCGATTCCGGCAAGGCCGAACATCAGGCCGAGGCCGAGATAACCTAAAATTTCATTCATACTAATATTGTTAATTTATTGTTATATCCATACACCAAGCAATTCGCCTTGCCCTACATATTATTAGCCAAGGGCCTGTATCTCTTGCCTGTACCTTCATATCCGGAGTTCTTGAAATACTCTACAAACGTCAGACGGAGAGGATGCACGAAAGCCCCAAGACAAGACATCCCAATGTTCAATGCATGGCCCGCTAGCAGCACAATCACAAAAAACAGCCAATTGAGTCCCGGTACAGGGATGCCGTCAAACACGAGACCGGCTATTGTATTGAAAGCCATGCCGAGCATACCTCCAGCAAGCCCAAGGGCATAGAGTCTTATATAGCTGAGCACGTCACCCATAAGTCCGGTTGCCATATTGTAAGTATCCCAAAGTCCTGCCCCTATATTTATAAGAGGGTTGCGTCCCGGTGTATTGAATACAAAGATGCCGAGAGCGGACAAGACTCCGATGACAATTATCACAACCTTGGTTATGGAGTTGTCTATAACTCCTGCAAGTGCAAGTCCTCCTGTGCAGATGCATCCTACGATAAGGAAGATCCATGCCCAATTGCTGACTGTAGAGCGAAGACCGCCTCGTTTTGTATAGCAAAGGGCTTTCACAATCATGGCCAGACATATATGGAAGACTCCGATACCAATTGCAAGCACCATCTGCGTGCTGAATCCCATGATTGTACCGGTTATCATGCATTTCTTCATCCATGAAGGAATCCAGGCAGCGTCCGGAAGACTAATACCGAAGAACGTGCCGAGAATGAAGCCGACAACTATAGTCGCACAGCCAAGCGTGGTCACAAGTGGTGCCATCGAAGGCATTTTCTTACGAAGAAGTATCCCTGCCGCTACAAGCAACATCCCATATCCTGCATCTCCGAGACACATGGCAAAGAAGAGCAGGAAGAAAGGCCCGAGTATCGGAGTCGGGTCAAATTCGTTGTAGGCAGGAAGTCCGTACATACCCGTCAAGACCTCGAACATCCTGACAAAGCGGTTGTTGTGCAACTTGATAGGCGGATTATCCGCATCAGTAGCCTTGGACTTCAGGTAATATACATCCATAGTATCGAAAGCCTTGCACAGTCTCTCATCGTCTTGTACAGGAGCAAAGCCCTCGTATGTGACCACCATATTCTCAGAAGATTTCTCCCCTGAAACTTTGGCAAGATACATATCAAGAGCCTCTGCCAGAGACGCATATTCAGCCTCAAGCTCAGGGATAGCCGACTTCATTGTAAGCAGAGCTGCCTTGCAGCCCAATTCCTCTTCCTTAAGCGCTGCCAAGGATGCTGATACTTCTGTCACAGTACTTTGCGGCGCATCGCATTCTGAGATAGGCAAGGGACATTTCTCATCCCCATATGTGAGGGTCACGAAACGTACTATGTCGCCGTCATCGCTGACTACCTGAAGTGCCACCTGAGAAGCCCATACGGGAGAGAATTTTTTCTTCCGGACACTGAAATAATGCACATGGACGCCCTCCCCAGCCAAGGAGTCGAGCCTTGCCTTATCATACACGCCCCAAGGGCTGAGCAAAGCTACCTCCTTGCTCTTTGCAGTGATCTCGGAACGAAGTTGCTCAAGACGATCCTTAAGAGAGAACACCTCATCTGCCAATGACTCTGCATTCTTATCTTTAGCCGCACTCTTGCTTGCTTTCGCCTCTATCGCAGCGGAATCAGCGTCCTTGGAGAAATCAGTCCGTTGCAATATTGACACTGCCTTCCTTACTTTCGCAGTCTTGTCCATAATGGCTGTCGAAGAGGAATCTACTGGCTTTGCAGAGCGAGATATATCCACGACTCCGAGGTCACGGATGCGGTCCATGAACCTATTCTCGTCATCAGAAAGAAGAATGAACGAGTATTTCATCATCTGTGTGATCATACGGCAGGCTCCCCCACAGCCTCTTCTTCCTCATGACGCTGCTTCACTATCTTGGAAGCTGCTTTGCTGAGATTGTCTTCATCCTCCATGTAGCGCTTGATTTTCCTTATGGCTTCCTGATATCCTGGGATCTGGACTTTCTCATACAGATTGACTTTCTGAGTAGTCTTCTTCCTCTGATAGTCAAGGATCTTGCTCTTCTGGGCATAGATCTCGGACTCAATGCCCAACCTGGTCATTGTCTTGAGAATATCCACCCCGAGAGCATACCATGCCGGCTTGACAAAGGCATTGAAAGGACGTATCTCATAATGGATCTCCTTCAGCTCCGGAGTCTTGACTCCTGCAAGCTTCACGGTCACAAGATCCACATCTGTTATTGATACCAAACCGCTCTCAAACTCGTTCCACAGAGGAGCCATATAGTCGTACTTTCGCATGGCAGACTCAAGCTCGCTCAAGAGTGCTTCCGACTTCTCCTTGGCCTTCCGCACTTCCATGCGCAGGGCAGACTCCTTGTTCTGAAGAGTCGGGAGAGCTTTTTGGCGCATCTTTAGCTGCTTGCCGAGATTGTTGAGAGATGTCTTGTTATATTGGAATCTAATTGCCATATCAGCTCATCTTCTTGCCTTCTGCTCCAGAGGGCCAATATTTGTCGATGAATACCTGCTTGATACCTGTCTCAGCTTTAGAGAAATATTTGGCGAACAGTTCCCAGGCTGTGTCCAACATCTCATCAATAGGAATATTAACATCTATTGACAGAAGTCTCGTCGCATATTCCTTTGCATAAGCGAGACAACGGTGATCATAGTCGCTGAGGTCAAAGCCGTTCTCAAGTTTGGTCTTGGCATTCTGGGCATCGGCATAAAGCCTTACTCCGGCATTCATCACCTGACTGTGGTCTTCCCTTGTCTTCTTGCCCTGCACATGCTGCTTGAGCCTCGACAGGGAACGGAACGGGTCAATGATGACCTTACCAGAATCAGCATCAGCCCTCAGATAAAGCTGGCCTTCAGTTATATAACCGGTATTGTCCGGAATGGCGTGGGTGATGTCACCGTCGTTTAGTGTCGTAACTGCAATGATGGTAATGGAGCCGCCTGAAGGAAGTTGCACGGCCTTCTCGTAGATTTTCGCGAGGTCGGAATACAGAGAACCCGGCATGGAGTCCTTGGAAGGAATCTGATCCATACGATTGGACACTATACTCAAGGCATCCGCATACAGGGTCATATCGGTAAGAAGCACAAGGACTTTCTGATTTTTGTCAACTGCAAAATACTCTGCCGCTGCAAGTGTCATGTCCGGTATAAGAAGCCGCTCCACAGGAGGCTCTTCAGTGGTGTTGACAAAACTTATGATCCTGTCTAAGGCTCCTGCCGACTCGAAAGCGTGGCGGAAGAACAGATAGTCGTCATTGCTGAGTCCCATGCCTCCAAGTATGATCTTGTCCACATCCGCCCTCATGGCGACATCTGCCATGACCTGATTGTAAGGCTGGTCAGGGTCTGCAAAGAAAGGGATCTTCTGTCCAGAAACGATCGTATTGTTGAGGTCAATGCCGGCAATACCGGTAGGTATCAACTCCGAAGGCTGCCTTCTCTTATATGGATTGACTGACGGCCCTCCAATCTCTCTTTCCTCACCTTCTACTTCCGGTCCGCCATCTATAGGACGACCGTAAGCATTGAAGAAACGTCCTGAGAGCTGATCGCTGACCTTAAGCGTGGGTGGTGCTCCGAGAAACGATACCTCCGCGTCAGTGGCAATGCCTTCCGTTCCGGCAAACACCTGGAGGGTGACAGCATCACCTTTTGTCTTAACCACCTGGGCAAGACGCCCTCCAACGGTTGCGAGTTCATCGTTGGCAACACCGGAGACTTTCAGGGACACTGTAGCCTTGGTTATCGCATCTATATGCGTATATGTTCTTTGAAAAGCCTTATTTGCCATTTTCTTCCATCAATTTTGAAAGTTTTGCATTATATTCTCCGAATGCCTCACTTTGGAATTCGGAGTAATTCATCTGACGCATCAGGTTGATCATCTCCTTGAAGAAATCTCTGCATTTCTCGAAATCTTCGAACTCAAAATGCGTTGAGCATATGTCAAGTATGAGATTGAGCATGTATTTCTGTCTCTCAAGCGGAGTTATTGAATCTACGGCATCAAAGGCATCCTGCTGCAGGAAGACAAAATCAAGAAGCTCTGATTTCCAGAATGTCTCATGATATGACATCGGCACGCCATCATCTCCGAGGATATTGATCTGCTCGGCAGCGTCTCGTCCTTGTCTTATTATATTCTTGGCAGCCGCTACCTTGTCGGTCCAACCTTTCTCTATCTTGCTGTCAAGATAGCTGCATATTTCTGGATATTCTAGATATTTGGAATACGAGTCAATCGGGTTGACGGCCGGATACCTTTTCTGGTCTGCCCTGTTCTGCTCAAGGGCATAGAAGCACCTGGCTGCTTTCTTGGTAGACTCCGTGACAGGCTCTTTTAGGTTACCGCCGGCAGGCGATACTGTACCTATGAAAGTTACAGCACCCGTAGCACCGTTGTTGAGAACAACCTTGCCTGCCCTTGCATAGAAATTAGAAATTATGGCAGACAAATCTACCGGGAAGGCATCCGCACCGGGAAGTTCTTCCATACGGTTACTCATCTCCCTTAAGGCCTGAGCCCATCTGGATGTAGAATCCGCCAAAAGCAGACACTTAAGACCCATGGCTCTGTAATATTCGCATATTGTCATGGCCGTATAGACCGAAGCTTCACGCGCAGCGACAGGCATGTTGGAAGTATTGCAGATGATCGTGGTACGCTCCATAAGATGACGTCCTGTATGCGGATCTATCAACTCTGGGAATTCGGTGAAAATCTCCACAACCTCATTGGCTCTCTCTCCACAAGCCGCCATCACAATGACATCAGCATCACCCTGCTTTGCTATCGCATGCTGAAGCACTGTCTTGCCGCATCCGAATGGACCAGGGATAAATCCTGTTCCGCCCTCTGCAATAGGATCAAGCGTATCTATGACACGTACTCCGGTCTCCATGATCCTGTCCGGCCTCGGTTTCTCACGGTAAGTCTTGACAGCAACTTTCACCGGCCATCTCTGTACCATTGTCACCTGTACTTCATCTCCGCTCTCGTCACTCACGAGGACAGCTATCTCATGGTCTATATTGTATTGTCCGGCCGGAGCTACTGACTTGACAGTATAACTACCATTGAATGAGAAAGGAACCATTATCTTATGAGGAAGCCACCCTTCTTTCACTTCGCCGAGATAATCAGCGGCAATGACCTTGTCACCAGGCTTTGCCAGCGGGACAAAATCCCATAGTCTGGAATGATCAAGGGGCGAAGTATACTCTCCCCTCTTGAGGAAAACCCCCTCCATGGTAGCCAGATTGTTCTGCAGACCATCATATATACTGGACAGAAGACCCGGACCGAGAGACACTTCAAGCATCCTTCCCTCAAATTCCACGGAATCACCGTTCTTCAGCCCTCTGGTACTTTCAAAGACCTGCACCGAGGCATCGCTGCCCTTTACCTTGATGACTTCGGCAAGAAGCTTAGTATCGCCAAGGGAGATGTAACACAACTCATTCTCTGCAACCGGGCCGTCGACTGTGACGGTCACAAGGTTGGAAACAATGCCGGTCACCTTACCTTTAGTTTTCATTATCGTTTATTTTATATTTCATGTACAATCATTTCGCCTCTGCACAATGAATTTCTGCTTCATTCTGCTCCCAGCATATAAGCCTTGCTTATTGTCGGTTCTGGGATTATCGCCTTATCAGAAAATGCCGGATGCATCCCTGGCCGATGAATATGTGGCTGTCACTTCCTTAACTAACTTGGAGAACATCTCTTTGCCGCTCTCCGGATCAAGGGAAAGCCACCTGGATACAATATGAAGCTTTACTATGAAGCCGAGTATGGAATCAAGACTGAAATATTGGAAGACATTAATCTCGTCCACTGTCTCCCACAGAAGGGCGTCAAGACCTTTCTCAAGGGCAAGGACATCTCCACTGCCGAATAGAGCGGAAAGTCTTGAGTCTGAATCATATTCTTTACCGTCAGCCATGAAGATGTCAGTGTCATCCTTGCGCCCAAGAGCTCTGTTGACATATCTGGCTTTCATATTCCTCATATGAAGGTCGTAGGTAAAATACTGACGGACAAAGTTGTCGGATGAGTCCAAAGCTTTGCGATAGAATGCCTCACCAAGGGTTTTGTCGTCAAATCCTTCAAGAAGCAAGTTGATTGTCCCCTTGTCCTTGTCTGAGCACAAATTTGTGATATCAGCAATAATGGCTGAAGTGTCCACAGAATCCACTCCGGACCTTGACAGACTTATATCTGGGAGAGACGCGACTATATATTCGTAGTTATTCATCTGTAGCTCAGTCTATTCCCCGAAGAGAAGCCGGCGTGTTACCGGATGCAGATACGCTGAAATCAGCTGGGCAAAGGTCTCATCAGTAAAGCTTATGAAATAGCTTCCGTCGGCAGGTCCAATGGTGAATCCTCCCGATACTTTCTTTGAGAAAGATGCCTTGAATCCACTTCCGAACATGGCCGTTAGTTCCCCAGCAATGAAAGGCTGGAGTTCTGATTTCAGGCTCTCGGGAAGCACAAGTTCAAGATCGGAAGATTCCTGCGCACTGAATTTCTCCGCCACAGTACGTATAATATCCTTAAGGAAAGATGTATCTGACATGATATTACCTACAGGTTCACCTGCCATCTTGAATATGACAGCTCTCTCTATGTCGGACTTAACTGTCTGAAGACTCTGTGCGGAAGCCAACTTGATATCGCTTTCTATCTTGGCCTTGTATTCTTCCGCATCTCTCTCAGCATTGGCTCTAATCTCAGCTGCCTGACGATTCGCATTTGCCAATATCGTCGCCGCGTCTTCCTTGGCCTTGGCCAGCAAAGCCTCACCTTGGGCTTTTCCTCTGGAGAGCCCTTCGCTGTAGAGCTTGTCCGTCAATTCCTGTAGTTTGTCCTGCATATTATGATTTGTTATCTATGTATTAAAAAGCGGTTATGACTTATAACGTTTTCTGTACAAATTTAATATTTTTCAAGCGCATTACAATACAAAACAGAGCGGACATGCCGATATTTTTTAACAAAGTAGTCCAAATAACGAAAGAATTACTAAATTTGCGAAGTTATGCGGGCAAGAGTTGTACTTCCACTGACATACCGGAGTCCCATTGTACCGCAAACTATAATACTGACTCTAAACCACCACATAGATGAACACTAAATTACATTTGCCTTTGATTGCGGCCATCGGTATAGTAGCCTCATGTACCTTGTCCTTTGCCACAGAATTATCCGAATCAAGATTTTCTTCGGTTTTAAGACTGAAGTCACCGGGCAACCCGGCCATTAGTCATACACTCACGCCATGTATCATCAGCGGAGGAACGGAGGCATTAGTTGCGAAAGATGATATTCCAGTGAATGTAATAAGGAAGATCACCCGCGATGAGGGAAAGATTCGCATCAATGTGATGATTACCGCTGAAGAAGATATTTATTTTTCTTATGGCGAGCACTACCTGACAGATTTCAACCACGATAAAGGACTTTTTCTTATGCCTGGGTACTGGTATAGGAAGAACTTACGCTCACCTGAAGGAGCTCCTTCGTTCAACGTGTCTGACAGCTGGATTGTAAGAGAAGACAGATTGAGCACACCGCTTACGGCTGTGTACAGCGAAGACAGACACTCTGCACTATCCGTGATAAGGATTGACAACTACGCACATGAGTCTCTTACCCAACACCAGGCAGGAGAGGTCATCATATCAGGCCCATCTTCGGTTGGGTATACAGGATTTGAGAATGTGGACGGGTGCACAGCACTCTCATATGGATTTCCTTACAAGGAAGAGCCCAAGACATACATTCGCAAACTTACATTAGCCCCTCCTGTAGAGGCTTTCAGCCGTCTTGGCAAAGGTGAAAGCGTCAATCTTATGTGGGAGATTTCTTCCATAGAAGCTGCTGACTTCGCTGAATGCGTGAGCGATATCTGGGCATATTGCTATGACACCTACAAACCGGCGGCACCAACTGGCACATACACTACGGATTTCATGAAAGAGAAGATGAGCAACTATTTCCGCGAGGCCTATGTGGAGTCATATGTCAACTATTATGCAAGTCCCCGTATGGTAGTAGCCACATGCGACAGCCCTGACGTCGCTGAGGTAGGATTCGTAGGAAGAACGCTCCTAAATGCGTTCAATGCTCTCGAATACGGTGAGCAGATCGGTGACGAGACTCTTGCCAATCAGGCCCGGAGCATCTTCGACTCTTATCTCGCCAAGGGCATCTCCCCGAAAGGATTTCTGCACGAGGTTATAGAATGCAATAAGAATAAGACTAAGCCGTTCCATACTATAAGAAGGCAGTCAGAAGGAATATATGCTATTCTGTACTATCTTGACTATGAGAAGCGTCACGGAAGAAAGCACAAGGAATGGGAGAATAAAATCCGCAAGATGCTTGACATGTTCGTAGAGATTCAAAACCCTGACGGAAGCTTTCCGCGCAAATTTAACGAGGACTACTCCAGGGTAGATCCTACGGGTGGAAGCACACCTTCAGCTACTTTGCCTCTTGTAATGGGATATAAGTATTTCGGAGACAAGAATTACCTTGAATGCGCCAAAAGGACGATCTCATACCTCGAAACGGAGATTATCTCCAAGTCCGACTATTTCTCTTCTACCCTAGACGCCAACTGCGAAGACAAGGAAGCCTCGCTATATGCAGCTACTGCAGCATATTACATGGCATTGGCTACCAAGGGCGAGGAACAGGAGTACTACGCTTCCTTAGCACGCAAGGCAGCATATTTCGCCCTTACCTGGTATTATACCTATGATGTGCCATTTGCACGCGGGCAGATGCTTGGAGATCTCGGATTCAAGAGCAGAGGGTGGGGTAATGTCTCTGTAGAGAACAACCATATAGATGTTTTCGTCTTTGACTTTGCCGATGTTCTTGACTGGCTCGGGGCAAGATATTCGGAAGAAAGGTTTATAGGATTCGCTAATGTGATCTCAGAATCTATGCGCCAGCTTCTGCCATACGAGGGGCATCTGTGCGGTGTTGCCAAAGTTGGATATTATCCTGAAGTTGTGCAGCATACCAACTGGGATTACGGAAAGAACGGCAAGGGCTTCTACAACAACATCTTCGCACCAGGCTGGACAGTTGCCTCGCTATGGGAGTTGCTAACCCCAGGCCGCGCAGAGCACTTCCTGCAGCATTAAGATTCACTTCCACTTTTAGAGTACTGTACTGCACTCCCTAGTTTTATGTTCAACTTTGGGGTGCAGTTTATTTTGATAACATATTACTTATATCCCCATTTTGCTACAGCCTCATGCCAGTTTTCGTCTACGACAGCCATAGTGTGTGCATCATAGACGTATTTGTTCTTGTGAAAGCCACGCTTGCCGGCGATATAGGATTCCATAAGAGGACATGCTGAAGCAAAATCACCGAGCCCGAGTACAGAGTAGATTCTCCCAGCCTCGGCAATAGGGTCTTTCTCAAAATCCTCGAATCGGACCTCGATGAGATTGCCCTGTGGCACAAGAGACTTGTCGGTCTCGTATTTGTCATACATATCTTTATATGTGATAAGTATCTGCTTCTCAAGCTCTTCCTTAGACAATTCCTGCAATGCCGTAGTGCGCAAAGTATTGCCGATGAAATTCATCGTTGACTTGAATACTGTATAAGGATTCCTCACCAAGTAGATGAACTTGGCATCAGGATAGATTTCAAGCAATTCACGCACCCTAGCTGTATGTGGCGGATTCTTGCTTAGGAAACGCCTTGCTCTTTCTGGAGCAGTGTACATTGCAAGCTCCATTATCTTGTGGACATTGCGGCTGAATTCCTCTTTCTCTTCGGAAGACAGCCCACGCATAAGAAGATATTTCTCTCTGAACTCTGGGATATTCTTCGGGAAACTCCAGAAATGATAGTACGAATACGGGGTAAGGTTGGCAAGCGCAAACTCTTCCTCTTGAGGTTGGTCAGGATTGAGTTCCAGAGAATCTGCCGGCCGGGACGATGGCATAAGAGACTTCATGCACCATCTGAAGAAAGGACGTCCCCACAGCATAAGATGAGGAAATACAGTCTCATATGTGGTACAGTATCCGAACTGAGGATCTTTGGACAAGACATTGTGGACAAATGTAGTACCGCTCCGCCAATGCCCTATTATGAACACAGGAGACTCCATAGACCTTTCTGAAAGCCTACCGGAAGCTAATTTCTTCATCAAGGATGAATACTTGGCCTCGTTGATCTTGTAGAAAGGATTCATAATAGCACATACATACATAGTAAGCAGATACTTACTCCTGCATGTACGGCCTATCTCCTCTCCTCTGGAAACTTTGGAGAATGTCTTCCAGTCAGCACCGACCAAAGTATTTACCGGAAGGTTGTCGAAATTGAAAAGTCCCATCTTGTCAATAAATGAGTTTTACGTTATCTATATGAAGTTTTGCCCCGGGAGAACCCACGTAAGCACCTCCGTGTCCGGAAGAGAAACGGAGGATCATGTGCGTCGGGGTTGTATACTCCGGAGCCCATCCAATCTCCTGTATAGGTACGACTTCGCCCTTGCTGTTGCGACAATAATGAGGCTCTTCTTTCATCAGATCGAGATACTCCTTGAACGCTGGAGAGCCGGTCATATCTCCGTATACTATATCTTCCTCATGACCATACACCCATCCGGAAGTACTCTTATCATACCGCGTCCATGCTGTGCCGACCCTAAGGGCAAATACGTTACCTTCAGAGTCTTCCCAACGTTTCTGAAGCAACAGGCATACCTCAGCGCAATTCACTCCGGGTATCTCCTGCTTGCGGCTGAAGCCAGTCATCTTGATTCTCTTGCCACCAGATTCTCCCTGATGAAAACTATAGTCAAAGACAAGTCCCTTGGGATGGCCTGTAAACGGAATGCCCATCAGCAACTTCGCCTGCGGATTGCGAGTGTCTCTCACTGGTTCTTGTATCTCACCAAGAAACAAAGTCCCGGTAGCCAATACCGAAATGTTTATCAAGGACAACACTTTCACTGTCTCTATCCTTGTCTCAAGACGAGCGGCCTGACCTTGGCCATGAGGCTCCGGGAACACGGTGCAACTTCCCTTAGTCACTCCTTTCACAACTGCAAGGACACTGGAGGTTGCCCATGGACTTTTGTTCAAATCTGGTACAAACGGGACATTGCCTTTTAGGGTATCGCCATAAGCCAGCTCATATAGATATTTAGTATTTCCACCGATTATGCCAGATTCTCGGACCTCTCTTACCATCCACCTATCCATGTCTCCATATGGGATAGCCTTGATCTGAGCCAGGGCAGCCAAAGGCAGAATAGTAAGCAAAAAGCTATAGACAAACTTTCTCATCATGAACATCTGCTATACTGTCAGCCGTAATGCGCGGCCTCACTATATCGTATATTGCCTTGACGCACTCCTCCGGAGATGAGTCTTCAGTATCAACAGTTATTGACGGAGATTCAGGAATATCAAAAGGAGCGTCTATCCCTGTAAAATTCTGGATCATACCCGCTCTGGCCTTTGCATACAGTCCTTTCACATCACGCCTCTCGCATTCCTCGAGAGAAGTGGAGACCCAGACCTCAAAATAATCGTCATTGCCTATAGTCTTCCGCGCAAGAGAGCGAAGATCTTCTGTCGGGGTGACAAAGGAGGCTATAACTATGACACCAATAGAATTGAACAGACGGCATACTTCAGCTATCCTCCTTATATTCTCAATCCTATCGTCATGGGAGAAGCCAAGGTCAGAATTGAGCCCGGAGCGGATATTGTCTCCGTCCAATATCTTGCACACATATCCTTCAGACGAGAGAAGTCTCTCCAACGCTACTGCAATCGTACTCTTCCCTGACCCGGAATACCCTGTAAACCAAATTGTCATTCCCCTTTGACCGAGAAGTCGCTCTTTATCTTCGCGGCTCTGGAGCTTATCAAATATCGGATAGATGTTCTTTTCCATAAATTGCCTGTTAATGCCTCTGCAGGATCTTCCCTGCCACTGAAAACCTGTTGCCTTGATTACGAAACGGGATTGTCTGATCTGCAAAAATCAGACAAAATCCTCTTTATACACTAATTATGAACAAATTTACCGTCTTTATAGATAACTTTGATATGTTATGAACTGTAAATTTCGTAAATTGTAATGAATTTCTCATAGGAAATGAGACAAAGAAACAATGTAGATTCCAATTAAAGAAATACTTAACATGCACTCAGACCAGACTGCCGGAATAAGGCAGTATATCGAAAAGAACAAGGACCGATTCTTTGAAGAATTGTTCTCCCTCATGCGCATTCCTTCAGTAAGCGCACAAGAAAGTCACAAAGAAGACATGTACAGATGTGCTTCCCGCTATGCTGAACTCCTTCGTGAGGCCGGCGCCGATGAAGCCTCGGTACTTCCGACTGAGGGCAACCCAGTCGTATTTGCGACAAAGACTGTAGACCCTGCTGCCAAGACCGTACTTGTCTACGGGCATTACGATGTACAGCCGGCCGAGCCTCTTGACAAATGGCATTCTGACCCTTTCAGCCCTGAAATCCATGACGGGGCTATCTGGGGAAGGGGCGCAAATGATGACAAGGGACAGAGCTTCATGCACGTAAAGGCTTTTGAATACCTTCTACGCCACAAACTTTTACGCCACAATGTCAAATTCATTCTCGAGGGAGAGGAAGAGATCGGAAGCAAGCATCTTCCCAAATGGGTAGAAGATAACAAGAAACTTCTCGCCTGCGATGTGATCCTGGTATCTGATACTACCATGATCTCGGACAAGGTACCGTCGATCAACTGTGGCATGAGAGGAGTAGTGTATATGCAAGTCAACGTAAAAGGTCCTGACAAGGATCTTCACTCCGGACACTACGGAGGAGCGGTAGCCAATCCTATCAACGTACTTTGCGAGATGATAGCAAGCCTTATAGACAAAGACGGAAGAGTCACAATTCCAGGGTTCTATGACGATGTTGAGACAGTATCCGATGCCGACAGAAAGGCTCTTGCCCGTGCACCGTTCGACATAGACGAATACAAGAAAAGCATAGGCGTAGACGATGTCCGCGGAGAGAAAGGTTTCACCACGCTCGAAAGGACAGCTATCAGGCCGTGTCTTGACGTATGCGGCATCTGGGGCGGCTATACAGGACAGGGCGGCAAGACAGTGCTTCCTTCAGAAGCTCATGCCAAGATCTCGATGCGGATCGTTCCCAATCAGAAAGCCGACAAGATAATGGACATGGCAATCCGCCATATAGTGAGCCTCGCCCCAAAATGCGTACACGTCGACATAGAGAAGATGGAGGCCGGCAACGGCTTCCTCATCCCAATTACTTCGCCCGCCTATGAAGCGGCATCAAAAGCGATGAACGATGTCTATGGCATAGAACCTGTGCCCAGCAGAGGGGGTGGAAGCATCTGCGTCCTGGCCGATATGCGAGACATTCTCGGTGCAGATCCATTGCTGATGGGCTTCGGCTTAGAGAGGGATACTATACACTCCCCCAACGAAAGTTATCTGATCAAGCAGTTTTTTGCGGGAATAGAAGCTATCTCGCTGTTCTACCAATACTGGAAATAGCATTTCCAAGTGTCACGCTTTCATCGGTTCAACGGCCTGTGACAAGACTGCAGGAAAGACTTCCGGCATGACTCCAAGGTCTGCCATTCGGATTGGGGAAGGGCTGCATCACAGAACCTTCCCCATATATATTCAACTGCCTGAGCCGAAGGGTGTATCATATCTTCTGCATAGAAACGGTAATCCCGCAACTCGTCAAGCATTATCTCATAAGCTGGGAAATATGCGCAATCTTCCTTATAGCGCCCAATAACTGAATCGACAGCAAGCAGAAGAAGGCTTTTGCTTAGCTGATTTCCATGGGCACTGTCTTTAAGGTGACGTATGGGGCTGACTGTAAAGATAAATTTTTTCGGCTTCACGGGACAATCCGCTGCCGTATATCTGGATACAACAGAGTATAGCAGCAACTGGATATTCTTTAGAGAAAGTCTTTCTCGTTCAAACTCCTTGGCATCTCGCTTAAGGCAGTTGGAGACAATCTCTCCTGTCTCGACGAAGCGGTATACCCATGCCGTTCCAAGGGTGACTATAATGGTATCGGCCTCACGGAAAAATGCAGATGCGCTTTCCAAAGACAGATTTGCATCTTTAAGAAATTCTTCCTCACTCTTCCTTGCCGCAAGAGTATGGTGGCTGAACGAGCATACAAGACCGGCACCGGAGCCCATCATTCTACATTCGTCATGGGAAAACGGGATACCAGATTCCAAGCGGTGCATGGCATTGCAGACTGAAACCGGATTGTAGAGAGTTCCGAACGGATTGGCAAGGACATTGAACCCGTAATCTTTCATCTTGCTTCCGATATTGTCGACAAAGCAGCTGCCGAGAAGCATTATCTTGTCTTGATATGATATTCTCACCGGAATGGTGGGGACATCTACTGGTGTCTGTAGTTTCATGCGGCAAATTTACTCCAGCGCGCAACAATTCGCAAATCAAGTCTTAAAAGCTGTTTTGAAATGATTCGTCTCTTCTCTTATGGTCCTTTCCAGCCATTTTCATCTTTGTCATCATTCGAGTACCTCCAGTACACTCTTTCCTCCAAAGTCGTGGCTGCCTCGAATAATCCTCATAATAAAATTCGGGAACCACTTCAATACAGCTTCTTAGCCGTGGTTTCACAGAATGTATTGGCATCTCTGCAATGTTCTCGAACAAATTCGGCACATTGCGCTCGACTTTCGCTATCTTTGCTCCACATATTGAGAAATTTATGAGGAACGGATATATCGCTGCGCTGATAGTAGGATCTATACTCTATACTGCCACAATACAAAGTCTTTGTGCCCAGGAAACATCCTCGGACAAGAAAGTTAAGTTTGTGTACAACGCAGTGTTTGACTTCAATTTCGACAACAGAGAATTTGATCCCGGAAAGGAGGAGCTCGCATCTTCCGGGACAATCTTCGGCGCCAGGCTGACCCCGTCGGCTGGAATTGAGATCAAGTCAGGGTCAAGTACTCACAGGCTTATGGCTGGGATAGATGTAATGAAGGATTTCGGAAGAAGTCCGGTACTGAGAGATGGTGCCCCGGACAACGACATCCATCTTGAAAATAGCCGTCTGCTGCGAGAAGTCACGATGTATTACTCTGTCACTTCGACAATCGGCAATTGGCAGCTAAGAGGCTTTGCAGGCATACTCCCGAGATATCTCACCACTGGAGACTACTCCAAGGCTTTCTTCTCAGACTCCCTTGTATTCTACGACAATAATTTGGAAGGTGCTCTTATACAGGCGACTGGGAAAAGCACTGCAATAGAGGTTGTATTTGACTGGAATGGCAAATACGGCATCGGGAGAAGGGAACAATTTTCTGCTTTCGGCCACCTCACACACTCCTTTGCCCGCATAATGCAGGGCGGACTGTATGCCAAATACCACCATTATGCCAATACTGCGACATATGGTAGTGTAGTGGACGATGCACTTCTGATGCCCTTCGTCAAGGCAGATTTCGGTACAATGGCAGGAATACAAGAGCTTTCTGCCAAGATTGCCCTTTACTGCGGACTACAGAATGACCGTAGGGACAAAGAGAACGGCAACAAGGGCAGAACAGGTACAGAACTGACTCTGAAAGCTATGAAATGGAATATAGGCATAGACAATACCCTTTATATCGGACAAGGACTAATGCCACTCTATTCCCGCATTGACGATGGTGGATACAGATACGGCAACTCACTTTATACCGGCTCTCCTATGTATAGGCTTGATGCCAGCGATGAAGCTTCAAGAAAATGGAAAACTTACAACAGGCTTGAAGTCTTCTATCAGCCTCATATTGCCGACTTCATAGACCTGCGCCTATCGGTCATAGCACATTTCCCTGGTTCATTCGCTGGGACACAGCAGCAACTCTCGCTGTTATTTAATCTTGACAGACTGATCGGACGATAGTCCAACGATTGCCCACATAAGCAATATCGCTACTAATCTGCCCTGACTTCAGTTCAACTGTATTCAATGGCAATTAGTCACAACAGCAATATTACTGCAAATAGAAAAAAGTAATTCTGACAGAAATAGAGTCTTACGCTTTCTACCTGCCACGCTTTAGTCTTGCGGCAAGGGAACCGTCCATTGCACCCTTCATAAGTTTCCTTGTGCTGTCGAACTGTTTGAGAAGACGGTTTACCTCAGGGATGGAAGTACCGCTACCATCAGCTATCCTCTTGCGACGGCTGCCATTGATAACCTCAGGATGCTCCCTCTCATAAGGAGTCATGGACATGATGATAGCTTCTACACTCTTGAATGCATTATTATCGATATCCACGTCCTTCAATGCCTTGCCAACCCCAGGGATCATTGATGCAATATCTTTGATATTACCCATCTTCTTCACCTGCTGTATCTGGTTGTAGAAATCCATGAAAGTGAACTTGTCCTTAAGGAGTTTCTTCTTAAGTTCTCTGGCCTGCTTCTCATCATACTGTTCCTGGGCTTTCTCCACGAGGGTGACAACATCACCCATACCGAGAATTCTGTCAGCAATACGCGCAGGATGGAATACGTCAAGAGCGTCTATCTTCTCGCCCGAGGATATGAACTTGATGGGCTTTCCAACAACGGCCTTGATGGAGAGTGCGGCGCCACCTCTCGTATCTCCATCCATCTTGGTAAGTACAACGCCATCGAAATCAAGGACATCGTTGAAGGCCTTCGCAGTCTCCACCGCATCCTGTCCTGTCATTGCATCAACAACAAAGAGAGTCTCTGTAGGTGATACGGCTTTCTTGATGGCAGCAATTTCGTCCATCATTTTCTGATCAACGGCAAGACGTCCGGCAGTATCTATGATCACTGTCTGATAACCCTCTGCCCGAGCCTTGGCTACTGCATCCTTTGCTATCTTGACCGGATCCTGACAGCCGTCTTCTGAATAGACCTGAACTCCTGCCTGAGAAGCCATCACCTTGAGCTGTTCTATGGCGGCCGGTCTGTATACGTCACATGCGGCAAGAAGAACCTTCATATTCTTCTTAGTCCTGCAAAGATTGGCCAACTTGGCCGTAAAAGTCGTCTTACCTGATCCCTGCAATCCGGCTATAAGTACAATTGCAGGATTGCCCTTGAGATTGATGTCGGAGGAACCGCTGCCCATGAAATCAGCCAACTCGTCATGGACGATCTTGACCATCATCTGCTGCGGCTTCACGGCAGTGAGCACATTCTGCCCTAAGGCTTTGGTCTTGACTCTGTCACAGAACTCCTTTGCTACCTTGTAGCTAACGTCTGCATCAAGGAGTGCTTTCCTTATATCTTTTACGGTCTCGGCGACATTGATCTCTGTGATCTTGCCTTCGCCCTTGAGTATCTTGAACGATCTTTCTAATCTTTCCGATAAATTCTCGAACATATTGAGTGGAGCATTTAGAATTGCAAAAGTACTCAAAAAATCATAAATTTGCACTCATTCCGTTTGGAACCAAACAAACAAGTGTTAACATAGTTGGAAATGGAAAAAGGACCTATTTCACAATTCATCACGCACAACTACCGCCACTTCAATTCGGCAAGTCTTGTCGATGCGGCAAAAGCTTACGAAGAGCTTCTTGACAAAGGCGGAAAGATGATGCTGGCAATGGCTGGAGCCATGAGTACCGCCGAACTCGGCATTTCTCTTGCCGAGATGATCCGAAAGGACAAATTCTCGATAGTTTGCTGCTCAGCCAACAACCTTGAGGAGGACATCATGAACCTTGTAGCTCATTCACACTACTACAGGGTACCGGGATACCGCAACCTTACGGCAGAGCAGGAGCAGGAGCTTCTCAACAACCACTACAACCGTGTCACAGATACCTGCATCCCCGAAGAAGAGGCATTCAGGCGTCTTGAAGGTGCTTTGGTCGATGTATGGAACCAGGCCAAGGCAAAGGGCGAGAGGTATCTGCCTTATGAGTATATCTACCAGATACTCAGAAGCGGAGTATTGGAGAAATACTACGAGATCGACCCCAAGGACAGTTGGGTTCTGGCAGCCTGCGAGAAAAATATCCCTATCATAGTACCTGCTTGGGAAGACTGCACTACAGGCAATATCTTCGCTGCTCACTGCATCAAAGGTGAATTTACTCCTGACCTTGTAAAGAACGGCATAGAGACCATGCTCTTCCTCGTTGACTGGTACAAGAAGAACGCTACAGGAGCAGGTGTCGGATTTTTCCAGATCGGTGGCGGTACAGCAGGAGACTTCCCTATCTGCGTCGTACCTATGATGGAGCAGGACCTTGAGTGGAAAGGCACTCCGCTATGGTCATATTTCTGCCAGATCTCTGACAGCACGACTTCTTACGGCTCTTATTCAGGTGCCGTTCCTAACGAGAAGATTACTTGGGGCAAGTTGGCACCCGAGACTCCGAAATTTATTGTCGAGTCTGATGCCACCATCGTAGCTCCCTTGATCTTCGCGTATGTTCTTGGCTGGTAAGCCAATCGGAAAGCGACATAAATGAAGGGAGGGACAACGAAAGCCCCTCCCTTTTTTCATTTTTAACCACATATAACCAACACCCTATGACTTACATATTCAGGCGCACCGCACGGGACGGACGGATTCACTGCAACTTAAAGCTTTTCTTCCTCTCCATTACAGACAAATCTATCATAGATAGAAGGACCTCGGGCAATATGAGGAGGATAGGACTTGTACCGATGCTATATGACTTATACAATGAGGACAAGACAGACTACCGCACTCTCGGTGCTATGATTGACAAGTGGGTCTGCTCATGTAGCGATCTCGGGGAGAACTTCAGCCTTGAAACAATCGCGACCGAGACTGGGAACAAGCCAGAGGATATCTTCCGATATTTCAACTCATACCTACGTCAGGATTTCAGGAAGTGGAGAAGCCATACCAGACTTGAGAAAGCCAAAGAACTTATGAAAAACGATGATATGCTCAATCTCGATGAGATAGCAGCTGCCACCGGCTTCAAGCACACATCGAGCTTTCACAGGCTGTTCAAGGCCTATACCGGCATGACTCCTTCAAAATGGAGAGACAGATAATACCACCTATGACTGATGCGCCGGACGCAACAGATCCAGCACGACCTTGACCGGGTTGAATGTCTCTGAAGGAACTTCCACAAAAAGCGTATTCCAGTCACTCATAGCCCCGTTCCACAGGCCTGGAAGTTCAAGAGCCTTGAGTTCTCTCCCATGATAGCTCTTGCTGCTGATGAATCCTGCATTGTGATCCACATACTCAAGAAGATCGAACTTCCGACCGTTGTAATCATGAATACAGCATACGATGTCAACCGGGTTGAAATGAGTAGATTCTGCGAGAAGGCCGGCAGTTGCAGGATCTGACTTATCGAGTTGCACACTCTCCAGAATCTGAAGATTGGTAGAGCCATCTCTTCCTTGGACGATAAAAGGACCTCCCCCAGGCTCTCCGCTATTGCGAACCATACCGCATACCCTAATCGGCCTGTCAAGTTTCGCTCGAAGCATCGCCATCCTCTCATGCGTGCTCTCGACAAGCGGCAGACGGACACATAGACGCCCGTCAAGGAATGACTCGATCATGTCACACAGCCTTACAGCCTCTTCAGAAGTGCTGTCTGTCATATCAAGAAGCCTTATATAGTCGAAGATCTGATCACGAAGCTGGAGACATTTGCCCATAAGAGCCTTCTTTGAGGCTGAGGTCAGCGGAAGAAGACGTTCATTGGCAACATTATCTATATTCTTGATGGAAATAAGTTCTTCACTTAGAGCGTTAAGATTGTATATCAGAGAGCCGTGACCGGCAGGGCGGAATAGAAGAGCACCGTCATCAGTCCTAAAAGGCTTATTGTCGGGAGTCACTGCAATCGTATCCGTAGAAGGATCCTGATATACGAATTCAATATTGTAATGCACTCCGTAACGGGATTCGAAAACAGCTAAGACCTCATCTTTGGCTTTATCGAACAGATCCCTGTACTCGGGTGATATTGTGAATACTATGCTTGCCCTGCCGTTTTTGTCTCTCATATAGTCCTGAGCTTCGACCAGATGCTCTGCAAATGCAGTCCTTTTCTCGCCAGAGGGATAACGGTGGAATCTGATCACTCCCTTTGGCTTGGCTCCGTAACCGAGAACTGGGCCAGACAGCACTTCTCTCGCCACTTTCGCCCTGTAGTCAGACGTATCCACGGGCTTGCCGAAAAGCCCCTCATCATAGAAAGCGAACTTTTCAATCTCGGCTGCAAGCTTTCCTACAGGAGACTCCTTGCCGGGATCATGTCCTTCATCAAGTTGGCTTAATCCTGCAAATATGTCCTTGAACATTCTTGACGCGGCACCTGAAGCAGGGACAAACTTGCATTTGCCTGCGATCTCAGCGTTCTTATAATATTCGGCTGCTTCTTTTACTGCATCATCATCCAACACTTCGATTCCTCTGTGCGGTGTAGCTGGAGCCACAATATTAAGCCAGGGAAATCCTTTCTTGAAACGCTCGATCTGCCCCTCGACTGTACTTTCCGCTATTCCGTGTGCACTGATCTGCTCTCTGTCATTCTTGTCAAACATGGTATTTCGTCTTATTCTATGTAAATTTCTCGTCTGTACTTGTATTCTGCCCTTAATGTATCGAAGTTATCTGGGTTAACCCTTAACATGAAATCATCTGTAAATATAGGATAATTGTACTGGAATACAGCGGCAATCTCTCCTTGATTCATTCCTCTGAGGTCTAACTTCACAGCCTCATTTTCTTGAAGATCCGTCTTCGGGAAGAACTCGTACAGGCCGGTAAAGCCGAAATAGTGGGCCAATGCTCTCACAGCCAATGCCGTACCGTTCTGCTTGCCCTGGTATGAGTATCCTGCTATATGTGGGGTTGCAATGGCAACCATATCAAGCAGCTCCCTGTCAATCTTAGGCTCGTTGTTCCACGTATCAATGATCACAGGACCGAGACGAGGTATGGCCTCTTTCAGAGCGGCATCATCCATCACCTCTCCCCTTGAAGTATTGATAAAGAAAGCACCATCCTGCATCTTGGAGAAGAAACGACTGCCTGCCATGCCCCTTGTACTCTCGTCTAGAGGAGTATGTATAGTCACTATCTGGGAATTGGCAAGCAGATAGTCAAGGTCACAGAAGCCGAATTTTCCTTCAACTGCCTCCCTTGGAGGATCACATCTAAGGATCTTGAAGCCGAGAGCACGTCCCATCCGCTCCACCATGCTTCCCACATGGCCAACCCCGATTATACCTATAGTGTCACCGGTAAGGTTGATTGCCCTTCGGGATGCCAATCCGTAAAGTGCCGAGAATACATATTCAGCGACCCCACCGGCATTACAGCCAGGCGCATTCCGCACAATTATATGATGAGTGTTGCAATAGTCAAAATCAATATGGTCCGTACCAATAGTCGCTGTCGCAATAAATTTAACCGGAGTGCCTTCAAGCAAAGACGCATTGCATTTTGTCCTCGTCCTTATCACCAAAGCCGATACTCCGGCAAGATCTTCTTTGGTAATCTTGCTACCGTTGATATACGTCACATCTGCATAAGGCTCAAGTACACCTTTGAGAAACGGTACGGCATCGTCAGCCACAATCTTTATCCTATCCTGCATTTCCTATCTCAATACTATTGATTTAAGTTTATACTTTTCTTTGACTTCCTTTGGTAGGACCGGATCGTCCTGCATACTCTTGTTGATCGCCTCAAGCATCTCGGCACGCCTGAAATAGAGTCTGTTACGTACTATGGAAGAAGAAATGTTACAATATAGAACCCCTCCCCTGACGTATTTCGAGAGAGTGTATGCCCCTGCACCCGACACTTTGTCCCAAAGGTCAAGCACTGATTGTGATGCCAATCCTGCAGAAAGGCCAAAATACTTTATCATAAGCGGGACGATGTCCGCAAGAGGAGCCGGATCTGTCCTCTCTAGAGATACCCTTTCCTTCTTCATTCCAATTCCTTGAATGTTCCTGAGACAGCCTCGAAATAGGCCCGGTCAGTAGTTATCCCGTCAACTATGGCAGACAAACGTACCTTGTTACTGTCTGTTATGAATATCTGACCGAACTCATTTCCTGCAACCATAGAGAGCAGATTGGATGTCCTTGCCATATCAAGCTTGTCAAACACATCATCGAGTAGGAGAATCGGCGATATACCGCTTCTGTAGCGCATCATTTCGCACTGGGCAAACTTGAGGGATACAAGATACGACTTCTGCTGTCCCTGCGAGCCACATTGCCTTACAGGATAGCCGTCCATAACAAGAAGCAGATCATCGCGCTGTATGCCGACAGAGGTATAGCCGAGACGGCGGTCTCTTGAGCGCGATTGCTGAAGAAGATCTTGAAGGGAAGCCTTGTCAAGGTCTGATCGGTACTCCATACTGACATTTTCCTTACCTCCTGACAACAAAGAATAATACTTGGATATGAGTGGGGCTATTCCCGAGACGAAATTCCTGCGTTTCTCATAGATCGATGCCCCGAGGGAATCCATCTTCATATCCACGACTTCAAGAAGCGACGAATCAAAGAAGTCAGCCTTGAGCATCTGGTTGCGCTGCGCGAGAAGACGGTTGTAGGCCACCATGGAAGACATGTATTCCTTGTCTACCTGAGATATGACCATATTCATGAAACGGCGTCTTTCTTCTCCCGAGTCGCTCACCAAAGATATGTCATACGGTGAGACCATGACAACAGGAAGCTCTCCAATATGGTCTGAAATACGGGTATAGGCTTTCGCGCCTTTCTTTAGTTTCTTCTCCCCATCTGCCGTTACCGATATAGAGAAACGAGACTCGGGCAACCCGTCCATGGCATAGTCCCCAGTTATGGAGAAAGCAGTCGCTCCGTGTCTTATACTGTCTTTGTCTGAGAAACGGAACGCGCTTTTTGTCATGGACAGATAGAAGATTGAGTCTACAAGATTGGTCTTGCCTTCCCCGTTACCACCGCAAATGCAGTTGACATTACGGGCAAATGCTAGCTCCGCCATCTCTATGTTGCGATAGTTGCAGACAGTTATTTTCTTGAGGACAGCCATCCGTCATTTGCCTTTGACAGCATCTCTGACGGCTTCAAACCCTTCTTTGAAGCCTTCTTTTAGCTTCTGTCCCGAAAGATAGAACTTCGAGGGGTTGATAAGAGGGAATGTACGGCTGAAAGCCCCTGCCCAGTAATTTCTCAAGCCTAATCCTATCGGCTTGGCCGTGTATGAGAGGACTGCCACTATCTTCCTTGTCTCAAGATCAAAGAATACATAGTTGAACTTACCCTCAGGGCGGGTCTTGTCAAGATATTCAGCAAAAACAACAAGGCCGAGCCCTGTCGCCTTCGGATAGTCAAGATCAAGAAGTGCAAACTCAATATCCTTATTGTCAAGCGGAGCGGGAGTTGCTTCCACCTTCAACTCATCAGGGTCAATATCCTTTATGTGGGCAAGAGTAGGAGCGATATTGACATAGGAAATATCCTTATTGAGACGTTTTGCTATGCCATCTACATATTTTTCAGGTTCTGTAACTATGAGGCTGTCAATCTTCTCGAATGCCGCAAGAAACTCGTAAGAAGATTCCGACGCACCTATTACTTTGGTCAATGAGAAATCCACACCATAGAAATTGACTGACTCGTAGTCATCAAGGAAAGTCTTCTCATTCTGAGCATTTAGACCAAAAACTGAAATGCACGATCCTATGACCGCTGCAATTGCAAATGCTTTTTTCATATCGTTATCTTTTATCTATGAATCAAGGCGACTTACGGCTCACTGAATTTATCTGTCATCACCGAATCTGGACAGTTGCTGGGATATACGCATCCTTCACCTGCGGTTTCATCTCTAAAGTTAAGGCTTTTTTCCAAAGGTTACAAGCATCAGTCTCATTTCCCATAGCCAGACGATAAGAGGTAACAATATCGTAAGTAAGTAACACAACAGATTTAGAATATCAGACGAATCCGTCTTACCGTCAGCCGATATGAAGTCATACTTTTATTGACAACTAATATCAGACGAAGAGCATGGCGGTAAATCCTACAGCAAGAGCAAGCACTGCCTTGATAGCCTTGGCAACGAAGAAACTCTCCTTATTCTCGGCAATAAGAGGCAAGCAGGAATGTCCGTCCTGCGCGATTGAACTTGCAAGCAGCACAGGAAAAGGAAGGAGGCCATGGGCAAACATTGTGACGAAAACCATATGAGGACCCGACTCGGGGATCATACCAATAAGCACTGCGAGAATTATCATGAGTGAGGAATTGCCTCTTACCCAACTTTCAATATCGACATATTGCCCAAGGACTCCAAAAATAGCAAGTACTCCAAATGACCATGCAAATATTGTGGGCAGATGACGTCTTATCACATGATGCCATACATGTTCGCGGAGGAAATGCTTGACTTTGCCCGTGTTTCTACCATGGGCATGGCCGTGGGAATGCTCGTGCTCCCTCTCCAGCGATTCGCAGTCACAGGCGTGGATCTCATAGTTGTCGTCAACATGCATATCTCCAGATAAAGGAAGAGGCTTCTTTCTACTCATTATCCTGTCTGTCACATATCCTGCAATCACTCCCAACACATATAAGCCTGCAATCATAGCGACAGCCGTGCCGGGAAATGAAGCCAGCATCAAGAAGGCCTCATCGCCTGTCGTCGTAACAAGCAGAGCGAGAAGTGCACCAAAACTCACTATCCTATGCGAATACAGTGACACTCCGGCAAACCCCCCAATGCAGCCCGGTATCAGTCCGAGAGCCGCAGTGATGGCTATCTGTCCAAACCTATGGCGGCCTATGTCGCGGAATAGCCGTCCCTTAGTCGTGACGTTGAAGAGCTCTATCAGAACCATCATCGTCATGGCCAGTAAGCAGATATAAAAACTCTCCTCCAATGCGGCTACTATAGCGTGAGGTACACCGCCTTCAGAGCCAGAGACCCCAACAACATGCAAGACAGGTATCATATTACGTTCCCGTTAATATACAGACTTATAACTGGCCTAATCGCCGAATTAGTCGTAAGAAGGATAACCACCTCAGCATCGCCTTCAGGAAGCATTCCTGTATCAATGCCAAAAGACAGACTGCCTTCTCCTCCAGAAGGAGTATCCTCAAGACGTCCCGACAGACTCACGGCTTTGCTGTCCGTATCTACTTTATATATATGGAAAGCACTTTCCCCGGTATTCCTGTAGTCAAATGTAGCGGTAGCCATGGTCCCACGTCTTACATTACCGATATCTACGGCTGACGAAGAAAATACCGGACAAGGAGCTGCTTCTTTCTGAGCCGGTGTCAGAGATGAGAAATCCTCTTTGGTAAAGGCTCGCACTTTCAACCTGCCGCAGGGTTTACCGTTTACAACTGGCACAGCCGTATAGAAATTCTCCCCCCACCTTGCACGATCTGCTGTAACAACATAAGACAAGAGTGATTCCCCACCTGCAGGTACGGGATTGGGCTCTATATGCATAGATAGGCCTGAGGTCACATCGTAGAAACTCACACGCACAGGGGCCGATGTCAGATTGGCCACCCTTACCGCATCGCCTCGCTGCCCACCTTGAGACAAGTTGCCGGCATTGAGATCCGTACTTCTAAACCCCAGCCCACCGAGATCTATCGGATACAATTCTCTAAGGCTGAGCTTCTTGTCATGAGCAACGCCTCTGAGGCGAAGCACCACCGGCTTGCGGAGACCTGAGATATAGGCCGTAAGGGTCTTGTCGAACGGATATGGGCCTTCATCATTGGTATAAGTCGCCTTTACAAAGCCTTTTGCTCCCGGTCTTATCGGTTCTCTTGTCCAGGTCACGTCCGTGCACCCGCAAGACGAGGCAACATTGTAGATCGCAATAGGAGCAGACGATATATTCTCTACTGTAAATGTGCAAGTAAGCGGACCCTGCTTCGTAACGACGTCTCCGAAATCATGCACAACCTCACTAAGACGTACTTTTCCGTCTATTTCCGCTCCGACTCCGTCTGTCTTTATCTGCCCGAAAGCCACAAGGGAGAAAGAAAACAAAGTATATAGAGCAAATATTCTTCTTGTCATCATAGATATTTATCTATCAAAATACTGTAATACAAACCATTGCAATATCCATCTTAACCCACATCATAAGACTAAAGCCTGGTGCAGGTTGTCAAGCCTGCACGCTTAAACTGCAGAATATGCAACATTGCGTCAATCATGCAAAAATACAAAAATCTTCCGGCTTATTTACGTCCGACTCCCTGCTACTTTGTGAGGCAAGAAGGAATAGGATCATATCGCAAGGAGCGATCTGGCTAGGCTGCTTCTAAAGTGTACCTACAAGCAGGAGGACAAGACTAAGGAGGACAAGCAGCAAGTCTGTTGCCTTGGATCTGGCATTCTTCTCATGTAAGATCAAGACTCCGAAACAGAATGAGACAAGTACGCTGCTTCTTCTTATCATTGACACAACAGATATCATCGCGTCAGGCAATGTAAGAGCATAAAGGTAGAAGAGATCAGCTGCTGTAAGCGAGATGGAGATAAGGGGAATGGACCATTTCCATGAGAATAACGTGCGTGGCTTCTCCGGAAGCCATATTGTGATCACGATAGCTCCCATCATGAGGCACTGGTACACATTGTACCACCCTTGGACGAAAAGTCTGTCAAGAGCCGCGCCCCGCGATGACATCAGAAATTTGTCATACAGGCCGCTCACCGCACCTAATACTGCAGCTACTATCAGAAGCAGAACCCATACATTTGACTTAAAATCAATACCTTCTTTCTTGCCGCTCCGGCTAAGAAGATAGAATGAAAGCACAGCTGTGCAGACTCCTGCCCATTGGAGAAGATTGAGCCTCTCCCCGAAAATAAGCATTCCTCCAATAAGGGTAAGTACCGGACGCGTAGCGTTGATAGGCCCTACAATGGTAAGAGGAAGCTTCTTGATGGCATAGTAGCCGCAGATCCACGAGCCAAGCACTATCACGGACTTGAGTATCACAAGAAGATGCCCGCGCAAACCTCCACTATGCACATACATAGAACTCCCCTCACCGAAAACTCCTATGGCAGAGCCAACGATAGAGGGAGTGAAAAGAAGGGAGCAGAACAGTGTATTGAGGAAGAGGACAGGTATTACGGCATTGTCCGTAAGAGCCTCCTTTTTGAATACGTCATACAGGCCAAGAAGACAGGCAGAAGCCAAGGCATAAGCCACCCACATGACTTACAGTATATTCATTGACTGTTCCCTTATCTTCTCGAGTTCATCCTTCATCCTAACGACTATCTGCTGGATAGGAGCGAAATTGGCCTTCGACCCGGTTGTATTGATCTCTCGGCCCATCTCTTGGATAATGAAGCCAAGCTTCTTGCCAGGATAGTCCTCTCCATCGATCGTATCCATGAAATATTTGCAATGCTGGCGAAGACGCACCTTCTCTTCGTTGATGTCGAGTTTCTCAAGATAATAGATCATCTCTTCCTCGAAGCGAGCCGGATCAGTCTTGACCTGCATGTCGGCAAGAGCTTTCTCTATACGAGACCTTACCGCTGCTATCCGCTCAGGCTCAAGAGCTTCAACTTCATCTTCCATGACCAGAATGCCGGCAACCCTCCTTGTCACGTCTTTGTATAGAGCAGCACCTTCTCTCTCCCTATAGTCGCATACGGCATCTATGGCAGCCGATATGGCCGATTCTACTTCAGACCAATTGTCATCTCCTATTATCTCCTGACGTCCTCCCTCGAATATATCTGGAAATCTCAGGACTGCTTCAAGACAAGACGCACCATTGTCTTTTACACCGAGCCTCTCGCTGATTTCCCTGATCCTTGTGAAATATTCTTCGACAACTGCAGTATTTATCGTCTTTGCAGCAGAGGCGGCATTGGCATCGTAATTCATATAGAAGTCAACCGTACCTCTCGTTAGTCTCTTGGAGAGCATCTGCCTGATTACCAACTCTTTATCCTTTGGCAGAAGCGGTGTCTTTATATTGATGTCCGCTGTCTTTCCGTTCAGAGTCCTTATCTCTATGGTAATGCTCCCGCCGGCAATGGCAACGGACGCCTTGCCGTATCCTGTCATTGATTTTATCATCTGCAAAACATTTTCATACTAACGGATGCAAAGGTAGCTAAATTCCATGTTAAGACGATGCAATGTTCCGTTTTTTTCCTACTTTTGCGCATTCACAGCCTGCTTCACGTGGCGGGGATCAGCTATAATATTAGGACATGGATTGGTTGACAGACGTCTTCACCCAGAAGACATTCGTACAGGCAATTGTAGTGCTCGCACTCATAAGTGCCTTGGGACTGGCGTGCAAGAAAATCAAGATAAAAGGAGTATCGCTCGGAGTCACATTCGTATTCTTCGCAGGAATTGTTGTAGGACATCTCGGCCTGCAGATTGATCCAGCAATGCTTGCCCTCGCACAGAATTTCGGACTCATACTGTTCATATATTCTCTTGGCGTTCAAGTGGGACCGAGTTTTTTCCCCTCGCTCAAAAAAGGAGGCATGAAACTCAACTTGCTTGCAATGGGCGTCATCCTGCTCGGAATCGGAATGACAATAGGAATATGGCAGTTATTCGGCATCTCGTTCCCCGTATCAATGGGGCTTCTTTCTGGCGCGGCCACAAACACTCCGATGCTCGGTGCCGCACAGCAGTCAATGCTTGAGATAGACCCGTCGGCAAGCGACATATCCAATACCATGGCCATGGCATGTGCTGTAGGCTATCCGTTCGGAATCATAGGAGTCATCATCTGCGTAGTGATTCTAAAGGCTCTGTTCCAATCGAAATCCAGTGGGAGCGATCCTCAGGAGAATCAGACATTCATCACGGAGTTCAGGGTGACTAATCCGGGATTATTTGGCAGAACCATTAGGGACATAATGAAGGACGAGCCGATACGCATTGTAGTATCCCGTGTATGGAAATACACCGGTAAGGAAGAAGGTGTCGGGCAAGTCATCATACCGAGTGGAGACACGATTCTAGAAGAGGGAGAGCATGTTCTTGTACTCACGAAAGAGAAAGACGTTGATGCCGCCACCAGAATCTTCGGAGAAAAAGCAGACAAGGATTGGAACAAACGAGACATAGACTGGAACACCATAGACGGCACCCTTGTATCCCGACATGTTCTTGTCACCAAGCCGAATATGGATGGGTACAAACTCGGGGAACTGCATCTTCGCAATGCATACGGCATCAACATAACCAGGGTTACCAGGGCCGGCATCGACATACTTCCGTCCAGCAACCTGAGGCTTCAGCTTGGAGACAGACTCACGATCGTAGGACAGGACCAGGCAATAAGGCGCGTGGCCGAAGTCCTCGGCAACCAGGCCAAAGAACTCCGCAATCCAAACCTGTTCTCCATCTTCGTGGGCATCATCGCCGGACTTCTTCTTGGAAGCATTCCGATAGCAATCCCTGGAATAAGCGTTCCTGTCAAACTCGGTATAGCAGGTGGACCTATAATCATTGGCATCCTTATGGGAGCTTACGGCCCGCGGCTTCACATCACCACATACACGACTCACAGCGCCAATCTTATGCTTCGCCAGTTCGGTATGACAGTTTATCTCGCAGGACTTGGACTAAGCGCAGGACCAGGATTTTTCGAGACTGTATTCAGACCTGAAGGTCTTGCATGGATAGGAATAAGCCTGCTAATGGCGATTATACCGGTAATCATCATAGGGCTCATAGCCGGAAAGTTTTCAAAAGTTAAATACGCCGCAAACACAGGTATGCTATGTGGTGCAATGGCCAATCCCATAGTACTTGACTATGTACTCGGCACAGTGGACAATGATGAGCCTTCAGTAGCCTACGCCACGGTATATCCGGTATGTATGTTCGTCCGTCTCATCACAGCCCAACTGCTGATGCTTATGTTCTGTGCCTAATTAAATTAAACTTCAATCTCTGCCTTCAGTGGAAGATCGGCTGACGAAGGTCTGGCCATGATCGTAAATTTGCCCGACAGTCGAATCCGAGTCCACGACCAAGCTCAAGAAGCAGCTATTACTTACTCACTACAGGGATTATATACTCAGAAGTTTTCAAGCCTTTGGCAGCCACTTTCAACACTATGTCACCGCTCTCTTTACCGGAGCGAAGAATGACAGTCAGACGTCCGCCAAATGCATGCATCCTCGGTTCATGGAACAAATCAAGACAGGTAGGGTCACCATTTGCCGCGGCCCTATACTCCCCTGCCCCTGAAACCTCGAAATGCATCAGCCTCCCGTCTGTCGGACAGGGATTACCGTCCTTATCAACCACAGTCACTGTAACATAGGCAAGCGACTCCCCATCCGCTGGCAAAGCATCGGCTTCAGCATAAGACCACTCAAACTCAACATGATGAGGTTTTCCTGCCGTACGTACCACTTTCTCCTGCACAGCATTGCCGAGACTGTCATAGGCCACGGCCTTAAGCTCGCCTGGTTCATATGAAACAGCCGGCCACATAAGTCTATATCTCGGCTCAAGCTCTTCCCTTACACCACCGAGAGTTGGCTTTTGGGCAGAGACCTTACGCACTCTTCCGAGACTTTTGCCATTGAGGAAAAGTTCAGCTTCAGGCCAGCTTGTATAGACGAATACAGGGATAGGGCTACCCTCACGTCCTTCCCAATTCCAATGCGGCAGAATATGAAGGGTAGATTCGGCCCTATTCCATACGCTGCGGAAAAGCCAGAAACGATCCTTAGGTATGGAGGCAAGGTCTATAATCCCGAACATTGAGCTATGGTTGGGCCAAGAGTCAGTGTCATAGGGACTCGGCTCACCGAGATAGTCAAACCCTGTCCATACGAACTGTCCGAGAGTCCATGGCCAGTCCTCCGCCAAGGCAAAATCTATGTCAGGGACATTTGACCACCCACAGGCATCAAGATCGTAGGAGGAGCATTGGTGATCAGGGTCAGTCTGTCCGAATCTCTTGACAGCAGGCAGTTTGTAGACACCTCTAGAGCTTACTGTAGAGCCGGTCTCACTGCCAAGGATAAATCCCTGTGGCAGATTCTCATAGGCTTCCAGATAGCGGAAAGTCCTATAATTGAGTCCAGGCACATCAATAACGCTGGCAAAGCCGTTGGCAAGCACGCAGCTTACTTGATCCATACCGCAAGTAACCATTCTCGATGGATCTTCCCTGTGACAGATCTCCTGGAGGAATCTTGCGACTTTGAAACCTTCAGGCATACACTGAGTCGGAACCTCATTGCCGATACTCCATAGTACTACAGAAGGACTGCTGCGGAACTGGCGTATCATATTGACCATATCCTTCTCGGCCCAATCAGCAAAGAAGCGGTGATAGCCGTTGGCGCACTTTGCCACATCCCACTCGTCGAAAGCTTCTACTATAACCATGAAGCCCATCTCGTCACACAGGCGAACTAACCCGGGAGCCGGCATGTTGTGCGTTGTACGTATGGCATCACAGCCCATATCCTTGAGCATAAGAAGCTGGTGACGTATCGCTGATTCGCTGACAGCAGCACCGAGAGGACCAAGATCGTGATGGTTGCACACGCCCTGAAATTTGCGAGGCTTACCGTTGAGAAAGAAACCTTTCTCCGGAATAAACTCAACACTCCTAATGCCAAACTTAGTGGAATACTCGTCACAAAGCCTTTCTCCCGCATATACCTTTGTAACAGCACTATATAAGGATGGAGACTCTGGAGACCACAGTGAAGGACAGTCTATCGTAAAACTCTGTTCAATTAGAGCACCATCTACCTTGACGGTCTTAAGGGTCTTCTCTGCTACAGGAGTCCCGTCAGAAGCCAAGATGGCTGTAACAACAGATAGAGGAGTCCCTTCCGGAGCCTCTACTTCCGTTCTTATCTTGATAGAAGAGAAATCCTCTCCGACATGAGGAGTCGTCACATAAGTGCCCCACACAGGTACATGCACCTCATCCGTAAAAATCAGATGCACATCGCGGTAAAGCCCGGCACCCGGATACCAGCGTGAAGAAGAAGGCCTGTTCTCAAGCCTTACTTCAAGCAGATTGTCCTCCTCTGACTTGACATACTTTGTGACATCGCAATGGAAAGCATTGTAGCCATTGGGCCAGAAGCAGACTTTCGAGCCGTTGACATATACCTCGGCTTCGCTCATGGCCCCATCAAAGAGAAGTTCAGCCCTCTTGCCAGAAGGCACTGAAAAGGTCCTGCGATATCTTCCTATCCCTATATAAGGCAAGCCACCAGTCCTACCTGTCTTGAGTGTAGGGACTGTCTCAAGATTTTGGGTTACGGTGACCGTCTGCAAGTCATTGGATATGTCGAAAGGACCGTAGATAGCCCAGTCATGCGGCACACTAACGCTCTCCCATCCGGACTTCGGCACGCTGTCCCCCTTGTGGAACTCCCATCCATCACGTAGCAATATATCTTGCCTCAACGGACAAGATCCTGTCTCCACACCAAAAGCTGGAGATCTCCCAGATAAAATAAAAAAGGATATCCCCACCACAAGGGAGGATATCCGTAAAGCTAACCTTAATGCTATGTCTGACATTGTTAGTTTGTTTATCATTGCTCAAGTCAATCAATAACTTCTATTGAGACATTCTGTCCTCCGACCGTAATCCTGTACTCGCCAGCATCGACATATTTCTCGCCAGTCTCGTTCACAAAACCAAGATCCCTCAGCGGCTCGATCTCAAACTCGAAAGTACGGCTTTCACCGGCAGGTATCATAAGTTTCTCGAAATGCTTGAGTTCGCTTACAGGACGGGTTATATGGCTGTACGGGTCACATACAAACCATAGTACGGCCTCTTTTCCGTCAACGCTACTTGTATTTGTGACAGTCACACTGGCCTTGATACTGCCATCCCTTTTCACTTTGGTCGCCGAAAGCGATATAGGAGAATACTCAAACGTCGAATAACTGAGTCCGTAGCCAAAAGGATACAAAGGAGTGCTGGGTATATCCTGGTACAGACCCTGGGTACCGCGCCTTCCACTGTTACGATGATTGTAATAGATTGGGATCTGTCCTGTAGTATAAGGGAATGTCATGGCAAGCTTTCCAGAAGGATTGTAACGGCCTGACAATATTCCAGCAACAGCCTTTCCGCCCATCGTGCCAGGCTGCCATATCTCAAGGATAGAAGTAGCGTGAGACTCCATTGCAGTAAGGTCAAGAGGCCTTCCACTCGTAAGAACAAGAACCACAGGCTTTCCGGTAGCAGCTACAGCTTCAAGCAGATGCTGTTGCACTGCCGGAAGGGCAATAGTAGAACGGGAAGCATTCTCTCCGCTCCATTTGCGCTTTTCTCCAAGACAGAGGACAACCACGTCAGAAGACGATGCAGCAGATACAGCCTCTGCAAATCCGCTTTCGTCATCTCCCTCAAAATCACAACCCTTGGCATAGACCACATCACAGCCAAACTCAGCCTTGATGCCAGTCATTATGCTTACTACTTCTGAAGGCTTTCCGCGTCCGGACCAGCTGCCGAGAAGAGGTTCTCCATCAGCAGCCACAGGGCCGATAATAGCCAATCTGCCTGAGAAATTCTTCAGAGGAAGGCAATTACCATTATTTTTGAGAAGAACCATTGATTCCTGAGCCATGCTCTCAACGAGAGACAGGCTCTTGGGAAGAAGGTAACGCTGCTCATCAGGAAGCTCCTCTGTGTAAGGATTATCGAAAAGACCGAGCCTGAATTTCACGCGAAGAATCCTTCTTACAGATTCATCCACAAGCTCATGAGAGACTTTTCCTTCTGCAATGAGTTCCGGAAGGTACTTGCGATACAGATCATCTTTCATGTCCATCTCAACGCCTGCATTGAAGGCAAGCATGGCAGCCTCCTTGCCATCAGCGGCCATCCCCTGGTTGATAAGCTGCTTCACGGCATCCCAGTCAGAGACAACGAAGCCGTCGTGGCCCCATTTCTCCTTAAGCACCTCTGTAAGAGTATAATGATTGGCTGATGCTGGTGTACCGCTTATAATATTGAAAGAGCTCATGAGAGTCGCTGCTCCAGCCTTGACACCAGCCTCGAATGAAGGGAGATATGTATCCCATAGTGTCTGACGGGAAATCTCGGTAGGCACATAGTCGCGCCCTGCCTCAGAAGCTCCATAGCCAACATAATGCTTCAGACAAGCAGCTATCGTACCCTTAGCAGATAGGTCATCTCCCTGATATCCTCTGACAGCAGCGGCCGAGAACACAGAGTTGACATAAGGGTCTTCTCCGTACCCTTCTGCAACCCTTCCCCAGCGAGGATCACGGGCAACGTCCACCATAGGGCTGAATGTCCAGTCTACTCCAGTATAGTAAGCCTCAAATGCCGCGAGTGCAGAGCCTGCCTCGGAAAGGGCAGTGTTGAAAGATGCCGCCTGAGCAAGAGGTATAGGATAAATGGTCCTGAAACCATGAATCACATCAAAGCCGAATAGAATCGGAATCCCGAGACGGGATTTTTCCATCGCGAAACGCTGCATACCATTGCGAAGCTTGGCATCATCACTGTAATAGATAAGGGAGCCGATTTCAGCGGGAACATTTTTTACAACTTCACCGAGATTGTTGATATTGTCATTGCGTCCAAGGACATACTGATTGAGTTGGTAGATCTTCTCCCTTAGAGTCATGCGGGACAGCAGATCCTCGACCCTAGCATCAACTGAAGCCGAAGCGTCTTTGTACACGACAGGAAGCTCCTGAACGTCTATTTCAGTCACCTGATATGGATGAGCTACAGCCTCTTTGGCAGAAAGTTGTGCAACACGTACCACATCGGGGGTCATGCCTTCCGGATAGTAAGAATTGCCGAGCACATGGCCGAAAAGCTTCTCATACCAGGTACAGGCAGCGGTGTAGCGTCCATAAAGCAGATCAAGATGATAACCATCCCTGCATAGCCTGTCGCCAAGGAAAGAAGTCCTTGCATTCTGAATTGCCGTGCCTGAAGGTATGACAGTCTTGATCTTCACAAGAGAGGAAGCCTTCTGTACCGCATCACAGATAGCCCTATACATAGTCATCTGATCCCTGCCATAGTTTGCAAAGCCAGAATGATCGCTGTCATAGGCATAAGCCCATGTCTGGTGAAGAAGAAACTTGGCCTTTACAGGCACAATGCCCCTTACATAAGCCACAAGAGCAGGAAGGTCCGCCTCATAAGTCTCGTATTTTCCGGCGAGCGAGCTTACCTGTTGGAAACTTACATAATCCCAGGCCTCGTCTTTCAGTATACTCTCTAAAGACCGGTTCTTGTATTCGGTCCTCTTGCCGTCTACGATCTTACGGTAAGCATAGGCATCTTTGCCTGTACGCGAATTGTCAAGATGCCGCTCTATCGAACAACCTCCAATATAGGCGTCACCGATGACAAGATCGATCCCGTCAGCTGCGGCAAGTTCATACAGATTCTGTTCGATTGCATCCTGCGAGAAACTGTTGCCGACAGCAAGGATCTTAACAGTCTTTCCATCACCCGTCGCCGCATTCCCAATGATGGGCCACAGGAGGACGGTCAATAAGAAAAATATGATTTTTTTCATATAAAAAATGTTATTCTCTATAAATATCTCCGGCATCATGCAACCGCCATGAAGCAGGACTCCCAGCAGTTAATAAATAATCGGTGTAATGCTCAAGACCCAAGACTTAGACGTAATGCCAGAGAATGGAAAATATCAGACTTAGAGGCTGAGGCTATATATTCATTGGGCAAACTGCCTGATGCAAATGAGCTATTGGAGAGCACGAATGCAGTCACTACTGCAGATATTATCGACTTCATCACGAATTGAGTCACCGGTGTTAATTATGCGGATTTTGTGCAATTACATATGCAAATCTTTCAAGAATGTTACTTAGACATTTCGAAAATGATAGAGAACTATCTAACCAAAGAAAAGTCTAACGAAACAGTCAGAAAAGAGCCATAAAAGAATGATTGAATAAATATCAAACAACTTCTCATTACAAAAATAGCTTCTTTTGTTGAGATATCAACAATTTTTGCCAATCTTGGGCCAATCTTGTAAGATAATCGTGGTTTCTCATGAAGCATACTCGTGGAAAGACCAAAGAGCCACGAGGCAAAATCCGCAGCTTCTTCAAAGAGGACGATGATGTCATCTTCCGCGAGAAGATCCCCTATTATAAGGAATATATTGAGAAATAGAAATAAAAATGCCCTCCGCTAAAAGAAATCTTTCAACGGAGGGCATAAGTTATTCCGGAACTACTCCGGCAGAGCCACTATTTCAAATTCTTAACAACAAGATTAGCCTTGATGCCTGACTTGACGGTATAGTCTGCCTTGGAGATCTGCCTCAATACACCGAATGACACTGTAGAAGCAGCCTTAGTATTAGTAGTAGAAGCATCTTTAGTCATAGTCATAGGGAAGCCGGGATAATCATCAGAGAAAATACCTACCTGACTATCATTATATGCGCTTATACCCATGTTTGCAAAGGTCATAGTTGATCCGTCCTTAAATTCTACCGTCTCAGCGGTAACTGTAGCAGAATTGCCACTGATCGTGGCAGTACCGATTGGATATGTAGAGCCTCCTGGGGTAAGGATAATATAACCTTTTTGTGTAGTATCATATTCCATACCAGTGAAAGCCAACATATAAGTAACATCTTTTATGCTGACATTATTAATATCATAACCGACGAATTGAAGGTTACCGCTTGTTTCATCAAATGCGGCTTGTATCTCTATCTCCAAATCCGGTTCCCAACCACTGATGATAAATGTCTTATTGACAGTACCTTTCTGCACGTCCAAGCTGAAACTTACTGTTTCTTTGGTCGCAGGTGAAACACCTGATATAGTCCACTTTCCAATCCATTTGGTATACCCTTCGACAGGCTCTGCTTCCGTTATAGTAAATTCCTCAGACTTTGCATATTTGTAAGTCTTTGTACCGTCAGATTCGACACCTATGGCATAAGCAACATAAGTACCGGCATCAATCAGACCAAATGACCAAGAATCTTCACCAGAAGTAACATAGTTAGCCCACGTCAAATTAAACTCAGGTAATAGATCTGAGATCTCTTCAATCGCAAGGTCACATACTTGAGCATCAGTTTTACCAGATATATTAGCTACAGAAAAAAGGCCAATAAAATAAGAATCTGACTCACCTGCCTTACATGAGATATAGTCAGATGTAGAGCCATCGACATCAGTTTTCTGTCCATCATAAGCTACAGTCCAGTCACTCTGGAGTGTCCATTCGGTAAGACCTTCAAAAGCAGCCTGAGTTACCTGTACTGTTACGGGATCTACTCCGTTGGCTGACAATGTGATGGTTGAAGTCCTCTCGGATGTGACAGTATTCTTGGCAGCAGTCACATTGAGGGTAGCATCGCCTGTCCCAGAAAGATTGTCCAAAGAGAGCCAACTGTCCTTTGCGGCAACGGTCCACCTTACACCAGCTGCCTTAACATTGAGCTGAAGAGTCTCACCCTCAGCAGTGAAAGAAAGGGAAGTAGGATCGGCAGAAAGGGATTTCTCTACAGGAGACTCACCCTTGCCCCCCTCATCATCACCGCAACCTGTAGCTGTAAACATGATACCTACAGCAGCGAAGCACCAAGGCAACGCATACAAAAACGTTCGTTTCATAATTAAATTGTTAATAATAGTTGTTAATCTTGTCTAACTTAAGTGAGATTTGCGCGTCCAATCCACTATAACTTGTCGGATAAAACTTAATGCGCAATCTCGCATACCATCTAAAAACTAAAGTTAGGTAAACTATCTGGCAAAAGCAAAATATATCGATATTTTCTAATATTATATATATCTTTCCTTTGAAACCTCGTTATCAGAAATAATTCCGCTCTGACTCTATTATTATCAGAAGAGTTTTGAAGCAGCCACTGCGCAGTTAATGCCGTCTATAGCCGATGACACTATACCTCCGGAATAGCCTGCTCCTTCTCCGCATGGTATGAGGCCGGGCACCTGAGGGCAGAAATATGTATCCTCAGACCTAAGGATTCTTACCGGAGACGAGGTACGTGACTCGACACCGAGAAGCAAGGCTTCAGAGGTATAATATCCCCTCATCTTCTCTCCTGCGAGAGGAAATGCCTTCTGCAGACGAGAAGACACACATTCCGGCAGCAATTCGTGAAGAGGAGCCGACACCACACCGGGATGATATGAGGTCTGCGGAAGATCAGCAGAGAGCTCCTCCTCGCAGAAATCAGTCATCCTCTGGGCCGGTGCACACAGTTTGTTGACGATCCCGTCTTCATCAACTACCGGGTGAGCAGCAGCATATTCATACATCTTCTTCTCCACATCATGTTGGAAATTGAGCAGGGAGAACACTCCGTATTGCTTGTATTCCTCAGGCACATCCTCCGGCTCTATGGACACCACAACACCAGAATTGGCCCATTTGGAGTTCCTCGCTGAGTTGGACATGCCGTTGAGCACGGTATAACCGTCTTCAGTCGATGACGGGACAAGTATGCCTCCCGGGCACATGCAGAATGAAAATACGCCCCTTCCGTCGACCTGTTCAACAAAAGAATATTCAGCCGCAGGCATACCTTCCTCCCATCTGCCCCTGTAACGTATGCGATTGATGAGAGATTGAGGATGCTCGACCCTTACACCGAGGGCAAATCCTTTCGCCTCAAGAGACCAGCCTTTCTTGTCAAACATATAATATATGTCCCTTGCGGAGTGTCCTGTTGCCAGTATGACAGCCTTGGCCCTATAAGTTGAGACCTTTCCATCAGGCCTACTATCATCAACGGCAGTCACTGTGATAATGGAATCCCCACCTCTCTCAATGTCTGTAACTCTTGTGGAGAAATGGTATTCCCCACCATGCTCGCAGATGCACTGCCTGATATTGGAGACTAGTTTGGGAAGCTTGTCCGTACCGATATGCGGATGAGCGTCTATAAGAATCGACGGATCTGCGCCGAAATTGACAAACTGGTAGAGGACTTCCCTGTTGTCTCCGCGCTTGGAAGATCGGGTATAAAGCTTCCCGTCAGAAAATGTACCCGCACCGCCTTCTCCATAGCAGTAGTTGGAGTCCGGATTGACATTGCCCGTCCTCGAAAGCTTTGCTATATCCGGCTTGCGTCCGCTGACATCTTTACCTCTCTCAAGTATCACCGGCCTGAGTCCGAGAGTAAGCAGCTTAAGGGCAGCGAACATACCAGCGGGCCCTGAGCCGATTATGATCACTGGCTCAGCGTCATGTACGTCCTTGTATGCAGGTAAAGTATAGTCCGCATGGGGCTCGTTCTTGAGATAGGCCTCAACCCTATACCTCATTGTCACATCTCCTCTTGCGTCAATTGACCTGTGCACTATATAACACTCAGCGGCAGCGTTCTGAAGCCTCGGTTGATAAGGCTTGGTCGGATCAATGACATTGATAACAGCATTATCTTTGAGACGAAGAGCTTCAGCTGCAGCCTTCCTTATATCATCCTGCCTCGGCTCTCTGCCCATCCTGCAGGAAATCTCGAATTCTATCATATACTTTGTAAAACTTCTGCTAATAACATGCTCTGCCGCACGACAATCCTGTCTCGTTGTGAGGACTCACAACAGTCACAGGCGATACCCTCTACTAATAGTCGGCAGTCCTTGATACGGGGGCCACGTCAAGCGGAGTTCTCTCGCCTGCAAGATAATGGTAATAACCGGCGATTGCTATCATAGCCGCATTGTCCGTAGTAAACTTAAACTCAGGGAGATATGTATTCCAGCCTCGCTTACGCCCCTCTTCGGTAATCCTCTCTCTAAGACCGCTGTTAGCAGAGACGCCTCCCCCAATCGTTATCTCACGAATACCTGTCAAGGCGGCTGCCTTGACAAGCTTGTCCATCAAGATATCGATAAGTGTCTTCTGGAAACTCGCACAGATATCGGCCTTGTTCTCCTCCATAAAACGGGGATTGCGGGCGAGTTCGTCCCGCACAAAATACAGAAGCGACGTCTTGACTCCGCTGAAGCTATAATCAAGTCCTGGGATATGCGGTTTTGCGAATTTGAAGCGAAGCGGATCTCCTTCCTTGGCGAGACGATCTATCACAGGTCCGCCTGGATAGCCAAGTCCGAGCATCTTGGAACATTTGTCAAATGCCTCCCCTACTGCATCATCGATTGTCTGTCCGAGAATCTCGTAGTGAAGTCTGTCATCGACTTTGACTATCTGGGAGTTGCCACCAGAGACAAGAAGGCACAGGTAAGGGAATGAAGGGCAGGGCGTATCCTTGCCATATTGCTTCACAAAACCTGCAAGTATGTGTCCTTGAAGATGGTTCACCATGATGACTGGTATGTCAAGAGCCACACCAAGTGCCTTGGCGAAAGACGTCCCTACAAGAAGCGACCCGAGAAGTCCCGGACCACGGGTAAACGCTATGGCGGAAAGGTCCTCTTTCCTTACTCCAGCCTTGTCCAAAGCCTGGCTTACTACAGGCACGATGTTCTGCTCGTGTGCCCTTGAGGCCAACTCCGGTATCACTCCACCATAGTCCTTGTGTACCTGCTGGCTTGCTATCACATTCGACAGAAGATAGCCATCTTTGATGACTGCTGCAGATGTATCGTCACAAGAAGACTCGATCCCGAGAATTATATCCGACATTCCAAAAACTCAATTGTACGTTTGACAAAGGTACTAATTATTTAGTAAATTTGCAGGTATGTGGCCAATTAAGACAATAAGACTATAAAAAGGCTTTTAAGAATACTCTATATACTCTCAGTGATTGCCGTCTTGCTCATCATCTCGGCAATCATTGCCTTACAGTCTTCTTTCGTGCAGACACGCATTGCCGACCAGGTATTGTCCACACTTGAGAGTCATATAGACGGTACGGTAAGCATCGGGAAGATACATTTCGACCCTTTCAAGGCTCTTGTCATAAGGGACATCTCCATTATAGACCGTACTCCATATATAGACAGCGCATCACATGTGGCTCATATGTCACATATAGACGGTACTCCTCTTGCGGACTCTGCAGTGGCTGCCCCCGTAGACACAATGTTCCATGCCGAATACGTGACAGCCTCATTCAGTCTAAAGGATCTTATATCTGGCTTTCCCACTCGTCTTAAGTCCGTGGAGGTCACCGGCGGCTGGTTCACCCTCACCCTTGAACCTTATGAGGAAGGTGAAATCCCACCGTTCAATCTGAGAAGGATCTTCAGACTTGTCCCTAAGGACGGGAAGAAATCAAGGAGTAAGAAGGAAATATTCCATATCTCCGGTGTAAGTCTCGAGGACATGGCATTCAGACTGTACAACTATCGCAAGAGAATAGACAAGGAGTTCCCAGAAGGGAGCATCGACTGGACAGACCTTGAGATAGAGGACATTTCCCTGTCGGGACACAATCTGAGGATGAAGGGCCCAGTCATGTACGGAGTCTGTGACCATCTATCTTTCAGAGAGAAGAGCGGCTATACTTGCAGCAACATCTCCGGAAGTGTAAGAGCCGGAGACGGGAGCGTGCTGGTAGCGGGACTGACACTGCAGGACGGAATGTCTGACCTGAGCATTCCATCGTTTGAGATGACATACGCTGACTCTGACGCTTGGTCCGAGTTCATCACCGAAGTTCGGATGAAGGCTGACATATCAGAAAGCATAGTAAGCATGGAAAGTCTCGGCTATTTCGCCCCCTCTCTGAAGAAATTTTCAATGACTGCTTCAGTCGAAGGAGAGATGGAAGGATATGTGAACGATCTGCACTTCAAGGATATACATTTCAAGACCACTGACAAGACATCGCTTCCTATAGTTGAGAAAGACTGGTACAGAGGCATTAAGGGTACAGCAGACGGCTCTATCGTCGGCCTTCCCGACTCGAAAGCGATGCTGACTGATTTCCGTGTCAAGAATGCATCATTTACCTCATGGGGATTGGAGCGCTTTCTGAAATGTTGGAATCCGCACATAAAGCTCTCGCTCGGAGAGTATTGCAAAGGCGAAAGGCTGTATTTCACCGGACATGCAAGGGGGCCTCTCAATAGGCTTACGGCTCGTGGCATCCTACATGCAGCAGGAGGCGAGATCAAGACCGTGCTTGACATAAGGAATGTTGCAGACAAAAGGCGACCCATCGAGATGCGTGGTACACTTACAGGTAAAGGTGTAGACATAGCCAAAGCCTCAGGAAGAGACCTTCCTATCGGGCAGTGCGACATAAGGACAGGGCTGAGCGCAAAGTTGTCTGGCGGTGTCCCTGACATAGTCATTGATTCCCTTTTCATAGACCGACTCGGAGTACACGGATATGAATACACTGGCATAGCTGCAAACGGACGATACAGCGGCAATGCATTCGATGGACGCATTGTATGCAACGACCCCAACCTCAATCTTCTGTTTCAGGGAATCTTCACCCTGTCTTCCAAGACGAATAACTCTATATACAGATTCTATGCAAATGTCGGATATGCAGACCTTGGAGCTCTCGGACTTATGCACCGCAAGGAAATGGCAAAGGTAAGTTTCAGTACAAATGCTGATTTCACGAGAATACGCGGTAAGGAAATCCTGGGCAATATCGGGATTGGGAACATCCAACTTGAGGACGGCCAGGGCATCCACGATGTCGGGGACATACGCATTTCTTCCCATTCAGCCGACACTGTAAGCAGGATTAGTTTTATCTCGGGCTTTGCAGATGGGTCCTATACAGGATCCCGCTTTGTCAATTTCTTCGTAAAAGACTTGAATGCCGCTTCATCAGGACGGGCCTTGCCTTCGCTTGGATGCACAGAAAATTCCGAATATAAGCGCAACAGATACAAAGTATCGCTCCGCTTTCATGACACTATGCGGTTGCTCTCCTTCTTTGCACCAGGCTCCTACATAGCCGACAGCACCTGTCTCGACATTAATCTCGACCGAGGAGGCCATCTGGATGCAACTCTCAAATCTTCAAGGCTGGCGTACAGGGACAGATATCTAAAAGATGTCTCTGTAAAGACTAAGAACGCAGGAGACAGCCTTAGACTTTCACTGACTGCTGGGGAAATATCGGTAGGTCCAGCCTTAACAAGAGCCAACAGACTCAAGATAGACATGCACAGAGACTCTATATTTCTGTCATACAAATATGACAATGACGATGGAGGCAAGAATATGGCTTCACTCTCCATAGATGGCAATATAGGAAGAGACAGCAGCGATTCCCTCTTCCTTGGCATGAGGATAGTTCCGTCTTACATCAATCTTGACTCGAAACGATGGGATATGGAATCAGATACGATCATGCTAAGACGCGGAGCAATAGATATAAGAAAATTCTCGATAAGGAGCAGAGATGAAGTCATATCCATGCACGGAGGTTGGGCCGCGTCAGCACCTGATACCATGCAAGTTAATTTGTCGGGATATGACATCTCCACTCTAAATGCCTTTATAGGAAAGAATTATGGAATTGCAGGCAGACTGACCGGACACGCAATGATAGTGTCCCCCACTGATAGCAGAGCCGGCATTTTGATGACTATGGTATGTGACTCAGCCGCATTTGGAGGACACGGGCTCGGGACACTCAAGATTGCAGGGGTTTGGGATGAAAGTAGGAAAGGATTCAACTACGTGCTCCGCAACTCCATGGACAACATTCAGAATATCTATGCCTTCGGCAATTATTTCCCTCAGACAAAATCCATTGAGGGAAAGCTCTCGCTCAATGCTCTTGATATGGGATATGCCACCCCATTTGTGAAGAGCATCTTCGATGAATTCGGAGGAAAACTATCAGGAGACATAGCTTTCATCGGGCCGGTGGACAATGTAGACATAGCCAGCCGCGGACTGCGCATTGACGGAGGCAGACTACGGATAGGATTTACCAATGTAGCCTACAATGTGGACGGGCCATTGGATATGAATGACTTAGGACTAAATTTTAACGGCCTTTCAATTACCGATAGGTTTGGCAATAAGGGCAGCGTCAATGGTAAAATAGGATGGAAAGGCTTCCGAGATATACGCTTCGACACCGGGATCACTTTCTCTTCCCTTGAAGTAATTAACTCCTCGGAGAGTCAGAGTCCCATGTTCTACGGCAATGTGTCAGCGACAGGAAGGCTTGACATAACTGGGCCGGTGCATGCTCTATCCCTCAATGCTTCCGCAATGACTGAGAACAGAGGTTCGCTTCACATCCCGATACGAAGGACGGCTTCCGCGGCAATTTCGGATCTACTGACTTTCAAAATGCAAGAGAAAAAAGTCGTGACAGATCCTTACGAGGAAATGATGGGAAAGTTGAAGGAGAAAGAGAAGCAGTCAAGCGATCTGGCCGTACATCTTGACATAGTGGCAACTCCGGGAGTGACAGCCACGATCGAGATCGATAAGTCCACAGGCAATATCCTCACAGGCAACGGCAACGGTGTCATAACCATGGACATAAGGCCGAGCAGGGGCATCTTCAACATCGGCGGCAACTACAACATCACTGACGGTATCTACCACTTCGTAGCACTTGGCATTGCCAAGAGGGACTTCAATATCAGGGAAGGAAGTTCCATCAGGTTCAACGGAGACATCATGGACAGCGACCTCAACATCAATGCCATATACAGGACAAAGGCTTCAGTGGGAGTACTCATTGCCGACACAACTTCCACCTCTACAAGGAGGACAGTGGAATGCGGCATCTCCATCACCGACAAGATACGCAATCCCCGACTCGGATTCTCAATCAATATACCTGACCTGGATCCTACAACTCAGTCAAGGGTAGAAAGCGCACTCTCTACACAAGACAAGATCCAAAGGCAGCTTCTTGCACTTCTTGTCACCAACAGTTTCTTGCCAGACGAGCAGTCAGGAGTCACAAATACCTCATCATCAATGCTTTTCTCTAGTGTCAGCGAGATAATGTCGGGACAGCTCAATAGTATATTGCAGAAACTCGACATCCCCCTCGACCTCGGACTCGACTACCAGCAGGACATGAGGGGCAGCGACATCTTTGACGTGGCTCTGTCCACTGCACTGTTCAACAACAGAGTCATTGTCAACGGTACCATAGGCAACAGTCAGTACAACTCTGGGACTACAAGTAGCGAGATGGTGGGAGACCTCGACATCGATGTCAAGCTTGACAAGCAGGGTGCACTAAGGCTCAATATGTTCTCGCACTCGGCCGACCAGTATTCCAGCTACCTCGACAACTCTCAGCGCAACGGACTTGGTCTTACTTTCCAGAAAGAATACAACACATTCGGAGAATTTGTGAGGAGGCTGTTCATGAGCCGTTCCAGAAAAAGAGAAGAGGCTCTGAAGGAAATATCAGACGATCGCAAGGTCAAAATCAAGATTTTGGCAGATGACAGAAGAAAATACAAGAAAGACAGAAGGGCAGAAGCCCGCAAAGAGAGATAAGGGAAGACTTTTCCTTATACCATCCCCACTTGGAGACACGGCTCCGGAAGAGGTAATACCGCAGGGGACTCTTGCCCTGCTTCCAGCCATACATAAATATGTGGTAGAGGAGCTCCGGACGGCACGACGCTACTTGTCGGCAGCAGGACTCAAGGGGCAGATCGATGGCATCGAGATGTACGAACTCAACGAACATTCCACTCAGGAAGATGCCATTAGGCTTCTGTCTCTGTTTGACGAAGGCAATGATGTAGGATTGATCTCAGAGGCAGGACTTCCAGCAGTGGCAGACCCGGGTGCATCTCTCGTCGCCCTATGCCACACGCATGGCATCGAGGTCGTGCCAAAGACCGGACCTTCTTCGCTGATGATGGCTCTTATGGCATCCGGCCTCAATGGACAGTCATTCGCGTTCTGCGGCTATCTTCCATCAAAGTCAGGAGAACGCTGCCAGGCAATACGCTCTATTGAGAAAGAATCTAAAGCAATGCTCAGGACCATGCTATTTATCGAGACGCCTTACCGCAACGATACCATGCTCGAGGACATTCTTGGTACATGCTCCGAAGATACTCTTCTGTGCATAGCGGCCAACATTACGGCAGAGGACGAATATATCTCCACACGAACAATAGCCGAGTGGAGAAGCGAGAAGGATTTCAGGATCGGGAAGAGGCCTTGCGTGTTTGCACTTTATGCCGGGCATTCTAGTAACACTGCATCAGGTTCTCGGCAGAGCCACTCCTCAAAGAAATCGAGACATACAGGGAGATAAGACATGGGACTGACAGCATCATACATCACATTGGGCTGCAAGCTCAACTATTCCGAGACATCCACATACGAGAGAGGTTTGGTAAAGAAAGGCTTCGAGTCTGTGCCCTGGACCGAGAAAGCCGACCTATATATCATCAATACATGTTCGGTAACCGAGCACTCAGACAGGAAATCACGAAACATAATAAGGAAAATTCACCGTACAGCCCCAAATGCCCACATTGTGGTGACAGGCTGCTATGCTGAGCTCAAACGGGATGAGATCGAGACCATTGAAGGAGTAAGCCTTGTCATAGGGGCAAATGAGAAAGCTTCCCTCGTAGGCAGAGCGGCCTCACTGTTCGACATTGCTGCCAATAAACCCGAGATTGGAGTCGCCAGCAAAGGTGACGATGATAACGTCCCCTCACATGAAGCCGCATCAGGGACTATAGTGGGAGGCAGGACAGAGAGACAGGACAGGGAGGCAGTTGCAGACAAGACAGAAGGAACTTTCGCAGCATATTCTGACGGAGGAGAGAGGACAAGAGCTTTTCTGAAAGTGCAGGACGGGTGCGATAATTTCTGTTCATACTGCACGGTACCTTTTGCAAGGGGAAGAAGCCGGAGCATCAGTATCGATACAGCCGTCAGTGAAGCCAGGAAGATCGCCTCGACAGGAGTCAAGGAGATAGTGCTTACAGGGGTCAACACCGGAGATTTCGGCCGCAAGAGTGGGGAAAGTTTCTTCGACCTTATGAAAGCACTTGACAAGATCCCTGGTATCGAGAGATACAGGATTTCTTCTATAGAGCCCTATCTTCTCACCGATGAGATGATAGACTGGATAAGCAGCGGCACAAAGTTCCTTCCGCATTTCCACATACCGCTGCAGAGTGGTTGCGATACACTTCTGCACGACACTGGAAGAAGGTACGACACGGAATTTTTCGCGGCTAAGATAGACTATATACGGAAACGCATGAATTCCTCTCCGTCCGATGTCAATCCTGACGGCACCAGAAAGCCAGATGTATTTTTGGGCATTGATGTGATTGTAGGACTTCCTGGAGAGAGCGAGGAGATGTTCATGCAGACATATGATTTTCTCAAAGAAAGGATCAAGCCTGCATTCATTCACATTTTCCCATATTCAAGGAGGTCGGGGACAAGGGCTGCGGCAAGGAAAGACCAGGTGGCGGAAAGCATCAAAAGCGAGAGGGTAGCAAGACTTGAAGAGCTTTGCCAGAGGCTGCATGAGGAGTTCATTACCTCTCAGAAAGGGGTAAGAGAGAATGTGCTCTTCGAGAGCAAATGCAGCGATGGAATGATCGGAGGATACACCGGTAATTATATAAGAGTAGAGAGGACATGGGAGGACGGTCTTGCCGGCACAATCCAGGAGGTAATACTATGAGTGATAGAACAATACTTACTTTTCTCGGTACAGGCACATCACAGGGAGTCCCGATTATCGGATGTAGTTGCCCTGTATGCAGAAGTACGGACAAGAGGGACAAGAGATTCCGGTCTTCTGCCTACGTGCAGTACGGGGGACTTAAAATTCTTGTTGATGCTGGACCGGACTTCCGGATGCAACTGCTCGGGCAAGGAATTTCACACCTTGACGCAATTCTTCTTACTCACAGTCACAGGGATCATACCGGAGGTCTTGATGACGTGCGCTCACTCAATTATATTGACAGACGAGCCGCCGAGATCTACTGCGAGCAGAGGGTACTTGACTCATTGGAAGAAAGCTACGACTATGTGTTTGCCGAGCACAAATATCCCGGAGCCCCGGAATGGAATGTACACCTTATCGATGAGAAACCTTTCTTCGTAGAGCCTTCTGACAGCGACAGGGAGCTTGTGTGGGTACATGACTCCGGATATTGCTACAAGAATGCCGATGGGACACTCAGTCCTACTGCTGACCGCAAGGCATCTGTAGCAGCCAAGGCAGATGATCCACACTTCAAGGGCGGTTTGACTTCTCCAAGCGGACGCGGTATAGAGATAATCCCTATAAGGGGGATGCATGACAAGATGCCCGTACTGGGATTCAGATTCGGAGCTATAGCGTACATTACGGACATGAGCTTTCTTCCTGACTCTGAACTGGACAAGCTACGCGGCCTTGAACATGTCTCTCTCAACACGGTGGGCTACAAACCTCACCATTCGCACTTCTCTCTATATCAAGCTATTGACCAAGCACGAAAAATAAATGCACGACATACTTGGCTGACGCATCTCTCTCACACTTTCCCCGTGTATCCGGATTTCTCGGAGCAGCTTAGAGAGATTGCCCCGGACATTGACATAAGGCCTGCCTATGACGGCCTCACAATAGAAGGATAGGATCAGATTCACTTGCGACACAGACATCGAGCGCACATACTATTTATTAGGATTCATACGGAGGAAGTTTGCCTTCGTCTATCATAGTCCTTAGGACTTGAAGCCAGGCCTTGTCGCTGCCTGATGCCGTATTTCCCATACGGGCGGAAAGTTCTGGAAGACTGTATCTGCCCCCGAGTTCGTCACAAACAATGCGTCGTAGTTCTTCTTCCATTGATGCAGGCAATTGTCGGCGTCTTCGGCAGATGTCACAACGTCCGCAGTCTTTGGAATTCTGTTGGCCGAAATACGAGAGCAGGTAACGGGAGCGGCACACCTCCTCTTCCTGAATGTAGCTTATCATGCTTTCCATCCTCTCTGACCAGGCCTCTTTAAGCGCAGCATAGGTAAGAGGCGAGAGGGCGACATTGCCCTTTGCTAGCCTCTCTCCTGGGAAGACAAGTATATCGCATACATTTCCCGGTATATACCGTATAATATGTTGGAGTGAAAGCCGATAAAGTTCTTGACGTAAGAGTCCCACACCCACTCCGCATGAAGCGGCCACCTTCGCCTCGTCAATATAGACAGGATAGGAGAATATCGCATCATAACTCCTCATCAGCCTCACAACAATCTCGAGCTGCCTTCTTTCTTCAAAATCAACCGAATACAAGGCTTCCCTGTCTACAAGTATCTGTACTCTGGTAGGGCTGTCCAATGCCTCTGCATATACCCAGTGCCCTTCTTTCTCGATATATTTTATTGCATTGTACGCCATCGCCCTGTTAAGGGAAAATCTCTTGCAGAATTCCATGAAGTCAAAACGTGCCTGCCTCCCCTCTCCTTGGCCATACGCAATGCCAAGAAATGCGAAAACCTTATGATAAATGTCTTCTACATATTCGAGAGAGGGGAAAGACACTGTCTCTATCTGTCGCAGACGCTTTATGTCAGTAGGATTCCAAAGCAATACGGCATAGGAGTCATGCCCATCCCTGCCAGCCCTTCCGGCTTCTTGGAAATAGGCCTCCGGAGACTCCGGCACATCCATATGTACTACAAACCTTACGTCTGGCTTGTCTATACCCATACCGAAAGCGTTGGTACAGACCATCACCCTGACTTCACCGCTCTTCCACTGCTCTTGCCGGATTGTCCTCTCAGAGGGAGTAAGACCGGCATGGTAGAATGATGCGCTCACTCCGGATGACAATAGAAGTGAAGCTATCTCCTCGGTACGTGCCCGGTTCCTGACATAAACAATGCCGGTACCCTGGACTCCGTTACAGACAGCAAGCAGCTGGCCTGACTTATCTTCGCATTTCCTTACTACATAGGAGAGATTTGGGCGCTCGAATCCGCTTCTCAAGAGATTTTTCTCCTTGAAACGGAGTCTTTCCATTATGTCCTGCGCCACTTTCTCCGTAGCTGTGGCCGTCAAGGCTATTATTGGCGCGGCCGTCTTGTCTCTCAGTTGTCCGATCTTAAGGTATGCAGGCCGGAAATCATAGCCCCACTGAGAGATACAGTGCGCTTCGTCCACCACGATGAAACTTATGTCAAGCTCGCCGAGATAGGCGTTGAATAGAGGGGAAGAAAGCCTCTCTGGAGATAGATACAGGAATTTCACATCTCCGTAGGCAGCATTGTTGAAAGCAGTATCCACCTCCCGGGCCGTCATCCCCGCATAAGCAGCCACAGCCTTGATCCCCCGATCACGAAGATTCTGCACTTGGTCTTTCATCAAGGCTATAAGAGGAGTAACTACCAAGGCGACGCCTTTCTTCATTAGCCCAGGTACCTGGAAACAGACAGATTTGCCGCCACCTGTCGGCAACAGGGCAAGTACGTCCCTTCCTTCAAGGGCGGACTCTACTATCTTCTCCTGCATCGGCCTGAAAGAACTGTATCCCCAGTATTTTTCAAGCACCTGGAGAGGAGTCATTCCGGCCGTCATATGGTCTTTTTCTAACGACATTTAGAAGCTGCTTTGAAATGATTCGTCTCTTCTCTTATGGTCCTTTCCTGCCATTTTCATCTTTATCAGTCGAGTACCACCAGTACACTCCTTCTTCCAAAATCGAGGCTGCCTCGAAAAATCCTCATAATAAAATTCGGAAACCATTTCAAAACAGCTTTTAGGCAAATTTAGTAAATTTGTCTTATGAAATTCGACAAAGCAGCCCTTGCCGCCGTGATTGTGACGGCGTTTTTCATGATTTGCTCGGTACAGTCCTGCCGTGATAGAAAAGTGCACGAAGCGGCAGACAGCACTGGGGTGAGAGACACGGTATATCCGCTCGGCTTCTGCACCGACTCCTTTGATGTGGAGGAGGGTACGGTAAGAGACGGGGAGATCTTCACTTACCTGCTAACGCGTCTGGGCATGGACAATGCAGGAGCACACCTTCTCACAGCAGCGTCAGACTCGATATTTGACCCGAAGAAACTCCGCTCTGGAAACAGATGGCAGGCATATTATGAGGCAGATACCTCGGGAAGAGGGTCTCTGAGGTATCTCGTATACAATGAAGACAAAACCGGGCTTTTCGTATTCAAATGCACACCGCCATACCGGGCTATCCGCACTGAACGTCCTGTCAGCCACACCATTAAGGCAACAGAAGTGACTATCTCTTCATCACTGTGGAACGACATGAAGGCAGTAGGGGCACCGCATCTTCTGATACTCAAGCTTGAAGACATCTATGCATGGACAGTTGACTTCTTTGCCCTACAAGAAGGGGATATATTCAGGGTGCTCTATGATGAGTCAGCCTGTGAAGGCGAGTTGGTGGATATCGACACTGTTTTCTATGCTGAGTTCGCCCATGGAGGAAAGACTATGCCTGCAATAAGGTATGATCAGGGAGACGGCAGCGGTATATACTGGAATGCAGAAGGAGAAAGCATGAGAAAAGCTTTCCTCAAGGCACCTCTCCGCTTCTCGAGGATAAGTTCCGGATTCTCATACCGAAGGAAGCATCCAGTCAGCGGCAAGGTAAGGCCACATACCGGTGTAGACTATGCAGCCCCCGCAGGGACACCAGTAATGAGCATAGGAGACGGTGTAGTCATAAGCAGAGGCTGGGCAGGAGGGGGTGGCAACACTGTGAAGATACGCCACAACTCAGTATATACCACGGCCTATCTGCATCTGTCGCGTTATGCGTCCGGTCTCAAGACCGGGGACAGGGTAAGTCAAGGACAAGTGATCGGCTATGTCGGCTCGACCGGTGTATCTACAGGGCCGCATCTTGATTTCCGGGTATGGAAAGGCGGCTCACCTATCAATCCGCTCACGATGGAATCTCCGAGTGTGGAGCCTTTGAGGAAAGAGAATCTCTGTGCTCTGGACTCGGCAAGGATTGCCAGCAAGCATACACTTGACAGCCTTCTGAGCCAGAAAAGGGACACGACATCAGTCTCAATACAGGAACAACCCGAATAATGGGAACTAAAGGAGTTGACTGGGTAATGGAAATTACAGAAACAGGCCAAACGAAAGAGATCTCTCCTATAGGAGTTTTCCACTCTCCTTTTCCAGAGAAATTCGGCATTCCGCGACAGAGCGGGATTATAGAGGAGCTTGAAGGGAGGATTGTTCTGTGCAAACATTTCCGCAAAAGAGAGGCAATAGAGGGGATCGAGGACTTCAGCTACCTCTGGATCGTGTGGGGTTTTTCCATGGCTGGCTTCAACGGTAGCCTTACAGTAAGGCCTCCGAGGCTTGGTGGCAACAGGAGCATAGGGGTATTTGCCACAAGGTCACCTTTCAGACCCAACGAGCTCGGTCTCTCATGCGTCAAGCTTGTCGGGGTCGACTACGAGGGAGAAGAAGCCCCCGTCATAAGGGTCAGCGGGGCTGATCTTATGGACGGGACTCCTGTATATGACATCAAGCCGTATATTGCCTATAGCGATGCGCATCCGGATGCTCGCAGCGGTTTCGTAGACAATACCACGTGGAAAGAGTGCAATGTAGTCTTCCCTCCAGAGCTTGAAAAAAAGTTCCGTCTCGAAATAGGCAAATGCCAACAGTGGCGTCATTCAGACCCCGACATGGCGGTAAAAGCACTTCGCAAAGTGCTTGCCCAGCGACCTGTCCCAGCCTACCGGCAAGCTGACGAGGAGAGGACATACGGCATGAAGTTCATGTGCTGTGATGTGCGCTTCACCCTCGGAGAAGAATGTATCACGGTCACGGGTATAGTCCCAGACACAATCCAGGACAGAAAGTAATGAGCCCTACAACAATTGCTGCAACGATCGTAGCTTATTTTGCGGTTGTCGTAATAATATCGGCATTTACCGGCAAGAGTGATGACAATGCCGGATTCTTCAACGGAGGAAGACGCCAGAAATGGTACTTCGTGGCTTTTGCAATGATAGGATCAGCCATGTCCGGGGTCACATTTGTCTCGGTGCCTGGGATGGTTGCCGGCTCTGGATTCAGCTATATGCAGATGACTTTGGGATTCATAGCCGGACAGGCCGTAATCGCCTTTGTACTTGTACCGCTGTTCTACAGGAAAAATCTTATCTCCATCTACGGCTATCTCCAGGACAGATTGGGAGTACGATCATGGAAGACCGGAGCATGGTTCTTCTTCATATCCAAGCTTCTCGGTGCTGGGGTAAGGCTGTATCTTCTGTGCATCAGCCTTCAGGTAATGCTATTCTCCCCCATGGGGCTTCCGTTCTGGGCCAATGCCGCAATCACTGTGTCCATCCTCTTTATCTATACTTTCAGGGGCGGAATCAAGTCTGTAATAGGAATTGACTCGCTCAAGACCCTGTTCATGCTTTCGGCTATAGGTGTCTGCACATGGTGCATATGCAAGGCAATGGGGATAGGACTGACAGAGCTTCCACAATACATTGCCGGAAGCGGGATATCTAAGGTTTTCTATTTCAGCGACCCAGCAAGTCCGCTATATTTCTTCAAGCAGTTCTTCGGTGGAATGTTCATACTTATAGCAATGACAGGGCTCGACCAGGATATGATGCAGAGAAATCTATCCTGCCGGAATGCAGCTGATTCGAGCAAGAATATAATGGTCTCTTCCCTGCTGCAGACTGTCGTGATCCTTGCATTTCTCGTACTCGGGGTATTGCTTTACGGATATGCGGGAGCTACCGGGGCAGGCGGAGATGCTACTGGGGATAAGCTTTTCCCGGCAGTTGCCACATCCGGAAGCCTTCCAGTTGCGGCCGGGATTCTTTTTATTCTCGGTCTTGTATCTTCTTCATTTGCAGCCGGAGGTTCGGCTCTTACAGCTCTTACGACCTCTTTTACAGTAGATATTCTCGGCAAAGAGACTGCCCGAGAGCAGAAGTTGAAAAAGACCAGACACATTGTCCACGCATGCATGGCTACCGCTCTCGGTGCAATTGTAATAGTGTTCGGGCTTCTGTCTGGAACATCTGCAATTGATGCCGTATACAGGATTGCGAGCTACACTTACGGTCCCATTCTCGGGATGTTCGCTTTCGGGATTCTTACAAACAGGCGCGCGCCAGACTTTGCCGTGCCCGCTATCGCAATCGCAGCCCCTCTTATATGCCTTGTTTTGCAGTCAAATTCGGAAAGATGGTTTGGAGGTTATACCTTTGGATATGAGATACTTATTCTCAACGCTGGGATTACTTTCACAGCAATGCTATCCTTAAGCCGCAAAATACAGACGCCAGACGACAGCAAGCTCGATATCTGACTAAACCGATGACTAACTGAGCGCAGACCTGAGACGTAAAAGATCCATAAAAGAATTTATGAAAAATTTTTAAATATATTCTTATGGTTTTTTTGCTAAGTTTGCATATTTTGTAGACTATGGAATTATATGAATACGCCAGGCCGGATGTAATGGCTGGCAAGAAGATACTATATGTGCACGGTTTCGCTTCAAGTGGACAGAGCGGCACTGTAAGGACAATGAGGACTCTGCTTCCAAATGCGGAAGTAATCGCTCCGGACTTACCCGTAAGGCCACAGGAAGCGATGTCACTTCTTCACGCCATCTGTCAAGAGCAGAAGCCGGACCTTATAATAGGCACGTCAATGGGCGGCATGTACGCCGAGCAACTGCACGGTTTCCGTAGGATTCTTGTCAACCCGGCATTTACTCTTGCTGACACGATTCTAAAGAACAACGGACTCGGGCGTCAGGAGTTCCACAGTCCCAGGACAGACGGACAGACTTCTTTTCTCGTCAACAAGGGTCTGATAGAGGATTTCCGTGAGGTATCTTCGCTCTGTTTCGATGGAATGCAGCCTACGTCCACTCTCGCCTCCAGTCTCGGAGATAAGGAAGGTGACAAGGCAAATGTGTTCGGCATGTTTGGAAGACAGGACAATCTTGTGCATACCATGCCCCTTTTCGCCTCTTACTACCCAAATGTGATAAGTTTCGAGGGTGGGCACTATCTTGACGACAGCGTATTCCTGCACAGCGTACTTCCTATCATATCAAGGATTGACGACATGATTCAGGGACGTAGCAAACCGGTGGTCTTCATCACATTGGGAGATACTATAATGGATCTGAAAGGCGGAGAGGCACACTCTCTGTCCCTTAATGACATGCAACCCATAAACGGGGCAGCAAAAGCATTTGCAGATCTGAGCCGTCACTACAGACCATTTGTACTGATTGCTGCAGACTACAACAGGCCGGACGAAATCCCTGTAATGTGGGAATGGATAGAGAAGCATCTCGGTACTCCCGCATGGGAGAGAATCACGGTATGCGGAGATAAGTCAATGATCATAGGAGACTATCTCGTAGATGCGCACCCCAACAGACTCGGCTCCCAGGATTTCCTAGGGACTGTGATTCATTTCGGAGAGGAACCATTCAAGACCTGGGACGAGGTGAGCGAGTATTTTGGACGACTGGGCGGACAGTAACTTAACGATCTGTGGCTTACAGCCACTGCACTCAAAATGATAATAACAAAAGTTCTATAAATCAAGATGCAAAAGAAACATTATTCCGGGCTTTCTGACGCTGAGGTTCTCAAGAGCAGGGAACTTCACGGCATGAATGTTCTGACTCCTCCCAAGAAGGAGTCCATGTGGCGAAAATTCCTTGCCAGATTCCGTGACCCTATCATTAAGATACTTTTAGTCGCACTTGTGATGTCATTCGGAATATCGATATACGAATACGGCTGGTGTGGAGAAGGGGCGTCTGTATTCTTCGAGCCGAGTGGCATTTTGCTTGCCGTCCTGCTTGCCACAGTAGTCGGTTTCGTTCTTGAGATGAACAACGAGAAGACATTCCAAAGTCTTAATGAGGTAAATGACGATACTCAGGTCAAGACAATACGCAACGACAATATCTGCCTTGTTCCCCGTCGTGACATAGTTGTAGGTGACATAGTGATGATAGAGACAGGAGACGAAGTGCCGGCCGACTGCCAACTGCTCGACAGTCTCAATCTTCTTATGAATGAGTCGTCCCTTACAGGAGAGCCGCAATGCGCCAAGACAACGGATCCAGCCCATTTTGACAAAGATGCAACCTATCCATCGGATCAGATACTCAAAGGGACTACCGTAATTGAAGGATACGGCACTGCAAGAGTGATAAGGGTCGGCAACGAGACCGAGAGCGGAAAGGTCTTCCAAGCTGCTCAGGTAGAAGAAGGCGAGCCTACCCCGCTGAGTCGCAAGCTTGAGGCGCTGGCCGGTTTCATCACCAAGGCAAGCTATCTTTTTGCCGCCCTTATAATCATAGGAAGGGCTATAAAATATTTCGCTGACCCGTCCATCGCGGCCTCTGCCGACGGGACATGGATAGGAATCCTTGAATATGCCCTCAACACCGTGATGATAGCGGTTACCCTTATTGTCGTTGCCGTCCCTGAAGGACTTCCAATGAGTATCACACTCAGCCTTGCATTCAGCATGAAGAAACTGATGAAGGAGAACACCCTTCCCCGTACAATGCATGCTTGCGAGACTATGGGAGCTACTTCAGTCATCTGCACCGACAAGACCGGAACTCTTACACAGAACCAGATGACAGTGCACAAGACCGAGTTCACAGGCATCAGCGGACAGGTTCTTACAAATGACAAGGCCTCCGGTCTGATCAAGGAAGGGATAGCTGCCAATACTACGGCAAACCTTGACTTTTCGGATCCAGCCAAGATAAAAGCAATCGGCAACCCTACAGAGGGGGCCTTATTGCTGTGGCTACATAGCAACAACATCAACTACTTAACACTCAGAGAGAATGCAAGTATTATAGACAGAATCCCGTTCACGACAGAGCTCAAATACATGGCAACCGTCGTAAAGTCTGACATCACTGGAGGAAAAGTGCTGTACGTAAAGGGGGCCCCCGAGATAGTAATGGGACTTTGCGATATCTCTGAAGATGAGAAGAAAGATACGACCGAGAAGCTTCTCGGCTTCCAGTCAAAGGCTATGCGTACTCTTGGATTTGCATACAAGGAGCTGTCTGATGGCGAGATCTACGAAGAAGACGGCAAACTTACAGTTGGAGGACTTCATTTCCAGGGTATCGTGGCCATCTCCGATCCTGTACGAAAGGAGGTTCCATCTGCCATAAGGAGCTGCCTCGATGCCGGCATACAGGTCAAGATTGTAACAGGAGACACTCCCGGAACGGCAAAGGAGATAGGCCGCCAGGTTGGGCTTTGGAATGACAGCGACACTGACAGGAACATCCTTACCGGTGTAGAGTTCGCCTCAATGAGCGACGAGACCCTAAAGGAAAGGATTCCTGACATGAAGATAATGTCGAGAGCAAGGCCAAAGGACAAGGAGAGGCTTGTACGCCTGCTCAAGTCTGAAGGTATGGTTGTGGCTGTAACAGGAGACGGCACCAATGATGCTCCGGCCCTCAATGCGGCAGACGTTGGCCTGTCTATGGGTGACGGGACAGCCGTAGCCAAGGAGGCAAGCGACATGACTATCATGGACAACTCCTTCTCTACTATATCTCATGCCGTAATGTGGGGACGCTCCCTATACAAGAATATACAGAGATTCGTGATGTTCCAGATGACTATCAATGTCGTCGCCTGCATGATCGTGCTCTTCGGGGCATTCATCGGTACCACGTCCCCTCTTACAGTGACCCAGATGCTGTGGGTCAACCTTATTATGGACACATTCGCGGCTCTCGCCCTCGCTTCACTGCCACCCTCACCTGCTGTGATGAAAGAGAAACCGAGAAAGCTCGAAGACTCGATAATAAGCCGGGCAATGGCCGGGAATATATTCGGCGTCGGCGGCTTGTTCTTCGCAGGACTGATAGCTCTAGTAGTGTTCTTCCAGAGTGCAGACTTCACATCCTTGGCCCACTTCAGTTTCGAATGGAGCGGAGACAAGACTCTCTCTCCGTATGAGCTAAGCATTTTCTTCACGGTTTTTGTGATGCTTCAGTTCTGGAACATGTTCAACGCCAAGGCGTTCATGACTGGAAGGAGTGTATTCCATTCACTTGCGCACTGTGGAGGATTCCTTGCCATAGCAGCCCTTATTCTTGTGGGGCAGATACTGATAGTACAGTTTGCATATATGTTCTTCAATGTGACTCCACTGTGTCTGACCGACTGGCTTATCATCATAGGTGCAACTTCCGTTGTGCTCTGGGTCGGGGAGATAATGAGAGCCCTGACAAGAAATTTAAGGTAACTGAGAAAGCCGGCTTACTGACGCTAATTTGACAGCCTTTGACAGCCTCAAAGCCGGCTTTTGCCATATCGGATTTTATGGCTAAATTTGTAGGATTTAAAATTAAGAAAGAGATTCGAGGAGTTTGAACAATGCGCGATGGCATTGTATGATAGAGTATAACTTAAAAAATATACAACAGAATGAGTATCCAGCAGGATAATATCAAGAAGCTGGTAGAGCGCAGGGCCAAAGCGATGATGGGCGGCGGCCAGAAAAGAATAGACGCTCAGCACCAGAAAGGCAAGCTCACTGCTCGTGAGAGGATTGCTCTGCTTCTGGACGAGGGTAGTTTTGAGGAGTTCGACATGTTCGTACGCCACAGATGCACCAATTTCGGCATGGACAAGCAGCATTTCGATGGCGATGGAGTAGTTACCGGACAAGGAACAATAGACGGAAGATTAGTATATGTCTTCGCTCAAGACTTCACCGTATCGGGTGGCTCACTGTCCGAGATGATGTCAAAGAAAATCTGCAAAGTAATGGATTTGGCCTCAATGAACGGGGCGCCTTGCATAGGACTTAACGACTCTGGCGGAGCAAGAATCCAGGAAGGAATTAACTCACTTGCAGGCTTCGGAGAGATCTTCGAGAGGAATATTCTCTCTTCAGGTGTCGTACCGCAGATCTCTGGAATCTTCGGTCCATGTGCTGGAGGTGCAGTATATTCCCCTGCTCTGACTGACTTCACAGTGATGGTGAAGAACACTTCCTATATGTTCCTCACCGGACCGGCAGTCGTAAAGAGTGTTACCGGTGAGACAGTCAGCTCCGAAGACTTGGGTGGCGCAAGCGTACATGCGTCCAAGAGCGGAGTAGCGCATTTCGCTGCCGAGAATGACGAGGACGGCATAAGGATAATAAAGGAACTTCTCGGGTACATTCCTCAGAATAACATGGAAGAAGCCCCCGTTGTACCGACAAATGACCCTGTCGGCAGAGTTGACGACTCTCTCAACGAGATCATCCCCGACAATCCCAACAAGGCCTATGATATGTACAAAGTCATAGGAAGCATCGTAGACGACGGTAAATTCTTCGAGATCCATCAGGCATTTGCCAAGAACATAATAGTAGGCTTCGCCCACATGAACGGCCGAAGCGTCGGCATCGTGGCCAACCAACCCAAGTATCTGGCCGGAGTCCTCGACATCAACGCTTCACGCAAGGCTGCAAGATTCGTCCGTTTCTGTGACGCTTTCAACATCCCTCTTGTCACATTGGTAGACGTTCCGGGCTTCCTCTGCGGCACTCAGCAGGAATACGGAGCAATCATAAGCAACGGTGCCAAGTTGCTCTACGCTTACGGTGAAGCGACAGTGCCCAAAGTCACAGTATCACTCAGGAAGTCCTACGGCGGAGCACATATTGTCATGAGCTGCAAGCAGATACGAGGCGATATCAACTACGCCTGGCCTTCAGCCAACATCGCCGTAATGGGAGCCGATGGAGCTGTTGAGATCCTATACGGCAAAGAACTTAAGGCCGTCGAGAATCCCGAGGAGAAGGCAGCCCTCAAGGACGAGAAGAAAAAAGAATACGACGACCTTTTCAGCAACCCTTATCAGGCAGCACAGATGGGCTATATAGACGATGTCATCGAGCCGAGGAATACAAGATTCCGCGTGATCAGAGCTCTTGAGCAACTTTCAGGCAAGAAACAGACTTTGCCTGCCAAGAAGCACGACAACCTTCCCCTATAGAGCATGGACAACATGAAAAGATTTTCTATCATATCGGCTTTGGCCGCCTGCATGATTTCTTATGGAAATGCGGAAGCCCAGAATGTGAGCGACCTTATCATTTCCGAAATCATGGCAGACGGTGACAGCAGCGTGGTGGACGACTACGGCAACCGCGAAGGCTGGATAGAGTTGTTCAATACATCGCAGGGGACGGTCAACTACGGAGGATGCTATCTCTCGGATGACAGGTCAGACCTTAAGAAAAGCATGATCCCCAAGTCTGACGCAAGGACAAAGCTCGGACCGAGACAGGTTGTCCTTTTCCACGCAAGCGGAAAAGGCAGTCAAGGGACATATTATGCTGGATTCAAGATACGGAGAGGCTCCACGGTCTATCTTGTCAGCAATGACGGAAGGACTATAGTAGACTCGCTTGCTGTCCCAGCCAACCTACCATCTGGAAAATCGGTTGTCAAGATGGCTCATGACATCCGCGGAATGGAGTTCGTCACTGAATCCACTCCGGCAGAACCGACCCCAATGGCAGTCAACTCGGCAGGGGACGAAGAGACAGGTAGCCAGAAGATGGCTCGGGAAGACAGGTATGGCCTAGTTCTCACCGTGGTCTCAGTCGGAGTCGTATTCTCCGCCCTTATCATACTATGGTGGCTGTTCAGCCTCCTCGGACGCGTCTCACGTGAGAAATCTTCTAAGAGGAATGAGGCCAAGGGTATGAGTCCTGAGGTGGCGGCAGCCATAGGACTGGGACTCCAGAAAGAATGCTCCGATGGCACGTATGCCGCTATTGCGCTCGCTCTTGCAATGTACAATGAAGAAAGCGTACACGACAAGGAGAGTTTCGTTATAACCATAAAGCATCACGCGTCCCAATGGAACGAAAGGGAGCAGGGATTTAGGCGTCTCCCAAGATAATTTCTACACAGCTTCAAAAACAAGACAATCATGAAAGAGTATAAATTCAAAATCAACGGCAACGACTACAATGTTGCCATCAACTCGGTCAACGGAAAGACAGCCGACGTGACAGTCAATGGCACTGCATATACAGTGGAAATGGAAGGAGAGAACGCTCCAGTATCTGCACCTCAGCCCACACAAGCTTCTGTAGCAGCACCAGTTGCAGCACAGCCCCAGGCTTCAGCAGCACCCAAGGCTGCTCCTGTAGGCGCACCATCAGGAACAGGAAAGACTGTAAAGTCTCCGCTTCCGGGCGTTATAATCGAGGTCTCAGTAAAGGAAGGTGACACTGTTGCCGCCGGCCAGAAAGTAGCCGTTCTCGAAGCCATGAAGATGGAGAACGAGATCCAGGCCGAGAAAGGCGGTACCGTGACCAAGATACACGTATCCAAGGGCGACTCCGTACTCGAAGGCGCTGACATCGTAACTATCGCCTAATAGATGGAGCAGATAATCAGCAGTCTACAGCAATTCTGGGAATACACAGGATTCTGCAACATGACCTGGCAACATATAGTGATGATAGCCATAGGCATAGGCTTCATCACTATAGCCATCCTCAAGGAATGGGAGCCTCTGCTTCTTGTCCCGATCGGTTTCGGCATCATAATCGGCAATATCCCGATGTTCCCCGGACTAAATATCGGGGTTTACGAGGACGGATCTGTGCTTAACATCCTATATCAGGGAGTACGCCAGGGGTGGTATCCTCCGCTGATTTTCCTTGGTATCGGGGCAATGACTGACTTCTCTGCCCTCATATCGCAGCCAAGGCTCATACTCATCGGAGCTGCAGCGCAAATGGGAATTTTCGGAGCTTACCTTCTTGCCCTGTCAATGGGCTTCATGCCCAACGAAGCCGGTGCAATAGGCATCATCGGTGGAGCGGACGGTCCTACTGCCATCTTCCTCTCGTCGAAGCTTGCACCTGACTTTATGGGAGCTATTGCCGTATCGGCATATTCGTATATGGCACTCGTCCCGGTGATCCAGAAGCCCATAATGAAGCTTCTCACATCGCGCAAGGAAAGGCTCATCCGCATGTCCAAACCAAGAACAGTAAGCCAACGTGAGAAAATCATCTTCCCTATTGTAGGCTTCCTTACAACAGCTTTCATAGTCCCTTCAGGACTTCCTCTTCTGGGTATGCTATTCTTCGGTAATCTACTCAAGGAGAGTGGGGTTACAAGGCGTCTTGCAGAGACAGCAAGAGGACCGCTCATCGATGTGGTGACTACACTTATAGGCCTTACGGTAGGCTGCTCTACTCAGGCTGACAAGTTCCTTTCCGCAACTTCGATCAAGATCTTCGCCCTCGGTCTGCTGTCATTCATAATAGCAACGGCCTGTGGGGTTCTCTTTGTGAAGTTCATGAACCTGTTTTGCAAAGAGGGGCACAAGATCAATCCGCTCATTGGCAATGCCGGAGTGTCTGCCGTCCCTGACAGCGCAAGGGTATCGGAGATGGTAGGCCGAGAGGCAGACCCGTCCAACCACCTTCTCATGCACGCTATGGGACCGAACGTTGCCGGAGTGATCGGCTCTGCTGTTGCAGCTGGTATCCTGCTCGGTTTCTTAGGATAAACTGACAGGCTATCTGTTCTCCAGCAGTAAGGATTACTGACATTAAGAAATATCCAAATAAAAGGGGAGGCTCAAAAACAAGAGCCACCCCTTTATTCTTATTCTGTGAGGTCAACCTCAACAGACACCAAGCTCACGACCTACCTTTATAAAGGCGTCTACACACTTGTCGATCTGGGCGTGGGTATGAGCCGCTGAAAGCTGCACCCTTATTCGAGCTTGATTCTTCGGTACTACCGGATAATAGAATCCCGTGACATATATGCCTTCATCTTGCATCTTAGCGGCAAACTCCTGTGACAGTCTGGCATCGTAGAGCATCACTGCACAGATTGCGCTTTGTGTCGGCTTTATATCAAACCCTGCTGACATCATCTTACTTCTGAAATACTCCACATTGTCCACAAGCCTGTCATGAAGCTCATTGCTCTCCCCGAGTATTCTGAAGACTTCAAGACTTGCACCTATAATGCAAGGTGCCAAAGAGTTGGAGAACAGATAAGGCCGGCTTCTCTGCCTAAGTAGTTCGATTATCTCGCGACGTCCCGTAGTGAATCCGCCCATTGCTCCTCCGAATGCCTTTCCAAGTGTCCCGGTATAAATGTCTACCCTTCCGTAAGTTCCCTTGAGTTCGCTTACCCCATGACCCGTCTTGCCTACTACTCCGGCCGAATGAGACTCGTCCACCATCACGAGAGCATCGTATTGCTCAGCAAGGTCACAGATCTTGTCAAGAGGAGCAACATTACCGTCCATAGAGAAGACTCCGTCAGTGGCTATGATCCTAAACCTCTGTGCCTGAGCCTCTTGCAGACATTTCTCAAGCTCACCCATATCGGCATTGGCATAACGGTATCTCTTTGCCTTACAGAGCCTTACTCCGTCTATGATGGAAGCGTGGTTGAGAGCATCTGATATTATGGCATCCTCTTCAGTCAGAAGAGGCTCGAACACTCCTCCGTTGGCATCGAAGCAGGCAGCATACAGGATAGTGTCCTCGGTATGGAAATATTGGCTGATTGCCGCCTCCAGCTGCTTGTGTATGTCCTGAGTACCGCAGATAAAGCGAACTGAAGCCATGCCATAGCCGCGGCGCTTCATCATCTCATACGAAGCCTTCACAAGTCTGGGATCATTTGCAAGGCCGAGATAGTTGTTGGCACAGAAATTAAGGACTTCCTTGCCTCCTACATTTATGGATGAGGACTGGCTACTTTCTATCAGTCTCTCTTCTTTATACAGACCCGCTTCACGGATCTCCGACAGTACACCTTGAAGGTGCTCTTTCATTTTACCGTACATGAGAATAGAAATTTATAGCGGAAATTTACTTATTATTCTGCAAAAACTGTCTATTTTTGCAACTTAAATGAAAGAAATACGGGCAATCCAAATCTCTTTCATGACGTCAATAAATCACATGCAATGAAAAACATTCTTATAATCGGTGCGACCGGACAGATCGGATCAGAACTTACAATGGAACTTCGCAGACGTTATGGCAATAGCCACGTTGTGGCTGGGTATATCCATGGCAGCGAGCCCAAGGGAGAACTTCTCGAATCAGGTCCTGCCGAACTTGCAGATGTTACAGACGGGCAGAGACTCTCCGAGGTTGTAAGGAAATACAATATCGACACCATATACAATCTTGCAGCCCTGCTCTCGGTTGTGGCTGAGTCCAAGCCGAGACTTGCATGGAAGATCGGAATTGACGGGCTTTGGAATGTACTTGAGACAGCGAGAGAGAACGGCTGCGCCGTATTCACGCCGAGTTCCATAGGATCTTTCGGACCCGAGACCCCTCACGTCCACACTCCTCAAGACACCATTCAGAGGCCAAGGACAATGTACGGGGTTACAAAGGTGACTACCGAGCTACTAAGCGACTATTATTTCCACAAATACGGGGTTGACACACGCGCGGTAAGATTCCCAGGACTTATCTCTTACGTGACCCTTCCGGGAGGAGGCACGACAGACTATGCGGTAGACATATACTACAGCGCGGTAAGGGGTGAGAAATTCATCTGCCCTCTTAAGAAAGGCACCCTCATGGACATGATGTATATGCCGGATGCCCTGTCAGGAGCGATACATCTTATGGAGGCTGACCCGTCAAGGCTCATCCACCGCAATGCATTTAATATTGCATCCATGAGCTTTGCACCCGAGACTATATATGAGGCTATACGCAAGGAGATCCCCAATTTCGAGATGGAATACCGCCCTGACCCTCTGAAGCAAAGTATTGCGGACAGCTGGCCAGACAGCATGGATGATTCCTGCGCACGCGAGGAATGGGACTGGAAGCCTTATTATGACCTTGAGTCCATGACTAAGGACATGATAGCGAGACTTCGCGCAAAGTTGCTCTAAACGGACATGATAGCGAGACTTCGCGCAAAGTTGCTCTAAACGGTTATAGATTTCTTTTGGGTGAGAGAGTGTGTGACCAAACAGTTTCTAATACTCTTACCCTGAAAATACAATCTTTGCAAATAACTCGCTATTAGCAGCCTCTGCCTCTGCTTCTGCTAATACTCTTACTCTGCAATTACAACCTCTGCAATTACAACCTCTGCAATTACAACCTCTGCAATTACAACACAAAGAATCATTTGCATAAAAAAAAGGTGGTCGGACTTGCATTCGAACCACCTTTTATCATTAATATCTATACGGATTCCTACTCCCAGCCGAGTATTTTCTTGAAATCGTAATGCTCCGGATTGGCAACTAAAGCCTTGGCAGCTTCATAGTCCTCAGGAGTGATATAGTGCGCTATGTACTTGTAGTAATTCTGTGCAGTGCCGGCATTGATATCTACTACGCGCGGAGGGATCTTGCCTGTCTTGGGATCCTGAAGATCTGCAAGATACAGAGGAGATACATTGCCGAATGCGTCAACATATACCATACAGCCGGTCTTGCCCTCACTGAAGAGCTGGTATACACCCATTGCAAGCTCTGTGCAGTATGTAAGATCATATGCAACCGGATCCTGACAGCGGACATCATATCCGATCTCCACAGGACGGCTCTTCACCTTGAGGGAGAGTTTCTTGAACTCTTTCTCAAGAAGTTCGTTGAAGAGGACAGCTTTGGAGATCTTACCGAGCTCCGGGTGGCCGTGCTCGTCATATGTAAAATGCACACCGGCATCGGCAGCTTCCTTAGCCACTTCCTCATTGTGGAAGAGACCTTCGGCAGCTACGACTGTTCCGTAATTCACACCCATGATCTTTCTCTTGAGAATTGCAGATATAGAGAGTCTGATAATCTTGTCGAGAGTCATCTGGGTCTTGTTGAACATCTCAGGGATGATGGTCATAGGGCAATGCGTAGCCTCACCTATACCGAGAGCAAGAGAGCCGCATGTACGTCCCATAGCCGAGATCACTAGCCAATTGCCCGAAGTGCGTGCGTCCTCATAAATTGTCCTTGCGATATGCGCACCCTCGTTCTTGGCTGAGTTGTATCCAAATGTCGGAGTATTGGCCGGAAGCGGAAGGTCATTGTCGATTGTCTTGGGGCAATGTATGTTCGCGATATGGTAATTCTTGGCTGCAAGGAACTTGGAAATCCTGTTGGCTGTAGATGCCGTATCGTCACCTCCTACAGTTACAAGAAGTTTTATGTTGTTGTCCTTGAAGAGGTCAAGATTGAAGTTTTTCTCAAAATCCTCATCAGTCGGCTTGAAACGGCTCATCTCAAGATAGGAACCGCCTCTGTTGAAATAACGGTCGGCCTTGAAGAAATCCAGGTCCTCTATACGGGCATTCTTGGAGAAAAGTCCTGAATATCCGCCATGTAGGCCGATAACACGATAACCCTTTGAAAGAAAAGTCTTGGCAACGCTCATGGATACCGAATTCATACCCGGTGCCGGGCCGCCTCCGCAGAGGATGATTATTGCATCATTCTGTTTCATCTTATATAAGAAATTTAGGAATTAGCACAACTATTGTCTCCCGAGCTTCCCAAGCCAAGGCCGGCAGCTACGGAATACGCGCTGCAAAATTATCTATTTTCAAGGAATTATTCCACAAAAAAAGAACTAAATTTGTAGATTATGGATAGACAGCAAGCGGAAAAACGTATACATGAACTCAGGGAAATCCTCTGGGAGAACAGCCGTAAATACTATGTGGACAATGCACCCACGATGAGTGATTACGACTATGACCACTTGATGTACGAACTTGCCGACTTGGAAAGACAGTTCCCAGATCTAGTCACACCTGACTCCCCTACAAGGAAAGTCGGCAGCGACCTTGAGAACAGTGATCTTCAAGGACATACAATAGCTTCGGGGATAAAGGAATTTGCCCAGTATCCTCACAAATACCCGATGCTCTCCCTGGGCAACACGTACAACATCGGTGAAGTCGAAGACTTCGTGGCAAGAGCCTCCAGGCTCATAGACAAGCCATTCACGTATTCTTGCGAGCTTAAGTTCGATGGCACTGCAATCTGCCTTACCTACAGAGGCGGCAAGTTGTTCCGGGCTCTTACAAGAGGTGACGGCATCATTGGAGACGATGTTACGGCAAATGCTCTTGAGATCTCCAATATACCCCACGAGCTTCAAGGAAGCGGATATCCGGATGAATTCGAGATAAGGGGCGAGGTGCTCATGCCCTACAAGGCTTTTGATGAGCTGAACAGAATTCGGACTGACAACGAGGATCAACCATTCGCCAATCCGCGCAACGCTGCATCCGGGTCACTCAAGCTGACAGACCCCAAAGAAGTGGCAAAACGGGGGCTTTGGTGCACCCTTTACCACATACCCAGCCCTGATGCCAAATTCAGGACTCATTCCGAAGCCTTGGATGCAGCAGCGTCTTGGGGACTTCCGGTATCTGACAAGAGGAAGGTCTGCCACAATATCCAGGAGATAGAAGCTTATATCAACTATTGGGACAAAGAGAGGCACTCTCTGCCCTACCCTACTGACGGGATTGTGATCAAGATCAACGAGCTTGCCTATCAGACAGAGCTTGGATACACCGCAAAGTTCCCAAGATGGGCCGTCGCATACAAATTCAAGGCAGAACAGGCTCTTAGCGAAGTAATATCAATCGATTATCAGGTAGGAAGGACGGGAGCAGTGACACCTGTGGCCAACCTTTCACCTGTACTTCTTGCAGGCACTGTTGTCAAGAGAGCCACGCTGAACAACGCTGGCATGATGTCCCAGATGGATATAAGAGTAGGAGACTTCGTATTCGTAGAAAAAGGCGGAGAGATCATCCCCAAGATTACGGGAGTGGACCTTTCCAAGAGGCGTCCGGGATTGGTGAAGCCTGTATTTCCAAAGAACTGCCCTGACTGCGGCACCCTACTCGTAAAGGGGGAAGATGAGGCCAGATATTTCTGTCCCAATACCAAGAGCTGCCCCATGCAGGTAAAGGGAAGGCTTGTACACTTCCTCAGCCGCAAGGCCATGAACGTATTGGCTGGAGACGCGACGATAGACAAGCTGTTCAGCCTCGGACTTGTACGAGTCCCAGCTGATTTCTATGCTCTCGGACGCAACGATCTACTGCGCATAGACGGTTGGAAGGCAAAGTCTGCAGACAGATTCCTCGCCAGCCTGCATGCCAGTCTCAAGGTGACATTCGACCATGTGCTATTTGCACTTGGAATCAGGTATGTCGGAGAGTCAACAGCCAAGGCTTTGGCCATTTATTTTGGTGACATCGACAAAATTGCAGCGGCAGACAAGCAGGCTCTTCTTGCCGTACCGGACGTCGGAGATGTTATTGCAGATAGTATTTTGGACTATTTCTCCGATCCAGACAATCGGGACAATATACGTAGGCTCAAGGCCGCTGGGGTGAAGATGTCCATGGAAAGCCGTCCAGAAGCCGTATCAGACCTCTTGTCTGGTCTCAACATTGTGATTACAGGCAATTTCAGCATTTCACGTGAGGATATGAAAGATCTCATTTCTTCCAACGGTGGCCGCAATGCAAGCAGCATCAGCAGCCGTACCTCATACCTGCTTGCCGGGACAAAGCCCGGTCCCGAGAAGATCAAGAAAGCGGGAGAACTCGGCATCAAGGTCATCGGAGAAGAGGATCTGAGGAAGATGCTACACCTTCCAGAGGAGAGGATGGAAGAAGTAGAGCCAAATCTTTTCAACAATCAGGAACAATAATATGAGGGAGCCCATTCAGAGATTGCGCACTTATCTCTCGGAAGACATCTGGAATGAGAATATCAGTAGTCTTTCGATGGTAAAGGCACGGCTTGTCAAGGATCTCCGCGTGCTGATAATTACGACCAAGACATTTTCCGCACAGAAGATAGGTTTTCAGGCTGTGGCTTTGAGCTTCTTCTGCACAATGGCAGCCGTGCCGTTCATGGCCGTTGCATTCTTCATTACCGGAGGTCTCGGACTGGAGGATACGCTAAAGCAGTTCCTTGTCGAGAACATAGCCGGGAAGCAGGCCGTCGAGACCCTGTTCGGATTTGCAGAGAACATAATCAACACAGCCCAGTCAAGTCCCGTAGGGCTTGTAAGCGCCATTCTCTTCGTGGGGCTTGTATTCTGGATGATGATGTGTGTGGAGACAGTATTCAACAACGTATGGAAGGTCAACAAGTCGAGGAATATTTTCAAGAGACTCTCATTCTATATACTCATCCTCGTACTGTCGCCTTTCGTTATATTGCTGTTCTTCTCCGGTTCGATCATATACTCCAACGTCTTGGACGTACTGCTTCCTCAGGGAATGGAGGTATCGGAGGACATTAAGTCATTTCTCGGATGGGTAATCTTCGGACTCATATCCATAATGACGTTTTCTGCCATGTACAAATTCATTCCGAACTATAAAGTATTGTACAGAGATGCTTTGAAGGCAGCGGTCCTATCAGGGACAGTCTTCACGCTGATGCAGTATCTTTTCCTTGAGACCCAGATCTTCGTGAGCAGGCTCAATACAATCTACGGGGCTGTGGCTGCAATACCGCTTTTCATGTTCTGGCTCAATTTCGGATGGTTCATAATACTGATAGGGGCAGAACTTTCGTATGCGTTCCAAAACGTGAACAATTATAATCTCGAAACTTAGTGTCATGGGCAATACTGTATTTACATCTAAAGACTACGAAGTTATTGCTCGCAACTATGCAGAGTTGAAAGAAGCGGCTAGAAAGAGATGTGCGGGAGAAGATGAACTTGAAGTAGTTCAGAAAGCTTTTGAATTCGCCAACGAAGCTCACAAGAATGTGCGGCGACGCTCCGGTGAACCATATATCCTGCACCCGATAGCTGTTGCAAAGATTGTCGTCAATGACATCGGGCTCGGATACAAGTCTATTGCAGCTGCCCTTCTGCATGACGTTGTAGAAGACACTTCCTATACTGTAGATGACATCCGAAGCGAGTTCGGGGACAAGATAGCATCCCTCGTGGAAGGGCTGACCAAGATCAAGAATGTCCTTGACAATCAAGACAAGAAGAACAAGGGCAGCGTGGAAAGTCTCCAGGCCGAGAATTTCAAGCGTATCCTCCTGACTCTTAACGATGATGTAAGAGTCGTGCTTATCAAGCTTGCCGACCGGCTGCACAACTGCCGCACGATCGAGTTCATGCCCGAATACAAAAGGGACAAGATCCTGAGCGAAACAATGTTCATCTTCATACCGCTTGCCCACAGGCTCGGACTGTACGAAGTGAAGTCAGAGATGGAGAATATCTGGCTTAGATACAAGGAACCGGACGCATACAACGAGATCAGCGCCAAGATCAACAGAGACTTGTCCGATAAGGAGAAAGTCATTGACGAATTCATAGGCCCCATACGAGATGCGCTCACCGGATCGGGATTTAATTTCGAGATCCGCAAAAGAGTCAAGACACCGTATTCCATATGGCAGAAAATGACTGCCAAGCATATTACATTCGAACAGGTTTACGATCTGTATGCAGTCAGGATAGTATTCAAGCCTGACCCCGAGACCAATGAGAGCGAGAGAGACCAGTGCTACCACGTATTCTCGATCATCACCGGTCTGTACAGATACAAGCCTGACAGAGTAAGGGACTGGGTAAAGCACCCCAAGAGCAATGGTTACGAAGCTCTGCACTGTACCTTGATGAGCAACGGCGGAATGTGGATTGAAGTACAGATACGCACAAGGCGCATGGATGATATTGCGGAGAAAGGGATTGCCGCACATTGGGCCTACAAGCAAGACGGATACATTGGGGAAAATGACAGCGAGATGGACAAATGGCTCGCAAAGGTCAAGGAGATTCTCGTTAGCCCGGATGTCAACGCCCTTGAGCTTCTCGACATAATACACAACGACCTCACCACCTCATCGATAATGGTATTTACCCCTAAAGGGGAACAGAAAAGCATCCAGAAAGGAGCCACCGCCCTGGACTTTGCATACCTCATCCATACCGAGATCGGTAACAAGGCCATAGCTGCCAAGGTCAACATGAGGCTTGTGCCTCTCTCATATGTACTTAGAACAGGGGATCAGGTCGAGATCATCTCCGCCGAAGACGGACATCCGAGACGTGAATGGCTTGACTTCCTGCAGACACGTCATGCAAGGAACATAGTTCATAATTATTTTAAGGACGGAGGAGAAGAGCAGCGATACACACATGCTGAAACCTCATCGAGAGAGTATACTGTCAATCCGGGAGACGGCCGCAAATATATAATAGCATCCTGCTGTCACCCTATTCCGGGAGACCCGATCGTCGGCTTTCTGTCTTCTGATGGCACGGTAACCGTACACAAGAAGAGTTGTCCTGTTGCCGAGGACGAGGCGACAAAGCACGGAGACACGATTGTCAAAACTCAGTGGGAGACCGCCTCTGATCAGGCTTTCCCTGTAAGGATCTCCTTAAAGGGTATTGACAAACTTGGTATGCTCAACGAGATCACAAGATATATTTCCCTTGAGATGGGAGTTAATATGAGAAGGCTCAACCTGAGCACAGAAGGAGGCATATTCGAGGGATTCATAGACCTGTATGTACACGACAGGGAGGGACTCGATACCCTGATCACCAAATTAAGGGGCATACAAGGTATCCAGAGTGTGATGAGGACAGAGATGTAGAGGACTTAAGATGAAACTTAATACATTGATTCCGGCCATACCGGCCGCATTGATACTCGGAGCAGTGATGTTTACGCACTCATGCGCAAATACCACCACACCGCCGAGCGGAGGCAAGAAAGACACCATACCTCCTGTCATTGTAGGCATCAGCCCACTTCCGGGCAGTGTCAACGTACCAGTGCACAATCCGAAGATAACGATTACTTTCAATGAATACGTTACCGTGAAGGATCCAAAGTCGATATTTCTCTCGCCTCCTCTCGAAAAGAGTCCGAGGTACAAGATAAAGGGGAAGTCGATAGTCGTATATTTCGAATCCGATCTGGACTCCAACACAACATATACTCTTGACCTTACAAATGCAATAGCCGACAACAACGAGGGCAATATGTATCCCGGTTACACCCTTATGTTCTCTACCGGTGAGAAGATTGACTCTATGGCAATGACAGGAACAGTCCTCGATTGCAACACTCTGCAGCCGATAAAGGGTGCGACTGTGATGCTGTACAAGGATCTGTCTGACTCGGCCGTATTCAAGCACAGGCCGGATGCTGCAGTAAAGACCGATGAGTGGGGATATTTCGCCATGAGGAACATCGCGGATACCCTGTACAGGCTTTATGCCGTGATGGATGAGAGTTCCAACAACATATATGACCCTGACAACGATAGGATTGCATTTTGGGACAGCGTTGTAAGGCCGACAATGAGAGCTGAGGACAACATTCCGGAGCTCATGAAATATGACATGGAAGACACCCTTCACTGCATGGCAAGAAAGGCACAGTATGAGATGGTTATGTTTCGTGAACGTCCTTCAAAGCAGTTGATAGCCAACAAAGTGCGCACAGCACCAAGGGCCGCCTATATAACCTTCATGGCTCCCGACGCCAAGATCGACTCACTATGGATAAGAGGCATAAGACAGGACAGACTCATTACTCAGTTCAATATCCGCAGGGACAGTCTCGAACTTTGGATCAATGACAGAAGGAAGATGCCGGATACCCTTCACGTATTCGTGGACTATCTCAAGACTGACAGCACGGGGACTCTTCTTCCGACTACAGAACATGTCCGCCTCGCCATGGAGAAATCGGGCTCACGCTCCAAGAGCTCTAGAAGAGACATAAAACACGAGGATACAACTTGCGTAATGACGATAACGGCCGAAGCCGAGACCATCGAGCAGAACGGGTTCGGTATAGAGTTCAAGTTCCCCATAATCAATGAGCAGTTTGATTCCATATCTCTGATATCCGTCAATCCGAGACAGCAGGAAAGCAAGATGAAATTCACCGTTGTAAGGGACAGCCTAAACTTGAGGAAATATACCCTTCGCCCGCAGCAGAAAATGCTCTCTGGCTATGAATACCGACTCAAAATACCTTACAGGAAGTTCCGGGACATAAACGGCTATTATAACGACAGCTCAGATGTGAAGGTTTCTCTGCCAAAGGACGAGAAACTCAGCAGCATCACTGTAAACGCTATAAGGGTGTCGCACAAATACATTGTGGACCTTCTCAACGACAAGAGAGACAAGGTACTCCGCTCCTATATAATAGAGAATGACGGAAGGTTGGATTTCCCCTATCTCAAAGCAGGAAAATACTCTATCCGAATAACAGAGGATCTCAACAAAAACGGGATCGTCGATACCGGAGACCTTCTCTCTCACAGGCAGCCAGAGAAAGTCGTATTCTACAAGCTCCGAGACGGGGCGTATGTGATAAATGTCAAGGAAGCCACTGATATAGAGCAGACGATAGATTTCCAGTCTCTATTCGGGGAGACGGCAACCTCAAGTGACAACAAACTTTTCTGAAAATGAAGCAACTGACAGCAATACTTGTATTCATGGCAGTCACCCTGCCCAGCCTCGGCCAGGAGAGAGACACTGTAGAGACTGTCATAGCGGACTCTACGGCCATTGTAGTCGGAGACTCGACTGCATTGAGCCTCAATAAGATATATACTGATGAATACCTCGACACTGTCCAGCTCAAGAAGAAGCTGATTATCAACGATTACTCCATGATAGGAGTCCAGTACGGAGTATCCCTCAGCCAGATGATGTTCAATCCGACAAAGAGACAGACCATGCTCTACAATCCTGTCAACTTCGGCATCGTCTACACGAAATACGGAAAACTGTTCTCATACCTGCCATATTTCGGATTCCAGACCGGAGTCTTCTTCGGAAAGGAAGGGTACAAATTCAAGAAAGACAAGAAGACAGGAGAATATACAGAGTCAGTTGACGGAGCCACACAGGCCACATATTCTTATATAGAAGTTCCTCTATTGGCTCATCTGCATGTGGACGTGTGGAAATTGAAACTAATTGTCAACGGTGGCCTCTTCGGTGGTTACAGACTTGACGTTGAGAGAGAGGGAGACAATGTACCAGAGACTTACAAGACCTCATTCTACGATTATGACAGAAGATTTGAGTACGGCTGTAAAGTCGGAGGAGGTATAGGCCTCATGCTTGATCCTGTGGAGTTCCACATACAGGCAACATACCGGATATCTCTCGGAAGCTTATACAAGCCCGATTATAGCAGCGAATATTATTACAGATTCGCCTACCCGTCTGACATTGTCATTTCTGCCGGAGTTCATATCCAGCTGACAAAGAGAAGCGGAAAGACAAGGGCAGAGTTAAGGCGCGAAGCAAAAGATTTGATTTATGGAAAGGAGACTGACAACGAGGCAAGTGCGGATAGGTAATGTCACTATCGGATACGGCTGCCCCATAGCAGTGCAGACGATGTGCAATACTCATACATGCGATGAAGAAGCTACGATAAGGCAATGCGAGGAGATGTACAAGGCAGGAGCCGACATCATCCGCATCACTGTACCCGGACTTAATGACGTCCAGCACATAAGGCACATACGGGAAAGTCTTCGCGCAGAGGGGATCGAGACCCCGATAGTGGCCGACATTCATTTCTCAGCGGAAACAGCCATAGCCGTGGCTCCATTTGTAGACAAAGTAAGGATAAATCCTGGAAATTTCCATAAAGACTTCGATACGGCAGCTGCCAAACTTAAGGAACTTACAGATGTCTGCAGACGCTCCGGCACCGCAATCCGTATAGGGCTCAATCATGGCTCTCTCGGAGAAAGAATAACCAATCTGTACGGCAATACCCCCCATGCCATGTCTCAAGCTGCTATGGAATGGCTCAGATTGTGCGTAAAGGAGAATTTCTTCGATGTTGTTGTATCCCTTAAGTCAAGTAATACCTATGTGATGGTAGAAGCATACCGTGACCTTGCCGCCTCAATGCGCGAGGAAGGCCACATCTTCCCGCTTCACGTAGGAGTAACCGAAGCCGGCAACGGCGACTCAGGACGAATGAAATCATGCACTGGCATCTCGGCTCTTCTCTCCGAAGGTATTGGTGATACACTCAGGGTATCTCTTACAGAAGACCCGGTAAATGAGATCCCGGTAGGAAAATATCTTGCTCAAAGATATGAGGGCAAGATTGTATCATCATTGAGATCGATGAAACTAGAGGGACGGAGGGCCGAAGCCATTTACGAGGCACCCTCAAGGGAAAAGCTGCTTCTCGACTTCTCCTGCGATTTCGGGAAAAGGCTACTAGACAAAGATATAGACGAAGTTCACATTTCAGGGACGTACAAGGACACAGAAGGAAATACCCTATCGATACAGAAGAGCGGACTCGGAGATTATCTCGAAGATGAGCTAATGCAGGCAGCAAGAAGACGATTCTACAGACCTGAATATATAGCCTGCCCAGGTTGCGGCCGAACAATGTACAACCTTCAGAAGACATTTGAGGAAGTAAAGGCCAAGACAGCCCACCTCAAAGGTACAGTAATCGCTGTCATGGGCTGCATTGTCAATGGCCCTGGCGAGATGGCAGATGCTGACTGGGGCTATGTGGGAGAAGGCAACGGAAAAGTATCCATCTACAAAGGTAAGAATCCTGTGATGAGACACGTAGATGAGAAAGACGCTGTAGGAATCCTTGTCGAAATGATTGAGAAAGACGAGGCTGGAAAAAATAGTCACTGACAAGTTATTGACGTAACGGCAACTGGCTTGGGCAATTTCTTGACTATAAGTTTGTCTATCTTGGGGCCGTCCATATCAGCCACCTCAAACGCGAAGCCATTCCACTCTATCTTCTCTCCTGAATGAGGCACATGTTCAAGTTTGTCCAAGACAAGACCGGCAACTGTGGAGAAATCATAATCCTCCATCGTGTCCTCAAGCCCGAAATGAGAGAGGAAATCATATATGGAGCATTGTCCGTCTACAAACCAGCCGTCATTGTCTTTACGAGCTATGATATCAGGCTCGGTATGATAGCTTTGGGTATTGAGATTACCGACAAGACCATCGAAAATGTCAGAAAGGGAGATAATACCTGAAAGCCCTCCGAACTCATTGCAGACCAAAGCCCTGTTGATCCTATTCTTCTTCATGAATTCCAAGACGGAATAGACACTCATGTTCTCATGCACATAATGAGCCTCAGTCATCATATTCCTAAGATCTATCTCCTTAGACTCTCTGAGAGAACGCACATAATCCTTGATGGAAAGAACTCCCACCACATGGTCAAGGTCACCGTCCACAACAGGATACTGCTCAAATATGGTGCTCTCTACAGTCTTTGTTATCTCTTCATTGCTCATATCAAGATCAAGATACACAATATCGTCCCTAAGCGTCATAATAGTGCTCACGCTCAGATCGCCCATTGTAAAGACCCTGTCTACAATATCCTTCTCCATCGGAGAGACCTCACCTTCGTCCTTTCCTTCTTCAATCATGGACATAATCTCATCTTCCGTCACCTTGGTCTCAGGCTCATTGAGTCTTAGTATCTTGGCACAGGAAGCCGAACTTTTGGAAAGAGCCCACACTATAGGAGAAGCTATCCAACCGACAAAGCGCATCAGCCCTGATACCTTCTTGGCAACCTTCTCCGGTGCAGACATGGCAATTCTCTTTGGCACCAACTCTCCAAAAAGGATAGAGAGGAACATCACGACAAGAACTATGATCGTCTTTGAGAGTAAATTGGCAGCCACTCGAGCCATACCCCAGGACTGAAGTTCCTCAGAAAAGTTGCGGGCAAGAGAATCTCCTGAGAAAATACCGGTAAGAATCCCCACAAGCGTTACTCCCATCTGCACTGTCGACAGGAACTTGTCAGGATTGGAGGTAATCTTCAAGGCAGTCTTTGCCTTCTTGTCACCGTGCTGTGCATCGGCATTGAGCTTGGTCTTGCGGGCTGATATCATAGCAATCTCCGACATGGAGAAGATCCCATTGACCAAGATAAGACATAATATAATAAAAGCTTCCATTTACTTGACAAGTTCGGCGATTACAGTCTCACCCGCCCTCGTATGGTCTCCAACCTTTACCTTAAGATCAGCATCGAGAGGAAGGAATATATCGAACCTGGAACCGAATTTAATAATGCCACACTGAGTACCTCTCACAGGATTGGCTCCCCGCTTGGAATAACACACGATTCTACGAGCAAAAGTTCCGGCAATCTGCTTGAAGAAAATCTCTCCATGGCCTGTATCTATAGCAGTGGATGCATGCTCATTCTCGTCAGCAGCCTTTGGCTTAAATGCAAGAAGATATTTGCCAGGATGGTATTTATAATACGTTATATCGCCTGTAGCAGGCCAGAAATTGGCGTGTACATTGAAGAAATTCATATAGACAGACACCTGCATGCACTCTCTGTTGAGATACTCCTTCTCGAAGGCTTTCTTGACTATCACCACCTTACCGTCTGCTCCCGATGTCACTATCCTCTCCCCTACTGGTGTATGCCTCACGGGGACGCGGTGAAAGAATGTGACAAACACCGCAAAAAGGAAAGCCAACGAGGACAATACGAAAGTAACCGGACGGAGACTTAAGAACTTAATGCTGATGTAGATGACAGCTATACTGAAAAGCCATGCAACAGCTATTGTTCCATATGAGTTTCTATCGATCTTCATAGAATAATATCATCGAAGTGCTATATATCTTGCGTAAAGATACGCAAATATATTCAATTAGACTCGGTTTTGCAGTGAAGTTTCTCTATACACCTCATAACCCGAGCAGCACCATTAGGAGAACTCCGGCCGGCATGGCAAAAAGCGTGCTGTCAAAGCGGTCCAATATACCTCCGTGGCCGGGAATGATATTGCCCGAATCCTTCACTTCATAGCAGCGCTTCCACTGAGACTCGAAAAGATCACCATATACGGCGGCTATATTCATCACAACTCCTAACAAGACTGCCTGCCACAAAGACAGAAAGTTCAACATATTGTACTTCAATATAATAGCAGCAGCCACTGCACAAGCAAGACCACCCCAAAAACCTGCCCAAGATTTCTTGGGAGATACATCCGGAAAAAGCTTCTTTGTGAAATATCTGCCCAACGTACTGCCGAAAACGAAACCTCCTACATCAGAACTCCAAATGATAATGAAAAAAGCCAGAAGCACATGCCCACAGAACTCCCCATCCCTAAATACTACTATACACGACATTGCTATAGGGATCGCAATATACAGAAGCCCAGTATAAAGGTCAGCAAATTTGCCGAAATCTTGCTTATCCTTTACATATAAGGAGTTGCACATTATCAGAATAACGGGTACAATCGAAAGTGTAATATATTCTGATTCAAGACGCCCAGCTTGGACAAAGAAAATAAGCATGAAAAATACAATCCCCGCCAGCATAGCAAGCAGGCGGGAAAACTTGTATCTTCCGTTCATCGTTATGGTATAGAACTCATGCATCATTGCCACCATGATGAAGAGCATAAGTATTGCAAAGGCATATCTGCCTACAAGAAGGCCAGCCAACATCACAAGGATGATGACTGCGCCTGAAATTGTACGTTTTACAGTATTGTTCATCACCTATGACAAACTCATTACTTCACCTGACCAACATGCCCTTGGTCTTCCTTCGAGGCGTCCCCGGCATCTCCATCGTGACTTGCTGCATCACTTTGCTTTGACGCAAGACTTGAATCATCATCTGTCTCATCCTCAGGTGTCATATTGTCTGCAGGCGGCTTTACTTTCGGCCCGAGAATCCTCTCTACATCATCAGCAAAGATAACTTCCTTCTCAAGCAGAAGCTCTGCCATCTGAAGAAAACCTTCTTTATGATCGGAAAGAATCTTCTTTGTCCTGTCGTGAATTGTAGTGACAAGATTCTTCACTTCCTGATCGATAAGTTCAGCTGTCTTCTCACTGAAAGGCTTGGTAAGGTCATATCCGCGGGCTCCTGTGGAATCATAGAAAGACACAGCACCTACAGACTCGCTCATACCATAATATTTGACCATCCCATAGGCCATCTGGGTAAGACGCTCAAGATCATTCTGGGCTCCAGTAGAAGGCTCGCCGTTGACAATCTCCTCAGCTACACGACCTCCAATCAGTGCGCACATCTCGTCTGTCATCTGAGACTTTGTCCAGAGCTTGCGCTCCTCGGGAAGATACCACGCAGCACCAAGAGCCTGCCCCCTAGGGATAAGAGTCACCTTAAAGAGTGGATTGGCATAGGGCAGCAACCAACTTACAGTGGCATGTCCCGCTTCATGATGGGCGATAGAGCGTTTCTCGGCTGGAGTTATGATAGCAGACTTACGCTCAAGACCACCTACAATCCTGTCAACAGCATCAAGGAAATCTTGTCTGTCTATGGATTTCTTATTCTTTCTGGCTGCTGTAAGGGCTGCCTCGTTGCACACATTGGCTATATCAGCTCCTGAAAAGCCAGGAGTATGCTTGGCCATGAAATCCACATCGAAGCCTGCAATCACTTTAAGCCCTTTCATATGCACCTTGAAGATCTCTTCCCTCTCCTTGAGTTCCGGGAGATCCACATGTATCTGCCGATCGAAACGACCTGCACGAAGCAGAGCCTTGTCCAGAATATCGGCCCTGTTGGTTGCGGCCAGAACAATGACCCCTGAATTGGAGTCAAAACCGTCCATCTCCGTAAGAAGCTGGTTGAGAGTATTTTCTCTCTCATCATTGGAAGAGAAGCCAACATTCCTGCCTCTTGCTCGTCCGACTGCATCGATCTCATCAATAAAGACTATGCATGGAGCCTTATCCTTTGCCTGACGAAACAGATCCCTCACCCTTGAAGCACCGACACCTACGAACATCTCCACGAAATCAGAACCTGATATGGAGAAGAATGGGACATTGGCCTCTCCTGCAACTGCCTTTGCAAGAAGTGTCTTGCCGGTACCTGGAGGGCCTACAAGAAGGGCACCCTTTGGTATCTTGCCACCCAAAGCGGTATATTTGCGCGGATTCCTGAGGAAATCAACTATCTCCATCACTTCCTCCTTTGCACCGTACATACCTGCTACGTCCTTGAAAGTGACCTTAACTGTGTTCCTGTCGGCCAATTTTCCAGTAGACCTTCCAACATTGAAGATTCCTCCTGGACCAGCACCACCGCCACCACCCATATTGCGGTTGAATCCGCGGAACATGAAGAACCACATAAATATGAAAAGCAACGGGAAAAGCAGCCAGTTAATAATCTGACCCCACATCTTGTCGTCATTCTCTATGATGACCTTGAACTGGGATTCAGGAGAGAGAGACGCGTTCAATGCTGCGAAATCTTCTTCAGGATTGAATTTGTCCGAGACATAGAACCAGAACTGGGGTGCAGAAGACGGGACTCTGTCCTTGAAGAATTCGGACTTGTACTTCTCTACTCTGTCCGGCCTTAGCGCAATCTCACCTTTGTAGTCATTGCGTACAAAAGCTATCTCCTTGACATCTCCGGCCTTTATCATGGTCTCGACCTGAGCCCACTCTATCTTCTTGGGAGAGGAGCCAGACTCGGAAAACAGCATCCAGATGATACCACAGACTATAAGTATATATATCCAGGAAAGTCCAAGATTGAAGGTTATTACCTTCTTTTTCTGTCTATTGCTCATCTTTGCCGACAATATCTGATTCGGGAGCACGACGCGCTATCCTTCGTGCGGAAGCTCTCACCTTTGAAGCAGCCTTGGGCTTTATCCTGCCATGAACAGGCTCGACTATCGGCTCATCATTGTATTCTGTCTTAGGTGCATCAGCCCACAGATCCTCTAACCGATAGAAGTCCCTATACTGAGTAAGGAATATATGGACTACGATATCTCCATAATCGAGGATAATCCACAAGTCATTCTCAAGACCCTGCATCCTCAGCACTTTACGGCCGCATTTCTCCTGCATCCTCACTATTACATTGTCGGCAATCGCCGCAACCGCTGTTGTTGAATCCGCATTGCAGACTACGAACCAGTCGGTAATCGCCGTACCTATCGGCTTAAGGTCAAGAGAGACAACATTCTGTCCCTTTTTCTCAAGCATTGCGTCAGCTACGACCTTTACTTCGTTTTTATCCATCTAATTTCTAAATTTGCGTTTTTTAGTACACAATTTACAAATATACATCAAAAATCAGTCCGATGAAAACCAACTACCCCATAACTTGGTTTGACAGCATTGATTCCACCAACGCGGAAGCCAGAAGAGAGCTTCTAGAACTTAACAAAATGTCAGTTATCGCTGCGCGCTTTCAGAGTGCTGGAAGAGGACAGAGAGGAAACACATGGCAAAGTGCTTCCGGAGAGAACCTTACATTCACCATAGTTCTTAAATACACTGACTCTCTCAGAGTCTCATCTCAGGAGCAGTTTGTAGTAAGCGAAGTCAGCGCTCTGTCTGTCAGGAAATATCTCAAGGACGCCCATGGAATAGACTCTAAGATCAAATGGCCCAATGACATCTATGTCGGTGATAGAAAGATATGCGGAATGCTTATAGAAAATGCCTCGACAGGGACATACTTGTCCTCATCAATAATAGGTATAGGTATCAATCTCAACCAGACCGACTTCCCAGCTGGACTCCTTAACCCTACTTCAGTTGCGCTTGTTAGAGGTGGAAGCTATTCAATCGAAAGAGAGTTGGAAAGATTTATTGAGACATTCACCTCCACACTTAGAGAACTGGAAGCGGGAAATCGTGATCATTTGCGCCATGACTATCTTGAAGGGCTGTACCGCAAGGATTCCCCATGCCAATATAAGGACTACTTGTCTGATACCGAATTCACAGGTACGATAAAAGGCATCTCCGACACAGGACTGCTCCTTGTTGAGATGCCAGATGGAAAAGTCAAGAGTTTCTCATTCAAAGAGATCGGCTACATTCTATAAGTCTTTAATGCAAAGTCTCCAGCCGCAAGACCAGCAATGACAGCAGACACCCTAACAACTCCTTATGGCGGAAGCAGTTGCAGCGGGATCTGATGACTTGAAGACGGAACTACCCGCAACAAGTATGTCTGCCCCTGCTTGGGCAAGAATAGAAGCATTGGACGGGCCGATCCCTCCGTCTACCTCAATCCGGCAATCTATCTTACGTGCGAGAATCTCTTTCTTGAGAGCCTTAAGTCTGTCAATAGACTCAGGAATGAATTTCTGTCCGCCAAATCCTGCAAAGACAGACATAAGCACTACAAAATCAAAATCCCCGAGATAAGGAATCAACCTCTCTAAAGGCATATCGGGATTGACAGCAATTCCTGCCTGCATGCCTTCTGCCTTAACTGCAGCAGCAAGTGAAGAAGGATCAGAGCCGTCTGCTATAGCTGCTTCAAGATGAAAACTCAGCATATCTGCCCCTGCCGATGCGAAACGGGCGAAATATTTCTCGGGATGAACTATCATCAAATGAGCATCCAAAGGCTTCCTTGCCTTTCTGGATATAGCCTCGACAACCGGAAATCCATAGGATATGTTGGGAACAAAACTCCCGTCCATGATATCCAAATGGAAGAGATCCGCATTTGCGTTTACAAACTCCACGTCTTTCTCCAGATGGAGGAAGTCAGCGGACAACATGGAAGGGGCAAGCTGTATCATTTGAAATTGGTGACTACGTCGGTAAGAAGTTCTACAAACTTAACATTGGAAGCAAGGTCAAGTCTCTCCCCAGGAGCATGTACACCCCTAAGCGTAGGACCGAAAGATATCATATCCAGATCAGGGAACTTTGTAAGGAACAGACCGCATTCCAGACCTGCATGAATAGCCCTAACTTCAGGCTTTGTACCGAAAAGTTTCTCATAAGAAGCCTCGCAGACCCGAAGTATATGGGAGTCAAGGTTTGGTTTCCATCCCGGATAAGGGTCAGAATGGCTCACCTGAGCACCTGCAAGAAGGAAAGCAGCCTCTACCTTATCTGCAATGAACTTCTTGCGAGACTCTACCGAACTCCTCTGGCTAGTCTTGACTACAATCTCTCCGAAACGACTCATATCCACGGCTGCAAGATTGCTTGAAGTCTCGACAAGTCCCTCTATATCCTGACTCATAGCAAGCACACCATGATGAACGGCAAGAAGAGACATAACAAACGCTTTTGCAACATCATGCTCAACCGCCTTCTCTGTAAACTGATATTTACTGCACTCAAATGCAATCGAGGGATCGGATACTGCAAATTCGGCCTTCACATCTTTAGCAAAAGCCTCAAAACGAGAGCAAAACTCGCTGACCTTGTCCTTGCCTACTGCGATTATAGCCTCACACTCACGGGCGATTGCGTTGCGTTTGTTGCCTCCCATAAACAGAAGCAACTGATACCCGTGATTCAACTCCATATAGAGGAAACGTGCCATAAGCTGTACCGTATTGGCGCGTTCCTTATTGATATCGTCACCGCTATGTCCACCTATTGCATTGAATATATGCAGCTTGACGGTCTCTTTGTCAGGCATTACAGTCTCACCTTTGTAACGGAAAACAGCAGTAGTGTCGATCCCGCCTGCACACCCAACAAAAAGTTGACCCTCATCTTCAGAATCCAGATTGATAAGAGTCTTGGCTGTGAAGAATCCCGGCTTAAGTGCTTGAGCCCCGTCCATCCCAGTCTCTTCAGAAATGGTGAAGAGGCACTCGATCTTGCCCATAGGAAGATCACTCTTCAGAAGTGCGAGAGAAGCAGCCACACCAATACCGTCATCGGCACCAAGAGTGGTCTGCTTGGCAATCATCCAGCCGTCTTCAACGACATAATCTATAGGATCCTTGGAGAAATCATGGACACATCCAGAAAGCTTCTCGCATACCATATCCTGATGACTCTGGAGTACTATCGCAGGCACATTCTCCTTGCCTTTGGAAGCTTCTTTAGTAATAAGCACATTACCAATCTCGTCTGTCTTGCATGCAAGTGAATGCTCTTTGGCAAATTGCTGGAGAAAGGCGGTCATCTTCTGCTCATGACCTGACTCGCGAGGAATCCTAGTGATCTCGCGGAAAATTTCTAGAACCGAATCTGAATTCATAATTTACAGTATTGTATTACCGTACAGCTGTCAGCATCTTCTCGATATCGGTCACATACTGGCGGAAAACTTTGTCAGTATCCATAAGATCAGCGACCGTATTGCATGCATGCATCACTGTAGCATGGTTCTTCCCTCCAAGTTCCGCGCCAATAGTGGACAAGGAGCAGCCAATATGGCTTCTGCCCATATACATTGCTATCTGGCGAGCCTGCACGATCTGCCTTTTGCGAGATTTGGACACAAGCATGTCTTTGGTAATGTTGAAATAATCGCAGACAGTCTTCTTGACAGAAGCAAGGGTAACCTCGGCCTTATTGTCTCCGGCAATCTTGCCGGCAATCTTCTCTGCGAGAGAAAGGTTCATCTCCTGATGAATCAAAGTAGCATGGGCAATAAGTGATATGAGTGCTCCCTCAAGCTCTCTGAAGTTGGAAGTAATCTTGCCTGCAAGATAAGAGAGGACATCATCACTTACCTTTACTCCTTCGCGGAAGCTACGCGACTTGAGCATCTCCACTCTTGTTGTAAATGACGGCCTCTGAAGTTCGATGGACAAGCCCCACTTCAGTCGAGAAAGAAGCCTCTCCTCAAAATTCTGCAAATCCACAGGGGCGCGGTCTGATGTGAAAATCAGCTGTTTGCCATTCTCGTGCAGATGATTGAATACATTGAAGAATGCATTCTGAGAACCAGGCCCTATAAGATCCTGTATATCATCCACAATAAGGACATCTATCCTCTGGTAGAAAGCCATGAAATCTGTCAGCTTGTTCCTTACGTTCACGGCATCCATATACTGGGTCTTAAACTCATTGCCTGTAACATACAGCACAGTAAGATCAGGATATTTCTCCTTGATCGAGATGCCTATAGCCTGACACAGATGTGTCTTGCCGAGCCCCGGACCTCCGAATAGAAACAGAGGATTGTATGGAGTATTGCCCGGAGCATCGGATATATTCTCTCCGGCCGTTATACCCATCTTGTTACACTCACCCTCTACCATATTGCCGAAACAATATACCGGATTGAGCCTTGGGTTGACCTGTATCTTCCTCAGACCAGGGAAAACAAACGGCCCCGGATTGGAACCGGCAGGATATGTAGTGACAGATATAGGCTTGTTGACGGGTGTAGATGCACCAGCAGCAGGAAATGTCATCGGAGGCTGCACCCTTACAGGCGACACTGTATATACAAGCTTGGCCTCCGGACCTATAACCCTCTTGAGAGTCTTGCGTAAAACGTCAAGATACACTTCTTCAAGATATTTCCGGTAGAAGTCTGAAGGTACTTCTATTGTAATGGTTGAACCCTGCAGGGCAACGGGCTTTAGAGGCGTAAACCACTGCTTAAACTTGGACGGCTCCACTATTGAAGAGATCACGCCCAGGCATTTATCCCAAATCTCACTGTAAGTCAATTCCTTGCCCATATACCCGATAGAAAATTAGATACTTATTCAGAAGCCCTAATCATTCACCATCAAATTGTCAGATAAAATCAAACAGGCTTCAGAGTTAAAAATAGCACCGGACAGAGGTCAACCTCATTTCCGATGCTTTACAAAAGTAGATGAAAAATAGATCATAAAAAATCACAACTATTATTGCGATTTAGAAATATTTTACATCCCAATAAGTTATAAAAATCCAAAACTATAATTTCGTATCACTTTATTAATTAAGCTATTATGAAATCAAAACTCTATTACAGACGCTCTAAACTGGGTATCGATTTTATAATAATTCCAAAATAATTAAAAATGTTTAAATAATGAATACTAACGCTTTTATGGCGCCTTTACAGAGTTTTCATCAGAAAACTTTTATACGTATATATTTTTTAGGATTTTCTTCGATTTTCTTGACAAGAGTATCCGCATCATCGAGCAGCTTGCGAAGAGAATTGTAGACATCACCCTCCGAAGCAAGGCGTGCGAATGTTCCATCCGACTCGGAGAGCATATCGGCAAGTCTGCGGAATGACAGAGCGACAGAATCAATCCTCGCCACCTTGACATCTGATACGATGACACCTATATCCGACATCACAGTATCTGCCTGATCAGCAATCGAAGAGAAACGGGATGTTGCCTGCGAGAGATTAACCACAATATCGCCTATGTCGTCTCCATGTCTCTCTGCAACGTCCGTCAAGCTCCGTATATCATCAATGGAGGCTTTCAGAGAAGCAAGTGCCAATGCTACCGTATCTTCATTGACTGAAGCCAAGATCCTATTGACATGTCCTGATGATACGGTAATACTGTCAACGGCCGTTGTCAGGCGCGATATAAGCGGACTTATCTGACTTGTAAGTGACGCAACCATGTCCGGAGCGTGGAACGGCTGAAGTTCGGTGCCATTCTTGGCATACTCCGATGCTGCCCCAAGATCTATCCTAATGCCTTTCCCTCCCATAAGGTCTACACTATATATAGTCATGCGGCTATCCACTGGGATACGGAACTTCTTGTTTATAGAACATGTAACCTCGAATGAGTCTGACTCGGGATCATAGTCCACATCTGACACAGAACCTATCTTATAGCCTTTGAGATATACAGGATTGGACGGGACAAGTCCTTCTACTGTCTTGTAATGTGAGACAATATCTATCTCACTGCCGAAAAGATCCTCATTCCTTAAATAATTGATAACAAAAAAAGATGCGGTCAGCACTGCGACCACGAATATTCCGATCTTTGTTTCTCTACTGATACTCATAACGTTTCTATCTGTACGGAGTGACCGCACCGTCGTCAATCACTACAATAAAAGAGCCAGAGAATTTGCGTGACAAGGTTCGGTAATCCTGTCGTACATTCTCAAGCGATCCGTCTATACATATTATATATTTATAAATATTCCCCGAACGGTAGCGCTCGCACTTGTATCCTTTGAAAAATGGATCATTGGTCTCCTTCCTGCGAGAAGATGCAAGTACCTGAATACCGTATCGTGGGGTAGATGTCAAAGATCCTGACGCTGCGGCATCACCTGACTCACTTCCTGAACCTTGAAAGTAACCGCCTTCTGTCTTCGCGGTTGAAGTTGTAGAGGAAGATCCCGAGACAGACTCCACTCCGCTTACACTGCCGTCATATCTCTTCTTGAACACGGTAAACGCTTTGAAGATCGCATCCGCAATAGACTGACGTCCTTGAGAGGTACGCAGCTTGGCCAGGTCGGAAGAATTGGACATGAATCCAACCTCAATCAAGGCTGATGGCATGGCTGTCTTCCAAAGGACATAAAAAGGGTCCTGCCATATACCCCTGCTGCGCTTGATCGGACCGGCAGACATTGATTTCTCCACATCCTGGGCAAAAAGCAAACTCTGCTCCAGAAAAGCATTATGCATCAAGTTAAAGAAGATGAAAGACTGCGGATCATCAGGGTCAAATCCCTGATACGTAGTCGAATAGTCTTCTTCAAGAAACATCACCGCATTTTCTCGCTTGCAGACATCCATATTATACGCAAAGAGGTCTCTGTTCTTGTTGGACGAGGGGCCGAGAACATGCACGGAATATCCTGAGGCTGATGTTGATGCCGCCGTATTTACATGTATGGATATAAAAAGATCAGCTCCCGCATCATTGGCTATCTGAGCCCTGCCAGCAAGAGTGACGAAAGTGTCGGTGCTTCTTGTCATCACTACCTTTATCTCTGGACAAGACTGCCTTATCCTTTCAGCTAACTTAGATGCTATATCAAGTACTATACGACTCTCGTACGTACGTCTGTCCTTGCTGACACAGCCAGGGTCCTTGCCTCCATGCCCAGCGTCAATGCACACGGTCTTCAGGACAGGACGATCATTTCCTGTCGTGGCAAGGACAGAGAACGGCATGACCAAGATGGCCAGCAAGACAAGGAGAGTTTGTTTTTGTCTCAAAATGGCTTTATATTTGTAATCTGCTAATTTACGAAATTTTGCAGAAATTTATTTAATTGCATATATTTGATGGGTTCTGGCAATAGGTTTCGAGACTTAAGCCGGGGAGGTCTGCTTGCATTCCTCCTACTTGTATTTTCCATAACGATATCATATACTGGCAGGTCCCAGGATAATGGCAGAAGGCAGCGTCGTCAACCAAAGACAACGTTCAGTCAGGCCGTTGCCTACAACAAGGACAGTATCCCACCGATGAGCGACTCTCTAAAGGCAGTAATGGATTCTATCCACAGGGCTGACTCTCTTTTCAAGATAGACTCTGCGGCTCTCCAGCAGAAGAGTTCTCTCAAGAGACCGGCATTCTCCACTGCGAAAGATTCGGTTGTAGAAGTATTTTCGGACGGACAGCGCAAGATCTACTATTACGGTGACGTCACCGTCAAATACGACAATATGGAGCTTAGTGCCGACTATATGGAGTACGATCTTAAGACAGGTACCGTATTTGCCAAAGGCACTTTGGACACGCTCACAGGAGAAGTCAAGGGACGTCCTGTAATGAAGGAAGGAGGGGCGTCATACTCCATGGATGAGGTACGGTACAACTTCAACACAAAGAAAGCCCGTATCACGAACATGACAACGCAGCAGGATGAGGGTCTTATGCACGGAAAGGACATCAAGATGCTTCCGGACCGTTCCATCAATATAAAGAAGGCACAATATACCGTGTGCGATCTTGAGCATCCGCATTATTACCTGCATCTCACATCGGCAAAAGTCATTACCAAGCCCTCGCGAAAGACGGTTTTCGGCCCTGCATATCCTGTAATCGAAGATGTTCCACTTCCTGTTGCCCTGCCTTTCGGCTTCATTCCCAAAAGGCCTGACCGGGCTACCGGACTTCTCATGCCTACTTTCGGAGAGGAGAATTCGAGGGGTTTCTATCTGAGAGACTTGGGAATGTATTTCGTATTCGGGGATTATCTGGATCTCTCTGTTACCGGTGATATATACACTTTAGGATCATGGGGCTTGGATGTAAACTCCAGATACAAAATCAATTATAAGGCCAACGGAATGTTCTCCATGAACATTTCCAATGACCAGACAGGAGAGAAGGGCAGCTCGGACTTCTTCCAGACAAGGAACTTCGGCCTCAAATGGTCACATTCTCAGGATTCCAAGGCGCATCCCGGAACGACATTCAGTGCTTCTGTCAATTTCTCAAGCCCGTCCAACAGTAAATACAATTCGTCATCGGTACAGGACGCGTTGCAGAATCAGGCGTCTTCATCCATCTCCTATTCCAAGAACTGGAACGGGAGATTCAACCTGTCGATCAATGCCCTGCACAGCCAGAATTCAAGGGACAGTTCGTATGCTTTTACCCTTCCTAACATAACATTCTCTGTGACAAGGTTCTATCCTTTCAAGCAGAAGAACAGGGTCGGCAAGGAGAAATTCTATGAGAAATTTTCTCTCGGATACAACACAACTTTGCAGAATAAGGTCAATTTCAAGGCTTCTGAATTCATGGAAGACGGCTTCATGGACAAGTTCCAGAACGGAATGACTCACAGTTTCCAGATAGGGCTGCCTAATTTCACCATAGCGAAATATCTCAATTTCACACCGAGCGTCAGCTACGGTCAGAACTGGTTCTTCAGGAAGACGGAATATGAGTACAACCCTGAGACTGACCGAGTTGAATCAGTCGATGCCGGACAGTTCAGCACATTCGGCATAAGCCAGAATTATTCGGGAAGCGTGTCCATGAGCACGAGGCTTTACGGTATGTTCAATTTCGGCAAGGCTCACAAAATACAGGCTATAAGACATGTCGTTTCCCCTTCACTGTCACTGTCACTAAGTCCTGAGAAAGGAACTTTTGCCAACGGATACAGAACTCTGTACTATACGGACAAGAACGGTGTCGGTCACGCATACGACTACAACATTTACAGCGGGCAGCTTTATTCACCTCCCGGAAAGGGAAAGTCCGCCACGATGAGTTTCAGCCTTGGCAACAATTTCGAGGCAAAAGTCCGTGACCTCAGAGACACTACTGGGGCAGGAGTCAAGAAAGTCAAGCTTATTGACCAGCTGAATCTCAGCACTGGCTACAATTTCCTTGCAGACTCCCTGAACTTGAACAATATAGGCCTTACAATGTCCACCTCGATATTTGAGAAAATAGGAATAAGTGCCAATGCCAATTTCGATCCTTACGCAATAGACGAGCGCGGACGCAAGATCAACAAATTCAATGTCCAGACCCAAGGATGGGGAAAGCCTTTGCGGCTTACCAATGCGAGCGCATCTCTCTCTTACTCTCTGTCTGGAGACGGGGCTGTCAAAGGCAATGACGGCTCCAACGCTGGAAGCAGCGAAGGCGGTAGCGGAGGACAGTCTGCCGCTGATTATTACAGGAGAATCTATTATCACCCAATCACAGGAGAATATATTCCAGGAGGCTGGCTGTATTATACCAACCCCAATGTTCCATGGTCGGTAAACATCAATTATTCATTCTCGTATAGCAAATCATACCAATACTCCAACAATACTCTAATAACGAACAACAGGTTCACCCAGACGCTCGGGCTTTCGGGCAATATCAAACTTACACCGAAGATGACACTCAACGCCACAACTGGATTTGACTTGATGGCGATGAAGATGACTACCACACAGCTCAGCGCCACCTACGACCTGCACTGCTTTAATATTCAGGTATCATGGGTACCTACAGGTACATGGCAATCATGGAGTTTCAGGATTGCCGCCAACGCATCTGCACTGTCTGACTTGCTGAAATTCAAGAAGACAACAAGTTGGTGGGACAGGTAAGGCAATATTTTCGTGTTCAATTTGTTATTTGACATAAATATTGTACATTTGCATCATCCAATCGGGCAGAGCCCGTTATGAGAGGTTTCGCCTTTCATACAGATTTTTTCATCAAACATCTAATATTCATTGTACCTGAGAGGTGCACAAATAGATTCTATATGCCACACACGCTCAAAGAGCTGACAGCAATGTCTGAAGAGCAGCTCAGGGATCTTGGGGTCGAGTTAAATATCAAGAAGGCCAAAGATTTGGATCTCATGGATTTAAGTTTTGCCATACTTGACGAAGAGGCCAAGATAGCTTCTAAGCAGCCCGATCCAGAACCTCAGATAAAGAAAAAGCGCGGCCGTCCTCGGAAGGATGTTCAGACAAAGAACACGGAGAAGGCTCAGGAGAAAGAGACGGAAAGCACTCTGGTAAAGAATAACAGCAATAATAGAGAATCTGAAGCAGCAGAGAGTACGGTGTCCAAAAAGAGAGGCCGGCCTGCAACGGCACAGAAACCTGCAACGACACCGGAGACTGCCGAATCCACTGTTCCCCAGCCCGAAAAGAAAAGACGCGGACGCAAACCCAAAGACAATGGCGGCAAGGCAGTCTCTGCGGAGAAGCAGGTAATGGACAATAACACTGAATCCAATCTGTTCCAAAATCCAAGCACAAGGGTTGAGAATACCCTTGAAACTAGAGTTGAGAATACTGGAGATACAGCAAAGAGTCAGCAAGACGCTCAGCCACAAGGCCTCTCCAAGAATGAAAGTCAGACAGAGCGTAATAATCGCACAGCAGAAGCCAACAATGAGGTACAATACACCGACAGGCACAAGATAGTACTGCCTCCTCTCCCCCCGAGGATCAAGAAGAACGGCTGGAAGCAGCAAAATCCTCAGCAGAACAACGGACAGCAGGGACAGGAAGGCCAGAAACAGGCTCCGCAACCTAAACCCAAGATAGAATTTGAAGGCACTGTAAGGGCTACCGGGGTACTTGAGATAATGCCTGACGGATACGGTTTCCTTCGTTCTTCTGACTACAACTATCTCAATTCACCCGACGATATATACGTATCGCAAGGACAGATAAAGAACAATGCGCTGAAGAACGGTGACACTGTTACCGGAGAGATAAGACCTCCCAAGGAAGGAGACAAATATTTCCCACTCGTCAAGATTGACTACATCAATGGAAGGACGCCCGAGTTTATACGCGACAGGGTTCCGTTCGATTTTCTCACTCCCTTATTCCCGGACGAGAAATTCAATCTCCTCGGACACGGGCATGAGCATGACCTCTCTTGCAGGATTGTAGACATGTTCACCCCTATAGGCAAAGGGCAGAGAGGACTCATAGTAGCCCAGCCTAAGACAGGTAAGACAGTGTTGCTCAAGTCAATAGCAAATGCCATCGCAGACAACCACCCGGAAGTATACGAGATTGTGCTTCTTATAGACGAGCGTCCGGAGGAGGTAACCGACATGACCAGAAGCGTAAAGGCTGAGGTTGTGGCATCCACATTCGACGAGCCGGCCGAAAGGCATGTAAAGGTAGCGAACATGGTTCTTGAGAAAGCCAGGAGATTGGTAGAATGCGGCCATGACGTAGTGATCCTTCTTGACTCCATTACAAGGCTTGCAAGGGCATACAACACTGTACAACCTGCTTCTGGCAAAGTGCTTACAGGAGGTGTTGACGCCAATGCTTTGCAGAGGCCGAAGAGATTCTTCGGTGCTGCCCGCAACATCGAAGGCGGCGGCTCTCTCACAATCCTTGCCACAGCATTGACAGATACGGGTTCCAAGATGGACGATGTAATCTTCGAGGAGTTCAAAGGAACAGGCAACATGGAGCTGCAGCTTGACAGGACTCTTGCTAACAGAAGGATTTTCCCCGCCGTCAATGTGATACTGTCCAGCACAAGGCGCGATGACTTGCTCTACAGTCAGGATCAGGCTCAGCGAATATGGATACTCCGCAAGTTGCTTGCAGAGATGAATCCTACAGAGGCCATGAATTTCATGATACAGATAATGGACCAGTTCCAGACAAATGAAGATCTGTTGGAAAATATGAACAAGGTCAATCCTAAGGACGCAAAAAGCTACGACTATTAGGATCCCCTGATTGATTGCGCCATACTGTGGCGGTACAAAGGTGCGCGATTCAACGCGATTCAAAGTGATTCAAAGTGATTCAAGGTGATTCAAAGTGATTCACAGTGCAACTTTTACCGAATAGAAAACTTCCAAATAAAGCCCTGAAAGTCAATAACTTTCAGGGCTTTATTTGGATACGCAACCTCGGTGATACTTACTCTTTCTCAATCAAATCAATATTCGTCCCAGGACTTTATCTGAATATCGTCGAGACTCAGTGAGCAGAAAGCTCTTATGAAGGCTACTGCAAGTCTTGCATTGGTAAAGAGCGGAATATTGAAGTCGATGGCAGCCCTGCGGATATGATAACCGTTGGAGAGTTCCTCTTCAGTGAAATTTTCAGGAATGTTTATCACCATATCGACTTGCTTGTTCCTGATCATGTCAAGAGCTGGTACAAAATCTGCCTTGAAGTTGCTACTATCTGTCTCAGAGGGCCAAAGAACGCGAGTACATGGAATACTGTTCTCAATGAAGTATTTGTAAGTGCCGCTTGTGGCATAGAGCTCATAGCCGTGCTCGGCAAGAAGCCTGCACGCAAGGAGCATGTCTGCCTTCTGCAGGGGATCTCCCGTCGAGAGAAGTATTCTCTTCTTGGGGATATTGTTACCTACCGAGAGGACTGACTTCAGCAGAGCCTCATCCAGATCATCGCCTATACATCCTACTTCTCCGGTAGAAGACATGTCGACTCCGAGCATAGGGTCAGCTTCCTCAAGACGGGCGAAAGAGAACTGAGACGACTTCACTCCTACATAGTCAAGGTCAAAGGCACTCTTCTGCGGAGCTGCTGGATGAAGTCCGAGCATCACCTTCGTAGCCAATTCTATAAAATTGATCTTCAATATCTTGGATACAAACGGAAAGCTTCTTGAAGCCCTAAGATTGCATTCGATGACTTTGATCTTATTCTCCTTGGCAAGGAACTGTATGTTGAAAGGACCAGAGATATGCAGAGCACCGGCAATCTTCCTGGCGATTTTCTTGATCCGTCTTACAGTCTCGACATACAGCTTCTGAGGAGGGAACTGGATCGTTGCGTCTCCGGAGTGGACTCCAGCATACTCGATATGCTCCGAGATAGCGTATGCAAGGATCTCACCACCGTCCGCAACAGCATCGAATTCTATCTCCTTACATCTGTCCATAAACTTGCTTATGACAACAGGATGTTCCTGAGACACCTCGGCTGCAAGCGAAAGGAAATGAACCAGCTGGTCCTTGTCATAGCAGACATTCATAGCAGCACCGGAAAGGACATAAGACGGACGCACAAGGACTGGGAAACCAACCTTGGCAACGAACTTGTCCACATCCTCCATTGTTGTAAGCTCGCTCCACTCAGGCTGGTCAACCCCTAGTGCATCTACAATACTGGAGAACTTGTTCCTATCCTCGGCCTTATCAATATCCTTGGCCTTAGTTCCCAATATATTGACCTTTGCCTTATCAAGACGAAGTGCGAGATTGTTAGGAATCTGGCCGCCTACAGACACAACGACTCCGTGAGGATTCTCGAACTCTATGATATCCATCACTCTCTCGAAAGTGAGTTCATCGAAATAGAGTCTGTCACACATATCATAGTCCGTAGATACCGTCTCGGGGTTGTAGTTGATAAGCACTCCCCTATACCCCTCTTTCCTTATCGTCTCTATGCAATTAACTGAACACCAGTCAAATTCAACCGAACTTCCGATCCTATAGGCTCCTGAACCGAGCACTACTACAGAGCGGCCGTCATTCTCGTATCGGACATCATTGTGTGTCCCGTTGTATGTAAGATAGAGGTAATTGGTCGCTGCTGGAAATTCCGCTGCAAGGGTGTCTATCTGCTTGACAACTGGGATAATGCCGAGGCTCTTCCTGAAGATTCTCACCATCTCCTGGTTGGCAGAAGGAGAGCCGTTGTCCTTGAATACCGCCCTCTGGATCTGGAAATCGGAGAATCCCTGACACTTAGCCGTGCGTAGAAGCTCCTCAGGCATGGATTCCAGAGTATCGTACCCGGACATCTCGTTAAAGGTGGTGACTATATTCTGAAGTTTATTAAGGAACCATTTGTCAATCTTGGTAAGAGCATGTATCTGATCTACCGTGTAACCAGCTCTCATAGCCTTGGATATCACGAAGATACGCTTATCAGTAGGCTCCTTCAAGGCCTCATCCACATCTGCTACCTTGAACTCCTTGTTACCTACAAAGCCATGCGCTCCCTGGCCTATCATTCTGAGCCCCTTCTGGATAGCCTCTTCAAAAGAACGCCCTATTGCCATGACCTCTCCGACACTCTTCATGCTGGATCCGATCTTCCTCGACACTCCGTGGAACTTGGAAAGATCCCATCTCGGTATCTTGCAGACAATATAGTCAAGAGCCGGCTCGAAGAAGGCCGGTGTCGTCTTGGTGACGGAATTCTTCAGATCGAAGAGGCCGTATCCCAGACCGAGTTTGGCGGCTACGAAAGCAAGCGGATAACCTGTTGCCTTGGAAGCAAGTGCTGAAGAGCGAGAGAGACGTGCATTTACTTCGATCACCCTGTAGTCCATGGCATTAGGGTCGTATGCATACTGAACATTACACTCACCGATAATCCCTATATGGCGGACTATCCTGATGGAGAGTTCACGAAGGAAATAATAGTCCTTGTTGGTAAGGGTCTGAGATGGAGCCACAACGATACTCTCACCGGTATGAATACCGAGAGGGTCGAAATTCTCCATATTGCAGACAGTCAGGCAGTTGTCATACTTATCCCTGACAACCTCGTATTCTATCTCCTTCCAGCCTTTGAGGGATTTCTCAACCAATACCTGAGGGGAGAAAGAAAATGCCTTGTCACAAAGTTCCTCAAGAGCGCTGTCATCATCGCAGAAGCCGGACCCGAGACCTCCAAGAGCATAGGCGGCACGGACAATCAGCGGATAGCCAAGTTCGTGGGCCGCTTTACGTGCCTCGTCCATATTGGCAGCTGGGTGTGACTTGATGGTCTTCACTCCGATCTCGTCAAGCTTGCGGATAAACAGATCCCTGTCTTCAGTATCCATGATAGCCTGAACTGGGGTTCCGAGAACCTCAACTGCATATCTGTCAAGTACTCCATTTTCATAAAGTTCGACTCCGCAATTGAGAGCAGTCTGCCCTCCGAAAGAGAGAAGGATACCTTGTGGCTGCTCCTTTGCAATCACCTTCTCTACAAAGAATGGAGTTACCGGCAAGAAGTATATCTTGTCAGCCACGCCTTCTGATGTCTGTACCGTGGCTATGTTGGGATTGATCAAGACTGTCTCTATGCCTTCTTCTTTCAAGGCTTTGAGAGCTTGGGAACCGGAATAGTCAAATTCTCCGGCTTGTCCGATCTTCAATGCTCCCGACCCAAGGATCAGGACTTTGCGTATATTGGGATTTTTCATGCTTCTATCAGAGTTTTGCTATGAATTCATCGAAAAGGAACTCGGTGTCGGTAGGGCCACTCGAAGCTTCAGGATGGAACTGTACAGAGCAGAAAGGCAGTGACTTGTGGCGGATTCCCTCATTGGTCCCATCGTTCATATTGACAAACCATGGTTCCCAGTCAGAAGACAGCTTGGATGTATCAACGGCATATCCATGGTTCTGCGAAGTTATATAGCATCTGTTGGTACCTATCATCCTGACAGGCTGGTTGTGACTGCGGTGACCGTATTTGAGTTTGTATGTCGTGGCACCGGCCGCCTTGGCAAGCAACTGGTTACCCATGCAGATACCGAAGATCGGGGTATGCCTCTCCATTGCCTTGAGTAAATGTGAGACAGTGACATCGCAGAACTCGGGATTGCCGGGACCGTTGGATATAAAAAGGCCGTCATACTCCATATCCGTGAAATCATAGTCCCACGGCACTCTTACAAGGGTCACTCCCCTGTCAACAAAACAGCGAAGAATATTGTGTTTCACGCCACAGTCCACCAATACTACTTTCTTCTCTCCGCTACCGTATGTGATCGGGGATGGACAGCTGACGAGGGCAATCTGATTCTCTTTGTTGGGATCATAGGATTCTGCTGAAAGGTCATCATCAGTAATGATACGTCCAAGCATGGAACCATTGTCCCTTAGGACCTGAGTCAGATATCTCGTATCTATTCCATATATTCCTGGGATTTTCTGTTCTTTCATCCACTGATCGAGGCTCTTGACCGCGTCCCAATGACTATATGTAAACGAATACTCAGATATTACCAGTCCACGCACCCATATTTTCTCCGACTCGAAATTTTTTGATATGCCATCGGGTGCAACTCCTTCATCAGGAACTCCATAATTGCCTACCAAAGGATAAGTAACACAGAGGATCTGCCCTGAATACGATGGGTCTGTAAGGCTCTCAGGGTAGCCTACCATGGCTGTGGAGAACACTACTTCTCCGCTGCCTGCACAATCATACCCGAAAGACCAGCCGTGGAACTCCATGCCGTTGTCAAGACGCAACGTCGCTCTCAATCTTTTGTCCATCTATAATGTCGTTAGCTTGAAAAATAGACTCAATAATATAAAAAAAAACGACCCTCCCAGACGGGGACGGTCATCTGATTCTCTGAAAAAATATATATCTCTGCAGGATCGCATCTTTCTTAATAGGCCGAGCACTCCGGCCTCAATTTTTTCAGAATACAAATTTAGGCCATTTTTTGGTTCTTTGCAAGAATTTACCTTTGCTCCTTTTCATAAATGGAGTAAATTTGCCGCGATTTTACCGGATGTACAATCCCTGTTTGCGTGGAATGTACAATCCGGCATACATGTGCGAATTGGCCGCGTGAACGTGAGCCGGCAAAGTATGAACATGTAGTTGAGTTAGTAAAGTATGAGTGAATTTGTAAAAAGAAAGAAAGAGTCGTTCCTAAGGTGGCTTCCAGTAATAAGCCTTACATTTGCGGCCTTCATATTCAACACTTCTGAATTTATCCCGATAGGTCTGCTTACGGACATATCCAACGACTTCAATATCACAGAATCACATACCGGAATAATGATCACGGTATACGCCTGGGTTGTTGCATTGACTTCACTGCCCCTTATGTTGGCTTTCTCCAAGACAGAGAATAAGAAGCTGATGCTCGGAATCGTCGCGCTGTTCACCGCAAGCCACTTCCTTTCTGCTATTGCACAAGGGTTCAATATGCTGATGCTCTCACGTATCGGAGTAGCCTGCGCCCACGCAATATTTTGGTCCATTGTGACGCCTTTCGCTGTGCGCGTGGCTCCTGAGGGGAGACGTTCAACCGCGCTCGGTCTGATCATCACCGGGTCTTCGGTAGCGATGATCGTCGGCCTGCCTCTCGGAAGAGCCATAGGCATCTGGCTAGGGTGGAGGATAACTTTCCTACTGATAGGCGTGATCGCTGCAGTTATCTTCATCATACTTGCCGCTGTGCTACCTAAGACTCCGAGTGACAATAACATATCCTTCAAATCACTGCCTTCGCTGATAAAGACACCTGCACTGATGGGAATTTATATCCTTACATTGATATTCGTCACCGGACACTATACGGCTTACAGCTACATAGAGCCGTTTCTCGGCCAGATAGCAGGTTTGTCAAACGGTATGATTACTGCGGTGCTCTCTCTATTCGGGGTTGTCGGCATTGCGGGAAGTTTTGCTTTCGCCAAGTACTATGACAGGCATAGGACCGCATTCATGAAGTTTGCCGTTGTGGGGACCTGCATTTTCATATTTCTGCTGCATGCCGCCTCGTTCAGTCATGTCGCCATCATAGCCATCTGCATACTTTGGGGACTATCTATCAATAGCTACAATCTGACCTTTCAATCCGAGATAATACAGAACGCCCCTTACGGCACTGCCATAGCGATGTCTATCTATTCCGGCATATACAATATAGGCATAGGTGCGGGAGCCCTTGTCGGAGGGACGGTCTGCGCTGACCTCGGCCTTACTTACATAGGGTACGTCGGAGGAGCAATCGGAGTTGCGGCTGCCATATTCTGCTTGCGGAAATTCCTGCCTTCTCTCAGGAAAGATCAGGCTTAGTCAGCTCAGTATCCTTGCCCGTCGACCATAATCTCGTCCACGAAGATCCATGCAATTGATCCTCCGCCTGCTGCGTTACCGCGGCATTTCCTCATGATCTCGTCCACGAAGATCCATGCAATTGCTCCTGCCCGCTAGTTCCACATCGGGATCTGTGCTTTGTTTTTCGCAGCAATTTTGCGATAAATTACCCAAACCATATTGCGGTGTGAAAATTTTTTGTTAATTTTGTAACCTCAATGGTGCTATGGCCGAGTGGTTAGGCATTGGTCTGCAAAACCAAGTACAGCGGTTCAAATCCGCTTGGCACCTCCAACAAAACGGGAAGAAAACGAAATGGTTTTCTTCCCGTTTTGTTTTACGGCCTCTCTGACAGCAAGGTGACCAAAAGCGATTAGGCTTCTGCGAAGACACTCATCCAATTTCAGCAGCCTGAGCCATCGATCTTGCAGGAAGGAGCATCTCCGTGAGAATGAGACGATGCGGCCGAGCCAGACAAGGTATGACTTCTGGCGGACAAGACTTCAGAGTAGGAATGCAGCCCGACCTCGCTTGGCTCAAGAGTAACAGAACCATCTTCGCGCACAAAACACGGTATACCAAGATCGCCCTTCTTCTTGGCTTCTACCAGCACAGGCTCTTTGTCTCGAAGGGCGAGAAATTCTTTGAGAAGTTTCACGTGGCTGCCGATATCGACGATCTGGAAATTAGGATTACCCTCAACCTGCCTCTCCACATACATGCAATACGGGCACGTCGGCATACTGTATATCTTTATCATACTCTTTTGATTTAAAAGCTAACTGAGACTATCTTGATACCAGTCAAATAACCTTGAGACTCCGTCTTCTATCTCGACGCTGTGATGCCATCCGAGGGAGTGAAGCTTCGTCACGTCTATAAGCTTGCGCGGTGTCCCGTCCGGCTTCGTTGCATCGAACACAACATCGCCTGTGAAATGAACCGCCTTCACCACTAATTCCGACAACGCCTTGATCGTAAGCTCCTTACCCGTACCGACGTTGATGTGGCAGTTGCGGATCTCCCCGAGCGAAGGGATAGCCCCTCCTCTGCCCTCACTATTGTTCCTGTCCACTTTCCCGCCCGTCTTCGCTCCGTAGAATACGGAAGAGTATTTCTTGATACCTATGATGTCGCTGAAGTCCACATTCAGCAGAATGTGTACACTCGCGTCCGCCATGTCCTCGCTCCACAGGAACTCGCGAAGAGGTTGTCCTGTACCCCACAGCACGACTCGGTTGTCAGAGATACCATAGAAATCAAGGGCTTTCAGAATCCTCTCCCGTGGACTTGCCCCAACGACATTACCTTCTCCGATAATAGCGCGAAGTTTGTCGTCCGGATTGATCGGGCGTCTGTCCATGTCCGCGCAGATGGCATTCCAGTCACCCTCGTGGAGCAATTTCGCTAGATATACCTTGCGCATCATGGCAGGCATCACGTGGCTGTTCTCCAAGTGGAAGTTATCATTCGGACCGTACAGGTTTGTCGGCATCACCGCTATATAATTCGTACCATACTGTAGGTTGTAGCTCTCGCACATTTTCAGCCCTGCGATTTTCGCGATGGCATACTCCTCGTTGGTATATTCCAAAGGAGAGGTCAAGAGGGCATCCTCCTTCATAGGCTGAGGGGCATTCTTTGGATAAATACAGGTCGAGCCCAAGAAGAGGAGCTTTTTCACGCCATGAGAGTAGGCATTGCTGATGACGTTGCACTGCATCTTCATATTCTGCATGATGAAGTCTGCCCTGTATAGCGAATTGGCCATGATACCACCGACAAATGCTGCTGCCAAGACAACGGCATCTGGACGTTCTTCATCGAAGAAGCGCTGTACCGCGACTTGGTCTGTCAGGTCAAGCTCGCTGTGGCTTCGGCCTATGAGGTTAGTGTAGCCCCTTTTCTGCAGGTTATTCCATATGGCAGAGCCGACAAGACCATGGTGGCCCGCAACGTATATCTTTGAATTTCTATCTAACATGATTTTGTTTCTAAAAACAATTCGTGATCTTCGTAAAATTAGTGTTCAAGCCAAATGATCTCGAATGATGTATTCTGTTTTTAGACCACAATATTTTCGAAAACAAATAACTTGAATCTCACGAATAAAATTCCAATTCGTGAAATCTGTGAGAATCGCGTGAGAATTACTTCACGATTCCTTTCTCCAGATACTCTGCGAGGTTCGTGCGAACTTTCATACTAGCATCTTCGGCTGCAACCTTTGCCATATCGCTCTCTACCATAATCTTCACCAAATTCTCGAAGGAGGTGGCATTTGGATTCCAGCCTAACTTTGCCTTTGCCTTGGTTGGGTCACCCCAAAGGTTGACAACATCAGTTGGACGATAGAAATCAGGTGATACCTCTATGAGAGTTTTGCCAATCAATTCTTCAGGCCCCTCTACGCAGATTCCCTTTTCGTTCTCGCCTTTGCCTTCCCATTTCAGTTCGATGCCTACATCGTGGAATGCCAATTGGGCAAACTCACGTACTGAGTGCTGCTTACCTGTGGCGATGACGAAATCCTCTGGCTTCTCAGCCTGAAGGATGAGCCACATGCACTCCACGTAATCCTTGGCATATCCCCAGTCACGAAGAGAGTCGAGGTTGCCGAGATAGAGCTTGTCCTGCTTACCCTGTTTGATGCGAGCGGCAGCGAGGGTTATCTTGCGGGTTACGAAAGTCTCACCACGGCGCTCACTCTCATGGTTGAAGAGAATACCCGAACAGCAGAACATATCGTAAGCATCTCGATACTCTTTCACAATCCAAAAGCCGTACTGTTTGGCTACGGCGTATGGTGAATAAGGGTGGAAAGGGGTGTTCTCGTTCTGAGGCACTTCCTCAACCTTGCCATAAAGCTCAGAAGTGGACGCTTGGTACATTCGGCAAGTATGTGTCAATCCACATTGGCGGATAGCCTCCAAGATACGGAGAACACCAACGGCATCCACATCGGCAGTGAACTCAGGAGAGTCGAAACTCACCTGCACGTGGCTCTGTGCAGCGAGGTTATACACTTCTGTCGGTTTCACCCTGTTCATCACCTGTATAATACTCATTGAGTCACCGAGGTCGGCATAGTGAAGGTGAAAATTGGGCTTTCCCTCCAAGTGAGCGATACGCTCACGGTAGTCGGTGGATGAACGGCGTATTGTGCCATGTACATCATAACCTTTTTCCAACAACAACTCTGACAAATAAGAGCCATCTTGACCTGTTATGCCCGTAATGAGGGCTACTTTTCTTTTCTCCATAAGTAATAAGTGCAGAATTCAATTTGACAGTACAACACAATCGCGCGTAAAGTTATACAATTTTTTAATCAGAAGAACCGATTGCCAAGCACAACAACCGAAAAAACTTGTCGTAAATATCAATCACCATATAAATGAATGTGAATTACTTCTCATATTTCTTGTAGATGTCCGCCACCTCATCAGCAATCTTATCCCAGTCATACTTGCTCATATCATAGTCGATATGCTGCAAAGGTTGCTCGATAATCTTTCCAAGTTTATCAGCCAGTTCATCCACGTCGCCACAATGGAAGTAATCCTCCTTGGGCAAACCCACCTCCAAGTTGGCAGGAATATCGCTCACCACAACCTTTACGCCATAGCTCATCGCCTCCAACAAGGCAATCGGCAAGCCCTCATGTGAGGAAGGCAGACAATAACACTTGCAGTTCGTCAACAATGAGTGCAACTTCCTACCTTTGACAAAACCTGTTATTACCACGCCGTTTTTCCTTGCCATCTCTTTCAAACCTAGCGAATAGCTATCCTCGAAGTCCGTATCACCGGCTAACACCAACTTTATATCTGAAAAGGCATCTTGGGATTTACCATCACTGGCATCTGTAAAATCCGGGGAATCCGTGTGCGACTTCTTCCACTTTACGAAAGCCTCCACCAAATGATGCAGATTCTTCTCAGGCACGAATCGGCACATGCCTAAAATATACTTTCCTTTCTCTATCCCCAATTTCTCGAAATACGCAGGATAGTCGCAAATCTCTGGCTTCGACACTCCATTATAGATAAGGTGTACATTTTTCGTCCTGCCATACTTACGCGCAATGAGGTTCTTGATGACATTTGAGATGACAATGACATCATCCGCGAACATGCATCCCATCCTTTCGCCTAGCTTCAAGATAGTCTTGGCAGCAAATCCCCACTTGTCACGGTCATAGTCAGGTCCATGGTGCGTGAACACCACCTTCATGCCCAGCAATTTGGCGTATGGCACAAGCAAGGCAGGACCGATGGCATGGATATGCAGCACATCCGCTCCCAGTCGCTTCGCCTCATTAATGGCACGGAAAGTATGGATAATCGCCTCAAACGACTTGTTCTTAGGAGAAGGCAGAGTCACGAGCTTCACGCCTTTCCATTCCTTTAAATCATCCTGCACATAGTTTGAGCGGCGGACAACCGTCACATCAAAGCCACGAGACGCAATGCGAGGAAACAGTTCCTCGCAATGCGTCTCCACGCCACCCATGATATTAGGAATACCACGGGTACCAGTAACAACTATTTTCATAAACAAGATTATTTCTGTAAAAATTGATGATAAAAAGCTATCAACTTCGGATAATAGCTTTCCAAACTCAAATTCTCATGAGCAAATTTCAAGGTGCCAGCACTTAATCGAGAATATTCATCAGCAGACAACCCGTCTGCAAACAACACCTTGTCTTTCAAGTCCCGACTATCGCCACTCACAAACTGATAGCCGGTCTCTCCTTCCACCACAATCTCTGGGATACCGCCTATCTTGGCACCAATCACAGGCGTACCCACCGAATAAGCCTCGA